>Ga0187892_10000125_pt1 | contig 185264 bp, 170 predicted proteins | sample MA1701073metaG_FD_139345 | JGI IMG/M metagenome (GOLD analysis project Ga0187892, IMG submission 139345) | Bio-ooze microbial communities from a basaltic lava cave in the Kipuka Kanohina Cave System on the Island of Hawaii, USA - MA170107-3 metaG ... | reverse complement strand
CTTGCGTGTCACGACGCGGGCCGACCGGCGCCTTGTGGTCTCGGGACAGCTGCAGGCCAACCTCGACCAAGCCCAGCTGCAGTTGCGCGGCGCGCTCAAGGCCGACCAGGCCCTGTTCATCCTGCCCGACGAAACCGCGCCCAGCCTGGGCAGCGACGTCGTGGTCAAGCCCTCGGCCAGCCGCCCCAGCCCCGCCCCGGTCAGCGCGGGCCAGCGCGTGGCCCCCGATCTTGCCGTCACGCTGGACCTGGGGCCCGACTTCCGCGTCCAGGGCCGCGGCCTGAGCAGCCGGCTGGCCGGCAACTTGAGCCTGCGCAGCGCCGCCGGCGGCGCCCCGCGGCTCAGCGGCGAAGTGCGCACCGAGCGCGGCAGCTACAAGGCCTATGGCCAGCAGCTCGACATCGAGGAAGGCCTGCTGCGCTTTACCGGCCCCTACGACAACCCCGCGCTCGACATCCTGGCGATCCGCCCCAAGCTCAGCGTGCGCGTGGGCGTGCAGATCAGCGGCACGGCGCTGGCGCCGCGGGTGCGGCTGTACTCCGAGCCCGAGCTGCCCGACGCCGAAAAACTCTCCTGGCTGCTGCTGGGCCGCTCGGCCGCCAGCGGCGGGGCCGAGGCCGCCGTGCTGCAGCAGGCCGCGCTGGCCCTGCTCGGCGGCAGCGGCAAGGGCCTGTCGGGCGGGCTGGCCAAGGCCTTGGGGCTCGACGAGCTGTCGCTGCGCGGCCCGAGTAGCACCGCCGCAGGTAGCACCAGCGCCGCCGCCGTGACCCTGGGCAAGCGCGTCTCGCGCAACTTCTACGTAGCCTACGAGCGCAGCCTGGCGGGCACCCTGGGCACCGTCTCCATCTTCTACGACCTCTCGCGCCGCTTCACCCTGCGCGCCCAGACCGGGCAGCAAAACGCGCTGGACCTGATCTTCACCGTGCCCTACGACTGACCGCGCCAGCCGCGCCGCCCATGGGCCTACAATCCGGACTCCGCCGCCGTAGTTCAATGGATAGAACGAGCGCCTCCTAAGCGCTAGATATGGGTTCGATTCCCGTCGGGGGCGCCAGGATCCGATCTGGCGCCAAGCCATGCATCAAACAGGCCTCAAGCCCTTGCAAAACGGACGCGATCCGCTATATTTTTTATAGCCAATTTGGCATGGCAGCCCATCCGCCATCACCCTGCTGCAAGTGGCCGCACCGCCCTGACCTCCGCCCCCGCCGCCAGCCGGGTCGACGTGCGTCAAGCCTCCCCCTAGAATATGCGCATGGCATACGCATAAGGAGCCTGTCGTGGCACATGCCCATCCCGTCATCGGCCGCAAGCGGCCTGTCAACCTGACCCTAAGCGAGAGCCTCGTGGCCGAGGCCAAGCGTTACAGCAGCAACCTCTCGGCCACGGTGGAGACCTTGCTCGCCGACTACGTGGCCGGCAAGAATTCGGCCCAGCAACAACGCCAGCAGCTGGCCGACGCCTGCGCGGCCGACTGGAACGCGGTGCATGACGCCGTGGGATCGTTTGCCGACGAGCACTCCACCTTGTGATGGCCCAGTTCAACGTTCACCGCAACAAGGGGCCATTGAAGGACAACATTCCCTTCGTGGTGGTGGTCCAGTCCGCGCTGTTCGACCGCTATCGCCGACGCGTGGTGGTGCCGCTGGTGCGCCGCAGCGCCCTGCCGGGCGACACGCCGACCGCGGGGTCGCGCATGAATCCGGTCTTCCGCGTCGAGGGCGTGGACGTGGTGCTGCACCCGCTGGACATGGTGTCCGTGGCGCTGGACCAATTGGGCCCGCACGTCGGCACATTGGCCGAACAGGGGCAAGCCATCGCCGACGCGCTGGACGAACTGCTGACCCGCTCCTGGGGATAGCGGCTACCCGGTAAGCCGTCGAGCCATCCATAAGAAGGCAGGGAGTGGCCAGCTGGCATCCGGAATGCCTCACAGCGACGCCCTGTCGTGTCACAGCGGCCCTTGCGCCTCCAGCGCGCGCCACTCCGCGTCCTCATAGAGCCGTGAGCGCGTGAGAAAGCGCAGCCCCGTCGGCCGTTCCAGCGAGAACATGCCGCCGTTGCCCGGCACGGCGTCGATGATGAGGTGCGTGTGCTCCCAGTAGGCGAACTGCGAGCGGCTCATGTAGAAGGGCGCGCCGCCGATCTCGCCGAGCTTGACGTCGCTGTCGCCCACCAGGAATTCGCCCGCCGGATAGCACATGGGGGCGCTGCCGTCGCAACAGCCGCCCGACTGGTGGAACATCAGCGGCCCATGGCGGGCCGTGAGCTGGGCTATGAGTTCCAGCGCAGCCGGGGTGGCCGAAACACGCGACACGCAAGGCGCCACGGCCTCGGCCCCGGGCATCAGAAGAACCCCAGCGGCTGCTGGCTGTAGCTCACCAGCAGGTTCTTGGTCTGCTGGTAGTGGTCCAGCATCATCTTGTGCGTCTCGCGGCCGATGCCCGACTGCTTGTAGCCGCCGAAGGCCGCGTGCGCGGGGTAGGCGTGGTAGCAGTTGGTCCACACGCGGCCGGCCTGGATGCCGCGGCCCATGCGGAAGGCGCGCGCGCCGTCGCGGCTCCACACGCCTGCGCCCAGGCCGTAGAGCGTGTCATTGGCGATCTCCAGCGCCTCTTCCTCGGTCTTGAAGGTGGTCACCGACACCACCGGGCCGAAGATCTCTTCCTGGAAGATGCGCATCTTGTTGTGGCCCTTGAACACCGTGGGCTTCACGTAGTAGCCGCCAGCCAGGTCCCCGGCCTGCAGGTTGCGTTCGCCGCCGATCAGGCACTGCGCGCCTTCCTGCTTGCCCAGGTCGATGTACGACAGGATTTTTTCCAGTTGCTCCTGTGAGGCCTGGGCGCCGATCATCGTGCCCTTGTCGAGCGGGTGGCCCTGCTTGATCGCGGCCACGCGCTGGAGCGCGCGTTCCATGAAGCGGTCGTAGATCGACTCCTGGATCAGCGCGCGGCTGGGGCAGGTGCAGACCTCACCCTGGTTGAGCGCGAACATCGCAAAGCCTTCCAGTGCCTTGTCGAAGAAGCTGTCGTCGGCCGCCATCACGTCCTCGAAGAAGATGTTGGGGCTCTTGCCGCCCAGCTCCAGCGTGACGGGAATGATGTTCTGGCTGGCGTACTGCATGATGAGCCGCCCCGTCGTCGTCTCGCCCGTGAACGCGATCTTGGCAATGCGCGGGCTCGATGCGAGTGGCTTGCCGGCCTCCAGGCCAAAGCCGTTGACCACGTTGAGCACGCCGGGTGGCAGCAGGTCGCCCACGATCTCCAGCAGCACGAGGATGGAGGCGGGCGTCTGCTCGGCCGGCTTCAGGACCACGCAGTTGCCGGCGGCCAGCGCGGGCGCGAGCTTCCACACGGCCATCAGGATGGGGAAGTTCCAGGGAATGATCTGCCCCACGACGCCCAGCGGCTCATGGAAGTGGTAGGCCATGGTCTCGTGGTCGATTTCGCCCACTGTGCCTTCCTGCGCGCGGATGCAGCCCGCGAAGTAGCGGAAATGGTCGATGGCCAGTGGCAGGTCGGCGGCCATGGTTTCGCGCAGCGGCTTGCCGTTGTCGATGGTCTCGGCCACGGCCAAGGTGAGCAGGTTGGCCTCCATGCGCTCGGCTATTTTGTTCAGGATGTTGGCGCGCTCGGTGGCAGAGGTCTTGCCCCAGGCCGCCTTGGCCTTGTGCGCCGCGTCCAGCGCAGCGTTGATGTCCTTCTCGTTCGAGCGCGGAATGGCCGTGAACACCTGGCCGTTGATCGGCGAGCTGTTCTCGAAATACTGCCCGTCGATGGGCGCCACCCACTGGCCACCGATGTAGTTGCCGTATTGCTTGCGGTAGGGGTTGGCGATGCCGAGGCTGGCGATCTCTGCCATGTTCATGGTGCGGTCTCCTTGGGAAAGTGTGAAAGGTGCTGCGCCGCGATGGCGGTGCATGCCCGAGCTACAGGGCAAGGCGCGTGCCAGGTGCGCTCCACCAGGCAATGGACCACGTCTTTCCAGCATCCATGCGGGTTTGCGGGCCGTCTGGGCTTGGAGAGCGAATGGGCCGGACGCGGAGTGCCTGTGTCATGGCGTGTCAGCTGTTGCGTTTCGGAGCGGGTGCGATACACCTGCGGTGCGAGCCGGCATGCGTCTGGGCCTCAAGGCGCGAGCAGCGTGAGCCCGTGTTCGCGCCAGATGCCGGCCACGGTGCCGTCTTCCAGCAGGCCCTTCATCGCCTGCCCCAGGGCCTGAGACAGCAGGGACTGCCCGGACTTGACGGCCAGCCCCACCGCCCAGCCGTTGGGCGGCGTTCCGGGCAGGGCAGCGGGCTCGACGAGGTAGTCGCCGGCATTCGCGAGCCCCTTGAGTGCGAATTCGGCCTGGGCCTGCGTCACGTAAGCCGCCTGCCATGTTCCGCTCACCACGCCGCGCGCCGCGTCCAGGCCCGTGGGCAACAGCCGAACTGCATCCCGGAAACGTCCGCCGCCGTAGCCCAGCAGCGCGCCCGCGGCAGCCGTTCCGGTTTCCGCGGCCAGGGCCAGACCATCCAGCGCCATGGACCGGAGGTCGGCACGCGAGGGCGCGCCACGGGTCAGCCACACCAACCGGTGCCGGTAATAAGGCATCAGGAACTCGACCTGGCGCGTTTGCGCAATGAGGTCCCGGTCGATCGGTACCTGCATCATCAGGTCGGCGGGCCCATAGCCGAGGTAGTGCCCGCGCCAGACCATGTTGCGCAGGTCGTCGCCCATGTTTTCCCCGGCATCGAAGGGCAGCCATTGCACACCCAGACGCATGCGCTCGGCCAGGGCCTTGGCCAGCGCGGCGTCGGTCCCGCTCACGCCATGCGAGCCCCCATCCGAGAACGGCTGGTGCTTGCGGTACAGCGCCACCTTCAGGCTGCCGCGTTCACGGATGTCCGCGAGATCCGCCCAGGTCGTGCCCGCCGTCAGCGCGGCCGCCACGCCGGCCAGCAGCACATGTCTGCGCGCGACGGGCGCCGGCCCTTGCCGGAGCGCTGTGCGAGACAGCGAGCCGGCCATGTCGATCGGTTTGTGCATGTCGTCTCCTTCTGCTTCTGTCATCGCGGCCCGCTGCCTGCAGGCCGACACGGGAGAGTCAAGGTTCGCGGCGCGATTCGAGATAGGTCTTGATGGCCCACACGGCTTCCTGCGACAAGACACCGTCGAAGGGCGGCATGTAGACGCGGCCATCGCGCGTGCGCCCATGGCGAACCGTTGCCGCGAAATAGTCCTGCATTTCGGCGTAGCAGGCCTTCTTCTTCGCAGCGTCGGCCATTCCCACGCAATCCGCATCGAACTTGCGCAGGTCAGGAGCGACACCGCCCGAAATCGCTTCCAGGCCATGACAGCGGGCGCAATTCTGGTTGTAGGCCGACGCGCCGATCCGTTTGGCTTCTCCATGGGCCGGCCCTTCCGAATAGGGGTTGCTCTCGCGCCACTGGCTGCCCAGCTGCGGCAGCGTGCGGGTATCGACCGCCTGGGGCGTGACATCGCCATGGGCATGAAGAATCAGTGGCGCGGCCAGGACGAGGGAAGCCATCAGCCGTTTGAGCCTGGAAGAACGTGTGTGAAGCATGGGACACCTGATGTTGAGAGTTGACACAGATGCCCGTTCAACGCAATTGCCATGCCCGGCTTACGCGCAGCCAACGACCCCAACCTGGCAAAGATATTGCTCAATTCGTGGCCAACCGACTTAACATGTGATCCAAAAATGAGCAATGCCACGGGCTGTACCCCAGGGGATGCAACACCGTCGCCGATGGCGTCCGAATGGACCCAGCCACCGCTCAATGAACGTCTCCAGTTGCCCGACTGGTTGGCCGACGGCGAGCAGGAAGCGACACAAGGAGACGACATGACCGAAGCAACGGCATCCATCGGTGAGCGGGCAAGCTGGCCTCAGGTCGAGCCGGTTTCGGCTGAGTACCGGGGACTGATCGAGGCATCCTGGCAGCGCTCGCGCCAGGCCGGTCTGTTGCCCGGCATGGCGCCCGATTTCACCGGCACCAGCGCGGCCCATGTAAAGACGCTGCTGGACGAGAGCCACCAACTCGGCTCTTTGGCCTACCCCGTGCTCCAGGCACTGTACGAACAGATCGCCAACACCCACAGCATGGTGGTCCTGACCGATGGAGAGGGCCGCATCCTGCACTCCCTGGGCGACGACACATTTCTCGAGCAGGCCGAAAAGGTGGCGCTCAAGCCCGGCGTGGATTGGTCCGAGGCTGCGAAGGGCACGAATGCCATTGGCACGGCGATCGCACTGGGGCGGCCCGTGACCGTCCATGCCGACCAGCACTACCTGCAAGCCAATCAGATCCTGACCTGCTCCAGCACGCCCATCTTCAGCCCCCGCGGCACGATCATCGGCGTGTTGGACGTCACGGGCGATGCCCGCGGCTACCACCGCCACACCATGGCACTGGCCCGCATGTCGGCCCAGATCATCGAGAACCAGATCTTCGCGGATACCTACCAGGACGGCGTGCGGCTGCACTTTCATTCGCGGCCCGAGTTCATCGGCACCCTGTTCGAGGGGCTGGTGGCCTTCTCCAGGGGAGGGCGTTTTCTGGCGGCGAACCGGGGGGCGCTGTTCCAGATCGGCCAGGATCTCGCGAGCCTGCAGCACCACAGCCTGTCGTCCCTGTTCGGCATGTCGATGAACGAGCTGATCGACCACTGCCGTTCCGCCTCGCCCCAGTTGCTGACGCTGGCGCTGCCCAACGGCGTCACGGTGCGCGCCAGGGCCGACGTCCGCACGCAGCTGCTGTGGCAGCTCCAGGGCCCGCCTTCCGGCCCTGGCCCATCGGCGGCGGCAACGGATGCGGCCCACGCGCCATCGGTTGCCGCACAGCGCCGCGACCAGATGTCGAGCCTGCGCTATCTCGACACGGGAGATCCGCAGGTCGCGTCCACCATCCAGAAGCTGCGCCGCGTGCAGGGCTGCGACATTCCCATCCTGATCCTCGGCGAAACCGGCGTCGGCAAGGAACTGCTGGCCAAGGCCATCCACAACGACTCCGCCCGCGCGCGGCATCCGTTCATTGCGGTGAACTGTGCGTCGATCCCGGAGAGCCTGATCGAGGCGGAACTGTTCGGCTACGAAGAGGGTGCCTTCACCGGCGCCAGGCGAAAAGGCGCCACGGGGAAGATCCAGATGGCCAACGGCGGCACGCTGTTCCTGGACGAAATCGGCGATATGCCGCTGACGCTGCAGACCCGCCTGCTGCGCGCCCTGCAGGAGCGCGTGATTTCGCCGCTGGGCTCCAACCGCAGCATTCCGGTCAATTTCGCGGTGATCAGCGCCACCCACCGCAAGCTGCGGCAGATGATCGGCAGCGGACTGTTCCGCGAAGACCTCTACTACCGCCTCAACGGGCTGGCGGTGCGCCTGCCGGCACTGCGCGAACGCACGGACCTCGATGCCATCGTCGAGCATGTGCTGAAGTCAGGCTGCGAGGGCGGGGCCGACAAGCGCCTGTCCGACGCCGTGCAACGCCTGTTCGCGCGCTACCCTTGGCCAGGCAACGTGCGGCAGCTGAGCAATGTGTTGCGCACTGCCTGCGTGCTCTCGGGCAGCGATCCGGTCATCGAACTCGAACACCTGCCCGATGACTTCATCGAGGAGGCCGATGCGCAGGCCGAGCCCGTCCGCCCGGCGCAGGCGGCCGCCGCGCCGGAGGATGCCCCCGCCCCACCGGCGGCGCTGGCCGAAGGGCCGGCGCAAGCACCCGTGCAGGCCCAGGCCGCCTGGGTGGACAAGGGCTTGCAGGAGGTCGAACTCCAGGCCATCCAAAGCGCCCTCGCGCGCTGCGGCGGCAACGTCTCAGCGGCGGCGCGCCTGCTGGGCGTGTCGCGCAACACCATCTACCGCAAGGTTCCGGAGCTGGCGCAAAAGAAGGACTGACCCCGCAAGCGCGCATCGCGCCTCAGCGGCCGGCGCCAACCGCCCCAGCGGCTTGCACGGCGGCCAGCAGCGCCTGTGCCATGGCCGGCTCCGAAGCCAGATGCCCGGCGTGCACCCGGGCAGCGACGACCGCCCCCGCACATGCCGGATCGGCGAACCACGCCTGCACGCGCTGTGCGTTGCGCGGCGCGCAGACGGCATCGAAGCGGCCGTGCAGCACCTGGACCGCCCCAGGGGCTGCATGCGCCAACCAGTCGCGCCAGCCCGGCACGGCCCCTCTGAACAGGCGATCACAGCCGCGCGACATCAGCCGGGCCTGCAGCGCCACCTTGCGCTGCTGCGCCGGCGCCAGCGGGCGCTGCATCCGATGCGCCGCCGCGCTGCGGCGCTCGCCGCGCCGCAGTTCGCGCCAGGTGCTGCGTAGCTGCCAGGGCGCGGCGTCGGCCGCATCCGCATCGGCCGCATGCAGCCAGGCCCGTCGGACTCCGCGCAATGCGCCGCGGCTTTCCGCCAGCAGCCAGGCACGGGCCAGCTGGCGTGCCGCCACGGCAGTTGTTGCCAAACGGAACAGCCGTTGCACCATGGCCAGCCAGGCCGCCAGCCTGGTTCGCGATGCCGGCGGCGGCAAGCCGGCTTGTCGCAGCACGCCGGCCGACATGGCCCGCACCAGGCCCCAGACGTCGTCAGCACCGCCCAGGAAGCTGCCGCGCAGCACCAGGCGCTCGACCGAGGCCGGGTAGCGGCGCAGGTACGCCAGCGCGAGGTAAGCGCCCCAGGAGCCGCCGAGCACCGGCCAGCGCGGGATCGCCAGCGAAACCCGCAGCGCTTCGAGGTCCGACACCATCGCCGCCACCGACAGGCGGCGGGCGCGCCCTCCGCCAGCCAGTGCGCTGCCGCGCTGGTGCGGCCCCCAGGCGGCATGACTCGCGCCGTCGAAAGCCGCCAGCAGCGCGGGCGAGGCGCCGCTGCCGGGACCGCCGTGCAAGGCCAGCCAGGGCTGGCCGCCGGATTCACCGAGGCGCCAGCCCGACTGCGGGCCGGTGGCGGTCGCAAGACGCCAGGGCTGCGGGCGACAACGGGATTCGCCCACAGTCGGGCCCGGGCTGCTGGATGGGAGTCGAATGGTCATGGCATGGTTGGTGCTTGCAAGCGCCGTGCAAGTGTCGTTGTTCCGGCCTGCAACAGATCGGGCAGCATCGACTCTGCATTCCGTTCACATCACTTCAGGAGACTCTCATGCAATGGACCACCCCCAGCTTCGTCGACATGCGCTTCGGCTTTGAAATCACGATGTACATCGCGAATCGCTGAGCCGGCGTCGGGCTCCGCGGGGGTCTGTCATACGGACACCCGCGGCCGCCCGGTGTCCCCAAGACAGCTTTCGGCCCATGATGGAACAGACTTATTTTCGCGTCCTGGGCGCGTCCGCCGGTGGCGGTTTTCCCCAGTGGAACTGCAATTGCGCGAACTGCCGCGACGTTCGCGCCGGCCACCCCGGCCTGAAGCCCCGAACCCAGTCGTCGGTTGCGTGGAGCCGCAACCGACAGGACTGGCTGCTGTTCAACGCCTCTCCCGACATCCTCACCCAGCTTCGGACCCAGACGCAGTTGCAGCCCACGCGGGCGCTGCGCGACAGCGGCATCGCCGCCGTGCTGCTGATGGACGCGCAAGTCGACCATGTGACCGGTCTGCTGATGCTGCGCGAGCGCAGCACGCCGTTGCCGCTGCACGCCACGCCAGAGGTCCTGGGCGACCTTGCCGCGGGCTTTCCCGTGATTCCCCTGCTCGGCCACTACTGCGGACTGCAGACCCGGCCGCTGCCGCTGGACGGCAGTGCGCTGCACCTGCCCTTCCTGCCCCAGGCGCGCCTGGACCCGCTGGCCCTGAGCAGCAAGCCCCCGCCCTACTCGCCCTACCGCCATGCACCGCGGCCCGGCGACAACATCGGTGTCACCCTGGTCAATGAGCGCACGGGCCGGCGCCTGTTCTATGCCCCCGGCCTGGCCGAGATCAGCCCGGCCGTGCGGCAGGCCATGCAGGCCGCCGATGTGGTGCTGGTCGACGGCACCTTCTGGACCGACGACGAGATGATCCGCAACAAGCTCGGCAGCAAGCGCGCCCTGGACATGGGCCACCTGCCGCAGTCGGGCCCGGGCGGCATGCTCGAGCAGTTCGCGCAGCTGCCCGCGGGCACGCGCAAGGTCCTGATCCACATCAACAACAGCAACCCCATCCTGCGCGACGACGGCCCCGAGCGCGCTGAGCTCGCGGCCGCCGGCGTGGAGGTGGCCTTCGACGGCATGGAGATCGCCTTCTGATGGACACCCTGCTTGAGGCGGCCTGGAGCCGCGCAGACTTCGAGGCCCGGCTGCGCGCCAAGGGCGCGGCCTACCATATCCACCACCCGTTCAACCTGCGGCTCAACAGCGGCCGGTGCGGCCCCGACGAGGTACGCACCTGGGTCGCCAACCGCTTCTACTACCAGGTCTGCATTCCGCGCAAGGACGCGGCCGTCCTCGCCAACATGCCGGACCGCGAACACCGGCGCCTGTGGGTGCAGCGCATCCTGGACCATGACGGCCATGGCGACTTCGAAGGCAGTGCCGCCGGCGGCATCGAGGCCTGGACGCGCCTGGGCGAGGCGGTCGGGCTGAGCCGCAACGATCTCTGGAGCCTGCGCCTGGTCGTGCCCGGCGTGCGCTTTGCCTGCGACGCCTACGTGAACTTCGCACGGCAGGCGCCCTGGCAGGAGGCCGTGTGTTCCTCGCTGACCGAAATGTTCGCCCCGCAGATCCACAAGGACCGCCTGGCCACTTGGCCGCAGCATTACCCCTGGATCGAACCCGCGGGGCTGAGCTATTTCCGCCAGCGCATTCCGCTGGCCAGCCGCGACGTGGAGCATGGCCTGCGGGTCACGCTCGACCATTTCAACACCCGGACGCTGCAGTTGCGCGCACTGGACATCCTGCAGTTCAAGCTGGACATCCTCTGGTCCATGCTCGACGCGATCGAAAAAGCCTGCGCGAGCGCCCAAGGCGGCGCCCGCACCTGAGAAGTCACGCCCTCCCCCATGGTGAGCATCATGAGAACCCAACCCGACTGGAAACCCCGGATCGCGCCCGGCATGCGCCTGCAGATGGAACCCGTCCAGGACACCTGGGTGCTGCTCTACCCCGAGGGCATGGTCAAGCTCAACCCGTCGGCCAGCGAAATCCTGCGGCGCTGCGACGGGGCGCATGAGGTCGCAGCCATCACGGCCGAACTCGAAAGCCTGTTCCAGGTCCAGGGCATCGCGCCGCAGGTCCAGAACCTGATCGATGAAGGAGCGCGCCGTGGCTGGATCGTCTGAGGCCGCCGCGGTGCAGCCGCCGTTCTGGCTGCTGGCGGAACTGACCTATCGCTGCCCGCTGCATTGCGTGTTCTGCTCCAACCCGGTCAACTACACCGATATGGCCGCCGAACTGGACACCGCGTCGTGGAAGCGGGTGTTCGAGCAGGCGCGCGCCATGGGCGCGGTGCAGCTCGGCTTCTCGGGCGGCGAGCCGCTGCAGCGCGACGACCTGGAAGAACTGGTCGCTCACGCGCATGGGCTGGGCTTCTACACCAACCTGATCACCTCGGGCATAGGACTCACGGCCGAGCGCGCGCGCCGGCTCAAGGCCGCCGGCCTGGACCATGTGCAGCTCTCGTTCCAGGACTCGACGCGCGAACTCAACGACTTCCTGAGCCACACCCGCACCTTCGAGCTCAAGAAGCGCGTCGCCGCGATCATCAAGGACAACGGCTGGCCCATGGTGATGAACGTGGTGCTGCACCGCCACAACCTGCCCCATGTGGGCCGCATCATCGAACTCGCGGACGAGCTCGGCGCCGAATACCTGGAACTGGCCAACACCCAGTACTACGGCTGGGCCTGGCTCAACCGTGACCACCTGCTGCCCACGCACCTGCAGCTGCAGCAGGCCGAGGCCGTGGTCAATGCATACCGCGCCAAGCTCAGCGGCCGTTGCAAGATTTTGTTCGTCGTGCCCGATTACTTCGAGGACCGGCCCAAGGCCTGCATGAACGGCTGGGGCTCGGTGTTCCTGGCAGTGGCGCCCGACGGCCTGGCCATGCCCTGCCACGCGGCGCGCCAGCTGCCGGGCCTGGCCCTGCCCAGCGTGCACGAGCTGAGCCTGCACGACATCTGGTTCCAGAGCCCCGCCTTCAACGCCTACCGCGGCTCGGACTGGATGGGCGAGCCCTGCCGCTCCTGCGACGACAAGGGCAAGGACTTCGGCGGCTGCCGCTGCCAGGCCTGGCTGTTCACCGGCGACCCGGCCGCCACCGACCCGGTCTGCGCCAAGAGCCCGGCCCACGAGCAGGTGGTGAACGTGGTGCGCCGCGCGGCCCAGCCGGCCGCCCATCCGCTGGTGTTCCGCAGCGACGCCGCCTCGCGCGACCCTGCCGTGCTGGCACGCGCCTTGGCGCGCTGAGTGCACGGTACCGGCGGAGGCTGCGGGCGGCAGCGGTGATCGGGCCGTCGTTGAAAGACCGTCGTTGCACTCCCCCCCCATCGCGCCCGCGCTACGACGCGGTGCCCGTGTTCCGTTCATGTCCCCCGGCGAGGGCGTGGGGCCCTCGCCGGGGGACATGAACCGAGCCGTTCGCCCGCCGTCCCCGTCTCGCCACGCAAGAAGGGGCTTCAATGCGTCAACACCCAGCCCACGATGCGCCGCACGTCGGCCTCGGGCACGGCGCCGTGAGGCGGCATGGGGATGCGGCCCCAGTTGCCGCGCGAGCCATTGCGCACGCTCTGCGTGAGCTGTTCGACGGCGTCGGCCTGGCCGCGGTATTTCTCGGCGATGGCCTTGAACGACGGGCCGACCACCTTCTGCGCGGTGGCGTGGCAGGACATGCAGCCCGCGTCGCGCGCCAGCTGCTCGGGTGAGTTGGCCCAGGCCGCGGACGCCGAGAGCGCCGCGCACAGGACGAGAAGTTTGAGCCCATGGGGCCTGTGGATCAGCATGTTCATCGCTCTGGATCAATGTCGAAAAAAACCGCGGGCGGCGCCTCGCCGCCCGCGGCCCAAGCTCAGCCCTTGTGCAGCTTGAACACCCAAACCGAACCGCCCTGTTCGAGGAAGTTGACCTTCTTGGCCACCTCGCCGCCCCACAGCGGAACGGCGCCGCCCCAGCCCGAGACCACGGACAGATACTGCTCGCCATCCTGCTCCCAGGTCACGGGCGGCGCGACGATGCCCGAGCCAGTCTGGAACTGCCAGACCACCTTGCCGGTCTTGGCGTCGGCGGCCTTCAGGTAGCCCTCGGGCGTGCCCCAGAACACGAGGTTGCCGGCGGTGGTCAGCACCCCGCCCCACAGCGGCGCGGAATTCTTGACCTCCCAGGCGATCTTGCCGGTCTTGGGGTCCACGGCGCGCAGCGCGCCGATGTAGTCCTCGTACAGCGGCTTGATCGTGAAACCCGCGCCGAGATAGGCCGCGCCCTTCTTGTAGGTGACGGGTTCGTTCCAGATGTCCATGCCCCACTCGTTGGACGGCACGTAGAACAGGCCGGTCTGCGGGCTGTAGGCCATCGGCATCTGGTTCTTGCCGCCGAGGAACGAGGGCGCCGCGAAGACGTCCTTGCCCTTCTTGCCATCGCCGGCGGTCGGGTCGCCGGGACGGTTGTCGGCCACGAAGTTCGGCCGGCCCGTGGCCTTGTCGATGCCGGTGGCCCAGGTCACCTTGGTCACGAACGGGAAGGCATTCTGAAGCTTGCCGTTCTCGGCATCGATCACATAGAAGAAACCATTTCGGTCGGCCTTGGCGCCCATGCGCTTGCCGCCCATGTCGAAGGTCACGAACTCGTTGACGCCGTCGAAGTCCCAGCCGTCGTTCGGCGTGGTCTGGTAGTGCCATTTGATCTGGCCGGTCTTGACATCCAGCGCGACCGTGGATGCCGAATACAGGTTGTCGCCCTTGCGCAGGTGGCTGTTCCAGGGGCCGGGGTTGCCGGTGCCGAAATAAGCCAGCTTGGTCTTGGGATCGTAGGTGCCGCCCAGCCAGGGGGCGGCGCCGCCGGTCTTCCACATCTCGCCGGGCCAGGAGGCGTTGGTCGTGCCGCTCACGCCGTTGTCGATGGCCTTGCCGTCGGGGTCGTACTTGTAGCCCATATGGCCTTCGACCATGGGGCGCATCCAGACCATCTTGCCGGTCAGCGGATCACGCGCTTCCACGCGCCCGACCACGCCGAACTCGCCACCCGACACGCCGGTCAGCAGCAGCCCTTCGGCGATCAGAGGAGCGGCCGTGTAGGAATAGCCAGCCTTGTAGTCGTCGATCTTCTCGCGCCAAACCAGCTTGCCGCTGTCCTTGTCCAGCGCCACGAGCTGGGCATCCAGCGTGCCGAAGATCACCAGGTTGCCGTAGATGGCAGCGCCGCGATTGATCACGTCGCAGCAGGGCATGATGCCCTCGGGCAAGCGGTGCTCGTACTTCCAGAGCTTCTGGCCGGTCTTGGCGTCCACCGCGAACAGGCGCGAATAGGACGCCGTGACATACATCTTGCCCTCGTGGATCAGCGGCTGCGACTGCTGGCCTCGCTGCTTCTCGCCGCCGAAGGACATGGACCACACCGGCACGAGGTTCTTGACCGTGCCGGTATTGACCTTGGCCAGCGGCGAATGGCGCTGGCCTTGCGGGCCCATGCCCCAGCTCAACACGTCGCCGGGTGTCTGCGCGTCGTTCTCTATCATGGCGTCGGTGACGCCGGCGGCCTGCACGCCCATCTGGGTCGCGGCCATCAGCACAAGAAGGCTGAGCAGTTTGCGTTTCATCGCGATGTCTCCTGTCGGTTTGCCTGCATGGGGGTTGTTCGTGCGGCCCGGGCCTGGCCCGGACCACTGGATCCCCGTCCCCCATTGCGCCAGAGTTCCAATGCTCTGTTTGGCAAGTACCGTGCCACTGGAAAAACCGCTCTGACCGGGGTCCAAAGCCCTTGAAATCGGCCCATGGCCCGTACAAACGACCCCCTTTGTTCCAGCTTGGCGCAAGCGGCTGTCACAGCCCACTGTTCCACCCGGATACAGGCTCAGTCTCCCTTGCGCCTGATCCAGCCGCGCTGCGGGTCGTAGCCGCGCAGGGCCAGGGCACTGGCCACGGCCAGCGCGCCGACCACCACCACCAGCGCGCTGCCATTGAGCTGGCCGTGCAGCGCGAAGCGCAGCGCCTCCACCGCGTGGGTGAAGGGGTTGAGCTGGGCCAGGCGCTCGAGCCAGACCGCGCCCGACTCGCGCAGCTTCCACAGCGGGTAGAGCGCGCTGCTGATGAAGAACATCGGAAAAATCACGAAGTTCATCGCGCCGGCGAAGTTTTCCAGCTGGCGCACATAGACCGACAGCCAGAGCCCCAGCGCGGCGAGCATGAGCGCCACCAGCAGCATGACCGGCAAGGCGGCGACGATCTGCCAGGCCGACAGGCCCAGGTCCAGCACCCAGGCCAGCGCGGCAAACACCCCCATCTGCAGCAGCGACAGCGCCGCGGCCGCGAGCAGCTTGGACAGCAGCAGCCAGCTGCGCGGCAGCGGCGCCGTCAGCAGCAGGCGCATGGCGCCGGTTTCCCGGTCATGGACCAGGGCCAGCGAACTCTGCATGCCGTTGAACAGCGCGACCATGCCGAGCAGGCCCGGCACCACGTACAGCCGGTAATCGATGTACGTGTCATAGGGCGGCAGGATGGCCACGCCGAACACGTTGTGAAACCCGGCCGCGAACACCAGCAGCCACAGCAGCGGCCGCACGAGCGCGGCCCCGAGCCGGGCGGGCTGGCGCAGGAAGCGGCCGACTTCACGGCGCACGATGGCGCAAGTGGCGCGCCAGCGATGCGCGAGCGGGCCCGGCTTGGTCAGCGCCGCTTGCATGCGCTGTCTCCGTCATCGGCGCCCAGGGTGTCGAGCACGTCGCGCGGGTGCATGGCGCCGTCCAGCGGCGCGACCGCCGCCACGCCGTCTCCACGTGCGAGGAAGACCGGCTGGCGCATCTGGCCGTCCCAGGGGCGGAAACGCACCGTGCCGCCCTTGAAGCCGTCGACGGCGACCGCACCGCTGCGCAAGGCCTGCAATTGCTGGGTTAGCGACGCCCTGGGCTGGTCTTCCAGCACCGCAGCAATCGACTTGACCGCCACCCAGGCCGCCCAGTCGTGCCCGACCATAGGCCGCCCCGCATGACGCTGGAAGCGGCGGCTGAGCTGGGGTGCGCCATAGCGCTCCCACCGGGGGTGCCAGGCCAGCGCCGCCAGGCCGCCGTGGCCCACGACCGGACGGGGCTGGGCCGTGTTGTAAGGCAGGCCGCGGGCCGCCAGCCACTGGGCCAGCGCATCGGCCCGCATGCGTTCGCTCGGCAAGGTGTGCAGCCACTGCGGATGGCACGATGCCCCGCGCAGTTCATCGCTGCCCTCCGCGATATTGAACACGATGGGCCGGGATTGGAGAGAAGCGTGCGCCGCCATCACCGCTTTCTGCTGCGCCAGCGGCAGGTCAAGCAGCAGGTAGTGCGGGCCGCGTTTCGACAACTCCGTCACCAGCGCCGCGATGCTCTGACCATCCCACTCCAGGCTCTGAAGCTTGAGCTGGTGCCCTGGCGCGTCGAGCACCGCGCGGCTTTCGTCGGCCGCCACCTGCGCGGCGGCCAGCGGCCGCCCGATGGGGTGGCCGGGGTAGGCCTGCTCGATCCGGGTCCGGTCATGACGGGGATCGTCGCGCAGGCCGACCATCAGCACCTGCCACGACGCGCCCCACGCCAGGGTTGAGAAACCCCAGACCGCTGCCGACAACGCCAGCGACCGGGCCATGGAGCTCGTCGGACCGCGCATTACTTCACCAGAATGCTGTGAGGAACCCGCCCGGCGGGCACCGTCTTGATGGCCTTGCCGCTGGCCGTGTCCACGATGGACAGGTCATCCGACAGGCCATTGGTCACATACAGGCGCGATCCGTCGCGGTTCAGGGCCAGCCCCCAGGCCCGCTTGCCCACCAGCACCACGCGGCGCACGGCACGGGTGGCCACATCGACCTCGGCCACATGGTTCGCGCGGCCGAGGCCGACCCAGGCGGTCTTGCCGTCCGCCGTCATCAGCAGCCCCACCGGGGTGATGTCGTTCTTGCGCATGCCGGGCAGCTCGAACGCCAGCGTGTCCTTCACCGCGCGGCTGGCGGTGTCGATAATGCTCACGCTGGACCCCAGCTCGTTGCTGACCCACAGCTCTCGGCCATCGGGGCTGAGCGCGAAGCGGCGCGGACGCTTGCCCACCTTGATCTGCGCCACGGCCTTGCGCTGGGCCAGGTCGATCACATGGACCGCGTTGGCCACTTCCGACGTGACATAGGCCAGCTTGCCGTCCGGCGTCACCAGCACACCCTCGGGCTCGCCCCCGGTCTTGACGGCAAACAGCGGCTTCTTCGATGCGAGGTCGTAGGCGGCCAGTTCGTTGTCTTCCTCGATCGACACGTAGGCCGTCCTGCCGTCGGGCGACAGGCCGAATATCTCGGGGCTCTCGCCGGTGGGCACCGTATCGGCGAGCCTGCCGGCCTCCACATCCACCACGCCAAGCTGGTGGCTGTCGCCGCAGGCCACGAGAATGCGGCGGCCACCGTCGCTCCACGCCATGTGGCGCGGCCGCTTGCAGACCGGAATGGCCTTGAGCGGCGACCCGTCGGCCTGCAAGACCAGGATCTGGTGATCTTTCTCGCTGCTCACGAAAATCTGGGCGGCTGCCGGCGCGGCCAGCGCCCCGGCGAGCCAGCAGGCCGCCAGCCCGGCCCGATGCAGGCTACGCAGAGCCGACCGGTGAATGACGCGGTGCTCCATGGCATCTGTCTCCGTTGTGTTTGTGGCGCGGTACGCAACGCAAAAAGCGGACCAGCCGGTTTGCGCGTGCCCAGGCGTCCAGCAAACACCGCCATGACCCGTCGCGGCGCCCCGGCCGCCCATTCAAGCCTGCCCGAGCGGGCACGCCTCCTGCTCAGTTCGGTACAACTGCTCCATCCTGCAACACTGCTCATGAACATCCTGCAGATACACCCCGCCCCGTCCGCCAGCACCCGCGACACTGCCCTGCTGGTGCAGGGAGTTTGCAAATCCTATGGCCGCAACAAGGCGCTCGACGGCCTGGGCTTTTCCCTTCGGGCCGGGCAATGGGGTGCGCTGCTGGGGGAAAACGGCGCCGGCAAGTCCACCCTGGTCCAGCTGTTATGCGGCCTGTTCACGCCGGACCAGGGCCGGATCGAGCTCATGGGCCTGGATCTGGCGGCCAGGCCGTGCGAGGCGCTGGCCCGGCTCGGCGTGGTGTTCCAGCAGCCGACGCTGGACCTGGACCTGAGCGTTCTGGACAACCTGCGCTACCACGCGGGCCTGCACGGGCTGGCGCCCGGCCTGGCGCGCCGGCGCATCGACGAAGGGCTGGCGTGGGCCGGCCTGGAATCCGTGGCGCGCGCCACGGCGCGCACGCTCTCGGGCGGCAACCGCCGCAAGGTGGAGCTGGTGCGCGCCCTCCTGCACGCGCCCCGGTTGCTGCTCATGGACGAGGCCACGGTAGGGCTGGATCCGGCCAGCCGCCAGCAGCTGCTGGAACTGGTGGAGCGCCTGGTGCGCGAGCAGGGCCTGTGCGTGCTGTGGACCACGCACTGGGTGCAAGAGGTCGTCCGGGCCGATGCGCTGCTGGTACTGCAGCAGGGCCGGCTGCTGTTCTCTGCCCCGCCCGTGGAACTGCTGGCGCTGACGGGCACGAGTGAGCTCGAACAGGCCTTCCTGCACTTCACGCGCCGAAGCCGGCGCTGACCGGCCGGTTCAGCCCATCGGCCCGGGAGCCAGTGTTCAAGGCGCGACGATGACCATCCACGAGACGCCGAAGCGGTCGGCAACCATGCCGAAGCGCGGCGAAAAAAAGGTCTTGGCCAGCGGCATCTGGACCTGGCCGCCGTCGGCCAGCGCAGCGAAGCGCCGGTCGGCCTCGGCCTCGTCGGGCACCGAGAGCGAGAGCGAAAAGCCCTGGAAGCTCGGCTGCGCCTCGCACCGGCCGTCGGAGGCCATCACCATCGTATCGCCGACGCGAAAGCTCGCATGCATCACCTTGTCCTCGGAACCGGGCGGGACCATGCCGGGCTGAGGCGGTTCGGGACTGTCCTTGAAGCGCATGAGCATCGTGACTTCGGCGCCGAGCGCGCCGCGGTAGAACTCGAGCGCTTCCTCGCAGCGGCCATCGAAGAACAGGTAGGGTTGGACCAGCATGGCGTCTCCTTTTCAGGGGTTGGGGGAATCGTTGCCGAGAGCGTGATGGATTCGGCCCTCGTTCTACCACCACGACGAGCGAGCTTCGGTCAAATCGACAGGCCGCACGAACTTTTCGAAAATATTCGTGTGTGTTTGCATCCCGGGCGGCAAACCAGGGACACCACGGCCACCGCATCAACAAAAAATCAGCCTCCAGCCCTTGTCGGCCGGACGCAGCATGCTACAGTTTTTATAGCAAATTCAGCGCGCTGGCGAGCGCAGGGCGCGGCTCAGCAGCACTACCGGTATCAGGCCTACCAGCACCAGTGCCAGCGAGGGCAGCGCGGCTTCACCGAGGCGCTCGTCGCGCGCGAGCTGGTAGGCCACCACGGCCAGGGTGTCGCTGTCGAAGGGGCGCAGCACCAGGGTGGCGGGCAGTTCCTTCATCACGTCGACGAACACCAGCAGCGCGGCCGCGGCCGTCGAGCGCCTGAGCAGCGGCCAGTGCACGCGCGCCAGCAGCGCGAGGCCGCCGGTGCCCAGCATGCGGGCCGAATCGTCAAAGCTCGCGGGGATGCGCGAATAGCCGCTTTGCACCGATTGCAGGGCCACGGCGCAAAAACGCACGAGGTAGGCCCAGACCAGGCCGAGCACCGTGGCCGTGACCCAGTAGCCGGCGCTGGTCTGCGGCGCCGCCGCCTGCAGCCAGCCCACCGGCAGCAGCAGGCCGACCACGATCACCGCGCCGGGAATCGCGTAGCCCAGCCCCGCCAGGTGGACGACGCCACGCGTGACGGCATCCGGCGTGCGGCGCAGGCTGAAGGCCAGGGCCAGGGCCAGCGCGACGGCCAGCACGGCGCTCAGCGCCCCCAGCCGGATGCTGTTGAAGGCCCAGTGCACAAAGCGCTCCCAGGGCAGGACCGACCAGTCGGCCGCCAGCGGGCGCAGCATGAACAGCACGGGCAGCACAAAGCCCATGAGCACCGGCAGGCCGCAGACCGCCCAGGCCAGCACGACGCGCCGGCCCTGCAAGGCCAGGGGCTGGGACTCGGCCGAGCCGGAACGCGCACCGCGGCCGGAGGCAAAGCGCATGCGCCGCTGGGCCCTGTGTTCGAGCCGCAGCAGCACGACGACCACGGCCAGCAGCACGGTGGCGAGCTGGGCCGCCGCCATGCGGTTGTCCATGGCCAGCCAGGCCTTGTAGATCCCGGCGGTGAAGGTCTGGATGCCGAAGTAGCTGGAGACACCGAAGTCGGCCAGGGTTTCCATCAGGGCCAGGGCCGCGCCGGCAGCGACGGCCGGACGCGCCAGCGGCAGCGCGACCTGGCGGATGCGGCGCGACAGCGGGGCGCCGAGCAGGCGCGCGGCTTCCATCAGGTGGGCCGCGCGCTCGCTCAAGGCCGTGCGGGCCAGCAGGTAGACATAGGGGTAGAGCGCGAAGGTGAAGACCCAGGCCGCGCCGCCCACACTGCGGACCTCGGGCAGGACCCGGCCCCGCAGGCCGAAGCTCGCACGCAGCCAGCTCTGCAGCGGCCCGCTGAACTGCAGGTAGTCGGTGTAGGCATAGGCCACGACATAGGCCGGCATGGCCAGCGGCAGCAGCAGGGCCCATTCGAAGCTGCGGCGGCCCGGAAAGTCGAACAGGGTCACGGCCGCGGCCGTGGCGGTGCCGACCAGCACCACGCCCAGCGCGACCATCGCGCACAGGCGCAGCGTGGTCCAGGCGTAGTCCGGCAGCACGGTGCGGCTCATCTCGCCCAGGATTTGCGCAGTTTGCCCATCCCACTGCAGCCAGGACGCGAGCACGGCCAGCACCGGCAGGCTCAGCAGGACCGCCAGCAGCAGCAAAAGGATTTGGTGGAGCCGGCCGGACGGCATGAGGTGCTTGATGTGGGTGAAGCGCAAATGAGAATTGTAAGCATCTACAATCAACGCCATGTTCTTGGAGGTTTCGCAGCTCAAGGTCCAGTACGCAGGGCGTTCACGGCCCGCCGTCGACGCCGTCTCGTTTGGCCTGCACCCCGGCGAAATCGGCGTGCTGATCGGCCCCTCGGGCTGCGGCAAGACCACGCTGCTGCGGGCCGTGGCGGGGCTCGAGCGTGCATCGGCCGGTACCATCCGCCTCTCGGGCGCGGTGGTCAGCAGCGCCCGCGAGCATGTGGCGGCCGAGTCGCGCCGCATCGGCATGGTGTTCCAGGACTACGCGCTGTTCCCGCACCTGGACGTCGGGCACAACGTGGGCTTCGGCCTGCACCAGCTGCCGCGCGCGCAGCGCGCGGCGCGGGTGGCCGAGGTGCTGGATCTGGTCGGGCTGGGGGGTATCGAGCGGCATTTTCCGCACGAACTCTCGGGAGGCCAGCAGCAGCGTGTGGCGCTGGCGCGCGCGCTGGCCCCGAGCCCGCAGCTGCTGCTGCTCGACGAGCCCTTTTCCAACCTCGATGTCGATATGCGCGAACGCCTGGCCCATGAGGTGCGCGCCATCCTGAAGTCGGCCCAGGCCACGGCCCTGTTCGTCACGCACGATCAGCTCGAAGCCTTTGCGATCGGCGACGCGATCGGCGTCATGTCCGACGGCCAGCTGCACCAGTGGGACGATGCCTACACGCTCTACCACCGCCCGGCCACGCGCTTTGTCGCGGATTTCATCGGCCACGGCGTGTTCACTCCGGCCCGGATCCGGCAACACGGCGACGCGGTCGTGGTGCAGACGCCGCTGGGCGAGCTGGCCGACATGGCCGAATGCCCGCTGCCCGGTGCGTTCGAAAACGGCGAATGCGATGTGCTGCTGCGCGCCGACGACATCGTGCACGACGACGACGCCCCTGTGAAAGCCCAGATCATGCGCAAGGCGTTTCGCGGTTCGGAATTCCTCTACACGCTGCGCCTGAGCAGCGGCGAAACCGTGCTGGCCCATGTGCCCAGCCACCACGACCACAGGATAGGCGAATGGATAGGCATACGCCCGCAGGTCGATCATGTGGTGACCTTCGAGCGCGGCTCCAGCGGCAATTCCATGGCCAAATAGGCTGATAGCCCGCATAAAACGGCCATCAGCCGCTACATTTTCAATAGCAAACGAAGTTCTCAGCGGCGCAGGCTGTCCACCGCGCGCCGCAGGTCCGCAGCCCAGGCGCGGCGGTCGCGGCCTTCCGAACGCTGCGGCTCGCCAAACGTGACGACGGCCGCGATGCTGCTGGCCGTCAGGGTGCGCCAGAGCGATCCGACCAGCGTGTCGTCGCCGTTGTAGCGGGGCGCCGCGCTGAGCTGGCCGGTCGCCGCATCGACAAACTGCAGGGCCAGCGGCTGCACCGGCACGCCGGCCGAGATCGCGGCCTGGATCAGGTTGGCATGAAACGGCAGCAGCGCGCCGCCGTCACCGGTCGTGCCCTCGGGGAAGATCGCGACCACTTCGCCGGCACGCAGCCGCTCGGCCATGTGGTGCACCACGCGCATCGCGTCGCGCCGCGACTCGCGCTCGATGTAGAGCGTGCCGACGCCGGTCGCCAGGGTGCCGATCAGCGGCCAGTGCTTGACATCGGCCTTGGACACGAAGCGGCAGTAGCGCGCCGCATGCATGACGAGGATGTCGAGCCAGGAGATGTGGTTGGCCACCAGCAGCACGGGGCCGTCGTGCGGCGGCTCGCCTGTGACGACCAGCTTGATGGCGAGACGCGCCAGCATTTCCTGGGCCCAGGCCTGAACGCGGGCCTCTTTTTGCGCTTGGCTCAGCCTGGGAAACAGGGTCGCAATAGTCCACAGCCCGGCCAGCACATGGGGCAGGACCCTGAACAGCTTCCAGGCCGCGCGCAAGGAATTCATGGCGCCAGCACGACAGCGCCGCAAGCCGGCAAGCCTGGGCGTCGAGCATCGAGCGCTGAGCGCCATCCACGCTGAACACTCAACGCCCAACGCTGAACCCACAGCATCGCGTTCAGGCCTCGTAGGCGACTTGCCCGCCCACGAGGGTGCAGCGCACGCGACCCGGCAGGGCGTAGCCCGAAAACGGCGTGTGCTTGCCCTGGCTCTTCAGCGCCCCGGGTTCGACCACCCACTCGGCCTGCGGGTCGAACACGCAGACATCGGCCACGCCGCCTTCGACCAGCTGGCCCACGCTGGCCTGCAGCGTGCCCAGCGACGCACCCAGCACGCGGGCCGGCTCGCTCGTCAGCACGGACAGCGCACGGGTGAGGCCCACGCCGCTTTCCTGGGCCCATTTGAGCGACTGGCTCAGCAGCAGCTCCAACCCGGTCGCACCGGGCTCGGCCTCGGCGAACGGCAGGGTCTTGGCGTCCTCGCCGACCGGCGTGTGGTCGGACACCAGGGCGTCGATCGTGCCGTCGGCCAGGGCCTCGCGGATGGCATCGCGGTCGCGCTGCTGGCGCAGCGGCGGGTTCAGCCGGGCCCGGCCGTCGAAGTAGCCGATGTCGGTATCGGTCAGCTGCAGCGAGTTGATGCTGACATCGCAGGTCACGTCCAGGCCGCTGTCCTTGGCCTGGCGCACCAGGGCCAGGCCCGCGGCGCTGCTGAGCCGGCACAGATGGACGCGCGCGCCCGTGGCCTTCATCAACTCGAAAATCGTGTGCAGCGCAATCGTCTCGGCCGCCACCGGCACGCCGCTCAAGCCCAAGCGGGTGGCCAGCGGGCCGCTGGCGACAACGCCCTTGCCCAGGTAGAGCTCCTGCGGGCGCAGCCAGCTCGTGTAGCCAAAGGTGCTGGCGTACTGCAGCGCGCGCTGCAGGACCTGGGTGTTGACCAGGGGCACCTCGGCCTGGCTGAAGCCCACGCAGCCGGCCTCGGTCAGCTCCACCATCTCGGTCAGCACCTCGCCTTGCAGGTTGCGCGTGAGCGCGCCCAGCGGAAACACGCGCGACTGGTGCAGCTTCTCGGCGCGGAACTTGAGCATTTCGACCAGGCCGGGCTCGTCGAGCACGGGCTCGGTGTCGGGCAGGCAGACCAGGCTGGTCACGCCGCCGGCCACGGCGGCCGCCATCTCGGACTCGAGCATGCCCTCGTGCTCATGGCCGGGCTCGCGCAGGCGCACCGCGAGATCGACGAGGCCCGGTGCGACGATGCAGCCCGCGGCATCGATCACCTTGTTCGGCGAAAAATCGGACGCTATATTTTTTATAGCAATGACGCGGCCCGCCGCCAGGGCCAGATCGCAGATTTCGTCGAAGTTGGAGGCGGGATCGATGACCCGGCCGTTCTTGATCAGGATTTTCATGCTCTTGTTTTCTCCGGGACAACGCGCAGGCCTCAGGCTTCGTTGCCCGCCACGATCGACATCACCGCCATGCGCACCGCGATGCCGAAGGTCACCTGCGGCAGGATCACGCTCTGCTTGCCGTCGACCACGGCCGAGTCGATCTCCACGCCGCGGTTGATCGGCCCCGGGTGCATCACGATCGCATCGGGACTGGCCAGTTGCAGCTTCTCGGGCGTGAGGCCGAAGCTCTTGAAATACTCCTGGCTGGACGGCAGCAGGGCGCCGCTCATGCGCTCGTTTTGCAGCCGCAGCATGATGACCACATCGCAGCCCCTGATGCCCTCCTCCAGCGTGTGGCAGACCCGCACGCCCATTTGCGCCATGTCGCCGGGCACGAGGGTCTTGGGGCCGACCACGCGCACCTCGGCGCAGCCCAGCGTGGTCAGCGCGTGGATGTCGGAGCGCGCCACGCGCGAGTGCAGCACGTCGCCGACGATGGCGACCGTGAGGTTGCTGAAGTCCTTCTTGTAGTGCCGGATCGTGTACATGTCCAGCAGGCCCTGCGTGGGGTGCGCGTGGCGGCCGTCGCCGGCGTTGACCACGTGCACATGCGGCGCCACATGCTGGGCGATCAGGTAGGGCGCGCCCGACTCGCTGTGGCGCACGACGAACAGGTCGGCCGCCATGGCGCTGAGGTTGGCGATGGTGTCGAGCAGCGACTCGCCCTTGGAGGCCGACGAGCGCGCGATGTCCAGGTTCAGCACATCGGCGCTCAGGCGCTTGGCGGCGATCTCGAAGGTGGTGCGGGTGCGCGTGGAGTTCTCGAAGAACAAGTTGAACACGCTCTTGCCGCGCAGCAGCGGCACCTTCTTGACCTCGCGGTCGTTGACGCTGACGAAGTTGGCCGCTGTGTCGAGGATGTGGGTGACGATGTCCCTGGGCAGTCCTTCTATGGACAGCAGGTGGATCAGTTCGCCGTTCTTGTTGAGCTGGGGGTTGCGTTTGTACAGCATCTCAGGCCTCCTGCCGGGCCGCCCCAAGGGAGGCCTTGGCCCCCTCGGGGGGCAGCGAATACACGAAGTGATGAGCGTGGGGGCTCACAATCCCCCCTCCACATGAAAACTGAAAGCCCCCGCGTCGTCGCGGGCCAGCGCCAGCGACTGCGACGCCGGCAAGGCCACGCGGGCGGCGGCAAAGTCGGCCTGCACCGGCAGCTCGCGCCCGCCCCGGTCCACCAGCACGGCCAGCCTGACGCTGGCGGGACGGCCGTAGTCGAACAGCTCGTTGAGCACGGCGCGTATGGTGCGGCCGGTGTAGAGCACGTCGTCGAGCAGGATGATCTCGGCCCCGTTCACGTCGAAGGGCAGCGTGGTCTGCCCGCCGGCCGCCAGGCCGCGCTGGGCAAAGTCGTCGCGGTGCATGGCCGAGGAAATCACGCCGGGCTCGCCGGCCAGGCCCAGGTCTTTTTGCAGTCGCGCCGCCAGCCAGGCGCCGCCCGAGGTCACGCCGACCAGGCGGGCGGGCGTGGCATTGAGCAGCTGCTGGACACCGCGCAGCAGTTCGCGGTACAGGGCTTCGGCGTCCAAGACCAGGCCGACCCCCACGCTTGCCACTGCGTGTGCTGCGCTGCCCCCCGAGGGGGCCTTCGCGCCTTGGGGCGGCCCGGCGTCGCTCACGGTCTCGGTCATGGCAGATTCCTCAAAAATTGTTCCAAAATAATGCAGGCCGCCGCGGCATCGGCATCCTTGGCGCCGGACTCCAGCGCCTCCGTGGTGCTGTAGCGTTCATCAACCTCGAACACGGGCAGCTTGAAGCGGCCCTGCAGCTGGCGCGCAAAGCGCCGCGCGCGCTGAGTGTTCTCGTGAGCGGCCCCGTCCGGATGAAACGGAACCCCCACTACCAGCGCATCGGGCTGCCATTCGCGGATGCGGGCATCGATCTGCGCGAACCGCGCATCGCCCTCGGCCTTGATCGTGGCCTGCGGCTGGGCGCTGCGCATCAGGCGGGTGCCCACGGCCACGCCGGTGCGCTTGGAGCCAAAATCAAAAGCCAGAAAAGTTTGCAGATGGGAAGGTACGTCGGGCAGGGGCAACGCGGTCATGCGTGCCCCGCCTCGCCCGACAGCATCCAGGCTTCCAGCCCGAGCAGGGCCAGCGCCTTGTCGTAGCGCTGCTCCACCGGCGTGTCGAAAATCACCGAGAGGTCGGCCCCGACCGTGAGCCAGCTGTTCTCCGCCAGCTCCGACTCCAGCTGCCCCTCGCCCCAGGCCGAATAGCCCAGCGACACCAGCACCCGGCGCGGCCCGGCACCGGTGGACATGGCCTCGAGCACGTCCTTGGAGGTGGTCATTTCCAGCCCGCCGGGAATCGTCAGCGTCGAGGCGTAGACCGACTCGTTCGAACTGGCGCCGCCCGCCAGCATGGGTTCGTGCAGCACAAAGCCGCGCTCGGTCTGCACCGGCCCGCCCTGGAACACCGGGGCGTTGCTCAGGTCTTCGCGGCGCAGGGGCAGCTCCACCTTGTCGAACAAATTCTTGAGATTGATGTCGCTGGGCTTGTTGATGATCAGGCCCAGCGCGCCGCGCTCGCTGTGCTCGCACAGGTAGACCACGCTCTTGGCAAAAGCCTCATCCTGCAGCCCTGGCATGGCGATCAGAAAATGATGCGTCAGATTGATGGGGGCAGAATCAGAAGCCATGCCCCGATTTTAGCGGCGATATGGATGAGGCCCCAGGCTGCCGCCACGGGCGGCGCTGCGGCATCAGGCCGACACCTCGGCGGCAGCGTAGCGCCGCACCAGGCTCAGCAGCTCCTCTTCCGAATAGGGCTTGCCCAGGTAGTGGTTCACGCCCAGTTGCTCGGCATGCTCGCGGTGTTTGCCGGCGATGCGCGAGGTGATCATGATGATGGGCAGGTCCCGCAGCCGCTGATCGGCGCGGATGTTGCGCGCCAGGTCGAAACCATCCATGCGCGGCATCTCGATGTCGGACAGCACCACCGCCGGCCGCTCCTCCTGCAAGCGCTCCAGGGCCTGCAGGCCGTCGACCGCGAGCGACACGCGGTAGCCCTCGCGCTGCAGCAGGCGCTGGGTCACGCGGCGCACGGTGATCGAATCGTCGACCACCAGGACCAGCGGGACTTGCGCAGCCTCAATGATCGCAGGCTCCCCGGCGCGGCCCGCGGTGGAGGACGCCGCCTCCAGCACATCGAGCTGGGCCTGGTCGGCGCTCAGGCTGCGGGCCTGCTCGCCATAGACCGAGGCCAGGGCCACCGGGTTGTAGATCAGCACCACGGCACCGGAGGCCAGCACGGTCATGCCGGCCAGGCCCGGCAGGCGCGAGAGTTGAGGCCCGAGGTTCTTCACCACGACTTCCCGGTTGCCCAGCACTTCGTCCACATGGACCGCCACGCGCTGCGATGCGCTTCTGAAAATCACGACCGGCAGCGTCTTGCCCTGGGCCTCCTGGCTGCGCCGCGACGACTGCAGCAGCGCGCCCGACCAGAAGAACGGCACGGACTCACCACCGAAATCGAGCACGCCGCTGTTGTAGGCCTGCTGCAGCTCCTTGGCGCTGGCGCGGCGCACCAGCTCCACCACGTTGGAAGGCACACCGATGGTCTGGTCGCCGCAGCGCATCATGACCACCTGCGTCACCGCCGTCGTCAACGGTAGCACCAGCTTGAACCGCGCGCCCTGGCCGGGCACGGACGATGTTTCGATGCGGCCGCCCAGAGCATTGACCTCGGCGCGCACCACGTCCATGCCGATGCCGCGGCCCGCCAGCTCGCTGACCTGGCTGGCCGTGGAAAAGCCCGGCATGAAAATCAGGTTGGCGGCCTCGGCATCGGTCAATTCATGGCCGGGCACAATCAGGCCTTGCGCCAGCGCCCTGTCGCGAATGCGGGCCAGATGCAGACCGGCGCCATCGTCGCTGAATTCGACCGAGACGTCGTTGCCTTCGTGGTGCAGCCCGATGGTGATCGTGCCCGCAGCCTCCTTGCCCTCGCTGAGGCGCACGTCGGGATCCTCGATGCCGTGCGCCACGCAGTTGCGCAGCAAGTGCTCGAACGCGGGCGTCATGCGATCCAGCACACCCCGGTCCATCTCGATCGAGCCGCCGACGATGTCGAGCTTAACCTGCTTGCCCGTGTCCTTGGAAGCCTGGCGTACGACGCGATACAGGCGCTCGGAGATGCCTTCGAACTCCACCATGCGGGTGCGCAGCAGATCGCGCTGCAGCTCCCGGGTCTGCCGCGCCTGGGCGTTCAGATCGTCCTCGGTGGCCTCCACGGTGCGCTGCAGATTGCGCTGCACGGTCGCCACGTCGTTGACCGACTCGGCCATCATGCGCGTGAGCTCCTGCACGCGGGTGAAGCGGTCGAATTCCAGCGGGTCAAAGCCCTGCTGCGAATCCTTGGCCTGCGCCAGACGCGACTGCATCTGGGTTTCGGCCTGCAGCTCGATATCGCGCAGCTGCTGGCGCAGGCGATCGAGGTTGCCCGTGAGGTCGCCCAGCGAAGCGCGCAGCTGGCCCAGTTCGGCCTCCAGCCGCGATCGGGTGATCATGACCTCGCCGGCCTGGTTCACCAGACGGTCCAGCAGCTGGGAGCGCACCCGCACGGCATGGCTGGCAGCCTGGCGCAGCGGTGCGAGCGTGCTCGCGGCCGGCAGGGCCACGAATCCGCGCGGCTGATCCTCGTGTGGCGCGGATTGCGACGCCGCAGCGGCTGCAGGCTCGGCCGCCTGCTCAGGCGCCGGCTCGGCGGATTCGGGCGGCAGCTGCAAATCCTGGCTGCGCAGCTTGTCGAAAACCGCCTGCAGTCCATCAAAACGAGCGAGCAAGGGCTCAAGCTGGGCGCCCTGCAGCTCGTCCGAGCCGAGGTGCTCGATCTCGGACTCCATGTGATGAGCCATCTCGCCCAGGCGCAAGGCCCCGGCCAGCCGCGCACTGCCCTTGAGCGTGTGCAGGGCGCGCAGCACTTCGACGCGCGCGCCCAGATTGCCCGGACGGGCAGACCACTGACGCAACGCGGCTCCCATCCGGGGCAGCAGTTCAGCGGCCTCCTCCTCGAAGACCGGGAACAGGTCGGCGTCGACCGCGTCGGCCAGGTCGATCTCGTCGTCCTCCTCGTCCTGCGCGATGGGAGCGGGCACCCTCGCGGCTGCCGCTGCGACATGAGGCACCGCATGATCGGCCAGCGCAACCACGTTCGACGACGCCGCGGCAGCGGTCACGGGCTGAACCTCCTTGAGCGCCTGCATGAGCGCCGCAGCGGGCTCCTTCAGGAAGCCGGCCGCGAACTGGTGCAGCAGGCGGCGCACGTCCTCCGCCGCCTCGACGAACAGCCCGGCCTGCGCCGGCGCGCCATGCGGCTGCAGCTGCACCCGCTGCAAGGCGTGCTCCAGGGAACGGGCCATGTCCGACAGCGCCTGGAACCCCACGGTCGCCGAACTCCCGGCCAGGGAATGCGCCAGGGCCACCGTGGCATCGGATACAGGCCTGTGCAACTCCATGGCCCATTCGGCAAGGTCCGTCGCGAGCCGGCGCGACCACTCGTCGGCCTCGTTCAGGTAGACGTTGTACAGGGGCAGACTGATGCGCAGGGACTCGATCACCTTGACCTGATCGTCAAACGCAGACGCGTCAGATGGGCCGGCCTCGTTTTCGAGCCCGGACGCGGGGCGGTCATGCGTCTCGGAGGGGGCAGACAGGATCGGCTCCCGCAGAGGCTCGGGCTCGGGATCGAGCACCGGCTCGGGGACAGCTTCGAGCACGGGCTCGGCGGCAGGCTGCGCCACGGGCTCCGGCGAAAGCGTGAAATCCAACGCCTGGTCCGCAGCCGCGGGCCCGGTTGCCGGCACGGCGTGCAGACTGAACCCCTCGACCGCATCGTCTCGCCGAACTTCCGGCACCTCGGCGCCGGCCTCAAGCGCAGGAGTCGGCAGCCGATCCGGCCCCGGTTGTTCCACGAGCGGCACGGCGTCCAGGCTGAACGCCTCGGCCCAGGCGCCGTCCTCCGGCCTCGCTGCCTCCCCGGCAGGCGACTCGACCGGGCTGGGTTTCACCTGGGCCTGCGCGGCGTCGGGCACGGCAAACAGGCTGTCAAAGTCGATGTCGCCGATTTCAATAGGAGTCAGTTCCGCCACGGCCACAGCGGGACCAGGCGCTAATTCGTCCGGAACCTGGGTCGCAGCAAAAACCGAATCCGGCTCGGGCAGAGCCGGCTCGGCCGCGAGGCAGCCGCCATCATTGGTCGCCAACTCGCCGGCAGGGGCTGCCATGGGCTCGGCCACGGCCTCGACTTTGATGTCAACGGCAGCTTCGGGCACAGCGGCGTCCAGGACAATGTCCTCGGGCAGGGACAGGCCCAGCCGGCGGTTATCCAGGCGCAAGGCGTCTGCCGCCAAGCGGAAACTGGCGGCTTGCCAGGCCCCATCCTGTCTGGCGGCAATGTCTTCGACCCAGCGGGCCAGGCCCTGCAGGGCCTCGCCCGACAGGCCGCGCAGGTCCTCGCTGGCGGGCTTCTGGTCGGCCAGCCAGGTGTTGAGCAGTTGCTCCATGGACCAGGCGGCCTCGCCAAACTCGTTGAGGCCCACCATGCGCGAACTGCCCTTGAGGGTGTGGAAGGCGCGTCTGAGCGTCGTCTGCTGACCCGCGTCGGCGGCGTTTGCGGCCAGCGCTTGCAGCGCGGCCAGCCCGCTTTGCACCACCTCGCGCGCCTCCTCCAGGAAAATATCGCGCAAATCGTCTTCTTCGAACTCGGGCCCGCCCCCCTGCGCAGGAGCCGCGGCTGGTGCCGGGGCCGCCACGGCAGCCAGCTGGGCCAGGGCTTCGAGGGCCGCACTGGGGTCTTGCACGGACACAGCGCTCGCCGCCTCGCGCACGGACTGCGCCAGCGCCGGCTGCTCGGCCAGCGCCGCCTGGGCAGCCAGCGTATCGAGCCTGGCGCGCAGGCCGGTGTCGATCAAACCCTGATCCGCCTCCTGGGCCACGGCCTGCAGCTGCTGCGACAGCGGCTCAGGGCTCAGGCCGACGGCCGCGACCGCGGCGTCGGGGGCGCCGACGGTACGGCCCATCAGCGGCTTGAGTTCGCCCTGCGCGTCGTCATACACGAACAGCTTCTTGGCCAGCGCAGGCTGGTAGTTCAGCATGTCGATCAAAAAGCCCAGGGCGCCCAGGTTGTTGCCCAGCTTTTCAAAGGTGCCGGCAGCGCGGGCGCGCGCCTCGTCGACTTCGGTCACGAGGATCTGTTCGACGCTGTCGCGCATGCGCAGCACCGCCCGTGATGCCTGGTCCAGCCCCAGAACGGACAGCACACCGCGCATTTGCGCGAGCTGGCCGGGGACGCCGGCCAGCGCGGCCTTGTCCTGGGGATCGCGAAAAAACTGGTCCAGCGATTTTTCAAGCTCGCCCAGCGTGGTGCGCAACTCGCCCACCACGGTCCCCATGGTCTGGCGGTCACTGACGCGGCGGTACAGCTCCTCCATCCAGGGCTCCAGGGCCTCGGGCCGGCCGCCTTCGCACACACGCTCCAGCCGCTCGGCCATGCGCACCGTCCTCTGGCCCAGCTGCGGGTCGTTCGGGTCCAGATCTTCGAAAGCGGCTTCAAGAAAGAGAACCGAGGTGGCGATCTCCATGGCCAGCTCGGTGCCGGGCGGCTTGCCCGAGCGCAGCGTGGCATCGACCGCGCGGCTCAGCGCCTGCGCCATGGGCGCACTGGCGGGGTGCAGCTTGACCAGCGACTCCCCGACCAGGTTGAACTGGTCCACGACGTTCTTGAGTTTGCTGGCGTCGCCGCCCGACAGCGCGGACCAGGTTTCCTTGGCCACCTCGATGCGCTTGCGGGCCTGGGCCAGCAACGCCGGATCGAATAGGCCGAACTGGCTGACGGAATAGTCCACCGGCTTGAACCGTGCCAGCCCATAGGCTTGCCGAACCGCGGACAGCGCAGGCGCATCGGCCGCACGTGCCGGCACCGCCTGCGAACAGAAAAACAACAGATCCTGGGCCAGCCGGTCCGACACCCCCTGATCGCCGCGGGCCAGTGTGGTGTACTGCAGCAGGATGCGCGAAGCAGCCCGCTTCACATAGAGGTCGGCCGGCACCAGGGACAGCGCCAGCGCTTCAAAATAGGCCGCGCCGATCTTCCAGAACACGCGGGGCTGGCGCTCCGATTGCGAAGCCGCAAGACCCAGGCTGATATCGCGCAGCTCCTGCGCCGCAGCCGCATCGCCGCTCTTGACCACTTTCAGCACCGCCTGGTCGATCCGGGCCCGCACAGGCGCGCCATACACGCAGGCGTCGGCGCTGCTCTGCGTCTCGGGCTCGACCCAGCGCCATTCCAGGGGCCACAGGTCCGCCGGATGCACGCGGTCAGCACCGGCCAGTTCCTGGACATCGCGGTACTGAGGGAACAGGGCTACGGACGAGACGGGCTTGCCCGCCAGCACGCATTCCAGGTACTCGGCCAGGGCGAAGCTGGCGCGCTCCAGCTTGGCCGCCGCATTCTCGCTGCACAGCTCGGGACGCTGGACAAACTTCAGGACCGCCGCTTCCATGGCCTGCAGCACATGAGCCGGCGCACTCAAGCCCACCATCTCCAACGCACCCACAGCCTGGTGCAACTGCTGGCGAGCCATGCGCAGCTGGCTGGTGTCGATCGCAGCCAGGTCCGAACCCCGGGCGGCTTCGGCCTCGCGGACAAAACGCTTGAGGGACTTGGCTGCGCCATCGAGCGACTTGCGCAGTTCATCGAGCACCCAGGCCAGCGGCCCCAGGTCGTGAACGGCAAGATCAGGATCGGGGGCTGTGGTACCGGCTTGGTTGAGCTGCATGGATGAGTCCACTCGTGCGATGACAGGTACGGGAGGCCCCCGCCTCAGGCGATCTTGAAGCGCGACACCGACCGGCGCAGCTCTTCGGCCATGCGCGACAGCTCACGCACCTGCTGCGCCGTGGAGCGCGTGCCTTCGCCGGTCTGCTCGGTCACCGCAAAAATGTGCTGGATGTTGCCGGCCACCACGTTGGCCGATTCGGCCTCCCTGGATGCCGAGCTCGAAATCTGCTCGATCAGCTCCGCCAGTCGGCGCGACACCTGGTCGATTTCGGTCAGCGCGGTACCGGCGTTGTCCGACAGCTTGGCTCCTTCCACCACACCCTGGGTGGAGCGTTCCATGGCAGCCACCGCATCCTGCGTATCGGTCTGAATCGCCTTCACCAGCGCCGAGATCTGGCGCGTGGCGTCGGCCGAGCGCTCGGCCTGGCGCTGCACTTCTTCGGCCACCACCGAGAAGCCGCGCCCCGCTTCGCCGGCCGAAGCCGCCTGGATGGCCGCGTTCAGGGCCAGCACGTTGGTCTGTTCGGTAATGTCGGAAATCAGCTCGGTGATTTCACCAATTTCCTGGGACGACTCTCCGAGCCGCTTGATCCGCTTGGAGGTTTCCTGAATCTGGTCGCGAATCGAGTTCATGCCGCCGATGGCGTTCTGCACAGCCTGCAGGCCAGACTCGGCGGCGACCAGCGATTGGCGGGCTACCTGGGCCGATTCCTGCGCCTGTCCCGACACCTGGTTGATTCGGCCCGCCATGTCCAGCACCGACTGGCCGGTTTCGCGAATTTCGCGCAGCTGCTCGGTGGAGGCCGCCAGCAGCTCGGTGGACGTGCTCTCCACCTGGGCCGTCGTCTGCGCCACCTGCGTTGCGGTGTTCTGCACGTTGCCCACCAGCGAGCGCAGTTCCTCGACCGTGTAGTTCACCGAGTCGGCGATGGCGCCCGTGATGTCTTCGGTCACCGTCGCTTCCTGGGTCAAATCCCCTTCGGCGACCGTCTGCAGCTCGTTCATCAGGCGCAAAATCGCGGCCTGGTTGGCGTCGTTGACGCGCTTGGCTTCCTGCTCCTGACGCTCGGCTTCCAGCCGCTGCTGCTCGGCCACGCCCTGGCGCTGGCGGCTGTCCTGCAGCTGGACATAGGCCAGCCCGCCGGCGCAGGACAAGGCAAACAGGGCGGACAGCACCAGGGCAGCCAGCGAGCCCGCACCCAGACCCGTTTGAGCGGACAGCTTGCCCTGCAGGTCCTCCAGGTGGCGGCGCAGCGGCTCGCTGTCGGCCACGATGGCCGACTGGGCCTCGCGTGCAGACACCAGGCCCTGCAGGTTGCCCAGGATCGCGCCGGCCTGGCTGCGGGTTTGCTCGTAGAGCTTCATCAAGGCGTCCAGCTGCTCGCGGGTTTGCGGGTCTTTGGAGCCGCCCAGCCGCAGTTCGGGGCTGCCATCGAGCAGGCCCTGCGCGATTTCCTTGAACGAGTTCAAGTCCTTGCCCAGCAGGAACACAGCCTCGGGGCTCACGCCCTCCATGGTCAGGAATTCGTTGGCCGATTTACCGATACGCTGGGTCAACATCACCAGCTGGCCGGCCGCCGAGATTTCCGCCGGCGCAGCGTTTTGCTGCAGCTTGAGCGAGGAAACCGTTTCGGCGATTTCAAGCAGGTCCGACGACTGGCGGTTGATCGTGCGCAGCGCGTTGCCCACCTGCGTCAGAATCTTCTGCTGACCCATCACGGTACCGGCATTCTTTTCGGCGCGCTCCATCAGCGGCGCGATTTTCCCGACGTCTTCCTGGTAGTCGCCGCCCACCGCATCCAGGCGCAGTTGGCCATCGCCTTCCTTCAGGCCGCGCACCGTCTTGGCCAGCACGTCCGAGCTTTCCTTCACATCGGGAAACGCCGCGGCACTGCCGACCAGGGCCTGCGACACCGACTTGGCCAGGCGCTGCGACTGCATCAGCGACTGCCCGGTCGCAGCCACCTGCTGGGCCACCTTGTCGGCCTGGCTGAGCGCGAAGAACGTGACCGAGGCCAGCACCACCAGGGCCACGCCCAGCATGGCTGCCAGGGTGCGCTGGTGCTGGACGGTGCTGCGCCGGCCCAGCAGGGGCAGGTTCAGGCGCTCGCCGCTTTGGGTCAGCGGGCCGTCCTCGTCGGCACCCAGTCGACTCTCGGCAAATTCCCCGAATGCCTGCTGCTCGGACGGCATGACCTCCGTGCGCTCGGGTGCAATATCCAGGACGCCCGAGACCAGGGGATCGATGGAAGCGTCCGGCTCAGCCGCCTTTTTCTGAAACAGGTTCTTGATTTTTTCAACGACGGACATGGTGCAGCCTTCCAGGGATATTCAAGCGCTGATGCTGAGGAATTGGGGTGTTTGCGAGAGCGACTGGAGGTTGATCTCCTGCCAGAACGCGCCGCTGGCATCGGTGTAGCCGCTGCCGAAGAAGCCGGGCGCCCCTTCGGAGGAAGGCGCTGAAGCGGTGAAGGCCTCCACATTGCGCAAGCCAACCAGACGGTCCACCAGCAAGGCGCAGTTGACGTCCAGCGCGGCGTTCAGGGCAACGAGTCGTGACTGGTCGCGAGTCGATTCGGCACGGGCGGCTGGCGCGCGGCCGCCGACGAAGCTGGCGAGGTCCACCACGCCATAAAGCCCCCCGCGCAAATTGGCGACGCCCAGAAACCAGGCCTGGGTATAGGGAACTGGCTGGGCCTGTGTCCAGGGAAAAATCTCGCCCGACTGTGTCAGCGGAAAGAGGTACCGGGCATTGCCCGCCTCAACGGCCAGCCACGAGGCAGCAATGCCCGTGGTGCGAGCCTCCTGCAGGCGGTTGGCAAGACGGCTCTGGAACTCTCGGAGGGCTTCGCGATTGGCCATGCGTGGTAGGCGATGTCAGTGGAGGGCCTTGATCTTGGTCATCAGCTCACTGACGTCTACCGGCTTGGTGATGTAATCCCGGGCGCCCTGGCGCATACCCCAGACGCGGTCGGTTTCCTGGTTCTTGCTGGTGCAGATGATGATGGGCACATCTGCGTACTGCGGGTCGCGGGTGATGGCACGGGTCAGCTGGAAGCCATTCTGGCCCGGCATGACCACATCCATCAGGATCAGGTCGGGCTTTTCCTCGGCCAGCCGGCGAAAGGCATCCTCGGCGTTCTCGGCGGTTTTCACCGACATGCCCTGCTTTTGCAGCAGCTCGGTCAGAAACATCAACTCGGTCTTGGAGTCATCCACGACCAGCACCTTTTGAATCGACATCACGTCACTCCTGTTCACGAATGGGATGGGCGCCAAACTGCTGCACGGCCTGCAACAGCTGGTCCTTGGTAAACGGCTTGGTCAGGTAGTCCTGCGAGCCCACCATGCGGCCGCGCGCCTTGTCGAACACGCCATCCTTGGACGACAACATGACGACGGGCGTTTGTGCAAAGCGCTGATTGCGCTTGATGATGGCGCAGGTCTGGTAGCCGTCGAGCCGCGGCATCAGGATGTCGCAGAAAATCAGATGGGGCTGGTAGTCGTTGACCTTGGCCAAGGCATCGAAGCCGTCCTCGGCCAGCACTACTTCGTGGCCGCCCTGCTTGAGAAAAATTTCGGCGCTGCGCCGAATGGTGTTGCTGTCGTCAATTACCAGAACCTTGAAACCTGACCCGGTCATGCTCACTTGAAGCTGCTCCTGATGTTGCTGTTGTTTTGGACGACGGTGACAAAAACGTGTCAGGGCATGCGCGTCAGATCTGCATCATCTCGAAGTCCTCCTTGCGCGCGCCGCACTCGGGGCAAGTCCAGTTCATGGGCACTTGATCCCACGGGGTTCCTGGCGCAATGCCGTGATCGGGGGCTCCGGCGGCTTCGTCGTAGATCCAGCCACAGATCAAACACATCCAGGTTTTCGTTGCAGTCACAGTTTCGGTCACAGCTTAAGGGGCCTTCGCATAGAATGCAACGATTGTATCGACGCAAAGTGCCAGACCCCAACGTCGCACGCCCGCATATGCCGATTTTTGGCCTATGACAAACCCCAACATCCCACCTCCCTCCCCCCCTTCCGCGTCAGGCACTGACGATGACGCCGAGGACACCGGCCCGGCCTGCGTAATGGTATTCAACGCCAGCGACCCCAGCGGTGCGGGCGGCCTGGCCAGCGACGTGACCGCCATCGCCTCGGTGGGCGCTCATGCCCTGCCTGTGATGACGGGCGCCTATGCCCGCGACACGGCCGAGATCTTCGATCACTTCGCCCTCGATGAAGAGGCGGTGACCGAACAGGCGCGCACCATACTGGAAGACATTGCGGTACAGGTGTTCAAGGTGGGATTCGCCGGCAGCCCCGAGAACCTCAGCGCCATTGCGGAAATCACCGCCGACTATGCGGACGTGCCCGTGGTCGCCTACATGCCCAACCTGTCGTGGTGGGACGAAGGGCAGATCGACCTCTACCTCGATGCCTTTCGCGAGCTGTTGCTGCCGCAGACCACGGTGTTGGTAGGAAACCACAGCACCCTGTGGCGCTGGCTGTTGCCGGATTGGAACAGCGACCGCAGCCCGACCGCACGCGACATTGCCAAGGCCGCCGGCGAGATGGGCGTGCCCTACACGCTGGTGACAGGCCTGCCCCTGCCCGAGCAGTACATCGACAATGTGCTGGCCTCGCCCCAGGCCGTGCTCGGCAGCGAAAAGTTCGAGCGCTTTGAAACCGTGTTCTGCGGCGCCGGCGACACGCTGTCCGCTGCCCTGGCCGCCCTGCTTGCCAGCGGCAGCGACCTGGCCTCGGCCGCGACCGAAGCGCTGAGCTATCTGGACCGCTGCCTCGACGGGGGCTTTCGCCCCGGCATGGGCAATGTCGTGCCTGACCGCCTGTTCTGGGCCCAGCCCGAGTCCGACACCGAGGACTTGACCGACGACCAAACCGGGGCCCTGCCGGGCCTTGAGATGCCACCGCATGAAACCAAACACTGACCTCAACGACGCCCTGTTCGAACGCGCCAAGCAAGTGATTCCCGGAGGCGTGAATTCGCCGGTCCGGGCCTTCAAGGCCGTGGGCGGCACGCCGCGTTTTGTGCAGCGCGCTGAAGGGGCCTATTTCTGGGACGCCAATGGCCAGCGCTACATCGACTACATCGGCTCCTGGGGGCCGATGATCCTGGGCCATGGCCACCCGGCCGTGCTGGAGGCGGTGCAAAAGGCCGTGCTCGATGGCTTTTCCTACGGCGCGCCGACCGAGCGCGAGGTCGAGCTCGCCCAGGAAATCATCGACCTCGTGCCGTCGATGGAGATGGTCAGGCTGGTCAGTTCAGGCACCGAGGCCGCGATGAGCGCGATCCGGCTGGCGCGCGGCGCGACGGGTCGCAACAAAGTCATCAAGTTCGAGGGCTGCTACCACGGGCACGCCGATGCACTGCTGGTCAAGGCTGGCTCGGGCCTGGCCACCTTCGGCAACCCGACCAGCGCCGGCGTTCCGCCCGAGGTGGTGCAGCACACGCTGGTGCTGGAGTACAACAACCTGGCGCAGCTCGAGGAAGCGTTCGCGCTGCATGGCGCCGAGATCGCCTGTTTGATGATCGAGCCGATTGCCGGCAACATGAACTTCGTGCGCGCCAGCCTGCCCTTCATGAAGCGCTGCCGCGAGCTGTGCAGCCAGCACGGCGCGCTGCTGGTGCTCGATGAAGTGATGACGGGGTGCCGCGTGGCGCTGGGCAGCGCCCAGAGCGTCTATGCCCGGGCCCTGCCGGGATTCAAACCCGACATCACGGTGCTGGGCAAGGTCATTGGCGGCGGCATGCCGCTGGCCGCTTTCGGGGCGTCGCGCGCCATCATGGAGCATTTGGCGCCGCTCGGTCCGGTCTACCAGGCCGGCACCCTGTCGGGCAACCCGGTGGCCACGGCCTGCGGCCTGGCAACGCTGCGCGAGATCCGCAAGCGGGGCTTCTTCGAGGCCCTGTCGGCCAGGACGCGTTCTCTGGTGGACGGCCTCAAGGCCGCGGCCGAGGCCGAGGGCGTGGCCTTCAGCGCCGACTGCGAAGGCGGCATGTTCGGCTTCTTCCTGCTCGACACCCTGCCGCAGAACTACTCGCAGGTCATGAAGACCGACGGCACGAGGTTCAACCAGCTGTTCCACGGTCTGCTGAAACGCGGCGTCTACATCGCGCCGGCCCTGTACGAAGCCGGCTTTGTCAGCGCGGCTCACAGCGCAGAGGACGTTGCAGCAACGGTTGCCGCCGCCCGCGAGGTGTTTGCCTCGCTCTGATTGACTCATTCCCGCGCAGGCGGGAATCCAGCATTGCCCCGGCAAGGCCACGCGCCTGGATCCCCGCCCGCGCGGGGATGACGCTGGAGGCCATTTCAGTGCCTGAAATGGCGCACACCTGAAAACACCATGGCCACGCCCCGTTCGTCGGCCGCGGCAATCACCTCCTCGTCGCGCATGCTGCCGCCGGGCTGGATCACGCAGGCCGCGCCCGCGTCGACCACCACATCCAGACCGTCGCGGAACGGGAAGAAGGCGTCGCTCGCGACCGCCGTGCCCTGCAGTGACAGGCCCGCATGCTGGGCCTTGATGCTGGCAATGCGGGCCGAGTCCAGGCGGCTCATCTGGCCGGCGCCCACACCCATGGTCATGCCGTCCTTGCAGAACACGATGGCGTTGGACTTCACGTACTTGGCAACCTTCCAGGCGAACAACAGGTCCTGCAGCTGCTCGGGCGTGGGCTGCTTTTTCGTGACGACCTTGAGCTCGGCCAGCGTCAGTTCGCGGTTGTCGGCCGTCTGCATCAGCAGGCCCGAACCGACACGCTTGACGTCGACGGCATTGCGGCCGTTATCCCAGTCGGTTTTTCCTCCGGGCGGCAGCTCGATCTGCAGGATGCGCACATTGACCTTGGACTTGAACACTTCCAGCGCCTCGGCCGTGAAGCCGGGCGCCATCAGCACCTCGACGAACTGCCTGGAAACAGCCTGCGCGGCTGCGCCGTCGAGCGTGCGGTTGAAGGCAATGATGCCGCCGAAGGCCGAGGTCGAGTCGGTCTTGAAAGCCTTGCTGTAGGCCTCGAGCGGGTCAGCGCCCACAGCCACGCCACAGGGGTTGGCATGCTTGACGATCACGCAGGCCGGCGCGTCGAAGCTCTTGACGCATTCCCAGGCCGCGTCGGCATCGGCGATGTTGTTGTAGGACAGCTCCTTGCCCTGCAGCTGTTTCGCGGTCACCAGCGAGCCGGGCGCAGGATAGAGGTCGCGATAGAACGCGGCTTGCTGGTGCGGGTTCTCGCCATAGCGCAGGTCCTGCAGCTTGACGAAGCGGCCGTTGGACTGAGCCGGGAACAGCGCGTGACTGCCGTCGTCCTGGATGCGCGAGAGGTAGTCGCTGATCGCCGCGTCGTAATTGCTGATGCGGTTGAACGCGGCCACCGAGAGCGCAAAGCGGGTCTTGTCCGACAGCTTGCCCGCGCTCTTGAGCTCCTCGAGCACGCCAGCGTACTGCGAAGCGTCGGTCAGCACGCCGACATCCTTCCAGTTCTTGGCCGCCGAGCGCACCATGGCCGGCCCGCCGATGTCGATGTTCTCGATCGCGTCTTCCAGCGTGCAGCCGGGCCTGGCGACCGTGGCCTCGAACGGGTAGAGGTTGACGACCAGCAGTTCGATGGTGGCGATGCCATGCTCCTTGAGCGCCGCCATGTGCTCGGGCAGGTCGCGGCGCGCGAGCAGGCCGCCATGCACCTTGGGATGCAGGGTCTTGACCCGGCCGTCGAGCATTTCGGGAAAGCCGGACAGCTCGGCGACCTCGGTGACGGGCAGACCCTGGTCGGCCAGCAGCTTGGCCGTGCCGCCGGTGGACAGCAGCTTCACACCCAGCGCGTGCAGGGCCTGGGCGAATTCGACGATGCCGGTTTTGTCTGATACGGAGATGAGGGCGTTCATGGGGAGGTTGAGAGTTAAGCGTTGAGCGTTGAGCGTTGAGGGTGGAGCAAGAATTCAAGCGTGTTTCGGCTTTCACGCCGAACGCTCAACGCCCAACGCTCAACCTTTCAGGAGTTTGTGCTCGACAAGCTTCTTGCGCAGCGTGTTGCGGTTGAGCCCCAGCCATTCGGCTGCGCGCGACTGGTTCTGGTCTGCCTTGGTCATCACGACTTCGAGCAGGGGTTTTTCGACCACGCGCACCAGCATCTCGTACATGCCATCGGGCTCCTCGCCACGCAGGTCCCTGAAATAGCCATGCAGGCTGTCGCGTATGCAGTCTTCGATCTGTTTTTTGCTCATGGTGTTCTTGCTTGTTGATTCTTCCCTCAGGCCGCGGCCGCTGCCTCGTCGCGGCAGTCCACTGCCTGGGAGGCCCCCGCAGGCATGCGGTCCATTCCGGCCCCCAGCACATCGAAATAGTCGGCCACCGCCTGCAGCTGCAGGCCACAGTCCTCGATCAGGTTCATGCGCGCGCGAAAGGCTTCGCCCCCGGGCAAGGCCTTCACATACCAGCCTATGTGTTTGCGGGCCGTACGCACCCCGGTGTAGTCGCCATACAGCGCGTAATGGTCCTGCAAATGGTCCAGCAGCAGCCGCTTGACCTCGGCCACCAGCGGCGGCGCGAGCTGCGTGCCCGTGGCCAGGAAATGCGCGACCTCGCGGAAGATCCAGGGCCGGCCCTGGGCCGCGCGGCCGATCATCACGGCATCGGCCCCGGTGTAGGCCAGGACTTCACCGGCTTTCTGCGGTGTCGTGATGTCGCCGTTGGCCACCACGGGCAAGCGCACCGCGGCTTTCACGGCGGCAATCGTGTCGTACTCGGCCTGACCCTTGTAGCCCTGCTCGCGCGTGCGGCCATGGACCGTGAGCATTTGCACGCCGGCGTTTTCGGCCGCGCGCGCCAGCGCGACGGCATTCTTGTGCGCCTGGCACCAGCCGGTGCGCATCTTGAGCGTGACCGGCACCCGGTGCGGGGCGCAGGCGGCGACCACGGCTTGCACGATGGACAGCGCCAGCGCCTCGTCCTGCATCAGGGCCGAGCCGGCCCATTTGTTGCAAACCTTCTTGGCCGGGCAGCCCATGTTGATGTCGATGATCTGGGCGCCGCGCTCTATGTTGTAGAGAGCCGCCTCGGCCATCATGGGCGCGTCGGTGCCGGCAATCTGCACGGCGATGGGCGCGTCCTCGCCGTCGTGGTTGGCGCGGCGCGAAGTCTTGAGGCTGTTCCACAGATCGCGGCGCGAGGTCACCATCTCGCTGACCGCATAGCCCGCGCCCAGCTTCTTGCACAGCTGGCGAAACGGCCGGTCGGTCACCCCCGCCATCGGGGCGACAAACAGGTTGTTCGTCAATGCGAAGTGACCGAGGTTCATGCCGGGGGAAGTAGGAAAACGCGCTGCTGAAAAATGAGGCACGATTGTAGCCGCCCGGTACTCCAGCGGTTGAAATTTCGCTGCGCTTGCCGCCTGGAGCCGGCGCATATACTGCACTGATCCATGGAAGCCTGGATCGAACATTTGCTGACCCTGCTGGCCCTGCCCAAGTTCGGGCTGAGCACGGTCTTTATCGTCGCCTTCATCTCGGCCACCCTGCTGCCCATGGGCTCCGAGCCGGCGGTCTTCGGCCTGGTCAAGCTCAACCCCGAACTGTTCTGGCCGGCCATCCTGGTCGCCACGCTGGGCAACACGCTCGGTGGCGCGGTCGACTGGTGGATGGGCTACGGCGCGCACAAGGTGGTCGACAAATACCGCCACTCGGCCACCCATGTGAAAGCGCTGGACTGGCTGGAGCGCCTGGGGCCCAAGGCCTGCCTGCTGGCGTGGATGCCGGCCATAGGCGACCCGCTGTGCGCGGTCGCCGGCTGGCTCAAGCTGCCATTCTGGCCCTGCCTGGCCTACATGGCCGTCGGCAAGCTCGCGCGCTACACGACGATGACGGCGCTGCTGGTCTGGGTGTTTCCGGGGCAGGTCTTGCCGGAGGCGGTGAGGCTATTAAAACTGTAGCAGGCAGGGCGCATTCGGAATGGGCAAAAGGCGCAAACTCCTGTACATCGAAGCGCCAGGCGCTGGCCTTCGAGCCTTGAACAGGTAGCTTAGCGCGCAAGCATACTGGGGCTGAACAGCTCCTGGTCCATGAAGCGGCCATGGCGGCGCATCAGCGGCAGCAGCTCCTGATCCGCGTAGGGGCAGCCGGTGTGGCCGGGGTCGGCTTGCAGCTCCTTGGCGGCAAGGCCGGGCCCGTGTCCGCCGCCGCGCTCCGTGGCATTGGCCAGCATCCCATAGCCGAGCTTCCATGCCTGTGCATCGGCGAACACCTCGCGCAGGCTCGCCAGGATCTGCATGCCGGCGTGGTCGAGGTCGCCGAAAAAGCGAACGGGCAGCTCGGCCGCGCCGAACAGCCAGTCCTCGACGGCATCCAGTCCCCCACCTTGCGCCGCTGGCGCCGCCTGCGCGGCGCCGTCCGGCGAGGGCGAGGCTCGCACATAGAGCCTGCAGCCTTGCCGTGAACGCAGCCGCCGGGCGCTGCCCTTGAAGCCGGCCGCATAGACGAGCAGGCTGTGCCGCCAGGCCGGCTGACGCCGGTCGGCCATGTGTTCGAACGTGACGAGGTTCTCGATGAAGAGCGCTTCGTCGAAGGCGGTCGGGATGTCGAGCAGCAACTGGATCGGCGCCTCCTGGAACTGTCCGGGCGCCGCGCCCAGCAGGCGCAGCAGTTCCTCGCGGCTGTCCAGCACTTTCGAGCGGCCCTGGAAGACTCGCGCCGAGGCTTCGCGCAGCGGCATTTCGAGGCCCGATGCGCACAGTGCCTGCAGCGCTTCGAGGCTGCGCGCCGCCTCATTCATCGGCAGGTCCTGCAAGGCCAGCAGCGGGTTGCGCGCCAGGTAGTCCAGCAAAGCCCGCGGTTCGGGCGGCGTGGTTGCACCCGGCCCTGACCAACGTGCGGCCAGGTGTTCCAGCCACTGGCGCTGCCAGCGCAGGGCCTGCGGCGTGTGGCAGGCCCAGGCGGCAAGAGCATCGAAGTCCCGCAATTCGAGCTGCGGGTTGCGGTCCACGAAGCCGGCGAACTCCCGAGGCGGCGCCAGCATCAGGGACACCCAGCCCGTGCCGCACAGGTCTTGAAGAAGCATCACCCAGCGCTGCACCTGTTCCGCATCGGTCTGCCCATACAGCTCCGGCGCTTCGCGGCGGTCGAGCTTCAGGCGCACAGGACCTGCGCCCGCCGAGCGTTCTGCCTTGGCCAGCAGCCGGATGGCCAGCCGCTGCAGGAAGGGGTGCAGTGCCGGAAGCTCAACCATCGCGGCTGGTGTCTCCAGAAGCTGCCGCCGCCCGTGCCGCAACATGCGCCGCGCGCGCCGCTTCGCGCGCCAGTTCGGCATGGTTGTGCCACAGCCGCGCCAGCGCCTCGCGGTGCAGCGTCTTCTCCTGCGCCTCGCTGATGAACAGCTCGCGCCCCTCGCGTCGCGCCATCACCTTGGAGAAGGTGAACTCCTTGTCGAACTCGGGCTTCACGGCGCCGGACTTGGAGGTGGGCATGGCCACCACCAGTTGCAGCCCCAGCGTGCGCGAGAGGAACTGCAGCACGCTGCGCGAGCGCGATTCGTCCATCTTCGAGAAGGCCTCGTCGCTGAGCATCAGGCGCAGCGCCGGGGCCTCGCGCCGGTCGCGGCCGAAGTGGCCGAGTGCATGGGCCAGCACGGCCGAGCGCACCACGTAGAACGGCGTTTCCAGTTCGCCGCCCGAGCCGGTGCCCCAGGTCGAGAGGCGCGTGGTGCCCACGGGGCTGGTGCGCAGGATGTCGTAGCGACGGTAGTTGCGGTAGTCGGCCAGCTCCTTGAGCGCGCGTTCGCTGGCACCCTGGTCGTTGGCGAGCAGCAGTTTGCGGATGTCCTCGGCCGTGGCGCGATGCTCGTCGGCCAGCAACGGCGATTCGAAAATCGAGCCGCGCTCGCGCTCCAGGCTTTCGACGATGGCTTCCACCGCCTCGAAGAACTCGCACACCTTCTGCATGCGCGGGATCCAGTCCCACTCCAGCTTGAAGGTGTCGTTGCCGAATCGGATGTCCTGCAGATGGCGGTTCAAGCGCTGCAGGGTGGACGCGCCCTGCTTGACGTCGTCGCGCACCTTGAAGCAGAAGCTGGTGGTGAACACGTGGTTAAACCGCGATTCGGCCTCCCGCAGGGCTTTCGCGTTCTCCGCCAGTCCGAGGGCGCGCTGGCGCTGCGCCTGCTCGGCAACGGCCTGGCGCGCATGGAAGACGATGGGCAGCAGTTCTTCCAGGCGGTCGAAGCTGCGCGGCGGGTCGGTCCAGGCGAAGCGCTCGGCATCATCGCGTGCACCGGAGAGGTAGCTACCTACCGCAAGCGCGAGTTCGCGCAACATCGATGGCAGCTTTTCCCTCGACGCCTGCGTGCGGTGGCGCAAGGCGTCCAGGCTGACCTCGGAATTGCCGGCCAGTTCCTGTGCTTCCGACAGCAACTGAGGTTCGGTGGCCAACTCGGGAGCCGCTGCCGAGAAGCGCGACGCCCAGCCGCTGGCGTCGGTGCAGGCGATTTCCAGCGCCGGCAGGCTGGCGCTCAGATCGGCCTCGCGCCGATGCAGGTCGGCCAGCGCTTTGTCCGCGGCGCCGACCTGCTTCATTTGCTCGTCATGCTGGCCCCTGACGGTCTCGATGCGCTTGTTCAGCTCGTCACGTTCGCGCAGCAGCTCCTCGATCGACGACAGGTCCAGGGCGGCCAGCGCCTGGGCGGCATTCGCGTGCTGCAGCTGGCTTTCCAGCACCGCCAACAGCAGCGGCGCCAGCGGCGTGAACGCAGCACCGGAGAACATGCGCACCACGGCATGGAGTGACCGCTGCAAGGTCTTGAGCGCATCGGTCTCTCGCTGCAGGCGAAGCAGTTCGGCCTCGCACCATTGCCTGCGCCGCTGGCGCGCCGCCTCGCCAAGGGCCAGCTCGGCATCGGGCAGGCGGCAGGCGAACATGCCGTAGCCCCGGCTGCCCAGGCCTTGCTCCATCAGGCCCTGAGGCGTGCGGGCCAGTTCGTCCTCGCCGTCCACCTTGCGCACGCGGCCGTACTGAGCCATCAGAAAGGCCTGGGCAACCGGGTGCGTGCACTGCAGTTCGTGCAGGATGGCTCTCGCGTCGAGCTGGCGGCCCTCGGTGTCCTCCATGGCCTTGCGGCCTTGCACGACCTTGGGCGAGCGCACCGCAAAGCGCTGCTTGACCAGCCGCGCGCAGCGCGCTTCCATGCCTGCTTCAACGATGAGGGCGAAACGGTCGGCGCCCATGTAGCCTTCGATGGCGTTCTGCCAGCGCGTGCCGGCCTTGGGTTCCACCAGCTGCGCGAGCAGGTGCGGCCGGGCCTGCGGCAGCTCGCGCTCGATCAGGTCCAGCGCCGCGTGCGCGTCGGGCGGCCCGAGAACGCGGCCGGACTGGAGCAGGCGCAGTTCGGCATCGCGCTGGGCGGCTTCGTCGGCCAGCCGCTTCAGATGCCCGCCCACGCCGGTGAGGGCCTGCACGACCGCGCTTTGCACGGACTCGTCGCCACCGCGTATGCCATGCTCCAGCCGGGCCAGGTGGGTGTCGAAGGCCTCCAGCTCGAAGGCCGCAAGCTCGACGTCCAGTTGGGCCTCGCGTGCGTAGGCGGCCGCCATCGCCGGCCAGGGTTTGAGCAGCGCCGCGGCGGCGGGGCGCAACATGTCCACCGCGGCGGCGAGCTCCGGCACGGCCGCCAAATCGAGGGCCAGCAGCTGCTCCAACTGCGCCGCCATCGCCGCGATGCCGCGCGCGGCCTGCTGCACGCGTTCCCAGTGCAAGCGGAACTGGTCGGCCTGCAGGCGCACCTGGTTGTCCAGCGCGGCCTTCTCGCGCGCCACGTCGCTGTCGTCCAGCCGTGACTGCACCACGCGTTGCTGCTCGCGCAGTTGCTCCTCCTGCGCCTTGAGCGAGGCCAACTGCGCCTGCAGTTGGGCATGCCGCTTGTTCTGCGCGCCGATCTGGCGCCGGACCGACTCCAGTTCGCCCTGCGCATCGTCGCGGGCGCGCAGGGCGTGAGCGATGGTGGTCACGACGAAGCGGCGCGACTCGTCCAGCACCTGCTGTGCGCTCTCGGCTGCGGCATCCAGCCGCTGGAGGTTGCGTTCCAGCCGCTCGGCCTCGGCCTTCAAGGCCGCCATCGAGCGCATCAGCTCGCGCATCTTGTCCAGGTCCCGGCTGAAATCGCGCGGCTCCAGGATTTCGTCGCGCACCAGGTCGTTGACGTTGCCCAGTTCCTTGTAGGCCATGGCCTTGACGATGGATTTGGCAGCCCGGGTGGACTCTGCCTCGCTGACCGCCGTCTTGCCCATCAGCGCGCCATACAGGTGCTGCAGATAGCCATCCTTGTGTTCGAAGCGCTGCACGGTCTCGGGCCCAGCCTGCAGGCGATGCTGGAGTTGCAGGTACAGCTCCTTCAGCGCCACGGGCGTGCGCCCCAGCGCCTCGCCTTCGCGCCGGGCCAGGTGGTCGAGCGACAAAGCGCGCCGCACGATGAAGAAGATGGGCGGACGCGCCTGCACGGCGCGCTTGCCGTCCTCGAAAGCTTCCACGCCGACCAGCGCCGTCAGTGGCGAGTCCTGTTCTCCAGCCTGTTCGGACGCCTCGAACACGATGCCAACATAGCTGGTGGAGCGCGGGCGCAGGAACACGCCATCGGCCTGCTGACCCAGCGCATAGGCGGCCAGCGTGCGCGGCTCCTTGCCGCCGCGGCGGCTCTGGGTGGATTCGTCCTGGCCGATGTTGAACTGCACCAGATGCTGGTGCGCGGCCGTCAGCACGGTCTGAATCGCATCCAGCAGCGTGGACTTGCCCGAACCCGATTCGCCAGTGAGCAGCACCGTGTCGGCGAAGACCCATTCGCGGTCCTCCAGCGAGCCCCAGTGCCAGGTCAGCAGCTTGGCGATTTTCATGCAGCGCCCTCCTGCGAGGCAGGGGGAGGCACCTTCCGGCCGGCCAGCCGCAAGGCGTCTTCCATGGCCTCGTCGCTGACGAAGCTCATCACCGGGCGCAGCACGGCCAGCCCCATCTCCATGCTGCCGGCGTCGTCGCCCTCGACGAAATGCACGATGCGGTGCTTGCGCAGTTCGCGCAGCAGGCCCATGCGTTCGGTCGCCGAGGTGGGCAGCTTGTGCGCGAGCAGCGACACCACCGCTTGCGACAACTCCTCCAGGCTGATGGCCAGGCGCTCGTCCACCAAGGGGCGGCGGCCCGTGAGCGCCTCGGTGTACAGGAAGCGCAGCGCGATCACGGCGGCCACGAAGTCGCGCGACAGCCGGCTCTTCAGGCGCTTGACGCCGTCTTCGTCCTCCCCTTCACCCTGTTCGCCAGGCGGGTACAGGCGGAAAATCCGCGCGTCCACATCGTGGCTGAGCACGAAGCCGATGCAGGCGAACCACTCGCGCAGCAACTGTTCGCACTGCGCGGCATCGTCGTACAGCGCGGCCTCGGGCCGCGACCAGTCGCGCCACAGCACGCCGCCGGCGAGCAGGCGCCCAGCCAGCTCGGCGAAGCGCGCGGGCTTGACGTTGCCCGCTCCTTCGGTGGACAGGCGCTGTTCGATCACCTGCGCAAGCGATTGCAGCATGGTTTCCCCCCCTCTCAGCGCGTTTCGCGCTGGATGGCCTGCAGGTCGGCCTCCAGCTCGTAGTTGTCGGCCGCGAAGAACTCGTTCTCGACCCGGTCCGCGGCCTTGCGCGCGCGCATGAAGCGCCGGCCTTCGGACGAGCGCGCCGCGCCCACCGCGTGCAGCAGGCGCACGGCCTCCTCGGCGCTGCGCACCGGCAGCGCGGCCAGCGTCACCGGGCCTTCACGCAGGTGCGGCAGCAGCCCGGCCAGCACATCCTGGTCACTGAACGCAAAGGCCTCGGCCTCGGCGCGGCGCATCGCGGCCTCCAGGCGGCTGGCGTCGTCCACCGCGAGCGGGGCCAGCTCGGCATGAGCGGCTTCGCGGTCACGCACCGTCCAGCGCAGCACGCCGCCGGGCAGGCGGATCTCGCTGGTGGCCAGCCGCGTGGCCAGGGCATCGAGCAGAGCGTCACGGTCAGGCTCCGGCCGGTCCTTGAGCCAGGCCATGGCGCGGCCCAGGGCCGAGTCCGCGCCGTAGTCCAGCGACAGGGCCTGGCGCAGCAGGCTGGTGAAGCGGCGCACATAGTTGTTCATCTCCGAGCGCAGCATCGGCAGCTTCAGGCCGCAGGCGGCTTCGACCATGCTCTCGATGCGGTCGGCCAGCCACAGCATGGGGCTGCGGCCCTGCACCTCGCGTTCCAGCCAGGGCGCACGCTGCAGCAGATGGCCGTCCACCTGGGCGCGGCTTTCCTCGGCCAGCGCGCGCACTTCGTCCAGAGCCTCGACGATCTGTCCGCGGTGGCGCTCGGCCGAATCGGCCACCAGGCGCACCGCGTATTCGCGCGCAAAGCGCTTCTCGATGAACTCGTTGAACTCGCCCCAGGCCACCTTCTGCGCGAGCGCTTCGCGTGTGAGGCTCTGGATCAGGTGGCGGAAATACTCGATGTCGTCCTGCAGGTCCTGCACCACGCGGCTGGCGAACTCGTGCGCATCGAGCAGCTCATCAGCGTCCAGGGTTTCGGTGAAGGCGGCCAGGGCCTTGCGGGCCGAGCGCATGTTGCGCTGCCGGGTCTTGGCCCGCGAATCGTCGAGGTTGGCAAAGGTCTCGCTGAACGCCTTGCCGGCGCGGCTGAGCTTGAGAGTGGGCCTCAGGTCGATGGGGTCGCGGTAGTCCTCCAGCCAGCCGTGCTCCTTGAGCTTGCGCAGCAGTTCGCCGGCGTAGGCCCGCTCCTCCTCCGCCGGAATCGAGCGCCCCGGCTCGAATGCCAGCGCACGTACTGCCGGTTCGGCGAGCACGCGAGCGACCACCTCCAGCACCACGTCTCGCGTCAGCGCTTGCGCATAGTCCGCGTTCGCGCCATGCACGCGCTCGTGCAACTGGCGCAGCACCGCCGCGCACAGCTCACGGTTGTCGTGGGTCAGGGGGCGGAAGAAATGCTCGCGCGGTGGTATGAAGAACAGCATGGCTTCGGTGTCCAGTGTTTACCACGGGATCCGGTTGCCGCCGATCAGGCGAATCGCGTCACGCATCGCCACGCGGCCATGGTGGCCAAGACGACATCGGACTGGTTCATGTCGTCCAACACCGGTCGATTGACACCCATTTCGGACGTCACACGTTGAAAAGGAAGTTCATCACATCGCCATCCTTGACGATGTACTCCTTGCCTTCCGAGCGCATCTTGCCCGCGTCCTTGGCGCCCTGCTCGCCCTTGTAGGCGACGAAGTCGTCGAACGAGATGGTCTGGGCGCGGATGAAGCCGCGCTCGAAGTCGCCGTGGATCACGCCCGCCGCCTGGGGCGCGGTGTCGCCGATGTGGATGGTCCAGGCGCGCACTTCCTTGACGCCGGCGGTGAAATAGGTTTGCAGGCCCAGCAGCTTGAACGCGGCGCGGGCCAGGCGGTTCAGGCCGGGTTCGTCCTGACCGATCTCGGCCAGGAACATCTGCTTGTCCTCGTCGCTCATGTCGGCCATGTCGGCCATGTCGGCTTCCATCTTGGCGCAGATCTCGACCACGGGCGCGTTCTGGCTGGCGGCATAGTCCTTCAGGCGGTCGAGCAGAGGGTTGTCGTCGAAGCCGTCTTCGGCCACGTTGCCGACGAACATCGCGGGCTTGGCCGTGATCAGGCACAGCGGCTTGAGCAGGGGCAGTTCCTCCTTGCTGAATTCGAGCGTGCGCACCGGCTTGCCTTCGTTGAGGGCGGCCTGGATGCGGCTGAGCAGCTGCACCAGCTTGGCCGCCTCCTTGTCGTTGCCGGACTTGGCGGCCTTGGTGTAGCGGGTCAGCGCCTTCTCGACGGTGCCCAGGTCGGCCAGGCAGAGCTCGGTCTGGATCACCTCGATGTCGGAGACCGGGTCGACCTTGCCGGCGACATGGACCACGTTGTCGTCTTCAAAGCAACGCACCACATTGACGATCGCGTCGGTCTCGCGGATATGGGCGAGGAACTGGTTGCCAAGGCCCTCGCCCTTGCTGGCGCCAGCCACGAGACCGGCGATGTCGACGAACTCCACAATGGCCGGCAGCACGCGCTCGGGCTTGACGATCTCGGCCAGCTGGGCCAGCCGCGGGTCGGGGACTTCGACGATGCCCACATTGGGCTCGATGGTGCAAAAGGGGTAGTTTTCGGCCGCGATGCCGGCCTTGGTCAGCGCGTTGAAAAGGGTGGACTTGCCGACATTGGGCAGGCCGACGATGCCGCATTGGAGGCTCATGGCAGGGCTTTCAGGAGAACTGGGGGGAAACCGGTGATTTTACGGGCCTGGGGTCCAAGGCCCCAGAGCGGCGCGGCTCAGTCAAAGCGGTAGTCGGCGCTGACCTGCTGACCGACGCGCAGCCACTGCTCGACGCCCTGCAGCACGATGGCGTTCATGCCGAAGGTGATCGCGCCGCTCAGCCGCGCATCCTGCCGGTAGGCCTGCAGGGTGTCGCCGACCTCGGGACTGCTGCTGGCCGTCGCCGGGTCGATGCTGGGGATGGGGCAGCGGGCGCAGGGCTTGACGGGCTTCAACTGCACCTCGCCCTGCCCAGTGGCGATATGCAGCACATCCAGGCGGTCTTCGTCATGCGCCTCTACGCCCGCCAGCACCAGGTTGGCCCGAAAACGCTCCACGCCGACGGCCGCGTGGCCTGCCGCGGCCAGCCGGCGGTTGAGCTCTTCCACCGAAGCCTCGCTGGTGACCAGCAGCGGATAGCCGTCGCTGAACTGGTTGAGCGCTGGCACGCCGGCCGTCCATTGGAGGTTGGACAGGCGCCGGTGCTCGGGGTCGAAGCGCACCAGGCGCAGTTTCCTGCCCAGAAAATCGCTGAACCACTGGGCCGCCACATCGCCCATGTCGTAGGCGCTGACCTCGTCGTCCCAGACGCGGGCCTTGACGGGCTGCTCGACCGCGTCGAGAGCGATGTGCAAGGCCAGCATGCCGGGTGCGCGCAGCACCATTTCGTAAGTCTTGAGCTGGGGCCGGATCAGCGCCATGCGCGGCAGCTCGCGCTGGGTTACGAACTCGCCGTTCCCGTCGACCACCATCCAGGCGCGGTCGAACTCCAGCCCGGTTTCCGTGAGCAGGGCCTCGCGCACTTCCACACCCGAGCAGGATTTGACGGGGTAGACAAACAGCCGGGCGATGGTGGCTGTGACCTGGTAGGGCGACGTCTGGCTCACTGTGAAAATTCCTGTCGGCGGGTTGGCGGGCTGATCGAGCGCCCGATTTTGCCCTGCCTCCTACAATCGAGCCATGGCTCAACCGTTTGATGTGTGTATCCGCGGCGCCGGCATTGTGGGCCGCACCCTGGCCTTGCTGCTGGCCCGTGAAAGGCTGCGCGTGGGGCTGGTGGCGGCCGCTGCGCCAGCCGCTGCAGCGGCCGCCGACGTGCGGGCCTATGCACTCAACACCGCCTCGCGGCAATTGCTGGAAGCGCTGCGCAGCTGGCCCGATCCGATCCATGCCACGGCCGTGCAAAGCATGGAGGTCCACGGCGACGACGCAGGCCTGGTCCACTTCCGTGCCGCCGAACAGGGCGCCGAAGCCCTGGCCTGGATCGTCGACGTACAGGCGCTGCAAGTCCGCCTGGCCGAGGCCGTGCGCTACCAGCCCATGGTGGAACTGTTGGACGCGCCACAGCCCGCGACGCTGACCGTGGTCTGCGAGGGCAAGGCCAGCAGCACCAGGGCCGAATGGGGCGTGGACTTTGAGATCAGCCCCTACCCGCAACGCGCGATTGCGACGCGGCTGAGCTGCGAGCTGCCGCACAACCAGGTGGCGCGCCAATGGTTCTCGCAGGGCCAGATCCTGGCTTTTTTGCCGCTCGATGGCGCCCAAGGGAACTCGGTTGCCGTGGTGTGGTCTGTCGATGAGAAGAATGCGCCGCAGTTGATGGCGCTGGGCGCTGAAGAATTTGCCCGCGAACTGGGGGTGGCCAGCCATCAGGCCCTGGGCCGGCTCGCGCTGATCGGCGAGCGTGCCGACTGGCCGCTGCAGTTGGCCTGCGCGGACCGCTGGAGCGGTGTGTCGGCCGGCCAGAGCTGGCTGCTGGCCGGCGACGCGGCGCACACAGTGCATCCGCTGGCCGGCCAGGGGCTGAACCTGGGCCTGGCCGATGCAGCGGAGCTCGCGCGGGTGCTGCACCAGCGCGACTGGCGAGCCGTGAACGACGCCCGGCTGCTGCGCCGTTATGAGCGTGCGCGCAAGACCGGCCTGCTGCCCATGGGGCTGGCCACCGACGGCCTGCAGCAGTTGTTCGCGCGCAGCGCCAGGCCCTGGCAGGTGCTGCGCAACTGGGGCATGAACGGGTTTGAGCACAGCGGTCCGCTCAAGACCTGGGTGGCGCGGCAGGCGATGGGGTCGCGTTAAAACGGCGCGACCATGGCACAGACAGAAACAGATTGGATGATGATGAAACTGCTTAAAAACCTGCTGCTGACCTTGCTGGCCACGGCCGCCCTGACGGCCAGCCTGGGCGCGTTCGCCCAGGAAGCGACGATCCGAAAAAACCTGGCCGAGCGCATTCCGCAGCTGCAGAAGATCGACGAGATCAGCAAATCGCCGATGCCCGGCCTGTACGAGGTGCGCGTCAATGGCACGGACATCTTCTACACCGATGCCGAAGGCAACTTCCTGATCCAGGGCGCGCTGATCGACACCCGGCAGCGCCGCAACCTGACCGAGGAGCGCGTGGAAAAACTCACGGCGGTCGACTTCGACGCCCTGCCGCTGAAGGACGCCTTCACGATCGTGCGCGGCAACGGCAAGCGCAAGGTCGCCGTGTTCGAAGACCCCAACTGCGGCTACTGCAAGCGCTTCGAGCGCGACCTGCAGAAGGTGGACAACATCACGATCCACCTGTTTCTCTACCCGATCCTGAGCCCCGATTCGGCCGACAAGTCCCGCAACATCTGGTGCGCCAAGGACAAGGCCAAGGCCTGGACCGACTGGATGCTGCGCGACCAGCAGCCCGCGGCCGCCAGCTGCGACACGGCCGCGCTCAACCGCAATCTCGAATTCGGCAAAAAGCACAAGATCACCGGCACCCCCACCCTGATCTTTGCCGACGGCGCCCGCGTGCCCGGCGCGATCAATGCGCAGCAGGTCGAAAAGTTCCTGGCCGAGGCCAGCGTCAAGTAGGCAGTCCCGTCGAGCAAGGGCGGCGCACCACCGGCAACCCGCCCAATCGCTATAAAATCTATAGCGCATCATGACCTCTGGATCAGGATATGCAGCCCGTTTCATCTGAAAAGCTCATTCTCCGGCTCGGCTATGCGGGCCTGGCCCCGTTCGTGCTGCTCGCCGCCTTGCTGTGGATGGTCACGCCCGAGCTGCATCCCTATGTGGCGATCGCGCTGGCCAGCCATGGCGCGGTCGTGGTTTCATTCCTGGGCGGCATCCATTGGGGCCTGGGGTTCCGGCTGGCAGAACCCGCGGCCCGCCAGCACCTCGCCTGGGGCGTGCTGCCTCCGCTGCTGGCCTGGCTGGGCCTGCTGATGCCGGCCTACGCCGGCCTACCGCTGCTGGCCCTGGCCCTGGTGGCCTGCGACCTGCTGGACCGCAAGACCTGGCCGGCCGCCGGCCTGGGGCCGTGGCTCGCACCGCGCCGGCACATGACCCTGGTGGCCACGCTGAGTTGCCTGCTGGGCGCCGCCGGCACCTGAGGCACGCGCGCGTCCGTACCTCGCCGGCGCGTCGAGGCCAGTCGGGTATTCTTTTAGCCAAATGCCTCGAACCGAACAGAAAACCAATACCCCGCTTCACTACCGCGTGGAGGTGGCCGATCTCCATGCCCACCTGTTTCGCATCACGCTCGGCATCGCGCAGCCCGCCGCCGGGCAGCGCGTGTCACTGCCGGTCTGGATTCCGGGCAGCTACCTGGTGCGCGAATTCGCGAAAAACCTGCAGCGCCTGCAGGCGCGCCAGGGCGGCCGCGCTATCGCCCTGCAGCAGCTGGACAAAGCGAGCTGGCAGATCGACTGCAAGGCCGATGAGCCCCTGGTGCTGAGCTACGAGGTCTATGCCTTCGACAATTCGGTGCGTACCGCCTGGCTGGACGCGACGCGCGGCTTCTTCAACGGCACCAGCCTGTGCCTGCGGGTGCATGGTCAGGAAAATTCTCCCCACGCGCTGGAGCTCGTTGCCGGCAAATCCATCGCGAACTGGTCCGCGGCGACGGGACTGAGTCCCCACAAGGTCACGAAAAAAGGCTTTGGCACCTACCTCGCTGCCGACTACGACGAGCTGGTCGACTGCCCGGTGGAACTGGGCAATTTCTGGAGCGGCTCGTTTGCGGCCTGCGGCGTGCCGCACCGCTTTGTGGTCGCGGGTGCCGCCGCCTCGTTCGACGGCGAGCGGCTGCTCGCCGATGCGAAAAGAATCTGCGAGGCGCAAATCCGCTTCTGGCACGCCAAGCCGGGCTCCGGTGCGCGCTCCAGGCTGCGGCCGCCGTATCGCAGCTACCTGTTCATGCTCAACACCGTGGACGACGGCTATGGCGGCCTGGAGCACGGCAATTCCACCGCGCTGATCTGCGGCCGCAAGGATTTGCCGCGCCTGGGCGAGGCCCGGCCGTCGGAGGGCTACACCACCCTGCTGGGCCTGATCAGCCACGAGTACTTCCACACCTGGAACGTCAAGCGCCTGCGCCCGGCGGACTTCGCGCGCTACGACTACGAGCGCGAAAACTACACGCAGCTGCTCTGGTTCTTCGAAGGCTTCACCAGCTACTACGACGACCTGCTGCTGCGCCGCGCCAGCCTGATCGACGACGCCACCTACCTCAAGCTGCTCAACAAGACCATCAACCAGGTGCAGCAGACGCCGGGGCGGGAAGTGCAGTCTGTGGCCCAGGCCAGCTTCGATGCCTGGGTCAAGTACTACCGGCAGAACGAGAACACGGCCAACGCCACGGTCAGCTACTACACCAAGGGAGCCCTGGTGGCGCTGTGCTTCGACCTGAGCCTGCGCGCCGAGGGCCGGACCAACCTCGACGAGGTGATGCGCGCGCTGTGGAGCCGCTGCCACAGCAGCAGCGACGGCCCGATGACCGAGGCCGACCTGGCCACCGTGCTGCACGAACTCGGCGGCCGCTCGTTCGCCCGGGAAATCGCGAGCTGGGTGCACGGCACAAAGGAGCTGCCGCTCAAGGACCTGCTGCAGCGCCAGGGCGTAGCCGTGCACGACGACCCGGCCCAGATGGCCCAGCGCCTGGGCCTGCGGGTGACCGAAAACGGCGCGATCCAGATCAAGACCGTGCTGCGCGGCGGTGCCGCCGAACGGGCTGGCTTCGCTGCCGGCGATGAATGGCTGGCTGTGGAGGTGGCAGGCACAGGCTGGCGCCTGGGCAAGATCGACGAACTGACGCTGTACGCCGGCGCCAGCAAAAAGGTCACGGCACTGGTTTCGCGCGACAAGCGCCTGCTGCGGCTGGATCTGAGCCTGCCCGCCGCCGACACCACCTGGCGGCTGGCCCTGCGCGATGCCGCGCTGACCCAACCGTGGCTCGCACCGCAAAGCTGAGCCCCGACGGCCGACGCGGCCGCGCCGGCATCTCGTCCTGGGTCGCCGTGTCGCTGACCGTGCTGCTCGCGCATTGGGCGACTCTGGCCTGGCTGGCCGCGGGGTGGAAGGAGCCTCCCGCATTGCGCCCGCTGGCAACGCCGATGTTCACCCGCCAAATCGCTCCTGAAGCACCCCAGCGCCCGCCGACTCCAACGCCAAAAGCCGCGCCAGCCCCGAAGAAAAAGGCGCTGCCCGCTATCGAATCAGTAGCAAACGCATCGTTGCCGGAAAGCCAGACGCCGACCACCGCGCTGCCTGAGGAAGCGAGCGAGGACAGCAGCCTAGCTGCCGGCACCACAACGCAGACCACCGCGACCCCGCCCGGCGAGGCCAGCGCCGACACCACCGCCACGCCCGCCAACGCCTACCTCGACAGCTGGCCCGCCGACACGCGCCTGAGCTACCAGCTCGGCGGCGACTTCCGCGGCGAACTGCACGGCAACGCGCGGGTGCAATGGCAGCGCGAAGCGCAACGCTACCAGGTACGCATCGAGATCGACATCGGCTTGCTGGCCAGCGTCGCGATGACCAGCCAGGGCGAGGTCACGCCGGACGGCCTGTTTCCCCGGGCCTACGAGGAGCAGTTGCCCGGCAAGCGCCGCAACGCCCTGCTCGAAGAGGGCAGCATCACGCTGGGCAACGGCAGCAAGGTCGCGCGGCCCGAGGGCGTGCAAGACACAGCCAGCCAGTTCGTCGAGCTCGCCCACCAGTTCGCCACCGGCCGCAAGGCGCTGGAGGCGGGAGGCAGCCTCAGCGTCTGGCTCGCACGCCCCGGCGGCGTGGACCTGTGGACCTATGACGTGGTCGAGCAAGTCACGCTGCAGCTGCCGCTGCTGGGCCCGGTCCAGGCCTTTCACCTCAAGCCGCGCCCGATAGTCAAGCCGCGCGGCAACGTCACGGCCGAGCTGTGGCTGGCGCCCAGCCTGCAATACCTGCCTGTGCGCGTCCGCATCAGCCTCGGCGAGGCCAGCTTCGTCGAGCTTCTGGCCGAACGCATCGAGCAGCGCTAGGCGCCCTCCAGCGCCCGTGCCTCATGACGGCTGCGCAATCACCTGGCCCTGAATCTGTGTGCTCTTGCCGCGAAACAGCGCGACGAGCTCGCCGCACTGATTGCTGACCTTCATGTCGTAAATCCCGTGGCGGCCCTGCAGGCTTTGCTCCAGCCCCTCGCAGGTCAGCATGTCGCCGAGCCGGCCGGGCCTGAGGAATTCGATGCTGCAGCCCGCCGCCACCGTGACCTTGTTGCGGCTGTTGCAAGCGAAGGCGAAGGTCGAGTCGGCCAGCGTGAAGATCAGCCCGCCATGGCAGATCCGGTGGCCGTTGAGCATGGGCTCGCGCACCATCATGCGCATCACGGCGCGGCCGGGCTCGCAGACCACGAGTTCCATCTGCATGAAATCCCTGGAAGCGCGGTCCGCGGCAAACATGGACTCGCCCACTCTCTGCGCCAGTTCACGGGCCTGCATCATTCGCCCCGGAAGACGGCCGGGCGCTTCTGGCGAAACGCCATGACACCTTCGATGTAATCATGCGTCTTGCCCATGGCCGACTGCATGTCGCGCTCGGCGTCGAGCTGCTGGTTCAGCGTGCGCGTGGCGCTGTCGCGCAGCAGCTGGCGGGTCGCGACCAGGGCCCTGGTCGGCATGGCCGCGAGACGCTGGGCCAGCTCGGTCGCCGCTGCCAGACAGTCATCGGCCACGTCCCAGATCATGCCCCAGTCCCTGGCCTGCGCGGCCGCCAGCTTGTCGCCCGTCATGGCCAGCGCCATGGCCCGCGCCAGGCCCAGGCGCTGCGCCAGAAACCAGGTGCCGCCGGCGTCCGGGATCAGGCCGATCTTGCTGAAGGCCTGGATGAAACTGGCCCCCGGCGCCGCGATCGCGATGTCGCAGGTCATCGCCAGCGAGGCGCCGGCGCCGGCCGCGACCCCGTTGACCGCGGCGATCGTCGGCATGCGCAGGCTTTGCAGCCGCCGCACCGTGGGGTTGAAGGCTTGCTCGATGATCGGACCGGGGTCGGCGCGCCGTACCAGGTCGGGGCCGGGCTCGAGATCGAATTCAGCGAGGTCGGCGCCGGCGCAAAAGCCGCGCCCTGCGCCGGTGATCACCAGCGCCCGGATCGCGGGATTGGCCTCGGCCCGCTCCAGCGCCACCCACAGGTCGCGGTGCATCTGGCGCGTGAAACTGTTGAGGGCCTGGGGCCGGTTCAGCGTGGCCAGGGCCACGGCGCCCTGCTCGGCGTACAGCACGGTCGGTTCGGTCATGTAAGCGTCTCCTTCGAAAAAGTCCGACATTAACCGACCCACCGGTCGGCCAAGGCCACCCCTTGGTTATAGTTTGGCACCGCAACAGACCAGCAGGAGCAGCAGATGAACCATGAATTGATCCAGGTCCGCACCGAAGCGGACAAAGTGGGCGTGATCACGCTGAACCGCCCCAAGCAACTCAACGCGCTGAACGACCAGCTCATGAACGAGCTCGGCGCCGCGCTCAAGGCCTTCGAGGCCGACCCCGCGATCGGCTGCATGATCATCACCGGCAGCGAAAAGGCCTTTGCCGCCGGCGCCGACATCGGCGCCATGGCCAGCTACAGCTTTGCCGACACCTACAAGGGCGACTACATCACGCGCAACTGGGAAACCGTGCGCTCGATCCGCAAGCCCGTGATCGCCGCCGTCAGCGGCTTCGCCCTGGGCGGCGGCTGCGAGCTGGCCATGATGTGCGACTTCATCATCGCCGCCGACAACGCCCGCTTCGGCCAGCCCGAAATCAAGCTGGGCATCATCCCGGGTGCTGGCGGCACGCAGCGCCTGCCGCGCGCGGTCGGCAAGGCCAAGGCCATGGACCTGGCGCTGACCGGCCGCATGATGGACGCCGCCGAAGCCGAGCGCGCCGGTCTGGTCAGCCGCGTCGTGCCGCTGGACAAGCTGATGGAGGAAGCCCTGGGCGCCGCGCTGATCATCAGCGAGTTCTCGCAGATCGCGGTGATGGCGGCCAAGGAATCGGTCAACCGCGCCTTCGAGGGGACGCTCGCCGACGGCGTGATGTTCGAGCGCCGGCTGTTCCATGCGCTGTTTGCCACCGCCGACCAGAAAGAAGGCATGGACGCCTTCGTGAACAAGCGCAAGCCCGAGTTCAAGCACCGATAAAACATCACGCTATAATGACGTGCTCAGGCGCTTTAGCTCAGTCGGTTAGAGCGATGGAATCATAATCCACAGGTCCGCGGTTCGAGTCCGTGAAGCGCCACCAAGACTCACAAGGAAAGCCTGCTATCGAATCGGTAGCAGGCTTTTTCACTTGCTGTCCCGTTCAGCCAATCTGCCAGCAAGTCCGCCCAATGAGGCCGCCGCGAGCTCAGGCCGTCCCGAACTTGGTGTCGAATTCGATGCCGACTTTTTGCAGCAAAGGTGTCGGCAGCAGTCCGCCGGCGCAGACGATCACCGCGTCATTGCGGTAGCGACGCGCGGCGCCATCGTGCTCGATCTCCACCTCGCGCTCGGCAATGCGCCTGACCTTGGACTTCAGCAGAACCTGCACTCGGCCAGCCTGCTGCTGCTGCTCCAGCATCATGCGGTTTTTCTGTTTGACGCGTGAGAACGCCTCGCTGCGGTAGGACAACTGCACCTCGGTGCCCTCCTGCTCAGACAGTGCAATGGCCGCCTCCAGTGCGCTGTCGCCACCACCGACCACCAGCACCGACTGGCCTTGGTACTGTGCCGGATCGATGAGCCTGTAGGTCACCTTGGCGCTTTCTTCGCCGGGCACCTCCAGCTTGCGCGGCGTGCCGCGGCGCCCCATGGCCAGCAGGACGCTGCGCGTGACATGGCGGCCGGTGCTCGTGTGCACGACGAAGTTGTCGCCGTCCCGCTCGATTCCCTCCAGGCATTCGCGGAAGGAAATCTGGAGATCGGTTTTCTTCACCACATCGAGCCAGAAAGCGAGCAGCTTTTCCTTTTGCACCTCATTGAACTTCACGTTGCCCACCAGCGCGAGCTTGACGGGCGCCGTCATGGCGATCTTGTGCCGCGGGTAGTGATAGACCGCGCCGCCCAGCGAGTCCTCCTGCTCGATCAGCTTGTAGCGCAGCTTGTGCTGGATCGCTGACAGCCCGGCCGACAGGCCCGCGGGCCCGCAGCCCACGATCACCACGTCGTGATCCGCCTGCCCGTCGGCTCTCTTGCGGATGGACTCCATGGCTTGGCGCCCCTGTTCCGCAGCCTTGCGGATCAATCCCATGCCCCCGAGCTCGCCCGCGATGAAGATGCCGGGCACGTTGGTTTCGAACTCCGGGCTGATGTTCGGAATGTCAATGCCTCGCTTTTCGGTACCGAACACGAGCTTGATCGCCTCGACGGGACAGGCGGCGAGACAGGCGCCATGCCCGATGCAGGCCGCGGCGTTCTTCAGGACGGCCTTGCCGTTGACGATGCCCAGCGCCTCCTCGGGACAGGCCTTGACGCAGGCGCCCGATCCCATGCAGCGCCCCGGGTCAATAACGGGATGCAGCGAGGGCGGCTCGTTCATGCCGCTCTCGACGGCCTCGTGCAGTTCCTCTGCGTGCGTCGCATGGATGCGGCGACGCCGCCACAGGTACAGAGCGATCACGACGCCGACGACGCCGACATAAAGGTAGATGTATTTCAGTGCCAACCATTCACCCAACATAAAGCAGTTCCCATGCGAGCTGCCAAGAGCCGCTATTGTCAACAATTCCTAAAATCTCGGCCGTAACTGCCGGTAAAACCCTCAAATCCTGTCAAAAAACCAACTGCTTAGACTACTGCGCGACCGTGCCGGAGATGTCGACCTGCAGCGCGGCCGCACCCAGCTTGACCGGACCCGACTCGCCCCATAAATCACCTTTGCGGGGCATCGCGTCCCCGGTTTTGCTGACCCTGGCGCCGACGATCACGCTGGAGGCGCTGGACAGCCGGGCTGCCGGCGACATGGCGAGGCTGTCGTCCAGCGTGAAATGCAGCGGCAGATCCCTGACCTTTTTGCGCAGCACCGCCAGCGGCATGCCCCGCCCATCGGCGGCCCGCGCAAAGATGAAGACCGTGTCCTCGGGGGCGGCCTGTGGGCTCAAGGCAGGCGCAAGAGACACCGTGCCGCTGACCGACTTGCTTGCCAGGGCCGAGGGCGGCTGCGCAGCGACAGCGGCTTGGCCGGGCGCGCGGCGAGCCAGTTCGCGCGCCTGCGCGAGGCTGGACTGAACCTGCTGCACCTGGGGGCTGTCACCCGGCCCCAGCGCCACCACCTGCTCCCAGTACCTGATCGCGCCCGCATAGTCCTGGCGCTCGAACGCATCGGTGCCGGCCAGCCACAGCGCCTTGAGGTTGCGCCCATCGAGCTTGAGCGCCTTCTGCACCCAGGTCATCGGCTCTCCGGCCAGCGACGAGTTGTTCAACACGGCCAGCGCGTCGGCATAGTCGGCCAGCAGCTGGGCGTCGTCCGCGCGCAGGGCGACAGCGCGCCGGTAAGCGTCGAGTGCCTGGGCATGACGGCCGAGTACCGTGTAGGAGCGGCCCAGCATCGCCCAGCCCTGCGCGTCCTGCGGCTGCGCCTTCAGCCGGACCGCGAGCTTGTCGGTCATAGCCCCGATCTGCTCATCATCCATGGGGTGCGGCCCGCCGCCAGCCTCGGCGCTGGACGCGGCCGGCTCCGAGGGGACGACCGGCTCCACGCCCCACCCATGAGGCGAGCCCATCCACCAGTAGCCCGCGCCCGCGACCGACAGCACCAGAGCGGCCAGTACGGCCAGGGTTCGTCGAGGGAGCCTCTCGGGCGCCGGCGCCGGGCCCGACGAATCGGCCGTCCCCCCTCCAGGCCCCGCCTTGGCATCGGGGCCCGCGTCGTCCGAGGCAAGCACCAGGTCCAGCAGGCGGCGCTCCAGCGTCGCCCTGCATTCCTCGTACTGGGCGGCCGGCAGGATGCCGGCATCGTGCAATTCCTTGAGCTGCAGCAGCTGTCGTTGGAGGGTGGGGATGCCGTGGTTCATGGGCAACAAGCTCAAATACGTCAAATACGCGGGTCAGCGCGTGGCAGGGGGTCCGGACGGCTCATCGGTCGCTTCGGGGTCGTCGGCCTCGAACAGATCGGGGGGCATGCGGCTGCGCCGCCGCAGAACCACGAACAGCGCGCCCAGCCCACCCACCAGCAGCACGGCGGGCCCGAACCACAGCAGCAGCGTGGCCGCCCTCAAAGGCGGGCGATACAGGACGAAATCACCATAACGCGCCGTCATGTAGTCGATGACCTGCTGCTCGCTGTCGCCGCGCCTGAGCATCTCGCGCACCTGCTCACGCAAGTCCACGGCCAGGCCGGCCTGGGAGTCGGCCATGGTCTGGTTCTGGCAGACCAGGCACCTCAGCTCGGCGGCGATGCGCAGCATGCGCGCCTCCAGCACCGGATCGTCCGCAGCGGGCACTGCCTCCTTGGCCGCGGCAGCGCCCAAAACCAGGACCAGGGCCAGCAGCGCGATCAGCCTAGCCATTGAGCTGCCTCACCAGCGGTTCGACGCGGGTGCGAATCACCTCGGGCGTCAGCGGCCCGATGTGCTTGAACCGCACCAGGCCCGCGCGATCGATGATGAAGGTCTCCGGCACGCCGTACACCCCCCAGTCGATGCCGGTGCGCCCATCCTGGTCCACCAGGGAGGCCGCATATGGATTGCCGAAGCGCGCCAGCCATTGCTGCCCCTCCGCACGGCCATCCTTGTAGTTGAGGCCATAGACGGGAAGCAGCCCGCGTCCTGCGAACTCCAGCAGCAGCGGATGCTCCACGCGGCAGGCCACGCACCAGGAGGCCCAGACATTGAGCATCCAGACCCGGCCCAGCAGGTCCTCGCGCCGGATGAGCCGATGCGGGTCGTCGAGCCGGCTGAGCGCGAATGCGGGGGCCGGCTTGCCGATCAGCGGCGACGGAACCTCCCTGGGATCGAGCCGCAACCCGGCCGCCAGAAAACCGGCCAGCCCGAGAAGAACAGCCAGCGGAATGAGGAAGCCCAGCCTTTTCATGCGCTCGTCCCCGGCGCCAGCGCTGCCGGCTCCACCTGTTCGCTGCGCCTTCTGGCGCGATAGCGGCGGTCACTGGCCGCCAGCAGGCCGCCCAGCGCCATCATCAGGCAGCCGCCCCAAATCCAGTCGATGAAGGGTTTGACGTAGACCCGCACGATCCATGCGCCCCCGCCCACAGGCTCGCCCAGCGAGACATAGAGGTCCCGCGTCAGGCCGGTGGCGATCGCAGCTTCGGTCATCGGGTTCTGCTGCACCCGGTAGACCCGCTTTTCCGGGCGCATGTCCGGCAGCCGGCGGTCGCCGCGGCGAATCTCGATCAGCCCCTGCAGGGCCGTGTAGTTGGGCCCGGCCGCCTCCCGCACGCCCTTGAACACGAAGGTATAGCCGCCCACCGTGGTGCTGTCGCCGAGCTCCATCTTCACGTCGCGCTCCAGTTCATAGGTCTTGACCATGACCACGCCGAAGCAGAAGAACGCCACGCCCAGGTGGGCCAGCATCATGCCCCAGCGGGCCCGCGGCACTTGGGCGAGGCGGTGCGGCAGCTCTGCCAGGGCGCCGCCAGCGGGCCATACCGTCTCCCACAGATCCGTCGCCAGCGAGGCGGCGATCCAGAAGGCCATCCACAGACCCAGCGTCGCGACCAGCGAAACACGGCCGGCCAGCGAGCCTGCGGCCAGCGCAACCGCTATGGCGACGCCCGCCGCCCAGCGCAGCCGGCGCGCCAGGTCCGGCAGTTCAGCCTGCTTCCAGCGTGCCAGGGGGCCGATGCCCATCAGGAAAACCGTCAGCGACATCAGCGGCATGAACACCGATTCGAAATAGGGCGGCCCCACCGAAATCTTGCCCAGGGCCAGCGCGTCCAACATCAGCGGGTACAGGGTTCCGAGCAGCACGGCGCCGGCGGCCGCCAGCAGCAGCACGTTGTTGCACAGCAGCATCGACTCGCGTGACACCAGCGCGAAACGCGCCCCCAGCCCGACCCGGGGCGCACGCCAGGCATACAGTGCCAGCGAGGCGCCCACGGTCACCGTCAGGAAGGCGAGGATGAACAGACCGCGCCGCGGATCGGTCGCAAAGGCATGGACCGACGACAGAACCCCCGAGCGCACGAGAAAGGTTCCCAGCAGCGACAGCGAAAACGCGAGGATGGCCAGCAGCGCCGTCCACGACTTGAAGCTGCCGCGTTTTTCCGTCACGGCCAGCGAATGGATCAGGGCGGTGCCGGTCAGCCAGGGCATGAACGACGCGTTTTCCACCGGGTCCCAGAACCACCAGCCGCCCCAGCCCAGCTCGTAATAGGCCCACCAGCTTCCCAGGGCGATGCCCAGGGTCAGAAACATCCAGGCCACGCTGGTCCAGGGACGGGTCCAGCGGGCCCAGGTGGCATCCAGGTTGCCGCCGATCAGCGCCGCGATGGCAAACGCGAAAGCCACCGAAAAGCCCACATAGCCCATGTAGAGCAAGGGGGGGTGGAACACCATGCCCGGATCCTGCAGCAGCGGGTTCAGGTCCTGGCCGTCGGCGCTCGCAGGGAACAGGCGCTCGAACGGATTGGACGTGGTCAGCGTGAACAGCAGAAAGCCCACACCCACCAATCCCATGACCGCCAGCGTGCGGGCCAGCACCGGCAGGGGCAGGTGCCGGCTGAACCGCGCGACGGCCACCATCCAGGCGCACAGCATCAGCAACCACAGCAGCAGGGAGCCTTCGTGTCCGCCCCACACGGCCGCGACGCGGTAGGGCAGCGGCAGTGCCGAGTTGGAATGCGACGCGACGTAGAGCACCGAAAAGTCGTGCCGCACGAATGAAGCCGTCAGGCAGGCGAACGATAGCGCCACCAGCACGAACAACAGGTAGGCCGCCGGTCGCGCCAGGGCCATCCATGCCGCACGCGAGCGGGCCGCTCCCGCCAGCGGCAAGATGCCCAGCACGAGGGCCACGCCCAGCGCCAGCCACAGCAGGAAATGGCCGAGTTCGGGAATCATCGCCCCGGCTCCGTGAACGGCGCCGCCGGGCCCCTGGACTGGGCGGCGCGCCGCAACGCTTCGGCCGCTTCGGGCGGCATGTAATTTTCATCGTGCTTGGCCAGAACCTGGCTCGCCTCGAACATGCCGTCGCGCCACCGGCCTTGCGCGACGACACCCTTGCCCTCCTTGAACAGGTCCGGCAGCACGCCCTGGTAGCGCACCGGCACCGATGTCGCGGTGTCGGTCACGACGAAGCCGACGGCCAGGCCATCGCGCTTCACGCTGCCCACGGCCACCAACCCTCCCACGCGAAAGGTCCGCCCGGCGGGGACTTGACCCGCGGCGATCTGCGACGGCGAGTAGAAGAAAACCAGATTGCTTTGAAACGCATTGAGCACCAGCGCTGTGGCGGCGCCAATCGTGGCGATCACGCCGGCGGCGATGCCAAGACGCCGATGCCGGGGTTTCATGTCACGTGTCCTGCGAACGGGATCGATCGATGGCGCGCAAGGCCTGCCGGTGCCGGCGCAGTGCCAGCAGCGGCTCGCAGACCATCAGCGCCAGGACCATCGCGTAGGCGCCCCAGACATACAGAGCGTAGCCGCCCACGGCCAGGAATTCGCCAACGCTGTTCCAGCTCATGCGGAATCCTCCGGGGAGGAACGCCCCAGCCGGGCGACCCACTGGGCCTGGCTCTCCCGTTCCAGCACGATGGCGCGGGTTCGCTGGAACACCACTGCGAAGGCATAGGCCCAGCATGCCGCCGTCATGAGCAGCATGGCATCAAGCATGGTCTCTGCCATCCTGGGAGCTTCGGACATGCTGACGGTAGCTCCCTGGTGAAGGGTGTTCCACCAGCGGACCGAGAAGTAAATGATGGGCACGTTGACCACCCCGATCAGGGCCAGCAACGCGGCCGCATGATCCGCCCTGCGCACATCGTCTATCGACGCCGACAGCGCCAGGTAGCCCGCGTACAGGAACAGCAGGATCAGTTCCGAGGTCAGCCGCGCATCCCAGACCCACCAGGTGCCCCAGGTCGGCTTGCCCCACAGCGCGCCCGTCCACAAGGCCACAAACGTGAACATCGCGCCCGTGGGAGCGATGGCGCGCGCCACCATGGACGCGAGCCGGGCATTCATGGCCCAGCCGACGACGGCCCAGCCGGCCATCACGAGGTACAGCAGCATGGACATCCAGGCAGCCGGAACGTGAATGAAGATGATCCGGTACGCCTCCCCCTGCGTCGCATCGGTGGGCGCCACGAAAAAGCCGATGTAAAGTCCCGCCATTGCACAGAGCGCGGCAAGCGCCCACAGCCCGGGCAGCAGCCTGCCGCTGAGCGCATAGAAGCGCGACGGCGCGGCATAAGCGAAAAGGCGGTTCGGGGTGGCCATGCCTGGATCGGTTCTTCAGGGCGTCCACCCTACATCACGAGGTCGAGATCCGCAAGGCCGCCGCCGTGGCGGGAGGGGCCGCCAGCAGTGCGAGCAGCAGCAGGGCCGCCAGCAGCGACAAATGGCCCCGGGCAGAAAGCCCCGCATCGACCATGGCCACGGCCCCGGCGCCAAAAATCAGCACCGGAATACACAAAGGTAAAACCAGTAACAAGATCAGTACGCCGCCGCTTCGCAGCCCCAGCGTCAGGGCCGCTCCCACGCTGCCCAGCAGGCTCAGCACCGGCGTGCCCAGCAGCAGGCTCAGCGCCATGGTCGCCGTGGCCTGCGACTGCATGTCGAACAAAAGCCCGAGAACGGGGCTGGCCACGATGAGCGGCAGCCCGGTCAGCAGCCAGTGCGCGAGCGCCTTGCCGGCGGCGATCAGCATGAGGGGCTGGCCGGACAGCAGCATCTGCTCCAGCGAACCGTCCGCGTCGTCGGCGGCATACAGGGTGCTGAGCGAGAACATCGCGGCCAGCAGCGCGCAGACCCAGACCAGCCCCGGCGCGATCTGTCGCAGCATCGCTGGCTCCACTCCCACGCCCAGCGGAAACAGGCTGGTGGCCATGACGAAAAACGCCAGCGGCAGCAGCGCCTCGACGCGCCGCCGCCCGGCCAGCTTCAGGTCCCGCGCCGCGACCACCCAGAGGCCGCTCATCGGTGCGTGCCCAGCGCCAGCTGCCGAAGCGGCCGCCCCGGCAGGGTCGGCGACACATGGGAGGTCAGCAGCACGCCACCGCCCCGCTCCAGGTGTTCCTCCAGCAGCCCGTCGACGGCTTCGATCCCGGCCGCGTCCAGCGCATCGAACGGCTCGTCGAGCAGCCACAGCCCCGCCCCCCGCTCCAGCGCCAGCCGGGCCAGAGCGACACGGCGGCGCTGGCCCTGCGAGAGGGTGCGAACCACGGCATGGCAGCGATGGTCCATGGCCAGCCGGCGCAAGGCCGACATGACGGCAACCGGGGAACTCTCGCGGTCGTGCAGGCGAGCGAGAAAACCGAGCGCCTCGAAGGCCGTCAAGTCGTCCTTGAGCGCGTTGGCGTGGCCGATGTACACCTGTTGCCGCCGCAGCATCTGCGAATCGCCGTCAGGTGCCGCCAACACGTGGCCCTCGTCGGGCCGCAGCAGGCCCGCCACGATGCGCAGCAAGCTGGTCTTGCCGCTGCCATTGGGGCCGCGCAGCCAGACCGCCTGGCCGCACCCGAGTTCGAAGGACAGCGCCTTGAACAGCCATTCGCTGCCACGCCGGCAGGCCAGGTCGGCCGCCCGGAGCAGCGGCTGCGCCGGATGCTCAGAAGTCGTAGCGGACCCCGATGAAGTAAAAGGCCCGATTCGAAGACTCCTTGCGGGTGGGGGAGGTCGATTTGGATCGTTCATAGGACAACTCGGATTCCAGTGACACCTTTTGCAGCACACGGTAAGTCACGCGCAGCCCCGGTGTCCAGCGGGAAAGCGTGGTTCCCGTGTTGTCGGTCTGGCGGTAATACCGCAGCGAGGGCTCCAGCTGCCACTTGTCGTCCAGACTGCTCAGGTTGTTGTAGGACAGCAGGTTGCCGCGAAAGCTCGGTCCCCGCAGGTGGCTTGCATTGAAGACATGCGTGTCCCGCGCGGAGTACAGGTTGGTGCCGATCAGCTGTGCGCCCACGCTCCACAGATTGCCGGTGCTGGGCTGCCCCAGGGGGAAAATGACAGGGACCGGCCTGACCTCTGCGACGTTGGTCAGGCGCACATCGCCGCCAATCTGCCAGTTGGGATTCAGCGGCGTCGTGACCCCCGCCAGCGCCTGCGTCTGGCGGGCCGTGATGCCCTTGACCTGGTCGCGCAGGGTCGTGATCGGCGTGGTGGCCAGCAGATCCTGCAGGCGCCGGGCGGGCGTGAGCAAGCTGGGGTCCTGGAAAAACAGGATGTTGCCCAGCGACAGGATCGGCGTGGCACGGCGGTCGTACAGGAAGTTGAACACCGTGTTGTCAGGCAGCTGCCAGGTGCCTTGCAGCGTGGCGATGTTGATGCCGCGCAGCGCGGTGTCGTAGTCAAGCTGCGCGGAGGCGGACACGCCGCCACTGAAATACCGCAGCTCGGTGCCTATGGCCCGCCGGTCCACTTCGCCGTCAATGGTCTGCTGGTTGAAGTAGAGGCTGCCGCTGATTTCGCTGGTCAGCTGCTCGGCATCGACCCAGAAGCCAAACAATCGCCTGCGCGTGTCGAGCAGATCGTCGCTGGGCGCACCGGCCATGGCATTGATTTTCCATTTCGGCGCGAACCTGTAGCCCGCCTGCAGGCCATCGAAACGGAACAGCACGCCTCCACCGGTGGGAGACTGGCGACCGACGCGAAAGCTGGTTCCGTCGGCCTGGGAGCGCCGGTCGAAGTACAGGGCCGAGAGGCGGTTCCTGTCGGGCCGGTTCGCTTTCAGGTCCTTGGTGTGGGCGTTGCGGAACACGAAGCGCATGTCGGTATCGGCATCCCTGTAGCGCCAGTTGAGGTCGGCCGTGGTCTGCACCTGGCTCTGGTCTGTGCCCGAAATCGTGTTGTCGCTCTGCAGCTCGGGCAGCGCGCTGATGGGTGAATCGAGAAACTCCTGCGTGCGCACCTTCGATTTCCCGCCGTAGTAGAAGGCGGACAGGGAGCCGCTCCAGCTGGATAGAGGCTCCGGGGCCGGCTTGGCTACGGGCGCCTCGGGAGCCGGCTGCGGTATCGTTGCGAGCAGTTGACGTACACGCTCGCTGTCCTCCCCACTCGGGTAGAGCGTCAGGAAGAGCTCAAACTCGCTGCGCGCGCGCGCGGTGTCGCCCAGTTTCAGACGCGTCAGCCCAATGAGTTCCTGCGCCCTGCGCGAGGAGGCGTTGGGGGGCAGGCCGAGCAGCTGGCTCAGCAGTTCCAGGGCCGCCACATGGTCGCCGCGTTCATGGGCCGACTCGGCGTCGGCCAGCAGCGCTGCCGCCTTGGCGCTGACCTCGGCCGGACTCAACGCGCCGGGTTCGACCGGGGCCGCGGCCTCCGCGGGCGGCATGGTGACGATGGCCGATTTCGGAAACCGCCGCAGCAAGACTCGGCGCGCACCCTCGGCTTCCTGCAGGGTCGCGAAATACCCGAGGTTGATGTCGTGAACGATTTTTCCGTCGACCGAGCGCGTCGCGGCGAAGACCTCGAAGTCGCGCAGGCTGGCAGGCAGGGCGGGGGTCGGCTGCCCGGGCTCGGCAGAACTCTGCAGCGTGATGAAGTAGCGCCGCGCGGCGCCCGTCGCGGGAGTCGGCCTGGCGGCAGGCGGGCGGACCGCGTCGGCCAGCCCCTCCAGGACGATCTCCAGGCTCCGGTTTCCGCGCCCGGCACGAACGTGAAATCGTGTGGGCGGGCTGAACCGGATCACCAGCTTGCGGTTCACCTCGCTGCGGTCCACCGATTCGTCCAGGATCACCAGCTGCGGCAGGCCGTCGCCGCCGGCCACTTTCTTCTGGCCGGCGATCAGGCTCAACGGATCCCGCGTGGGCAGCACGTCGTAGAAGGCCTGGGCCAAGTCGCCCGCGCGCGCCGTGATCACGCGCCGGTACTGGATCGGCGTCACGAACCGGATCTCGGCAATCGCATGACTTCCCTCGCGGCGGAATTCGATGTCCTCGATCAACTGCGCATGGGCCAATGCGCCCAGGCACATGAAAAAACTGCCTGCCAGATACCGTCGATTCATTAAGTTCATGGTCGTCTTGTTGTCGTCTTGTGGTTCTCATTCACCAGACAGCACCCGCACAACCTCGCCTCAGGCCTGGCCCGCGGCAAGGACATGACACCTCATCTCCAACTGCGGAACGCCGCCCCTATGTTGCCCAGCGGCCGGTGGCAGCCCGACTCGGAGCAGTCAATGGCCGGTGGCGTCTTGGTCTTGTGGGTGAGCGCGTTCCTGTCCATGGCCCCCAGGTAGTTGCTCCCCGTGGCATGACACGACTTGCACCAGCCCGCGCCGCCGCCCAGACTGGCGCCGTGATTCATCCGCACGCCGGCCCAGCTGGTGGTACCGGCATGGCAGGCATTGCAGTCCATGCTGGCGCCGTTGAGCAGCTGCAGTTCCGGAATGTGATTGGCCGGCTTGGCCAAGGCCCCGGTGACGCCTTGGGTGGTGAAGCCGCCGCTGTGACAGGACTTGCAGGTGCTCGTGGTCACCACGCTGTGGTTCATGGTGACGGCCGTGGCAAAACTCGCCTGCGAGCGGTGGCAGGAATCGCATCGGGCCAGGCCCGTCGTCACCGGAATGTGCGTGGCAGGTCTTCCCCTCGCCGAGGTCCCGTTGTGGCAGTTGTCGCAGGTGCCGGTCCCGACCGCGTTCGCAGGCGAGTGCGCAAACTGCACGGCAAGCCAGCTGGTTCTGGAGCGGTGACAGATCTCGCAGGCCGTCACCCCAATGTGCGTTGGCGTGTTCGGCTTGCCGACGGCCGGCGGGAAGCTGCCGTTGTGGCAGCTCGCGCACTGGCTGCTGACCGTCACATGGCTGTGGAAGCGCGCCGGCGCCCAGGCGGCGAAGCCGGCCTTGTGACAGGTGTCGCAGTTGGTGATGGCCACGCCCGCCAGCGTCTGATAGGGAATATGCGTCACGGGACGACCTTCGGCCGGCGGAAATGTCCCGCTGTGGCAGCTCGCACACTGATTCGCCACCACCACCTGGGAATGATTGAAGCGGCTCGGTCGCCAGCCCGTGGTGACGTGACAGCTCAAGCAATTGGTCGCCGCAACCGGAATGTGGTTGGCCGGCTTGCCCGCGGCCGTCATCCCGTTGTGGCAGGTGGCGCAGACCCCCACCAGCACGCCGCTGTGGTTGAATCGTGCGCCGGTGAAGGTCTGCGTGTTGTGGCAGCTGTCGCAGTTCGCCTGCGTGGGGATGTGGCGGGGCGGCTTGACGGTGTTGGAGCGGGCATGGCGCAGGCCGCTGGTGTGACAGCTGGCGCAGTCCTTGGGCGTACCCTTGAACACGCCGTCGACGTGGCAGGACTCGCAACGCTGCGCGGCATGGATGCCGACCAGGGGAAAACCAGTCCTGAGATGGTCGAAGTCGCGTGGACGATCCTGGGCCAGGGCCTGCATGCCGACACAGGCCAACGCGATCACCTCTGCCCACCTCAACAACAGCGCCATCACGCGCGCCCCGCTGATGTCGTGCTTCATGGCAACCTCCGTCCAACGGACGCCCGGTCCACCGGTTCCTCGGCGGGCCATCGGCTCACATGGTGATTGTCCCCCCATCCTGTCGCCGGCAGCAGCTGGCTGGCTGGCGCAAGGGACGAGGTACCGATCCGCCCCCGAACCTTTTTCCAGTTCTCCGTCACATGACACTGCTCGCAGCGCATGCCGAACTGCCCGTCATGGGCATCGTCCGAGCGGTGGCAGCCAATGCAGCTCGTTCCCGTCGGCGCCACGTCCCTGCCCTTGGGCGCCGCCTGCTGGTGGCAGCGCTCGCAGGTCACCTTGCGATGCGCGCCGTCCAGCTTAAACGGGGTGCGCTTGTCGTGGTCGAACTCCCAGATCGGCCAGCCGCGCGCGTTGTGACAGGTTTCGCAGCGCACGCCGAACTTCAGCTGGTGCTTGTCGTCTTTCTCGTGGCAGGCATGGCAGTCGCGCGGCGCCTCCTTGAAGCGCGTGGTGGGGTGGCAGCTCTTGCATGTGACCGCCAGGTGGCGCCCGGTCAGCGGGAAGCGCGTGCGGCTGTGATCGAACCGTTCGACCTTCCAGGCGCTGTCGTTGTGGCACTGCTCGCAGCGCCTGCCCAGCTGACCATCATGCTTGTCGTTCTTCTTGTGGCAGCTGTAGCAGTCCAGGGGCGTGTTTCGAAAACTGCGCAGATCCTGGTGGCAGGCGCTGCATTTGAGCAGCTTTTCGGAATGTGCATTGCGCAACGCGAATCGGGTGCGGTCGTGGTCGAAGCGGCCGGCGGTCGTTTTCCAGCCGCGCTCGGTGTGGCAGTCCGCACAGCTCGTGCCCAGCGTTGCCTCGTGCCTGTCGTCCTTTTTGTGGCAAGCGACGCAATCTTTGGGCGCCTCCCTGAACATGGCGCTCTTGTGGCAGTTCTTGCAGTCAACCTGCGCATGCTTGCCCAGCAGCGGGAAGCTGGTCTTGTCGTGGTTGAACTTCGGTGGCTGTTTCCAGCCGGTTTCGCTGTGGCAGCTGCCGCAGTCGCGACCCAGCGATTCCCGGTGCTTGTCGTCCTTGCGGTGACAGCCATAGCAGCTGCGCGGCGTGTCCTTGAAGACATTGCCCTGGTGGCAACTGGTGCACTTCACATCGACATGCTTTCCCGCCAGCACAAAACGGGTCTTGCCGTGGTCGAACCGCGCCTCCTTCCAGCTGGCCTCGGTGTGGCAGTCGGCGCACTTGGTGCCCAGGGCGCCCTTGTGCGCATCGTCCTTGCGGTGGCAGGCGATGCAGTCCGCAGGCGCGTCGCGGTATTTCTTGCCCGCCCCATGGCATTTGTCGCATTCGACCTGCTGGTGCCTGGCCCGCAGCGCGAAGTCGGTCTGGTTGTGGTCGAACTGCTTCCTGTCCAGCGACACGATCTGGGCGTTGCGCCCCTTGTGATCGGTATGGCAGGTGTTGCAGGCCTGGGGCTTGATGCGCCCGTGAAAGCCGGTCTTGGCGCGGACGTCAGCGCCGACGTCCTTGTGGCAGTTCATGCACAAACCGTCCTGGGCCTTGCGGTCGAACTTGACGTGGCACTGCGCGCACTCGTTCTCCCATTTGGCATGGCCCTGGATGAGCTTGCCTGGCGCGAGAATGGATTCGATGCCCTGGGCCGAAACCACAGGCGTGATCAACCATCCCGCCGGCGTTCCCAAGAACCACAGTAACGTCTGCAGGGCGAGAAACCTGGACCCGTTCAGCCATCGTCTCAACCCACGCCTCTGTTCAATATGCGTGAACGGCAACTACATGCACGATCGCGCTGATGACCAGCAAGTAAACAAACGGAATATGCGCCACATGCCACAGCGATAGCAGGCGCTCGTAGGCGGTATAGTGCGCCACTCTCACCACGGAAGTCAAATGCCGCCGCACGAGCTTGCGGGCCAGCCGTTCGCGCTTGGCCAGGCTCCTGGGCTCCCAGCCAGCCGCCTTGGCCATCTCGCGCAGCGGCGGCCGGACGTCGGCCATGCAGGCCCAATAGGTCAGCCACTGCTTGGCCGGCAGCCAGAACACCCGGCGCAGGCAGGTCAGCGCATTCGGGCGGACACTGATTTCGCCGTCGGCAAAAGCCTTCAGCCGTTGCGCCACCGCGGGCGCGAAGCGCAGGAGGGAGTTCGCCTCGCGCCGGTGCAGGCCCGCGCGGACTTCCAGGTCATGCAGGCTGGTGCGCTCGCCGTGCAGCCCGCGGTTGACCCGCACATAGAGGAAGCGACCGATCACGCCGCTCAGTGCCACGATGACCATGCTGTACAACGCGACCGCCGCGTTCAGCGAGCGCACCTGGAAGTTGGAATGCAGCAGGATCAGCAGCGGCCCGAAGACGCCACAGCACATGTGAATCCAGAACCACCATTTCACCCGGCCCCAGCCGTGCGCAAAGCGGAAATGCTTGCGCAAGGGGTAGCTGAACAGCAGCAGCATCATCACGGCCCCGGCCACGCCCACCCAGTAGCCGATGTCGTCACCGGCATCGAAGAAACCCAGCCGGCTGAACTGCCAGGCGCCCCAGGTGAGGGCAATCAGGACCAGATAGACCATCATGTCGCCAGCCAGCAGACGGCCGGTGCTCTGCGCTGGAACCTGGGTGGAGGCGGAAGACGGCAAGTTGGATGTTTGGTTCATGTTGTTCGCAGGCCTGTGCGTTGGAGTTCTCACTCCAGGACATCGGGCAAGCGGGCCGGCCGCATTGCTACGGGCGATGATGATGAGGAGTGCTGGAAGCAATAAAGCCCGCGTACGCAGGCTTTTATATTAAAAACAGCATAACACTTAACTGCTGTAAGAATATAGATGGTTGAAGTAACCGGCTGTTAGAGTGGCAAGCAAGACCCTGCCATTGCCTCCTTGGGGATACCCGTCCGGCAAGGCATGACAAGGGAAAAAGAGGTCAGCTCAGCCTTGGCCGTGCATCCTGGTCAGCATCAGCAGGCCGTAAAACAACGCAGCCAGGAACACGGTCTCGGCCACCATCAGCGCAATCGGCTTCCAGCCCACGGTCAGCAGGTCCTTGAGATGCGTCTTCATGCCGATGGCAGCCATCGCCGCCACCAGGCAGGCCTGCGAGGCGCTCTTGCCCGCGCTCACCACGGCCGCGGGCAGCCAGCCGGTGCTGTTGACGGCAATCAGTACCGCGAACGCCACCGCAAACCAGGGCAGCAAGGGCGGGCGGGTGCCGGCCCCTGCACCGTCGCCGTTCGCCGCGACATGCCTGCGCGCCAGCCAGGCAGCCAGCGCGATCACCGGCAGCAGCATGGCCACGCGCATCAGCTTGACCAGCGTGGCCGCGTCGCCGGCCTCGTTCGACAGGCTGTAGCCCGCGCCAACCACCTGCGCCACGTCGTGGATCGTGCCGCCGAGGAAGAAGCCGGCGCTCAGCGGCTGCATCTCCAGCGCGCCCGTGACCATGGGGTACAGCACCATGGCCAGCGTCGACAGCGCGCTCACGCCGATCACCGTGAACAGGGTGGCACGTTCCTTCTGGGGATGCGCCGGCATGGCGGCCGACAGCGCCAGCGCGGCAGACGCGCCGCAGATGGCGACGGCACCGCCGGTGAGCACGCCGAAGAACATCCGAAAGCCCAGCAGCCGCGCCAGCACGATGCCGCAGGCGATGGTCAGGGCCACGGCCACCACCACCAGGGCCACCGGCTGCCAGCCCAGCGCCGCCACCTGAGCGGCGGTGATGCGCAGGCCCAGCAGCGCCACGCCCAGGCGCAGCACCTGCCTGGCCGTGAAATCGATGCCCGGGGCGCAGCGGCCTTCCTGGGACAGGAAATTGACCGCCATGCCCAGCAGCAGCGCGAACAGCATCACCGGCGCGCCGTAGTGGTCGGACAGGAACATCGCCGCCACCGCGACGATGGCGCTGACGGCCAGGCCCGGGAACAGGCGCGAGGCGTGGGCTTTGAGCTCTGGCATGGCGTCAGGCTGTGCTCGGCAAGAGGTCCTGCGAGGCTTACTGATTGAGCTTGATGTTGAAGGTCTTGACGATGCCGGCATTGCGCTCGAATTCGGCGCGCACCGACTGTGCCAGCTGTGCCTCGGTCTGGTCGCCACTGGGCTCGAAACCTGCGCCCGCCAAACGCTCACGCACCTTGGGCGACGCCGCCGCCTTGGCCACGGCCGCGTGGATTTTGTCCGTCAGCTCGTGCGACAGGTTGGCCGAGGCGATCACGCCGACCCAGTTGCTGAAGTCCAGCTCGGGATAGCCCTGCTCGGCCAGCGTGGGGACCTGCGGCAGCTGGGTCGAGCGTGTCTTGGCCGCCACTCCGTAGGCGATCAGCTTGCCCGCGCTGATCATGGGCTTGGAGGTCGCCATGCCGTCGAACATCACCGGGATCTGGCCGCCCATGACCTGGGTGAGCGCCGGCGGCGAACCCTGGAAGGGCACATGCTGCAGGTCCAGGCCCGCCTTCTGGTTGAGGATCATGCCGGCATAGTGCGAGGCGGTGCCGGCGCTGTAGGAGGCGAAGCTCATCTTGCCGGGGTTGGCCTTGATGTGGGCGATCAGGCCCTTGAGGTCCTTGGCCGGCAGTTGGGGCGCGCCCACCAGCACTAGGCTCGCGCGCGCCACCACTGCCACCGGCTTGACATCCTTGAGCGGATCGAAGCCGGTCTTCATCACGTGCGGGATTTCGGTCAGGATGTTGCTGGCCGTCATCATGATGGTCTGCCCGTCGGCCGGCGCGAGCGTCATGGCCTGCACGGCAATGGCGCCGCCGGCGCCCGGCTTGTTGTCCACCACCACCGGCTGGCCTATGTCGGCCGAGAGCTGGTCGGCCACCATGCGGGCCACCACATCCATGGTACCGCCGGCCGGCGCGGGCACCAGCATCCTGACGGGTTTGTCGGTCCACGCCAGGGCGGCTGGCAGGGCGATGGCCAGGGCGGCGGCGCAAACGGCGTTGCGGGCCCGGCGGAAGGCGAATGGGGGCATGCGTGTCTCCAGTGAACTTGTGGTCGAGGCCCCGGGCGCATCGCGGCGGGACCGTGGCGTCACTGTAGGTTTTGCGCACGGGCGCCGCTTTGCATGGGACGCCAAACTCTTGTCATTTCGCGCCATATCGCAATGCTCCCGGGTTCAGGGGCGAGTGCGTTTTTGCATAGCGCGCCAGGTCTGCAGCGCAGTGCCGAACTGCGCGATGAACCAGCGCGTGAACGAGCTCGGCGTCGAGTAGCCCAGCAGCTCGGAGATGCGCACCATGGCGTAGCGCGGGTTCTCGATGTAGCGCTGCGCCAGCTCCCGCCGCACCTCGTTGAGCAACTCGGTGAAGCTCGCACCGGCCTCGTCGAGCTGGCGCTGCATGGTGCGCACGCTCAGCCCCAGGCCCTGCGCCACATACTCGCTGCTGGCGCGGCCCGTGGGCAGCATCAGGTAGATGGCCTTGCGCACGTCCAGCACCACCGAGGGTTCGCTGACCAGGGGCAGCGATTCGACGAACTGGCGCGCATAGCGGGCCATGGCCGGATCGGCCGCGGGATTGGGCGCGTCGAGGTCGGCGGCCGTGCAGACGAAGCCGTTGAATTCGCTGCCGAACTCCAGCGGGCAGGCGAACATGCGCTTGTGCAGCCGCCGGTCAGGCGGAGCCTCGTGAGTGAAGTTCACGCTGCAGGGTCTCCAGCGCGAGCCCAGCAGGGCGCTGCACATGCGGTACAGCACGCCTATGGCCAGTTCCGTGGCCTGGCGCGCCGGAAGCTGCGACACGACCTCCTCGCGCACGATCACCATCTTGCCCGCGTCCTCGATCTGCATGGCCAGCGTGTCGTTGAGCAGGTGCCGGTACTGGATGGTGGTGGTCAGCGCGTCGCGCAGCGTGGGCTGGTGGCTGATCAACAGGCTGACGACACCGAAGTCCGAGAGCTGACGCGACTCGGCCATGCGCAGCCCGAAGTCCGCGCAGTGGGCCTGCTGCGCGGACTCTTCCAGCAAGGCCACGGCGGCATCGGCCGGAATGCGTTGCTCGGGGTCTTTGAGCAGCGCACGGCTCAGGCCCACCTTGCGCAACAAGGGCTGGGGGTCTAGGCCCAGCTCGCGCGCGACCTCGAAAAAATTCGTCAGAACAGCGGCTCGAACCAGGGTCTTCATCGATGGGCTCTCATCTCGGGGGCATCCCGACGTGGCACGAAATGATAAGCCTCTGGCGCCCCATGCAAAGCGGCACCCGCGCACAAATCCTACATTGATGCCACGTGCCCGGAGCTGGCGGGCACCCCAGACACACAGGAGATGAATCAATGGCAAAAGCGGTTCGCATGCACGAAACCGGTGGCCCCGAGGTCCTTCGCTACGAAGACGTCGAGGTCGGCGATCCGGGTCCTGGCCACGTCCGCATCCGCCATGTGGCGGTCGGCCTGAACTACGCCGACACCTATTTCCGCAACGGCACCTATCCCGTGCCGCTGCCCAGCGGCATGGGTGTCGAGGCCGCCGGCGTCGTGCAGGCCGTGGGCGAAGGCGTGAGCGGCATCGCGGTCGGCGACCGCGTGACCTACACCGGCTTCATCGACACGCTGGGCGCCTACAGCACCGAGCGCCTGGTGCCGGCCGCGCCGCTGATCAAGCTGCCCGAGACCATTTCCTTCGAGACCGCCGCGGCCATGACCATGCGCGGCCTGACCTCGGCCTACCTGATGCGCCGCATCTACCCCTTCAAGGCCGGCGACACCGTGCTGCTGCACGCCGCGGCCGGCGGCGTGGGCCTGATCGTCTCGCAATGGGCCAAGCTGCTGGGGCTGACGGTGATCGGAACCGTCTCCACGGAGGAGAAGGCCAGCATCGCGTTCGCCCATGGCTGCGACCACACCATCAACTACAGCCACGAGGACGTCGCCCAGCGCGTGCGCGAGCTGACCGGCGGCGCCGGCGTCAACGTGGTGTTCGACAGCGTCGGTAAGACCACCTTCATGGCCTCGCTCGATTCACTCAGGCGCCGCGGCCTGATGGTCTGCGTGGGAACGGCCTCGGGCGCCATCCCGCCCTTCGATCCGCAACTCCTGGCGAAGAAGGGTTCGCTGTACCTGACCCGCCCGGCGCTGGCCGACTACATCGCCGACCCGGCCGAGAAGGCCGAGCTGGCCGACGAGCTGTTGGGCCATGTCGGCAGCGGGCGCATCAAGATCGAGGTGAATCAGCACTACGCGCTGGAAGACGCCGTGCAGGCGCACCGCGATCTCGAGTCGCGCAAGACCACCGGCTCGTCCATCTTCGTCATTTGAGGAGAAGCGCCATGCGTGTCGAACCACTGACTTGCAGCATCGGCGCCGAACTGGTCAATGTGAACCTGGCCGACGCGGTGCACGATGACGGCCTGTTCCGCGAGATCAGGGCCCAGCTGATCAGGCACCGCGTGCTGTTCCTGCGCGACCAGAACTTCTCGCGCGCCGAACATGTCGCTTTCGCGCGCCGCTTCGGCGAGCTCGAAGACCACCCGGTGGCCGGCAGCGACCCGGACCACCCAGGCCTGGTGCGCATCTACAAGAGCCCCGAGCAGCCGAACGACCGCTACGAGAATTCCTGGCACACCGACGCCACCTGGCGCGAAAAGCCGCCGTTCGGTTGCGTGTTGCGCTGCATCGAATGCCCGCCCGTGGGCGGCGACACGATGTGGGCCAACATGGTGCTGGCCTACGAAAACCTGCCCGAGCAGATCAAGACCCAGATCGCCGACCTGCGCGCGCGCCACAGCATCGAGGCGAGCTTCGGCGCGGCCATGCCGATCGAAAAGCGCCTGGCGCTCAAGGCCCAGTACCCGGACGCCGAGCACCCGGTGGTGCGCACCCACCCCGACACCGGCGAGAAGATCCTGTTCGTCAACGGCTTCACCACGCACTTCACGAACTACCACACGCCCGAGCGGGTGCGTTACGGCCAGGACTACAGCGCCGGCGCCGGCGAGCTGCTGCGCTACCTGGTCAGCCAGGCCCATATCCCCGAATACCAGGTGCGCTGGCGCTGGCGCCCCAATAGCGTGGCGATCTGGGACAACCGCAGCACCCAGCACTACGCCGTGATGGACTACCCGCCCTGCCATCGCAAGATGGAGCGCGCCGGCATCGTCGGCGACGCCACGTTCTGATTCCCCCTCCACTCCCCACCGAAAGACAAGCCATGAACTTCATCGACGGATCGCTGTTCCCGGAAAACCAGGACAAGCTCGTGATCACCTGCGCCCCCTACGGGCCTGAGTGGATGCCCTCGGATTTCCCCGAGGACATCCCGGTCAGCATGGACGAGCATGTGCAGAAGGCGGTCGACTGCTACAACGCCGGCGCGACCGTGCTGCATGTGCATGTGCGCGAAATCGACGGCAAGGGCTCCAAGCGCCTGTCGATGTTCAACGAGCTGCTGGCGCGGCTGCGCGTGGCGGTGCCCGACATGATCCTGCAGGTCGGCGGCTCGATCAGCTTCGCGCCCGAGGGCGAAGGCGAGGCGGCCAAATGGCTGTCCGACGACACGCGCCACATGCTGGCCGAGCTGAACCCCGCACCGGACCAGGTGACGATCGCGATCAACAGCAACCAGATGAACGTGGTCGAGCAGATGTGCGAGGCCGACCTCGCCGGCACCTCGCTCGCCGAGCCGGCGATGTACCGTGCCTACCGCGAGATGACCATTCCGGCCGGCCCCGAGTGGGTGGAGGAGCACATCCGGCGACTGTCGGCCAAGGGCATCCAGACGCATTTCCAGCTCGCCAACATCACGCAGCTGGAAACGGTCGAGCGCATGATGCGCCGTGGCGCCTGCAACGTACCGCTGATCCTGACCTGGGTCGCGATCGGCGGCGGGTTCGACCAGCCCAATATCTACAACCTGGCCAACTTCGTGCGTGCCGTGCCCGACGGCGCCGTGCTGACGCTGGAGACCTCGATGCTCAATGTGCTGCCGATCAACATGATGGCCATCGCGATGGGCCTGCACGTGCGCTGCGGCATCGAGGACAACATCTGGACGCAGGACCGCAAGGCCAAGATGAGCTCGGTCAAGCAGATCGAGCAGCTGGTGCGCATCTCGCGCGAGTTCGGCCGCGAAGTGGCCGACGGCAAGGAAGCGCGCAGGATCTACCGCATCGGCGAGTTCTACGAGGGCGCCGACGAGACGCTGGTGCGCAACGGCTTCGCACCGAATCGCAAGCTGGGGCAGCGCGGTTTCCTTCAGCACGCGTGAGGCCCCACATGCCTGAGCCCACCGTCCTGATGGTTCCCGGCCTTCGCGACCACGTGCCGCAACACTGGCAAACGCTGCTGCAAGCGCAGCTGCCCAGTGCACGCTCGGTGCCGCCGCTGGAGCACGACAAGCTCAGCCGCGACGCGCGCGTGGCCGCACTCGACGCGGCGCTGGCCGCCATCGACGGACCGGTGATCCTGATCGCGCACAGCGCGGGCGTGATGATCACCGTGCACTGGGCCCAGCGGCACCAGCGCCCCATTCACGGTGCGCTGCTGGCCACCCCGCCGGATTTCCAGCAGCCGCTGCCCGCCGGCTACCCCTCGCCCGAGGCCATCGCCGAGGGCGGCTGGCTCCCCGCGCCCATGGCCCGCCTGCCCTTTCCCAGCATCGTCGCGGCCAGCCGCAACGACCCGCTGGCCAGCTACGAACGCGTGGCGGACATGGCGCAGGCTTGGGGCAGCCGCCTGGTGGACCTGGGCGAGGTCGGCCACCTGAACCCGGCCGCCGGTTATGGCGAATGGCCACGCGCACACGAGCTGATCCGCGACCTGCTCTGATCAGGCACTGCAAGCCCGGATGCAGCAGTCCGCATTGTCTGCATCCACCTGCGCGAATCAGTCCTGAGCACCCGAGCGCAGGCGGGGGCTTTGCCGGACCGCTAAAATCCTGTGCCGCGCTCCCGCCCAGGCGGGGCTGACAAAGATGGCGCTGCCGCACAGCGCCTTTTGCCTGACACAGCCTCTGGATCTAAACCATGAATCGCTGCATGAAATCCCCGATTGCTATTGTTTTGATAGCACTTGGCGCCCTTTTGACCGGGGCATCGATCACTTTTTTCACTGATGCCCAGGCGCAGACGCTGCGGCGCGAGTTCCCGAAGAACGCCTTGCGCGGCACGCTGGTCGTGACCGCGCCGCCCGAGGTCCAGCTCGATGGCCGCAGCGAGCGGCTGTCGCCTGGCGCTCGCATCCGCAGCGCGCAGAACATGCTGGTCCTGCCCGGCGCGCTGGTGGGCCAGGAACTGACCGTCAACTATGTGCGCGACGGCGCCGGCATGCTGCACGAGCTGTGGGTCCTCGGCGCCGACGAAGCCCGGGAAAAGCGCGCCGGTGCTCGGTCGCTGCGCAATTTCGCGTTCGGCTCCGAATCCGACACGACACCGAAGGACGACGGCAAGACGCCGTTTCACCAGCTGCCCAAATACAAGCAGTAAGCACCTGCCGCAGCGGCGTCTAGCCTCATCGGCCGCGACGGGCTTGCAGCCCTTTGCTCCCTATCCTCCTCCAGCAGAGGTCGTCATGACCAAAAAAGTCTTCATCAAAACCTTCGGCTGCCAGATGAACGAGTACGACTCGGACAAGATGGCTGACGTGCTGAACGCCGCCCAAGGGTATGAGCCCACGCAGAACGTGGACGAGGCCGACCTGATTCTGTTCAACACCTGCTCGGTGCGCGAGAAGGCGCAGGAAAAGGTGTTCAGCGATCTGGGCCGGGTCAAGCACCTCAAAGCCAAGGGCGTGAAGATCGGCGTGGGCGGCTGCGTGGCCAGCCAGGAGGGGGCCGCGATCATCGAGCGCGCGCCCTATGTCGACGTGGTGTTCGGCCCGCAAACCCTGCACCGCCTGCCCGAGCTGCTCAGCGCCAGCGAGCGCCAGCACCGCCCGCAGGTCGACATCAGCTTTCCCGAGATCGAGAAGTTCGACCACCTGCCGCCGGCGCGCGTCGAAGGTGCCTCGGCCTTTGTCAGCATCATGGAGGGCTGCTCCAAATACTGCAGCTACTGCGTCGTGCCCTACACGCGCGGCGAGGAGGTCTCGCGCCCGTTCGAGGATGTGCTGGTCGAAGTCGCGGGCCTGGCCGACCAGGGCGTCAAGGAAGTGACGCTGCTGGGCCAGAACGTCAACGCCTACCGCGGCAGGATGGGCGAGACTTCGGAGATCGCCGACTTCGCGCTGCTGATCGAATACGTGGCCGAGATCCCCGGCATCGAGCGCATCCGCTACACGACCAGCCACCCCAACGAGTTCACGCAGCGGCTGATCGAGGTCTACGCCCGCGTGCCCAAGCTCGTGAACCACCTGCATCTGCCGGTGCAGCATGGCAGCGACCGCATCCTGATGGCGATGAAGCGCGGCTACACCGCCATGGAATACAAGAGCACGGTGCGCAAACTGCGCGCGATCCGCCCCGACCTGGCGATGAGCAGCGACTTCATCGTCGGCTTTCCCGGCGAGACCGAGGACGACTTCAGCAAGATGATGAAGCTGATCGACGACGTGGGCTACGACACCTCGTTCAGCTTCATCTTCAGCCCGCGCCCCGGCACGCCTGCGGCCGCGCTGCACGACGACACGCCGCACGAGGTCAAGCTGCGGCGCCTGCAGCACCTGCAGGCGGTGATCGAGGACAACGTCAAGCGCATCGGCAACAGCCGCCTGGGCACGGTGCAGCGCATTCTGGTCGAAGGCCCGTCGCGCAAATCAACCCCGCAAGCCCTCGAGCTGATGGGCCGCACCGAGTGCAATCGCGTGGTCAACTTCCATGGGCCCGCGCGTCTGGTGGGGCAGATGGTGGACGTGACGATCACGCAGTCGAACGGTCACGCCCTGCGCGGCGAGGTGGTGGAGTCAATGACGAATGACGGGCCCACTCCGGGCTTGGACCGTCATTTGTCATTCGACGGCGCAGCCGACGTCATGCGTCATTGACTCAAGAAAACGCCGGGCCGCCCCAAGTTTTCTTGCACCCCCTCGGGGGGCCTGACGCGAAGCGGCAGGGCTGGGGGCCTCAGAACGGCATCTTGGGCAGGCCCTTCATGCCGCCCATGCGCTTCATCATCTTCATGAGGCCGCCGCCCTTCATCTTCTTCATCATGCCCTGCATCTGCTCGAACTCGTTGAGCAGGCGGTTGACCTCCTGGACCTGAACGCCGGCGCCGGCGGCGATGCGGCGCTTGCGCGTGGCCTTGATGATCTCGGGCTTGCGGCGCTCCTGCGGCGTCATGCTGTGGATGATGCCTTCCTTGCGGCGGATGTCGCGCTCGGCCTTGCCCATGTCCATCTGGCCGGCCTTGGCCGCCACCTGGGCCGGCAGCTTGTCGATCAGGCTGGACAGGCCGCCCATTTGCTTCATCTGCTGGATCTGGCCGAGGAAGTCGTTGAGGTCGAAGCCGTCGCCGCTCTTGACCTTGGCCGCGAGCTTTTGCGCCGCTTCCATGTCGACCCCGGCCGTGACCTGCTCGACCAGGGCCACGATGTCTCCCATGCCCAGGATGCGGCCCGCATGGCGCTCGGCATCGAACACCTCCAGCCCGTCGATCTTTTCGCTGACACCGGCGAACTTGATCGGCGCGCCCGTGACCTGGCGCACCGACAGGGCCGCGCCGCCGCGCGAATCGCCGTCGGTCTTGGTCAGGATGATGCCGGTCAGCGGCAGCGCTTCCTTGAACGCCTTGGCCGTGTTGACCGCGTCCTGGCCCTGCATCGCGTCGACCACGAACAGCGTTTCCACTGGGTTCATGGCCGTGTGCAAGTCCTTGATTTCATGCATCAGCACTTCGTCGATCGCCAGCCGGCCTGCCGTGTCCACCAGCAGCACATCGAAGAAATGCTTGCGCGCATGGTCGAGCGCGGCGCGGGCGATGTCCAGCGGCTTCTGCTCGGGCGTGCTCGGAAACCACTCGGCGCCGGCCTGCGCCGTCACCGTCTTGAGCTGCTCGATGGCGGCCGGGCGGTAGACGTCGCCCGAGACCGTGAGCACCTTCTTCTTGCGCTTGTCGATCAGGTGCTTGGCCAGCTTGGCCGTCGTGGTGGTCTTGCCGGCCCCCTGCAGGCCGGCCATCAGAATCACGGCCGGCGGCTGGGCGGCCAGGTTGATGTCGCTGATGCCTTCGCCCATGGTGGCGGCCAGCTCGCGGTTGACGATGCCCACCAGCGCCTGGCCCGGCGACAGCGAGCCCAGCACGTCCTGGCCCAGCGCCTTGGCCTTCACGCGGGCGACGAAGTCACGCACCACGGGCAGGGCCACATCGGCCTCCAGCAGGGCCATGCGCACTTCGCGCAGCATATCGGCCACATTGGCCTCGGTGATACGGGCCTGGCCCCGGATTTCCTTGACGAGGCGGGAGAGTTTGTCGGTGAGGGCGGAGGCCATAAACGATAGTCCGGCGGGCGGAACCTGGTTGGTCGCCAAGGGATGCTGGCAACGTGCAAAACGCTAAACTGTATCCATGATTTTAGCCAGTGCGTCCCCCCTCAGCTTGGTCCTGGGTCTTGCCGCCGCCGCGGCCTACGCCCTGCCCGCCGCGGCTGCGGCCCGGCTGAGCCTGAATGCCGCGCGGGTCGCGCTGCTCATAGCCTGGCTGCTGCACGCCGTGGTGCTGGGCCTGGGCCTGCTGGGCGACACGCCGCGTTTTGGCTTTGCGCCTGCGCTGTCGGTCACGGCCTGGCTGGTGCTGACGGTCTACGCCGTGGAAAGCCGCCTGTTCCCGCAGCTGCAGGCCCGCTGGGCGCTGGCGGGCCTGGGGGCCGCGGCCGTGCTGCTCGCGCTGCTGTTCCCCGGCCAGCCCCTGCATGTGAGCGCCTCGCCCTGGCTACCCCTGCACTGGGCCCTGGGCATCGCCTCCTATGGCCTGTTTGCGGCAGCCGTGGTCCACGCCTGGCTCATGACGCGGGCCGAACGGCAGATCCGCCAGGCCGCCGACCCGCACAGCGGCATCCCGCTGCTGACGCTGGAGCGGCTGACCTTCCGTTTTGTGATGGCCGGCTTCGTGCTGCTGACGGCCACCCTGGCAGCGGGCTGGCTGTTCGGGGAAACGCTGTATGGCACGGCAGGCGCCGCACAGGCGCGTAAATGGGACCACAAGGCGATGTTCTCGGTGCTGTCCTGGCTGGCCTTTGCCACCCTGCTGCTGGGCCGCTCCCGCTTTGGGTGGCGCGGGCGCACGGCGGTGCGCGTGCTCTATGTCGGCTCCGGGCTGCTGCTGCTGGCCTACGTGGGCTCGCGCTTCGTGCTCGAAGTCGTGCTGGGGCGCAGCGCATGAAATACCTGTTCGTGCTCTTGGTCGTGGTGTTCGCCCTCTGGCTGTGGCGCCACAATCGCCAGCCTCCCAAGGCAGGGCGCGACGCCCCGCGCCAGGCCGACCAACAGCAGGAAATGGTGCGCTGCCCGGTCTGCGCCCTTCACGTGCCCAAGGCCGAGGCCGTGCCGGGACGTCAAGCCTGGTATTGCAGCGTGGAACACCGCCGACGTGCCGAGGGCTGAATGGCCGCGAGGACGACCGACGCGCCCTCCTGGTTCGGCCCCCCGCCACCGGAACACCGCCAGCCGCCGCTGACCGAGGACTTGGCCGTTGGCCGGCTCTGGCGCGGCTTCATGACCGCGCGCGTCATGATCGGCCTGGTATTGCTGCTGCTGCAGGCCCTGTTGATCTACGGGTTGGGCCAGCCTGCGAGCGCCGGGCTGCTGGCCCTGTGCGGCCTCTACGTGGCGTCGGCCCTGGCGGTGCGCCTGCTGGCGCGCCCCAAGCTGACGGGCCAGCAGCTCGATGCGCAGTGGGCCTACACCATCGGCGTGGACGTGGTGGTGTTCTCGGCGCTGCAGTTCCTGCAGGGCGGCGGCATCAACTACACCCCGCTGTTCGCCCTGCCGGTCCTGCTGGCTTGCGTGCTCGGCTCGGTCTTGCTGGCCCTGGGCACGGCCGCCGCCGTGACCCTGCTGCTGCTCATCGACGCGTGGTGGATGTCGCTGCTGATGCCGGCTGATGCGGCCTCGCGCTTTCTGCAGGCGGGGCTGACCGGCAGCGGCCTGTTCATCGTGGCGCTGCTGACCCACGGGCTGGCGGCAAGGCTGGTCCGGCAGGAGCAACGCATGAGGCGCAGCGAAATGGCCGCCCGGCTGCAGACCCAGGTCAATGAACTGGTGATCGAGAGCCTGACCGATGGCGTGCTGGTGGTCGATGCCCGGGGCGTCGTGCGCGCCGCCAACCCGGCGGCCGGGCAACTGCTGGGCGCCGATGCCTGGGCGCGGGCAGAACCGCTGGTCCTGGGGACGCGAGCGGCCTGGCACTCGATTGCCGAGATGGCCCGCCTGACCTTCGCCCAGCGCGGCAGCCAGATTGCCGACCTGGCGATTGCGCACGAGGGACAAGCCCCGAGCCGCGTTCGCGCGCGCACGCGACTGACCGCCACCCATGACCGTGGCGCGGAAAGCCTGTGCGTGATGTTCCTGCAGGATCTGCGCGAAATGGAGGCCCGCCTGCGCACCGAAAAACTGGCCGCGATGGGCCGCATGTCGGCAGCGGTGGCTCATGAAATACGCAATCCGCTGGCCGCCATTGCGCAGGCCAATGCCCTGCTGGACGAAGATCTGAGCGAGCCCGCCCACAAGCAGCTGACCTTGATGGTCCGGCAAAACACCCAGCGGCTGTCGCGCATTGTGGAAGACGTGCTCAACCTGTCGCGCGCCCAGCGCAAGGCGCGGCCGCACGAGGCGGCCGACCTGAACCTGGACAGCGCCGTGCAGGCCATTTGCGCCGACTGGGCCCGGCAGGCAGGCAGCGGTCACAGGCTTCACCTGGTCCTGGACGCTGCCCGGGTCGAGGTGGCCTTCGATGCAGACCACCTGCGCCGCGTGCTGGTCAACCTGCTGGACAACGCCCTGCGCTATGCGGGCAGCCAGGGCGACTCGATTCAGGTCGCGACCCATGCCTCGATGGCCGGGCAAGCCACGCTTCAGGTCTGGAGCGATGGCGCGCCGCTGGAGCAGACGGTGCAGCGCCATTTGTTCGAACCATTTTTCTCGTCCGAGAGCCGCTCCAGCGGCCTGGGCCTGTACATCTGCCGGGAACTGTGCGAACGCCATGGCGCAGTCATCGGCTACGAACGCGCGCGGCGGCGCCAGACAACAGGCGCGCGCGAGGGCAACGAATTTTTCGTGGCCTTCCGCTCAGCCACCTCATCATTTGACACAATAGCGGCCTGATCATGCCGCCCCCCAACTCCCCCTCCTGCGCGCAAGTTCTGGTCGTTGACGACGAGCCGGACCTCAGAACCCTGTACGAGCTCACACTGCTGCGCGAGGGCTACCGGGTCGAGGCAGCGGCCAACCTATCCGAGGCCTGGCAACACCTGAGGGAAAAGCGCTTCGATGCGGTCATCACCGACATGCGCCTGCCCGACGGACTGGGCATGGAACTGCTCCATGGCATGCTGAACCAGCAGCGCCCCGAGCGCTGCATCGTGATGACGGCCTACGGTTCGGCCGAGAACGCGGTCGAGGCCCTCAAGGCCGGCGCGTTCGACTACCTCACCAAGCCGGTGGACCTGAAGCAGTTCAGGACCGTCGTGGCCTCCGCCATCCAGAACAGCGCACAGCCCCCCAAGGGCGGACCGCCCCCCGCGGCCGCGAGCCCGGCCGCCCCCCTGGCGGAGCGCGCCGCGACCACGGCCCAGCCCTCGCTGCAACGCCTGGTCGGCGCCTCCGAAGCCATGCAGGCCGTCAAGGAGCGCATCGTCAAGGTGGCGCGCAGCATGGCGCCGGTGCTGGTACGCGGCGAGTCGGGCACCGGCAAGGAACTGGTGGCCCGCGCCATCCATGACTGCAGTCATCGCGCGGACGGCCCCTTTGTGGCCGTGAACTGCAGCGCCATTCCGGAAAACCTGCTGGAAGCCGAATTCTTCGGCGCGAAAAAGGGCTCTTACACAGGCGCCACGCAGGACCGCGATGGCTATTTCCAGGCCGCCCGCGGCGGCACGCTGTTTCTCGACGAGATCGGCGACCTGCCCCTGGCCATGCAGTCCAAGCTGCTGCGCGCCATCCAGGAGCGCAGCGTGCGTCCGCTGGGCTCGACCCAGGAAGACGCAGTCGACGTGCGCATCGTCAGCGCCACGCACAAGGACCTCGCCGCCGATGTCCATGCCGCCCGCTTTAGGCAGGATCTGTTTTACCGCCTCAACGTGATCGAGATCGCCGTGCCCCCGCTGCGCGAGCGGCGTAGCGACCTGCCGGCGCTGTGCGAAGCCCTGCTGGCGCGCATTGCCCAGGATTCGGGCATGGCCGTGCCGGCGCTGTCGCCTTCGGTGCTGGAGCAGCTCTGGACACATCCGTTGGGAGGCAATGTCAGGGAGCTGGAAAACCTGCTGCACCGCGCCGTGGCCTTGAGCGACGGTGACGAACTGCACGTCGACGTCACGCCCGGCCCCTCGCCTTCCGGCTCCCCGGCCAATGGGGCCACCGCCGATGCGGCCGGCCGGGCGTCCGTGCCCAGCGACCTGCAAGCCTATCTGGACCAGCATGAGCGCGACATTCTGGTCAAGGCGCTGAACGAAACCGGCTTCAACCGCACGGCCGCCGCCAACCGGCTGGGCTTGAGCCTGCGTCAGATCCGCTACCGCATCGCGCGCCTGAACATCGCCACGCCGTTTGGCGATGAGCCCCATGACGAAGCAGCCTGACAACGCGGCGCACGGCAGCCTCTGGCAAGGCGGCTGGTACCGGTTTGCGCGCCAGCTGCGCTCACCCAATGCCGGCAGCCGGCCCGCGGGCGCCCAGGTGGACCTGATCGTGCTGCATTCGATCAGCCTGCCGCCCGGACAGTACGGGGGCGACCATGTATTGCAACTGTTTACCAACACGCTGGACTGGAGCATGCACCCCTACTTCGAGTCGATTCGCGGCCTGCAGGTCTCGGCCCACTTCTTCATCCGCCGCGACGGAGAGCTGTGGCAACTGGTCAGCTGCGATGATCGCGCCTGGCATGCCGGCCGGTCGCATTACAGGGGCCGCGACAACTGCAACGACGACTCCGTCGGCATCGAGCTCGAAGGCCTGGAGGGCGGGCCGTTCGAGGCCGCGCAGTACGAAACCCTCTCGGGCCTGTGCGCCGCGATCGCGCAGCGCTATCCCATCGCCCATATCGCGGGCCACGAGCACATTGCCCCGGGACGCAAGCGCGATCCAGGCCCCGGCTTCGAGTGGCCGGTTTTGCAACGCACACTCGCTTGGCCGGATCAGTGTTTTCCCGCTGGCGTGCAGCCGCCGGACCACCAATGAATTTATTTCTGTTTGTCATCTGGCAGGCTTGACAAGGGGCCGCAACGGCCCCATCCCCATCGCCGCCGCAGCGCCCACGCGGCCTTGCACGGCAAAAGCGGCGCGAAGGCGCATTTGGCCTTGAGTTGACGTCCTGACTCCTGATTCAGCGATGTCTGCGCAATGGTTTTTCAGGCCCTTGCTCGCCCGCGTGGAACCACCCGCCACCCTCTGCTTTTCAGGGCCGTGCGAGCAGCCGCAGCGACTGGCCGGATACACTACAGGTAGTGGCTTGAATTCGTTCAACACCCTAGATATAGTGTGTTTGACTGCGAACCCGAAACAAGCCGCAGTGTGGCAGCCCAGCCACCCAACCCGACAAAAAATTGCGAAAGAAGAGGAAACTATGCAAATCGCTTTGAACCCATCGTCCACTTCAACCTCCGGTGCAGGCTCTGCCGGTGCACCCGTGACCGACAGCGCAGCCAACCCGGTGGCCAGCGCCCTGGCCCACTACCAGATCATCCGCCGCAATGGCGCGGTGGTTCCGTTCGAGCCCAACAAGATCGCCATCGCCATGATGAAGGCCTTCCTGGCCGTCCATGGCACGCAGGGCGCCGCATCGGCCAGTGTGCGCGAGGTGGTCGACACCCTGACCCAGGCCGTGGTGCGCGCCCTGATGCGCTCGCGTCCCGGCGGCGGCACCTTCCATATCGAGGACGTGCAGGACCAGGTGGAACTGGGCCTGATGCGTGGCGGCCATCACGAGGTGGCGCGCGCCTATGTGCTGTACCGCGAGAAGCGCTCGCAGGAGCGCTCCCATCAGACGACCAAGGCAGCCCCCGAGGCCTCGATCCTGCATGTGATGGACGGCGGCCAGCGCGTGGCGCTCGATCTGGGTCGCATCCAGGGCCTGATCGAGTCGGCCTGCGCCGGCCTGGGCGCGGACATCAAGCCCGACCCCATCCTGGCCGAGACCATGCGCAACCTGTACGACGGCGTGCCCATGGACGAGGTCTACAAGGCCTCGATCCTGGCCGCGCGCACGCTGATCGAGAAGGACCCGGACTACACCTACGCCACGGCCCGGCTGCTGCTGCACACGATTGCCAAGGAAGTGCTGGGCGCGGAGGTCACGCAGGCCGAGATGGCCCAGCGCTACGCCGACTATTTCCCGCAGTTCATCCAAAGAGGCGTGGACGCCGAACTGCTGGACGAAAAGCTGCTGCAGTTCGACCTGGCCAGGCTGGGTGCCGCGCTCAAGGCCGAGCGCGACCTCAAGTTCGACTACCTGGGCCTGCAGACCCTGTACGACCGCTACTTCCTGCACGTGCGCAAGACCCGCATCGAGCTGCCCCAGGCCTTCTTCATGCGCGTGGCCATGGGCCTGGCCCTCAACGAGACCGATCGCGAGGCCCGCGCCATCGAGTTCTACGAGGTGCTGTCCTCGTTCGACTTCATGTCGAGCACGCCCACGCTGTTCAACAGCGGCACGCTGCGCTCGCAGCTCTCCAGCTGCTACCTGACCACGGTGCCGGACGACCTGGACGGCATCTACGAGTCGATCAAGGAAAACGCCCTGCTGTCCAAATTCGCCGGCGGCCTGGGCAACGACTGGACCCGCGTGCGCGCCCTGGGCTCGCACATCAAGGGCACGAACGGCGAATCGCAGGGCGTCGTGCCCTTCCTCAAGGTCGTCAACGACACGGCCGTCGCCGTGAACCAGGGCGGCAAGCGCAAGGGCGCGGTCTGCACCTACCTGGAAACCTGGCACCTGGACATCGAGGAGTTCCTGGAACTGCGCAAGAACACCGGCGACGACCGCCGCCGCACGCACGACATGAACACGGCCAACTGGATTCCCGACCTGTTCATGCGCCGCGTGGTGGAAAAAGGCGAGTGGACGCTGTTCTCGCCGTCCAGCGTGCCCGACCTGCACGACAGGTTCGGCACCGACTTCGAGCGCGCCTATGTGGCCTATGAGGAAAAGGCAGCACGCGGCGAGATCAGGCCTGCGCGCAAGGTCCAGGCCACCGACCTGTGGCGCAAGATGCTGACCATGCTGTTCGAGACCGGCCACCCCTGGATCACGTTCAAGGATGCCTGCAATGTGCGCTCGCCCCAGCAGCACGCCGGCGTGGTGCACTCGTCCAACCTGTGCACCGAGATCACGCTCAACACCAGCGACGCCGAAACCGCGGTCTGCAACCTGGGCTCGGTCAACCTGTTGAACCACTTGAAGGACGGCCCCGCCGGCTCGACCGGCGGCTCCAAGGTTCTCGACCACGACAAGCTCAAGAAGACCATTGCCACGGCCATGCGCATGCTGGACAACGTGATCGACATCAACTACTACGCGGTCAAGAAGGCGCGCGACTCCAACCTGCGCCACCGTCCGGTGGGCCTGGGCCTGATGGCCTTCCAGGACAGCCTGTACGAGCTGCGCATCCCTTACGCATCACAGGCCGCCGTCGAGTTTGCCGACAAGTCCATGGAAGCGATCTGCTACTACGCCTACTGGGCCTCGACCGAGCTGGCCAGGGAGCGCGGCCAGTACGAAAGCTACAAGGGCTCGCTCTGGGACCGGGGCATCCTGCCGCTGGACACGCTGGAGCTGCTCGCGAAGGAGCGCGGCGGCTATGTCGAAGTCGACCGCTCCTCCACCCTGGACTGGGAGGCGCTGCGCCGCAAGATTGCCGCCGACGGCATGCGCAACTCCAACTGCGTCGCGATCGCGCCCACGGCCACCATCTCCAACATCATCGGAGTCGACGCCTCGATCGAACCCTGTTTCGGCAACCTGTCGGTCAAGTCCAACCTGTCGGGCGAGTTCACCGTGATCAACCACTACCTGGTGCGCGACCTCAAGCGCCTGGGCCTGTGGGACGATGTGATGGTGGTGGACCTCAAGCACTTCGATGGCTCGCTGCGCCCGATCGACCGGGTGCCGCAGGACGTCAAGGCGCTGTACTCCACGGCCTTCGAAGTGGAGACCACCTGGCTGGTGGAAGCTGCCGCGCGCCGCCAGAAGTGGATCGACCAGGCCCAGTCGCTCAACATCTACATCGCAGGCGCCTCGGGCAAGAAGCTCGACGACACCTACAAGCTGGCCTGGCTGCGCGGCCTGAAGACCACCTACTACCTGCGCACCGTGGGCGCCACCCACGCCGAGAAATCGACCGTGACCGCAGGCCGTCTCAATGCCGTGTCTTCCGGCGGCGAATCGCAAGGCGCGGGCATGAGTGCACTCGAGGCAGCGGCCGCTGCTGCGCAAGCGCAGATGGACGCAGCGCCTGCGACCGACATCAAGTTCTGCGCCATCGATGACCCGACCTGCGAGGCCTGCCAGTAATTGCGGCCGTGTGGCTGCGCAAGCATGCGACGCGGCAGATGCAGTAGAGCAACAAAATCAAGCGGCGATGTGAATGAACACTTTCCATTTCTCATCGCTGCTTTCATAATCTGAATATTGGAAAACCTATGTTGACCTGGGACGAAGAAGTCAAGCCCTCATCGCCGACAGCATTGAGCAGCGGTTTGCTCGGCAACCGCGAGGGGGAGTTCCCTTCTCTTTCTGCAGCATCGGCTGCAAATGCTCAGCCTGCCGTGCGTACTCTGAACGACGGTGCTGTGATGCCCTCCCCCACGCAACCCACTTCTGCTGCCGTGCCTCAAGCGGCTGCCAGCAGCGAACGCCGCCGCGTCAACGCGGCCGACAAGCGCATCATCAACGGCCAGACCGACGTGAACCAGCTGGTGCCGTTCAAGTACAAGTGGGCCTGGGAAAAATACCTCGCCACCTGCGCCAACCACTGGATGCCGCAGGAAGTGAACATGAACCGCGACATCGCGCTCTGGAAAGACCCGAACGGGTTGACCGAGGACGAACGCCGCATCATCAAGCGCAACCTCGGCTTCTTCGTCACCGCCGACTCGCTGGCCGCCAACAACATCGTGCTGGGCACCTACCGCCACATCACGGCCCCCGAGTGCCGCCAATTCCTGTTGCGCCAGGCCTTCGAGGAAGCGATCCACACCCATGCCTACCAGTACATCGTGGAATCGCTGGGCCTGGACGAAAGCGAGATCTTCAACGCCTACAACGAGATCGAATCGATCCGTGACAAGGATGAGTTCCTGATCCCCTTCATCGAGGCGATCATGAACCCGGACTTCAAGACCGGCACGCCCGAGACCGACCAGACGCTGCTGAAGTCGCTGATCGTGTTCGCCTGCCTGATGGAGGGCCTGTTCTTCTATGTGGGCTTCACGCAGATTCTGGCGCTGGGCCGGCAGAACAAAATGACGGGCGCGGCCGAGCAGTACCAGTACATCCTGCGCGACGAGTCCATGCACTGCAATTTCGGCATCGACCTGATCAACCAGCTCAAGCTCGAAAATCCGCATCTGTGGACGGCCGAATTCAAGGCCGAGATCAAGGGGCTGTTCATGAAGGCGGTCGAACTCGAGTATCGCTACGCCGAAGACACCATGCCGCGCGGTGTGCTGGGCATGAACGCCTCGATGTTCAAGGGCTATCTGCGCTACATCGCCAACCGGCGCGCCACGCAGATCGGTCTGGAAGCGCTGTTCCCGAACGAAGAGAACCCCTTCCCCTGGATGAGCGAAATGATCGACCTGAAGAAAGAGCGCAACTTCTTCGAAACCCGCGTGATCGAGTACCAGTCGGGTGGCGCGCTTTCCTGGGATTGACGTTTTTCATAACAAAAATGACAACAAGAATTGCACCAGCCGTCGACCGCGCCGCAGAGCATGGCAACGGCTGGCGCACCCCTGTTCATGGTGCTGGACGTTGCTCCAACACCATGGATCGCTTCATGCAAACCAACAACCGCATGAAGTGCTCTTTGCAATTTGATCAAGGAGAAAATGATGGCAACTGCGAAGAAACCGGCCGCAAAAAAGGCCCCTGCAAAAAAAGCTGCAGCCAAGAAAGCCCCTGCTAAAAAAGTAGCGGCCAAGAAAGACCCGGCGAAAAAAGCGGCACCAGCCAAAAAAGCCGTCGCCAAAAAAGCCCCTGCCAAAAAAGTAGTGGCCAAAAAAGCCCCGGCGAAAAAAGCGGCACCGGCCAAAAAAGCCGCAGCGAAGAAGGCCCCTGCCAAAAAAGTAGTGGCCAAAAAAGCGCCAGCGAAAAAAGCTGCACCGGCCAAAAAAGCCGCCGTCAAAAAAGCCCCGGCAAAAAAAGCGGCAGCCAAGAAACCCGCTGCCAAGAAAAAGCCCGTAGCCAAGAAAGCAGCGAAAAAGCCCGCTGCGAAGAAAGCCGCGAAAGCGCCCGCTGCACCTGCTGCACCAGCCGCACCTGCAGCCCAGACCACGCTGAGCCCGCAGGCTGCCTGGCCCTTCCCCACGGGAAGCAAGCCCTGAGCCGCCAGCGGTTGCGCCGCTTCAAGCCCGATGCCGCAAGGCATCGGGCTTTTTCTACAATCCGACCGCCTGCAAATCCACACTGTAGTTCTGGGGCCCGCGCTGCGCAATTTTGAGCGCCCCGATGCGATTGCCCAGTTCTGCACAGCGCGTCAGCGGCCAGCCACGCTCCAGCCCGTACAGCAGCGCGCCGCGCCAGGCGTCGCCGCAGCCCGTGGGGTCGACCACGGCGCTGGGCTGCACAGCCGGCACCAGGGTTTTCTCGCCGTCTATCCAGACCTCGCAGCCCTCGGCGCCCAGGGTCACGACCAAGCCCTGCACACGGCGCGAGAGCTCAGCGTGGCTCCAGCCCGTGCGGTCGCTGAGCATCTTGCCTTCGTAGTCGTTGACCGTGACCCAGCTCGCCTGCTCCACAAAATGCGCGAGCTCGCGGCCATCGAACATGGGCAGGCCCTGGCCCGGATCGAACACAAAGGGAATGCCGGCCGCCTCGAACTGCGCCGCATGCTGCAGCATCGCCTCGCGCCCGTCGGGCGAGATGATGCCCAGCCTGACGTCGCCGCGCGCCGCGATCTGCGTGATGTGGGCCTGCATCATCGCGCCAGGGTGGAAGGCCGTGATCTGGTTGTTGTCGCGGTCGGTCATGATCATGGCCTGCGCGGTGTAGGCGTCGGCCACCTCGCACACGAACTCGGTGCTGATGCCCAGGGCTTTCAAGCGCTGCAGGTAGTCGGCGCCGTCACTGCCGACCGTCGCCATGGGCAGAGGCTCGCCGCCCAGGACCTTGAGGCTGTAGGCGATGTTGCCGGCACAGCCGCCGAAGTCGCGCCGCAGGGCGGGCACGAGAAACGAGACGTTGAGGATGTGGAGCTGGTCGGGCAGGATTTGCTCGGCAAACCGGCCCTCGAAGCTCATGATGGTGTCAAAGGCCAGAGAGCCACAGATGATTGCTGCCATGGTGAAGGTTGAGAAGAAACCAAGTCAGGGATAAAACGCCAGCACGCGGTAGCCGGCAATGCGCGCCGCGCCGCCGTTGCCCGCGACGCTGAGCGCCAGGGAGCCACCCCACTCGGCGCCGGCGGCCAGCACGGCGGCGGCCCCCAGGTCGGCGGGCAGGAGCACGCGCCGCAACACCGGCCGGTCCTGGGTGTCGGTCAGCGAAAGCTCGACGCCCGGCATGGCCAGATCGGTGGACGCGGTGTTCTTGATCGTGAGGTTGAGCCGGTAGGCATCGCTGCGGGTCTTGTTGAACGATGAACTTTCAATGACGATGGCGTCGATCTGCCGGCGCGGCGCGACGGCACAGTCCAGAGGCTCGCACAGCTGCTGCAGCAGGGGCTTGAGCCGAGGCTCCAGAGCCGCCAGCCGGTCGCGCTCGTGCAGTGCCAGCTGCAGCGCCAGACCAACCAGCAGAGCCAGGCACAGCAGGACCAGCAGAGCGCGAATCAGAGGCCGGCGCCAGAAGGCCTTGCGCCGGGCCTCTTGCACGAACGAGATCTGCTGCAGTGCCGGCTCGGGAAGTTCGGGGGACCCGAAGGCCGGCTCGCTGGCGCTCTGAGGCATCGACGCCGCATCCTCGCCGGTCACCTCAATCGGCGGCACGGGCCACGCTGCGTCCGGCTCTGCCGGCTGCGCCGCCACCTCCGCGACCAGGAACTGCACAGCAGCGGGTTCCGCGGATTGCCTGCTCAGCAGCACTGCGGCCGCAAGCGGCTCGTGCAGCTCGGGCTCCTCGGGCTCCTGGTGCCCGGACTCAGACAGGGCCGGCGTGATGGCGGCATCGAACGACGGTTCGCCTGCGGGCGGGGTGGGGACCACATCCACAGCGGGCACGGGCTGCGCGGTCAACCCGCTCGCCTGCTGAAGCTGCGCGGCCGCATCGAAGATCTCGGTGCAATGACCACAGCGGACCCAGCCTTCGGAAATCCTGAGTTGATCGGGCACGACTTTGAACATCGTCCCGCAGGCAGGGCAGCGTGTGATCAGGCTCATGCGCGTCCGATTGTAGGGGTGCCCGGGTCCGCCGCGACTCAGCGCGTGGCGGTCATCAGGATCCAGCCGTCTTCGCTGTCGGCCACCGCGAGGCGCAGGTAGGGGGCGTAGGCCGCTTGCAGTTCTTCGGCCTGCCGCTCCAGGATGCCGGCCAGCACCAGCGAGCCCCCGGGTGCAACATGGGCGCACAGCAGCGGCGCCAGCACCTTCAGCGGCGTGGCCAGGATGTTGGCCAGCACCGTCTGGTACAGGCCGCTGGCCTGCTCGGGCAGGCCGGCATGCAGGCTGACACCGTTGGCCTGGGCGTTGAGCACGGTGGACGCGACGGCAGCCTCGTCGATGTCGACGGCGACGATCTCGCTGGCACCGTATTTCGCAGCGCCTATGGCCAGAATGCCGGAGCCGCAGCCGTAGTCGAGCACGCGCTGCCCCTGCACGCCATGGCGCGCAATCCAGCGCAGGCACATGCGGGTCGTGGGATGGGTGCCCGTGCCAAAGGCCAGGCCCGGGTCCAGGCGGATGATGGTCTGCGCCTGGGCCGGCGGTTCATGCCAGGTCGGCACGATCCAGAAGTCGGGCGTGATCTCCACCGGCGCGAACTGCGACTGCGTCAGGCGCACCCAGTCCTGATCGGGCACCTGGGTGAGCCCCAGGATCCGGCAGCGCGCAAAGAAATCCTGCGCTGTCAGCAAGGCGGCAGCGTCTTTGGCGGTCAATTCAGTAGCAAACAGCGCCAGCATGCGGGAGCGCTGCCAGCCCTCCTTGGGCGGCGGCAGGCCCGGTTCGCCGAACAGCGCCTGCTCGGCATCGGTCTGGGCGTCGGCGTCCTCGACCGAGACACTCAGGGCATCGAGCGCGTCGAGCGCCTCGCTCAAGGTCTCGACCCGGTCTTCGGGGCACAGCAGGCTGAGTTCAAACATTCAATCGTTGCCTTTGCTTCCAAAAAAGCGCCGGGCCGCCCCAAGCTTTTTTGCTGACTGATGGGCTCAAAGTATCGTGCGGCCGAAGGGAGCGAAACTTTGGGGCGTTCTACCGCTTGTGCTGCGACAGCCACTCTTCCAGGTAATGGATATTGGTGCCGCCGGCCATGAACTTGGCGTCGACCATGAGCTCACGGTGCAGCGGGATGTTGGTGTTGATGCCCTCCACCACCGTCTCGGCCAGCGCCGTGCGCATGCGCGCCAGGGCCTGCTCGCGCGTGTCACCGTGCACGATGAGCTTGCCGATCATCGAATCGTAGTTGGGCGGCACAAAGTAGTTGGTATAGACATGCGAGTCCACGCGCACGCCCGGGCCGCCCGGCGCGTGCCACATGCTGATGCGCCCCGGCGAGGGAGTGAACTTGTACGGGTCTTCGGCATTGACGCGGCATTCGATGGCGTGGCCGCGCAGGCCGATGTCGCGCTGAGTGAACGGCAGCTTGTAGCCGGCCGCAACCAGAATCTGGGTTTTGACGACGTCCACGCCCGTGATCAGCTCGGTCACCGGGTGCTCGACCTGCACGCGGGTGTTCATCTCGATGAAATAGAACTCGCCATTCTCGTACAGGAACTCGAAGGTGCCGGCACCGCGGTAGCCGATCTTCTTGCAGGCCGCCGTGCAGCGCTCGCCGATCTTCTCGATCAGCTTGCGCGGGATGCCGGGGGCCGGTGCTTCCTCGATGACCTTCTGGTGGCGCCGCTGCATCGAGCAATCGCGCTCACCCAGGTAGACCGCATTCCTGTGCTTGTCAGCCAGGATCTGGATTTCGATGTGGCGCGGATTCTGGAGAAACTTCTCCATGTAGACCGCCGGGTTGCCGAAAGCGGCCCCGGCTTCGGCCTTGGTCATCTGCACGGCGTTGATCAGGGCGGCCTCGGTGTGGACCACGCGCATGCCGCGCCCGCCACCGCCACCGGCGGCCTTGATGATGACCGGGTAGCCGATGGCCTTGGCGACGCGGCGGATCTGCACCGGGTCATCGGGCAGTTCGCCGTCGGAGCCCGGCACGCAGGGCACGCCGGCCTTGATCATGGCCTGCTTGGCCGAGACCTTGTCACCCATGATGCGGATCGACTCGGGCGTCGGACCGATGAACTGGAAGCCGCTCTTCTCGACCCGTTCGGCGAAGTCGGCGTTTTCGCTGAGGAAACCGTAGCCGGGATGGATCGCTTCCGCGTCGGTCACCTCGGCTGCCGAAATGATGGCCGGCATGTTGAGGTAGCTCAGCGGCGACGGCGCCGGGCCGATGCAGACCGCTTCCTCGGCCAGCTTGACGTACTTGGCTTCGCGGTCGGCTTCTGAATACACCATTACCGCCTTGATGCCCAGTTCACTGCAGGCGCGCTGAATCCTCAGGGCGATCTCACCGCGATTGGCAACCAGGATTTTCTTGAACATGAGTGGCCGCTTGGTTTTCTTATTCACTCGATCACGAACAGGGGCTGGCCGTATTCGACCGCCTTGCCGTTCTCGCCCAGGATCTGGGCCACGGTGCCCGACTTGTCGGCCTCGATCTCGTTGAGGATTTTCATGGCCTCGATGATGCAGATCGTGTCGCCCTCCTTGACCTGGCTGCCCACTTCGACAAAGGGCTTGGCACCCGGGCTGGAGGAGCGGTAGAAGGTGCCGACCATCGGGGACTTGACCACATGGCCGGTCGGTGCCGCGACGGCCGGGGCCGCCGCTGCGGCGGCCGGCGCAGCCGCCGCCGGCAGGGCAGGGGCCGCCATCACGACCGGCGCAGCCAGAGACTGGACCACGGCGCCGCCACCCTTGACGATGCGGACCTTGCCTTCGGCTTCGGTAATTTCGAGTTCAGAGACGTTGGATTCGGACACGAGGTCGATCAACGTCTTGAGTTTGCGTAAATCCATGAGGTCTCCAACGACGGCAAACAAGAGGATGCAGAATTTACTCTAAATTCCGCTTATTTCCTGCTTTTATGCCTATTTTCTTTTATTTTCAGAGGCAACCCTGCGCCACCCCTGGCGGGATGGCCACCCTGACGATCGGGTGTTCAGCTTAGTCGAGCTCGGCCCATTGCCGCAGATCCTGCGGGCTGAGCCTGCCCATTTTACGGTGTATCACCGCTCCCTTGGCGCCCAGGACCACCGTGAAGGGCAGGCCACCTGTCAGGTTCCCCAGCGCCCGCCCGAGTTCTGCGCCTTCCATGCCGGCCAGGCCAACCGGGAAACTGACCGGGGATTTCCGCAGAAAGCCGCGCACAGCAGCAGCCTGGTCTATCGCCAAACCGATTACTTGCCAGTTTTTGGCGGCATTATCGCGATAAAAGCGATCCAGCAGGGGCAGCTCCTCGATGCAAGGCGGACACCAGGTGGCCCAGAAGTTGATCAGCAGGGGCTTGCCGCGCAAGTCCTGCATGGCCAGCTTCGTCCCGCTCGGCGTCTCAAACGACAGGCCCCAGAGCTCAGCTTCGGCTTGTGCCGCCGGTTCCTGGGGCCGAAGCCTCCACAAGGCCAGACCGGCGCCACCCAAGCCGGCGAGGGCCGCCACAGCGGCGTAGAGCAGGCGGCGGCGCGCAGCCTCTGGAGGAGTTTTGGACGAAGAAGAAGGTTCTTGAGTCATGTTGTCGTCTATTGCAGCAACTGGCGGACTGCCAGCGTGTCACCGCGCGGGCTGCGGCCCTTGGCGTCGGGCCTCAAGGCGCCGCGCAGGTCGTCGTGGTCGTACACCATGAAATGAATCCCTATGGTCTCGCCAAGTTCCCGGCTCGGGCTCAGCAAGCTCAGGGTCGCCACGGATTCACCCTGAAAGCCCGTGACGGTGCGCTGCTCGTAGCTGACCTGACGATCGATCAGCGCGATTTCCGCCGATTTCGGGTCATCACAGAACAACTGGATGTAGATGTCGGAGCGCCTTGTCGCCGTGCCGTGCCAGACCGCACCGCCCAGATGCGGGCGAAACTCTTCCATGCGCTCCATCCAGGTCAGGGCCAGCCGGCGCAGCGCGGCCAGCTCCTGCGGCTGGGTGTCGGCGCAGAACAATCCGATGTAGTCGCGCACGGCGTCTTCGAGCTCGTCGCCGCTGGGCAGCTCGGTGCGGGCGCGCAAGCCCATCTGCCGCACGGCACGGCGCTTGGCCGGACCATATTCCAGCCCCTCTTCCACCACCATGCGCGCAGCAGTCGCCGCGATCTCGGCTTTCAACCTGTCCATGGACCGGAATTGTCCCCGGTTTGCCCGCGCCAGCCCACAGCGGCGCGACAAAGCCTGCACGCCGGTGATGTTGCACCGCCACCAGCAGAGCTTGGCAGCTACACTTTTGATAGCGCCTGACACCCACTGCACGTGCACTGCGGGCAAGAATCATCATGAATCGAGCCTAGAATCGGGCCATGCACATACATATTCTGGGGATTTGCGGAACCTTCATGGGCGGCTTGGCGGCCCTGGCCCGCGAGGCGGGCCACAGGGTCACCGGCTGCGACGCGGGCGTCTACCCGCCCATGAGCGAGCAGCTGCGCGCCTTGGGCATCGAGCTGATCGAGGGCTTTGGGGCCGAGCAAATGGCGCTGCGGCCCGACACCTACGTCGTGGGCAATGTGGTGTCGCGCGCGCACCTGGCCGATGGCACGCCGAAGTTCCCGCTGATGGAAGCGATTCTGGACGCCGGCGCGCCCTACACCAGCGGCCCGCAGTGGCTGTCCGAGCAGGTGCTGCAGGGCCGCCATGTGTTGGCCGTGGCCGGCACCCATGGCAAGACCACTACGACCTCGATGCTGGCCTGGATTCTGGAATATGCCGGGCTGCAGCCGGGTTTTCTCGTCGGTGGCGTACCCCTGAATTTCGGCGTGTCGGCGCGCCTGGGCCAGGGCAACAGCTTTGTGATCGAGGCCGACGAATACGACACGGCATTTTTCGACAAGCGCAGCAAGTTCGTCCACTACCGGCCGCGCACGGCCATTTTGAACAACCTTGAATTCGATCATGCAGACATCTTTGATGATCTGGCGGCAATCGAGCGACAATTCCACCATCTGGTCCGAACCGTGCCGGCCAGCGGGCGCGTCGTCGTCAATGATCTGGAGGACAGCCTGGCGCGTGTGCTGCACAGCGGCTGCTGGAGCGAGGTTCGCAGCTTCGGCGCGGCGGTCAGCGATTTCACGGCCAGCGGGGAGCCGCAGCGCTTCGAGGTGCTGCAGCAGGGTCACCCCGTAGCCCAGGTGGACTGGGCGCTGACCGGTTTTCACAACCAGCTCAACGCCCTGGCCGCGATCGCGGCCGCCGAGCACCTGGGCGTGGCGCCCGCTGTGGCGGCCCAGGCCCTGGGGCTGTTTCGCAACGTCAAGCGCCGCATGGAGGTACGAGGCTCGGTCAACGGGATCACGGTCTACGACGACTTCGCCCATCACCCCACAGCCATCCGCACCACGATCGACGGCCTGCGCCGCCAGCTCGACAGACCCAACGGCACGGCGTCGAAAGGCAGAATCCTCGCCGTGTTCGAGCCGCGCAGCAACACCATGAAGCTGGGCACCATGAAGGCGCAGCTGCCCTGGAGTCTGGAGCAGGCCGACCTGGCGTTCTGTCATGCGGGAGGGCTGGACTGGGATGCGCGCGAGGCGCTGCTGCCCATGGGCGACAAGGCACAGGTGGCCGACAGCATCGAGGCCCTGGTGGGCCAGGTCACGGCTGCGGCCCGGCCGGGCGACCAGATCCTGTGCATGAGCAACGGCGGCTTTGGCGGAATTCATGCCAAGCTACTCAAGTCGCTACAAAAATAATAGCAGTTCGCGGGGATCCGACGGGGGCCAGAGGCTGGCTGCCTGGTCCGTCCGGCAGCCCCGCCGGACGCTGCAGTCGTTCAGTTCGGCCGCAGCGGCGCCGAGACGGTGAAGTCCTGGTCCCGCAGGGGATCGACCCGGCCGGTGAAGCGCGAGTCCGCACCTATGGGCGAGGGGCTCAGGCCCGAAGGCGGGTCCGAGGGCGGGCCGCTGTCACCGGCGAACTCCGGCAGCCTGGGTGAGGTCGCTGCATGGCTGCGGGTCGAGGTGATGGAGCCTGCAAAGTACAGGCTGGCCAGATCGCGCGCCAGCTCGGCCTCGCCCAGACCGGTCTGCAGCACCAGGGTCTGGAACCTGGCCGGGGCCTGCGCCAGCTCGCGCAGCAGCGTGAGCTGGGAGTCCTTGAGCACGCGCAGCGGCACGCGCGGGGCGCGGCGGAAGTAAATCAGCTCGCTGCGGTAGCGCTCGGGCAGCACGTTGCGGGTGGTGCGCTGGGCATAGTTCCACATGATCTGCGTGAGGCTTGCGCGCACGAACTGGTGCGGGATGTCGTTGGCCGAGGGCGGGCGCTTGTTCCAGTGGGCCCGCTCGAAATCCAGCGCGGACGCCGTGGGCAAATAGCCCACCTGCCAGGCCTGCATGTCGATCACGGCCAGCAGCGTGGCCTTGTAGGCGACATGGTAGACCCCGGCCTGCAGGCTGCGCTCACGCTCGTTGATCAGGGCTGCCAGGGAAAACTGGGCCCGCACCGGCCGCAACCAGTGCTCGAACTGCTGCAGCACCTCGCACACGCTGGCCTCCGATGCCATGTCGAAGGTATGCATGGGCTCGAAATCGCTGGAGGCCAGCGGCGTGGAAAACGCTATCGGCCGGTCCACATCGGCCAGGCTGAGCTGCAGGGGCGGCTCGGACGCGCGGCCGCCCGGCACCATCAGCGTGCCTTCGGGCAGCAGATGAACGCCCGACCCATGGACCCACCAGGCGTCGGCCTCGGCGAACCGGGGCACCACCTGCCAGGCCGGCAGGCCCTCGGGCAATTGGCACAGCAGGGCTGCCAGACGCGCGACCTGCGGCGGCGCGAAGCCTGCCAACCCCAGCGAAAGAATGGGTTGCTCCCTGGACATGGTCTCCCCATGATTGTGTTGTGTGACACCAACCGGCGCGCCACGCAGGGCGCAGCAGCTGTGCAATCGCTTGCAATACTAGCCAGATGTTCAGGCCGGCGCCACCCCCAGGCGCGCAAGGATCAGCGCTCGCGGCGGGCCTTGACCGCCTGCGACAGCAGAGCCAGCACCTGCTGCGAATCGTCCCAGCCCAGGCAGGCATCGGTGATGCTCTTGCCGTAGGCCAGCGCCGCGGCATCGTCCTTGCCCGGCGTGAACTTCTGCGCCCCGGCGTTCAAGTGGCTTTCGACCATCAGGCCGAAGATGTGGCGCGAGCCGCCCGAGACCTGGGCCGCGATGTCGCGCGCCACATCGACCTGGCGCTCATACTGCTTGGCGCTGTTGGCATGGCTGCAGTCCACCATCAGGGTGGGGTGCAGCTTGGAGGCTTCGAGCTCCTTGCAGGCCGCGGCCACGCTGGCTGCGTCGTAATTCGGGGCCTTGCCGCCGCGCAGGATCACGTGGCAGTCCTTGTTGCCGCTGGTCTGCACAATGGCCACCTGGCCGTTCTTGTGGACCGACAGGAAATGGTGGCCGCGCGCGGCGGCCTGGATCGCGTCGGTGGCAATGCGGATGTTGCCGTCCGTGCCGTTCTTGAAGCCAATCGGCGCCGACAGGCCCGAGGCCAGTTCGCGATGCACCTGGCTTTCCGTCGTGCGCGCGCCGATCGCGCCCCAGCTGATCAGATCACCGATGTACTGGGGCGAGATCACGTCCAGGAACTCGCTGGCGGCCGGCAGGCCCAGGCGGTTGATTTCGATCAGCAGCTGGCGCGCGATGCGCAGGCCCTCGTCGATGCGGAAGCTCTCGTCGAGGTAGGGGTCGTTGATCAGGCCCTTCCAGCCGACCGTGGTGCGCGGCTTCTCGAAGTACACGCGCATCACGATTTCCAGCGTACCGGCGTGCCTGGCGCGCTGCTCCTTGAGGCGGCGCGCGTATTCCAGCGCGGCCGCCGGATCATGGATCGAGCAGGGGCCGATCACGACCAGCAGGCGGTCGTCCTTGCCCGCCATGATGTTGTGGATGCTTTTGCGGGTGTGCGTGATCAGCGATTCCACGGGCGTGCCGCGGATCGGAAAGAAGCGGATCAAATGTTCAGGAGGCGGCAACACGGTGATGTCCTTGATGCGTTCGTCGTCGGTCTGGCTGGTCTTGTCGACGGGACTCGCATACCAGGCATCGCTGGCTTGTGTGGCTTTGGCGTTCATTTGTCGCTCCTGGTTCAGGTGGTTTCGAAAATGGGCAAGAAAAAACCGCCGGGCTTTTCAGCTTCGGCGGTTGTCGTTGGAGGTGTTCAGGTGCTTACGCGCTCGCCTCTCGTCCGCCGGGGACCGAGAACCAAAAGTAAAAGTAAAAGGCGCTGCGTGCTTGCATAAGTTCGAAATGTAGCACAGCTTCAGGAGCAGCCCCGGAAACCGGGGCGAGCGCCCTAGGCCGTGCCCCCGACGGTCAGGCCGTCGATGCGCAGGGTCGGCTGGCCCACGCCCACCGGCACGCTCTGGCCTTCCTTGCCGCAGGTGCCGACGCCGCTGTCGAGCCGCATGTCGTTGCCTATCATGCTCACGCGGGTCAGCGCATCAGGCCCGTTGCCGACAATGGTCGCGCCCTTGACCGGGTACAAAATCTTGCCGTTTTCCACCCAGAAGGCTTCGCTCGCGGAAAACACGAACTTGCCCGAGGTGATGTCGACCTGGCCGCCACCGAAGTTGGTCGCGTACAAGCCCTTTTTGATGCTGGCCACGATTTCTTCCGGGCTCTTGTCGCCGCCCAGCATGTAGGTGTTGGTCATGCGCGGCATGGGGATGTGGGCATAGCTTTCGCGCCGGCCATTGCCCGTGGGTGCAACGCCCATGAGCCGCGCGTTCATCGCGTCCTGGATATAGCCCCTGAGAATGCCGTCTTCGATCAGTACATTGCGCTGGCTGGCGTGGCCCTCGTCGTCCACGTTGAGCGAGCCGCGGCGGTCGGCGATGGTGCCGTCGTCGAGCACCGTCACGCCCTTGGCCGCCACGCGCTGGCCGATGCGGCCGCTGAAGGCGCTCGAGCCCTTGCGGTTGAAGTCCCCCTCCAGCCCGTGGCCAATGGCTTCGTGCAGCAGCACGCCGGGCCAGCCCGGGCCCAGCACCACGGTCATCACGCCGGCCGGCGCGGGGCGGGATTCGAGGTTGGTGAGCGCCGCGTTGACGGCATCGTCGACATACTCGTTGATCTTCGCATCGTCGAAATAGGCCAGGCCGAAACGCCCGCCGCCGCCGCCGGAGCCCATTTCGCGACGCCCATGCTGCTCGGCGATCACGGTGACCGACAGACGCACCAGCGGGCGCACATCGGCGGCCAGCGTGCCATCGGCACGCGCCACCATCACCACGTCGTACTCGCTGGCCAAGCCGGCCATCACCTGCGCCACGCGCGGGTCCCTGGCGCGGGCCAGCTGCTCGACCTTTTCCAGCAGCCTCACCTTGGCCGTGCTGTCAAGCGTGGCGATCGGGTCGAGCTCCGGGTACAGGGAGCGGCTCGATGCTATCTTTTTGGAAGCGGCCCTGACCCGCCCCGTCTGGGCCGCCGCCGAAATGGCGCGCACGGTGCGGGCCGCATCGAGCAGCGAGGCCTCGGAGATGTCGTCGGAATAGGCAAACGCGGTTTTCTCGCCGCTGACCGCGCGCACACCCACGCCCTGGTCGATGCTGAACGAGCCGGTTTTGACGATGCCCTCCTCCAGGCTCCAGCCTTCACTGCGCGTGTACTGGAAGTACAGGTCGGCGTCATCGACCCGATGCGCCTTGATTTCAGCCAGGGCGCGCGACAGCTGGGATGGCGTCAGGTCAAACGGCTCCAGCAGCAGGCGCTGGGCCATGGCGAGGCGCTGGGAGGTGGACTCGCGCCCGGGCGCAAGAGAGGGTTCGCGGGAGATCATGCAGCCATTTTAGGCGCGGCGCGATCTCCCGCCCGGGCGCGAGGAATCGGCCATGGAACTCGGGCGCCCGGCCCGCGCCCGGCTTCAGGGTGCGCGGGACAGCAGCTTGAACAGGCTGGCGTCATCCTCGCCGCCGAAGCCAGCCTCGACCGCGCGGCGAAAGGTCTCGGCGGCGAGCCGGCCCAGCGCTGCGTCGAAGCCGGCGGCCTCGGCCGCCTCGGTCGCCAGCCGCGTGTCCTTGGCCAGCAGCGTCGTGTGGGCGCGCGGCGCATAGTCGCCCAAGCCGCCATGGGCAATGACCCGGCGCATGCGGTCCGAGCCGATCCAGCTTTGCCCGCTGGACTGCTCGATCACGTCCAGCGTGGTGGCCAGGTCCAGCCCCAGGCGCTCGGCCAGCGCCATCGCCTCGGCCGCAGCGGCCAGATTGATGCCCGCGAGCAGGTTGTTGACCAGCTTGGTGCGCGCGCCGTCGCCGGGCCGCTGGCTGATGCGAAACACCTTGGCCGACAAGGCGTCGATCAGCCCGCGATGCCGCTCCAACACCTCGTCGGCGCAGGCCAGCATCAGGCTCATCGAACCATCGCGGGCCCGTGCCGGGCCGCCGGAGATCGGCGCGTCGATGGTCGCGATGCCGCGCTGCCCCAGCCTGCGGGCAAAAGCCTCGACATCCTGCGGCGCGATCGTCGGGCACAGCATCACGGCCTGCCCCGGCTGCATGACGGCGGCGGCGCCATCGGGGCCGAACAGAACGGCCTCGGTCTGGACCGCATCGACCACGCAGACGATGGCGACTACTGAATTGATAGCAAGCTGTGCAGCACTGCCATGGGCTACCGCCCCCAAACGCTGCAAGACCTGCTCTTTGTGGGGGTTCAGGTCGCGCACCTGCACCGGCCAGCCCTGCTCCAGCAGGTGGGCCGCCATGCCGCCGCCCATGTTGCCGACACCGACCAGGCCGACCGGGTACTTGCCGGCGCCGGACTTCATGACTGGACCAGGCGCTTGGCCTTGGCGATCGACATCAGGATGCCCAGGCCCATGCCCAGCGTGACCATGGCCGTGCCGCCGTAGCTGATGAAGGGCAGGGGCACGCCCACCACGGGAAGGATGCCGCTGACCATGCCCATGTTGACGAAGGCATAGGTGAAGAAAATCAGCGTGATCGCGCCGGCCAGCAGCCGCGCGAACAGCGTGGGCGCTTCCAGCGCAATCGCCATGCCGCGCAGGATCAGGAAGATGAAGCCGCCGATCAGGCACAGATTGCCCAGCAGCCCGAACTCTTCGGAAAAGGCCGCGAAGATGAAGTCGGTCGTGCGCTCGGGAATGAACTCCAGATGGGTCTGCGTGCCGGCCATGAAGCCCTTGCCCAGCACCCCGCCCGAGCCGATCGCGATCATGCCCTGGATGATGTGAAAGCCCTTGCCCAGCGGGTCGCGCGAAGGATCGAGCAGCGTGCAGATGCGCTGCTGCTGGTAGTCGTGCAGCACCGACCAGCGGACACCTTCGGCGCACAGCTCGGGCTCGAACGCGACCAGCAGGCCCACGCCCAGCGCGCCCAGCAGCACCGGCGGCAGGATCAGCTTCCAGCTCAGGCCGGCAAAGAAGATCACCGACAGCCCGGCGGCCAGCACCAGCAGCGCCGTGCCCAGGTCGGGCTGCTTCATGATCAGGCCCACGGGAACGGCCAGCAACAAGCCCGCGACCAGAAAGTCCAGCGGCCGCAACTGCCCTTCGCGCTTCTGGAACCACCAGGCCAGCATCAGCGGCATGGCGATCTTGAGGATCTCGCTGGGCTGGATCGTGATGCCGATGTTGAGCCAGCGCCGCGCCCCCTTCTTGGTCAGGCCGAAGATCGCCACGGCAATCAGCAGCGCCACACCCAGCGTGTAGACGGGCACGGCCAGCGACATCAGGCGCTGCGGCGGGATCTGCGCCACCGCAAACAGGATGACGCCGGCAATCAGCATGTTGCGGCCATGGTCGACAAAGCGCGTACCGTGGTCGTAGCCCGACGAATACATGGTCAGCAGGCCGGCGCAGGCCAGCAGCAATACGGCGAACGCCAGCGGCCCGTCGAAGCCCTGGAACAGGGGGGCAGCGCGCTGCAGCAAGGAGGGTTTTTCGAATACGGCGGCCATGGCGCGATTATCCCGCTGTCCGCCATGGCCGGACGCGGCCGGACCTATGATCGGCCCATGCCCACGACCCACCTGCTCTACCTCCACGGTTTTCGCTCCTCGCCTCTGTCCATGAAAGCGCAGAAGGTGGCGGCGCGCGTCGCGGCCTGCCATCCCGGCGTGCTCTGGTGGTGTCCGCAGCTGCCGCCCTCGCCGCGTGAGGCCATGGACCTGGTGCTGCAAGGCATCGCGCGATGGCCCAAAGAGACGATGGCCGTGGTCGGCTCCTCGCTGGGCGGCTTTTATGCGACCTGGGTCGCCGAGCAGACCGGCTGCAAAGCCGTGCTGCTGAACCCGGCGGTCGACCCGGCCCGCGACCTGGCGGGCTATATCGGCGAGCAGACCGCGTGGCACGACCCGGACGAGCACTTTTTCTTCGAGCCGGCCTATGTGGACGAACTGCGCTCGCTCACGCTCGGGGCCTTGGCCCGGCCGCCACGGTACTTTGCCGTGATCGCCCAGGGTGACGAGGTGCTGGACTGGCGCGAGATGACGGGCCGCTACCGCGGCGCCCGCATCAAGCTGCTGGCGGGCAGCGACCATGCGCTGAGCGACTTCGACGAGCGTATCGACGAGGTGTTCGCCTTCCTCGACCTCGCCTGAAACGACGGCCCGCATGGGACAATGCAGCCCATGTTTGTATTGTTTGAAGAAGCCGGCAAGTTCATGGCCGGGCGCGTGTTGTCCGAGGCGGAGTCGTCGGCCCAGGTCGAGCTCGACAGCGGCAAGCGCGTGAAGGTCAAGACCACCAACCTGCTGCTGAAGTTCGACAAGCCCGCGCCCGCCGAGCTGATCGAGCAGGCCCAGCTTCTGAGCCAGACCATCGAGCTGGAGCTGGCCTGGGAATTCGCGCCCGAGGACGAATTCGGCTTTGCCGACCTCGCGCGCGATTATTTCAACGACAAGGCCTCGCTGGAGCAGCAGGCCGCCGCGCTGTTTCGCCTGTTCGAGGCGCCGCACTATTTCCGCCGCGCCGGCAAGGGCCGCTTCAGGAAGGCCCCGGCCGAAATCGTGCAGCAGGCGCTGGCCGCGATCGAAAAGAAAAAGCAGATCCAGCTGCAGATCGCGGCCTGGGCGACTGAGCTGGGCCAGGGCCAATGCCCGGCGGCGATTCGCGAGCAGCTCTACAAAATCCTGTTCAAACCCGACAAGAACGCGCCCGAGTACAAGGCCGTGGTCGAGGCCTCGCGCGCGACGCACAGCGCGCCGCTGGCCCTGCTGCAGCGCGCCGGCGCGATCGACTCGCCCTACCAGTTCCACTGGAAGCGTTTCCTGTTCGAGAACTTTCCCAAGGGCACGGGCTTCCCCGCGCTGCAAGCGCCGCTGATCAAGGACGAGCTGCCGCTGGCGGCGGTCCAGGCCTACTCGATCGACGACTCGGCCACCACCGAGATCGACGATGCGCTGTCGCTCCAGGGCCTGGGCACGGGCACGGTCGTGGTCGGCATCCACATTGCCGCGCCCGGCCTCGCGATCCAGCCGGCCGGCGCCGTCGACCAGGTGGCCCGGGCCCGCCTGTCCACGGTCTACATGCCGGGCTACAAGATCACGATGCTGCCCGACGACGTGGTGCAGGGCTACACGCTCGAGGAAGGCCGCGACTGCCCGGCCGTCTCGCTCTACGTGACGCTGGACGAGGCCACGCTGGAGGTCAAGGCCTCTGAAACCCGGCTCGAACGCGTGCCGATCGCTGCCAATCTGCGCCATGACCAGCTCGACTCGGTGATCACGGCCGAATGGCTCGACGACCCGGCATTCGAGCATCAAAACAGCGCAAAGCCCTTACCGATAGGTCGTGAGGCGCTATCATTTTTATATCGCCTGGCCAAACACCTGAAGTCCCGGCGAGAAGTCGTGCGCGGCAAGCCCGAGACCTTCAACCGGCCCGACTACAACTTCAGGCTCGTCGGGAACAAGGGCGCCGAACCCACGGGAGGCGAGCAGGTGCAGATCAGCCTGCGCCAGCGCGGCGCCCCGCTCGACTTGATCGTGGCCGAGGCGATGATCCTGGCCAACAGCACCTGGGGCCAGTGGCTTGCCGAGCTCGGCGTGCCCGGCATCTACCGCAGCCAGGCCAGCCTGGCGCCGGGCGTGAAGGTGCGCATGGGGACCAAGGCCCTGCCGCACGCGGGCATAGGCGTCAAGAGCTACGCCTGGAGCACCTCGCCGCTGCGCCGCTACACCGACCTGGTCAACCAGTGGCAAATCATCGCCTGCGCGCGCCATGGCAAGACCGCCGCGCTGGCCGCGCCGTTCAAACCCAAGGACGCCGAGCTGTTCTCCATCATCTCGGGCTTTGACGCCGCCTACTCGGCCTACAACGGCTACCAGGCCGGCATGGAGCGGTTCTGGACCCTCAAGTACCTGCAGCAGCAGGGCATAGTCGAGCTGGCGGCCACGGTGTTGCGCGAAGGCCTGGTGCGCGCCGACGACCTCCCGCTGGTGCTGCCGGTGCTGGGCGCGGGCGAGCTGCCGCGCGGCGCCAGGGTGCGCGTGAAGCTGGGCGAGATCGACGAGATCACGCTCGACGTGCACGGCACCGTGATCGAGCGCCTCGACACGACGCCCGAGGCCGCGGCCATCGAAGAAGAAGAAGAGGACGAACCCGTGGCCGGGCCGATTGCGATTGCGGTCGATGTCGACGAGGCCGACACCGCGAGCAACGATAATTCCAGCTCGTGAAGCTACGGTCACTCAGCACTCTCCAGGTGGCGCTTGGCGCCTCGCTCGCCGTCCATGCGGCGCTGCTGACCGTGCGCTTTGTCGACCCCGAGCGTTTCAACCGCGTGTTCCAGGACACGCCGCTGGAAGTGATCCTGGTCAACGCCAGGGCCAGCGAGCGGCCGGACAAGGCCAAGGCCATCGCCCAGTCGTCGCTGGCCGGCGGCGGCGATGCCGAGCAAGGCCGCGCCACCACGCCGCTGCCGCCCTCGGCCTTCACCGAGATGGGCGACGCCACCGAGGACGCGCAGCGCCAGATCGAGGCGCTGCAGGAACAGCAGACGCTGCTGCTGGCCCAGATCAGGAAGCAGCTGGCTGCCCTGCCGCCGCCCGACCCCAGCCAGCCCGGCCACAACCCCGAGGCGCTGGCGCGCGAGGAGAAACGCCGCCAGCTGCTCAAGCTGCTGGCCGAAATCGAGCGCCGCGTCAACGAGGAGAACGCGCGGCCCAAGAAACGCTACATCAGCCCAGCCACGCGCGAGGAGGTCTATGCGGTCTACTACGACAGCCTGCGACGCAAGATCGAGGACAAGGGCACGGAGAACTTCCCCGAACTGGCCGGCAAGAAGCTCTACGGCGAGCTCACGATGATCGTGACCGTCAACTTCGATGGCCGCATCCTCGCCACCGAGGTGGTGGAAACCTCGGGCAATCTCACGCTGGACCGCCGGGCCCAGGCCATCGCCAAGGCGGCAGGACCGTTCCAGCGCTTCAGCCAGGCCATGCGCCGCAAGGCCGACCAGATCGTCGTGGTCTCGCGCTTCCGGTTCACGCGCGACGAAATCCTGGAGACCCGGCTGACCCATCGCTGAGGTGATGTGTCATCCTGAGCGCGGCGAAGGATCTCCGGACATGCAGACTCTTCGCTTCGCTCAGAGTGACAGAAAGTAAGTGACAGGAAGTGATTGAATGGATCAGTATTGCGTCATGGGCAACCCGGTGGAACACAGCAAGTCGCCGTGGATCCACGCGCGCTTCGCCGAACTCACCGGCCAGCGCCTGCATTACGGCAAGCGCCTGATCGCACTCGACGGCTTTGCCGCGGCGGTGCGGGCATTCCAGGCCGAGGGCGGCAAGGGCTGCAACATCACCGTGCCCTTCAAGTTCGAGGCCCTGGCCCTGGCCCGGCACGAAAGCGCGCGCGCCGCGCTGGCCGGCGCGTCCAACACCTTGAGCTTCGAGGCCGACGGCATCCATGCCGACAACACCGACGGTGTGGGCCTGGTCCGCGACATCGAGCACAACGCGGGCGTGGCCCTGGCCGGCCGCGACATACTGCTGATCGGTGCCGGCGGCGCCGCCGCCGGCGTGCTGGGCCCGCTGCTCGAAGCCAAGCCGCGCCGCATCAGCATCGCCAACCGCACGCAGGCCAGGGCCGTCGATCTGGCCCGGCGCCATGCGGCCCTCGCTGCGCTACAAAAAACAGAGCTCCGCACGCCCGAACTGCAAGGGCTTGGCGGCAGTTTCGATGTGGTCATCAACGCCACGGCGAGCAGCCTCAGCGGCTCCGCTGTGCCGGTTCCGGCCAGCGTGCTCAAGCCCGGCGCCCTGGCCTATGACATGATGTACGGCCCCGCCGCCCAGGGCTTCATGAGCTGGGCCCGCGAGCACGGCGCCCAGCCGCGCGACGGCCTGGGCATGCTGGTGGAGCAGGCGGCCGAAGCGTTCATGATCTGGCGCGGCGCGCGCCCGCCCTCGGCCCAGGTGCTGGCCGAGCTGCGCGCCATGCTGGGCTGATGCCGGCATGAAAGCCCTGCTTCGCTGGCTGGTCCTGGTGGCGGTCGCAGCGCTGGCGCTGCAGCTGTTCTTCGTCGCGCGGGTCGCGATGATGGCGGTCATCGACCCGCAGTCCACCAGCTTCCAGCGCTCCGAAGCCTGGCGTCTGGCCACGCAGAAGGAACGCCTGCGCTGGCGCCAGCAGTGGGTGCCCTACGCCCGGATCTCCGACAACCTCAAGCGCGCCGTGATCGCCTCCGAGGATGGCAGCTTCACCAACCATGAAGGCATCGACTGGGAGGCCCTGGAAAAAGCCTGGCAAAAGAACGTCAAGGCCGAGGAACAGGCGGCGCGCCGGGCCCAGCTGGCCCCCCGCCCCAGCGCCCGGCCACCGAAGATCGTGGGCGGCTCCACCATCACCCAGCAGCTGGCCAAGAACCTGTTTCTCTCGGGCGAGCGCACCCTGCTGCGCAAGGGCCAGGAGTTTGTACTGACCATGCTGCTCGAAGCCCTGCTGTCCAAGCAGCGCATCCTGGAGATCTACCTCAACAGCGTCGAATGGGGCGAAGGCGTGTTCGGCGCCGAAGCCGCGGCCCAGCACTATTTCCGCAAGCCCGCGGCCCGGCTCAGCGCCCACGAGGCGGCGCGCCTGGCCGTGATGCTGCCGCGCCCCAGGCTCTTCGAGAGACTGCCCCACTCGGCCTACCTGTCGGGCCGCGCCTCCACCATCGTGGCGCGCATGGGCGACGCCGAGCTGCCCTGAGGGTCAGTCCAAACCGCTGACGCCGTGCGCGGCGACCGGCGCAAGGACCGGGCCCGCGAGGAGATGCGGCCTATCCATAGTTGGCCACCCACTCGATGCCGCAGGCCTGGGCGGCATCAATGGCGTCCTGGGCGGTGGAGTAGTTGCCACGGTCTACTGCAATCTCCCGTGGGCGCGTGGGCCAGACCTGCTTGATGACCATCAGGTACGGCGCAAACTTTCCGCTGTCCAGCGGTTTGGCCGTGCAAAGCAGCTCATAGCTCTTGTGACGGTAGGTGATGGATTGCGGCATGGCTGCCCCTTGCAAGTTCAAAACAGGAGTATGCGCCTGTTGAGCGCCCCCAGCCCTGCCGCTTCGCGTCAGGCCCCCCGGGGGTGCAAGAAAACTTGGGGCGGCCCGGCGTTTTCTTGAGAACGGACATCGCCGCACCAGCCCTCCCTGCTTTCAGCGCTGCGAGCGAAAAATCCGTTACGATTGTTTGAAGAGGTGATGCACGCGGCAATCCGCCCCATCATCGCCACATCCGGACGCAGCGGGTGACCCGCTGCGCACTGAGCCGAACACAGCAACAGGCGCAAGACCTGATCGAGCGAGGAGTGACGCGGATGAGCCAGAACGAACCTCTACGTCTGCATGTGCCGGAGCCGACCGGGCGCCCGGGCCACGAGACCGATTTTTCCTATCTGCACCTCTCACCCGCCGGCGCGGCACGGCGCCCGCCGGTCGATGCTGCGCCGGCCGACACCGGCGATCTGGCCTACAGCCTGGTGCGCGTGCTCGACGACGAGGGCCGCGCCGTCGGGCCGTGGGCGCCGCAGGTCGACCCGCAGCTGCTGCGCAAGGGGCTGCGGGCCATGATGAAGACGCGCATCTACGACGCTCGCATGCTGATCGCACAGCGGCAAAAAAAGATTTCTTTTTACATGCAGTGCCTGGGCGAGGAGGCCGTCGCGACCGCGCACGCGCTGGCCCTGCAGCCGGGCGACATGTGTTTTCCGACCTACCGCCAGCAGGGCCTGCTGCTGGTGCGTGACGACATTTCGATGGTGGAAATGATCTGCCAGCTGATGTCCAACGAGCGCGATCCGGTCAAGGGGCGGCAGCTGCCGGTGATGTATTCGTACAAGCGCGCCGGCTTCTTCACGATCTCGGGCAACCTGGCAACGCAGTTCATCCAGGCGGTCGGCTGGGGCATGGCCTCGGCGATCAAGGGCGACTCAAAAATAGCCTCGGCCTGGATCGGCGACGGCGCCACCGCCGAGTCCGACTTCCACACCGCGCTGACCTTCGCCCATGTCTATCGCGCGCCGGTGATCCTCAATGTCGTCAACAACCAGTGGGCGATCTCGACCTTCCAGGCGATCGCCGGCGGCGAGGCCACGACCTTCGCGGCGCGCGGCGTGGGCTGCGGCATCGCGTCGCTGCGCGTCGATGGCAACGACTTTCTGGCCGTCTACGCTGCCTCGCAGTGGGCCGCCGAGCGCGCGCGCAGCAACCTGGGGCCCACGCTGATCGAATGGGTCACGTACCGCGCAGGCGCCCACTCGACCTCGGACGATCCGTCGCGCTACCGCCCGAGCGACGACTGGGAGCACTTTCCGCTGGGCGACCCGATCACGCGGCTCAAGGCCCACCTGATAGTCATCGGCGCCTGGTCGGAGCGCGAACATGAGGAGACGCAGAAGGAGCTCGAAGCGCAGGTCGGCGACGCGCTGAAAGAGGCCGAGGGCTACGGCTCGCTGGCCGCGGGCCACCTGGCCGGCGCGGCTGCGATGTTCGAGGACGTCTACAAGGACACGCCGGAACATTTGCGCCGGCAGCGTGAGCAACTGGGAGTCTGACCATGGCCGCCATGACGATGATCCAGGCCCTGCGCTCGGCGATGGACGTGATGCTCGAGCGCGACCCCGACGTGGTGATCTTCGGCCAGGACGTGGGCTACTTCGGCGGCGTGTTCCGCTGCACCGATGGCTTGCAGGCCAAGTACGGCACCTCGCGCGTGTTCGACGCCCCGATCTCCGAAGGCGGCATCGTTGGCGCGGCCGTCGGCATGGGCGCCTACGGCCTGCGCCCGGTCGTCGAGCTGCAGTTCGCCGACTACATGTACCCGGCCTACGACCAGATCGTTTCCGAGGCGGCGCGGCTGCGCTACCGCTCGGCCGGCGACTTCACCGCGCCGATCACGATCCGCATGCCCTGCGGCGGCGGCATCTACGGCGGGCAAACGCACAGCCAGAGCCCGGAGGCCTTGTTCACCCATGTCTGCGGGATTCGCACGGTGATGCCGAGCAACCCCTATGACGCCAAGGGTCTGCTGATCGCCTCCATCGAGAACGACGACCCGGTGATCTTTCTAGAACCCAAGCGCCTGTACAACGGCCCGTTCGACGGCCACCACGACAAGCCGGTCGTGCCCTGGTCCCAGCATCCGCTGGCCGAAGTGCCCGAGGGACACTACACCGTGCCGCTGGAATCGGCCGCGGTGTTCCGCCCCGGGGCCGATCTGACGGTGATCACCTACGGCACCATGGTCTTCGTCTCGGAGGCGGCAGCCCAGGAGAGCGGCATAGCCGCCGAGATCATAGACCTGCGCAGCCTGTGGCCGCTGGACCTGCAGACCATCGTGAACTCCGTCAAGAAAACCGGCCGCTGCGTGATCGTTCACGAGGCCACGCGCACCAGCGGCTTCGGGGCCGAGCTGACAGCGCTGGTGCAGGAGCACTGCTTCTACCACCTCGAAGCGCCGATCGAGCGCGTGACCGGATGGGACACGCCCTATCCGCACGCGCAGGAGTGGGCCTATTTCCCGGGCCCGGCGCGCGTCGCGGCGGCGTTCCAGCGCGTGATGGAGGAATGATGGCTGTTCATGTGATCAAGATGCCCGACATCGGCGAAGGCATTGCCGAGGTCGAGCTGGTGGCCTGGCATGTCCGGCCCGGCGACACGGTGGTCGAGGACCAGGTGCTGGCCGACGTAATGACCGACAAGGCCACCGTCGAGATCCCGTCGCCCGTGGTGGGCCAGGTGCTGGCACTGGGCGGCGAGATCGGGCAGGTAATGGCGGTCGGCTCCGAGCTGATGCGCATCGAAGTGGCAGGGGCATCTGCTCCCTCCCCCGCTGGGGGAGGGCAGGGGTGGGGGCAGCCCCAGCCCCCATCCCGACCTTCCCCCAAGGGGGGAAGGGGTGGCAGCGGCAGGCCGATCGCCTCGCCCGCGGTGCGCCGCCGTGCCTGGGAACTCGGCATCGATTTGCAGGACGTGGCGGGCAGCGGCACGGCCGGCCGCATCATGCAGGCCGACCTCGATGCCCATGCCGCCACGCGCGGCGCGCGCGAACCGCTTTCCCGCCCCCCCGAAGAAAGGCAGGACGAGGAGGTCGTGCCCGTCGTCGGCCTGCGCCGCAGGATCGCGCAAAAGATGCAGGAATCCAAGCGCCGCATCCCGCACTTCAGCTATGTCGAGGAGGTCGACGTCACCGAGCTGCAGGCGCTGCGCGCGAGCTTGAACGCGAAGTGGTCCGTGCAGCGAGCCCACCTGACGCTGCTGCCGTTTCTGGCGCGCGCCGTGGTGCTGGCGGTGCACGAATTCCCGCAGGTCAACGCGCGCTTCGACGACGAGGCCGGCCTGCTCACGCGCCATGGCGCCGTGCACATCGGCATCGCGACCCAGACCCAGGCCGGCCTGATGGTGCCGGTGCTGCGCCACGCCGAGGCACGCGACCTGTGGTCCAGCGCGGCCGAAATCGCGCGCCTGGCCGAGGCCGCGCGCGCCGGCAAGGCGACGCGCGCCGAGCTCGCCGGCTCGACCATCACGATCACGAGTCTGGGGGCTCTGGGCGGCATCGCGTCCACGCCGGTGATCAACCATCCCGAAGTCGCGATCATCGGCGTCAACCGCATCGTCGAGCGGCCTGTGATGCGTGGCGGCGCCGTGGTGCCGCGGCAGATGATGAACCTGTCGTCGTCGTTCGACCACCGCGTGGTCGACGGCCAGCTCGCGGCCGGGTTCGTGCAGGCCTTGCGCGGCTTGCTCGAATGCCCGGCCACGCTGTTCGTGCCGTAGGCCCGGTTGGCACCGCACCTCGCTGCGAACCACGCCATCGCGGACCGGCCCGCCGGTATCCTTTGGACGCCAAACGCTATTAAAATCATAGCATGCGAATTCTAGGCATAGACCCCGGCCTGCAGACCACCGGCTTTGGCGTGGTCGATGTGCATGGCTCGGCGCTGAGCTATGTGGCCAGCGGCACGATCACCACCACGCATCTGGATCGCGGCGAGCTGCCGGCGCGGCTCAAGGTGCTGTTCGACGGCCTCTCGGAAGTGGTGGCGCGCTACCGGCCCGATGCGGCCTCGGTCGAGATCGTGTTCGTCAACGTCAACCCGCAGGCCACGCTGCTGCTGGGTCAGGCGCGCGGCGCCTGCGTCACGGCCCTGGTGGCCAGCGATCTGGCGGTGGCCGAGTACACGGCCCTGCAGATGAAGAAAGCCGTCGCCGGCTACGGCAAGGCGGCCAAGAGCGAGGTGCAGGAAATGGTCAAGCGCCTGCTCAAGCTGCCGGGCCTGCCGGGCAAGGATGCGGCCGACGCCCTGGGCCTGGCCATCACCCACGCCCACGTGGGCCAGGCCATGGGCCGGCTGGCCGAAGCCACGGCCTTGCAACGCAGGAGCAGCGGACTGTACAGAGCCGGGCGCGGCCACTGAAATGAAGCCCACCCCCGTTGCCGGCTCACTGCGTGTAGCCGCCTCCCCCCTCGAGGGGGCAACACCAGGGGCCCGGCAGAGCCGGTTCCGCGGTGTTCCCCGGGCAGGCCTCGCATTGCATGCGTCGCAGCTCGTGCGAAGCGCGGTGGAGCAACTGAGATGGTGCGGGCCTCAAGAAAACGCCGCGCCGCCCCAAGTTTTCTTGCACCCCCTCGGGGAGCCTGACGCGAAGCGGCAGGGCTGGGGGCGCTCAGAAGATCAGCTGATGCGCTCGAGGATCAGGACCGCGAAGAAGCCGAAGGCGGCCAGCAGGGTCCATTTGAGAATGATCAACCCGAAGCGCCTGAAGCGCAGCTGGCCCGTGCCGGCGTAGAACGCAAACGACACGGCGGCCGACAGCAGCAGCAAGGTGATGAGCCAGCGAAACAGCAGCATCGAGGCCTCGCTGCGTGCGTCCTACCAGGCCCTGGCCAGCTGGGCAAAACCGAGCGGTGCCTGCTTCTCGTCGCTGAAGCTGATGACCTCGTAGGCCTCGGAGCGCGACAGCAGTTCGCGCAGCAGCTTGTTGTTGAGCGCATGGCCGGAGCGGAACGCGCTGTAGGAGGCCAGCAAGGGCTTGCCGATCAGGTAGAGGTCGCCCATGGCGTCGAGGATCTTGTGCTTGACGAACTCGTCGTCGTAGCGCAGGCCATCGGCGTTGAGCACCTTGTAGTCGTCCATCACGATGGCGTTGTCCAGCCCGCCGCCCAGCGCGAGGCCGTTGGCACGCATCATCTCGACATCACGGGTGAAGCCGAAGGTGCGGGCGCGCGCGATGTCGCGGCTGTAGGAACCGGAACTCATGTCGAACACCACGCGCTGGCCGGTGGAGTCGACGGCCGGGTGGTCGAAATCGATCTCGAAGCTCAGCTTGTAGCCATGGTAGGGCTCGAGCCTGGCCCATTTGGTTGCCGCGCCCTGGCCTTCGCGCACCTCGACCGGCTGCGTCACGCGGATGAAGCGCCTGGGCGCCTTTTGCAGCTCGATGCCCGCGCTTTGCAGCAGGAACACGAAGGACGCGGCCGACCCGTCGAGAATCGGCACTTCCTCGGCCGTGATGTCCACATAGAGGTTGTCTATGCCCAGCCCGGCACAGGCCGACATCAGGTGCTCCACCGTGTGCACCTTGGCGCCGCCCATCGAGATGGTCGAGGCCAGCCGCGTGTCGGTCACGGCCACGGCCGAGATCGGAATGTCCACCGGCTCGGGCAGGTCCACCCGCCTGAACACGATGCCGGTATCGGGCTGCGCCGGCCTCAGGGTCAGCTCGACCCGCTGGCCGCTGTGCAGGCCCACGCCGACTGCTTTGGTCAGGGACTTCAGAGTTCGTTGCTGGAGCATCATCAAATTGTAAGGTTCGGCGTTGAGCGTTGAGCCTTGGGCGCGCAATGCCCTTCTTCGCTCAACGCCCAACACTCAACGCTCAACCGGTCAGTCCGCCTGCTTGCGCAGGAATGCAGGAATCTCGAAGTCATCCATGCCGCCCGAGGCCAGGGCGTCGACCTTGGCCGCGGCCTGCGTGCGGTTGGTGCGCCAGACGCTGGGCACGGCCATCGTGCCGTAGTCGGGCTGGGCCGCGGGTTGCAGTGTCACGCCGGGCCCGGCGACGGCCGCGCTGAGCGTCGGCACCTGGAAGCCCACGTTGTCGGTGCCGGTGCGCAGCACCTGCAGCGGCGGCGCCGTGCGGCGCATGCCCTGGCGGGACAGGCCCGTGGCCACGACGGTCACGCGGATCTGGTCGCCCAGGTTGTCGTCGTAGGCCGTGCCGTAGATCACATGCGCGTCGGGCGAGGCATAAGCGCGGATCGTGTTCATGGCCTGCTTGGACTCGGCCAGCTTGAGCGAGCCCTTGGCCGCGGTGATCAGCACCAGCACGCCCTTGGCGCCCGACAGGTCGATGCCCTCGAGCAGCGGGCAGGCCACGGCCTGCTCGGCGGCAATGCGGGCGCGGTCCGGTCCGTCGGCCACGGCCGTGCCCATCATGGCCTTGCCGGGCTCGCCCATCACGGTGCGCACGTCCTCGAAGTCCACGTTCACATGGCCGGGCACGTTGATGATTTCGGCGATGCCGCCGACGGCGTTCTTGAGCACGTCGTTGGCGTGGGCAAAGGCCTCGTCCTGCGTGATGTCGTCGCCCAGCACCTCGAGCAGCTTCTCGTTGAGCACCACGATCAGCGAATCGACATTGGCTTCGAGCTCGGCCAGGCCGGCGTCGGCATTGGTCATGCGGCGCCCGCCCTCCCAGTCGAAAGGCTTGGTCACCACGCCCACGGTCAGGATGCCCATTTCCTTGGCCACGCGCGCGATCACAGGCGCCGCCCCCGTGCCGGTGCCGCCGCCCATGCCGGCCGTGATGAAGAGCATGTGGGCGCCATCGATCGCAGCGCGGATCTCCTCGACCGCGAGTTCGGCGGCCTCGCGCCCCTTGTCGGGCTTGCTGCCGGCACCCAGACCGCTGTGGCCCAGCTGGATGGTTTTGTGAGCAGCGCTGCGGGACAGGGCCTGTGCGTCGGTGTTGGCGCAAACAAACTCCACGCCCTGCACGCTGCGCTCGATCATGTGCTCGACCGCATTGCCACCGCCGCCGCCCACGCCGATCACCTTGATCTGCGTGCCCAAATTGAACTCCTCGACCTCGATCATTTCGATGCTCATTTTTCTCTCCTTATTGCAGTTGCCTAAATTTGCCGGGTTGTTGGACATCAAGAACGCTCACGAAGGCGGATCGGTGCACCGCCATCGCCAATGGGGGCTGCCGCGCGCGAGCCAGAGGAAGTTTTTCATGGCTAGAAGTTCCCCACGATGAAGTCCTTGAAGCGGCCGAAGGCCGTCTTCATCGAGCCGTTTTTCTGTGCCACCTTGAAGCCGCGCAGGCGGGCCAGCCGCGCCTCTTCCATCAGGCCCATCACGGTCGCCGCGCGCGGCTGGGCCACCATGTCGGACAGCGCGCTCGAATACTTGGGAATGCCGCGGCGCACGGGCTTGAGGAAAATGTCCTCGCCCAGCTCCACCATGCCCGGCATCACGGCGCTGCCGCCGGTCAGCACCATGCCCGAGGACAGCACCTCCTCGTAGCCCGACTCGCGCACCACCTGCTGCACCAGCGAGAAGATTTCCTCCACGCGCGGCTCGATCACGCCGGCCAGCGCCTGGCGGCTCAGCATGCGCGGGCCGCGGTCGCCCAGGCCCGGCACCTCGACCTGGGTCTCCGGGTCGGCCAGCAGCTGCTTGGCATAGCCGTTCTCGACCTTGATGTCTTCGGCGTCCTTGGTCGGGGTGCGCAGCGCCATCGCGATGTCGCTGGTGATCAGGTCGCCGGCGATCGGGATCACGGCCGTGTGGCGGATCGCGCCATTGGTGAAGATGGCCACGTCGGTCGTGCCCGCGCCGATGTCGACCAGCGCCACGCCCAGTTCGCGCTCGTCCTCGGTCAGCACCGCGAGGCTGGAGGCCAGCGGGTTGAGCATCAGCTGGTCCACATCGAGGCCGCAGCGGCGCACGCACTTGATGATGTTCTCGGCCGCGCTCTGGGCGCCTGTGACGATGTGGACCTTGGCTTCGAGCCGAAGGCCGCTCATGCCGATGGGCTCCTTGACGTCCTGGCCGTCGATCACGAACTCCTGGGGCTCGACCAGCAGCAGCCGCTGGTCGGTCGAGATGTTGATGGCCTTGGCGGTTTCGACCACGCGCGCCACGTCGGCCGGCGTGACTTCCTTGTCCTTGACCGCGACCATGCCGCTGGAATTGATGCCGCGGATATGGCTGCCGGTGATGCCGGTGTAGACCCGGGTGATCTTGCAGTCGGCCATCAGCTCGGCTTCCTTGAGCGCCTGCTGGATGCTCTGCACCGTGGCGTCGATGTTCACGACCACACCGCGCTTGAGGCCGTTGCTGGGCGCGACGCCGAGGCCGGCCAGCTTGAGTTCGCCGCCGGGCAGCACCTCGGCCACCACGGCCATCACCTTGGCGGTTCCGATGTCCAGTCCAACAACCAGGTCCTTGTACTCTTTTGCCATGTTTGGGGTCCGTTTTTTTCTGCTGCTACTTCTTCGGGGCATCCACAGCGACGGTCGTGACGCCGCGCAGGCGCAGCGCGTAGCCGTCGTTGTGGCGCAGATCGGCCGATTCCAGTGCATCGGCCTTGCGGCGATATGTCGAAGCCACCTGGGTCAGCGTGCGCACAAAGCGTTGCGTGCGCTGCGCCAGCTCCTGCGGCGTGCCGCGCCCGAGCTCGATCACGGCGCCGCTGTCGAGCCGCGCGCGCCAGCTGCCGCGGCCCGAAAGCTCCAATTGCTCCAGTTCCGCCTCAAGCGGCTCGAACAGGGGCTTGAGCCGCTGATACATGGCCAGCACCTCGACCGACTGGCCCGCCGGTCCGCTCAGGCGCGGCAGCTCGTCGGGCTCGACGTCGCCCACATTGGCTTCAAACACCTCGCCGAAGCTGTTGAGCAGCCCCGATTCGCTCTCGGGCCCCCAGTACGCGACCGCGTGGTGCTCCTGCAGGCTCACCTGCAAGCGGTTCGGAAATTCGCGCCGGACCACGGCCTGGCGCACCCAGGGCACGGCCTCGAACGCCGCGCGGGCCCGGACGAGGTCCACCGTGAAGAAGTTGCCGGCCAGCCGCGGCGCCACATTGGCACGCAGGGTCACGGCGTTGTTGTGGCCCAGCTCGCCGCGCACCGTGATGCCGCCGATCGCGAACACCGGATGGCGCAGCGCCCACCAGGCCACGGCTGCCAGCACCATGAGGCCACAAGCCATGAACAGGACCGTGGCGGTCAGGTTCATGAGCTTGACGTCCAGCGGTGCGGGCAGCGACTCGGTCATGCATCGGCTCCGGGCTTGGGATGGTCCAGCGCGGCCGTGGCCAGCAGTTGCAGGCACAGCTCTTCGTAACCTATGCCCGCGGCCCTGGCCGACATGGGCACCAGCGAGTGGCCGGTCATGCCGGGCGAGGTGTTCATTTCCAGCAGGAAGGGCTTACGATCGCTGGCGCGGATCATCAGGTCGGCGCGGCCCCAGCCGCGGCAGCCCAGGGTGCGGTAGGCCGCCAGCACGATGCGCTGGATCTCGCGCTCCTCGGCCTCGGGCAGGCCGCTCGGGCACAGGTATTTGACCTCGTCGGTGAAGTACTTGTTCTGGTAGTCGTAGGCGCCGTCGGGCGCGACGATGCGGATCACCGGCAGCGCCCGCGCCGTGGCCCCGGAACCCAGGACCGGGCAGGTGACCTCCTCGCCCTCGATGAACTCCTCGCACAGCACGTCAGGGTCGTACTGCGCTGACAGCCGCACCGCGTCCTGCATCTGCGAATAGCCGGTGACCTTGGTCACGCCGATCGACGAACCTTCGCGCGGCGGCTTGATGATCAGCGGCAGGCCCAGTTCGTCGGGCACGGCGCGCACGCGCTGCGGCTGCTGCTGGTCGGGCGCCAGCCACACATAGCGGGGCGTGGGCAGGCCCTCGGCCAGCCAGACCCGCTTGGTCATGACCTTGTCCATCGCGATCGCCGACGCCATGACGCCCGAGCCGGTGTAGGGAATGCCCAGCAGCTCGAGTGCACCCTGCACCGTGCCGTCCTCGCCATGGCGGCCATGCAGGGCGATGAAGCAGCGCTCAAAGCCCTCGCGCTTCAACTCGCCCAGCTCGCGCTCGGCCGGATCGAAGGCGTGGGCATCGACGCCGCGGGCGCGCAGCGCGTTGAGCACCCCGGTGCCCGACATCAGCGAGACCTCGCGCTCGGCCGACGAGCCGCCCATCAGCACGGCGACTTTGCCGAAGGCGGGTTGAGCGTTGAGTGTTGAGTGTTGAGCGAGAGGGGTCATGACTTGTCTTCTCCACGCTGAACGCTCAACGCCGAACGCTCAACGACCATACCTGGCACGGAGCCGATCGAGCCGGCCCCCATGCACACCACCACGTCGCCGTCGCGCGCGTTGTCCAGAATGGCCTGCGGCATGGCAGCGATGTCGTCGACGAACACCGGCTCGACCTTGCCCGCAACGCGCAGCGCGCGCGCAAGAGACCGGCCGTCGGCCGCCACGACAGGCGCCTCGCCGGCCGCATAGACCTCGGCCAGCAGCACAGCGTCGGCCTGGCCTATCACCTTGACGAAGTCCTCGAAGCAGTCGCGCGTGCGGCTGTAGCGGTGCGGCTGGAACGCCAGCACCAGGCGCCGGCCGGGAAAGGCGCCGCGGGCGGCCGCCAGCGTGGCCGCCATCTCGACCGGGTGGTGGCCGTAGTCGTCGATCACCGTGAACCGGCCACCGCCGTTTTCAGCCTTCACCGCGACCTCGCCGTAGCGCTGGAAGCGCCGGCCCACGCCCTTGAACCCGGCCAGGGCTTTTTGCACGGCCGCATCGGGCACGTTGAGCTCGACCGCCACGGCAATCGCCGACAGGGCGTTGAGCACGTTGTGCTCGCCCGCGAGATTGAGCACGATGTCCAGGTCGGGCAGAGTCACGCCGTTGCGCCGCTGCACCGTGAAATGCATTTGCCCGCCGACGGCTCGCACGTTGAAGGCCCGCACCTGGGCGTCCTCGGCAAAGCCATAGCTGGTGACGGGGCAGGAGACCTCGGGCAGGATGTCGCGGATCGCCGGGTTGTCGACGCAGAGGATGGCCGTGCCGTAGAACGGCATGCGGTGCAGGAAGTCGATGAACGCCGATTTCAGCCGGCTGAAGTCGTGGCCGTAGGTCTCCATGTGGTCGGCGTCGATGTTGGTGACCACGGCCATCACCGGCATCAGGTTGAGGAAGGAGGCGTCGGACTCGTCGGCCTCGACCACGATGTAGTCGCCGCTGCCCAGTTTGGCGTTGGCGCCGGCGCTGTTGAGCCGCCCGCCGATCACAAAGGTCGGATCCAGCCCGGCCTCGGCCAGCACGCTGGCCACCAGGCTGGTCGTGGTGGTCTTGCCGTGTGTGCCGGCAATCGCAATGCCCTGCTTGAGCCGCATCAGCTCGGCCAGCATCAGCGCGCGCGGCACGATGGGAATGCGCTTCTCGCGCGCCGCGAGGACTTCCGCGTTGTCGGCCTGGACCGCGGTCGAGGTGACCACCGCGTCGGCGCCTGCGATGTGGCTGGCCGCATGGCCGACGAAGGTCCGGATGCCCAGGGCGCCCAGGCGCTTGAGCGTGGCGCTGTCCGCGAGATCGGAGCCCGAGATCACATAGCCCAGGTTCAGCAGCACCTCGGCGATGCCGCTCATGCCCGAGCCGCCCACGCCGACGAAATGAATATGGCGAATCGCGTGCTTCATGGGGCCAGCTCCTCGCAGGCGGCCACGACGTCCTGCGTGGCGTTGATTTTCTGCATCTGTTTGGCTTTAATCCCATGTTCCACAAGGGTTGAGCGCTCTGTTTTTTGTAGCATCTGTGCAAGAAGTTCAGGCGTCAAGTCCTGTTGCCGTACCAGCCAGCCGCCGCCCTGCTGCACCAGGAAGCGGGCGTTGCGGGCCTGGTGGTCGTCCACCGCGAACGGGAACGGCACGAAGATCGCGGCAGCGCCAACCGCCGCGATTTCGCTCACGGTGCTGGCGCCGGCGCGGCACAGCACCAGGTCGGCATCGGCAAAGGCTTGCGCCGTGTCGTCAATGAAAGGCATGAGCTCGGCGCTCACGCCCGCTTGGGCATAGTTGGCGCGCAGCTCGTCGATCTGTTTGGCGCCGCTTTGATGCGTGACCACGGGCCGCTGGGCTTCGGCAATCATGGCCAGTGCTTTCGGCACGACTTCGTTGAGCGCCTTCGCCCCCAGGCTGCCGCCGACCACCAGCAGCTTCAGCGGCCCGCTGCGGCCGGCAAAGCGCGCGGCCGGCTCGGGCTGCCGGGTGAACGCCGGGCGCAGGGGGTTGCCCACCCACTGCGCTTTTTTGATCACATCGGGAAAGGCGGCGAACACCCGGTCGGCCACGCCGGCCAGCACCTTGTTGGCCAGGCCGGCGACCGAGTTCTGCTCGTGCAGCACCAGGGGCTTGCCCAGCAGCACGCTCATCATGCCGGCCGGGAAGGTGACGTAGCCGCCCAGCCCCACCACCACGTCGGGCTTTACGCGCCGCACCACCTGGATGCTTTGCCAGAACGCCCTGAGCAGGCGCAGCGGCAGAAAGACCAGCGAGACGGGGCCCTTGCCGCGCACGCCAGAGAAATCGATGCTCTCGAACGCGAAGCCGCGCGGCGGCACGAGCTGGCTTTCCATGCTCGGGCTCGTGGCGCTGCCCCGAGCGCCCAGCCAGTGCACGCGCCAGCCGCGCTCGCGCAAGGCTTCGGCCACGGCCAGACCGGGGAAGATATGGCCACCCGTGCCGCCGGCCATGATGAGGGCGCACTTCTGGCTCATGCGCGCCCTCCCCTCATCAGCGTTCGATTCTCGTAGTCGATGCGCAGCACCACCGCGATCGCGACCAGGTTCATCAAAATGGCCGAGCCGCCATAGCTCATCAGCGGCAGGGTCAGCCCCTTGGTCGGCAGGGCCCCGAGGTTCACGCCCATGTTGATGAAGGCCTGGAAACCCACCCAGATGCCCACGCCCTGGGCCACGAGACCCGCGAACACGCGATCGAGCGCAATCGCCTGGCGGCCGATGTGCATGATGCGCCTCGTCATCCACAGGAACAGGCCGATCACGCAAAGCACGCCGAGCAGGCCGAACTCCTCGCCGATGACGGCCAGCAGGAAGTCGGTGTGGGCCTCGGGCAGCCAGTGCAGTTTTTCCACGCTGCCGCCCAGGCCCACGCCGAAGATCTCGCCGCGGCCGATCGCGATCAGCGAATGCGAGAGCTGGTAGCCCTTGCCCAAGGCATGCTTTTCGCTCCAGGGATCGAGGTAGGCGAAGATGCGCTCGCGCCGCCACTCGCTCAAGGCCACCATCAAGCCGAAGGCCACAACCATCACGGCGGCGATCAGGAAAAACATGCGGGCGTTGACGCCACCCAGGAACAGAATGCCCATGGCGATGACCGCGATCACCATGAAGGCCCCCATGTCGGGTTCGGCCAGCAGCAGCACGCCTACGATGACCACCGCCAGCGCCATCGGCAGCACGGCGCGGAAGAAGCGTTCCTTGACCTCCATCTTGCGCACCATGTAGTCGGCGGCATACAGCAGCACGGCGAACTTGGCGAGCTCCGAGGGCTGGAAGTTCATGATGCCCAGCGCGATCCAGCGGCGCGCGCCGTTCACACCCTTGCCCACATGGGGAATCAGCACGGCGATCAGCAGCAGCAGCGACGCGACAAACAGCCAGGGCGCGGCTTTTTCCCAGGTCGCCAGCGGGATCTGGAACGCCAGCAGCGCGGCCACGAAGGCCATGGCCAGCGAGAGCAGATGCCGCGTCAGGAAATGGGTGTGGGCGTACCTGGCGAACCGGGGGTTGTCGGGCATCGCGATCGAGGCCGAATACACCATCACCAGGCCCCAGGCCAGCAAGGCCACCGTGACCCACAGCAAGGCCTGGTCGAAGCCCAGCACGCGGGTCGGCGCCGTCGTGCCGCGCGCGAAGTCCATGCCGCCCACGCGCACCGGCAGGGCGTCGGAAGCGGCCTTGGAGAAGCCGCCGATCCAGGCCGACCAGCGCTGCGCGATCATGCTCATGCAGCGCCCCCCAGCTGCTGGCCGGCTTGCGCCGCCAGGGCATCGACGGCCTCGCAAAACACGCGGGCGCGGTGACCGTAGTTGTCGAACATGTCGAAGCTGGCGCAGGCCGGCGACATCAGCACGGCGTCGCCCGCGTGGGCGCGCTGGCTGGCCAGCGTCACGGCCTGCGCCATCGATTCGGCATCGGCCAGCGGCACGCCGCTATCCTGCAGCGCGGCGCGGATCAGCGGCGCGTCGCGCCCGATCAGCACCACCGCCCGCGCGTAGCGGGCCACCGGCGCGGCCAGGGGCGCGAAGTCCTGGCCCTTGCCGTCGCCGCCCAGGATCACGACGATGCGACGGTCGGCCCCCAGGCCGTTGAGCGCGGCCACGGTCGCGCCCACATTCGTGCCCTTGCTGTCGTCGAAGTATTCGACGTCGTGGACCACCGCCACCGGCTCGACCCGGTGCGGCTCGCCGCGGTACTCGCGCAGGCCGTACAGCATCGGCGCCAACGCGCAGCCCGCCGCGCTCGCCAGGGCGAGCGCGGCGAGCGCATTGACCGCGTTATGGCGTCCGCGAATGCGCAGGGCGTCGGCCGGCATCAGGCGCTGGATGTGCAGTTCCTCTGCATCGTCCTTGCGCCTCTTGCGCGTTTCGTCGGCCTCCAAGGCGCGCACCAGCCAGGCCATGCCGTTGACCAGCTCGATGCCGAAGTCGCCAGGGCGCAGCGGCATGTCGGCGCCAAAGGTCACATGCGCACGCACCACAGGCCGCTGCAATTTGACCTTCACCGGTTCGGGCAGCATGGCCATCACCAGCGGGTCCTCTCGGTTGAGCAGCATCAGGCCCTGCTGGCCGAACACCCGCGCCTTGGCCGCCGCGTAAGCCTCGATGCTGCCGTGCCAATCGAGGTGGTCCTGCGTGAGGTTGAGCACGGCGGCGGCCGTGGGCTCGAAGCCGGTCACGCTGTCGAGCTGGAAGCTCGAGAGCTCCAGCACCCAGACCTCGGGCAGCGTGCCTTCGGCCAGCCTCTGCATCAGCGTGTCGAGCAGCGTGGGGCCGATGTTGCCGGCCACGGCCACGGACTTGCCCGCGCGCTCGACCAGCTGCCCGGTCAGCGAGGTCACCGTCGTCTTGCCATTGGTGCCGGTCACCGCCAGCACCGCCGGTGCGTAGCCCTGACGCTCCTTCAAATCGGCCAGGGCCTGGGAAAACAGGCTCAGTTCGCCACCCGTCCACAAGCCTTGGGCCTTGGCCGCCATCAAAACAGGAGCAACCTCAGCGGGCGTCAGGCCGGGCGAGCGGAACACGGCGCGCACCGCCCGCCCCTCCACCAGCGCGGCCTCGAACGGCCCGCTGACAAAGCTCGCCTCCGGCAGCTCCTCGCGCAGCGCCCGCAGCTGCGGCGGCTCGCTGCGCGTGTCGGCCACCGTGAGCCGCGCGCCCTGGCTCGCGCACCAGCGCGCCATCGCCAGGCCAGACGCGCCCAGGCCCAGGATCAGCACATGTTGGTCTTGCAGGCTGTTCATCGCAGTTTCAGGGTGGAAAGACCGATCAGGCACAGCAGCATGGTGATGATCCAGAAGCGCACGACGACCTGCGTTTCCTTCCAGCCGCTTTTCTCGAAGTGGTGGTGCAGGGGCGCCATCTTGAGGATGCGCCGGCCCTCGCCATATTTCTTCTTCGTGTACTTGAAGTACATGACCTGCGCCATCACCGACAGGGCCTCGACCACGAAAATGCCGCCCATGATGGCCAGCACGATTTCCTGGCGCACGATCACGGCGATCGTGCCGAGCGCGCCGCCCAGCGCCAGCGCACCGACATCGCCCATGAAGACCTGGGCCGGGTGCGTGTTGAACCACAGAAACGCGAGCCCGGCGCCGGCCATGGCCGAGCAGAAGATCAGCAGCTCCCCGGCGCCGGGAATGTGCGGGAAGAACAGGTATTTCGAATAGACGGCGCTGCCGGTCACATAGGCGAACACGCCCAGCGCCGAGCCCACCATCACGACCGGCATGATGGCCAGGCCGTCGAGACCATCGGTCAGGTTCACGGCGTTGCTTGCGCCCACGATGACCAGGTAGGTCATGATCACGAAGCCGAACACGCCCAGCGGATAGCTGATCTCCTTGAAGAACGGCAGCAGCAGGCCGGCCTTGGGCGGCAGGTTCACGTCGAAGCCGGAAGCCACCCATTTGAAGAACAGCTCGAGCACGCGCAGATTCGAGCTCTCGGAAATGCTGAACACCAGGTAGAGCGCCGCGAGCAGGCCGATGACCGACTGCCAGAAATACTTCTCGCGCGAGCGCATGCCCTCCGGATCCTTGTGCACGACCTTGCGCCAGTCATCGACCCAGCCGATGGCGCCGAAGCCCAGGGTCACGAGCAGCACGATCCAGACAAAGCGGTTGCTCAGGTCGAACCACAGCAGGGTCGAGACGGCGATCGACAGCAGGATCAGCACCCCGCCCATGGTCGGTGTGCCGCGCTTGGTCAAATGGGTGTCCATGCCGTAGCCGCGAATCGGCTGGCCGATCTTGAGCTCGGTCAGGCGGCGGATCACGTAGGGCCCGGCCACCAGGCCGATCAGCAGGGCGGTCATGGCCGCCATCACCGCGCGGAAGGTCAGGTATTGAAACACCCGGAAGAACCCGAATTCGGGCGACAGTGATTGCAGCCACTGGGCCAGGCTAAGCAGCATGGGCTTGCTCCTGTTGTTGTGCGTGGGCGGTGATGGCCTGCACCACCTGCTCCATCTTCATGAACCGCGAGCCCTTGACCAGCACGCTGCCCAATTGCGGCAGCTCGGCGAGCACGGCGGCGGCCAGCGCTGCCATGTCCTCGAAATGACGGCCGCCGGCAAAGTCGGCTGTGGCCTGCACCGACTGCTCGCCTAGCGTGAACAGCTGCTCTATGCCCTGCGCCCGCGCATGCGCGCCCGCTTCGGCATGGAAGGCCGGCCCCTGGTCGCCGACCTCGCCCATGTCACCCAGCACCAGCAGGCGCGGGCCGGGCAGTTCGGCCAACACGTCGATGGCCGCGCGCACCGAGTCGGGGTTGGCGTTGTAGCTGTCGTCGACCAGCGTGATGCTGCGGCCCGCCAACGCCACGCTCAGCGCGCGTGAGCGCCCCTTGACCGGCTCGAACGCGGCCAGCCCCCGGGCGATCGTATCCAGCGGCACGCCGGCGGCCAGCGCGCAGGCCACGGCCGCCAGGGAATTCCTGACGTTGTGCCGGCCGGCGATCTGCAGGACATAGTCCAGAGCCCCGGCCGGTGTCGTCACGCTGACCTGCCAGACGCCGTCGTGCCAGCGGGCCTGTTCGAGCACCACGTCGGCAGCGCCGGTGGTCGCGAACGTCTGAGAGGTTCGGGCGCCGGCCAGCCCCTTCCAGATCGGCGTGTACTCGTCATCGGCCGGAAACACCGCCACGCCGCTGGCCGCCAGCGACGCGATGACGGCGCCATTTTCACGGGCGACGGCCTCGACCGTGCCCATGAACTCCTGGTGCTCGCGCTGCGCGTTGTTGACCAGCGCGACGGTCGGCCGGGCCAAGTCCGCCAGGTAGGCGATCTCGCCCGGGTGGTTCATGCCCAGCTCGATCACGCCGATCCGGTGCTGGTCGCGCAGGCGCAGCAGGGTCAGCGGCAGGCCGATGTCGTTGTTGAGATTGCCCTCGGTTGCGAACGCGGCCTCGGCCTTGAACGTCTTCAGGATCGCGGCGATCATCTGCGTGACCGTGGTCTTGCCATTGCTGCCCGTCACAGCGATCAGCGGAAGGCTGAACTGCTTGCGCCAGCCGGCAGCCAGCGCGCCGAGCGCGAGCTTGCTGTCGCCGACCTCGATGCCGGAAAACCCTGCGGGAAGGGCGCCGCGATGCGCGATCGCGGCCACGGCACCCTTGGCTTGGGCCTCGGCCACGAACTCGTTGGCGTCGAATCGTTCGCCCTTGAGCGCGACGAACAGGTCGCCCGCCTGCAGCGTGCGGGTGTCAGTGTGCACGCGCTGCAATGCCAGCGTGGCGTCGCCGACCAGCCGGCCTGCGGGAATCCATGACAGGGCTTGCTGCAGGGTCATCATGCGCCGGCCCTCCCCATGGCCAGAAAGTCGGCCCGGCGCCGCAGCGCGGAGCGCGCATGGGCCATGTCGGAAAACGGCTGCTTGACCCCCGCGACTTCCTGGTAGTCCTCGTGGCCCTTGCCGGCGATCAGCACCACATCTTCGGCCGCGGCCTGTTCCAGCGTCTCGGCGATGGCCAGCGCGCGGTCGGCCTGCACCTGTACCGAGTGGTCATGACTCAAGCCCAGCAGGATCTGGCTGATGATGGCCTCGGGCTTCTCGCTGCGCGGGTTGTCGCTGGTCACCACGACCTCGTCCGCGTTCTTCTCGGCCACGGCCGCCATCAACGGGCGCTTGAGGGGATCACGGTCGCCGCCACAACCAAAAATGCACCAGAGCTGGCCGCCGCGCTGTCGGGCCAGCGGTCGCAGGGCGTGCAAGGCCTTGTCCAGCGCATCGGATGTGTGGGCATAGTCGATCGCAACCAGCGGCTGCTCGGCCTCGCTGATGCATTCCATACGCCCCGGCACCGGCAGCAGGCTGCGGCAGGCCTGCACGGCCTCGGCCAGCGGCACGCCCAGCGAGCGCATGGCGGCGATCACGCCCAGCAGGTTGGCCACGTTGTACTGACCTATCAGCTGGGTCGCGAGTTCATGGCGCTGCCCGCCTTCGAGCACCGCAAACTGCAGACCCTGAGCGCCATAGCCGATATCGCGGGCCTGCAGGCGCGCCGGCGCGCGGCAGGAGACGGTCCACAGATCGAGCGGGCGGGCGGCCAGCAGGGTCGCCAGTTCCGCGCCCTTGGGATCGTCGATATTGACCACGGCCGCCTGCAGACCGGGCCAGCCAAACAGCTCGAGCTTGGCCTGCCAGTAGGCGTCCATCGACCCGTGGTAGTCCAGATGGTCCTGGGTGAAATTCGTGAACAGGGCCACGCGGATGCGGGTGCCGTCCAGGCGCCGCTCGGCCAGGCCGATCGACGAGGCTTCGATCGCGCAGGCTGCGAAGCCCTGATCGACGAAACGGCGGAAGTGGCGCTGCAGCAGCACCGGATCGGGGGTGGTCAGGCCGGTGAACTCGACGTCGGGCGGCGTTCCAATGCCCAGGGTGCCCACCAGCCCGCAGCGAATGGGCGCGGGGCGATCCAGATTGGATAGCGCCTGCGCCAGCCACCAGGCGGTCGATGTCTTGCCGTTGGTACCCGTGACCGCCAGCACGGCCAGTTGCTGCGTGGGCTCGCCATAGTAGGCTGCCGCGATCGGGCCCGTGGCGGCCTTGAGCTGCGCGTAGCTCGCAATCGTGTCGCCCTCAAAACCGTAGGCATCGACGCCGTCCTGCTCGACCAGACAGGCCGCCGCCCCCTGGGCCAGAGCTGCCGCCACATGCTCGCGGCCGTCGGTCGCGGCACCGGGCCAGGCGATGAAGCCGTCGCCGGCGCCGACCTGGCGGCTGTCGGTCTGCAGCGTGCCCGTGACCTGGGCGCACAGCCATTGCGCCGCCTGCTCGGGTGTGTGAAGTTCGCGCATCAGAACGACTCCTCCACCGCATTCGCGACGATTTGCGGCTTGACCGCCATGTCGGGCTGCACGCCCATCATGCGCAGCGTCTGCTGTACCACTTCGCTGAACACCGGGGCGGCGACCGCGCCGCCGTAATACTGACCGGCGCTGGGCTCGTCGATCATCACGGCCACGATGATGCGCGGTTTGTCGATAGGGGCCATGCCCGTGAACCAGGCGCGGTACTTGTTGCTCGCATAGCTCTTGCCGACCTGCTTGTGGGCCGTGCCCGACTTGCCGCCCACCGAGTAGCCAAGGGTCTGCGCCTTCGGGCCGGTGCCGCCGGGGCCCGCGGCCATTTGCAGCATTTTGCGAATGTCGGCCGCCGTCTTGGGCGACAGCACCTGCGCGCCCACCGCCGGCTCGTCGCTCTTGAGCATGGTGGCGGGAATGATTTGCCCCTCGTGGGCGAACACGGTGTAGGAGCGGGCCATCTGGAACAGCGAGGCCGACAGGCCATAGCCGTAGGACATCGTGGCCTGCTCGATCGGCCGCCAGGTCTTGTAGGGCCGCAGGCGGCCCGTGACGGCGCCGGGAAAGCTGATCTGCGGCTTCTGCCCGAAGCCCGCCTGCGAGAACAGCTCCCACATCTCGCGCGGCTGCATCTGCATGGCCATCTTGACCGTGCCCACGTTGCTCGACTTCTGAATCACCTCCTCGACCGTCAGCACGCCATGAGGATGCGCATCCGAGATCGTCGAGCCGGTGATCTGGATGCGCCCCGGCGCGGTCTGAATGGTCGTGCCGGGCTTGACGCGGCCGGTTTCCAGCGCCAGACCCACGGTGAAGGGCTTCATGGTCGAGCCGGGCTCGAACACATCGGTCAGCGCGATGTTGCGCAGCTGCGCGCCGCTGAGGTTCTGGCGCTTGTCGGGCACGTAGCTCGGGTAGTTGGCCAGCGCCAGCAGCTCGCCGGTGACGGTGTCGAGCACCACCACGCTACCGGCGCGCGCCTTGTTGGCGACCACCGAGTCGCGCAGCTTCTGGTAGGCGAAGAACTGCACCTTGCTGTCGATGGACAGCTGCAGGTCGCGGCCGTCGACCGGCGGCACCTGCTCACCCACATCCTCGACCACACGGCCCAGTCGGTCCTTGATGACGCGGCGCGAACCGGGACGGCCCGCCAAGTCCTTGTCGAACGCCAGCTCCACGCCTTCCTGGCCCAGGTTCTCCACGTTGGTGAAGCCCACCACATGGGCGGCGGCCTCGCCTTCCGGGTACTGGCGCTTGTATTCCTTGCGCTGGTAAATGCCCTTGATGCCCAGCGCGGCAATCTGCTGTGCCACCGGCTCGTCGACCTGGCGCTTGATCCAGACGAAGGTCTTGTCTTCGTCCTCCAGCTTCCTGTTGAGCTCGGCCAGCGGCATCTCCAGCAGCTGGGCAAGCTGCTGCAGCTTGGCCTTGTCGCGCTCCACGTCTTCGGGAATCGCCCAGATGCTCGGGGCCGTGACGCTGGAGGCCAGAATCAGGCCATTGCGATCGAGAATGCGGCCGCGGTTGGCCGGCAACTCCAGGGTGCGCGCGAAACGCACCTCGCCCTGGCGCTGGAAGAAGTCGTTGCCGAACACCTGCACATAGGCGGCCCGCGCGGCCAGCCCGACGAAGCCCAGGGCGATGGCCGCCACGATGAACTTGCTGCGCCACACCGGGGTCTTGCTCGCCAGCAGCGGGCTGGAGGTGTAGAGAACGCTTTTGCTCATGGGACAGGCTCCACCACGGCGTCGGCCCTGTAGCTGACATACTGCGTGATCGCCGGGGTGGCGGCGCGCATTTGCAGCTGCGTCTTGGCCAGCCGCTCGACGCGCAGCGGTGTTGCCTGGGCGCGCTTTTCAACCTGCAGGCGGTCGTGATCAGTCTCTATTTTGCGCGCTTCGGCCTGGACCCGGTCCAGCGCCGTGAACAGGCGGCGCGACTCGTACTGGTTGTGCACCAGGTACAGCGCACTGGCCAGCACGGCGAGCAGCAGCACAAGGTTGAGCCGGGTCATGCTGGTTCCTCCGTGCGCTCGGCCACGCGCATGATCGCGCTGCGCGAGCGCGGATTGGCGGCGACTTCGGCGGCGCCGGGCTTGATCCGGGCCAGCGCCCTGAGCTTCATTGCCCTCGGGGCGGCAAACGGCGCGCGGCGGTCGTATTCCTCGCGCGAATGTCTGGCGATGAATTGCTTGACGATGCGGTCTTCCAGCGAATGGAAGCTGATCACCACGAGCCGGCCTCCGGGTTGCAGCACATGCAGGCTGGCCTCTAGCGCCTGTTGCAACTCTTCAAGCTCGGCATTGATGAAAATCCGAAGAGCCTGAAATGTGCGCGTTGCAGGGTCCTGGCCCGGCTCGCGGGTTTTGACCGCGCCAGCCACGAGCTGGGCCAGCTCGGCGGTGGTTGAAACTGGGCCCCGTTCTTGTCGGCGAGCAACAATCGCCTTTGCAATCGGAACAGCAAACCGTTCTTCGCCGTAGTCACGTATCACCTCCGCGATCTGTTGAACTTCCGCCGTGGCCAGCCAGTCGGCCACGCTCTCGCCGCGCGTGGTGTCCATGCGCATGTCCAGCGGGCCCTCGAAACGAAAGCTGAAGCCGCGCGCCGGGTTGTCGATCTGCGGCGAACTAACGCCCAGATCCATGAGCAGCCCTGCCGCGCTGGCCGCCGGCAGGTCGGCGAGTTGGCGAAAGCCCTCGTGCCGGATTGAAAACCGCGGATCGGCGATGGACCGCGCCTCGGCAATGGCATCCGGATCCTTGTCGAAGGCAATGAGCCGGCCCCGCGACGACAGCTGCGACAGGATCAGGCGCGAATGGCCGCCGCGGCCGAACGTGGCGTCGATGTAGGTGGCGTCCGGATTGCTGAGAAGAGCGTCGACTGCTTCGTTCAACAAGACGGTGGTATGTTTCCATGAGGTGTCCACCGCGGGCTTTCAGAAAGAGAAGTCCTTGAACACATCGGGCATCTCGCCCTGCATGGCCTTGGCCTCCTCGGCCTCGTAGGTGGCCTTGTCCCAGAGCTCGAAGTGGTTGCCCATGCCCAGCAGCACGGTGTCCCTGGTGATGCCGGCCGCCGTGCGCAGTTCGGGCGACACCAGCACGCGGCCCGTGCCATCCATCTCCACATCCATGGCATTGCCCAGAAAGATGCGCTTCCACCACTGGGCCGACATCGGCAGGGCGGCAATGCGGTCGCGAAAGACCTCCCATTCGGGCCTGGGGAAGATCATCAGGCAACCGTGCGGGTGCTTGGTGATCGTGAGCTGTCCTGCGGCGGTGCTGCTGAGCGCGTCACGATGCCGGGTCGGCACCGAAAGCCGCCCCTTGGCATCCAGACTCAGAGACGAAGCCCCTTGAAACACGACAGCACACCCTCATTCGTTGAACCGCAACCAGTTGAGCGCTCTAAGACACTTTCCACCACTTAATTGCACTTTTTTCCACTGTAGCAGGAAAAGAATCGGGCGCAAGAGGGCTTGCTACAAATTTTAGTAATGAAATCAAGGACTTAGAAGCGATCTTGCAGGCGCGAAACGCCAGAAAACCGTTCTAAATGAAGCACTTAGAGCGCGCTGTGAAAGTGATTCCTGAAGGAATCCCGTTTGTCAGAGGATGTAACGCGAAAGATCCTCGTTGCGGCTCAATTCCTGCAGCCGGGCGTCCACGTAGGCCGCGTCGATCTTCACGGTCTGCCCCCCGAGTCGAGTTGCATCGAAACTGACCTCGTCGAGCAGGCGCTCCATCACGGTCGCCAGGCGCCTTGCGCCTATGTTCTCGGTCCGCTCGTTGACCTCGTAGGCGATGTGCGCCAGGCGCGTGATGCCATCGGCCGCGAACTCCAGCGCTACATTTTCTGTAGCAAGCAAGGCTTGGTATTGCTTGACCAGCGAGGCGTGGGTTTGCACGAGGATGGCCTCGAAATCCTGCACCGAGAGCGACTGCAGCTCCACGCGGATCGGGAAACGCCCCTGCAGCTCGGGAATCAGGTCGCTGGGCTTGCTGAGGTGAAAGGCGCCCGAGGCGATGAACAGGATGTGATCGGTCTTGACCATGCCGTACTTGGTCGACACGGTCGTGCCCTCCACCAGCGGCAGCAGGTCGCGCTGCACGCCCTGGCGCGACACGTCGGCGCCAGCGGCTTCGCTGCGTGAAGTCACCTTGTCGATTTCGTCGATGAACACCATGCCGTTCTGCTCGGCATTGGTGATGGCCTGGGCCTTGATCTCGTCCTCGTTGACCAGCTTGGCCGCCTCTTCATCGACCAGCAGCTTCAGCGCCTCGGCAATCTTGAGCTTGCGCAGCCGGCGCCGGGGGTTGCCCAGCTGGCTGAACATGCCGCGCAGTTGCTCGGTCATCTCGTCCATGCCGGCCGGCCCCATGATCTCAAGTTGCGGCCTGGCCTCGGCCAGCTCGATCTCGATGTCCTTGTCATCGAGCAGCCCCTCGCGCAGCTTCTTGCGAAAGACCTGCCGGGCCGTGCCGTCGGCAGGCGGGGTGGCGCCCTGCCCCAGGCCCGGCCCAGCCGAGCGGGCTGGCGGAATCAGGATGTCGAGGATGCGGTCTTCGGCCGCGTCCTCGGCCCGCGCGCGGACCTTGCGCATCTCGGCCTCGCGGGTTTGCTTGACCGCCATCTCGGCCAGGTCACGGATGATGGAGTCCACATCCTTGCCGACATAGCCGACCTCGGTGAACTTGGTGGCCTCGACCTTGATGAAGGGCGCATCGGCCAGCCGCGCCAGGCGCCGTGCAATCTCGGTCTTGCCCACGCCCGTGGGGCCTATCATCAGGATGTTCTTGGGCGTGATCTCGGCGCGTAGCTGGCCGTCGACGCGCTGGCGGCGCCAGCGGTTGCGCATCGCAATCGCCACGGCGCGCTTGGCCTGGGACTGGCCGACGATGTGCTTGTCGAGTTCAGAAACGATTTCTTGCGGGGTCATGGAAGACATGGTTGAGTGTTCAGCGTTGAGTGTTGAGCGTGAGGGGGTGTCACGCTGAACGCTGAACGCTCAACGCTCAACCTCGCCTTGGCTTCAGTCCAGCGTTTCAATCGTATGATTCATATTGGTATAGATGCACAGCTCACCGGCGATTTCCAGCGATTTCTTCACGATGTCCTGGGCCGGCAGCTCGGTATTGTCGAGCAGGGCCTTGGCAGCCGCCTGGGCATAGGCGCCGCCCGAGCCGATGGCGATGATGCCGTGCTCGGGCTCCAGCACATCGCCATTGCCGGTGATGATGAGCGAGGCGTCCTTGTCGGCTACGGCCAGCATGGCTTCGAGTCGGCGCAGCACGCGGTCGGTGCGCCACTCCTTGGTGAGCTCGATGGCCGCGCGCACCAGATGGCCCTGGTGTTTTTCGAGCTTGGCTTCGAAGCGCTCGAACAGGGTGAAGGCGTCGGCCGTCGCACCGGCGAAGCCGGCCAACACCTGGCCGTGGTAGAGCTTGCGGACTTTCCGGGCCGAGCCCTTGACGACGACATTGCCCAGGGTGACCTGGCCGTCGCCGCCTATGGCCACCTGAAGGCCGGCGGCGGTTTGACGCCGCACGCTGAGGATGGTCGTGCCGTGAAATTGTTCCATAGTCTGTGGAGTTGGGGGCGGTCGGCCCGGATGCAAGACACGTGCGCCGCGCCGCCTGGCATCGCCGAACTCAGCCCGAGCGCGGAATCACCCGGGCACACTCGCTGATGCCGATGACATTGAAGAAAGCCGCCACCAGCCGGTGAACGTCGCTGAACTGCACCTGGCGGCCTTCGGCCTGACGGCTGGACACCCAGTTCAGCAGCGTGCCGGCCGCCGAAAAATCAACCCGGACCAGCCTGGCGCATGAAATGACCAGCAGGTCGGCGCCCTGCAGTTTGCCGTTGAGCTGCTCCAGCACTGCCGTTGCGTCGCCCAGGACCTGACCGGCCATGTCGACGATGGCGGTCCCGGATGTCAGGCCGTTCATCGCCGACGCATGAAAATCGGCCGCGCCGCTGATGGTCGACAACAGCGATTCAGGGGAGGCTTCGCTGGCGAGGCTGTACCCGGCCAGTTCGCCACCCTGCGCATCGAGCGCCTTGTAGTCGCAGCGCGCCCGCTCCCACGAGGGCGGGGAGACTTCATAGGTCACGCAGTAGTTCAGCGCCGCGAGTTCGAACTCGTCGGCCCGGTTCATCAGGCGCAGCGCCTCCATGCGCAGGCGCCACAGGGCCTGGCTGACGGACTTGTCGCCCGGCGGCGTGGCTGCCTTGAACACGTTGTCCAGGACGTCCCCGCCGATGAAGCGCAACTGCACCGGCTGGGCGTTCCACCGGGCGAACAGCTTGCACAGCGGCTCGACAGCCGCCGCCTCCACCGCCGCCAACCGGCTCCAGTCCAGGCGCCAGGGCGGCTGGACCCGCTCCAGGGCCGCCTGCAGGGCCGCCAGCGACTGGATGCCCAGCACCGAGGGGCTGGTCCAGTCTGTCGCCCGGGCCGAGGGCGCGGCGGCGCCCGGCCTTGCCATTTTGCCGACCAACTCGGGAATCGAAAACCACTGGGGTGCCGAGCGCCCGAAGCGGCCGGCGAAATCGATAGCGGCGGTCTCGAAGCGCTCCTGCTGGCCCGTGGCCCGGTACAGGTCGAACAGCGTGAGCCAGGTTTCGTCATGCCCGCCTCGCGTGCCGTTGCTGCCCAGCGCTTCGAGCAGGCCGGCCTCGGCCCCCGCATCGTCACCATTGGCAAAGCGGATCGAGGCCTCCTCCAGTTCGGGGTCGTGAGCCAGTTCGTCGACCTCGACCGCAGTCAGCTTGGAGGCGGTAAACGCGCTGAGCCCGCTGTCTTTTCCATTGACCGGAGCAGCCGGCTCCTCGGGTGCGGGCTGGCCCGCGTCCTTGAGCGCGATCAGGGGCGCGGGGTCCGTCCTGGCGTAGTGGCTCCCGTCCGGTGGCGAAAGCGGCGACGGATCGCTGCTGATGTCGCCAATGGACTCGCCGGACATCGGAAAGCCGCCGCTGCGCGCCGAGGAGTCGCCATTCTTGGTTTTCCACCATTGCATCGACATCTGGGCTTCGATCTCGTCGATCTTCTTGAGCGTCATGGCCCGGTCGTCGGGCTTGGACGGCATGCTGCTCTGGAAGAACGAGGGACGGGCTGCGAAATCCTGGCCTACCAGGGCCTCGCGACGGCGCATTTTGCGCAGCATGTCGAACTCGCGCTTGCGAACGAAGTCGTTGCGCCGCTTGCGCTCGATCATCTCCTTGAGCATCTGCTTGCTGTAGCTGCTCTCGCGATCCGACTCCTGCTGATCGAGGTCGGCCCAGTTCGTCGTCGGATTGCGGACGAACTTCACCACCTTGGACAGCAAGCCGCCGTTCTGGTCTTTGGCCATAGGTACCGTCTTATCCTGCGGACGAGCGACGGCTCAGTTGCCGCCCGGCCGCCCCAAGGCAACTGCGGCCCCCTCGGGGGGCAGCGCAGCACACGAAGTGGCAAGCGTGGGGGCCATCCTCAGTCGCCAAACATCTTCTGCTTGAGCTCGCGGCGCTGCTGCGCTTCCAGCGACAGCGTGGCCGTGGGCCGCGCCAGCAGGCGGCCGACACCGATGGGCTCGCCGGTCTCGTCGCAATAGCCGTAGTCGCCGGCGTCGATGCGGGCGATGGACTGCTCGATCTTCTTGAGCAGCTTGCGCTCGCGGTCGCGGGTGCGCAGCTCCAGCGCATGCTCTTCCTCGATCGTGGCGCGGTCGGCCGGATCGGGAACGATCACGGTCTCCTCGCGCAAATGCTCGGTGGTTTCACCGGCACTGTTGAGGATGTCCTGCTTGAGCTGCAGCAGCTTGAGGCGGAAGTAGCCCATCTGCTTCTCGTTCATGTATTCCGAGTCGGGCATGGCCAGAACCTCGGCGTCCACCAACTGGTCGATCGCCTTGGATTTCCAGTTGTTGGCCAGCTTGGGGTCTTTGTTGACCGCAACGAAGGGGGGTGGGGCGAGTACAGGAGATGACATTGTGTGTAGATAGCTGGATTTGGCCGCAGTCGAAGCAACCGCAGGCGCCATGGAAGGAACTGTCAGCTGGGCGAGCCGGGCCGAAACCCGGGGGGCCCTGGCCACCGGCGCGGCCGCCACGGGGGCGGCGACCACGGCCGGCGGGACGGGCCTGGCTGCCACAGCCTTGACAGGCGTTTTTTCCGCCGGCTTGGCCACCTTGGGAGCGGCGCCGGCCGGGGCTTTAATTGAAGCCTTGAGGGGTTTGCTGCTTGGAATGCTCTTCTTCGGAATGGGTTTCGCTGCTTTCTTCGCGGCAGTCTTGACGGGCTTGTGAGCCACCTGGGCTACCGGTTGCTTGGCCAGGGCCTTGGCCGCAGTCCTGGCTGCGGCTTTCCCGACTGCCCCGGACTTGGCCACCGGTTTGGCCGTTGCCTTGGCCACAGGCCTGGATGCCTTCTTCGCCGCCGCCTTGACCGCCGGCTTGGCAACTGGCTTCGCCCCAGCCTTGGCAGCGGGCTTCGCCACAACCTTGGCGGCCGGCTTGGCCGCAGCCTTTGCAGCTGGCCTGGCCGAAGCCTTGGCCGCCGGCTTGGCCTTGGCGACCGGCCTGGGCGCTTTGGCCTGAACCTTGGGCTTGCTGGGCTGGGCTTTCACTTCTTGTCTCCTCGCAGAGCTGGCCATGGCGTGAGCCGGACTTTCGCTGGCTGACCTGCTCCTTTCGGGTGATGGGTGGTCCTCAATTCCTCGAGTTATACCCTTATTGTCGACCTTCGCGAGCTCGTTCTTAGGCTTTTCACTGGCGCGCGATTGTATCGGCTTGGCCAGGGCAAAACCCATCAGTTGCAGAATCGAGACAATCATTTCGCGCCCTGCCCTCCAGGTTCATTTGTTATTTCACACCAGGCACTGCTCCAGCCCTTGCACAAGGATGTCCTTGGGCAGTTCGATGCCGATGAACACCATCTTGCTGGTCCGGTGCTCGTCATCGGCCCACTTCGGCCCCAGGTCGCTGCCCATGAGCTGGTGCACGCCCTGGAAGATCACCTTTCGGTCCGTGCCTGTCATGTTCAGCACACCCTTATAGCGCAGCATGCGCGGGCCGTAAATATTGACGATGGCGCCCAGGAAGTCTTCGAGCCTGGCCGGGTCGAAAGCGCGCTCGGACCTGAAGACAAAGCTCTTGACGTCGTCGTCGTGGTGATGGTGGTGGCCATCCTCATGCTCGTGCGAGGGGTGGTCGCAGTGATCGCCATGCTCGTGGTCGTGCCCGGCTTCCTGCAGGAAGTCCGGGTCGATGTCGAGCTTGGCGTTGAGGTTGAAGCCGCGCAGGTCGAACACCTCGGACAGGGCCACTTCGCCGAAGTGCACGGCCTTTTGCGGCGCCCGCGGGTTCATGTGCTTGAGGCGATGGATCAGCGCCTCGGTTTCGTCCTGGGCCACGAGATCGGTCTTGCTGATGAAGATCTGGTCGGCAAAGCCCACCTGGCGGCGCGCCTCCTGGCGCTCGTTGAGCTGCTGGGCGGCATGCTTGGCGTCGACCAGGGTCAGGATGGAGTCCAGCAGGAAGCTCTCGGCGATCTCGTCATCCATGAAGAAGGTCTGCGCCACCGGGCCGGGATCGGCCAGGCCGGTGGTCTCGATCACCACGCTGTCGAAGTCGAGCAGGCCCTTGCGCCTCTTGGCAGCCAGCAGCTGCAGCGTGGAGCGCAGGTCCTCGCGGATCGTGCAGCAGATGCAGCCATTGCTCATCTGGATGATCTGCTCCCTGGTGTCGGACACGAGGATTTCGTTGTCGATGTTTTCTTCGCCGAATTCGTTTTCGATCACGGCGATCTTCTGGCCATGGGCTTCCGCGAGCACGCGCTTGAGCAGCGTGGTCTTGCCGGAACCCAGGAAGCCAGTGAGGATGGTGGCGGGGATGAGACTCATGGTAATGACCGGAAATTCAGCAGGTGGGGAGTGTAGCGGTCAAATCAAGGCCCTGTGCGGCACCGCCCCGTGCCGGCAGCGGCGGCCAGGCAAAACGACACATCGCTAGCATTTCTGTAGCGCATCACGCCTGATCCACCAGGCTAATCAACCAAAATACTCGCAAGCGGGCATGATTTCAAGCTTTCTTGATGACCACCAGTCCCTTGAGGTATTCGCCCTCGGGGAAGGCAATGGTCATGGGGTGGTCGGGCGCGCCGCCCAGGCGCTCGCTGATGTAGCCGTCGACCCCGGCATCGATGCCGGCCGAGGCCACGATTTTATGGAACAGGTCGGCGCTGATGCCGCCCGAGCAGGAGTAGGTGAACAGCACGCCGCCGGGCTCCAGCAGCTTCAAGGCCAGGCGGTTGATGTCCTTGTAGGCCCGCGCCGCGCGTTCGGCATGGGTGGCCGTGGGGGCGAACTTCGGGGGGTCCAGGACGATGGCGTCGAACGTCCGGCCCTGGTCCAGGAACTGGCGCAGCGACTGGTTGACGTCGGCGTCCAGGAAGCTGGCGGCCCCGGGCTCGAAGCCGTTGAGCGCCAGCTGGGCGCGGGCGCGCTCCAGGGCCGGGGCCGAGGAGTCGATCGAGGTCACATGACCCGCGCCGCCGGCCTGGCGCAGGCCCGACAGGGCCGCCACGGTGAAGCCACCGGTATAGCAATAGCAGTTGAGCACGCGCTGAAAACCCAGGCGGCGCGCATAGTCGGCAAACTTCCTGCGGCTGTCGCGCTGGTCGAGGTAGAAGCCGGTCTTGTGGCCTTCGGCGATGTCCAGGCTCAGCCTCCAGTCATGTTCGCGGATGGTGAGCTCGGTCGCGCCCGAGCCGCGCAGCCAGCCCCTGACCTCGGGCAGGCCTTCGAGGCTGCGCACGCTGGCGTCGGAGCGCTCGTACAGGCGCTGCAAGCCGGTCTCGGCCAGCAGGGCCTGTGCCAGCACGGCCTTCCAGCGCTCGGCGCCGCAGCTCAGGAACTGCGCGACCAGGGTGTCGCCGTAACGGTCAACGATCAGCCCCGGCAGGCCGTCGGACTCGCCATGAACCAGCCGCAGGCCATCACTTTCTATCTGAAATCTGGCTCTGGCCCTGATCGAGCGGGCGACTGACGCCATGAAAAACGGAGCATCTATGCGCTGCGCAGGATCGAAACTCCAGACCCGGGCGCGGATCCTCGAGCTGGGGCTGAAGGCCGCCCAGGCCAGGAATTCGCCCTTGTGGGACTCCACCCGCACCGTCTCACCGGCATCGGCGCCACCTTTGGCGATGGCGGAATCGAAAATCCACGGGTGCCGGCGCAGCAGCGAGCGCTCCTTGCCTTCTTTGAGTCGGATGATTTTCATGGGCCTGTATTGTGCGGCCGGCCCCCGCCAAGCCCCCTGAGTCAGGACTTGGGCTTGAGCCTGGCCCGCGGATGAGCCGCGTCGTAGGCCTTGGCCAGATGCTGGAAATCGAGCCTTGTGTAGACCTGGGTGCTCGTGATGTTGGCGTGGCCCAGCAGTTCCTGTACCGCCCTGAGGTCGCCGCTGGACTGCAGCAAATGGCTGGCAAACGAGTGGCGCAGCATGTGCGGATGGACCGGCGTGGCCAGCCCGGCCTGCAGGCTGCGGCGCTTCAGTCGCTGCCAGACCGACTGGGCGCTCAGCCGGCTGCCGTGGCGGCCGACGAACAGCGCCGGCGAGGCGCCGTCTGCGGCCGTGCCGCGCACCTCCAGCCAGCGCCTGAGCGCCTCAAGCGCCTTGCGGCCCACCGGCGTGCTGCGGCGCTTGCTGCCCTTGCCCAGCACATGGGCCTCGGCCGCCTGCAGGTCGATCCAGCCGCGCGCCTGGGGGCTGGCCTCCAGGTCCAGGCCCACCAGCTCACCGACGCGCAGGCCGCAGCCATAAAGCAGCTCGACCATCGCGGCGTCGCGCGCTTCGAGCCAGGGGTCTGCACCCTCGTCGTCGTGACTGGCCAACTGCACGGCGTCATCCACGCTCAGGGCCTTGGGCAGGGGCTTGGCCGCCTTGGGCGCACGCACACCCTGCACTGGGTTGCTGCCGACCAGCCCCTCGAGCCCCAGCCAGCGGTAAAAGCCGCGCCAGCCCGACAGGATCAGCGCGATGCCGCGGCCGCTGCGGCCACGGCTGTGCATTTGAGCAACCCAGCGGCGGATATGGGCGTTGTGCACCTCGGTCAGCGCGATACCGGCCTCGCCGGCCTGGGCGGCCAGCTTTTGCAGGTCCAGCGCATACAGCTCCCCGGTGCGCTGGGCCAGGCGCTTCTGCACGCGCACATGCTCGAGGTAGCGCTCGACAAGAGGCTGAGCTTCGACAGGCTCAGCCTGAGCGGCAGACCGGGACTGCCTTGTGCCCATCTTCAGGCCGGGCGCAGCCGGGACAGCGCGGCACTGGCGAGCTCGGCGATGCGGTCGAGAAAGTCCGTGCCCATGCCGTTGTGAAAACGCTGCGGGTCGGGCGAGGCCAGCACCAGCAGGCCAAAGGCCTGGGGCGCCGCGCCCGCACGCAAGGGAATCAGGGCCAGCGACATGGCCGCGGCCGGATCGTCGAGCCAGCCCACGGGCTCAAAGCCGGAGTTCACGCCGCAGTAGGCCGAAGCCAGCGAGGAGGCAAAGGTCTTGGCGTCGTCGCTCACGCCCTGGGCAAAGGCCTCGCCGGCAAAGGCCTCGGCCACGCCCCAGACCTTGATCGCGACCTGGGGCACGACAAACTGCGCCTTGAGCTCGCCGCCGATGCGCTGCGGCAGCTCGCGCGCGGAGGTCGTGAGAAACAGGTTGCGGACCCAGCGCTGCAGCTTGTCGGCAATGATGACGTTCTCGTTGCCGTGACGGATCATCTCCATGATGCGCAGCTCCAGCGCCTTGATCTTGTCGCGCAGCATCTCGGCCTGGCGCTCCTGCAGGCTCACGGCGCGGCTGCCGTGCGGGCTGCTCAGCTGCACGCTGGCCAGCAGCTCGGCATGGCGCTCGAAGAAATCGGGGGTGTTGACCAGGTAGTTGGCGATGTCGTCTTCGGTGATCGGGTTCATGGAGGAAGGGGTCGTCATAGGTTGTCCGGAATCTCGATATCGCCTGAAAACACCGTCACGGCGGGGCCGGTCATCAGCACCGGGGCGTCGCCGCCCTGCCATTCGATCGTGAGCCGCCCGCCGCGGGTGTCGACATCGACGCGCGCGTCCAACAGGCCCAGCCGTATGCCCGCGACCACGGCCGCGCAGGCGCCCGTGCCGCAGGCCAGGGTTTCGCCGGCGCCGCGCTCGTAGACGCGCAGCCGCACCTTCGAGCGGCCGAGCAGCTGCATGAAGCCCGCGTTCACGCGCCGCGGAAAACGCGGGTGGTGCTCGATCAGCGGGCCCTGGGTGAGCACCGGCGCGGTCTCGACATCATCGACCAGCTGGACCGCATGCGGATTGCCCATCGACAGGACTGCTACAGGAATGATAGCAGATCCCGCTTCCGTATCGAGGGCCAGATGCCATTTTTCCCATGAACCCGCGGGCTCGGGGCGCAGCCCGGCCGCATCGAAGGGCACGCGCGCCAGCTCGAACACGGGAGCGCCCATGTCCACCGTGACCCGGCCGTCGGGATTCATGCGCGGCTCGATCACGCCGCTCACTGTTTGCACCCGCACCGCATCCTTGGTCGTCAGGCCCTGCTCGCGCACGAAGCGCACAAAGCAGCGCGCACCATTGCCGCACTGCTCGACCTCGCCGCCGTCGGCGTTGTGGATCACGTATTCAAAGTCGACGCCCGCAGCCGGCGCGGGACGCACCGACAGGATCTGGTCGGCTCCGACGCCGAAATGCCGGTCGGCCAGAAAGCGGTACTGGCCCGGGCTCAGGCCCAGCGGGCCGCGTGTCTCGTCGAGCACGACAAAGTCGTTGCCCGCACCCTGCATCTTGGTAAAGCGGATTCGCATCGGCGAATTATCTGCCGATCCGTCACCGGCGCGTGGGCAGGCCGCCCGGCGCTGTCGATAATGCAGCCATGGTCCGACCCTCCCAATTCCTTCACCGCCAGCGCGAACCCTCGCCCACACTGCCGGCGGCCACCGTGCTGCTGCTGCGCGACAGCCCGCAGGGCATCGAGGTGCTGATGACGCGCCGCTCCATGAGCGCCAGCTTCGCCCCCGGCGCCTATGTGTTTCCGGGCGGCGGCATCGACGAGGCCGACGCACAGGCCCCAGCGGCCCGGCGGCCCACGCAAAGCGAACTGCACCTGACGCAGGCGAATGCTGCGATCCGCGAGAGCTTCGAGGAGCTCGGCGTTTTGCTGGCCCGCCGCTCCGATGGCACGCCGGCCGGGCCCGGCGACATCGCCGCGCTCGACCGCCAGGCGCCGTTCATCGAACAATGCCGCTCGCGCGGCCTGACCCTGGCGGCCGACCAGGTCTTCGTGCTGGCCCACTGGATCACCGACCGGGACCTGCCGCGCCGCTTCGACGTGCCCTTTCTCGTGGCGCGCATGCCGGCGGACCAGGTGCCCGTGGCCGACGAGGCCGAGCAGTTCGAGCCGGTCTGGGTGCGGCCCATCGACGCGCTGGCAAGGCACAAGGCCGGCCAGTTCTTCATGATCTTCCCGACCATCCGCACGCTGGAACGGCTGCAGGACTTCTACAGCGTCGAGGCTGTGCTGCACGCCTGCGCCGGCGAGCAGCCGTTGTGGACCTCCTGCCCGCGCGCCGGCCTGCTCGCAGGCCATGAGGCGCGCTACATGGAGAGCGACCCGCCCTATGGCGAGCTGGCCCTGGTCTGCCCCGACGGCCAGATCGTGCATCACCTGGACTGGCAGACCGAGCAGCCGGTCGCGCTGCTGAAAAACCTGATGCGCCTGACCGCGCCCAACCCCGGCGTGATGACCGGTCCGGGCACCAACAGCTACCTGGTCGGCGACCCCGACAGCGGCTACCTCGTGATCGACCCGGGGCCCGATGAGCCCGAGCACATCGAGCGGCTGTGGCGCGCCGCCGCCGGCCAGATCCGCATGATCGTCTGCACCCACTCGCACCCCGACCATTCGCCCGGCGCCCGCAGGCTGCAGGCGCTGTGCGCGGCCCGCCCGCCGATCCTGGGCCTGCCCTCGGCCCCCACGGCGCGCACGCACAGCCACTTCACGCCCGACCGGTCGCTACAAAATCAGGAGCACCTGACGCTGCAAGGACGCGGGCTCACCCACAGCTTGAAGGTCATCCACACGCCGGGCCATGCGGCCAACCACCTGTGCCTGGTGCTGCTGGAGGACGGCCTGCTGTTCTCCGGCGACCACATCCTCAACGGCAGCACGACCGTGGTCGACCCGCCCGACGGCGACATGACGGCCTACCTCGATTCGCTGGACCTGCTCAGCGCCGCCTGCGATGCGCATGGCATCGAGTTCATCCTGCCGGCCCACGGCTATGTGCTGAGCCAGGCCCCGGCAGCCATCGCCCGGCTCAAGGCGCACCGCCTCAAGCGCGAGGCCAAGATCGTCGCCGCGATGCGGGCCCTGCCCGACGGGACCCCGGAGGACTGGGTGGCCCGGGCCTACGACGACGTGCCGCCGCGCCTGTGGCCGGTCGCGCAGCGCTCGCTGCTGGCCCATGTGCAGCGCATCGAGACCCTGGGCCTGGCGCCTCGAAAAGTGTGAAGCCCGCCGTTACGCCGGATTCTGTGCATCGGGTTGCCCCGATGTGACCGCCATTACTCTGGGCCGCCGGTCACCCGGCGGCTCGGTGCTACCTACCCGCCAGCTCTGCGGAGCCACATCGTCGCTGGCCTATTTGGTATTGCTGCGCGTAGAGATTGCCCGTTTCACCCGGACTCAACCGGCTCGTCTCTGTTGCTCTGATCCTCACCTCGCGGTGGACAGGTGTTGCCTGCTACGCTGCCCTGTGCAGTCCGGACGTTCCTCCAGTGCGGTGTTTCCACCCGACGCCAGGCGTCGGCCTTGCGGCTTGCACCAGCGGCGGTCTGGCGAGCTTCACAGTTCCCATTATCGGCCAGCGCGGTGCGACATCTAAAATCGGGGCCTGCTTGATCGACACGAGCCCCATGATTCGCCTGACCGAACTCAAACTCCCGCTGGACCACGCGGACGACGCCCTGCCCACTCTCATCGCCCGCACCCTGGGCATTGCTGCCGAGGCCATCGGCTCCCTCAAGGTCCACAAGCGCAGCTTCGACGCACGCAAGGCCGAGCTGCTGCAGGTCTACATCGTCGATGTGCAGCTCACCGACCCCGCGGCCGAGGCCGCTCTGCTGCAGCGCCACGCCGGCCACCCCCGCATCGGCCCCGCGCCCGACATGGCCTGGCGTCCCGTGGGCCAAGCCCCGGCCGGGCTGGCCACGCGGCCCGTCGTCGTGGGCTTCGGCCCCTGCGGCATCTTCGCCGCCCTGGTGCTGGCGCAAATGGGCTTCAAGCCCATCGTGCTGGAGCGCGGCAAGACCGTGCGGCAGCGCACCAAGGACACCTGGGGCCTGTGGCGCAAGAAGCTGCTCAACCCTGAATCGAACGTGCAGTTTGGCGAGGGCGGCGCCGGAACCTTCTCCGACGGCAAGCTCTACAGCCAGATCAGGGACCCGCGCCATCTGGGCCGCAAGGTCATGGAAGAGTTCGTGAAGGCCGGTGCGCCGCCCGAAATCCTCTGCGTGGCCCATCCCCACATCGGCACCTTCAAGCTGGTCAAGGTGGTCGAGAACATACGCGAGCAAATCATCGCGCTGGGCGGCGAGATCCGCTTCGAGCAGCGCGTGACCGATCTGCTGATCGAACATGGTCACCTGCGCGGTTTGACGGTGCTGGACCAGGCCACCGGCGCCACGCACGAACTGCGCGCCGACCAGGTCGTGCTGGCGCTCGGTCACAGCTCGCGCGACACGTTTGCGATGCTGCACGAGCGCGGCGTGCACCTGCAAGCCAAGCCGTTTTCCATCGGCTTTCGCATCGAGCACCCGCAGGGCCTGATCGACCGCGCCCGCTGGGGCAAGCACGCGGGCCACCCGCTGCTGGGCGCAGCCGATTACAAACTGGTTCACCACGCAAGCAACGGCCGCTCGATCTACAGCTTTTGCATGTGCCCCGGCGGCACGGTCGTGGCGGCGACCTCGGAGCCCAACCGCGTGGTCACCAATGGCATGAGCCAGTATTCACGCAACGAGCGCAACGCGAATGCGGGCATCGTCGTGGGCATCGAGCCGCGCGACTACCCGCGCGAGCCGGCGGCCTTCGAGGCCACGCTCGGGCGCAGCTACGGCGCCGAGGCCCTGGCGGCTGGCCACGCCCACCCGCTGGCCGGCATCGTGCTGCAGCGCCGGCTCGAGTCCCAGGCCTTCACGCTAGGCGGCAGCAGCTACGAGGCGCCGGGCCAGCTGGTCGGCGACTTCATCGCCGGCAAGCCCTCCACCGCGATCGGCAGCGTCGAGCCGTCCTACAAGCCCGGCGTCCAGCTCGGCGACCTGTCCGGCGCCCTGCCCGACTACGCGATCGCAGCCATGCGCGAAGCCCTGCCGGCCTTTGGCCGCAAGATTCCGGGCTTCGACATGCACGACGCGGTGCTGACGGGAGTGGAAACGCGCACTTCGTCGCCGCTGAAGATCAGCCGTGGCGACGATTTCCAGAGCCTCAATGTGCGCGGCCTGTACCCGGCCGGCGAGGGCGCGAGCTACGCGGGCGGGATCCTCTCGGCCGGGGTCGACGGCATCAAGGTGGCCGAAGCCGTGGCGCGCAGCCTGCTGTCTTCATCCCCTCTCCCGCTGGGAGAGGGTTAGGGTGAGGGCAGTCTTGCAGGGTGGGTAGCGTCGCTGCCTACGCCGGGGGTGTTGTGGTTCAAAGGGTGGGCAGCGAAGCTGCCCACCCTTAGGGGCTCAGGCCGCTTGCAGCGCGGCAATCCGTTGCTCGATCGGCGGGTGGGTCGCAAACAGCTGGCCGATGCCGCCCGCGATTCCCATGGCCGCCATGCTCTTGGGCAGCTCGCCCGGGTGCATGCCGCCCAGGCGCGCCAGGGCGTTGATCATCGGCTGCTTGCGCCCCATCAGCTGGGCCGCACCGGCGTCGGCGCGGAACTCGCGCTGGCGGCTGAACCAGGCGACGATGATGGCCGCCAGGAAACCGAGCACGATGTCGAGCACGACGGTCGTGACCATGTAGCCGATGCCGGGCCCCGAGCGCTCTTCATCACCCTTGCGCAAAAAGCTGTCGACCAGATAGCCGATCACGCGGCTGAGGAACACGACAAAGGTGTTCATCACGCCCTGAATCAGCGTCATCGTCACCATGTCGCCGTTGGCGATATGGGCCACTTCGTGGCCGATCACGGCCTCGACTTCCTCGCGCGTCATGCCCTGCAGCAGGCCCGTGGAGACGGCCACCAGGGCCGAGTTCTTGAATGCGCCCGTGGCAAAGGCATTGGGGTCGCCCTCGAAAATGCCGACCTCGGGCATGCCGATGCCGGCCTTGTCGGCAAACTTGCGCACCGTGTCCACGATCCAGGCCTCGTCGGCCGAGCGCGGCTGCTCGATGATCTGCACACCGGCGCTCCACTTGGCGATGGGTTTGCTGATCAGCAGCGAGATGATGGCGCCGCCAAAGCCCATGATCAGCGCGAAGCCCAGCAGCGCACCGAGGTTCAGGCCGTTGGCCGTGAGGTAGCGGTTGACGCCCAGCAGGCTGGCCACGATGCCCAGCACCACCACGACGGCAAGGTTGGTCAGTACAAACAGAACAATGCGTTTCATGAATTCTCCGAGGGATGGATGAAGTCCGCCCTGACGCGAAAGATGGAGGCATGCCGGCCCGAATCAAGTCGTGTCATGCCGCCCAACTGAATTTTGTATTTGCTTAGGGTGTTCTGCGGGGGCGGAATACAAGAGAGTCATCATAGAAGCAAAAGTTCTGGTTCTCCGCCCACCAGCCGGGCACGCCCAGCACCGGTAGCGGCGCAAACGGCTTGCCGGCAAGCTTGGCCGCGCCCAGGTCGGCCGCCACCCAGGCGTCCAGTTCCGCTATCGAATGAATAGTGCCATCCACCCGGTACACATGGGCCGTGATCGCTTTTCGTGGACAAACCAGCTTCTCCAGCAGCGCGTGGCCAAACAGCACCAGCCGCGCCTCATCCCACAGCGGGCGCAGCGCCACGAACAGCCGGCGCCAGTCGCGCTGCGCCAGCGCCTGCCACAGCGGCTCGGGCGCCTGCAGCAAGGCGGCGTTTTCGTCGAACAGCGTCAGCGCGTCGCGAACGGGCCCGCGCACCGGCTGCACGCCGACAGCGGCGATTTCCGCGGCCTGCAGCTGGTTGAGCCGGCGCTTGGTCCGCGGGAAGCAGATCCAGCAGATGCCATTGAAAAAGTCATGCAAGCCCTCGCGGGTTGGGCAGCAGTCGCTATTAAAAATATAGCGGTCGTAGGCCTCGCCGGCCGGCAGCTCGCCCTGCGGCACGAAGCGCACCGGCGCGGCCTGCGTGCGGTTGAGCGCCTGGTGCAGCGCCAGACCCTCACCCACGGCCCGCGCCACAGACTGCCCCGCTTCGCGCCAAGGCGCAAGCCACGGCGCCTGCCAGTCAATGGCCTCTAGACCATGCGCCACGGCAGTGATTCACCCGAGCGCAGCGGCTTGAGCTCGGCTTGGCCAAAGGCAAAGCTCTCGGGCGGGGTCCAGGTTTCGCGCCGCAGCGTGACCTTGCCCTGATTGCGCGGCAGGCCGTAGAAGTCCGCGCCGTTGAAGCTGGCGAAGGCTTCGAGTTTGTCGAGCGCGCCGGCCGCGTCAAACGCCTCGGCGTACAGCTCCAGAGCCGCATGCGCGGTGTAGCAGCCGGCGCAGCCGCTGGCATGCTCCTTGAGCTGCGCGGGGTGCGGCGCGCTGTCGGTTCCGAGGAAGAATCTGGCATTGCCGCTGGTGGCGGCCTGGACCAGGGCGACGCGATGGGATTCGCGCTTGAGCACCGGCAGGCAGTAGTAATGCGGGCGGATGCCGCCGGTGAAAATCGCGTTGCGGTTGTACAGCAGGTGGTGGGCCGTGACGGTCGCGCCGGTGAAGCGGTCCGCGTCGCGCACATACTGCGCGGCCTCCTGCGTCGTGATGTGCTCGAACACGATCTGGAGCTCGGGAAAATCGCGGCGCAGCGGGATCAGCTGCTTGTCGATGAACACGGCTTCACGGTCGAACAGGTCGACCTCGGGCGAGGTCACCTCCCCATGCACCAGCAGCAGCAGCCCTTCGCGCTGCATGGCCTCCAGCGTCTTGTAGGTCTTGCGGATGTCGGTCACGCCCGCGTCGCTGTTGGTGGTGGCGCCGGCCGGATAGAGCTTGCAGGCCACGATGCCGGCGTCTTTCGCGCGCCGGATCTCGTCGGGCGGCAGGTTGTCGGTCAGGTACAGCGTCATCAGCGGCTCGAAGGCCAGCCCTTGCGGCACGGCGGCGCGGATGCGCTCGCGGTAGGCCACGGCTTGGGCGGCCGTGGTCACCGGCGGCTTGAGGTTGGGCATGATGATGGCGCGGCCAAACTGCGCGGCCGTGTGCGGCACGACGGTGCGCAGCGCGTCGCCGTCGCGCACATGCAGGTGCCAGTCGTCGGGGCGGGTGATCGTGATTTCCTGGGTCATGGCCCATATTGTCCCAAAACCCAGCCAGCCTTCAGCGCGTAGCGAGCGGGATGCGGCGCGAGGCGCGGGTGCCCGAAGAAAACCGGAGCGACCTTGACGGTCGTGAGGATTTTCTTTGGGCTGCAACGACGCAATGCGCCCGCGCAGTAGCGCCCAACCTCAGTGACCCAGGATCTTGTTGAGGAAGTCCTTGGTGCGCGGCTGGCGGTTCTCCGGGTGGTTGAAGAACTCGTCTTTCGAGCAGTCTTCGAGGATCCTGCCGCCCACGTCCATGAAGATCACGCGGTGGCTGACCTTGCGCGCAAAGCCCATTTCGTGCGTCACGACCATCATGGTCATGCCTTCGTTGGCCAGGCCCACCATCACGTCGAGCACCTCGCCGACCATCTCGGGGTCGAGCGCCGAGGTCGGCTCGTCGAACAACATCACGATCGGGTCCATGGACAGGGCGCGCGCAATCGCCACGCGCTGCTGCTGGCCGCCGGACAGCTGGCCGGGGAACTTGTCCTTGTGTCCGATCAGGCCCACGCGATCGAGCATTTTGAGGCCGCGCGTTTTGGCCTCATCCGGGCTGCGGCCCAACACCTTGATCTGCGCAATCGTCAGGTTCTCGGTCACCGAGAGGTGCGGAAACAGCTCGAAATGCTGGAACACCATGCCCACGCGGCTGCGCAGCTTGGGCAGGTCGGTCTTGGGGTCGTGCACCGCGACGCCATCGACCGTGATCTCGCCTTTCTGAAACGGCTCGAGCGCGTTGATGGTCTTGATCAGCGTGGACTTGCCCGATCCCGAGGGGCCGCAAACCACGACGACCTCGCCCTTTTGGATGCTGGTGGAGCAGTCGGTCAGCACCTGCACGGGGCCATACCACTTGGACACGTTTTTGAGTTCGATCATGAAGGTTCTCCGCTCAGCGAATGATGGCAATTTTCCTGTGCAGGCGCTTGACCAGCCAGGACAGCGCAAAGCACATGATGAAGTACACGACGGCCGCCAGCAGATAGCTCTCGATCGGCCGGCCGTAGTTCTTGCCGGCGGTCTCGAAACCCTTGAGCATGTCGTAGGCGCCGATCGCGTAGACCAGCGAGGTGTCCTGGAACAGGATGATGGTCTGCGTCAGCAGCACCGGCAGCATGTTGCGAAAGGCCTGCGGCAGCACGACCAGCTTCATGTTCTGGCCATAGGTCATGCCCAGCGCCTGGCCGGCAAACACCTGGCCGCGCGGAATGGACTGGATGCCCGCGCGCATGATCTCGCTGAAATACGCCGCCTCGAACGCGACAAAGGTGATCACGGCCGAGATTTCGGAGCGGTAGTTGGCGCCCAGCCCGCCGGGGATCAGGGCGTAGAAGGACGCCGGCACCAGCAGGAAGAACCACAGGATCACCATGACCAGCGGGATGCTGCGCATGCCGTTGACATAGATCGTGGCCGGCACATCGAAGACCTTGCGGCCCGACAGGCGCATCAGCGCCAGCAGGGTGCCGAACAGCACGCCGCCGATGGTGGCAACGATCGTCAGCACGACGCTGAAGTAAAAGCCCTTGGTCACGAACCGGCTGATCAGCTCCCAGTTGTAGAACGACAGGTCGAGATTCATCTCAATGCCCCCCTCCGGTCCCGCCCGCGGCGATGAAGCCCGGCACGGCCGACCGCTTCTCGATGAAGGTCATCAGGCGGTTGATCGCGAAGGCCGAGACGATGTAGAGCCCCGTGACCGCGAGGTAGATCTCGATGCCGCGCGCGGTTTCCTCCTGCGCCTGCATCGCGAACATCGTCAGCTCGGCGATCGAGACGGCGAAGGCCACGGAAGAGTTCTTGAAGATGTTCATCGACTCGCTGGTCAGCGGCGGGATGATGATGCGAAACGCCATCGGCAGCAGCACATAGCGGTAATACTGGGGCGTGGTGAAGCCCAGGGCCATGCCCGCATAGCGCTGGCCACGCGGCAAGGCCTGGATGCCGGCGCGCACCTGCTCGCCGATGCGCGCCGAGGTGAAGAAGCCCAGGGCCAGCACGACCAGGAAGAAGCCCGGCACATCTTTCATGGCAGGAAAAAGCGCCGGAACCACGTGGTACCAGACGAAGATCTGCACCAGCAGCGGAACGTTGCGAAACAGCTCGACCCAGGCATTGCCGAATCTCACCCAGCCCGGGTTGTGGGGCAGCGTGCGCACGGTTCCGATGATGGAGCCGATCACCAGCGCCACCGCCAGCGCGAGCACCGACACCGAGACCGTCCAGCCCCAGGCCGACACCATCCATTGCCAGTAACTGGGGTGTTGACCCCCCGGGTCTTGCAAGAAGATTTCCCATTGCCAGGTCATACCGGCTGCTCCTCAACTGTTATAGGTTTGTGGTCCAAAGCAAGTTCCGTGCGATGGTGATCCAGCGCCAACGGTTTGTAAAGTGCGCGCCACTTAAACAAAAGCCCGCCACGACAGGGGCGGGCTTGTGCAGACGGCGCCAGGATTACTTCTTCGCGTAGTCTTCCATCGGCTTGTCGTTGGGGTTGGCCCAGGCCGCCTTGGTGGCGTCGCTCAAAGCCAGCCCGATCTTCACGTTCGCGGGAGGAATGGGCTGCAGGAACCACTTGTCCCAGAGCTTGGCGAGCTCGCCCGCCTTGATCTGGGCCTTGATGCTGTCGTCCACCACCTTCTTGAAGGCCGGGTCGTCCTTGCGGATCATGATGGCGATCGGCTCCACGCTCAGCACTTCGCCCACGATCCTGAAATCGGCCGGGTTCTTGGCCTTGGCGATGTTGGAGGCCAGAATCGAGCCGTCCATCACAAAAGCGTCGGCGCGGCCCGATTCGAGCAGCAGGAAGCTGTCGGCATGGTCCTTGCCGAACACCTCCTTGAAGTCCACGCCGGTGGCGCGCTCATGCTTGCGCAGGGTTTGCACCGAGGTCGTGCCCGTGGTGGTGGCCACGGACTTGCCGGCCAGCTGGGCGATCGAGTTGATGCCGGAGTTGGCCTTGACCGCAATGCGCACTTCCTCGACATAGGTCGTCACGGCAAAGGCCACATCCTTCTGCCGCGCTGCGTTGTTGGTGGTGGAGCCACACTCCAGATCGACCGTGCCGTTTTGCACCAGCGGAATCCGGTTCTGCGAGGTGACCGGCTGGTACCTCGTCTCCAGCTTGGCCAGGCCCAGATGCTTCTGGATGTCGGCGATGACCTTGGCGCAGACGTCGTAGTGAAAGCCCGTGTACTTGCCTTCGCCCAAGGTGTAGGACAGGCCGGACGACTCACGCACACCTTCGGTGATGGAGCCCGAGGCCTTGATCTTGGCCAGCGTGTCGTTCGCCTGGGCCAGGGCGGTCGTGGACGCGCCCCCGGCCGCCACGGCAGCCACTGCGAAAGCCAGCAAATGTTTCTTCATCTCAATCTCCTTGGCAAAGCCTTGCGGTTGATAAGCAACGGAATTCTAGAGCGTCGGGCGTGCGGGATTACCCGAAACAGTGCGCCCGTTCGCCGCTCAGGCCGCCAGGCGCAAGGGTTGCGTCAGCTTCTCGGGCACCAGCAGGGCCTCGATTTGTTCGCGCGTCAGGATGCCCAGGGTCTCGGCCGTCTGGTCGATAGGCGCGCCGGTGGCGATCGCGGTCTTGGCGATCAGCGCCGCCTTTTCGTAGCCGATGATCGGATTGAGCGCGGTGACCAGGGTGATGGACTCACGCACGCGTTTGGCCAGCAGCTCGTGGTTGGCCTCGATGCCGGCCACGCAGTGGGTCTGCAGCGTCAGGCAGGCCTGGCTCAGGTGCTCGATGCTCTTGACCAGGCTCCAGCCCATGATGGGCTCGAAGGCATTGAGCTGCAGCTGGCCGGCCTCGGAGGCCATGGTGATCGTCATGTCGTTGCCGATCACCTCGAACGCGACCTGGTTCACGACCTCGGGGATCACCGGGTTGACCTTGCCGGGCATGATGGACGAGCCGGCCTGCCGCGGCGGCAGCTTGATGTCGCCAAAACCTGCCTGCGGACCGCTGGAGAGCAGGCGCAGGTCGTTGCAGGTCTTGCTAAGCTTGGTCGCCACGCGCTTGAGCACGCCCGACAGCTGCACGAAGGCCCCCGTGTCCTGCGTGGCCTCGATCAGGTTGACGGACTTGACCACCGGAATGCGGCTTTCCTCGGCCAGGATCCGGATCGCGAGGTCCGCGTAGCCGGCCGGCGCGTTGATGCCCGTGCCGATCGCCGTGGCCCCGAGGTTGACCTCCTGGATCAGGGCCCGCGCCTCGCGCAGGCGGGCCTCGTCTTCTTCCATCATCACGGCGTAGGTCGAGAACTCCTGGCCCAGGGTCATGGGCACGGCGTCCTGCAGCTGGGTGCGGCCGATCTTGAGCACGTCCCTGAACTCGTGCGCCTTGGCCTCGAAGCCGTGGCGCAGCGTGGCCATCGAGCCCAGCAGCCGGTCGATGCCCGACCACAGCGCGAGCCGCACGGCCGTCGGATAGACGTCGTTGGTGCTTTGCGAGGCGTTGACATGGTCGTTGGGGTGCAGCACGTCGTAGCGGCCCTTCTCGAAACCGAGCTTTTCGAGCGCGAGGTTGGCGATCACCTCGTTGGCGTTCATGTTGGTCGAGGTGCCCGCGCCGCCCTGGATCACGTCGACCACGAATTCCTCATGCAGCTTGCCCGCGATCAGGTCGTCGCAGGCCAGCACGATGGCGCCGCAGCGCTTGCCATCCAGCGCCCCGAGCTCGGCATTGGCGCGCGCGGCAGCCTTCTTGACAAAGCCCAGGGCCCGGATCAGGTCGGGCATGGCCGACAAGCGGGTGCCGGAGATCGGAAAGTTTTCCACGGCCCGGGCCGTGTGCACGCCCCAGTAGGCGGAGACGGGAATCTGCTTGTCACCCAGAAAGTCTTGCTCGGTGCGGAAGTTGGCGGCCATGGCGTTTCAACAGTGTTGCGATGGCGCGAACTGTAGGGGCCGGCCCGTGGAAACGCCAATGCTGTTTGCGCGGCAGGTTATGCAGAATATTTATAGATAGACCGAACACTATCTGGCCGTCTTTTGCCCCGCCAGATAGGCCCACAAGGCCTGGGCCGTGCCCTTGGGCGCGTCCTTGACCGAGCCCCGGTTGGAAGGGCCGGCCGAGGGCTTCTCGCGGTAGGCCCGGATGTCCAGCGTCATCTCCAGCCCCTGGATCTGCGGCGGCGCCGCGCTCACCAGCTTCCTGGCCCGCAGCTCCTTCTTGACCGCGCTGTGCGGCAGGAAGGCGACGCCATGGCCCTCCAGCGCCATGGCCTTGAGGCCCTCGGCCATGTCGGTCTCATAGACCCGGTCCAGGTGAATCGCGGTGCCCGACTGCTTGAGGATCAGGTCCACCACCCGCCCCAGGTAGGCGCCGGGCGCATAGCCCAGGTAGGGCAAGGGCTGGCCGGCGCGCCCCGGCAGCAGGAACAGCGGCTGGCCCTGGGCATCGGGCTTGACATAGGGCGACAGCACCTCCTGCCCCAGGCTCACCATTTCATAGCGCTCGGGATCGAGCTGAAGCGGCTGCGAGGCATGGTGGTAGGCGATCAGCAGGTCGCAACTGCCCTCCATCAGGCGCATCACGGCATCGTGCACGTTCAGCGCGATCAGGCGGCTCTTGATCGGCCCGAACTTCTCGCGCAGGCTCGACACCCAGGCCGGAAAGAACGTGAAGGCCAGCGTGTGCGGCACGGCGAACTCGATCACGTCCTGCCCGGCCGAGGTGTGGCCGCGCAGCATGGCGCGCGTGCTCTGCAGGGCCTGCAGCACTTCCAGCGACTGGTCGTACAGCGTTTCGCCGGCCGGCGTCAAACGAGTGGGGTAGGAGCTGCGGTCCACCAGGTCGGTGCCGGCCCAGGCCTCCAGCGCCTGGATGCGCCGCGAGAACGCGGGCTGCGTCACATGGCGCAGCTGGGCCGAGCGGCTGAAACTGCGGGTTTCAGCGAGGCTCACGAAATCTTCAAGCCATTTGGTTTCCATGGCGGCGATTATTGCGGCAGCCGGTCCGCTGCATGGATGTGCCAGTCCGCCTAGAAGTAGAACTTGCGGCCGACCGCGCAAGGCACCAGCACATCGTCCTCGAACATCCTGGACAGCGCTGAAACGGCGCGCCAGCCGGTACAGTGACCCGGAATGATTCTCTTGAGGCCGAACGCCCGGATATCCGCGACCGTTTCCGCAATAACCGCCTCCGGCCCGGGCCCCGAGAGATGGAACCCGCCCATCACGCCGTACAGCGGCGCATCCCCGAACACCTTGCCCGCATCCTTCAGCACGTTGATCACGCCCGCGTGCGAGCAGGCCGTGAACACGATGATTCCCTTGTCCTTGACATGCGCCGCCACATACCGCTCATCCATGATCAATGGATCGGGCTCCCAGGATGCGCCGTCCGCCGACCTCTTCACATGGCGCGGCATGCCACGCTCATACGGCGTGACCCGCGGAATTTCGCCGCTGAGATAAAACAGGTTTTCGAGCAGCAGACGCGGCTCTGCCGAATTGACCACGGCCGCGCCTGCATCCGTCAAGGCCTCGATGCTCGGAATGTCCTTGAATGGCATGTAGCCGCCGTCGGGAAGGTGAATGGCCCGGGTCACAAACATGCCCGGGTTGACATGGCAGGCCACCGGCTTGCCCCCGTTGGATGCAACGACCTTGCCAACCGCCTCGAGCAGTCCGCCCGCATGGTCCCAATGGCCGTGCGAGAGCACGATCGCGCCGACATCGCCAAACGCAATCCTCAGGCGCTCGGCGTTGCGGGCGATCGCATATGCCTCGGGCCCGGCATCGAAGAGCAGCACACGGGAAGCCCCGCCGACCTGGGCCGTGATCACCAACGACAGCCCAAAGGCGGCGCAGCACAGCGCCTCGCCCGACAGCACAAAACCTGCGCTCTGCCTCAGATGGCCCCATTCATGGACCACCCCTTGGGGAACCGTCGACAGGCTGTCGGTGGCGTTGTCAACCAACACATGCACCTCAAGTGCATCGACGGGCTGGAGATCGTGTGCGATAGCAGCAGTCATGTTTCACCCCCCGGTTGCGATGTGCAAAGGGCTGCCGCCTCACCCGGGAAACGTTGCCACCAGTTCCCTGAGCCTGTCCCTCGCGCCCTGCAGAATCGGCACCCCGTCCCCGGTGAGCAGCGTATCGAAGTCAAGCTCGAGCAGCCTGCGCAGGCTTTCCCTCAGGCGCGGCGGGTCGTCCATCACTTTCTCCCTCAGCAACCCGCACTGGCCGGGCGGATTGCCGATGACGGCGTCCCCGACGATGAGCAGTCGCCGCTCCCGCCAATAGAACGCGACCTCGCCGGGAGACTTGCCGGGGACGCCGGTGACCAGAAGCGGCCCGATGGTGTCGTCCACCTGCAGTTCGCCATCGATCTCTGCGCCCTGCCCCCGGGCATGCCCGGCGTCGGCCGGATGGATGAAGGTCTTCGCCCCGGTGCGCAGGCGCACCAGATTGGCGGCCCGCGAGTGGTTGCGGTTGGTCAGAAGAATGCGCGCCACACCGTTGCGCGCCAATTCCTCCAGATCGTCCTGGCCCGGCTCGACCGGATCGATGCAGAGGTTGCCTGCCGGGTGGCGGATGTAATACCCGTTGAAGTCATAGCCGTGGGGTTCGGAGAACCATGACCAGGTGAAGATGTCGCTGACGATTTGCTTCATGGCTGCCCCCATGTCGAACGATGGTGTTCAGTACGCCGTGGCGCATCGGGCTGCGCCTGAGTTGCCTTCGCGCCATCCCATTATCGGCCCAACGTACGCCCCTCGCGGTGTCGTGCTACAGACGCAATCGTCACCGGGAGTCGAGGAACTCCTCGATCAGCCGCGCGGTCAACTCGGGATAGCGGGTGTCCTTCTGCGTCATCACGGCTTCGCCAAGATAGTCCCCGTGTCCACCGGGCAGGATCAGCAGTCGTGCGCCCGAAATCAGGCGAGTCAGCTCGACGGCATGCTCAGTTTTCACGATGTCTTGATCTCCAAGGACGATCAACGTCGGCGCGCGGACCGACCGAACCGAGTCGTCCGGTACGTCCTTGAAGTTCCGCATCCTTGCCGCGTCCTTGTCCTGCATGGTCTTGAGCTGCTGCACGTCCGGGTTCACCCGCAGGAACGCGTCCTTGAGCGGCTGCGGCATGTTCGAGAAGTCCGCCTGCCTCATGAACTCCCAGAGCTGCGGTCGAGCGCCGTCTCTCCTGGTGATCGATGAAGCGAAGACCATCTTTCGCACGAGCAGCGGATGTCGCATGGCGACCTGGAGAGCGACGCTGGCGCCGTTGCTGAACCCAAAGATGTCTGCCTGGTCGACCTTCAGGTATCGAAGGAGGGCCGCGACATCGTCCGCGGAGGACTCGAACGTGACGGGCGCATCGCGATCGGTGGTGCGGCCGTGCCCCTGCTCCTCCAACGCGATGACCCTGCGGCTGCCGGCGAAGACCGGGAGCACCCTGCTGAACGTGACCTCGATGGTGGACCCGCCGCCGTGAAGCAGGACGAGCGGAACGCCATCTTTGCGACCATGCACTTCGTAGTACATGCTGATGCCGTTGACCGGGGCATGGCCGCTCTCGAGCGGCTTCGATTGAAGGGTTGACATGTTTTCTCCAGGTCCGATGGCGCCCCTGGGCATTCCCTGGTCACTCTTGAATCTCTGCCTCTACAAGCTGCGCAAGCAACGTGAGCGATTCTTGCCAGCCGAGATAGCAGGCTTCAGGCGGAATGGCTTCTGGGATTCCTTCCTGCACGATATTCAGCTCGGTTCCGCAAAACACCTGCTTCAAGGATATCGCCGTCTGCATCTCCCCTGGCAGGTTCGGATCGTCGAACCTGTCAGTGTGTCGAATGTGCTCGTTTGGCACCAGTTCGAGGAACTCCCCGCCAAAAGAGTGGCTGTGACCTGTTGTGAAGTTCGTGAACGACATCTTGTAGCTGCCACCCACTTTGGCGTCGATATGGTGGACCTTGGCGGTGAAGCCGTTCGGGGGAAGCCATTTGGCCATGGCGTCTGCATCGAGGAAGGCCCGATAGACTCTTTCGGGTTTCGCACGAATCACACGGTGAAGTCGGATGGTGTTTGAAGCCATGATCACTTGTCCTTTCGATATCTGGTGTGCGGTGAGTTGAATTGAAGGACCCGCGCGAAGAAATCGCTGGATGGGTTTACGGGGTCTTGGCCTGCTCGGTCATCCGGGCGCGCAGCCGCTCCTCCTGCTCGCGCAGCTCCGGCGTGAAGGCCTCGCCGAAGTCTTCGGCATCGAAGATCTGCCGGATCTCGATCTCCGACTCGCCCTGCATGGGGTTGGGGCAGCGCTTGACCCAGTCGATCGCCTCCTGCAGCGACGCGCACTTCCAGATCCAGAAGCCGGCGATCAGCTCCTTGGTCTCGGCGAATGGCCCATCGATCACCTGGCGGTCCTGGCCCGAGAAGCGCACGCGTGCGCCTTTCGAGCTCGGGTGCAGGCCCTCGCCGGCCTTCATGACGCCAGCCTTCACCAGTTCCTCGTTGAATCGGCCCATCTCGGTGAGCAGCTGTTCGCTGGGCATCACACCCGCTTCGCTGTTGTGGTCCGCCTTGATCATCACCATGAATCGCATGTCGGTCTCCTTGCGTTGAGGTTTCGGAACATTCCCGCTCCATCTCTACGACGATCCAGCCAGCGCGATTTCGACATCGGCGGCCAGCCCTAGCCGATTCCCTCCGTCCCCGCCAGGAAGGGATCTTGATAGTCGATCGATCCGCAGTTGGGACAAGCATACGCCGTTGCGGGGGAGTCCATATACGACCAGTTAGCCCGCTGCTTATTCATAGTGCGTCCACATGCGCAAGACGCGAACAGTTTTCTCTTTCGGAAAGACTTCGTACACGATGCGGTGCTGAATAGTGAGGCGACGCGAATAAGCGCCGGAGAGATCTCCGACCAATTTTTCGAAGGGTGGAGGGTTTTGAAATGGATCGGCGGCTAGCACCGCGAGCAGTTCTTGTGCTTTGGACTTAAGGCCGCTTGCGGCGAGTTTTTTCGCATCTTTGAGCGCCTGCTTGGCAAAAACAACTGCCCAACTCACCACTTAAGCTCCTTGGCACTTTTTGCGAGAGGCTCAGCCATGCCCGCCTTTATGGATTCGCGCATGCCCGGCACGGCAAGCAAGTACAAGGTTTCTTGAATTGCGCTCCAATCTTCCGCAGAGAGCAGAACGGCGCTACTGCGCTTGCCCGAAATAACGATTGGCTCATGAGACTCGGCGGCTTCATCAATGAGCCGGTAAAGACTGGCGCGGGCCTCGCTTGCGGTAAGTGTGTGCATCGGATACTCCTGGGGAGAAGAATCAATGGTACGCAAATACGTACGATTCGTCAAGCTGCAAACGTTGTGGCGGCTAGCGTCGGAGCTAACCGGCACGCAACACGCGCCGCGGAGCGGCTACCTGCTGTCGGGTGCGCGTTGCGCAACCTGAGACCCTGCCCGTGAGCGTAGTGCCGGCGTTGAAGGCGCAATTGCAAAAAAGCCATGCGGTGTGGACGCAAGACCGTGCTGTGCAGTTGCCGGGAGTGGAGTTGCCGCATGCCTTGGAATCCAAATACCCGCGAGCAGGACAAACCTGGGCCTGGCATTGGGTGTTTCCGCAAGCGGCGACCTCGACCGACCCGCGCAGCAAGGTCGTGCGCCGTCATCATGCTTACGACCAAACCTTTACACGCACGTGCTCAAGGTCGCTGCCGGGGCGCCTCCAGCCCATTGGACACGCTGGCGCCACGCGAATGCCGGGAACCCGAGGCGCTCTACTTTTGATAGCGCCCTGCGCCCGCTCGACGCGGGCTACTTGCCGATTGCTTCCCCGAACCGTTCGCTGCTCTGCTGCTGCAGCGCCCACATCTGGGCGTAGCGGCCGCCCTGGGCCAGCAGTTCGCTGTGGGTGCCGCGCTCGATGATGCGGCCGGCGTCCATCACCAGGATTTCGTGGGCATCGACGACCGTGGACAGGCGGTGGGCGATGACCAGGGTGGTCTTGTTCTGCGCGGCGCTTTGCAGCTCGGCCTGGATCGCGCGCTCGTTGGCCGAGTCCAGCGCCGAGGTCGCTTCGTCGAAGATCAGGATCGGCGGGTTCTTCAGCAGGGTGCGCGCGATCGCGACACGCTGCTTCTCGCCGCCCGAGAGCTTCAAGCCGCGCTCGCCGACCATGGTGTCGTAGCCCTTGGGCGTGGCGGCGATGAAGTTGTGGATATGGGCGGCGCGGGCCGCGGCCTCGACCTCGGCGCGGCTGGCGCCGGGGCAGCCGTAGGCGATGTTGTATTCCACCGTGTCGTTGAACAGCACCGTGTCCTGCGGCACGATGCCGATGGCCTGGCGCACGCTGGCCTGGGTCACGTCGCGGATGTCCTGGCCGGCGATCGTGATGCGCCCGCCGGCTTGCGTGTTACTCACGTCGTAGAAGCGAAACAGCAGCCGCGCCAGCGTGGACTTGCCCGCGCCCGAGGGGCCGACCACGGCGACGGTCTTGCCGGTGGGGACTTCGAAGCTGACGTCGTGCAGGATGGGTCGGGCCGCTTCGTAGGCGAAGCTCACATGTTCGAAGCGGACGGTGGCGTCCATGCCCTCACCCCGGCCCTCTCCCAGGGGGGGAGGGTGGGAACCGGCGGACGCTGCATCGGGGCTGCCCTCACCCCGGCCCTCTCCCGGGGGGAGAGGGGGAAAGACCAGGGGGAGCGCGCCGGGGCGGTCGGCGACCTCGCGTTCTTTTTCGAGCAGCGTGAACATCTTCTCGAGGTCGGTCAGGCTTTGCTTGATCTCGCGGTAGATCACGCCCAGGAAGTTCAGCGGGATGTAGAGCTGGATCATGAAGGCGTTGATCATGACCAGGTCGCCCAGCGTCATGCGGGCGTCGACCACCCCCTGCGTGGCGCGCCACAGCATGGCGACCAGGCCGATCGCGATGATGACCTGCTGGCCGGTGTTGAGCAGGCTCAGGGTGGTCTGGCTCTTGAGCGCGGCGCGGCGGTAGCGCTCGAGGTTCTCGTCGTAGCGTCTGGCCTCGAAGTCTTCGTTGTTGAAGTACTTGACGGTCTCGTAGTTGAGCAGCGAGTCGATGGCCCGGCTGTGGGCCGTCGAGTCGAGCTCGTTCATCTTCTTGCGAAACTGCGTGCGCCACTCGGTCACGCTGACGGTGAAGACGATGTAGAGCACCAGCGCCACGATGGTGATGCCGGCAAACCAGATGTCGAACTTGACCGCCAGCAGGGTCAGCACCAGCGTCACCTCGATCAGCGTGGGAATGATGCTGTAGAGCGAATAGGAGATCAGCGAGTGCACACCGCGCGTGCCGCGCTCGATGTCGCGCGTCATGCCGCCGGTCTGGCGCTCCAGGTGAAAGCGCAGGCTTAAAGCGTGCAGGTGGCGAAACACCTGCAGCGAGATGCTGCGCGCCGCGCCCTCGGTGGCCTTGGCGAACACCAGCTCGCGCAGCTCGGCAAACAGCGAGGTCGACAGGCGCAGCAGGCCGTAGCCCAGCAGCAGCGCCGCGGGCACGACCAGCACCGCCTGGACATCGCCGGGCTTGAGCGTCATCGCGTCGACCAGGGTTTTGAGCAGCAGCGGCACGCCCACATTGGCCAGCTTGGCACCGACCATGAAGGCCAGGGCCGCGATCACGCGCCATTTGTAGTTCCACAGGTAGGGGAACAGACGGCGCAGGGTGCCCCAGTCCGAGCGCGGGGAGGGGCCGGCGGCCGGGGCCGGTGCAAACGAGGGGGAGGCGAGTTCGCCGCTGCGACGCATGAGGGACAATCCGGGCTGTTGCTTCAATGAGATTGTGCCCATGTCCACCGAATCAAGCGCACCCGGGATCGACTTACCCACCGACAAGGAACTGGTACTCAAGGTCATCCCCATGCCGGCCGACTGCAACGCCAACGGCGACATCTTCGGCGGCTGGGTCATGGCCCAGGTTGACCTCGCCGGCTCGGTGCTGCCGGCGCGCCATGTCAGGGGCCGCATGGCGACCGTGGCGGTCAACGAGTTCATCTTCAAGCAGCCGGTGCGGGTCGGCGACATCCTTTCGTTCTTCGCCGTTGTCACCCGGGTGGGCAACACCTCGATCACGGTACAGGTCGAGGTCTACGCCGAGCGCTTCAAGACCCAGGGCCAGTACATCAAGGTCACCGAAGCCAGCCTGACCTATGTCGCGATCGACGACCAGGGCCGGCCGCGGCCGATTCCCAAGGACTGACTGCTCCTGATTTGATAGCAGCCAGCGCCCGCATCGGCGGGCCAGGAGCATGTTTTGCTGAAGATCGGCCCTGATACGCAAGCGACACCGTATTCGGAACAACCCTGAGGACAGCCCTTGCCCATGCAGATATAACTCCTGCACGGCTTCAGGAGTCAGCGTGCAGTTCCTTCAACTGGTCATCAGCGGCATCTCGCAAGGCTGCATTTACGGGCTGATTGCGCTGGGCTTCGTGCTGATCTACAAGGCCACCGAGACCGTCAGCTTCGCTCAGGGCGACCTGATGATGCTGGGCGCCTTCGGCGGCCTGGCCAGCATGACCCTGCTGGGCTTTCCGTTCTGGGCAGCCGTGCTCTGCGCGATCGCGGCGATGGCGCTGTTCGGCGCGGTGCTCGAGCGGCTCGTGATCCGGCCCATCCTGGGCCAGCCGGCGTTTTCTATCGTCATGCTGACCATAGGCATAGGCTATGTGACGCGCGGCCTGATCACCATGATCCCCGCCATCGGCACCGAGACCCATACCCTGGCCGTGCCCTACAAGGATGAGATCTGGAATGTCGGCGCCCTGGTGCTCAATGTCGAGCAGATGGCCGTGATAGCCACGACGGCCGTGCTGTGCGCGCTGCTGTATGCGGTGTTTCGCTACAGCAAGGTCGGCATCGCGATGCAGGCCTCATCGCAGAACCAACTGGCGGCCTACTACATGGGCATCCCGGTCAAGCGCCTCAACGGCCTGGTCTGGGGCCTGGCGGCCTCGGTGGCGGCCATCGCCGGGCTGCTGCTCGCGCCCATCACCTTTGTGCACGCCAACATGGGCTTCATCGGCTTGAAGGCCTTTCCGGCGGCCGTGGTCGGCGGCTTCGGCAGCCTGCCCGGCGCGATCGTTGGGGGCTTGATCATCGGCGTGGTCGAGTCGCTGTCGGGCTTTTACCTGCCCGACGGCTTCAAGGACACGGCCGCCTATATCGTGGTGCTGATCATGCTGATGGTTCGACCCAACGGCCTGTTTGGTGAGAAGCTGAGAAAGAAGGTATGAGCTTGTACCACCGCAATGTCATCCCGCAACGCGATGTCATCCTGAGCAGCGCGAAGGATCTCTCGCAGCGCGACAAAGAAGATGCTTCGCTGCGCTCAGCATGACAGGTCAACAAGATGCGTTTTATCTTCAAGACCCACTACGGGCAGGACATCCAGCTCGCCAAGCACGGCGGCCATCTGTTCTGGTACGGCGCACTCGGCTTGCTGCTGCTGGCCGCGCCCTGGCTGTTTGCCGAGTACTGGCTGGCGCAGCTGACCTTCGTGCTGATTTACGCCATCGTCGGCCTGGGCCTGATGCTGCTGGCGGGCTTCACGGGCCAGTTCTCGATCGGCCACGCCGCGTTTCTGGGCGTGGGCGCCTACACGCAGGCGGTGCTGACGAACATGGGCTGGCCCTTCCCGCTGGCCATGGTGCTGGCCGGGCTGCTGTCGGCGGCGGTGGGCGTGGTCGTGGGGCTGCCGGCGCTGCGGGTCAAGGGCATCTACCTGGGCATTGCGACCCTGGCGTTCGGCTTCATCGTCGAAGAGGTGCTGGCCCGCTGGGAGTCGGTCACCGGCGGCAACGCCGGCATCCATGTCAAGCACCCCGACCTGTTCGGCTGGAAGCTCAGCTCGGGCGAGGAGTTCTACTTTCTCTGCTTGGGTCTTGCCGTGATCGCAACGCTGGCCATCCTGAACCTGCTGCGCTCGCCGACCGGTCGCGCGTTCGTGGCCATTCGAGATTCCGAGATTTCGGCCCAGAGCATGGGCATCCAGCTCGCGCGCTACAAGACGCTGTCGTTCGCGCTGTCGGCCGCGCTGGCGGGCATCGGCGGCGCGCTGTACGCCCACAAGCTGCAGTTCATCTCGCCCGACCAGTTCAACATCCTGCAATCGATCGACCTGCTGCTGATGGTGGTGATCGGGGGGCTGGGCTCGGTGCACGGCGCCTTCCTGGGCGCGATCTTCCTGATCTCGATGCCGCAGCTGATTTCGCTGTCCAAGGACCAGCTGCCCGACGTGATCGGCCAGGCCCCGGGCCTGCAGGCCGTCGTGTATGGCGCCGTGCTGATCGGCTTCGTGCTGTTCGAGCCGCTGGGCCTGTACGGCCGCTGGCTCAAGATTCGCACCTACTTCCAGAGCTTCCCGTTCTACCGCAAGGGCATGTTCAAGCGGCAGAAGTCCTTCCAGAAATCGGACCGGGTGAAATGAACCACCCCCGAAGCGCCTTCGGCGTGGTGCCACCGCCGGAGGCAGCGGCCCGGCAAAGACACGGCGATCGATTGACGGCATGAACGACGTGCTCCTATCAGCAAAAAACCTCAGCGTGCGCTTTGGCGGCGTGCTGGCGGTCAACAAGGTGAGCTTCGACGTGAAGCCCGGCGAGGTGTTCACGCTGATCGGCCCCAACGGCGCCGGCAAGACCACGGTGTTCAACCTGATCAGCCGCATCTACACGCCCACCTCGGGCGAGATCTTCTACCAGGGCCGCTCGCTGACCGAGCAGCCGCCGCACAGAATAGCCTCGCTGGGCATTGCGCGCACCTTCCAGAACATCGAGCTGTTCGAGCACGCGACCGTGCTGCACAACCTGCTGATCGGCCGCCACACGCACCGGCAGACCGGCTTGTGGCACGACATGTTCTTCACCCGCAAGGCGCGCGACGCCGAGATCGAGGCTCGCGAGAAGGTGGAGAAGGTCATCGACCTGCTCGACCTGCAGCACCACCGCGATGCCATGGTCGCCGGCCTGCCCTATGGCGTGCGCAAGGTGGTGGAGCTGGGCCGGGCGCTTTGCACCGAGCCCCGGCTGCTGCTGCTCGACGAGCCCTCCTCGGGCCTGAACGTGGAGGAGACCGAGGACATGGCGTTCTGGATCCAGGACATCAAGAACGAGCTGGGCATCACGGTGCTGATGGTGGAGCACGACATGACGCTGGTGTCCAAGGTCTCGGACCGCGTGCTGGCGATGAACCAGGGCGAGGTGCTGGCCATGGGCACGCCGCGCGAGGTGCAGACCGACCCGGGTGTGATCGAGGCCTATCTGGGCTCGGTCGACGATGTCACTTCGCTGCGCCGGCAGGCGGCAGGGGGCGCGCCATGAGCCAGACCCCGCCACCCGTGAGCGACCAGCCCGTGCTCCAGCTCTCCAACATCGAGAGCGCCTACGGCCCGATCAAGGCGATTCGCGGCATCAGCCTGCAGGTGAGTCGCGGCGAGATCGCGACCGTGCTGGGCTCCAACGGCGCGGGCAAGACCACGATTCTCAAGACCATCTCGGGCATCATCGACCCGCGCAAGGGCTCGGTGGAGTTCAAGGGCGAGGACATCACGGCGCAAGATCCGGCCCACATCGTTCAGCAGGGTCTGTCGCATGTGCCCGAGGGACGCGAGGTGTTTCCCCTGCTCAGCGTGCACGACAACCTGCAAATGGGCGCCTACACCCGCAGCGACCGTGATGGTGTGGCGCGCGACATGGAAGCCGTCTACGGCTACTTCCCCATCCTGAAAGAACGGGCCGCGCAGGACGCCGGCCTGCTGTCGGGCGGGCAGCAGCAGATGCTGGCGATCTCGCGCGCGCTGATGGCCGACCCCGACCTGATCCTGCTCGACGAGCCCAGCCTGGGCCTGAGCCCAAAGCTCACCAGGGAAATCTTCGAAATCGTGGTGCGCATCAACCGCGAGCGCGGCACCACGATCCTGCTGGTCGAGCAGAACGCCAACATGGCGCTGAATGCCTCGGACTACGGCTATGTGCTGGAGAACGGCCGCATCGTGATGGAAGACACCTGCGCGCGGCTGCGCGAGAAGGAGGACATCAAGGAGTTCTACCTGGGGCTGAAGGAAACTGGCGTGCGCGGCGAGCGGCGCTGGAAAAAGAAAAAGACCTGGAGATGACGGCATGAGCAATCTTTGGGACCTGAGCCACATCCAGCCCAACACCAAGGTGGTGCTGGACGGCGACACCATCCCCGCGATGTTCTGGAGCGCCGTTGAAAAACGCGGCCAGCAGATCTGGATGAGGCACAAGGAATTCGGCATCTGGCGCAGCTGGACCTGGAGCGACACCGCGCAGGCCGTGCGCGAAATCGCCGGCGGCCTGATGCATCTGGGCCTGGCCCGTGGCGACTGCGCCTCCATCCTGTCCAACACGGTGATCGAATGGGTGCTGGCCGACCTTGCGGTCTTGAGCTGCGGCGGCGTGGCCAACGGCATCTACCCCACCGACGCAGCCTCGCAGGTGCGTTACCTGTGCGAAGACTCCCGCACCACCGTCCTGTTTGTGGAGGACGACGAGCAGCTGGACAAAGCGCTCGAAGTGCGCGAACAGCTCCCCCGGTTGAGCAAGATCATCGTGTTCGACATGGAAGGCCTGCACGAACTGGACGACCCCGGCGTCATCAGCCTCGATGCGCTGCGCGTTCTGGGCCGTGACTACCTGGCCCGACACCCGGATGAATTGATGCAGCGCGTGGCGGCCTGCCGGCCCGAGGACTTGGCGATCCTGGTCTACACCTCGGGCACCACCGGTAGACCGAAGGGCGCGATGCACAGCCACAAGGGTCTGGTCTACACCGTGCGCGGCTACAACACCCTGGTATCGCAGGACGAGCGCGACGAGCGCATGTGCTTCCTGCCGTTGTGCCATATTGCCGAGCGGCTGGGCGGCGAGTACTTTGCGCTGTACACCGGCTCCATCCTCAATTTCGTCGAAAACCCGGAAACGATTCCCGAAAACGTGCGCGAGATTGCGCCCACCGTGTTCACTGCCGTGCCGCGCGTGTGGGAGAAGTTTTATTCGGGCGTGATGATTGCGCTCAAGGAAGCCAGCGCGCTGCAGCAGGCCACCTATGCCTGGGCCATAGGCGTGGGTAACGCCATAGCCGACAAGGTGCTGGCCGGTGAGCCGGTCGGCGCCTGGCTCAAGTGCCAGTTCACGGTCGCCCGCTGGCTGGCGCTCAACAATGTGCGCAAGCTCATCGGCATCCACCGCGCGCGCTTTTGCGTGACCGGGGCGGCCCCGATTTCGCCCGAACTCGTGAAGTGGTACCTGGCCCTGGGCGTGCCCATGCTCGAGGTCTGGGGCATGACCGAGTCCTGCGGCGCGGCCACCGGCGTGCCAGCCACGCGCATCAAGCCCGGCTCGATCGGCCCGGCCGCGAGCTACAACGAGGTCAGGATCGACCCCGTGACCAGCGAAATCCTGGTGCGCGGCGCCAATGTGTTCATGGGTTACCTCAACCTGCCCGACAAGACGGCCGAAACGATCGATGCCGAGGGCTGGCTGCACACCGGCGATGTGGGCCAGATGGACGAGGACGGGTTCTTCCGCATCACCGACCGCATGAAGGACATCATCATCACGGCCGGCGGCAAGAACATCACGCCCAGCGAGCTGGAAAACGAACTGAAGTTCTCGCCCTACATCACCGACGCGGTGGTCATCGGCGACAAGCTGCCGTATCTGACCGTGATCATCATGATCGACCAGGAAAACGTCGAGAAGTTCGCCCAGGACCACGACGTGCCCTTCAGTAATTACGCCAGCTTGACACGCGCGGCGGAAGTCCAAGAATTGATCCAGAGCGAAATCGACCGGGTCAACAAGAAGTTTGCGCGGGTCGAGCAGATCAAGAAGTTCTTCCTGCTCGAAACCCAATTGACGGCTGAAGACGAGGAGCTGACGCCCACGATGAAGCTCAAGCGCAAGCTGGTGCAGACCAAGTACGCGCCGCAGATCGAGGCGATGTACCGCTGATACAAGCATTTTCAAAGGAGATCAACGATGAGATTGACGTCCACCGCCCTTCTTGCCACCTTGGCGCTGACGGCCACGCTCGCCGTGGCGCAACAAGGCATCGGCAAGAACGAGATCATGCTCGGTTCGATCCAGGACCTGTCGGGCCCGCTCGCGGGTTTCGGCAAGCAGTTGCGCCTGGGCATGATGCTGCGCGTCGACGAGGTCAACGAGCAGGGTGGCGTGCACGGCCGCAAGCTCAAGCTGCAGATCGAAGACTCGGGCTACGACCCGAAGAAGGCCGTGCTCGCGGCGCAGAAACTCGTGAACCAGGACAAGATCTTCGCGATGGTGGGCCACATCGGCACGGCGCAGAACCTCGCGGCCATGCCCGTGCAGTTCGAGAAGAACGTGATCAACTTCTTCCCGGTCACGGCGGCGCGCGAAATGTACGAGCCCTTCCACAAGCTCAAGTACTCGTTTGCCGCGACCTACTACGACCAGATGCGCACCGCCCTGCCCAAGCTGATCAAGGAGAAGAGCGCCAGGAAGGTCTGCACCCTGTACCAGGACGACGAGTTCGGGCTCGAGGTGGTGCGCGGCGCCGAGGCCGGGCTCAAGACCCTGAACATGGAGTTCGCCGAGAAAACCTCGTACAAGCGCGGCGCGACCGATTTCTCGTCACAGGTCGCGAAGATGAAGGCCGCGGGCTGCGATTTCGTCGTGCTGGGCACGATCATTCGCGAGACCATAGGCGCGATCGCCGAATCGCGCAAGACCGGCTTCAACCCGACCTTCATGGGCTCGAGCGCGGCCTACACCGACCTGATCCACAAGCTCGGCGGCAAGGCCATGGACGGCCTGTACGCGACCATGACGGTCCAGCATCCCTACCTGGACGAGGCCTCGCAGCCGATCCGCTTCTGGGCCAACAAGTACAAGACCAAGTTCAACGAAGACCCGACGGTGTTCTCGGTCTACGGCTACAACGTGATCGACGCCTTCATCCGTGCCGCGCAGAAGGCGGGCCCCGGCCTGAGCACCGACAGCTTCATCAAGGCCATGGACAGCATGACGATTCCGCCCGACATCTTCGGCAGCGCCGAGGCCAAATTCGGCCCGCAAAAGCGCCTGGGCAGCGAGCTCTCGCGGCTGTCGCAGCTGCAAGACGCCAAGTGGAAGGTGGTCTCGGACTACGTGACGCCCTGAGCGCCCAGGCCACCAACTCGCCAGCCGCCTGCGGGCGGCTTTTTGTTATCTTTCTGGCCGGCAGCCAAGATGGATGCTGTGTGAGCCGCTCCTTTTTATATAGCAGCTGATGACCGGATCGCAATCCCTACGCCGCGGTGTAAGCCGTCTTCACCATCGTGAAGAACTCGGCGGCGTAGCGCCCCTGCTCGCGCGAGCCGTAGCTCGAGCCCTTGCGGCCGCCGAAGGGCACGTGGTAGTCGACGCCGGCGGTGGGCACGTTGACCATCACCATGCCGGCTTGGGCCTCGCGTTTGAACTGCGTCGCGTGTTTCAGCGAGCTGGTGCAAACGCCGGCCGACAGGCCGAACTCGGTGTCGTTGGCCAGCGCCAGCGCGTGCTCGAAGTCATCGGCGGCGATCACGCAGGCCACCGGGCCGAAGATCTCCTCGCGCGCGATGCGCATGCCGGCGTCGGCATCGACGAACAGCGCCGGCTCCAGGTAATGGCCGCGCGTGCGGCGCTCCAGCAGGCGGCCGCCGAAGGCCAGCGTCGCGCCTTCGCCGCGGCCGATCTCGAGGTAGGACAGGTCCTGCTGCAGCTGCGTCTCGTCGACGACCGGGCCGATGTCGGTGCCTGATGCTCGCGCATCGTCGACCTTGAGCTGGCGCAGCCGCTCGGTGACGCCTTCGACGAAGCGCGGCAGGATGCCTTTTTGCACGATGAAGCGGCTCGACGCGGTGCAGCGCTGGCCGGTCGAGTAGTAGCCCCCCTGGACCGCGCAGTTCACGGCCGTCGCGAGGTCGGCATCGTCGAGAACGACCAGCGGGTTCTTGCCGCCCATTTCGAGCTGCACCTTGGCAAAGCGCTCGGCCGCGGCGGCCAGCACGCGCCGGCCCGTGCTCACCGAGCCGGTGAAGCTGATCCCGTCGACGTCCTTGTGGGCCAGCAGGGTCTGGCCGACGCGGCTGCCCGGCCCCATCACCAGGTTGAACACGCCCGCGGGCAGGCCGGCGCGGCTGATGATGTCGGCCAGGGCCCAGGCCGAACCGGGCACCAGGTCGGCCGGCTTGAACACGACGCAGTTGCCATAGGCCAGCGCCGGAGCGATCTTCCAGGCCGGAATCGCTGCGGGGAAGTTCCACGGCGTGATGATGCCGACCACGCCGAGCGGCTCGCGCGTGATGTCGACCTCGACACCCGGGCGCACCGAGGGCAGGTGCTCGCCTCCGCCGCGCACGACTTCCCCCGCGAAGAAGCGGAAGATCTGGCCGGCGCGTGAGACCTCGCCCACGGCCTCGGGCAGGGTCTTGCCCTCCTCTCGCGCCAGCAGGTCGCCGAGCTCGTCCTTGCGCGCCAGGATCTCGGCCGCGATTTTCTCCAGCGCGTCGGCGCGCGCCTGCAGCGAGCCGCGCGCCCAGGCCGGGAAGGCCGTGCGGGCTGCGGCGATCGCTGCCTCGGTCTGCGCGGCGTCGGCATGGGCGTATTCGCCGATGAGGTCGTCGAGGTCCGACGGGTTGATGTTGCGGCGGGCGTCGACGCCCTCGGTCCACTGCCCGGCGATGTAATTGCGCTTCATGGTGATCTCCTGCTGCGGCCCCTGAATCAGGTGACGGGGGCCATCAAATGATCGCATCGCGCCGCAGTGCGTCAAGCGCCGCAGCGTCGATGCCCAGCCAGTCGGCGAGCACCTCGTCGGTGTGCTGGCCGAGCTGCGGCGGGGCCTGGCGGTAGGCCACGGGCGTGTCCGACAGCCGGATCGGGTTGGCCACCAGCGGCACCGTCCCCGCAGCGGGATGCGGCAGCTCGATGCGCATGCCACGCGCCTGTACCTGCGGGTCGGCGAAGACTTCGTCGATCCGGTTGATCGGGCCGCAGGGCACGCCGGCGGCTTCCAGCGCGGCGACCCAGTCGCGCGTGCTGCGCTGCACGGTCGTCTGGCGCAGCAGCGGAATCAGCACGGCGCGATGCGCCACGCGCTGCGGATTGGTGGCAAAGCGCTCGTCGCTGGCCCATTCGGGGTGGCCCGCGACCCTGCAGAATTTGGCGAACTGGCCGTCGTTGCCGATCGCCAGAATCATGTCGCCGTCGGCCGTCGGAAAGTCCTGGTAGGGCACGATGTTCGGGTGCGCGTTGCCCATGCGCCGCGGCACCACGCCGCCGGCGAGGTAGTTCGAGGCCTGGTTGGCCAGGCAGGCGATCTGGACATCGAGCAGCGCCAGGTCGATCTGCTGGCCGCGGCCCGACCTGTCTCGTTCGGCCAGCGCCGCCTGCACGGCAATCGTCGCGTACAGCCCGGTCATGATGTCCGTCAGCGCCACGCCCACTTTCTGCGGCCCGGCACCTTCTTCACCGTCGGCACGGCCGGTCACGCTCATCAGGCCGCCCATGCCCTGGATCAGGAAGTCGTAGCCGGCGCGCGGCGCATACGGGCCGGTCTGGCCGAAACCGGTGATCGAACAATAGACCAGTCGGGGGTTCAAGGCCGAGAGGCTCGGGTAGTCCAGGCCATACTGCTTCAGGCCATCGAGCTTGAAGTTCTCCAGCAGCACGTCGGCCTGCTGGGCCAGCTGCCGAACCAGGGCCTGGCCCTGCGGCTGCGCGATGTCGATGGTCAGCGAACGCTTGTTGCGGTTGGCGCAGAGGAAATAGGCCGCCTCGCCGGTGTCCCGGCCGGCCTCGTCCTTCAGGTACGGTGGCCCCCAGGAGCGCGTATCGTCGCCGGCGCCGGGGCGCTCGACCTTCACGACATCGGCGCCCAGGTCAGCCAGCATCTGGCCGGCCCAGGGTCCGGCCAGCACGCGCGACAGGTCCAGCACGCGCACGCCGCTCAGCGGCGCGGCGCGGGTCGCATGGGAGTTCATCGGTTCAATTCGCGAAAGCCGCAATGCCAGTGATCGCGCGGCCCAGGATCAGGGCATGGACGTCGTGCGTGCCTTCGTAGGTGTTGACCACCTCGAGGTTCACCAGGTGGCGCGCCACGCCGAACTCGTCGGAAATGCCGTTGCCGCCCATCATGTCGCGCGCCATGCGGGCGATCTCCAGGCTCTTGCCGCAGCTGTTGCGCTTCATGATCGAGGTGATCTCGACGGCGGCCGTGCCTTCATCCTTCATGCGCCCCAGGCGCAGGCAGCCCTGCAGGCCGAGGGTGATTTCGGTTTGCATGTCGGCGAGCTTTTTCTGGATCAGCTGGTTGGCGGCGAGCGGCCGGCCGAACTGCTTTCGATCCAGCACATACTGGCGGGCCCGGTGGAAGCAGTCTTCGGCCGCGCCCAAAGCGCCCCAGGCAATGCCGTAGCGCGCGCTGTTGAGGCAGGTGAACGGGCCCCTCAAGCCGCGCACCTCGGGGAAGGCGTTTTCTTCGGGGCAGAACACGTTATCCATCACGATTTCACCGGTGATCGAGGCGCGCAGGCCGACCTTGCCGTGCACCGCCGGCGCGCTCAGGCCCTTCCAGCCTTTTTCGAGTACGAAGCCGCGAATCGCGCCCTCGTCGTCCTTGGCCCAGACCACGAAGACGTCGGCGATCGGGCTGTTGGTGATCCACATCTTGGCGCCCGAGAGGCTGTAGCCGCCGTCGACCTTGCGCGCCCGGGTCACCATGCTGCCCGGGTCCGAGCCGTGGTCGGGCTCGGTCAGGCCAAAGCAGCCTATCCATTGGCCGCTGGCGAGCTTGGGCAGGTACTTCTGCTTGGTCGCCTCGTTGCCGAACGCGTGGATCGGCACCATGACCAGGGAGCTTTGCACGCTCATCATCGAGCGGTAGCCGGAGTCGACGCGTTCGACTTCGCGCGCGACCAGGCCGTAGCTCACATAGTTAAGGCCCGCGCCGCCGTAGGCCTCGGGAATGGTCGGGCCCAGCAGGCCGAGTTCGCCCATCTCGCGGAAGATCGCGGGGTCGGTCTTTTCGTGGCGGAAGGCTTCGAGCACCCGAGGCGCGAGGCGCTCCTGGCAGTAGGCGCGCGCGCTGTCGCGGACCATGCGCTCCTCGGCGCTGAGCTGCTGCTCCAGCAGCAGGGCGTCGTCCCAATGAAAACTGGCTTTCATGTTCGAAATACTCATCACTCACTCCTTGAGGTCCAGCGCTGGGGGAAACCGGCTTTCCCCTCGATGCTCGCTGCAAAAGTATGCAATCAGGCTGGAATTTAAGACCTTGGCCGCCAGCACGCAAACGACTTTTTGGCACGCACGAGTGCGAAAATGGAACTTCGGCTCAATGGAGCCCAGACCCCGGAAGACCCCATGCGTCGCAAAATCCCCTCCACCGCATCCCTGTCCGCATTCGAATCGGCCGCCCGGCACCAGAGCTTCACGCTGGCGGCGAATGAGCTGGCCCTGACCCAAAGTGCCGTGTGCCGGCAAATCGCCGGTCTCGAAGAGTTCCTGGGCGTGAAGCTGTTTCGCCGTTCCGCGCGCGGCGTGGTGCTGACCGAGGCCGGCGAGAACTACAGCCGCAACGTGCGCGCGCGGCTCGACGAGGTCGAGCGCGACACGCTGGAGCTGATGACCCGGGGCGACGCCGGTGGCTCGCTGGAGCTCGGCGTGGTACCGACCTTTGCCACGCGCTGGCTGCTGCCGCGACTGGGCAGTTTCCAGCGCATGCACCCGGGCGTGACCGTGCACCTGACCCCCAGAACCCGCCCATTCCTGTTCAAGGAAGCCGGACTCGATGCCGCGATCCACGCCGGCGATGGCGACTGGCCCGGCACCCGGGCGCGGCTGCTGATGCGCGAGCAGCTGCTGGCCGTCGCCAGCCCGGCGCTGATCGCCCCACGCCGGCGCTGTGCACCCGCCGAGCTGGCCTCGCTGGCGCTGCTGCAGCTCAGCACCCGGCCCTATGCCTGGCGGCAATGGTTCGAATCGCTGGGCCTGTCGGTGGCCCACGACATGGCCGGCCCGCGCATGGAACTGTTTTCCATGCTGACCGCCGCCGCCATCCATGGGCTGGGCGCCGCGCTGATCCCGCCCTTTCTGATCGACGACGAACTCGCCAGCGGCCAGCTGATACCGCTGATCGAGCACGAGTTCATCAGCGACCGGGCCTACTACCTGATTTACCCCGAACACCAGGCCGAGAATCCGGCCCTGGTCGCGTTTCGCGTCTGGATCGAGGCCGAGGCGGCGCAGCATGGCAGCGCCGCGCCAGGCTGAGAGCGGGCGGGGCGCAGCCGCGCAAAATCCCCCGAAAAAGCCGTATTTGCGTTTCAGTGGACAATTGCGGGTTTCGCGCAAAGGGCCGCAGCTCCCTTTGCCCAAGCCCACCCTTCGTAACATTCCATCATGAGCGCATTCAACGAGGAGCAGGTCCTCAGTGTTCACCACTGGACCGACCGACTGTTCACCTTCACCACCACCCGCGACCAGTCGCTGCGTTTTTCCAACGGCCACTTCACCATGATCGGCCTGCGCGTCAACGGAAAGCCGCTGCTGCGCGCCTACAGCATCGTCAGCGCGAACTACGAGGACCACCTCGAATTCCTCAGCATCAAGGTGCCCGACGGTCCGCTGACCTCGCGCCTGCAGCACATCAAGGTCGGCGACAGCATCATCGTGGGCCGCAAGCCGACCGGCACCCTGGTCACCGACTACCTGCTGCCCGGCAAGCATCTGTACCTGCTGTCGACCGGCACCGGCCTGGCGCCGTTCATGAGCGTGATCCGCGACCCCGAGACCTACGAAAAATTCGACCAGATCGTCCTCGTGCACGGCGTGCGCCAGGTCGACGAACTCGCCTACCACGACCTGCTGGTCGAGCATTTGCCCAACCACGAGTTCCTGGGCGAGCTGGTCACGAGCAAGCTGCGCTACTACCCCACGGTCACCCGCGAGCCCTACCGCAACATGGGCCGCGTGACCGCGCTGATCGAGAGCGGCAAGCTGTTCGAAGACCTGGGCCTGCCGGCCCTCGACGCGGCGAACGACCGCGTGATGATCTGCGGCAGCCCCGGCATGCTGCGCGACCTCAAGCACATGCTGGAGCACCGCGGCTTCAAGGAAGGCAACACCTCGCGGCCAGGCGATTTCGTGATCGAGCGCGCGTTCGCGGAACAGTGAGGCTGGCGCAGCTTCTGCGCAAGCTGTGCTGCGGGCAGCCGCCCTACCCGGCCTGCAGCTTGCTGCGGCGCGGTGCCTCGGGCACAAGCACCGTGTCGAGCACCGTGGCGGTGATGAATTCGCCCCAGTTGCTGATTTCGCCCGCATCCATCAGGTTCCTGCCGAGGAAGGCCGAGAGCGTGTAGCGATTCGACACGTAGAAGTAGCCCAGCGCCATGATGGCCATGTAGATTTCGACGGTGTCGATGTCGGCACGGAACAGGCCTTTTTTCACACCGCTTCGGATCACGCCGTCGAGCACGGCAATCGCCGGCGAGAAAAACTGGCTGGCACCACCCGACTTCGTCAGGTGCTTGGCCTTGTGCAGGTTCTCGGTGCCCAGGAGGATGATGAGCTCGGGGTTGGCCAGGTAGTAGCGCCAGGGAAACTGGCTGATCACCTTCAGAGCAGCGACCGGATCTTCCAGGTCGAGCTGCAATTGCTGCTCCGCCTCGATCATCTTGCGATAGGCATTCTCCAGCACCTGGGCGAACAGTTTTTCCTTGCTGCCGAAATAGTAGTAGATCAGGCTGTCATAACACTTGGCCGCCTTGGAAATCTGCTCGATGCGCGCGCCGGCGAAGCCGTCCCTGGAAAACACCTTCTCCGCGGCTTGCAAAATGCTGTCCCGCGTGGTCTTTGCAGGCTTGCCACGCCCTTTGCGCTTGCTGTTCGCGGCCGCGGGATCTGCGGAAGCAACTGATTTCTCTTTGTTCATGGCGTCTTTGCCGAAAGCTGAAGCCGCACCGATGGGTTCAAGCTCGGGGGATTTTAGGACCTGCGTGAACCTTGCATGGACGGCCGCTGGGGCCTTTAGCGGTCGATCACCAGCCGCGCACCACGGGCTCGCGACACACAGGGCAGTATCAGCCGGCCCTGGGCCTGTTCGTCGGCATTCAGGTAGAAGTCGCGATGGTCCGGCTGGCCTTCCAGCACGCTGCACAGACAGGTGCCGCAAACGCCTTGCTCGCACGAGGTTTCGATGTCGACGCCGGCTTGGCGCATCGCTTCGACGATGCTCATCTCGGGCTCCACCCGCAGCGTGATTCGGCTTTTGGCCAGATGCAGCTCGAAGGCCTGGCCGCTGGCTTGCACCGCCGCTGGCGCGCTGAAGTACTCGCAGTGCAGCTGCTGTGGCTGCCAGCCGCATTCGTGCGATGCGGCGCTCACCATGTCCATGAAGGCGCCGGGGCCGCACATGTAGACGTGGGTTGCTTCGTCCGGCCGGCCCAGGAGGGTTCTCAAGTAGTCCCGCTGGGTCGCAGGCTCCATGCCGTAGTGGAATTCGACTTGCTCGCGCCAGGGGCTGCGGCCCAGCCAAGCGGCGAAGGCCGCGTGCTGCGGGCTTCGGGCAAAGTAATGCAGGGTAAATGCTTGTTGGCGTGCATGCAGGTGCTTGCCCATGGCCAGAATGGGCGTGATGCCGATTCCGCCGGCCAGCAGCAAATGGCGGCGGGCACCTTCTGTCAGCGGGAAGTTGTTGCGCGCCGGCGAGATCCGCAGCTCGGCGCCGACCTGGACCTGGCTGTGCATATGGGCCGAGCCGCCGCGCGACATGGGCTCCTGTTTCACTGCAATGTGGTAGGCCGCCGTCTCGTCGGGCCCGTTGATCAGCGAGTACTGCCGCGTCAAGCCCGGTTTGAGGTGCACGTCGATATGGGCACCGGGTTCGCAAGGCGGCAGCGGGCCGCCGTCCGCGGGCTCGAGCGTGAAGCTGCGGATGCCTTCGGCTTCCTCGACGATTCGCGTCACGCGCACGCGAAGCCCGTTCATGATTTACTCCTTGTGAGCCGCGAGTGCCGCGGCGTGGTGGCGCAGGTGCTCTTCGATGAAGGAAGCCACGAAGAAGTAAGAATGGTCGTACCCGGCGCGGATGCGGATGTCCGCCGCCTGCCCGACCTCTTCGCAGCGCCGGATCAGCAACCAGGTTTGCAACTGCGCCTGGTAATAGGGGTCCGCATCGCCCTGGTCGACAAGAATCGTCCCGGCAAAGCGCTGATTCAGCAGCAGCTCGCACGTGTCGTGCTGCCGCCAGCTCTCGGTGTCCGGCCCCAGGTAGGCTGCGAAGGCCTTTTGCCCCCAAGTGCCCTGGCTGGGCGCAACGATCGGCGACAGGGCCGAGAGCGACTGAAAATGGCGGGGGTGGCGCAACGCCAGCGTCAGCGCGCCGTGGCCGCCCATCGAGTGCCCCATGATGCCGACCCTGCCGCGCTCGACCGGAAATGTGTCGCACAGCAGCGGATGCAGCTCGCCGACCAGGTAGCTCTCCATGCGAAAGTACCTGGCCCAGGGCTGGCGCGTCGCATCCAGGTAGAAGCTTGCGCCTTGCCCGAGGTCGTAGGCCGCGTCGTCAGGTACTTCCTGGCCGCGCGGGCTGGTGTCGGCCGCCGCAAAAATCAGCCCCAGTTCCGCGGCGATGCGCTGCGCCCCCGATTTGACCATGACGTTTTCCTCCGTGCAGGTCAGCCCGGACAGGTAGATCACCATGGGACAGCGCCGGTGCAGGGCCTGTGGCGGCAGGTAAACGCCGAAACGCATGGCCAGGCCGATCTCGCGCGAGTCGTGCCGGTAAAAGCGCTGGCGGCCGCCGAAGCAGGCATGCTCGCTGACCAACTCTGGCCTCGGGCTCTGGCTCATGGCTGCGCCTTCAGTACAGCACCACGCCGCGGATCGACTCGCCGCGCTTCATCAGATCGAAGCCCTCGTTGATTTTCTCCAGCGGCATGGTGTGGGTGATCAGCTCGTCGATCTTGATCTTGCCCTCCATGTACCAGTCGACGATCTTCGGCACGTCGGTGCGCCCGTGCGCGCCGCCGAAGGCCGAGCCCTTCCACTGGCGGCCGGTGACGAGCTGAAACGGACGCGTGCTGATCTCGGCGCCGGCCTCGGCCACGCCGATGATGATGCTCTGGCCCCAGCCCTTGTGCGTGCATTCGAGCGCCTGGCGCATGACCTTGGTGTTGCCTATGCACTCGAAGCTGTAGTCGGCGCCGCCGTCGGTGAGCTGGACGATGGCATCGACCACGTTGTCCACTTCGTTCGGGTTGATGAAATGGGTCATGCCGAAGCGCCGTGCCATCGCTTCGCGCGCCGGGTTGATGTCCGCGCCGATGATTTTGTCGGCGCCGACCATCTTCGCGCCCTGGATCACGTTCAGGCCGATGCCGCCGAGGCCGAACACGACGACGTTGGCGCCGGCTTCGACCTTGGCCGTGAAGATCACGGCGCCAATGCCGGTGGTCACGCCGCAGCCGATGTAGCAGACCTTGTCGAACGGCGCGTCCTCGCGGATTTTGGCGAGCGAAATTTCGGGCGCGACCGTGTAGTTGCTGAAGGTCGAGGTGCCCATGTAGTGGAAGATCGGCTGACCATCGAGGCTGAAGCGGCTGGTGGCGTCGGGCATCAGGCCCTTGCCCTGGGTGCCGCGGATCAGCTGGCACAGATTGGTCTTGCGCGACAGGCAGAACTTGCACTGGCGGCATTCGGGCGTGTAGAGCGGAATGACATGGTCGCCCTTCTTGAG
>Ga0187892_10000123_pt1 | contig 185841 bp, 177 predicted proteins | sample MA1701073metaG_FD_139345 | JGI IMG/M metagenome (GOLD analysis project Ga0187892, IMG submission 139345) | Bio-ooze microbial communities from a basaltic lava cave in the Kipuka Kanohina Cave System on the Island of Hawaii, USA - MA170107-3 metaG ... | reverse complement strand
GTCGCGTGTCGGCAATGTCGTTCCGTGAACATCTACGTGGCGTCGAACCCGCCAGTAGAGCGGGCGCGGGCACTGGCCGGTGTCGCTGCGAGGCTCGCCGGCCGCGCCGCTCACCGGCGCGTTCGGCTGCATGGCGCATGAAGGAGGAGGGGTCTGGTGCCGAGAGGCGTCTGCGTCGTCCTCAATAACCAGCACCAGCGGCGCGTGGACGAACTCCTCGCCCGGTGCGAGTCGTCGTCGGATGCTCGCGTACTCTTCCAGCCATACACGCGAAAACACCTCAAGCGGCTTCATCAGCTCGACCAGGCGGGGAGCCTACCAGTACCGACGTACCTCGTAAGCGGCCAGTACGGGGGTGCGGCCACGGCGGTCGCCGATCTCGTTAAGGTTGAGTATCGAGAAGAGGTGCCACGCCGAGCTCTTCCGCTACTCAAGGACCTCCTGCCAGGCAGTGACAGCCGCGTCTACGCTGCCAACCTGCTCTATCTCGCTCGCGCACGTCCGCTTCCGAAACCGATACCTGTTGAACGGTTCCGTAAGTCCAGCGACGGGCGCCGGTTACGCCGAGGGCGCTGGCCAGCGGTTGTCTGCTACGCACCGGAACAGAATGGTGCGGTGCCGTCCTCCTCCTCCGCACCAGGCTCCGACGAGTTACAGGAAGCGGTCGAAGGCCATCTCCGCCTCCTCCTCGCGCGACACCGCCTACGGGAGCACAGGCTGCGCCAAGCCAAGATCCGAGCGGTCCTGCGAACATCCGGACGCTTGCGATGCGAAGTCCTTGCCTGCTCGTTCGACTTTGAAGAAACCTACGGTGCCCTCGGGCGCCAATATGCGCAGGTACACCACCTGTGGCCGCTCGCTGCAGCTGACGACCGACGCCGTACGACGCTGATGGATCTGGCCATCGTCTGTGCCAACTGCCATGCGATGATTCACCGGGGCGGCCAGTGCCGGTCGCTGAGGGAGATATCGGCAGTCATGACGGAGCACGGAGATCAGCCGAACAAGCGCATCCAGCCGTCGGCGCGCAGAGCGCGCCGCGGCTGATGCGCAGCGTTGGGCAGCGTAGGCAATGACAGACCGAACGATATCGGAGGCGCTTTTCGAGCGGTTCTGTGCGGATACGGACGTTCCCTATGTTCGCTTGGAACCAGACTCGGCGGCCGGCCGACGTACCCCTGACTACGAGCTTCGCTTGCAGGACCCGCCGATCCTCGTCGAAGTGAAGCAGATCGATCCGAACCGGGAGGATGAGGCATCGCTCCGCGCCTTCGCCGAGACCGGCGAGTACAGCTTCAGCGGAGTGCCCGGCGACAGGCTGCGCGGAAGGATCTCGAAGGCGGGTTCGCAGCTCCGAGCGCGAGCGCGACCAGGCCAGCCTACGCTAGTTGTCGTCTACAACAACGTAGATGTTCTTCGCGGCTATACCGGTCCACATGCGGTCATGTCGGCCATGTATGGTCTGTACCAGGCGGTCATTACGACCACCCGCGGACTCGGCGCTCGCGTTGTCTCGGTCGTGCACCGGCTTGGCGGAGGCCGTAGCATGACCGCTCAGCACAACACGACAATCAGCGGACTTGCAGTCCTGTTCGACGGCCCTGAGGGCCCTTACCTTGTTGTCTATCACAATCGGTTCGCTGCAGTGCCGATTCGGCCAGAGGCTCTCCGACGGCCGAGGATTCACCAGCGCTGCATTCAGGAAGCCGATGACAATAGGTTTCCCCAGTGGAGCGAGTTATGATGCCGGCCTGCCCAACATCCCGCTCCAGCAGACCGGAGGCTCGCGTTGCTCGCCTTCCGGCTGCTGAGTGCGAGCGTTAGCCGACGAGCCCGGGCGCGAGGTAGGGGACCGGCGTGAAAGGACCCGAGGGGCGGCGAAGGGTTGGGGCGGGAGACGGCGGCGGCGCAGTTCCGTGCCAGAGTTTGGAGTGGCGGTCAGGGTTCAAGACAAATGGCTTGGCGCCGGATTTGTGTCAGCCTTGACGTGACCCCACCATGAGCACAGTCTGCCCCTGTCCCACCTGGTGGCGACGGAGGCGAACGCGAATATGTCTCGAACCGCGATCGTCGCAGTTCTTGCCGCTCCGCGCGGCGTGCAGGATTGGCCCTCGCGGTGCCTTACAACCGCCGGCGGGTCGGAAGCCGAGAGCCGGGCTGTCGCATGAGCATCACCGAGTCACAGCTGCGCGAGCAGTATGGCAACGCTTCAGACGAAGAGCTCTTGTTCCTCGCTCGGCAAGGCTCGTCCCAGTACACCGACACTGCGTGGGCACTGCTACGAGAGGAAATGACACGGCGAGGGTTGCCCCCAACGCCAGAGGCGCAGCGCTCGGAGAGCTCCGAGGAGCCTCGTGCTGACGCCCCCGTCGCGCTTCCGCTCGCCCGATGGGGCGAGGTCCCGGACTCCGGCATCCCCGAGCGTTGCGAGAAATCCTCGGACGAGGACCTTCCGGCGCTTGCCGAGTCGGAAACATCTCCCCTCACTCGCCACGTCGCCAGCGCCCGCTTCACCGGGCGCGGTGGTGAGTATTTCCGCATCTGGGTCGTCAATCTGCTGGTCACGCTGCTGACGCTAGGCCTCTACTCGGCGTGGGCAAAGGTCCGCAAGGCAAAATACTTCAGGCAAAACACGTGGCTCGACGGCCACGTGTTCGGCTATCACGGCAACCCGGTCGCGATTCTCCGCGGGCGCCTGCTCGCCCTCGTGCTGCTGGCAGCCTATACCTGGGCGTTCCAGTTCTCCAACCGCGCGGGCCTGCTGACCGTGACGACGCTGTGCGCGGTCGGCCCCTGGCTGTTCATAAGGGCCCAGCGCTTCGCCCTCGCCAACACCAGCTTTCGGGGCCTGCGGTTTGGTTTTCGCGCGCGGGCGGGTGAAGCCTACGGGACCGTGTTGCCCGTCCTCGCTCTGTGGTTGTTACCCGAAGTGACCGAAACCCTCACGAGCGGTAAGGGCTGGTTCTCGATCCCGGCCCTCGTGCTCGGCCTCGCCTTCCCGTGGATGCATCACCGGCTCAAGGCCTTCCAACGTCGCAACGCGGTCTACGGCGGCCGTCAATTCACCTTCACCTCGGCCACGGGCCATTTTTACGCCGTCTACATCAAAGGCTTCGGACTCGTCCTGGTGGCTGGAGTGGTCGCCGGCGTGGTGATCGCATGGTTCTCCGCATGGATGCGCGAGTCGCCGACCGTCCGCTCCTGGTTCCTCGAGACTCTGATCTACGGCACGATCGCCGGGCTCCTCGTCTACGTCGTCGCGGGGCCGTACTACGCGGCGCGGCTGCAGCAGATCGTCTGGAGCAGGACGCGGCTCGGCGACATCCGCTTTCGGACCGAGATCCAAGCCCTGCCGCTGTTCCGCCTAGTCCTGAAAAACGTGGCGCTGACCGTCCTCACCTGCGGCCTGTACTGGCCGTGGGCCGCCGTCGCCCTGGCGCGCTATCGCGTCGAGTGCGTGCGCGTGGAGTCCGACGTCCCGTTGTCGGCTCTCGCCGCCAGCCTCGAGACGCACCCCGGCTCCGCGGCCGGCGAGGGGGCCGCCGACGCCTTCGGCATCGACATCGGGCTGTGAGCACGCCGACGTTCCCGGCCTTTCGCTTCGACGGGCGCCACGCGGAGGCCTTGCCGGTCGTGTTACGCATCGAGAACGCATACGTGGTCGTGGAGACGGCCGAGGGCATCGAGCTGGAACGGGAGCGACTCGACCGCGCGGTCGTCTCCGAGCCGCTCGACCACGCACCGCGCCTGCTCTCGTTGCCGAGCGGCGCCACCCTCGAAGTGCCCGACGCTGACCGAGGCTTCAGGCGCGAGCTCGAGCGCGCCGGCGGCCGCCTCTCGCTGGCCGTGCGCCTGCAGGGGTGGTGGCTGGCCGTGGTCATCGCTCTGGCCGCCCTCGTCGCCCTGCTGGCCGCCGCCTATTTCAAGGGACTGCCGGCCGCCGCGCGATGGGTGGCCTTCGCGCTGCCACCGAGGCTCGAAGCGCGAATGGGTGATCAGCTCCTGGCCGTCCTCGACAAGCATTACGTCCGGCCCAGTCGCCTCGATCCGGTGCGGCGCCGGCGCATCTCTGAACGGTTCAGCCGCGCGGCGGCCGCGGTCGCCCCCGGGGTCGCCTACCGGCTGGAATTCCGTACCGTGGGGGAGAACGGCGTCAACGCCCTGGCACTTCCCGGAGGGATCATCATCCTGCTCGACGGCCTCGTGGAGTTCGCCGGCGACGAGGACGGTGTGCTGGGCGTGCTCGGCCACGAGTTGGGCCACGTCGTCCACAAGCATTCTGCACGCGAGATCCTTCAGTCGGTCGGCGTGGGAGTCCTCGCCAGCCTGCTGTGGGGCGACTTCTCGGGGATGGCCGCGAGTGTGCCGGTCGCGCTCGGGGTGCTGCGCTACTCACGCGACTCCGAGCGGGAGGCGGACGAGTTCGCGGTTGCATTCCTGCGCGCCCAGGGCCTGTCGGCGCGACCCCTGTACGAGTTCTTCATCAAGGTACGTGCGCTGGAGTCGCGCCTGGGGGTCGCGGACATTCCTGACTTCCTGTCCACGCACCCGTCTACCGAGGAGCGCCTCGAGCGCCTCCGCAGGGAGATCAGGTGAAGAGAATCCACCTCCCATGCTTCGGCCCCCGCCGACCGTCATGCTCATCCTCGGCGCGAAGGCCCACGGCAGAGATGTTCTCGCATGAGATTGAGAGTTAGATTGAGAGTCAATTCGTTCTGAGAGGATGGGTCGGCGATGGTTATCGTGCTTGGACCGGCGTCGTCCGCTAACCCCGCATCCAGGCGACGGCGGGCGAGTCTCTCGTGGTTGGTGCCGAAGGTCCGGTGGCGCCCGCCGCGCCTGATGCGGAGCGTTAGAGGCAGTCAGCGGTTGCGGGCGCGTGCAACGAGGCAAGTTCGGGGCGATCAGTGGCGTTCAGGAATCAAGTGGTTTCGGAACACCTTGAACCCGCTTGGTCGGCGACCGTCTTTTCGTGGTCTTGTCCCGCAGGCGGCAGACGGGGACTTCTGAACGCGGGAAGCAGGCACTGGTCCTGGAATCGGTACGACCTCGTGGGCCGCCGACTCTGTTTCGACACACGACAGCTACGGGTCGGTCGATGGTTTTATTGCGGGGGGGCGCTTTGTGCCGACGGCAACAGCCGCGGCTCCGTTGGAATTCCGTGTTCGGGTGCGGTTCTAAGACTCCGCGGAGCGTCCTCGAGCCGAACGCCGCGCATCACCGGCCGCCAGCAGCGCCGCGAAGCGGCGGTGCTGAGCGGGCCGGTGCATGCGCTTGTTAGGCCTGGGTCGCCCGGCGACTCTTTTGAATCGCAATGTCGACGATCTCCTCCGGCTGGATAGGCGCCTCCTTGACGCCCAGCCACTCAAGGAGCAGTCTCCCGCAGTCCTGCTTCACGACAACGAATATCTTCTGCATGCTCTCGTAGGAGAGATGAATTGGCTGGTCAACAGAGAAGAGCTCGCCCAGCTTCCTCAGCTCGGCATGCTTATCCGACCGCATGATGCTCTTGGCGTGAAGAATGACATTCCTCAGGATCCGTAGATCGCCCATCGCATCGCACTGGATTTTATGCACTGTAACGCCCTTGGCGGTTGCTAGCCTCGGGCGGATCTCATCCTCCCAATAGGTGAAGAGGAAGACGACAATCGCTTTTGCATGTTGTTGCTCGTTGGAACCGCCCTCGGCATTCGCAGCGAGATAGTCCTGAGCCCGGATTATGCGGTTGTGAATGACGTCTGGTTTCGTTGGGTCCTCGTAGCTTGCCCAGACCACGACTTGCTCGCCAGCGCTATCGATCTCAGACCTGACTGGTCGATTCACGCGATGAACCTGACGTTCGACCCGCACGTAGTGCCCTGCGAATCCAGCGAGGGCGTCCATGTAAGCCCCGACCTGCTGGTTCACGAAGTCTATGTACTCCCGGATGACGTCATCAAAGGCTTCGGTCACAACATCTCCAGGGCCTAACGTTCAGGCTTTTATCCGTCGTGCGTCGCGCATGGCGGATAAAACCAGTTGGACTAAACCCCTGGCGCCCATGGTGTACGGGGATTCTATCGTGGGGACGGCGGGGCTAGAAGCGGGCTCATAGGGCATGCTCCTCCTGTCGGGTCAAGGCCTCAACGTAAGCGCGCGCGGCGGCGAGGTGGTCGGTGATGGCGTGTCGCAGTCCGAGGCCGCGGCGAGCCGCCGCTCGAACTCGGGTTCGGGAATGCCGGCGACCTGCTGCCAGTCCGCCGACTGGCGCCTTGTGACACCCAGGGCGCGCAGCGTCGGCGCGGAAAGCGTCACAGCGTGGGACGCTTTTCGTGGCCGCCCATCGCTTTGCCGCTGCCGCTGGCCGACCTCCGCCAGCTCGCGCAGCATCTCGCCGGCCCGGCGCTCGGCGCGGATCTTGATTTCCGTGGCCCAGCGGATGAGCTGGTGATCTTGCGCCTGGCGGGCGTAGGCCGCCATGGCGAGGGCCTTGTTGCGGATCTCCTTGACCTCGTCGACGCGGCGGGCCTCGGCGAGCGCTGTACGGGCCGCGTCGTACTTTACCAGTGGCGGTCCCGATGGCTCGAGCACACCCGCTTTTGGCCTTCGCGTAGCGGTCGGAGATCTTGGCCAGAAAGGCCGCCGTGGGCCGTTTACGGGTCATGGCCGCCGCGGTGGCCGGACCATGGCCATGACCAGTACGGCGCCCGCGGAGCCGTGCTCAGCATCGGGCATCGCCCGGGACAGGGTCACGAGCGCCGGCCCATCGTCACACGCAACCTCGACGGTCATGGAGAGCCCGTCGGATGCGATCGACCGTACGACGCCCTGCAACTCGTCGGACTGTCCGTGCTCGTCGCGCAGACCGGAGAGCCATTGGCCACGGGGGTTAGTCGATATGCCAGACGCCATGGATCTTGCGGACTTCGAGCACCCGCCTTTGAGGGGGTTTTCGGCCAGGGGGAGAGGGCCGACTTATGAGGAGGGGATGAACCGAGCGACGACTCGGTGCTGCTCGCAGTTGGAGCACTCCCCAGCGCTCACGTTGAAGCTCTCCACGCCGCCGAGGCGTTCGATGGCCGAGAGGGCGTCTTGGAACGTGATGTCGAGCATCTTCGAGAGGCAGATATGGCAGAACGCTCGCTCGGGGCGAGCGCGAAGGAAGTTGCCCATGAAGGCCTCGACCATTGGAGGGCTCCGACCCACGTGCGGCCTACGTAAATCTACGTACCGGGCCGTGTCAATCCGGGAAAAGATTCCCCCTGGGATCGCTCCAGGGGACGAGCTTCGGCCCGCCCAATTCGACCGCGAGGCGTCGATACGTGCGCGCGCCAGGGGGCGCGCGATCCGTTTACACGCTGGGGGATGCTGCTGATGCTGCGTCTCGTGGCATTGCTGAGGTTGAGCCGCCCGGAGAACCGCCGCGGGCGCGAATGGCCCCACCCCGGTCAGCCGCCCAGCGCGCCGCTCGAGGTTGAGCGTCGAGCAGGCCACCCGAGTGATCGGTCGTTGTGACCGGTGCGGTGCCGAGTACAACTACGTGAGCCGCGCGGACCGCGAGGCCGAGACCGAGTCCTGCGACGCCGCCGACCCCGAGACGCGCAAGGCTTGTGGTGGGAGGGTCGTGCCGGCTGCGAGCGCAGCGGCATGAAAGGTCCCAGGTTGATGTAGTATTCGGAAGCACGAAGGGGGCCGTGGCTGGCCCCCTTCGGTGCAGCACCAAGCGCGAGGAGAAGATGACGGAAGACTATACCAGCCCCGCCCACGGCGCAACTCCCTGCCACCTGGCCATGGGGCCCCGACCCTGCCCGCTGTGCCACCGCCTTATGCGTGATCGCCAGGCGCTAGCCGTGGTGTCGGGCGCGGAAGTTCATGCCGATTGCGTCTGCACCCACGCGGTCGTGCACGCGGCCTGCGCCCAGAGACGGGCGCTTCACATCCTCTGGGCTTCCGCCAGTCTCCGAGTTCCACCGCGGGTTGCGGCCGACCTCAGATGTTTCGGCCGCTACAAACAGCTGCCAGCGGCTCGACTCCTCCGCATTTTTAGATGTCGCGGCTACCGGGCCTTCCAACGCTCGCTCTGCACCGCCCTAAAGGCGAAGCGATTGGGACCGTCTGAAGTCGTTCGCATTCCGCGTCGGAGGACCTCACGACGCTGCGGCGCGCGCGGCGTTCGCGAATCGCATGCTGGGCCGCGCAGCCCGGGCGGGGATGAAGACTGTAGTGACCAACGCGGGGCGTGTGCGAGGCGCACATGAACCCGCGCATCCGCCCGAGCACATTTCGCGTGCCCCTCCGGCGGCGGGCACTCCTGAAGGATGGTGGAGTGTGAGACGCGGCCGGGGGTTTTTCGTTAGCCGGCAAATCCCTGCCGTTCGACATCGCCGTGACGTTCGCCCGCCTGTGCTGGCGGGCCTTCCTCAACCCCGATCCGAACGCGCGCTCGCGCGACGCCCGCCGGGCGCTGGCGCATCGCCCGAGACATCGGCGCGGTTCGGGCCCACTGCGCCAAGCGGCGCGAACTTGTTGCTGCTGCTTCTTCCCGACGAGATCTTCGGCACACACCGCACCACTCCTGCGTCGACATAAAGGGAGGGAACCACGATGCCATCACCGCCCGTGCCAGCGTTTCGAGGCAAGATCAGGTCGTTCCGCCCCGAGAAGCTGCAATTGGAGTACGGCAGGCTCTCCGATCGCGCATTCCGATTGCACACGATCATGTCGGGCTGCTGCGCCGACGACGAAGGGCGCCTGGTCGCTGACGCCGAAACCCTCAGAGTGCGGGCCTTCGGATTCCAGCGGACCGTCACCGCGGGCCACGTCGAACGCCTCCTTCGCTCGCTCCAGCGCCAGGGCCTCGTCCGCCTCTACAGCGTCAACGGCACGCGCTTCGCCCTGGTGCTGGACTGGGACCAGAGGCTCGACGCGAAGCATTTCACGGCGTCGCGGCTTCCCCCAGTTCCGGCCCGGGCACCGGTGCCACCGGACACGGTGTCGAGGCCTCCGACAAGCCGGCGTAGCTCCCGCAAGCGGACGCGGGCCGCACGTGCGAAGAGCGCGAAGAGTTCTCGCCGCGCTGGTGCGCGCGCAACCCAGCCATCGCGATCCGCGCGCAAGGTCCATCGGAATCCCGATAGACCTGCGGGGTCGGTGCCACGCCCAGCGACTGAGGGGTCGCGCGCAAACCCTCAACCGCGATCCGCGCGACCCGCGTCGGCAGATACACATGCCGACGACGCGCTCTCGAGGTCTACGGGAATTCCCGTAGACCTGGACCGGGCGGGGCCGACTGAATCCTCCGCTGCTGCTGAGCGGACCGTCCGAGGCTCGCATGAGCCTCAGCCGAGCTCGGTCGAGGCTCACGTGAGCTCTGGATCTGGATCGGACCCGGATCCGGATCGGAGAGGAGAGGAACGGAAAGACAGGACCCCCCCTACCCCCCCGCACGCGGGAGGGCAGGTCGTCGTCCTCCCCGATTTGGCGCTTCGTGCGATGCGGGGGCGACCGCCGACCCCGGCGTTCATGGCGTGGTGGGCGAAGTACCCGCGCCAGGAGGGGCTGCTGGCCGCCTGGCGCGCCTGGCGCCGGCACGGCTGCGAGGCCATCGCTGACCAGGTACTGGCGGCGATCGAGGCCCAACACCCTGCGCTCCAGCGCGAGGGCAGCCGGTTTGCGCCGGCGCCGGCGCGATACCTCCGCGAGGGCCGCTGGCTTGATCCCCTGCGGGCACCGGCCCGCGTCTTGACGCCGACGACCGCCAGCAACGTAGATGTGCTGCGGCGGTTCGCCGAGCGAGGCGTCGGGCCGTGACCGACGCCGATCGGCCTGGGTTCGCTGTCGCCATGCTGCGGCTGACGGCGGTCTTCGGGGGCCAGCTCGACGACATCCAGGTCGAGGAGTACTTCCGCGCCCTGCACGAGTACGGCGAGGACGAGGTGCAGGCGGCGGTGAGCGAGGCGAACAAGCGCCTGACATTCCGCCCGAAGCCCGCCGAGCTCATCGAATTCATCCAGGAGCGACGCCAGGCCGTGGCCAGGGCCGCCGAGCGCGAGCGCCAGGCCCGGCGGATCCTGGAGGCGGCGCCGCCGACCGAGGCCGAGCTGGCCGCGAATAAGGCGATGATCCGCCAGCTCCTCGACAGCCTGGACAAGCGTTTCCACGGGCGACGCGACGCCGAGCCCACCGAGCGTGGGGATAACGACTCACGTGGTGGATCGCGCGCGATCCAACAGGACGAGACGGCGCCGATCCGGCCCGTCAACGGCCCCGCCGCGGCGGAGCGACTCGAGGAGGCCAGGCGCCAGGCGCTCGGGCGGTTCGCCGAGCACTGGGGCGTGACGCCCGAGGACCTCCGTGGGCACGGTAAGCGTGGCCCGGGTGACCGTGGCGCTCCCCACGGTGACGGCCCGGGCCGGAGGAGAGAAGAACGGTGAAGCCCCGCCCCCGGTCTGGTGCGGACGACGCTCACCGCGACCACGCCGAGCTCCCCGGCGAGTTTCACTCGCTCCAGCAGGTGCGGCGGATCACGTCGCTCAGCGTGCGAACGTTACGCCGGTACATCCGGGGCGCCGTCGAGCGGCGGCTGCCGGCGTTCCAGATCGGGGGCAGGAAGTTCCTGGTCCACCGCGATGAGCTCCGCGCGTGGCTCGAACACTTCCAGTATCAGGGTTGCGGTGTCCAGGCCCTGGTGGCGAAGATCCGCGAGGCGACGCCACCCTGCGGGGGCCAGCGGTGACCGCCCCCATTCACATCAAGCACCTCGCCAAGATGATCGGCGTCAGCGTGCGGACCGTCCGCCGCTGGATCGCCGACCCGGCTCACCCGTTGCCTTGCTACAAGCCAACGCCGAAGACGATCCTCATCCGGCCCGACGACTTCGAGGTATGGCTCGAGGCGGTGCGCAAGGAGGGCCGCCCGGAGTGGCGCAAGGAACTGGACCGGATGCTGCAGGCCCGCCGGTCGCCGGCGGATTGACTCCGAGGGCGCAGTTTACGTAAACTGACCCAGGTGCGACGCTCAGCTGACCGAGGGGGTGACGATGGCGGGACCACGACGGAGGGGCGGCCGACCGGTCAACCCGCGGACGCGGCGGACGACGTTGTTCCTTGATCCCGACCTCAAGCGGCGCGCGGCGGTCCGCGCGCTGGCCGAGGGCACCTCCCTCCACGAGGTGGTGGAGGCCGCCTTGCAGCGATACCTGAAGCGAGGGGCGGGCCGATGAGCCGCCGGCAGAAGATCCCGCTGCCGCCGCCCAAGACGCCGCTCGACAGGCGGCAGACCTACGGGGGCGTCCGCGGCGTCACGCTCTGCTGGAACCACGGGTCATGGGCACTGCGCTTCCACCTCGACGGCCGGCGCGAGGTCAAGACACTCGCCACGAAGAACGACGACGCCGCCCGTTACTGGCTGACCGTCACCGAGGGGGAGGTCGTACAGGGGCAGCACCGCCACCAGCTCAAGGTCTACGGTGCGCGAACGGCGACGGGGCTCCGCTTCCGGGAGGCGGCGACCCAGTGCTTCGCCGAGAAGCGCCAGACGCAGGCGGCCGTCGAGAACACCCTCTTCAACTGGGAGTGGCACCTCGAGCGTTACGCCTACCCGCTCATCGGCAGCCTCTACGTGACGGCGATCATCCGCGACCACGTGAAGCAGGTGCTGCTGCGGTGCCTGGCGACCCAGAACCGGTTCGGCCGGCCGAACAGCAAGGGCACGGCCGGCGTGGTCTTCGGGGCGATGAACGTGGTCTTCAGCTGGGCCATCACCGAGGGCATGCTCAAGGGGCGCGACGGGCGGGACCTCGCCAACCCCTGCGGAGGCCTCCGCGCGATGCTCCGCGACCGGGTCGGCAGCGACGCGCGCCGGCGCGTCCGGCCATTCCGGTCCGAGGAGCAGGAGCGGATCGTGGCCTTCTTCCGCGGCCACGCGAACCCCGCGTGGCGCCGCTGGTGGCTCCTCGTCTATCTGGCCTTTAGGGCGGGCCTCCGGATCGGAGAGCTCATCGCCCTCAAGATCGAGGACCTCGACCTAGAGCGGCGGGTCGTGACGGCGCAGCGGACGTGGACCCGGTGCCTGTACCGCAACGACTGCGGCAAGCCGGTGCCAGGCATACAGGACTTCCCCAAGGGCAAGCGGATCCGGGTCGTCCACCTGGCGGCGTCCCTGATCCCCGACCTAGTCCGCCATATCGCCGAGCGGCGCCACGAGAACCGCACGCACGGCTGGTCGAGCCCGTGGCTCTTCGTCAACACCCAGGGCCGGCACACCGCCCTGTCCACGTTCGAGCAGCACTACTGGCTGCCCGCGCTGCGCGAGCTCGGGCTCGGCGAGATCGCGCTCGACGAGGCGCGCCGCCGCTTTCACAACACCCGGCACAACTACGCCAGCACCACCCTCTACAAGACCCGCGACCTCGCCTACGTTGGGCGCCAGCTCGGCCACACCATGCAACGCACCACCGAGCTCTACGCGCACGTGATGGAGGAGCTCGAGCAGCACCTCGTGGACCTCACCGATGAGCCGGCCCGGGCGGTCACGGCCGCCAGCCGGTGGGGGCGCCGCGCGACGCCGCTGCGCGTGGTGCCGTCGTCGCCAACCGTCACCACCACGTCACCATGACAGTGACGGCGAGGTCAGATCGCCAATGTTTCCATGCTGTTAGAGATGGTTCCTACCTTGCGTTATGGAAGATGATGCCCAGGGTGTAGCGCGAGCCCCGCAGGACGCGGCTGACACCATGCCGCATGGTGGCCCGGAAGTGGCCGCGGGCGCCGGCCACCGGGCGCCAGCGGGTGGTGAAGATCACCATCTCGCCCTGGTCGGTCTGGATCGCCTCGCCGCGCGACTGGGCCCGGGGCCGTTGCTCCACCAGGAGGAACTCACCGCCCTCGTAGTCGAGGCCCCGGCGGGAGAGGAAGCCAGTGACCTGCAGGGGGAAGGCCACATCGCCGTAGAGGTCCTGGTGCAGGCAGTTGTAGCCGCCCGCCTCGTAATGAAGGAGCAGAGGCGTCGGCTTCGTCTGCCCGGCCCGGCGACAGATTTCCAGGAGCCGGACGAGGTCCGGAGGAAAGCGCCGGCGCGAACCGAACGCCGCCTCCCAGCGGTTGGCGATGGCGGCCAACGGCGGGTAGAGCCGCGTCCGCAGCTCGGTGACCAGCGGCGGCAGCGGCTCGGCGAAGTACTTGTAGTCGCCCACGCCGAAGCGGTAGCGCTCCATGTTGATGCGGCTGCGGAAGCGCGCGTCGTCCGGGTAGAGGGCGATGAGCGCCGCACACTCTTCGGGGGTCAGCAGAGGCGGCGTCTTGGCGTAGCCCCAGTCCTCGAGGGAGCGCTCGATGGCCGCCCAGTCGAGCTGTTCGAGCCGTGCCGCGAGCGTCATGTCATTGCCGGCGAAGCACCATCAGTTCCTCGTCGTAGAAACGGTCGCCGATTCTCAGAGCGCGCGGGTGGCGCCCGAAGGACTCGAAGCCGCAGGAGACGTAGAGGGCACGGGCGGCCGTCTGGGTGGTTGTCACGCCCCAGCCAGACGTGATCCAGATCGGGCCACTGCCGGGCGCGCTCCAGCGCGGTCAGCAGCAGGCGCCGGCCGACGCCGCGCCCGCGAGCCTCGGGGACCACGTACATGCCCCAGATCATCGCAATGTGCCGGCGCTTGCCGGCGGGCTCCGGGCGACGGCAACCGACCAGGCCGACCAGTCTGCCGCTCAGCCGCAGGAGTCGATAGGCCTCGGCATCGGATTCGGTGAGGACGCGTGTCTGCACGGCCTCGATCCTACCGCCTCTGGCTGCCTGCGGCGCCTGGTGAACGACCCGGGCGCGCGGTCGCCAGCATGCGCCTTGCAAGGAACGCGGTAAGCAGGGGCGTGCGCAGAAAACTGCATGATTGGAGGAAAAGGGATGGCGAGACGGTACGGGCGGAAGGCGAGCAAGTCGGTCGAACGGGCGATGGGCAAGCGCAAGCGCGGGACGCTCAAGAGCGGCCGGAGCCGCAAGCGCGTCACCAGCCGCAAGCAAGCGATTGCCATCGGGCTCAGCGAGGCCCGGCGCAAGGGGGCCAAAGTGCCCCGCCGCAAGGGCGGTCGCCGGCGCCGGCGGTCGTAACGCCTACTTCACGAAGCCGAAGAGGCGCGGGACCAACAGCACCGTTTCCGGGACGAAGGCCACCACGAACAGCACCGCGACGATCGCGGCGAGAAACGGCAGCAGGGGCCGGACCAGCCGGTCCATGGGCAGGCCGCTGATCGCCATACCCAGGAACAGGCAGAGGCCGACGGGCGGCGTGACGTGGCCGATGGCCGAGGCGATCACGCAGACCATCCCGAAGTGAATGGGGTGGATGCCGAGAGCCTGGGCACCGGGCAGCAGAACCGGCACGGTGACCAGGATGATCTCCGACGGCGTGAGGAACGTCCCCAGGAAGACGTAGAGGACGATCACGAACATCAGGAACAGCCACCAGGTGGGGGCGAACGTCTGGATGGCCTCGGCCACCCGGAAGGGGAACTTCGAATAGGTCAACACCCAGCCGAAGGCGCCGACCAGCCCGATGATGAGGCCGATGACGCCGGTCAGCCGCGCCGAGTCGGCGAAGATGGCCGGCAGCTCGCACAAGGCCAACTCCCGGTAGAACAGGGGCGGCACCAGCAGCGCGTAGACCACGGCCACTGCGGCCGCCTCGGTCGGCGTGAACCAGCCGAGCACGATGCCGCCCATGATAATGACCGGGATCATCAGCCCGGGCAGCGCGTTGCGCATCGCCTCCAGGAACGAGGCCAGCGTGGGCGCCGGCTCCCGCGGATAGTTGCGGCGGCGGGCGATGACGAAGGTCGGCACCGCCATACCCACCGCGATCAGCAACCCAGGCAGATAGCCGCCGGCGAAGATGGCGGCCACCGACTCGTCGGCCATCCAGGCGTAGATCACGGCGATGATCGACGGCGGGATGATCGGCGCCAGGACGGCGGTGCAGATCGTCAGGACTGTGGCGAAGTCGCGGTCGTAGCCCTTGCGCACCATCTGGGGGATGAGGAAAGTGCCGAGCGCCGAGACGTCGGCCACCGCCGACCCGGAGATGCCGCCGAAGAACATCGAGTCCACGATGTTGACGTAGGCCAGTCCACCCCGGAAACGGCCGACCAGCACGGTGGCCAGGTCGATGATGGCCCGGGCCACGCCGCCCCTGGCCGCGATGTTGCCGGCCAGAATGAAGAGGGGGGCGGCCAGGAGCAGGAAAGAATCGCTGAGCAGCCCGACGAAGCGGGTGGGGATGATGATGGGGTTCAGCGCGGGGTAGAACAGCGCAGCGGCCAGTGTGCCCACGCCCAGCGCGATGCCGATGGGCATGCCCAGCACCACGAGGACGACGAAGACGATCAGGAGCGTTTCGGCCATAGCGCGCGGAGAGCAACGGCCAGGTTCCAGGCCATGGGCAGCAGGATGAGCACGGCGCCGACGGGCACGGCCGCGTAGACCCAGCCCAGCCGCAATCCCAGCCCGGGGCTCGACTGCAACTGGGCGTTGGGGACGAGGACGAAGCTCACCTTGATCATCGCCAGGAACAACGCCATGCCGGCAGCGGTGGTCACCACCCGGATCAGGGCCTGGCCCCGGTGGCCCAGGCGGTTGACGAAGTAGTCGAGCATGGTGTGTTCGCCCCGGTGCATCGCGGCGGCTGCGCCGATCATCACCAGCCAGACGAAGAGGTACCGCGGCACCTCGTCGAGCCCCTCGAAGCCCGTCCTGAACGCGTAGCGCAGCGCGACCTGCAGGAAGACGGCGCCGGTGAGGACGGCCAGCACGAGGCCGCCGAGGAGACCGAGCCCGCCGTAGACGCGGTCTCCCCAGCGGCCGAAGGGACGGGCGGGCACGCTTACTTGATGCTGAGGATGTGGTCCACGATCCGGCGGGCGTCCTTGCCGGCCGGAGTGGCGAAGAACTCCTCGTAGACGCTTCGGGTGGCCTCCCGGAACGGCGTGGCATCGGGCTTGGTGATACTGACGCCCTTTTCCCGCACCTGGTCCTGGATGCTCTTGTCCTCGTCCAGGATGAACTTGCGATTGAACTGCCGGGCGTGCTCCCAGGCGTCCCCGATGGCCTTCTGAGTGGCGGCGTCCTGCTTCTGCCACGAGGCCTTGGACATGATCAAGGCCACCGCCTGATGGGTGTGGCGCACGTCGGCGACGTGCTTGACGATGTCGTAGAACTTGTTGTGGTAGAAGGTGTTGATCCCGCCCTCGGCGAAGTCGATCACCTTGGTCTGCAGCGCGGTGGCCACCTCGGGGAAGGCGATGGGCGTGGAGATCATTCCCAGGGCCTTGAAGGTGGCGACCAGGATCTTGTCCTCCTGCACCCGGATCTTCTTGCCCTTCACGTCGGCGATGGCGTTGATGGGGTGGTGGCCGTAGATGCCGCGGTAGCCGGCGGCGATGAAGCCCACGAGCTTGAAGCCCTTTCCGTCCAGCACCGGCTCGTAGTACTTCCGGATGACGTCACTGCCGTCCAGCGCGGCGTAGACGTGCTGGTAGTCGCGGAAGATGTAGGGGAGCTGGAAGACCGACATCTCGGGCACCAGCGTGCTGAGGGGCGCCGTGGTGATGGGGCCGAAGTCGACGGTGCCGAGCTGAATCTGCTGGGCCACCTCCCGCTCGCCGCCCAGCGCGCCCGAGTGGTGGTGGATGATCTTGACCTTGCCGCCGGTCAGCTCGGCCATCTTGTCGACGAACTGATGGGCGGTCTGGCTGGTGCCGTGCTTCGGGGGGTTCACGTTGCCCATCACCAGCTCGCGGCTCTGACCGACGGCGGGTCCCGCGCCCGCCACGACGAGCACGCTCGCTGATACCACACTCAGCACGAGTGATCGCATGGCTGCCTCCTGCGCCGGGCCGCGGCCCGGGCGGTTATTGTACTGGGTGCCACGGGACCGGCTTGAACCGTGGGTGGCCTGAGCGAGGCACGTATGGCTGCGTCCGCCTAGACCAATTGATCATCTCGAACCCTTCGGTTCGGTCCGTCTGGGCGCGCTGGGTTTGTTGTAGCGGCGCCGCCAGGCCGGCTTGAACCGTGGGTGGCCTGGCCTGGACGCGCTGGGTTCAACGATACGCCTCGGGTGACTGCTTCACGGTCTGCCAGAACTCGGGATCGTGGCTGGGGAACACCCGCGCTCCCACCAGCCGCGCCACGGTCTTGAGCCGCTTGATCGAGTGCAGGGCCTGCGTCGGGTTCCACACGACGCCGGGCACGCGCTCGTCGGCGAAGTGCTCCTGCCAGTAGCAGGCGTCACCGGTCAGGATGACGGGCCCGGTGTCCGGCAATTCCACCAGCAGCGACTGGTGGCCCGGCGTATGGCCGTCGGTGCGGAGCACGGTGACCCCGGGCGCCAGCTCGGCATCGCCCTCGACCAGCCGCCACCGGCGATCGGGCAGGTCGAAGTTCTTGCGGTAATAGAAGGGCGCGAAGAACGGCGCCGGGTAGTGGGCGTACGCGTATTCGTCCTTCTGGACGATCAGCTCGGCCCGGGCGAGCAGCTCGGCTCCGCCGGCGTGGTCGTAGTGCAAATGAGAGAGGACGACCAGGTCGATGTCCGTTGCCTCGAGGCCCAGGGCGTCGAGCCGGTGGACCAGCAGGTCCTCGTCGGTGAAGCGTGCCATCGGGTCGTTGCGAACGAGCCCGGGCACGGCCCGGGGGGAGAGCCCGGTGTCGAACAGGATCAGCCCGTCGGTCGTGCGGACGAGGTAGCAGGCCACCGGAATCTGAACCCGCTCGGCGGAGAACTCGCCGTAGAACAGCAGCGAGCGGGTGGCTCCCAGGAAGCCGTTCTGCAGCGCGGAGAGCGCCTGCACTGTCATGGCCCGCGAATCATAGCACCGCCACGTAACGCTGGCGCGGCGGCCGGGCCGGGGGGAGGGGAGGGTCCGCTCGACCACGCAGTCGGCGGCCATCAAACCCGCCGCGGCTGGGCTCCCCCGCACACAGGGGGGCTTGGCCGCGCGTGGAGGGAAGGGGTCTCGTCGGACCCTCCCCTCCCCCCGGCCCGACCGCCGCGCCAGCATTGGCGGTGGCGCTACTCTTTGAGGGCGCCGGCCAGGAGGCCGCGGACGAGGTACTTCTGCAGGCCGAAGACGATCAGGATCGGTGGAGCGCTCGCCAGCAGGGCGGCGGCGGCGATGTCGCCCCACGGCACTTCGAAGACTCCCGGAAAGAGCGCGAGCGCCACCGGCACCGTGCGGCTCGCCTCGGTGGCCGTGAACGTATAGGCGAACAGGAACTCGTTCCAGGTGAAGAGAAATGTGATGAGGGCGCCGGCGGCCACGCCGGGCGCCGCCGCTGGCAGCACGACGTGGCGCAGCGCGCCGAGGCGGCCGGTGCCGTCGACGAAGGCCGCCTCCTCCAGCTCACGGGGAAGCTCGCGCAGGAAGCCGGTGACGAGCCAGAGCATCAACGGCAACGCGAAGGACGCGTTGGCCAGGATGAGGGCCCACCAGGTATCGCGCAGCCCGAGGGCGCGCACGATCAGATAGAGCGGAGCCACGGTGGCGATGGCCGGGAAGGCGGTGCTCAGCACGATGCCCAGCATGAGCGAGCGCCGTCCCGGCACCGGCAGCCGGGCCAGCGCGTACGCGCCGAGGGTGCCGAGCGCGGTGGCCAGCAGCGTGCTGAGCGCCGCGACGCCGGCGCTGTTGACGAGGGCTCGGGGCAGCGGGCTCTGGACGAGCACGGCGTGGTAGTGCGCGAGCGTGAGCCGCGACGGCCACCACCGCGCGGCATCGAGCAGCTCGGAGGACGGCGTGACCGAGGTGAGGACCTGCCAGCCGACCGGCGCGGCATAGAGCAGGAGCAGCGCGAGGACGGCGAGGTCGCGGAGCCAGGTCACCGGCGGGCCTCTGTCCACTCCAGGGCGCGCAGGTACACGACGGCCACCGTCGCCACGATGCCGAACACGATGACCGAAACGGCCGCGCCGAAGCCGAGCTGAAGCGTCTGGAACAGGTTGCGGTAGGCGTAGATAGTCAGGGTTTCCGTCGTGCCCGCCGGCCCGCCTCCGGTGAGCACGAACATCAGGTCGAAGGCGCGCAGGGCGTCGAGCGTGCGAAAGAGTGTGCCGATCAGGAGGACCGGGGCCACCAGAGGCAGCGTCACGGTGCGGAACGTGGCCATGCGGCTGGCGCCGTCCACGACCGCCGCCTCGTAGAGCACGGGCGGAATGGAGACGAGCCGGGCGTAGGCCAGGAGCGCGAAGAACGGCATCGTGCGCCACACGTCGGCGGCGATGATGGCGGGCAGCGCGGTGGCCGGGTCGCCGAGCCAGTTCACCTCTGAGCCGGTCATCGAATGGAGCAGCCGGTTCACCAGCCCCGCCGTCGGATGGTAGAGCCACTCCCACATGCGCGCCGTCACCACGCCGGGCAGGCACCACGGCAGCAGGAGCAGCCCGAAGGTCACCACGCGGAACCGCCGCTGCTCGCCGAGGGCCAGGGCGACGCTCAGTCCCAGTACGACCTCCAGGGCCACGGAGACGACGGTGAACGTCGCCGTCACTCCCACCGCGTTCCAGAAGGCGCCATCTCCCATCAGGAACCGATAGTGCTCGAGCCCCACCGACTCGGCGATGTCGAACACGGGGACGCGCCGCTCCAGCGACAGCCGCAGCACCGCGAGCCCGGGATACAGGGTCACGGCGGCCAGCACGACCAGGGCCGGCGCCAGCAGCAACAGACCCAGCCACCGCTCGTCGCCCCGCCGCCGGCTCACCGCGCGCCGCTCAGGAAGTAGTCGAGCCGCCGGCGCGCGTCGGCGACGGCGTCGGCCGGCGCCTTGACGCCGACGATGGCCGCCGAGAACTCCGGCTGGAGCGTGGCCGACAGCGTCTGGTACCACGGCGTCACCGGTCGTGGCCGCGCGCGCTCGAAGATCGCGCGGAGCTCCGGCGCGTCGACCAGGGCGGGCCGCGTGGGGTGGAGACCGACCGCGTCGGCGATGGCGCGCTGAGCGCGGGGGCGGGTGAGGAACTCCACGAGGCGCCAGGCGGCGTCGGGGTGGCGCGTCCCGCGGTGGACCGCGAGGTGCGCCCCGCCCAGCGCCCCGCCCCCGGGCAAGGGCGCGATGCCCACGCGGCCCTGGACGGCCGCGCCGGGCCCCGCGAACAGGCGCTCGGCGTAGGGCCAGTTCCGGTGGAAGATGGCACGGCCGGCGGCGAACTCGCGCCGCGTCAGCTCTTCGTCGGCGCCCGTGACGAGCCCGGGTGAGACGCCTGTCGTGAGCAGGGCGCGCCGGAAGGCCAACGCCTGGCGGGCGCGCTCGGGGTCGGGCAGGATGCGGCCGTCGGCGCCCACGAGGTCGGTGCCCAGCGCCCAGAAGCTCTCCAGGACATTGACCACCAGCCCCTCGTACTGCTTGCCCTGCCACAGGAAGCCGCCAAGGCGCGGATCGCGCTCGGCGGCGAGCACCGCGCGGGTCTGGGCGGCCAACTCTTCGTAGCTCCGCGGCGGTCCAAGGCCGTGACGGGCGAGCAGGTCGCGACGATAGTAGAGGAGCCCGACGTTCATGACCCAGGGCACGGCCCAGGCGCGCCCGTCCAGGATGGCCGCCGCCACCATTGCCGGGAAGTGCTCGGCGCGGTCCGCCGCGGCCCAGCGCTCGCTGAGGTCGAGGAGCCAGCCGGCGCGAGCGAACTCGGGCACCCAGATGACGTCGAGCATGAGCACGTCGAAGCCGGCGCTGCGGCCTTCCAGGTTGATGACGTAGAACTGGTGCTGGACGTCGGCGGTCCAGGGCAGCGGCTCGTTCACGACCCGCACGCCGGGGTGCCGGCGCTCGAACTCCCGAAGGAGCGCGGGCAGGGGATCGGACCCCGGCGGCATGCGGGAGTGTCTGAGGACGAGGCGGACGCTCGCCTCGGCGCCCGGCCTGCGCGGCTCGCCGCAGCCCCCGAGAACGAGCGCGATCAGAAGGAGGAGAATCGGTCGCGTGGGTCGCCTCCGGTGGTCCGGTCTGGGAGCCTCAGTGTGCCACGGAGATCACCGTTGTGAGCGACCGCGCGATCGAGCATCATGACGGCACGGGAAGGGGTCATGCAGCGGGGGGCGGTCATCGTGGGCATCGCGGTGCTGATCATCGGGCTCGGCGCCGGTTATCTCTGGTGGGGCGTGCCCACCAGCAGGATGCGGACCGAGCTGAGCGACGCGCGGGGCCGGGTCGAGGCCCTGGAGAAGGAGCTGGCCGGCCGCCGGATGGAGACCGCCCGCCCCGACGAGATGGAAGCGCTGCGGGCGCGGGTCAGGGCCCTGGAGGAGGAGCTGGCGCAGGAGCGGCTCATGCGCTCGCGCCTCGAGGCGATCGTGAGCGAGGGACGGAAGTAGCGCGGAGGCGCGAATGGACTTCACGCTGACCGAGCAGCAGGAGCTGATTCGCAAGGAGGTTGCCACGCTGGCGCGCTCGTTTCCACCCGACTACTGGCTGGAGAAGGACCGGCGAGCGGAGTACCCGTGGGAGTTCGTCCACGCCTTCGCCGCCGGCGGGTGGTTGGGGATCGTCATTCCCGAGGCATACGGCGGCTCCGGGCTGGGCGTCACTGAGGCCTGCATCCTGCTGCACGAGATCTGTGCCGCCGGAGCCGGCACCAGCGGCGCCTCGCCGATCCACTTCTACGTGTTTCCCCCGATGCCGCTGGTCAAGCACGCCGACGAAGCGCTCAAGCGGCGGTCGCTGCCTCGCATCGCCGCCGGCGAGATCGTGATGTCGTTCGGGGTCACCGAGCCGAACGCGGGCACCGACACCTCTCGGATCGAGACGCGGGCCGAGCGCCAGGGCGGCCGGTTCGTCGTCAACGGGCGCAAGGTGTGGAACACCAACGCCCGGCAGGCCACGCACATCTTGCTATTGGCCCGCACGGCCCCCCGCGATACGGCCCAGCCCTTCGCCGGCATGACGCTCTTCTTCACGGAGTTCGACCGGACCCGGATCACCGTTCGCGAGATCGAGAAGATGGGACGGGCCGCCGTGGACTCCAACGAAATCTTCATCGACAACCTCGAGGTTCCGGCCGAGGACGTGGTCGGCGAGGTCGGCCGCGGGTTCTACCATCTGCTCGACTCCCTGAATCCCGAGCGCATCCTCACCGCCATCGAGGCCGTCGGCATCGGGCGCGCCGCGCTCGAGCGGGCCGTCCAGTATGCCAAGGAACGCATCGTCTTCGGCCGGCCCATCGGTCAGAACCAGGCGGTGGCCCACCCGCTGGCCCTGGCTTGGGCAAAGCTGGAGACGGCCGAACTGATGACGTTGAAGGCGGCCTGGCTGTTCGATCACGGACGGCCGTGCGGGGCCGAAGCCAACACGGCCAAGCTCATGGCCGCTGAGGCCGGCGTCGAGGCCTGCGACGTGGCGGTGCAGACCCACGGCGGGTACGGCTACGCCAAGGAGTTTCACGTCGAGCGCCTGTTCCGGGAGGTCCGTCTCTACAAGATCGCGCCCATCTCGCAGCAGATGGTCCTCAACTATCTCTCCGAGCACGTGCTCGGGCTGCCCCGAAGTTACTAGCCTGGGCTATGCCCTGCGGGCTGCGGACGGGACGATGGGGGTCCACTTCGCCGGTCCCACGAAACTGTGCCCTGCGCCACCTGCCCGGTCTCGCGCGCGTCGCTCATGAATAATCCGGGCTAGTACCTTCGCGGCGACCGGCTTTCGAGTGCGGGCGGACTGCTGCCGGTGACCGAATCGGTTGTGGTCGGGCGACGTCTGATAGCGTGAAGCCATGAGCGTGCGCGCCCGTCGCGTTCTCGCCGTCGCTGTGCTGGTGGCGCTGGCCGTCGGCGCGGGCGCCGCCTGGTACGTCCTGGGCGAGGCTCGGCGGACTGCGCGCCTGGTGGCGAGCGTCCTCAGCGCCCGCACGGGGTTGCCGATCACGGTGGCCCGGGCGGCCATGGACGGCTCGCGCCTGCGGCTCTGGGACGTCCGCTTTCACCCCTCGCCGGCGTGGCCGCTGCAGGCGCGGGTGCGGGAGGTGGAGATCGGCGGCGGGGTCCTGCCCCTGCTGGCGCCGGCCGGCCGCCGGCTTTCGGTCGTCGCCGTGTCGGCGTCGATCACGTATTCACCAGCCAACGGGCCTTCGACCGCGGCGAGTCCGGCGTGGCCGGAGGCCCTGCGCCACGCGTTCCTCGCGCTGCACGCGTGGCCGGGTACCTTCGCCATCCGCATCGCCGAGGGCGCGCTCAACATCGACGGCCGCGTCATGCCGTTCACCATCACTGGCGACAAGAGCGGCGACACGCTGAACGCCACCGTGGTGGCCGGTCCCACGGGTGATCGGTCCGCGCTGACCGCCACCCTGCGCACGACGACTCCGGACCCGGAGTCTATCCGCGCAGAAGTCGAGCTGGCCGCGGAGCCCGCCGGGCTCCCTGGACTGTGGCCGGCCGCGCTCCCGGTGCCCGTCGCGCTGGCCGGACGGGGCGACCTTCGTCTGGTTCGCCAGGGTGAGTCGACGGCCCACGGGCGGTTCACCGTGGGCGACGCTCGCGACACTCCGGCCGTGATCGACTTCACCGCCGGCTTCGATGCCAGTGGCACCGGGCTGCGGGTCTCCCGCTATGCGTTCGACTGGGGCGCCGACGTCAAGCTCGAGGGCGAGGCGGCGCTTGACCACCGGCCGCAGGGCTGGATGATCTCGGGCACCGCGCGAGGCAGCGTCATCGGCAGCGCGGTCAACGGGCGCGCCGCCTACCGGCCCGGCTCTGGGGCCTTCGACGGCGAACTGACCGCGACGCCACTCGACGCGCGCCGTACCGCCCGGGCTCTCGGGCTGAGCCCGTTGCCCGGCGACGCGACGGCGCGCAGCCTGAGCGCGCGGTTCTCCGGCAGCGTCCGTGGAAACGAGACGGCAGCGGCCGCGACCCTTGGGGCGCGCGAGGTTGCCGTGGTCGGGTTCGCCACGCCGGTGGATGCGACGCTGGACGCGCGCCTCACCTTCAGGGGCCCCGGCGTGCGCGTCGCCACGGCCGAGCAGGCGACGCTCACGTTCGCGCTCGGGGGACGGACGGCGGCGGTGATGACGGCGGCCTCCCGGGGCGCCACGCTGTGGCCCATGACGGTGGATGTGAACGTCGAGGATCTGGGGCGTTTGGCTCCTGCGCTCCCCCGAGCCACGACACTGGCGGGCCGGGCGCGCTTTCAGGGCGAGGTCCGCTACGGCGATCACCTGGAGGTTCGCGGCAGCCTCGAGGCCAACGCGCCGCGCGCCGAGGTGAACGCGGGAGCGCCGGTCGTGCTCCTCGATGTCCGTGCCGTGGTGCCAGTGCGGTGGGGGGTCGCCGACGCCGTGCCGCCGGGGTCGGTGACGGTCGACCGGGTGAGTGGCTGGGGCCTCGCACTCACCAGTGTCCGCGCGATTGCCATCCTCGCCGAGGAACGCTTGCTCGTCTCCGACATCGCGTACGCGCATTCGGGGGGCCGCGGTCGCGGCTGGCTGGAGGTGGCCGCCGACGGTCGGGCCACGCCGGTCCGGGCGCGCCTGGAAGCCAACGGTGTGGACCTGGCCGAACTCGTGCGCGAGTCGGGCTGGCGCATCGCCCGCATCACCGGTCGGGTCGGCTACGTGGCGGCTGCCCAATACGCCGCCGCGGACGGGATCGTGGCGACGGTCCGCATGGAGTCGGAGCACGACGGAGGTGAGGTCAGCGTCGACGCTGTGCAGCGCCTGCTCGAGACGAGCGCCGTCCAAGTCGAGACCACCGGCGTGATGCGCCAGACGCTCGAGAATCTCCGGCTCTTCCCGTACGAGTCGCTCCACGCTGACCTCCGGGTGAATCGCGGCGAGGGCCGGCTCGATCTGTCACTCCGCGGCCGCAAGCGGCTGTGGCTCTTCCCGGCTGCGGTGGAGGCGATCAACTTTCGAAACGTGCCGCTCACGGTGCTGGCCCGCACGTTCACGAGGGGGAACCCATGACAGGCGCTCGCACACACGCGGCGGCCGCGCGTCCCTGGCCGGCCCTGCTGGCTCTGCTCGTCACCGGCTGCGTGGCGGTGACCGTCAACGTGAATTTCCCGCAGGAAACCATCGACAACGCCGCCTCGGGCATCGAGGACGTCGTGCGGTCGCCGGCCCCGCCCCCGCCACCCAAGCGTGACGGTGCCGTCCCGGCCCCGCCGCTCGCGGGGTGGCGGCTTTCCCTCGGCCCGTCCATCGCCGAGGCGCAGCCGCTGCCCGAGCTGAAGACACGCACGCCGGAGATCATGGCGGTCATCGAGTCGCGCCGAGCCCGGTACCCGGAGCTGTCTGCCGCGTTGAAAGCCGGCTGTCTGGGCGAGAACAACCAGGGGCTTCTGGAGGCGCGTCCAGGCGAGGCCTGTCCCGGGAACGTGGCCGCTCTGGCGGCGGCGGAGAATCGCGACCGGATGGTCCTCTATCGCACGCTGGTGGAACAGAACAACATGCCGGCGGGCGATCTGGCCCGCGTCCAGGCCGGCTTCGCGCGGGCTCATCGTGACCGGGCGCCCGCCGGCGCCTGGGTGCAGAACGAAGGAGGCCGCTGGTCGCGCAAGTGAGGCGGGCCGGCACGGTCTCCCGCAAACGTTGACAGTTTCTCGGGCCGCCTGATAGGTCTGAAAGAAGCCGCGGGTGCGGTACGGCCGGGCGTCGGCGCGCCCGGCGGAAAGGCTTCCGATGGCTCGAGTGCGGGGCGGCCCGCCCGATGCGCTGGACCGATCGGCGGCGGCTCCGGCCCTCCCTAGTGCGTTTTCACTAGTCCGCGGTGGCCGAGCCGACGGCGCCCGCTGTCGGCGCGCGGGCGGAGGCGCTCCATGATGCCGGAGCGCAAACGCCAGGTGCTGGTCGTCGACGACGCCGGCGAAATGATCGTGCTCTGCGTGAACATCCTCCAATCGCTCGGATACGCGGTCAAGGGCGCCAATCGTCCGAACGTGGCGCTCGACCTCGTCGGTAAGGAGCTCTTCGATCTCATGATCGTGGACTACAAGATGCCCGACATGGATGGCTTCCAGGTCTTCGAGCGGGCTCGCGCCCTGCGGCCTGAGATGGCCTTCATGCTGCTGACCGGCCACGGCTCCGCGGACGTCATGCAGGACGCGGCCGAGCGTGGCTTCCACGCCATTTGCCTGAAACCCTTCACCCGCGACAGACTGCGTACCGCGGTCGAACAGGCCCTGCGCCAACGGGCCTAGGGAGGTTTATGCTTTCGCAAGCCGAGACGAAGAAGCAGACGTCAAGCGCCGGTATCGTGCGCTCGGTGCTTGGTGGACTGCAATGGGGTCTCGACCGGACCGTGTCGATCGGGTACGGGGTCATCTACGACTACATCTTCGATCGGTTCGGACCGTACCGCGCGCTGCAGAACGAAGTGCTGGCCAAGGTCGAGGCCTCGGTGCCCGGTGGCACCCAACGCGGCGACGCCCGCGTGCTCGAGATCGGCTGCGGCCCCGGCAACTTCAGCTGTGTCCTGGCCGAGGCCGGCTTTTCGGTGCTGGGCATCGACCCCTACGGCGGCCTCATCGATCTGGCTCGCGAGAAGCGCCGGGCCCGGCGCCTGTCGCACCTGGCCTTCCAGAACGCCGACCTGGGAGGCGGCAACGGGCTGTGGGAGGCGATGTTCGACCAGGTCGTGAGTATCCACACGCTGTACGCCCATCCGGCGCCCCGGCGTCTCCTGGAGGAAGCGTACCGGGTTCTGAAGCCGGGCGGGCACGCCGTCATCGTGAACCACACGCGCCGCATGGCGATGTGGCCCACGTTCGCCGAGGTGAAAGCGCGGGAGGGACGGGCGGCCGCCTTCCGGGCCTTGTGCCTCTGGCTCGTGCCCAACGCCCTGTTCGAGGCCGGGCGCAAGCCCGTCGGCCCGCACTACTGGGACGAGGCGACCTTCACCCGCGAGCTGCGCAGCGTGGGCTTCACTGTGCTCGAGACGCGGCGGACGTTCCTGAACGCCACCAGCCTGCTGGTGTGGGCGCGCAAGGCCAGCGGGGCTCGATGAAGGACGAGCGGGCGGTGGCCGTTACGGAGCCCGCGGCGAGGCCGGCGAGGTCGACCGGGCGAGGCGCGCTCGAGCGCCTGGTGGCGATCGGGTACGGCCTCGGCTATGACGCCATCGTCGGGGGCTTCCCACCCTACCAGGCGCTCCTGGCCGAGGTGAGCGCCTGCGTGGCGCGGGCCGGCGCCGCCGCCGCGCCGCGGGGCGTCAAGGTGCTCGACATCGCCTGCGGGACGGGGACGGTGGCGGCGCGGCTGGCCCGCGAAGGGTACCAGGTCGTCGCCGTGGATGCCGTCGAGCATCTCGTCGCCGTCGCCCGTCGGCGCCACGGCGGCATGAGCAACGTCACGTTCCATCACCTCGACGTCGCTCGGGATCCCGTTCCGGACGCGGGCACGTTCGACGTCGTGGTCAGCATGCACACCCTCTACTGGCATCCCGATCCCCCGGGCGTCCTGCAGGCGTCGCGGCGCGCGCTCCGCCCCGGAGGCCACGGGATCTTCCTCACCTATGCGCGACCTGCCCGCGTGGCCCGCACGTTCCGAGAGATCCGGGCCCAGCAGGGCCTCGTCGCGGCGGTGCGCGCGCTGCGCTGGCTTTTCCCGACGGCCACCTTCGAGGCCTTCCGCCGTTACGAGCCCCACTACCTCGGCCGCGAGGAGTTCTGGCGCGCGCTGGCCCGCGCGGGGTTCGAGGTCCTGGACATGCGCGCGACGTTCCTGGCCTCGCTGAGCCTGCTGGCCTTCGCGCGGGCTGGCCAGCGGTGAGCCGCCGACGTCGCCCCGAGGCGCGGCGCTCCGCGTCGCCGGACAGGATGGTTCGGTCCCGAGGCGCCCCGCGGCTCGGGGGCGTTGACGTGATCGGGTCCATCCGTTGGGGGTGGCCGGACGGCGTGCCGAACGAAGTCCCGGCCCGGAGTGCGCGGGCGGTATGATGATCCGTCGGGCGAATGCGCACGTTCGACGAGCACTCCTGCGATCGTGGACTCTCCCGGCGCTCGACCGGCCGGACGAGGGCCAGGGATGAGTCACGTGGACGAGCGGGCGGACCTCCGACCCGACAGCCCGGAGGCACGAGGCGTCGTGATCGCCCGTGGCCGGCTCGTGTATCTCCGCACGCTGGCACCCGCCGATCTCGAAATCCTGGACCAGTGGGCCGAGGACCCGTTCCTCGACCGCATGGTGGGCAGCGAGTTCCTCCGCGCGTACAAGCACGTCTACGACAAGCACCCGGCCTTCTACGAGGCGTGCCTCAACGACGGTACGCAGGTGGTGCTGGTGATCATGGCGGCGCCGCCGACCGACGCGCGAGGGACGCGGCCGCTCGGCCTGGTGCGCCTGTTCAACATCCACCTGCTCGAAGGGTACGCGTTCCTGGAGACCATGATCACCGACCCCCGGGCCCTGCGCCGCGGGCTCGGCATCGAAGCCGGCAAGCTGATCTGCGCCTACGGGCTCGACGTGCTGGGCCTGCGGCGGATCGAGGCCAAGGTGTACGAGTACAACCGCCTGTCGATCAACTCGCTCATACGGCACGGCTTCCGGCGCGAGGGGGTGCTCCGCCAGGCCGGCTTCCACGCTGGCCAGCACTTCGACGTGGTCGTGTTCGGCATCCTGCGCGAGGAGCTGGAGGAGCAACGCAAGAAGGAAGTCGACCAGGAGTCCTACCACTTCCCCTTCGCGGGCGCTGAGGGGGCGGCCGGTGACCCTCCATAAGCTTCTCCCGCTCATCGCCTTCCTGCTGAACGTCTCGCTGGCCGGCATCGCCCTCTTCCGCAACCCGGGCAGCCGGCTGAACCGGATCTTCGCTTACTTCGTGGGGGGGCTGGCCGTCTGGAACTTCGGCGTGTTCATGCTCCGCCGGAGCGGCGACGAGCCGACGGCGTACTTCTGGGAAGTGCTGATCCACGTGGGCATCATCCCGCTCCCCGCGCTGTACTACCACTTCATCCTCATCTTCCTGGACGCCACGGTCCTGCATCGCCGCTCGCTCGTCCTGGCCTACACGCTGTCGCTCCTGTTCATCGTCATCAATCTGAGCCAGTCCGATCTCTTCATGACGGGTGTGACCGATACCTACTGGGGGTGGGCGCCGGCCACCGGCCCCCTCTACATGCCGTTCTTCGTCTTCTTCAACGCCTTCCTGATCTACGGCATTTCCCTCCTGGTCGGGGCCTACCGCGCCATCGACTCCAGCTTCCGGCGGAACCGGGCTCGCCTGGTGCTGCTGGGCTCCTTCGTGAGCCTGGCCGGGGGCTTCGTGGACTTCGTGCGCTTCATCCTGGCCCGCGTTCATCCACCGGCAGACCTCATCTACCCGGTGGGCATCCCCGCCAACATGTTCTTCGCCTTGACCCTGGGGACGTCGATCGTGCGCTACCGCATGTTCGACGTCGACGTCGTGGTCAAGAAGGCGGCGGTCTACTCCGGCGTAGGCGTCGTGCTCATGTCGGTGCTGGCCGTGGTGACCCAGACGCTGGAGCGGTACTTCGACCCGGAGACCCACAGCGTGGTGTGGGTGGCCGTGCCCCTGGGTATCGCCATGACGCTCCTGCTCGGCTTCGGGCAGCGGCTGGAGGGACGGATCGAGCGGCTGATGTTCTCCCGCCGCCAGGGCTGCTACGAGACCCTGCTGGCCCTCAGCAAGCGGATGAGCGCCATCCTGAACTTCGACCGGTTGGTCGACACCCTGGTCCAGGGCCTCGTCCAGGGCGTCCCCCTCAGCCACTGCGTGCTCATGACCCACGACCCCCAGACCAACGCCTTCGTCCCCTATCGCACCGAGCAGGCGTTCGACGCTCCCCTGCGGGTGAAGCCGCTGCCCACCGACAGCCCGGTGGTCCGCTGGCTGGTGATGGAGGAGGGGGTGCTGGTCAAGGAGGAGGCCAAGCTCAACCCGCGGCTGGCCGGATACTTCGAGACGTCCGAGGCCGAGCTGGAGGAGATCACCGCGCCCCTGATCGTGCCGCTGAAGATCGAGAACAAGCTGATCGCCATCCTGCTCGTCGGCGAGAGGCTGTCCGGAGAGATCTTCGACCAGCAGGAATTGGACGTCCTGTCCCTGCTCGCCAACCAGGCGGCGGTGGCCCTGGAGAACGCGCGGCTGTACGAGGACCTCGGTACCAGCAACGCCCAGCTCGTGCAGGCCAGCCGCCTCAAGTCGCAGTTCCTGGCCAGCATGTCGCACGAGCTGCGCACGCCGCTGAACTCCATCATCGGGTTCTCCAAGGTCCTCCTGAACCGCCTGGACGGCGAGCTGAACGACAAGCAGGAGGCCTATGTCCGCTCCGTCTACAACAGCAGCACCCACCTCCTCCAGCTGATCAACAGCATCCTGGACATCTCCCGCATCGAAGCCGGCAAGCTCGATCTCAAGCGCGAGCCCTTCAATCTTCTCGAGCTGGTCGATGAGTGCATGGAGTCCTCGGCGCCGCTCGCCCGCGGCAAGCCGCTCAAGGTGGAGAGGGACGTGCCGGTGGACATGCTTCGCGTCACCGCCGACCGCACCAAGGTCAAGCAGGTCCTGCTGAACCTCCTGTCCAACGCCATCAAGTTCACGCCGGGCGGACGCGTCGTCGTTCGGGCCCGCCCGGAGGCCGAAGCGGTGCACGTGAGCGTGAGTGACACCGGTGTGGGCATCCGCAAGACCGACCTCGGCCGGCTCTTCGAGCCCTTCGAGCGGCTGGAGAACCCTCTGGCCCGGCACGCCGGCGGCACCGGGCTGGGGCTGGCCATCAGTAAGAAGTTCGTCGAGCTCCACGGCGGCCAGATGTGGGCCGAGAGCCGCGAGAACCTCGGCTCCACCTTCCACTTCACCCTGCCGTTGGCCCCGGCGCCGGCCCCGGCCGAGGCGTTGTGACCTCCCAACGGCCGCTCCCGCCCGGGCGGGGCACCAAGATCCTCCATATCGAGGACAACCCGGAGAACCGGGCCCTCGTGCGGGCCCTGCTGGACGCCGAGGGCTACACGCTGGTCGAGGCCGCGGACGGCCTCAGCGGCATCGAGGCGGCGCTGCGCGAGGAGCCGGCGCTCATCCTGCTCGACATCAACCTGCCGAACGTCGACGGGTACGAGGTCGGCGTCATCCTCAAATCGTTCCCCAGCCTGAGCGCCACGCCGGTGATCGCCGTCACCGCCTACGCGATGGAGGGCGATCGCCAGCGCACCCTCGTCGCCGGCTGCGACGGCTACATCCAGAAACCAATCGACGTCGACACGTTCCCCGGGCAGGTCGCCGAGTTCCTCCGCGGCAAGCGCGAGCGGGTGGAGGAGCGCGAAGCCGGCCCTTATCTCCGTGAGCTGAACCAGCGGCTCGTCTACCGCCTGGTCAGCCAGGTGGAGGAGCTCAAGCGGCTGAACCAGCACTTCGTGCGGCGGGCCGTGCAGCTCGAAGACCTGCACGCCGCCGTGCAGGACATCACGTCCGAGCTGGGCGTGGTCCCGCTCCTGGAACGCCTGCTCCCCGCACTGGCTCGGGCCCTGGGCACGCGCAGCCTGGTGGTCGAGCTGACCGATCTCCCGGGCGCCCGGGTGGAGGCCGAGGGCCAGGCCGTCGAGCGCTCACCGAGCGTGCTGGTGAACACCGGTACGGCGCCGGCCGAGGACTGGACGGAGGTCGAGTGGAAGCTGCCGCTGGCCGTACGAGGCCGCACGCTCGGCGTCATGACGGCCCGCCACCTCTTGCCGGCCGGGGCCAAGCCTGACGAGGAGCAGCTGCTCAAGATCGTCGCCAACCAGGTGGCGATCGCCGTCGAGAATGCCCGCCTGTACACGGAAACCCAGCAGCGGCTGCGCCAGACGGAGACGCTGCTGTCGGTGAGCCAGGCGGTCGGCTCGACGCTGGACATCGCCGAGGTGGCCCGCCGCACGACCCGGGCCCTGGCGCGTGCGCTCGGCGCCGACATGGGTGGCGCCTGGCGGATGACGCCGGCGCGCGACCAGCTCGTGCCGCTGGCCGGCTATCACATCCCCAAGGATTTATTCGACAAGCTGTCGACGGCGCTGACGCCCTCGGGCGGCGCGCTGATGGCGACGATCAAGGCGCTGGGCGGCGGGCCCCTGCAGTTGCTGGAAGGCGACGCGCGGTTCGATCACCCGCTGCTGCGCCTGGTGCCTCACCAGGCGGCCCTGGTGGTGCCCATGCGGGTCAAGGACGAAATCGTGGGCGGCTTCGCGCTGCTCTGGACCCGGCAGCAGCGCCCCCTCACCGCCGAAGAGCTTCGCCTGGTCGAGGGCATGGTGCAGCAGGCGGCCATGGCCCTGGAAAACGCGCGCCTGCTCGAAGCCGAGCGGGAGGCGCGCGACCGGCTGGCCGCCTCGGAGACGCGCTACCGGGAACTGTTCGAGAACGTAATCGACGTCGTGTACCTGCACGGCCTCGACGGCCGGTTCCTGGAGATCAACGAGGCCGGCGCCCGGGCCAGCGGTTACCTGCGTGAGGAGCTGCTGGCGATGAGCATCGCCGATCTCCTGGCGCCGGAAGATCGCGGGCGGGTGGCTACGATCGTGGAGCGTCTGACCGCCGGCGACCGCCCGGTCGAATCCTTCGTCGCCGAGTTCGTCAACAAGGACGGCGCCCGACTGATCCTGGAGTGCGTGGGGCGGGCGGTGGTGAAGGACGGCGCCCCCCCCGCGATCCTGGTCTCGGCCCGCGACACCACGGTGCGGCGGCGGCTGGAGCGGCGCCAGGAGGCGCTGGTGGCGCTCAGCCGGGAGCTGGCCACCGAGGTCGACCTCGACCGCCTCTTGCCTCGCATCGCCGAGGAAGCGCGGCGCCTGGTCGGTATGCACTCGGCCCGGCTGCTGCTGCTGGAGGGCGACCACCTCGTCTTCCGGGCCGCCTCTGAGGTCGACGCGCGGCTGACCGCTATGGACCGCCTCAGCGTGATCGACAGCCTCACCGGCATCGCCGTGCTCGAGCGGCGGCCGCTCGTCTACGCCAACCTTATGGCCGAGCCGGCCTGGCGGGGGACCCCGCTGGTGACGGAGTTCGGGTACCGGGCGATGCTGGCCGTTCCGCTGACAGTCAAAGAACGGGCGCTCGGCGTCGTCGAGCTGCTGCATCGCGAGCCCCGCAGCTTTCCGTACGAGGAGATCGAGTTCCTGCGCGCGCTGGCCACCCAGGCCGCGCTGGCCATCGACAACGCCCGGCTCTTCGCCGCCCAGCGGGAGGAGGCGGAAGTGTCGGCGGCGCTGCTCCGCCTGGCCGAGGCCATCGAGGGCGTCCAGGAGCTGGACCAGGTCCTCGACACGGTCGTCCGCACGACGGCCGTGCTGCTGGGGGGCACGCAGTGCCTGCTCTTCCTGCTGGATCCTACCGACCAGACGCTGATCCCCGCCGCGGCGTCCGGCCTGCCCGACGCCCACCGCAGCGCGTTCGTCGCGCTACGCGACACGGCCCGGCTGCCCGCCGTCCTCGAGGCCCTCCGTGGTCAGGACCCCGTGATCCTCGAGGCCGATGCGCCCGACTTCGCGATGGCGCCCGCGCTGCCCGATGTCCTCGGCGTGCGCTCTATGCTCATCATTCCTCTCGTGAGCGGCGGCCGGCTGATGGGCACGCTGGGCGTGCACTCGCCGGGAACGCCCCACGCCTTCACGCCCAAAGAGATCGCGCTGGCCCGGGGCATCGCGGCGCACGCCGCGGTCGCCATCGACAAGGCCCGGCTCTTCCAGCAGACCCAGGTCCGTCTGCGGGAGACCGAGACGCTCCTCACCATCACCCAGGCTCTCAGCTCGACGCTGGACCCGACCGAGACGATGCGCCGGGTGGCCCGCGAGATCTCTCGCGCCCTGGGGGCCGACATGGTGGGGGCCTACCTGGCTGATGCCGACGAGCAATACCTCAGCCCCATCGCCGGCTATCGCGTGCCCCAGGAGCTCTACGAGCGTTTCCTGCGCTTCCCCGTCCCCATCAAAGGCCACCCGGCGATGGAGGAGACCTGGCGCAAGCGGCAGCCCGTCTGGTCGAGCGACTCCGCCAACGACCCCCGGATCCACCGCGAGAGCTTCGAGCGCTTCCCCCACCAGTCCGTGCTGTTCGTGCCCATGATCGTCAAGGGCCAGCCCATCGGCGGGTTCTTCGCCGTCTGGTGGACCGAGCGACGCCAGTTCACGACGGATGAGCTCCGGCTGGTGGAAGGCATCAGCGACCAGGCCGCCATGTTCATCGAGAACGCCCGGCTGTACTCCGAGGCCACGCGCCGGCGCCGGGAGGCAGAGGAGCTGGCCCGCCTGGCCCGGATGCTGACCGAGAGCCTGGACGCCGCCGACGTGGGCGAGCGGATCGTGGACAGCGCCCTGCTGCTCCTCGGAGGCACGTTCTCGGTGCTGCGGCTGCTGGAGCCGGACGGGTCGCTGAAGCTCATCACGGCCAAGGGCGAGACGCAGATCACCGCCGAGCTGCCGGCGGTCGCCCCGCCGGGCTGGGGGGTCGCGGGTCGAGCGATCGCCCAGGGCACGCCGGTGTGGACGGAGGACGTCCTCGAAGACGACACCATCGCGTACCCCGAAGAGATGCGGGACCGGCTCGCCGCCCTGGGCAAGCCGTCGTTCCTGGCTGTTCCGCTCCGGGTCAAGCGGCAGATTATCGGCATCCTCGGCATCGGGGGCCTCACCGGCCGCCGCTTCACCGAGCCCGAGGTGGCGCTGGTGCAGACCTTCGCCGACCAGGCGGCCATCGCCCTGGAGAACAGCCGCCTCTACGGCGACTTGCGGGCCGCCCTCCGGGCCGTCGAGGAGTCGCAGCACCGGATCGTCCAGGGCGAGCGGTTGCGCGCGCTGGGCGAGATGGCCGGCGGCGTGGCCCACGACTTCAACAACGTGCTGGCCATCATCGTGGGGCGGGCCGAAGTGCTCCTCAACGAGACCGAGGACCCCGAGCTCCAGCGGCAGCTCCACGTCATCATCAACGTGGCCCTCGACGCCGCGCAGACCGTCCGGCGCATCCAGGAGTTCACGCGCGTGCGCCGGGCCCGCCCCTTCCAGCCGGTCCTCATGAACCAGCTCGTGGAGGAGATGGTGGAGGTCACGCGCTCGCGGTGGAAGGACGAAGCGCAGGCCAAGGGAATCCGCTACGAGATGGTGGTGGAGACCACGACGGCGCCGGCCTTCGCCGGCGATCCGTCCGAGATCCGCGAGGCGCTCACCAACATCATCTTCAACGCGCTCGACGCCATGCCCGACGGCGGGCGCGTGACGCTTCGCACCGGGATGGAGGGCGGCCGGGTGCTGTGTGCCGTCAGCGACTCCGGCGTCGGCATGTCGGAAGACGTCCGGCAGCGCATTTTCGATCCGTTCTTCACCACGAAAGGGGAGCGGGGCACCGGCCTCGGCCTGAGCGTCGTGTACGGCATCGTCGGCCGTCACAACGGCGAGATCGACGTGCAGAGCCGGCTCGGGCAGGGGACCACCTTCATTCTCAAGTTCCCGACCGGCGGCGAAACCGTCTACGACGGGCCGGCCAAGCCGGCGCTGCGCTCCAAGGCCACCGGCCGGATCTTGATCATCGACGACGAGAAGGAAGTGGCCGACGTGCTCAACGATCAGCTGGTCCGCGACGGCCACACCGTGGCGGTATGCACCGACGCCCAGACCGGCCTGGCCCGGTTCGGGCGCGAGGCGTTCGATCTCGTCATCACCGACCTCGGCATGCCGGCCGTCTCCGGCTGGGAGGTGGCCCGTCTGGTGAAGCTGTGGCGGCCGGGCACCCCGGTGGTGATGGTCACGGGTTGGGGCGACCGTATCGATCCGGTGGATGCCGAGGGCCGGGGCGTGGACCACGTGGTGGCCAAGCCCTTCAAGCGCGACGAGGTCCGCGAGGTGGTGGCGCTCGCCCTGGGCGTCCGCGATCAGCGTTCCCGGCTCAGCGACGGCTGAGCCGGCGCGGCCAACGCCGCCGCCGAGGCCAGGGCGAAGCCGAGGGCGACGCCGGCTACGACGTCGGACGGCCAGTGAGCGCCCAGCATCACACGGGCGGTCGCCACCAGGAGGATCATAGCCAGCCCGGCCAGGCGGACGGCGATCCGCGGGCCCGGGGGCAGGGCCTCCGCCAGGTAAACGACGGCGCCGAAGACGGCGGCGGCCGCGGTGGCGTGGCCGCTGGGGAACCCGAAGGCCTCGCCTTCAGGCCGCAGGCGGCCGATCAGGGGCTTGGCCGCTCCCTCCAGGAGCGGCGCCGCAACCATGAACCCGAGCCAGACCCACCAGCGCGCGCGGGCGCGCGCTAACACCAGCAACAGCAGGAGCGCGCCCGGCACGAGCACCGGCCACTCGCCGGCGTAGTTCACCATCCGCATGACCGACAGCACGGAGGGCGTCGCCCACTCGAGCAACGTCTGCCGCACGGTGGCGTCGAGCGGCAGCGCATCGGCCAGCGCGGCGCCGGCGGCCAGCGCCACAAAGGCGCCGCCGGCGGCGGTGAGCAAGGCGCGGGCGTGGACCGCCGTCATCGTCAGCCCCCTGCGCCTGGGGCAGGCCACCCTCGGAGCGAGCCGGGCTCGCGGGCCTCGCTACAAAGTCGCCCCCGGCCGCGCTCGCTGCGCTCTGCACGGGCCATCATGACGATTGTACGGGGCGGGCCGCCGCTTCCTTACGCTTTGCGGCCGGGGCCTGCCGGCACCACCATCCCGGTCAGTCGGGCCAGTGCCCAGCCGGCGAGCAACGTCGCACCGAAGGCGCAGACCACGGTTGCGCCGGTCGGCAGGTCGAGCGCGGCCGACGCCGCCACGCCCAGGACGCTGACTCCGGCGCCCAGGCTCCAGGCCACGGCCAGGCGCCTGGCCACCGAGCCACCCAGCGCGGCCGCGGCCAGGGCGGGCACGATCAGGTAGGAAAAGACGAGCAGCACGCCGGCGATCCTGACCGAACTCGTCACCACGATCCCGAACGACGCATAGAAGAGCAGATCCCAGAGTCGAACACGCCAGCCCTCCCGGAAGGCGGCCTCGGGGTCGAACGAGATCAGCAGGAACGGCCGCCGGAAGATCCAGTGGAGCAGGCCGACGGCGGCATAGAGGGCGCCGACGGCCAGTACCTCACTGCCGCGCACGGTAAGGATGCTGCCGACGAGCATGGCCCGCAGGTGCTCGGCGCCGTGGGGCGCGGTGGCGACGAGCAGCACGGTGGCTGCCGCCGACACCGCGTAAACCACGCCGATGACCGCCTCCTGAGAGACGCGGCGCTCCCGGGTGCGGGTGAGGGCCAGGACGAGGGCGCCGACGAACGTGGCGGCCAGGCCGCTGCCGTACGACGTCCACGATTCTAGATTTGCGCCCAGGAGCACGGCGGCGGTGGAGCCCAACGCGGCGATCTGGGCCAGCGCGATGTCGACGAAGACCACTTCGCGGGCGATCACGTGCAGGCCGAGGTAGGCGTGGATGCCCGTGAGCACCAGACACATCAGGAAGGGCGCCCACAGCAACGTCAGCAGATCGACCACGTCACCCGCCCTATCGGAGCGCGTCGGCCAGGGCCGTGGTCAGTCGCTCGAAGAGATCCAGGTAGGTCTCTACGCCGCGGGCGCCGCCGACCGACGATGGGACGTTGAGCGCCTTGGCACCGCTCTCGCGGGCCACGAGCGCGACGGCCTTCTGATCGGCGTAGGGTTCGGCCATGACGACTCTGATCCGCTGCTCGCGGATGGTCCGGATCAGATCGGCCAGGTGCGAGGGTGAGGGAGGGATCCCGGGACGGTCCTCGATGGCGCCGGCCAGCTCGAGACCGAATCGACGCAAAAAATAGTTGAATGTCTCGTGGTACGTGATGACCTTCGCGCCGCGCACCGGTTCCAGCGTCTTCTCCCATCGGGCCAGGTGAGTCTCGAGCTGCCCGAGGAAATCGCGGCGCCGCGCCTCAAATTGCGCGCCGTGTTGCGGCGCCACACGTGTCATCCCCTCGAGGATGTTCGCGGTGACGACCGCGGCGTTCGTGGGGTCGAGCGTGTAATGCGGGTCGCCCTCGGGGTGGACGTCGCCGCGTGACCGGTCGACCGGTCCCTTGGCAGCGATGACGGCCACGCCGCGTGAGGCGTCGACGTAGCCGGGAGTGCCCGGCAGAATGCGCGCGTTCTGGGCGCCGACCACGAGTGGCTCGACCCAGTAGTCGAGACCCAGCCCGTTGCGCACGAGCAGATCGGCGTGACGGAGCTTCAGCATGAGGCTGGGACGCACTTCGACATCGTGTGCGTTCTGTGTGCCCCGGACGAGACTTACCACGTCGACAAGCTCGCCACCGACCGCCTCGCTGAGGGACTTGAGATCGGGGGTGGACGCCACCACGCGGACCTTGGCCACGGCCTCCCCCCCAGGCGCGAGGGCGAGAAGGACAGCGGTTAGCAGGAGTATCGCTCGCCACATGGTTGCACTCCTCCTTCAGAACGGATGCGCCGGGTGCGCGCCGAGGAAGAAGGTCGCCTGGAAGAAGATCTCGTCCACGATGCGTGCGCTCCCCCCGTTCAGGTTGAACACCTCCCGGTTGTCGCGCTCGGTGTGCTTGTACCCCAGCCGAAAGCGCAGGAAGTCGGAGGCCAGGAAGGCGAGGTAGGGCTCGATCGCCCATTCCCGCCCGGGGTCCTCGAGGAACTGTGTGGAGTCGTAACGGATGCCGCCCGCCCAGCGCCGCCAGGGTTGCACCTCGCCGTAGGCGTACCACCCGAAGCGCCGCCGGGTCCGCGTGTCGATCTCCACCGTTGTGTCGGGCACCCCGTCGCCGTCGGTGTCGACCTCCTCCTCGATTCCGACGCGCCGGATGGACCAGATGCCCTCGCTGGCCAGCGTCAGCAGCGGATGGCGCCAGCCCTCCGGAGTGTGTTTGTACTTGGCGTCCACGCCGACGAAGGTTTGCCGCCGGCGCGCCTCGGTCTGCCCGTTCGCCACCGAGGTGCCGAGCTGAATGGCGCCGAGGTCTCCGAGCTCAAAGAACGTGCGCAGGCGACCGGTCACGAGCGGCACCTTGAGGCTGCCGCGACCGAAGGCGTCCTCGTTGTCGCCGTTGAAGATTCCGCCGAGCACCTCGAAATAGAAAGGCCACGGCGGGACCCATGTGAACTCCAGGCCGGGCTCGACGAGGCCCTCCTCCCCGAGGAACCGGACCAAGACGTTGGGGACGTCAGGCTGCGGTAAGGCCTCTCGGTGCCGCTCGTTCAGCAGGCCGAAGCGGTTGCGCATGAGGCCCATCTTGGCCTGGGTGCCGAATGGGAGCGTGAGCAGCGTGAGGTGGGCTTCGGCCAGGCCGAGGTGCAGCTCGCGCGCGCCGTCCTCGAACTCCTCGGCCGCCTCTATCCTGACCTCTCCCCGCGCGTAGGGATCGATCTGGCCGAAGACCAAGAGCTCGATCTCGCGGGGGAAGAACCGGTTTTCGCGACCCGCGAAGGTGCCGGCGTCGGCCTTGTCGACGTTGTCCTGCGTGAGGTTGGCGATGAAGTCCCCGACGACGCCGATGTCGAAGAGGAGTTGGCCGCGGCCAGTGCGCTCGGTGAGCGAGAACGGCTCGCGGCGTCGCGCCCAGTCCATCAGCGTGGGCTGGGGAGCCGGCGCCTGACCGGCCGGGGCCTGAGCCACGTCCACCCCAACCGGTCGGGTGGCCGTGGTCGCCGGCCAGGCCTCCAGCAGCTGGAGCCGCTCGCCGAACGTGACGAGCGCTTTCTCGTATTCCTGCTTGACTTGGTCGAGTTGTTTGCGAAGCCGCTCGATCTCCTGACGGAATGCCTCGGCCTCCTGAGCGATTACGGGCCTGGTGAAGAAGCCCGGAGTCAGCAAGATGCAGACGACCAACGTTCGCATGAGAACGCGCATACGGAGTCCTCCCTGCACCGAGATAGGAGAAACCGGCCCGCGCCGGCATGCCGGCTGCGACCGGTCGGGTCTAAGGCGGCGGTGCGGTAGGGCTAGGCGAGAGGAGGAGCCCGGGGCTCGGCGAGGCCGCGAACGGGCGCGACCGGGTGACCGGTCCACGCGATCACAGCCCGGGCGATCGGCGTGGCGAGAAGCTCGACGGTGGCGGGAACTGGCAGCGGAGCCCCGCCGCCCGTCGCAGCGAAAGCAACGAGGTCGTGGTCCTGGTTGAAGTAGCTGGCTTCGGGGGCGACGTGGATGTGAGGATGGCTGACTACGTTGACCACCGAGGCGGCCACGGCCAGGACCCCGAGGAGCAGGCCGGTCGTCAGGCCCAGCCGCCTGAGGGCGCGCGACGTCAGCATAGCGGCGCCACGGTACGCGGTCTCGCCGCCCTTTGCAATGTGCATGTTTTGTAGCGAGGGCCGCGAGGCCGGCTCAGGCTGCGGGTGGCCTGCTCGAGGTGCGCTGGGTTCATTTTGTAGCGGCGGCCGCGAGGCCAGCTTGAACCGTGGGTGGCCTGGTCGAGGTGCGCTGGGTTCATTTCGTAGCGGGGGCCGCGAGGCCGGCGTAACCCGTGGGTGGCCTGGTCGAGGTGCGCTGGGTTCATTTTGTAGCGGGGGCCGCGAGGCCGGCGTAACCCGTGGGTGGCCTGGTCGAGGTGCGCTGGGTTCATTGCCCGGCCCGCGTGTCGCTCACGCTAAACGGAAAGCTCGACTCGACGACGTGGCCGTCCACCGACAGGACCCGGAACCGAACGGTGTAACTGCCGGCCGGCAGCGGCGGCAGCGACACCGACAGGCGCTTGGGATCGGTGGGTCCCACGGTGACATCCCGCATATCGACCTGGGCGCCGGCGGCGTCCCGGACCGACACGCTCGAATAGGCGCCTTCCAGGCGCTCGTTGAACCAGAGCTCCACGCGGGCCGGCGGGTTTCGCAGCGACGCGCGCGCGCCCGGGGAAGACTTCAGCAGCGCCGCGTGCGGCTCGGCCGCCACCGGCAGGAGCACCAGCGCCGCCAAGATCAAAGGCGCGCGGGGCGTCCGGCGGCGGGCCAGCACGCCGATGATGGCGACGATGGCCAGGCCGACGAGGAACGCCAGCGCGGCCCAGATGAGCGCCTCCAGCAGAGGGCTCATGCCGGCCGACCTGAGCCCGGCGCCGTGGTCCGCCAAGGCTGGATTCACCGGTCGCTCCACTCGAACGGAGATGGCGAGCGCTCCGGTCATCAGGATGACGACTTTATACACGACACCCGGCTCGATGCACGTGGTCGTCCGGCGTCGTCCAGGGCCGACTGCCGGTGGACGCACGGTATCGTGGATCTCGATGAGCAGGCACAATCCCACATCACTGCGCGACCGATGCCTGATCGCGGCGATCGTGCTCGCCGTCCTCGCCGCCGGCCCGGGGCTGGCCGGGGCCGGACACGGCCCGTTCGCCACCGTGCTCACGATCGATGCCGAGTCACTCAAGCTCCTGATCGACGAGGGCCGCGCCCCCCTGCCCATCGATCTGCGCCCGGCCGCCGAGTATCGGACCGGCCGGCTCCCCGCGGCCCGCTCCATCCCCCTGGACGAGATGGAGCGTCGGCTGGGCGAGATTCCCCGGGACCGGATGGTGGTCCTCTACTGCGCCTGCCCGGTGCCCGCGGTCACGCCCGTCTATCAGCTCTTGCGCCGCCACGGCTACGCCGACGTGTTCGTGCTCGAGGATGGCTTGGGCGCGTGGCGCGCGCGGGGCTACCCGCTCGAGCGATAGGCTCGATCTCGCCGCGAGCTCACCGCGGACGGAGCGCCATGCCGTGGGGCGCCCGCCCGACGGGGATCGTCCGCACCTGGATGTGGGTGGTGAGGTCGATCACCGACACGAGATCGGCGTAGCGATTGGTCACCAGCGCGTACCGTCCGGTGGGCTCCATCGTCACCAGATCGGGGTAGCCCTTCTGGGGGATGGTGGCGACGATCTTGTCGTCGGCGACCCGGACCACGACCACACGATTCATCTTGCGCAGCGTCGTGTAGAGGAAACGGCCGTCCAGCGTGAGCGTCGCTTCGTGGACGACCCCGGGCAGGGCAATCTCACCCAGCACGCGGTGGGTGGCCGTGTCGATCTTGAGGATCGCCTTGTTCTCGCCGGCCGCCGCATAGAGAGTCTTGCCGTCGGCGGTGAGGGCCAGGCCCATGGCGTCGCCGCCGCCGTGGACGATGCGCGCCAGGATCGTCCGCGTCGTCGTGTCGATGACCGTCAGGTCGCCGGCGGTCTCGCCGGAGACGTAAAAGAGCCGGCCGTCGCGGGAGAAGACGCCATGCGCCGGCCAGGTCGAGACTTCGATCCTCGCTTCGGTGCGCTCGGCCTTGAGGTCATAGACGATCACCTCGTCCCGGCTGATCTCACTGGACCAGTCCAGCACGTACACGTAGCGGCCGTCGGGCGTGAAGGCGAGGTTGTAAGGGTTGCCGCCGATCCGGACGCGCTTGAGCAGCCGCCGCGTCTCGGCGTCGATGACCCCCAGGTCCCGGCTCTTGTCGTAGACCACCCAGGCCTGCCGGCCGTCGGGATGGAACGCGATCCGGTTGGGTTTGCCGCGCCCGAGGGCGATGGTGCCGATCACCTCGAAGGTGTCGGTGTCGATGATCGACAGCGAGTCGGCCTTGGTGTTCGTGACGTAGAGCGTGGCCCCCGCCGCCGGCGCGGCCAGGGTCGCGGCCAAGACGGCGGCCATCAGGATGCTGCGCGTTCTCACCGCCGGGCCCCTCCCACCGGAGCGCGCTCGATCCCGGTCACGATCACGGCGGGTGGCGCGCCCCGCAGCGTAAATCGTACCGCGTCTCCGATCCGGACCCCGTCGTAAATCTGGGGCGAGGCCACCCGGAAGCCCATCGTCATCGGCTCCATGTACCCGGGGATTTCCTCGTGACTGATGATGAGGAGGCCGGCCTCCGGCAGAATGGCTCGGACGACGCCGCGGACGGTCCATTCCCGCTCGACGCCAGCCTGGGCGGCGCGGGCCTCGCCGAGCTCGCGCTGGAGCCGCTCGGCCCGCCGTCCCCACCACACATACCCCGCGGCCACACCCAGGGCCAGCGCCAGATTGAGGAGCACCACCACTTTCCAGAGGCGCATCAGTGGACGTGCTCGTCGGCGGGAGGCAGGGCCGGCCGTTCCTCGTTCAAACGCTGGATCTCGGCCAGCAGGAGGTTCAAGTCGCGTTCGACGCCGCCGACCGGTGCCCAGCGGGCGCGCAGATAGCCCTGGCGGTCGATGAGGAACTCGGCGTGGGGGGGGCCGGCGAGGAGATCGTAGACCGCCACGATCTCGCGGGCCCCCTCGGTCACGACCGGGAACAGCACGGGCGGCTTCGGGCCGAGCCGGCGGATGGCGTCGGGGGCGGCGTCGCGCGGCACCGCGATCACCTCGACCCCGAGAATCGCCAGGCCCGCGTAGTTGCCGGCGAGCTGGGCCAGACGCTGCCGGGAGGCCGGCAACGCATAGAGCACGAGGAGGACGATGCGCCGTCCCCGATAGTCGCGCAGTGTCCGGCTCGGCATGGGGCCGACGGCGAAGGCGAAGTCCGGTGCGACGATCGCCCGCCGACCCGAATCCACCATCGGACCGAGAAGGCGCGCTTGGAAGGCGGCGCCGAACATGCGTACCAGGTTCACGAGATCCCAGCGCTGCTCCTCGGTGAGCCGGTCGTCGAAGCCCGGCATGCCCGCGGCGGCGATGCCGTTGGTGATCCACCAGAAGAGGTCGCCGGCGGTGTGCTGGCCGGTGTGCCCCGAGCGCAGATCTGCGGGCGGGCGGGGGAGCCCGCGGCCGGCCGGGCCATCGCCGGCGCCAGCCGGGCCGTGGCAGGCGGCGCAGTGTTCGCGGTACAGCCAGGCGCCTTCGGCGATGGAGCCCACGTGATAGGTGACCGCGGGGCGCAGGTACGTTGTCGGGTAGGCGTCGATGGCGAGCGTCGGCGCGGCCAGGCCGACGCCCGCGGCACCGAGGGTGAGGCCCAGCGCGAGCAGGGGAAGCCGTCGCGATCTCAGGGTCAGCGTCGCCGCCGCTGCGGCCAGCCCCAGCACGACGAGCTGGGAGCCGACGAGCGCCCGCGGGCGCAGTTCGGGGGCGGCGTCCAGCGCCCCGAGCGACAGTCGGAACGTGAAGGGCCACGTCACCTCCACGTGGAGCGCCGGCGGCGTCAGAACGAGCGCCGCCACGACGCCCACTACGGCCAGCCCGAGCAGGGCCTCGATCCTCATGAGGCGCGCCAGCCGCCGCATCGCCGGCCGCCCGACGGTGCTGGCCTCGCCGGAGAGCGCCGGGAGCAACCATCGGCGGTTCACCGCGGCCAGCCCGAGGATCGGAACGAAGATGGCGAGCTTGACCAGCAACAGGCGGCCGTACGGCGTGCCCACGAGCCCGGCGACGCTCTGCACCTGGATGATGGCATTCCAGATGCCGGATGCGACCAGGGCCAGGACGACGACGAGCGCTATCCGCGAGAAGCGTCGCGCGGCGAGCACCGCCCACGGCCGGGCGTCGGCTCCGGCTTCGTGGCTCGCCGCCGCCAGCAGTCCGGCGATCGGCAGAAGACCGCCGATCCACACCCCGGCCGTCAGCAGATGCACGGCGTCGACGCCGATCGCCAGCGACGTGCCCGGCTCCACGGCGGCGGCGTGCCCGGAGGCGCCCAGCAACCCCAGCGCGCAGAGGGCGAGCAGTGCGGCCTCGCCACGCGCCGCGATCCAGTCGGCCCTCGCCATGGTGTCGACGCGAAACGCCACGAACACGGCGAGGAGCAGCAAGAGCCCGTGACGGGCGAGCCACACGTGGCCGCCGGTCGTCTCCAGCAATAGCTTGAGGAGCGCGCCGGGCTCGCCGGCGGCCTCGGCGCGGCCTTCGACCACGGCGGTTTGATAGGCGAGGACGCCCAGGCCGGAGACCACGGCCAGCACGAGCAATCCGCGCCCCCAGCCGAGCACGCGCCGCTCCCAGGCGATCGCGGTGGGTCGCGGGGGGCGCCCCGCGATGATCGTCGCACTGAAGGCGCCGACGACGAGAATCGCGGCGGCCAGGTGGATCCAGCGCACGGCGAGCCCGAGGCCCGAATTGAGCTCCACGGGCCTGTACCTTAACATTCCTTCGAATGGTTTCGCGCCCTCCGTCGCCCGTCCGCACGATCTTCTTCGACGCCGGCAACACCCTCGTGAGGATGAACTACGCCACCATCGGCGACGCGCTGGCCCGGCATGGCCTGACCGCCGGCGGCGACGCCGACGCCGTGCAGCGCGCCGAGTGGCGCGCGCGCGTGCGCCTCGACGAATTCCTACAATCGCAGCGCGCCCCGGGCACCGAAGCCTCGGGCACCGCCGATCTCTACCTCGCGCTCATTCTGGAGGAACTCGGCGCTCGGGACCCGGCCCTCGTTACCGCGCTGACCGCGTGGCGGCGGACCTACAACCCGCCGGTGGGGATCTGGAACGTAGCGGACCCCGAGGCTGAAGCGGCGTTACGGCTGGCTCGCGGCGCCGGCCTGGGCACCGCCGTCATCTCCAACTCCAACGGGTCGATTCGAGCCATCCTCGAGGACCTCGGTCTGGCCGCCCACCTCGACTTCGTCATCGACTCGTCCGAGGTGGGCGTGGAGAAGCCGGATGCGCGGATCTTCCGGCTGGCGCTGGAGCGGGCCGGAGTGGCCCCGGCCGCCGCGGTGTACGTGGGCGATCTCTACTCGATCGACGTCCGCGGCGCCCGCGCCGCCGGGATGCCGGCGGTACTCCTCGATCCCGGGGGCTGGTGGGGCGCGCGCGACTGCCCGACCGCGTCGGGCGTGCTGGCCGCTGTCCGGCTGATCCTGGGCGAGACATAGACTCGAGCCGGCACCGCCGTTCGCGCCGGCTCTGCGGCCGCCACGGCGGGTACGGCCGTCGCACCTCGCGTGAATGGGGAGGTTTGGAGGGGGTGGCCGCTACCCCCTCCAATTTCATGATCGCGGTCGAAGCCCTCTCCGCGTGAATCACTCCGGCAGGCTGATGAACGGATAGCGGCGGAGCGCGCCGTAGATGACTTGCTTCATCTCCTCGATCTGCTGCTCGCTCCGGGCTTCGAAGCGCAGCGTGAGGTAGGGGTTCGTGTTGGAGGCGCGGACCAGACCCCAGCCGCCCCCGGGGAAGAGCACCCTGGCCCCGTCGATGTCGATGGTCTCGTAGCGCTGCTTGAGGTCTCGCCCCAGTTCCTCGATGACCCGGAACTTCTCGCTGTCCGGGCAGGAGGCCTTCAGCTCAGGGGTGGCGTGCAGGTGGGGCACCGAGTCGAACAGGCGTGAGAGCGGCTCGGTGGCCCGGGCGGCGACTTCCAAGATCTTGCAGGCGGCGAGAATGCCGTCGTCGACGCCGTAGTAGTTCTCGGCAAAGAACATGTGTCCGCTGACCTCGCCGCCAAGCAGAATGCCGTCCTCGCGCATCTTGCGCTTGAGGTGGGAGTGGCCCGTCTTCCACATGACGGGGACGCCGCCGTGGCGCCTGATCTCGTCCACCAGGAGCTGAGAGGACTTGACGTCGAAGACGATCTTCTCGCCCGGCCGCCGAGCGAGCAGTTCGCGGGCCAGGAGCACGAGAACGAGATCGGCCTCGTGCCGCCGGCCCCGCTCGTCGATGATGCCCACCCGGTCGGCGTCACCATCCCAGGCCACACCGGCGTCGGCGCCGACCTCGAGGACCTTGGCCTGGAGGTCCACGACGTTCTTGGGATCCTCGGGGTCAGGCAGGTGGTTGGGGAAGCTGCCGTCCGACTCGCAGTGGAGCTCCACAACCTCACAGCCGAGGCGCCGGAGCAGCTCCGGCCCGTAGAGTCCGGCCACGCCGTTGCCGGCGTCGGCAACGACCTTGAGCCGCCGGGAGATCCGCACCAGGCGCTCGACGGTCGCGAAGTAATCGTCCCGCGGTCCGCGCGTGGTGAGCCCGCCCTGCCCCGTCTCGTAGTCGCCGCGCTCGGCCAGCTTGCGGAGCGACTGGATCTCCTCCTCGGACAGCGGAGCGGCGCCAGTCCACACCATCTTGACGCCGTTGTACTCGATCGGATTGTGACTGCCGGTGATGATGGCGCCGCCATCGAGCCGCCAGTGGGCGGTGGCGAAGTACAGGATCGGCGTGGTGACCTGGCCCACGTCCACGACGTCGACACCGGCGGCACGCACGCCGGCGACGAAGGCCGCTTTCAGCTCGCCGGAGGACAGGCGGTTGTCGAGCCCGACGGCCATCACCCGTCCACCACGCCGGCGCAGCAGCGTGGCATAGGCACGGCCGACCTGGCCGAAGACTTCGGGGTTGACGTCGGCGCCGACGCGGCCGCGGACGTCGTAGGCGCGGAAGATGTGCGGGTTGAGCATTGTGCCGTTCCGGGTCCTGGGCTATCGTGAGCCGGTTTGTGGTCCGCTCTGGAGGGTACCATGACAGACGACGCCGAGCTGAAGGAGCGCACGAAGCGGACGGCCCGGATGCTCTTCCACTCGCTCAAGGGCGGCGTGGGCTTCGAGACGTGGAAGCGATTCGACAAGGGGCTGGCCCGGCAGCTCAGCATGTTCTTCACCGGCACTCTCTACAGCCGCGAGGTCCTCTCGCAGAAACAGCGGGAGCTCTGCGCGGTGGCGTCGCTGACCGCCCTGCACCGGCCGCGCGAGCTCCACGCCCACATCCATGCCGCCCTCAACGTAGGGGCTACGCGCCGCGAGGTGGCCGAGACCATCTTTCAGCAGGTGACCTACGGCGGCATGCCGGTCGTAGTGGAGGCTCTGGAGGTCTACGCGGCGGTGCTCCGCGAACGGGGCGAACCCTTCCCCGAGGACGAACCCAGCGCATGACCGATGCGCTGGAGGCGGCCGTGGCCGCAGCCCGCGCGGCCGGTAAGGTGGCGCTCACCTACTACCGCGGCGGCTTCGAGGTAACGCTCAAGCCCGACCTCACGCCGGTGACGCAGGCCGACCGGGAGGCCGAGCAGGTGATCGTCGAGACCCTGCGGCGCGCGTTTCCCGGCGATGGCTTCCTCGGCGAGGAGTTCGGCGAGCAGGGCGCGCGCGACCGGCGCTGGATCATCGACCCCATCGACGGCACCCGCAACTTCGTCCGCCGCATCCCGCTGTGGGCGACGCTGATCGCGCGGGAGGTGGACGGCGAGCTCACCGTCGGCGTCATTCACAACCCAGTGACCGGCGACCTCTACACCGCCTCCCGCGGGGGAGGCGCCCGGCTCAACGGCGAGCGGCTCCGGGTTTCGGAGATCGGCGAAATGCGGCGAGCCGAGCTCGTCCACGCTGGGCTCGACATCATGCGCCGGGGTGGGCACTGGGACGGCTTCGTGCGCTTGATCGACGCTACCGACCGCCAGCGCGGGTTCGGCGACTACGCCGGCTACGGGCTGGTGGCAGAGGGCAAAACCGAGATCTACCTCGAGATGGGACTCAAGCCGTGGGACCTCGCCCCCTGCAAGCTCCTCGTCGAGGAGGCCGGCGGTCAATTCACCGACTTCGACGGCCGGCCGACGATCTACAGCGGCAGCGCGCTGGCGACCAACGGTCGCCTGCACGATGCCGCCCTCGCCCTCCTTCGGTCCTAGCCGGCGTGGCCGACACGCTGGTCATCCATCCGGGGCCGCTCGGCGATCTCCTCCTGAGCATTCCCGCGCTCAGGGCGCTCCGTGCTCGGTGGCCGGCCGATCCGCTCGTGCTGGCGGCCCAGCCTCGTCTCGGCGCCCTGCTGGCCGCGCTCGGCGTGATCGACCGCCACCTGTCCTTCGAGAAGCTCGGCCTCGAGACCCTCTTCGTCGACGACGGCGCGCCGGCCGAGGTGGCGCCGCTGCGCGGGGCCTCTCGCATCGTGTGCTGGTTCGGCGCCGGCGATCCGGTCTTCGGGCGCCGTCTCCGCGAGCTTCGGCCCGAAGCCGTGGTGGCGTCGCCCACCGGCGATCAAACCGAGCCGGTGTGGCAGCACCTGCTGCGCACCGTCGACGCTCCAGCCGGTGACTGGCGCGCGGCGGTGACAATGCCCGCCCCGCTCGTGGCGGCCGGGCGGGCAGCGCTCGACCGGGCCGGCTGGGACGGTGATGCCGCGCTGGTGATCGCGCACCCAGGCTCGGGGAGCGTGAGCAAGCGCTGGCCGGTGGAGGGATTCGCCCGGGTGCTGGGCGAGTTTCGCCCGGCGCGCCGGGTCGCCGTCTTTCTCACCGAGGGACCAGCCGATCATCACGCGGTGACGGCGCTGGCGGACCGGCTCGGTGGCGCCGCCGGGGTGCTGCGCGGTCTCGAGCTCACCGAGCTCGCCGGCGCTCTGGTTCACGCCAGCGTGTACCTCGGCAACGATTCCGGTATGAGCCACCTGGCCGCCGCGGTCGGCGCCCCGTGCTCGATCCTCTTCGAAGAGGCGCGGCTCGCCTGGCAGCCGTGGGGATCGAGCGCGCAGCCTCTGGTCGTTACGACGTCGCCGCTGGTGCCCGAAGACGTAACCGCTGTTCGCGATCGGGTCCTGAGCGCGGTCTCCACGGCCCATGAGATGTAACTTTGGGCATATTGGTCGTGAAGAACCAACAGTGCCCGATTGGCTCAACGATAACTATCTGTACTCCCGCGCCGATTCGGATTGGCACGCGCTCTGCAAAAGTACAGGAGCAGGCACGGTGGACGATGAGGCCCTTCGAGGAATTCGTGCGGCAGGCGCTCCGTGAATTCGAGCGCCAGACACGAGGCGAGCGTGTCGACGAGCATCTGCGCGAGCAACGCTTGCGCGGTGCGCGCGACTTCGCCGTGTTCCTGCTGGGCCGGCCCGTGGACGGCAGGGAAGCGCGCCGCCGTCGTCGCTAACCGCCGGTCTGACCGGGCTACCTCACCGCCGCGGGCTTGACCTTGCCGCCGCTCCGCTCGTAGGCCTCGATGGCCTTCTTCAGATCACGGTACTCGGAGCACGGGAAAAAGCAGAGCGCGTTGAGCTTCGCCAGGTGCTCCTTGGCCTTCCCGACGTTGTCGAGCGCCAGGTACGCTTCGCCGATGTACTCGTGGGCGCCCCGATGCTTGGGGTCGAGGGCCAGGGCCTTCTGGTAGATGGGGATCGATCTGGCCGGGTCGCCGTCCTAGCGGACGGCATAGGCGAGCCAGTTGTGGGCGTCCGCGTTCGTGCCCTCGCGCGTGACCACCCCCTCGAGGAGCGGGACGGCGGAGGCGAACTCTCCGGCCTTGATGGCCTTGACCGCCGCCGTGTAGTCGGGGTCTTGCGGCTTGGCTGACGATCCGCCGTCTTTGTTCCCGTCGTCGCCCCCGCCACCCCCGCCGCCATCGGCGTTCACAGTGATCGGGATGCTGGCCAGCAGCGCCGAGAGCGCTACACCGACCGCCAGCCTCAGGATCCGCGCGTATCGTCCCTGCGTGCCCATCGCGACCTCCTCTTGCTGAAAAGACCTCTTCACCGGGTGGGACACCCCGCCTCCTGAACTAGTGACGGCGGCGCCGCGTTCCTTCCCGTTGAGCGGCCCCGCGCCGATCAGCGCTCGGGCTTCTTCCAGACCCCGCGGTCGTGCATGAGCTTGATCTGCCCCTTGATGACCTTGTCGCGGTACTCGGCGTGCTTCATGGGGGCCCGCTTGAGGTAGAGGTTCTTGGGGTAGATCGGCTGCTCGTAGAGGATCTGATAGAGCTCCGTCCGCACGTCCTTGAGCCAGTTGTCCCACTGGGCCCGGGCCCGGTGGTCGCGCAGCGCTTCGATGTCGATGACGCCGGCCACGTAGGTGGAGCCGGCGCCGTAGTCCTGGCGTCCCACGATCTGGCCCCGGTAGTTGATGACGAACGAGCGCCCGCCGAAGGTGTCGATGGGCGTCGTCTCCTCCGGGAAAAGATAGTACGTCCCCATGTTCGGAGCGACGACGTAGAGGTTGTTGTCGAGGGCCCGGGCCCGGCTCTGGATCTCGAAGTACTCGTTGCCGGTGGCCGGGTGGGGGTACGAGGCGCGGTAGACGACCTCGGCGCCGTTGAGGGCCAGGGCCCGGGCATTTTCGGGATAGGAGCCCTCGTTGGCCATCATGATCCCCAGCCGGCCGATCGCGGTGTCGGCCACGGGCCAGAACGCCTGCAGTGTCCGCCCATACTTTTGCACCCACCAGTCGTAGACGTCGTGCGGGCACACCGAATGCTCGACCGGGAAGAGCGGGGAGACCTTGTAGTGCTTGAGGATCACCTTGCCCTTGGGGTCGATGATGAACCCAACGTTGAAGAAGCGATCCTTGAGGTCGGGGTGCCGGGCCTTGGCCTGGGCCATGACGAACGCATCGTACTCCTTGGCGATCTTGCCCAGCGCGTCCGTCTCCTCGCCGGGGATGTCGATGGCCCCCTCGCGCGCGAACTGGACGTGGTCCACATCGAGGACCTCGTCGTTGAAGCCCTGCAGCGCGCCCTCGGGGAAGGCGATGAGACTCACCGGCAGGTCCAGGCTGCTGAGCCAGGACGCGGCCTTCACCAAGTGCGAGAGATGGTCCAGGTTGATCTTGATGTCCTTGCGCTTGCGGATGCCCCGCACGGTGGGGATGAGACCGACGGCGGTGTAAGGCTTGATCATGCGCTCGCTCCCTTTCCTCCGGGTTTGCTCGTGCGTCGGCCCTCTGCTATGGTCCGGCCTGCGCCCGGTCGGGTACGGAGCAGAAGAGTTAGCACAAGTGCTCCGCCCGCGTACAGGGGAGGACGCCCCAGCGTATGAGCCGTCCCCGCATCGCTGTCACGATCATGCCGCTCGACAACCGCCGCGATGTGCTCGTCTCCACGGCGGTAGCGGCTGAACGCCGGGGTTTCGAGGGCTTCTTCCTGCCCGAGACGTGGGCGCTCGACACGACGGTGGTGTTGGCTGAGGCGGCGGTGAAGACGGAGCGCATCACGTTGGGGACGGGGATCCTCAACGTGTGGAGCCGCAGCCCCGGCACGCTGGCCATGGCGGCGGCGACTCTCGCCTCGCTGTCGGGTGGGCGCTTCGTCCTCGGGCTCGGCGCCAGCACTGCTCAGCTCACCGAGGGGCTGCACGACGTGCCATACCGCACACCGACGGCCCGCCTGCGGCGGGCGATCACCCAGGTGCGGGCGCTCCTGCGCGGCGATCGCATTCCGCTGGCGGAGGCGACGGGAGCCCGGGCGCTGAAGCTGAACCTGCCGCCGGGGCCGGACGTCCCGATCTACCTGGCGGCGCTGGCCGACGAGTCCGTTCGCGCGGCCGGTGAGCTCGCCGACGCCTGGATGCCTTTCCTCTATCCGTGGAGCCAGCTCGCCGCGGGGAGCGCGCTCCTGCGCGAGGGGCTGGCGCGCCGGCCTGACGGAACGCCGGTGCCGCTGATCTGTCCCTCGGTGCCGACGGTGGTGGCCGAGGATCCGGTCGCCGCGCGCGATGGCGCCGCCTGGTTCGTCGCCTTCTACCTGACCACCATGGGACCGCTCTATCGGCAGTCGCTCGTGCGCCAGGGCTTCGGCAAGGAGGTGGAGGCGGTGCTCGCCGCCAACACGCCGCGGCAGCAGGGGATCGTGCCGGCCGACGCCGAGATCCTCCTGGAGCAGCTCACCGTCTTCGGCACGCCAGCGCAGGCGCGGAGCCGGCTCGCCCGCTGGCACCGGGCGGGAGCGGCGATGCCGATCCTGCTCCTCAAGCCCCACCTCGCCCTCAAGGAGATCGAGCTCACCCTCGACGCGTTCCGCCCGATGCTAGAATCGGACACCGTCGCCCGCGCCTGAAGGAGGGCGTCATGGACCAGGAGCAGCGCACGTACACGTCCCGCGACCGCGTGGTCGCGGCCTACAAGGGCGGCTTCGCCGATCGCGTGCCCGCGTATCCCATCGCCGGCTCGTTCGCTGGCTGCCTGGACGGCCTCAGCATCGAGGAGTACTGCACCGAGCCCACGAAGGCCGTCAAGGCGATGCTCAATTACTACGAGCGCTACCAGCCCGACATCATGATCGCCTTCAACGACCTGGCCAAGGAGGCCGAGGCCATCGGTTGCCGGGTGAAATACTCCGACTACGTGGTCCCGTCCATCGACCAGCACATCCTCCAGGACGACAAGGGCCGGCTGGCCCGCCTGGAGATTCCTGATCCTTACCGGGACGGGCGGCTGCCCGCGTTCCTCGAACAGTGCCAGGCGCTCTCCGCCGCGCGGTTCCCCAGCGCGCTGGGGGCGGTGCTCGTCGGACCGTGGACCGTTGCCATGCTCATGCGGAACCCCGAGCTGATGTGTCTGGACACCATCGACGATCCGGCGTTCGTGCATGACCTCATGCGCTTCGCCACCGAATACGCCAAGCGCTTCGGGGACGCGGTGCTGGCCACGAAGATCGGGCTGTCGTACACGGATCCCACCGCCTCCTGCTCGCTGGTGGGGCCCGACACCTACCGGGAGTTCATCAAGCCCTACCACCGCGACCTGGTCGACTACTTCAAGGCCAAGAAAGTGGGCACGACCATCCACATCTGCGGGACCACCCACCAGATCCACGAAGACCTGGTCGACGTCGGATTCGTCGCCGTCACCATCGACCTCGACCAGCAGGCCGACCCGGCGTTGAAGGTGGACCAGCTCGACAAGCTGGTGACGCTGGGCAACCAGCGCGGCGTGGTGGCCATCGGCAACGTGGACGTCACCATCTTCGAGCGGGCCACCCGGGAAGAGATCGAGGCCGAAGTCCGCCGTTGCCTCGACACCGTCGGCCGTCGCTCCCGTTTCGTGCTGTCGACGTCCTGCGAGCTCCCGCCCCGGGCGAATCCTGACTGCGTGAAGTGGATGATGGACTGCGCGCGCGACTACGGCCGCTACGAGCGGGTCTTCGGGTCGGACGGCCCCCCGCCCCCGGCCTGAACCTGCACCGCGTCTGCGTGTTCGAGCAGCGTCGTGCGGCGGGCCAGGCCCCCAGCGTTGCTTATGTATGCTTCCATGGGGTACATTAGGCATACCTTCGAAACAAGGCCATGAGCCGTCAGACATCGTTGAAACGAAAGTCGTTCTTCGTGAACGAAAAGGCCGTCCGGCGTGCGAAGCGGCTGCTCGGCGCCGCGACGGAGGCGGAGGTCGTGCGGCTCGCGGTGGAGCGGGTCAGCGAGATGGAGGAGTTCTGGCGTTTCCTGTGCCGGAGTCGCGGGACCCTGAGGCGCGGTAGTCTGAGAGCGCCGTAGCGTGCCCTGGGCGATCATCGATACCGATGTGTACATCGGTCATTGGGAGCGCGGCCGCTACGAGGAGACCTTGGATGCCGTACGGCGCGCCTTCATCATCCGGCATTCGTCGGTCGTCCTGTCCGAGCTCCGCCGGGGTGCCAGGACGCCGGGGGGCCGGCGACTCGTGGAGACCCTCTATCGGCTGGCCCGTGTTCAGTGGGACCCCACCGCCGCGGACTGGTGGTCAGCCGGGGCGCTGATTGCCGAGATCGGAAACCGCAAGGGCTGGGATCGGGGCCAACGGCGTGACTTCCAGAACGACGCGTTGATCGCGCTGACCGCCCGCCGTCACGGATCCGCAGTCGTGACTGCCAACCGCCGGGATTTCGAGCTTCTCGCCACTGAACTCGGTGTCCGGATCATCGCGGCCTGACGGTGGTCTGGGCCTGGGGCCGCCGCCGCGTCCTGGCCCCTGACGTCCGGCCCGGCTGGCACGGCACGCTCAGTTCGCCGTCACGCCGGTCCACGGCGCCAGGCGCCGCGCCTCGTCGATGACCCGCACCCGGACGAGGCCCCCGCGGTTGCGCACCGCAAGGTCGTGGCCGGGGAAGGTCGAAAGGTCCACACCGGCATAGCGTGCGACATCCTCGGAGACAACCAGTTCAGCGTTGTAGTCCTTGGTCGCCTGCTCGAGCCGCGCTGCCACGTGAACGGTGTCGCCCACGGCGGTGAGGTAAAAGCTCTGGCCCCACCCCATGCGGCCGACTACGGCGGGGCCGGCGTGGATGCCGATGCCGATGCGCAGCGGCGCCGGCAGGTCGCCGGCCAGCTCCGCGCTGAGGGCCCCGACGCGCTCTACCATCGCCCGCGCGGCGGCCAGCGCCTCGCGGCAGCCGGCCTCCGGACCCGAGTCGATCCCGAACAGCGCCATCACCCCGTCGCCGGTGAACTGGTTGCTGACGCCACCGGCGCCGGTGATCGCGGTGCCGACGGCCTCGAAGTAGCGGTTGAGCACGAAGACGACGTCGTAGGGCAGCTTGTGCTCGGCCATGCTCGTGAAGCCTCGCAGATCGGCGAAGAGGACGGCCACCTCGCGCTCGCGGCCCTGGCGCACGTCGGGCCCGAACGCGTCGTCGGCGGCGACCGACGGAGCCAGAAGCGGTACGACCGCGACGTTGCGCAAAGGCCGCGTCTGGCAGGCCAACCGCACGTCCGGGGCGGCGGCCACGCGCCTGAGCACGCGCTGCTCCGCCTCGCTCGGCGGCGGCAGGTCGTCGAGTCCGCGCACGACGCGCACGCGGCAGGTCGAACAGCGGCCGCGGCCGCCGCATACGGACGCATGGGCGATGCCGGCGACGCGGCTGGCCTCGAGGACGGTGAACCCGGTCGGCACCGTGACCAGGCGGCCGCCCGGGTAGGCGATGCGCACGACGCGCCGGTGCTGCCAGAGCCGCCGCACACCGCGGGCCCCGAGCACGGCGACGAGGGCGATCAGGTAGGCATCCAGGAACCGGTTCCTGATCGCCCCGAGCGCGGCGGCCTCCTCCGGAGTGGTCCGGCGAGTGGCGCTCATCAGCGCCTCGGTCCAGCCCGGCGTGCGGGCCAGGGCCGATACCTCGCGGCCCCCGGCGACGAAGCCGGCCAGCGCGAGCATGGGCAGGACCAGTGCGACGGCGAAGAGCCAGGGCACCACGCGCGGGTACCACGGCCGGAAGCGCAGCCAGTAGTGCATGCCGATACCGGCGTGCATCCACGCGGTCGCCAGCGTCACCGCCTGCCAGGCGCCGCGCTCGGGTGTGAGCACCCAGAAGAAGAGCAGGAGACGCGCGTAGCGGTCGTCGGTGCCGAGCTGCCACCACCCGATGCGGGTCCCAACGACGTGAGAGGCGAGGAGCGCCGGCAGCACGAGGCCGAAGCCGTATTGCATGGCCTCCCAGGCCGGCATGCGTAGCGACCGGCGGTGGTAGAGCAGCCACAGCGCCAGCACTCCGTGCACGACGATCGCCCCGTAGAGAGCCAGCGTGCCAACGGGACTGCGCCAGAGCGCCAGGAACCAGATCCGCCCCGCCTCCATCGCGGCGAGCGAGATCAGGCCGAGCGCGTGGTTGCTGAAGTGGAGGATCAGATAGGTCAGCAGGACGAACGCCGCGCCGAGGCGGAGGCGGCGGACGTGAATGGCGCTCATCACCCGGGCGGGGCGCCGCCCTGCTGGCGCTCGACTTCCTCCATGATCATCGTGTTGAGGTCGTCGACCAGCTTGGCGCGCTCGACCCGGCCGTCGTTGCGGATCAGCTCCCGGATGCGGGCCGGGCGGGCCGAGAGCATCACCAGCGTGGTCCCGATGGCCACCGCCTCCTCGATCGAATGGGTGACGAAGAGGATCGTGCGTCCCGTCGCCTGCCAGATGCGGCGCACCTCAGTTTGCATGATGCGGCGGTTCTGGGCGTCGAGCGCGCCGAAGGGCTCGTCCATCAGGAGCACGTCCGGCTCGATGCTGAGGGCCCGCGCGATGGCGGCGCGCTGGCGCATCCCGCCGCTCACGCGTCCGGGGTAGTAGTCCTCGAACCCGCGCAGGCCGCAGAGGCCGAGGTAGCGGCTGGCCACGGCCAGCCGATCGCCATGGGACAGCCCCAGCGGCTTGAGCACCAGAGTCACGTTGTCTCGCAGGGTCAGCCAGGGCAGCAACCGGTCCTCCTGGAAGACGACGCCGACCTTATGCTGCTGCGCGCGGCCGGCCACGATGGGTTCGCCGTCCAGGCTGACGGCGCCGCGCGTGGCCGGCTCCAGGCCGCCGATGATGCGGAGCAGCGTCGTCTTGCCGCAGCCGTTGGGGCCCAGCAGGCAGACGAACTCACCGGCCTCCATCTGGAATGACACCCGGTCGATGACCGGGATGAGGTAGTCCTTGCCGACGCCGTCGACGAGGAGTTTTAGCGCCAGCGTTCGGTCCGGCGGGAGATGGCGTCGAAGACGAGCTTGTCGGTCGCCATCATGACCAGGATCATGACCAGCGCCCACACGAAGACCATCTGGGTGGCCAGGATCTCCCGGCTGTAGTTCATGATGTAGCCGATCCCCGAGGTGACGCCGAAGATCTCGGCGACGACGGAGACCTTCAGGGCCAGGCCGAAGCCCACCTTCATGCCGGCCGTGAGGTAGGGCAGGGTGGAGGGCACCACGATCGCCCGGAACTTCTCGGCGCCGCCCAGGCGGTAGGCATCGCCCATCTCCAGCAGGCGCCGATCGACGTTCTCGACGCCTTCCATGACGTTCGACGCCACCACGGGCAGGGTGATCATGAAGGTGGTGAAGATCGGCGCCCAGTTACTGATCCCGAACCAGATGATGGCGATGACGATCCACACGAAGACCGACGTGGAGTTGAGGACCGCCAGCAGGTCGCGGACCACCGCGCGGGCCGCCCGCCAGAGGAACGCCGCCAACCCCAGGAGGATGGCCGCCGCCAGGGCCCCGCCAAAGCCGACGAGGATCCGGTAAAGGGAGGCGCCGGTGTGGACCCAGATCTCGCCGCTGGCCAGGATCTGCCCGAATCCCCACAGCACCGACAGCGGAGAGGGCAGGATGTAGGCGCCGTACCGCCAGGAGGCCAGCGTCCAGACGGCGAGCACCGCCGCCGCCACCGCGAGCGTGGGCAGGTGGAGACGAGCCGCCCAGCGCTGCCCGATCACGCCCTGTGGAAGAACTCGCGGCGGATGCGGTCGGGGTTGTCCCAGATGTCAGACTTGAGGAAGCCGAACTCCTTGTTGATCTTGAGCTGGGCGATGAGCGTCTCCACCTGCTCGTCGGGCAGCCCGTGAAGCATGCGCACCGTTTCGCGGTGGGCGACTTTGATCACGTCCATGGGCAGCTTGGTGACGTCGGCCACGATCTCCATGGCCCGGTCGGTCTTGTTGTACCAGATGTCCACCGCGTCTTTCTGGGCCTCGTTGAGGTCCCGGGCGATGGCCGGGTTCGCCTTGAGGAAGTCCCCGTGCACGAGATAGCAGACGTGCACCGGGAAGCCGGCGTCACGGCCGGTGGCCTTGCGCCAGAGGTCGATCTGCTTGACCAGGTACACGCCCTGGCCGCGGAAGACGACGGAGTCGGTGATGGGCTGCCAGGCGATGATCGCGTCGACCTCCTTCTTGCCCAGCAACGTCACCATGTCGGGTGGGGCGGTGGCGGTGACGATCTGCGTGTCCTTCTGCAGGTCGAAGCCGTAGCCCTTGAGGGTGAGGGCGCGGATGTCGAAGAACGTCGAGGTGCCGACGATGGCGGCGATCCGGCGCCCCTTGAGGTCCTCGACCTTGGCCAGCCCAGCGTCGGGGCGAGCGACGATGGCCCCCAGCACGGCGGTGGCCACGCCGGTGACCTTGAGCGGCACGCCGTCCTCGAAAGCCTTGGCGGCCAGCGCGAACGACATGTCGATAGCATCCACGTTCTTCGAGGCGAGCTGGTTGAGCAGCGGGCCGGGCGAGCCGGGAATGATGGAGTATTCCGCCTGCCAGCCCCGTTTGCCCAGCAGATCCTCCTTGTGGATGATCTCGGTGGCCGCCCAGCCGAGCTGGAGGTAAGCCAGCCGCACCTTACCCTTGCCCTGCGCGCGCAGCGACGCGGGCGTGGCCAGGGAGGCGGTCGCCACCGCTCCCGCCCCGAGCTTCAGAAAGCCGCGACGTCCCACACCCATCGAATCTCCTCCTAACCCTTGACCTTGGGCAGCTTCCGAAGCGCCTCGTCGATCTTCTCCGCCGGGTACTCGTAGTCCTGGAGCTTGCCGGCCAGGAAGGCCTCGTAGGCGCTGAGGTCGAGGTAGCCGTGGCCGCACAGGTTGAAGACGATCGTCTGCCGCTTGCCCTCCTTCTTGCAGCGCAGCGCCTCATCGATGACGACGCGCACGGCGTGGGCGGCCTCGGGGGCGGGCAGGATGCCTTCGCTGCGCGCGAAGTCGAGAGCGGCCTTGAAGGTGGCCACCTGCGGCACCGCCATCGCCTCGATGACCTTCTCGTCGTAGAGCTTGCAGATCAGCGGGGCCATGCCGTGGTAACGGAGCCCGCCGGCGTGCAGCGACGGTGGGATGAACGAATGCCCCAGCGTGAACATTTTGATGAGCGGGGTGAGGCCCACCGTGTCACCGAAGTCGTAGACGTACTTGCCCTTGGTCAGGCTGGGACAGGCCGACGGCTCAACGGCGATCGCGCGCAGCTTCTTGTTCTTGCCGGTGAGCTTGTCGGCCACGAAGGGGAAGGAGAAGCCGGCGAAGTTCGAGCCGCCACCGATGCAGCCGATCACGAGGTCGGGCTCCTCGTCGGCTTTCTCCAGCTGCTTCTTCGTCTCGAGCCCGATGACCGTCTGGTGGGTCAGGACGTGGTTCAACACGCTGCCCAGCGAGTACTTGGTGTCGTCGCGGGTGGCGGCGTCCTCGACCGCCTCGCTGATGGCGATGCCGAGGCTGCCCGGCGAGTTGGGATCCTGCTCCAGGACCTGCTTGCCGGCCTGGGTGTCGGGGCTCGGGCTCGCCACCACCTGGGCGCCCCAGGTCTCCATCATGACGCGGCGGTAAGGCTTCTGCTGGTAGGAGACCTTCACCATGTAGACCTTGCACTGCAGCCCGAACATCTGGCAGGCCATGGCCAGCGCCGAGCCCCACTGCCCGGCCCCCGTTTCGGTGGTGATGCGGGTCACCTTTTCCTTCTTGTTGTAGTAGGCCTGGGCGACGGCCGTGTTCGGCTTGTGGCTGCCGGCCGGGCTCACGCCCTCGTACTTGTAGTAGATGCGGGCCGGCGTGCCCAGCGCTTTCTCCAGACGCCGCGCGCGGTAGAGCGGGGTGGGGCGCCAGAGGCGATAGATGTCGCGGACCTCCTCGGGGATCTCGATCCACCGCTCCTGGCTGACCTCCTGCCTGATCAGCGCCATGGGGAACAGCGGCGCCAGGTCTTGAGGTCCGATGGGCTTCCCCGTGCCCGGGTGAAGCACCGGCGGCAGCGGGGTCTTGAAATCGGCCTGGATGTTGTACCACTTCGTCGGGATGTCCTTCTCGTCGAGCAGATACTTCGTGCGGGATTTGTCGGCGGCGCTGGCCCTCATGTCCTGCCTCCTCGGCGCTCCGGGCGGGATGGTTCTCGGCGCGGTGCCACACGATACCGAGCCCACGCAGGGAATGTCAACCGCGGCCCGGCGCCGCCGTCCGTCGACTTGACACGCCGGGCGCGGCGACGCTATGTGTTCGTCTGCGCGGAGCGCGAGTCCGGTGGTTGGCGGAGGGTTGTCAGTGGCCGAGCGGCGTGCAGAGCAGGGCTGGTCGGTGGGCGAGCTCCCCAGGCGAGGCTGAGGCCGTTGCAGGCCAGAGATGGCCGATAACGGCCTTTGTGTCGAGCTCGGCCGCTACTTCGGTCGCGACGACGAGACGATGGAGCGCATCGAAGGCTCGGAGCCGTAGATGGGCCGCGGCCGCCACCTCGTGGACGCCGTGGCCGCGGTCGCCTCCCGCTACTCCGCCGAGGACCGCAAGGAGAAGCGCCGGCTGCTTGAGGGGCTCGAGGGCTGCCCGCTCCGGGACGCGGCCGCGCTCCTGCGCCTGCACGAGACGCTGTGCTTCCTGCAGGCGCAGCCCGACGACCCGGACGTTCTCGCGCTCGTCGATCGCGCGCTCGAGACGTTTCCCGCCCGCGTCGACCGGCTCGGGCCCGCGGCCCGGCGCCGGCTCCACAACTCCGGCATCGCGAACACGACGCTCGATTATCCCTTCGGCTTCCCGATGGCGCGCTGGCTCGCGTCGCGCTTCCCCGGCGAGACGGAGGTCGCCTGGGCGGAGTTCGACGACGCCGACCGGCTCGACGAGACGCTCTCGCTGCTCGCCACCACGGCGGAGGGCGACGCCTTCAGCGAGGGCGGCATGGGATGGCGGCGGTGGCTCCGCGTGGCGAAGGGCGGGCGCCGGCTGACGGACCTCCAGCTGATCGTCGCGCTGTTCGAGCGATGCGGGTTGCCCGAGGAGACGCGCGACTGGCTCTTCGAGAGCCTGGCCCTGCCGATCCTCTGGCGCCCGCGGGGCGCCGGCGCCTCACGCACGTCGGCCCGACTGCCGCCGGCCCGCGTCTTCTTCCACGAGGCCGGCCTGCAGCGGGGCGCCGTGAGCCTCACCGAAGCGCTGGCGCGGCCCCTGCCGGAGTTGCGGCGGGCGCCGCGGCCGCTCGCGGAGGCGCTGATCGATGCGGCGCGCGTCGCGATGGCCACGCGCCAGCGCGAGCTCCATGCGTTCACGTATCCGAATCCCGACGACGTGCTGCTGGTCGACGCGGGCCGCGGGCTCGTGCTGGCGTTCATCGGGATCCGGCCGGGCTTCCGGCTGCCCCTCGAGGGTTACTATGCGTTCCTCGCGCTCAAGAACGGGGTGCCGGTGAGCTACGGAGGCGGCTGGGAGCTCTTCGGCACGCTCGACTTCGCCGTCAACGTCTTCGCGTCCTTCCGCCAAGGCGAGTCGGCGTACCTGGCGGTTCAGCTCCTCCGGGCCTACCGCCGGATCTTCGGCATGCGGACCGTCGTCGTCGATCGCTACCAGCTCGGCCACGAGAGCACCGAGGCGCTCCGGTCCGGCTCCTTCTACTTCTATCACCGGCTCGGCTTCCGCCCTCGCGACCCGGCGGTCCTCCGCGTGCTGGAAGCGGAGCGCGCGAAGATCGCCGCCGACCCAGCGTACCGCTCGTCGATCTCCGTGCTCAAGCGACTGGCGGGCGACGAGGTGTTCCTGACGCTCCCGGGAGGAGATCCCGAGCCCGAGAAGCGCCTGCGGGCGACCGACGTCTCGGCGCTGGTCGCGCGCCGGATCGCTCGGGAGTTCGACGGCGACCGTGCCGCCGCGGGGCGCGAATCGGCGGCGCGCGTCGGACGCGCGCTCGGCGTTCCCCGGCGCGGCTCGTGGCCCCGCGCCGAGCGGCGAGCGTTCGAGCGGATGTCGCTGGTCGCGGCGGTCGTCCCGGAGTTGGCGCGGTGGCCCGCCGCCGACCGCCGCGCGATGGTGGCGCTCATGCGCGCCAAGGGCCGGGGGAGCGAGCGCGACTACGCGCGGCGGCTCGACGCTCACCGGCGCTTTCGCCGGAGTCTTGCGGCGCTTGCGCGCGCGTAGTCGCGCTCGCTCCGCCGAAGGTCAGCCGGCGCTGTTCCAGCCCTACGCGTAAGTTTTAGCTTGACAGGCACTTTCAATAGTCCTTAAGGTTTCAGCGGATGCTGAAAGACGGTGAGCTAGCGAAACATGCTCCAATCCGCGGAGATTCGGCGACAGGTGGCCCAGCGGGTCCGGGAGCTGCTCCCGAAGGCGAAGGAATGGGAGGAGAACGCCGACGCGAGAATTGGTGGACAGACCGCGGACTTAGTGGTGAAGTTCCAGCTCGTCGGCCAGGAGCACACCCTGGTCGTTGAAGTCAGCTCGCTCGGCCGGCCCCGCCAGATCCGCGCCGCGGTCAGGCGGCTGGGCGAGATCCGGCGCGAGCTCCCCGAAGCCTACCCGGTCGCGGCGTCCGTCTACATCGGCCCGCAGAGCGCCCGCATCCTCAGGAGCAACAACCTCGGCTTCGTCGACCTCTCGGGCAACTGTTACCTCGCCTTCGAGAACGTCCTGATCGAGAAAGAAGGCAAGCACAACGTCCGGCTGTCCACGCGGCCGCTCCGATCGCTGTTCGCCCCACGCGCGACGCGCGTCGTGCGGGTGCTCCTCGTCGAGCCGGGGCGCGTCTGGCGGCTCGAGGAGTGCGCGAAGGCGGCGGGGGTGAGCCTCGGCCACTCGCACAACGTCGTCAAATGGCTCGAGGAGCTGGCCTGGGTCGAGCGCGACGACCACCGGCGGATCCGCCTGTCGAAGCCGGTCGACCTGCTCGAGGCGTGGTGCGAGTCGTACAGCTACCGGGCCCACGAGATCGTCTCGTACTTCGCGCCCGAGCGCGTCACGCGGAAATTCATGATCGAGGTCGCGCGCGTCGCGGCAGCGCAGAGGCGGCGCTACGCCTTCACGCTGAACGCGGGCGCCGCGCTCGTGGCGCCGCACCTCAGGCTGCCGGCCGTGCACTGCTACCTCGAGGGCGATCCCGCGCCCGTGGCCCAGGCGCTCGGGCTCCGGCCGGCCGCCGAGCCGGACGGCGCGCTCCACTTCCTGGCGCCCAACGACCCCGGCGTGTTCGAGGGCGCCCTGGAGAAGGGCGGCCTCAAGGTGGTGTGCCTGCCGCAGCTCTACGCGGACCTCCTGCACTACGAGCGACGCGGGCCGGAGCAGGCCGAGCACCTCCGGCGCGAAGCGATGGGCTACTGAGCGGTTTACGGGAAGGGGGTGAGCGCGTCCATGAAGAAGAAGGCCACGAAGAAGAAGAAGAGGAAGTAGGGCGGATCGGCTCTCGCAGTGACTCCGTCGACGAGAGGGGGTGAAGGGCTCAATGGCGAAGAAGAAGGCGACCAAGAAGAAGAAGAAGTAGTGAAGCGGTCTCACGGTGGGGGGTGGGCGGCCTCCCACCAGTTACCATACGGGAGGGGGAAGCGCCCCCTCCCGTATGTCCTGATTGAACTTGTGGGCTGGCTGACCGAGGATCACCGCCGTCCGTCGGAACTGAAGTATCTACTCTGGAGCCGCCAGAAATTCGCCGGCGTTTCTCCCTGGCCCTCCAAGGCCGAACGCTGGCCGAGACGCTAGCAGCCCTTTGCCCTCTCCAGCAACGACCTAATCCACCGTGTTCTGGGCGCTCGAACGGAACCGCGCGGCGGAGGTCAATCTTGACGAGACCCAACACCGCGGCCCAGCGCCGCGCGGCGGCGATCCTGGACACGCGCGCGTCCTTCGGGGACAATGCCTTCACACGCGCCGGAGGAGGATCGTTCGCATGGCTCCGACCCTGAAGCTGCCGCGCACCGATGGGACGCTGGCGCCGTACACGCTGACCGGGACGACGGCGGTCACGCCACCGTCCGGCCCCATCCGAAGCCGCGTCGCTTTCGCCGCCGTGCACGTGGTGGCGGACCCCCGCGCCGACATTAACCCCACGCTGGAGGCGGCGCTCGATTGGGAGGCAACGCTGGCCTACCGGCGCCACATCTGGTCGCTGGGGCTCTGCGTGGCCGAGGCCATGGACACCGCCCAGCGCGGCATGGGCCTGCCCTGGGATCTGGCCAAGCAATTGATCCGGCGAACAGTGGCCGAGGCCCGGACGATGCCCGGCGCGGTCGTGTTCTCAGGCGCGGGGACCGACGACCTCGCGCCCTCGCGGCAGGTGACGATCGCCGACGTGGCGGCGGCCTACGAGGAGTCGTGCGGGTTCCTCGAGTCGCTGGGCGGGCGCGTCATCCTCATGGCGAGCCGGGCGCTGGCCGCCTGCGCCAAGGGCCCGGACGACTACGTCAAGGTGTACGGGCGCGTCCTGGGTCAGGTGCGGGAACCCGTCATCATCCATTGGCTCGGCGATATGTTCGACCCCGCTCTGGCCGGCTACTGGGGCTCGACCGACCTCGACCAAGCGGCCGAGACGCTCATCGGCATCGTCCACGAGCACGCCCGGAAGATCGACGGCGTCAAGATCTCCCTCCTCGATCAGCAGCGGGAGATCGCCATGCGCCGGCGGTTCCCCGCTGGGGTGCGAATGTACACGGGCGACGACTTCGACTACCCGACGACCATCGGCGGGGACACCCACGGCGCCAGCGACGCGCTGCTGGGGATTCTCGACGTCATCGCGCCCATCGCGTCGGCCGCCTTGCATGCGCTGGACGCCGGCGACCGCGCTCGCTTCGACGCGCTCCTGGCCCCCACGCTACCGCTCTCCCGCCACGTCTTCGGCGACCCCACGCGCTTCTACAAGACGGGCGTCGTCTTCGCCGCGTACCTCAACGGCCACCAGTCGCACTTCCGCATGGTCGGCGGGCTGGAGAGCGCCCGTTCGGTCGTGCACCTGAGCCGGCAGTTCGTCCTCATGGATCAGGCGGGGCTCCTGCGCGACCCCGAGATGGCCGCCGAGCGCATGGGCCGCGTCCTCGCGGTGGCCGGCGTCGCCTAGCCGGCTGCAGAAGAATTTCGACGAAACAGGGCACGCCCTCCCGTAACTTTGTTCCCGGGCGATTTTCAGGGGGTCACGCTCTCCTCCGAGACTCGGACGTTTTTCCGAGGGTGATCGAGACTGCTATGCGGAAGATCTTCGTCGTCCTGATCCTTGGCATCTTTGTGCAGGGTTGCGGAACGATCATCCACGGGACTCGGCAGAACGTCAAAATCACGTCCGAGCCGTCCGACGCGGAGGCCACGATCGGACAACTCAAGGTCAAGACCCCGGCCACCGTTTCTCTTTCCCGGGATAAGGATCATGTCGTCACTGTCGAGAAGGAGGGCTATGAGAAGGCCACGGCCCCGATCAACCGCAGCTTCAACGGAGTGGCGACAATCCTCGGCAACATTCTGTGGCTGCTCCCGGGCGTCGTTGTCGATGTGTTCGCGGGTGGGGCGTGGACCCTGGAACCTGAGACTGTGGACATGAAACTCTCACAGAAGAAGTAGGACGCTTGCCTATCAAGGGCGGACGTTGACGGCCACCGCGGGCGTCTTCACGTGCTCGGGGCGGATGCCCAGGCCGATCAACCGGCCGGGGAGGCGCCGCAGGATCGGGAAGCGGGCGAAGAGTCGGAGCGCGAGCGGAGGTTTCAGCTGCCCACCGCCACGAAGCACCCGGGAGATCACCCGTCGCTGCATCAGCACCTGAAGCCACTGGGTGACGCGCGTGGGGAGCTCACGGCGCCGCTGCACCAGGCGTAGGTGGTCCGGAGTGACCCGCCCCTCGCGCAGCGGTTCGGCCAGCAGGTTGGCGGCGGCGACGGCGTCCTGAATCGCCAGATTGATGCCGACGCCGCCGACCGGGGACATCGCGTGAGCAGCGTCGCCGATGCAGAGCAGGCCCGGGCGGTACCATTGGCGCAGGCGGTCGACGCGGACGGTGAGCAGCTTCACGTCGTCCCAGTCGTGGATCTCTTCCCCGCGGCCGGCCGCAAATGGCGCGAGTCTCGCCACCTCGGCGCGGAACGCCTCCAGCCCGCGCCGGCGGATCTCCTCGACGGAGCCCTTGGAGATCACGTAGCCGCACTGCCAGTACTCACCGCGGTTGATCATGATGAAGATTCGGCCGATGTCGAAGCGCCCCATGGTCTGCGGCGGATCGCCGGGTTTCCGTGAGAGACGGAACCACAGGACGTCCATCGGTGCGCCCAGGTCCAGAACTTGCAAGCCGGCCTTCTCCCGAACCACCGAGGACCGGCCGTCGGCTGCCACCACCAGATCCGCGCGCACCTGCAGCGGACCAGCGGGCGTCGTCGCGTCGACGCCGATGACACGTCCCGACTCCTCGATCACCCCGGTCACCTCGGCGCGCATCTGCAGATCGAAGGTCGTGTAACGGGCGGCCCGCTCGGCCAGGAAGTTCAGAAAGTCCCACTGGGGCATGAGCGCGATGAACTTGCAGCGGGTCGGGAGATGACGAAAGTCGGCGAACGGTAGCGTCACATCTGCGATTTGTGCCCTGAGCTCGCGCACTTCCTCGTAGGGCAGCTTCAGGAAGCCCTCTAGCACGCCAAGCTCGAACATGAGCTCGAGCGTGGAGGGGTGGATGGTGTCACCCCGGAAGTCCCTGAGGAAGTCGGCGTGCTTCTCCAGGACGATGGTCGCGACACCGGCGCGCGCCATCAGCAGCCCCAGCATCATGCCGGCCGGGCCGCCACCGGCGATGCAACAGCGCGCCGAGATCAGAACCAGCGGGCCTTGTCGACCACGTTGCGCAAGGGCTGGCCGGCCAGGAAGCGGCGGCAATTGTCGAGCAGGATCCCGAAACGGCGTTCGTCGAGGTACGGCCCGTAGCCGGCGGTGTGCGGGGTGATGAGGACGCCGGGCATCGTCCACAGCGGGTGATCGACCGGCAGCGGCTCCTGCTCGAACACGTCGAGGCCCGCGCCGGCGATCTCCCCGGCCCGCAAGGCCTCAACCAGGTCGTCGAGCCGGGTCGTCATGCCACGCCCGATGTTGATGAAGAACGCGCTGCGCTTCATCAGCTGAAACCGCGCCCGGTGCATGAAGCCCTCGGTGCCCGGCGTGTGCGGTACGGTGAGGATCACGAAGTCGGCGCGCGGCAGGAGCGAGTCGAGCGCGTCGGGGCCGTGCAGCTCGGCCACGCCCGGCGGCACCTCCTGCCGGCGGGCGTCGACCCCGATCACCCGCATGCCGAAGGCCGCGGCGAGCCGAGCCGCCTCGGCGCCGATTCCCCCCACGCCCACGATCAACGCTGTCGCCTCGGGAAGGTGGACCACTCCGGTGTCGAGGGCCGCCGGCCGCCACTCCCGGCGGAGCTGCTGCGGGAGGTAGCGGTGCAGCTCGCGGGCGAAGGCCAGAACGAACGCCATGATGTGCGCGCCGATGTGATCGTTGTAGATCTCTCGGAAGTTCGTCACGACCACCGGATGAGCGATCAGCTCTGGATAGTAGTACCCGGCGGGTGGCGCCGCCTGCGGCGCCTGGAGCCAGCGGAGCCGGACGGTCTGGCGCAGCAGGGCGGGCGGCAGCGTCCCGAACACGGCCTCGGCGTCGCCGACGGCCTTCGCGGCCTGCTCCGGGTCCTCGGCGACCACGACGGAAAGCTCCGGGAGCGTAGCGGCGAGCCGGGAAGCCCACGCGCGCGTCGTGGGTGTCTGGGGCTGCAGCATCACGAGGGTCGCGCCCATGGGCCTGACCCTACGCGACGCCGCGGCTCGCGTCAACGCGCGGCCGGTCGGTAGCGTCTCAGTTTGGAAGACCTAGAGGTAGGGCAGCACCGTCTCCGAGAACAGCACGGTCCCATCCGGGCGGGGCGCGTCGGCGACGTTCACGACGAGCCGGTCGGCGCCCTGTCGAACGATCTGCTGGAGCGTCTCGGTCACCTGCGCCGGCGTGCCCGCCAGCCGGATGTCCGCCATCGGCCGCACGAAGGGCTCCGCCTTGAGACGCTCCACGTCGCGCTCGGTCTCGGCGACCAGGATCCCGACCCGGACCACCTGGACGATCTGGTCGTAGTCCCGGCCCACCTCGCGGCAATGAGCCTTCAGGACTTCCTGCTTGTGGGCGTAGAGCGCGTGGTCGCGGAAGGGGTAGTTCCACCAGTCGGCATGCTGGGCGACCACGCGAAGCAGATGCTTCTCGCCGTGGCCGCCGACCATGATCGGTGGAATCGGGTCGGGCCGTGGCTCGCAGTGGGCATTCTCGATCCGATAGTGTTGGCCGTCATACGTGGCAGGGGCCGCGGTCCACCCGCCCGAGAGCGCCTGCGCGGTCGCCACCATCTTGGCGACGTGCGCCGGGTTGCGGAAGCTGTTGCACAGGACTTCGTGGCCGCACCGCTTGTCGGGATAGCGGGCGAGCGCCCAAACCAGCAGGGTCCAGCCCTCGGCGACCTTGTGACCGTTGTACTGGACGTGGTCGGGGAGCCACAGCGAGTCGAAGGGGCCGACCGTCCGGTCGAAGTATGGGAAGGTCGCTTCGACCAGGCGTGACCACACGTTGAGGCCGACGGGAATGAGCATGGTCGGAGGCGCTCGACCCTACCCCGAACCCGCTGGCACTCGCAGCGGAAACGGTCTATAAACCGGTGTCCCGGATGTTCATCGTGGGGCAGGGAGGGCCAGCGTGGCGAAGTACAAGATCGTTACACCAGCCGGAGCGAGCTTCTCGGTTCCCGGTGTCGGCTACAAGCTGGAGATGGAGGCCCTGACCTCACTCGATGCGGAGCTCGTGGAGATCGCGGCCGGGACCGAGGACGAGTTCGTCAGCGCCGCCCGGGATGCCGATGCGTTGTACGCCAAGGGGCGTCGCATCACCAGGCGGATCATCGACGGCCTCGAACGGTGTCGAGTCATCGCCCTCGGCAGCGTGGGGGTCGACTCCGTCGACGTCGCCGCCGCGACGGCGCGGGGGATCCCGGTCACCAACGTCCCCGACACGTTCATCGAGGAAGTCGCCGACCACACCATGATGTTGATGCTGGCCACCTACCGCCGCCTGGTCACGATGGACCGCGTCGTCAGAGACGGACGGTGGGCCGAGGGCCGCCCCTTGCTGTCACAGTATCCGCGGCTCATGGGCCAGACGCTGGGCTTCATCGCCTTCGGTCACGTCGCCCGGGCGGTGGCCATGCGGGCCAGGGCGTTCGGGTTGCACCTGCTGGCCTACGATCCCTTCGTGGAGGAGCTCGTCATGCCCCGATACGGCGTGGAGCCGGTAGGCCTGACCGAGCTGCTGCAGCGGTCCGACATCGTCTCCATGCACGCCCCGTCCACGCCGGAGGCCCACCACCTGCTGACCGAGCACCATTTCCGGTCGATGAAGCCGGACGCGATCTTCATCAATACCGGCCGGGGCCCGACGGTGGACGAGCCGGCGCTCATCCGAGCCCTGCAGGAGGGCTGGATCGCCGCCGCCGGCCTGGACGTGCTCGAGCCGGAGCCGCCCGCCCCGACGAATCCGCTGCTGAAGATGGAGAACGTCATCCTCACCCCGCACGTGGCGTCGGCCTCGGCCCGCTTCGATCCGGTGCGCAAGCGCCGGGTCGGCGAGGAGATCGCGCTGGTGCTGAGCGGCCGCTGGCCGAGGAGCTGCGTGAACCCCTCGGTTCTGGAGAAGTGCGGGCTCCAGCGCTGGCAGCCCTATTCGATGGAGCGGGGGCCGGGCGCGTAGCCCAGCCGGCCTAGCCCTTGACGCTCCCCGCGGTGAGCCCTTCCACCATGTAGCGCTGGAGGTAGACGTAGGCCGCGATCACGGGCAGCGTCGTGAGCACGGCGCCCGCCATCAGGTAGCCCCAGCCGTAGACGTCCCCGGTGATGAAGCTGGCCAGCCCGACCGGCAGCGTGCGAAGCCGGCCGTCCGTGATGAAGACCAGCGCGTAGAGAAACTCGTTCCAGGCCTGGGTGAACGCGTAGAGCCCCGCCGCCAGCACGCCCGGCGCCGCCAGCGGCAGCACGATCCGGTAAAACGCGCCAAAGCGCGTGGCGCCGTCGATCATGGCGGCTTCCTCCAGCTCCTCAGGGATCGACTCGAAGTAGCCCATCAGCAGCCACGTCACGAAGGGCACCGTGAACGACGGGTAGGCCGCGATGAGCCCCGCGAGACTGTTGGCCATCCCCAGCCCCTGCATCTGCTTGTAGAGCGGGATGAACAGGATCGACGGCGGCACGAGATAGGTGATGAGCGTGGCGCTGGCCAGGAAGCCGCGTCCGAGGAACGGCCAGTGAGACCGCGTTACAGCACGTAGAGGAGCGGGCGCGCACCGAGGCGCTCCGGCGCCCAGAAGCCAGCATCCTTGAACCAGCCCAGCGCCTCGGCGGCGTCCGCCGTCCGGCAGAGCGCGAAGGTGTCACCGTCGGGAAAGAACCCGCCGAAGGCCAGGCGCCCGGCCCCTCGCAGCTCGATGAGAGCGAACTGGGCCATGTCGTGCTCGGCGGTGTGGCCCTCTACGACCGTGGCCGGGCGCGAGCCGTCGAGCACGATGGGGGGCTGCTCCCAGGGCTCGACGAATTCCGCGAAGCTGCGCGGGGCGTAGCGGGTCCAGGCCCCGCCCGTCCAGTAGGGGTCGTCCTCAAGGAGCGCGCGGAGATCGTCGGGCTGCCGCAGGCGATAGACGATGTCGACGCTCCGGCCGTCCGGCGCCGGGCCGCCGCCGATGACGACTCCGGCCCCGCGCAGGCCGGCCAGCCGCTCGATGTGCGCGCGGCGGTGCGGCTCGCGCCTGGCGACATAGTCCTCGGCGGTCGTGATGGCGACGTGGACGACGATCACGGGCGGTCCTCCTCGGCCCGCATGATCGCATGGTAATGTGAGCCCGATGGGGATTTTGGAGGAGTTCCGCGGGCGGTATCCGTTTCCCCTCGACGACTTTCAGGTCGAGGCCTGCCGCGCCATCGCCGCCGGCTCGTCGGTGATCGTCTCGGCGCCGACCGGAGCCGGCAAGACGCTGGTCGCTGAGTTCGCCATCCATTTGGCGCTGGCCCAGGGCCAGCGCATCGCCTACACGACGCCGCTCAAGGCGCTCTCCAACCAAAAGTTCGCCGACTTCACGCGGGCGCTGGGGGACGACGTCGTCGGTATCCTCACCGGTGACGTCAAGGTGAATCCCCAGGGCCGCGTGCTGGTCATGACCACCGAGATCCTCCGCAACATGCTCTACACCGGCGGGCTGCCCGGGCTGGGCTGGATCGTGCTCGACGAGTGTCACTACATGGGCGACGAGGGGCGCGGCACGGTCTGGGAGGAGATCATCGTCAACGCGCCCGGCGACGTGCCGCTGGTCGCGCTGTCGGCCACGGTGGCCAACGTCCGGGAGATCGCCGACTGGATCTCGCTGGTCCATCGACCCATTGTGCCCGTGTACCATCCCCACCGCCCGGTGCCGCTGTCCTATGCCCTGGCCGACCTGGCCGGCGAGATTCACGACTTCGACAAGGTGCGGAGCGGCCGGGCCCGGGTCGCCGGCGACGAGCGTCACGGCCCCGACGAGCGGGGCCGCTGGTTCACCCGCCGCGTCGTCCAGCCGACCGTCCTCATCGAGGAGCTGGAGGCGCGCGGCTGGCTGCCCGCGATCTACTTCATCTTCAGCCGGGTGGGCTGCGAGCGGGCGATGGAAGACGTGCTGACCGAGGGCCGCGGCCTGCTCTCGCCGGACCAGCGGCGCGAGGTGGACCTGGCGATTGGCGAGGCGCTGCGGGAGAGCCCGACCATGGGCGAGTCGGAGCTCAATCACGTCATCTTCCGGGCGCTTCACCTTGGCGTCGCCGTCCACCACGCGGGGATCCTGCCCAGCCTCAAGCGCCTCATCGAGCGGCTCTTCGAGCGCGGGCTGTGCAAAGTCGTCTTCGCCACCGAGACGATGAGCCTGGGCATTCACATGCCGGCCAAGGCCGTAATCTTACAATCGCTCACCAAGCGCACCGAGCGGGGCTTCCGCTCGCTCTCGCACAACGAGCTCACGCAGATGGCGGGCCGGGCCGGCCGGCGCGGCATCGACACCGAGGGCAAGTGCGTCATCGCGCTGGACGCGCGGGACGGTGTGGACGACGTCGTGCGGGTCGTCGACGGCTCGCCGGAGCCGATCGAGAGCCAGTTCAAGCTCGGCTACGGGTCGGTCGCGCTCCTGATTGCTACCGGCGCCGAGCCCGAGGTTCTGCGCCGCCGGGTGGAAGCCTCCTTCGGCCAGTACCAGAACCTCAAACGGATGCGGCAGATGGAGGCGGAGGCGGGACGGCTGGAGGAAGCGCTGGCCGAGGCCCGCCGCTTCGCCGCTCCCTGCGGCGAGTTCGCGCGGATCGGCCGGTACCGGAAACTGCGCGAGGAGGTGGACACGCGGCGGCGCGCCGCCGGCCGTGGGGGACGCGGCAAGACCGCGATCGAGGCCGAGCCGGGCCGCCTGGCGCTCGTGAAACGACGCGGCGCGCCCAGCCTGGCCATGATCCTCGGTGTGCATTCGATTCGCGGTCACCGTGTTCTGGTGGACGCCCTGCTGCCGCACGGCGCCGTGGTGCGCCTCAAGGCCGGCGCCATCAAGCAACTCTTGTGGTCGACGCCGCCGCTGGCGGCGCCGCGCGACCGCGGCCGCGACCCCCGCGGCCTGCGTCATCTGGCCGAGCAGGTGGCCGCGCTCGACGTCCAGGCGCTGATCGAGCGCGAGCGCGCCCAGCGACCGGAGGCTGCGCTGGCCACCGTGGAATGCCATCGCTGCCCGTGGGGCTCGACGACCCGCTGCGATCAGGCGTGGCGGGACGTGGAGCGCCTCGGCGAGCGGGTCGAGCAGCGCCGGCGAGCGCTGCAGGAGTCTCAGGGCGCGTACTGGCATGAGTTCCTGCGCGTGGTGGAGGTGCTCGAGCAGTTCGGAGCGGTACGGGCCGGGCGACTGGAGCCTAAGGGGCGGCTGATCGCCGCCTTGCGCCACGACAACGAGCTGCTGGTGGCCGAAGTCGTGTCGCGCGGAATCCTGGCCGATCTCACGCTGGCCGAGGCGGCGGCCATCTGCTCGGCGCTGTCCGAGGAGGCGCGATCGGGCGAGCCCGTCATCGCCCGCGTCTTCCTCAAGACCCATCCCAAGCTCCGCCGGAAGCTGGAGCACATCGTGGCGGTGGCCGACACGGTGGCCGGAGCGCAGCGGCAGCGCCACCTGGGGATGCCGGTCAGCGTGCATCCGGGATTCATGCCCTCGGTGTTCCGGTGGGCCTCGGGTGACGACGACTGGGCCGCCATCGTCCGCGACTCCTTCGGCGGCCACGAGGGGGACCTGATCCGCGCGATGCGCCGGCTCATCGACGTGCTCCGCCAGCTCGCCGAGAACGCCGAGGTGCCGCCGGTCACCGCCCGGCTCCTGGGGCAGGCGGCGCGGGTGATCGATCGCGGAATCGTCCTGGAGTCGGCCCTCATTTGATCTGCTATTCTGAGCCCGTGACGCGTCGGCTCGTGGCCCTCGTCGCCCTCGTCGTGAGCGTGGCCGCGTGTGCCGCGGCCGTCGAGCAACGCACGACCCAGGGCCCGACGGCCGAAACGTTCTGGCTCTACCGCACGATGCTGGCCAACGGCCGCGAGCCCAACTTCGACGAGCGCCGCCACTGGCAGGACCACATCGACGACCAGATCGCCCGCTACCTGCACCGGCATCCCGATGCCGCCAACAGCCTGGATGTTTCCACGTTCCGGTTCTATCGGCGGGCGGCCGTCGGGATGACGAAGGAGCAGGTCCTCATCCTGCTCGGGCGGCCGGAGAGCGCCACGGCCGAGCCGGCGGAGATGGAGAAACTCGCGCGGAAGTACTGGCCGGAGGTCAAGGAGCACGTCAAGGAGGTGTGGGTGTATCCGCTCGGCTGGTCTCTGTACTTCGCCGCCGACCGCGTCGTCGACATCACGCAGTATCTGCCGCGCTGACCCCGGCCACCAGACAAGGAGATTCACGATGCCGGCACTCGAAGAGAAGGTGATCGCCAGCTGGACGTACAAGAAGGGCGTGCTCGATCCCAAGACGGCCGCGCTCTGCTATCTGGCCGCCAACCTGGCCGTCGGCAACACCCACTGAGCGAAGCGCGACCTGGCGGGTGCCAGGGCAGCGGGAGCCAGCGAGGACGAGGTCCGGGAGGCGATCAGCTTCGCCATCCGGGCCAACGCCGCCAAGACCCACGCCGACATCTTGAAAGTCTGGACCGATGGCGGACGTTGATCTACGGGGCCGTCACCTGGCGAGAAGACTAGCGGCGGGATAGGCTCCGGGCTGCTCTGTTGCGCCACTCTTGCGGGCGGTGGAGGAAGGGAGGTTGAGCGAGAGGTCGGTCTACGAAATCGTGCCAGACCCTGAGGTGCTGCTCGCGCTCGAGCCTGAGGAAGTTGCCGGCGTCGTCATTGAGTACCTAAATGGCCTGCCCGGGAACTCGGGCCAACTCAACAGGCACAACTTCAGTCTTCCACATACGGTCGCGCGGTACCCCCTTCAATACCAGGAGCGCATCAGCCGAGCGCTGATGGAAGGCTGGATGTGGCTTGAACGGGAAGGGCTGGTCGCGCCTCAGCCTGGAAGCTCGGGGAACTATGTCTTCATCACACGCCGGGGGCAGCAGATGAAGGGCCGAGCTGACCTGGCCGCGTATCGACGGGCGGGTCTGCTGCCTCGCCAGCTGCTTCACCCCGCCATCGCTACCAAGGTCGTCGCGGAGTTCATCCGAGGCGACTACGACACGACCGTGTTCCAGGCTTTCAAGGAAGTCGAGGTTGCAGTCCGCAACGCAGGCGGTTTCGCTGACACCGACATCGGGGTGGCCTTGATGCGAAAGGCGTTCGATAAGAACACAGGCCCGCTGCGCGATCCCACCGAACCCGAGCCGGAGCGCGAGGCGGCCGCGCATCTCTTCGCCGGCGCCATCGGGCGCTTCAAGAATCCTCAGAGCCACCGTCACGCGCCGATCACCGACCCGGCAGAGGCAGTGGAGCTGCTGCTCCTCGCCAGCCACCTGCTGCGGATCGTGAACTCCCGCACGAAGTAGCCGCCGTCGGCGCCCACCGCGATCTATCACGACCACGCCCTCGGCATCGCCGCCCTCACTCCGTCCCTCATCCCAGTAACTTCAAATGGTTGGATTTCTGGCACTAAACACATGCCGACTGTGTCAGATGCGACACCACAGACTGGGGTATGACTTGATTTTCCTACCGAACCTGGGGAAGATAAAAGGTATCCCCATCGGCGGGAGCATGGTGCGCCCGGCAGGGGTCGGTGCAGCAGATTTAGAGGAGGAACGTAGTTGAAGCTCAAGCGGATGCAAGTCCAGAACTTCAAGTGCATCGATGACTCCACCACGTTTCGCATCGACCGCGTCACCTGCCTCGTCGGCAAGAACGAGTCGGGCAAAAGCGCCCTGCTCCAGGGGCTCTACAAGCTCAACCCGGTTTTGAAGTACGACGCCAGCTACGACGCGCTCGTCAACTACCCGCGCCGGCGTTGGTCCGCTTACAAGGCACGGATGGCGAACCCCGACCCGGTCCTTACGACTTGGTGGGAACTGGACGACGAAGACGTCACGGCGTTCGCGCGCGTCTTCGGCCCAGCGGCACTGACGAGCCGAACGGTTGTGATCTCGAAGAACTACACCAACACAGTCGAGTACGCCGTGGACCTCGATGAGAAGAGGGTGGTGGAGCACGTCCTGCGGGACGCAGGCCTGCATGAGGAGGAACTGCAACCGCTGCGGATGCTGCCAACCGTGGCGGACGTGGTGAAGGCGCTGCAGGAGACCACTGAGGCCTCGCCTCGCCAGCAGGCCCTTCTGGCCGCGTTGACGAAGACGTTCCAGGCCGGCGTCCTGGACAGGACCGCAACGAAGATGGTGCAGGAGCGCCTGCCGAAGTTCCTCTACTTCGCCGACTACTACAAGATGAAGGGCGAAATCGCCGTCGATGCCATCAAGACCAAGCAGGCGGCGAACCCGCCCCAGGCCCTCACGCCAGGTGAGCAGGTCTTCTTGGCGCTGCTCGAGCTGGCGGGCACCGACCTCGCCAAGCTGGAAGGCGAGACGAAGTTCGAATCGCTGATCGCGGAACTCGAAGCAATCTCCAACTTCCTCACGGACGAGATCTTTGAGTACTGGAGTCAGAACAAGCACTTGAAGGTGAAGTTCATGGTCGACCACGGAAAGCCTGGCGACCCCGAGCCGTTCAACGCGGGCCTCATCTTTCGGGCTCGAATCGAGAACGAGCGGCATAGGGCCAGCGTCCCCTTCGGCGAGCGGAGCACCGGCTTTGTCTGGTTCTTTTCGTTCCTCGTCTGGTTTTCGCAGGTGCGGCGTAAGTACGGGGAGAACCTGGTCGTCCTGCTGGACGAGCCTGGGCTGAGTCTGCACGCCCGCGCTCAGGCTGATCTGCTCCGTTACATCAACGAGCAGCTCGCGCCGGACCATCAGGTCGTGTACACGTCGCACTCGCCGTTCATGGTTGATCCCGAGAATTTGCTCGGCGTGCGGACCGTGGAGGACGTCGTCACCGACGACGGCAAGCTGCTCGGGACCAAGGTCGGGGACGACATCTTCAGCACCGATGCCGACACGGTTTTCCCGCTGCAGGGGGCCTTGGGGTATGACATGACCCAGACCCTGTTCGTGGGCAAGCACACCCTGGTGGTTGAGGGGCCGTCCGACTTGATCTACCTCAAGTGGTTCAGCCGGGAGTTGGAGGTCCGCGGGCGACAGGGCCTCGACCGTCGTTGGGTGATCGCGCCGGCTGGGGGCATCGATAAAGTGGCCAGCTTCGTTGCGCTGTTCGGGGGCAAGAAGCTCCACATCGCCGTCCTGACCGATTTCGTGTCCGGCGAGAAGCGCCGCGCCCAGGAGCTGAAAGTCTCCAAGCTGCTGCGTGCCGGCCACGTCTTCACCGCGGCGGACTACGCCGGCCAGCCGGAGGCCGACGTCGAGGACATCCTGGGGCGGGCGACGTACATCGAACTCGTCAACCGCTGCTACGACCTGAAGGCCCGTGACCGGCTCGCCGTAGACGTCCAGGCTCAGCTCCGGGTGGTCAAGGACGTCGAGGCGCACTTCCGCACGCTGCCGCCCACGGCCCCGGTCTTCGACCACTATGCGGTGGCCGAGTACCTCATGCTCAACGGCGCCGGGCTCCAGACGGCGCTGCCGGAACTGGACGCCGCCCTCGACCGGTTCGAGCGGCTCTTCAAGGATCTGAACCGGCTGCTGCCCACGCAGTGAATACGGGAGGACGTGCAGATGGCTGAAGGAGAGTTGAAGTTGAAGCAGATCACAACCGCGATGACGGGCGACGGCACAATCGAGCTGTTCGGGGTGGACGACACAGGAGCCGTCTGGCGGCACATCTTCCAAAAGGAGCTGTGGGTCCGCATGCCGATGGGCTACCAGCAGGCGTTCGGTGCTCCACTCGGGGGCAAGCTCGCGTAGCAGCACGACGGGGATCGGCGCGGGACGCTTGGGCACGACCCAGTCGCCCGCGCCCTACTCCTGACTCCAGGTCCGATGCCAGGCGATCAGGTCGAGATCTGGCTGCTCGACAGCCCCACCGCCGCCCGGCCTCCTTGAACTCGGCCTCTGCTTCAGCGTCGACACGGCCGTGCATCACCACCCGGTCGACGTAGAACTCCATCGCGGCCTGCATCGCATGGGCCGGCACGTTCTCACGGCGGGCCCAGTCCAGGACGTCGGCCTCGGCGCCCCGGCTCCATTCCAGTGCCGCCTCGAGGGGCGTCGTCAGGGTCATCGTGGGGCGGTTGCCGCCGCTGAAAGCCGAAGAAGAAGTCATGCGACCTCAACCAGGCGCTGCTTCCAGGGCGTGGTTCCAACGGGTCGCCATCAGCCGGCACGCTGCCGAAGGGCAGCTGGTCCAGGTTCGTCAAGCGCGGCCGCAGTGCCCGGGCCACCATGTACGGGAGCCGACTCCGAGCGTCGAAGGTCTGCTGCAGGGCGATGACGATGAGACCCGGCGCGGCCTCCGTCCGGTGGAAGTGGTAGCGCCCGGCGCGGCCCCCGCTCGCGGCCGATGGGCTGAATCACCTGGGCACGCATCCACTCGCGGATGGTCGTAGCTGGGACGTCCAGCGCCCGCGCGAGCTGGTCGCCGTCGAGTACCAAGGGGCTGGTCATGGTCATTGGGTCGTTGCCTCCGCTTCCTCATCAGGGAAAGGCGGCCATCGAGGCCGCCGAGCCATTCTTCTCCTTCACAACCGAGAGCTGCGGGGCGGGGGCGATCTTTACTCACCTGGACACCCAGGCTGGTCCTGCCACGCTAAGTGGCCCAGGCCCGGGCGAAGGCTGAGCGCATCGCCCGGGAGAAGGAGAGGGCTGCTCCAAGACATCGCTGCCAGCGTCACGACCGACGTCCGCGGGCAGATCGCCTACGTCCTCGCCCATTTCCCCGACGCCCGCGATTCGGACCTCGTACTGCAGATTCGGCTCTGGTCGCTCTTCTACCCCGAGTTCGCCGGGACCCGGGCCGAGGGGCGTGCTGGCAGATCGAGGCCACCGTGGGGTAGGCTGTTGCGTGACTGTTGCGCTTTGCCCGTCGATACGAGTCGCTTTGGGGCGTTGTTGGTTCGTGACGAGCGCGAAAGTATTGTAGTTCCAGGAGGCCCCGTAGATGGCGGACGTTAGGCTGACCGCGGCGTTCTCCACGGTCCCCGGGGCCGAGCAGGAGGAGCTCAAGCGCGTGCTGGTGGAGACCGTGGAGCAGATCGCTCGCGACGACGGGACGTTCCAAACCGCTCGGATCGTCTTTACCGAGTCGGACGAGCGGTGCGGGCTCACCGCCGAGCTGGACGGCGTCAAGCGCGAGGGCGTGCCGCTGCAGCTCGATCTCGAGCAGCTCGAGGACGCCAAGACGTCGGCTGGGGCCCGCGCCCAGCTCAAGGAGGCGCTGCGCCTGTACTTCCGGCGAGTGCTCGGCAAGTGACGGACGACGACGGCGTCCTGCTCTACGCCTGGCGGGGGTGCCTCTTCCGCGTGAGCGAGGGCGTGCAGCCGCCCAAGGCCGGGTCGCTGTTCTTCTCTCGCCACCTGCCGGTGCGCCCGGGGGACCGGGTGCTGGAGATCGGCGCCGGGCTCGGCGTGGCCGCCGTGCTGGCGGCCCGGGCCGGGGCACGGGTCGTGGCCACCGACGTGGTACCGGAGGCCGTCACAGCCATCCGGACCAACGCCCTGCTCAACGGCGTCGTGGTCGACGCGCGGCTGGGCGACTGTTACGCGCCTGTGGGCGGCGAGCGGTTCGACCTCATCTGCACCAACCCGCCCCAGATGCCCACGCCGCCGGGACGGGAGCGTGACGACGCCCAGGCCGCCGCCGACAACGGCGGGATCGACGGCTGGGTCGTGCTCGATCGCGTCATCGAGGGCGCCCGCGAGCGCCTCGAGCCGCGCGGCCGCCTGGTCTTCTCGCTGTTCGCCTTTCTCGGGCGCAAGGCGGCCTTCGCCAGGCTGGAACGCGAGGGCTTCACGCCGTCGGTGCTGGCCACCGAGGTCCAGGCCTTCCCGCGCATCGGCTACGAGCGGCTGGACCACATCCGCAGCCTCGACCGCGAGGGCACCCTGCCGCACGGGGTGCCGTCGAGCGTCGAGCGCCTCCTCGTCCAGGGCGCGCTGGACTGAGCGGCGTCATCACGTCGAGATGCTCAGGCGGCTGATCGTCAACGCCGACGACTTCGGGCTCACGCCCGGCGTGAGCGCCGGTATCCTCCAGGCTCATCGCCACGGGATCGTAACGAGCGCCACGGTGCTGGCGACCGCCGACATCGACCGCGAGCAGCTCGCCGCCGCCCTGGGCTCCGATCTGGCCCTCGGTATCCACCTGAACCTCACGCTCGGTCGGGCGATCACCGGCGCCCGCTCGCTGGTGGACGGCGACGGGCGCTTCGTCCGCGACGCCCGCCAGGCCGCTGCCCGCGCCGAGGCGCGCGACGTCGAGCGGGAGCTCGCGGCCCAGGTCGAGCGCTTCATGAAGGTGACGAAGCGAACGCCCACCCACCTCGACACCCACCACCACGTCGGCCTCTATTCGCCGGTAGCCGAGGCGGTGCTGGCCGTGGCCCAGCGGCTGGGCGTCGCCGTGCGCAGCCAGAACGCGGTGGCGCGGGCGCGGGCTCGGGCCGCCGGCCTCCGAACGCCCGACCATTTCTTCGGTGAGTCGGGGCCGGACGCCTACTGGACGCCGGCGCGCACGCTCGCCCATCTTCGCGCCCTGCCGCCGGGCGTTTCAGAATTCATGTCTCACCCCGGACTCTTCGATGCGGCCCTCGGGTACAGCCGCTACGGCCGCCAGCGCGAGACCGAGCTGATCGGCCTGGGCACGCCGGCGGCGCGGGGCGCCGCCGCGGCGCTGGGAATCAGGCTCTCCACCTTCGCCGACCTGTAGTGGGTACTCGATGAGGGAGGTGCTGCTCGGCGTCGACGTGGGTGGGACGACGACGGCCGCCGGCGCCGTGACCGCGGCCGGCGAAGTCTTGCTCGAAGAATCCGCGCCGACGCACCGCGCAGGCCCGGGGACGGCCGGGCGGACCATCGTGGAGCTGATCGAGACCGTGATGCGTCGGGCTCGCGCCGAGAGGCTTGCGGTCACGGGGATCGGCGTCGGAGTCCCGGGGATCGTCGATCCCGCCCGCGGCACGATCGGCGACGAGGCTCACCACGTGCCCGATCTCATGGGCCTGCCGCTCGGCGCGCACCTGACGGAGCGCTTCGGCGTGCCGGCGTTCGTGGACAACGACGTCAATGCGTTGGCGCTGGCCGAGTACACGTTCGGCCTCGGGCGAGACGCCCGCTCGCTGGTCGTCCTGGCGCCGGGCACCGGATTCGGGGCCGGCATCATCCTGGACGGGCGGCTGGTGCGCGGTGCCCACGGCTTCGGCGGCGAGTTCGGCCACGCGCCCGTGAATTTCGCCGGGCGCCCGTGCTGGTGCGGCGGGCGCGGCTGCCTGGCCGTGTACGCGAGCGGCCGCGGGATCGCCGAGGCCGGGCGCGAACGGGCGGCGACCGCTCCCGGCGCCGAGCTGCTGCGACTCGCCGGGGGCGACCTCCACGCCATCACCGCGCCGCTCGTGTTCCAGGCCGCGGCCGCCGGCGATCAGATGGCCGGCGCCGTCATCGACGAGGCGTGTCGGGCTCTCGGCGCCATGATCGGGATCATCGTGAACGGGCTCAACCCCGAGGTCGTGGTGATCACCGGCGGCGTGGCCGCCGCGTACGCGCCGCTGGAGAAGAAGGTGCTGGCGGCGGCGGCCGAGCATGCGTTCAACCGCGCGCTGGCGCAAACCCGCGTCACCATCGTCCCGGGCGACAAGCGCCTCACCATGCGGGGAGCGGCCGCGCTGGTGCTCTACGAGAGGGCCGTGCGGGTCGAACCGCCTGGCTCGGAAACGCGGCGCGTATAATAAGCGCGGTGCACGACCTCGAGCACGAGCTCCGCAAGGTCATCGCCTGCGACGTCCGCTTCGACTCGACCTCGCGGCTGCTCTACTCCACCGACGCGTCGATGTACCAGGTCGAGCCCATCGGCGTCGTCATGCCCCGCCACCGCGACGACGTCGAGGCGGCGATCGCCGTGGCCCGCACCTTCCGCGCGCCCCTGCTGCCCCGGGGCGGCGGCACGTCCCTCACCGGGCAGGCGGTCAACCACGCCCTCGTCCTCGACTTCTCGCCGTCGATGAACCAGGTGCTCGAGGTGAATGCTGAAGAAGGCTGGGCCCGCGTCCAGCCCGGCCTGGTCCAGGACGAGCTCAACCACCACGTCCGCTCCCGAGGCCTCCTGTTCGGCCCCGACACCTCCACCTCGAACCGGGCCACGCTGGGCGGCATGATGGGCAACAACTCCGGCGGCTCTCACTCGATCGCCTACGGCCTAACCGTGGACCACGTCCTGGAGGTGACCGCGCTCCTGGCCGACGGCACTCGCGTTGTCTTCGGCGAGCTCGAGCCCGCCGCGTTCGAAGCCAAGTGTCGCCTCCCCGGCTCGGAGGGAGGGATCTACCGCGAGGTCGCGCGCATCCGGGACGAGTACGCCGACGAGATCCGGGCCCGCTATCCCGCCTACTGGCGGCGTGTCGCCGGCTACAACCTCAACGAGCTGCTGGGAATTGCCGTCAAGCCGGGCTCCTACGCCGGCGGTGGCGGCGACCGGGCTCGTCCATTCAGCATGGCCCGCCTCGTCGTCGGCTCCGAGGGCACCCTCTGTACGATCGTCGAGGCCAAGGTGCGGCTGGTGCGGCGTCCGTCGGCGACCGCGCTGGACGTGATCCATTACCGCGATCTGCAGGAGGCGCTGGAGTCGTCCCAGGCCATTCTGGAGTCCGGGCCCTACGCCGTCGAGCTGACGGACAGGCTCATCCTGGATCTGGCCCGCGACAACATCGAGCAGCGGCAGCGCGCGGCGTTCATCCAGGGCGATCCTGCCGCCATCCTGATGGTGGAGTACGCGGGCCAGAGCGAGGCCGAGGTACGCGCGAAGGTGGAGGCGCTGGAGGCCCGGCGCCAGCACGAGCGCTTCGGCTATGCCAGCCACGTCGCCTACGATCCCGTCGAGCAACAGTCGATCTGGAAGCTCCGGAAGGCCGGCCTGGGGCTGCTGCTGGGCATGAAGGGCGATCGCAAGCCCATCGCCTTCGTGGAGGATACAGCGGTCGAGCCCCGGCACCTTGCCAAGTTCGTCTCGAGCTTTCGCGAGATCTTCGCCCGGTACGAAACCGAAGGCGCCTACTACGGCCACTGCTCGGTGGGGTGCCTGCACATCCGGCCTGTCATCAATCTGAAGACGGCGCGCGGCCTCGAGCAGGTCCGGGCCATCGCCGACGAGATCACCGACCTCGTTCTGGACTTCGGCGGCACCATCTCCAGCGAGCATGGCGACGGCCGGGCTCGGAGCCCGTTCCTGCAGCGGATGTACGGGGCCCGGCTCATGCAGGCGTTTCGCGAGCTCAAAGCCGCGTTCGACCCCGAGCAGCGCATGAACCCCGGCAACATCGTGGCCTCGCCCGGGATCACCGAGCACGTGCGCTACGGTGCGCAGTACGCGACGTGGGGGCCGACCACGCTGCTCGACTTCTCGGGGCAGGGCGGCTTCGCCGCGGCCGTCGAGATGTGCAACGGCGTCGGCGTCTGCCGCAAGACGCTCGAGGGGACCATGTGCCCGTCCTACATGGGCACCCGGGACGAGGAGCACTCCACCCGCGGCCGGGCCAATGCGCTCAGGGCCGTGCTGTCGGGGCAGGTGGCGCCCTCAGAATTCACCGGCCGGCGGCTCTACGAGGTGATGGACCTCTGTCTGGAGTGCAAGGGCTGCAAAGCCGAGTGCCCGTCCAACGTGGACATGGCCAAGCTCAAGTACGAGTTCCTCTACCACTACTTCCGACGCCGAGGCCTACCGCTCCGCAACCGGCTCTTCGGGTACATCGCGCGGCTGAACGCGCTCGGGGCCCGGGCGCCGCGGCTCGTGAACGCGATCTCCAGCGGGGCTCCGGCGCGCTGGCTTCTCGAGAGGGTCGCCGGCATCGATCGGCGGCGGCCGTTGCCGTCGCTGGCCGCGGAGACCTTCACCGACTGGTTCGCCCGCCACCGGGCCCCGGCGACGGCCCCACGCGGCGAGGTCGTGCTCTTCCACGACACGTTCATGACCTATAACGTGCCCGAAATCGGCCGGGCCGCCGTCGGCATGCTGGAGGCGGCGGGCTACCGGGTGGTCCTCGTCGACCGCAAGTGCTGCGGCCGGCCCCTCATCTCCAAGGGGCTCCTCGACGTGGCCCGCGAGCACGCGGCCTGGAACGTGGGACGCCTCGCCCCGTACGCGGCGCGGGGCACCGCCATCGTGGGCCTCGAGCCTTCGTGCCTCCTCACGCTGCGCGACGAGGCCGTGGATCTGTTGCGCACCGAGGAGGCCCGGACGGTGGCGGGCCAGAGCTTCCTGTTCGAGGAGTTCCTGCTCCGTGAGCGCGGACGCGGCCTGACGCTGACCTTCGCCGCCAACGGCCGCCGGGCGCTCCTGCACGGTCATTGCCACCAGAAGGCGCTCATCGGCACCGCGCCTACGGTTGCGGCGCTCCGATGGGCGGGCTTCCAGGTGAGCGAGGTCGACTCCGGGTGCTGCGGGATGGCCGGCTCCTTCGGCTTCGAGCGCGAGCACTACGACCTGTCGGTGTGGTTGGGCAACCGGCGCCTGGCGCCCGCCGTCAAGGCGGCCGCCGCTGACACCGAGATCGTCGCGCCCGGCATGTCGTGCCGCCAGCAGATCGAGCATCTGGCCGGTCGGCGCGCCAAACATCCCGCCGAGGTGCTCTGGGAGGCGCTGGCTCGCTAACTGGGCCGAGGAACGCCCGGAATCGCGCAGTCTCGTGATATCTTCGCGCCGGCCGGCAACCTGAACGACCGGCGCCACGGGATGGCGAGAAGGTCACGCAAGGCAGGAAAGAAGAAGCCCAAGAGCCAGCCGAACGGCGGTCAGGCGGCGCTTCTCCGCGAGTTGTGGCAGGCGGCCGTCAACCTCCGCGGTTCAATCGAGCCCGCCGATTACAAGCGCTTCGTCCTTCCGATCATCTTCCTTCGCTTTCTATCTCTGCGATACGAACGCAGACGAGAAGAGCTGGAGCAAATGGTGCGGGAGCCGGGCAGCGAGTACTACACCAAGAATCCGAAAGCCGCCCGCGCTGTCATCGAGGATCCCGACGAGTACCGGTCGGCCGGAGCATTCGTCGTCCCGAAGGAGGCACGGTGGTCGGAGATCGTGCGGCATGCTCAGGCCAACGACATCAAGGTCCGGCTCGACCGAGCCCTTGAGCTGCTCGAGAAGGCGTACCCTCAGAAGCTCCGCGGCCTGCTCCCCCGCATCTACGCCGGCTCCAATCTCGACCGCGAGAACGTCACCGGCCTGATCAATCTCTTCTCCAAGGACATCTTCAAGCAGGACCACGGAGGCGAGGACCTGATCGGCCGCGTGTACGAGTACTTCATCGGCGAGTTCGCCAACTCCGAGGGCAAGCGCGGCGGCGAATACTTCACGCCGGTGGGCATCGTCCGCACCCTCGTGGCCATGCTGGAGCCCGATGAGGGCGTCGTGTTCGACCCGTGCTGCGGCTCTGGTGGCATGTTTGTCCAGTCGGACCTCTTTACCAAGCACAATCGCCGACTGTCGTTTGTGGGCCAAGAGTCGAAGGAGTTCACCTACCGGCTGTGCCGGATGAACCTCTTTATCCACGGCATCGACGGCAAGATCCAGCTCGGCAACTCGTACTTCGACGACAAGCACCCGACCGTGAAGGCCGACTATGTTCTCGCCAATCCGCCCTTCAACGACGGGTCCAAGGGCGAGAACGGCTGGGGCGCCGGCCGCGTTCCCGACAAGGACCCCCGGCTGGCCCTGGGGACCGAGCGGGTGCCGCTCGCTCCGCGGAACGCCAACACGATGTGGATCCTCCACTTCCTTTACCACCTTAGAGAGGGCGGGACGGCCGGCTTCGTCATGGCCACCGGCGAGCTGAGCAACGGCGAGATCGCGCGCTTCCAGGTCCGCAAGACACTGGTCGATCTGGGCTACGTGGACTGCATCGTGCAGCTCACCGGACAGCTCTTCGCCAATACGCAGATCCCTTGCTCGCTGTGGTTTCTGTCGAAAAACCGCAACGGCGAGCGCGGATTCCGCGGGCGTACCGGTGAGATCCTCTTCATCGACGGCCGGAAGCTCGGCTCCCTCATCCCCGGGTCGCGGAAGCAGAAGCAATTATCGGACGCGGAGATCGGACGGATCGCGTCAGTGTATCGCACGTACCGTCGAGAGAAGATTCCGGACGCTGTACGTGGATTCTGCCGTGTGGCGACGCTCGACGAGGTCCGTGGCCACAACTTTGCGCTGACGCCTGGCCGCTACGTCGGGGCCGAAGATAGCCCGGACGACGACGAGCCGTTCGAGGAGAAGTTCCCCCGGCTGGTGAAGCAACTCGAGGAGCAGTTTGCGCGATCGAATGAAGTGGAGGCGATGATCCGGGGAAGGCTTAGGGAGCTTTGGCATGGTGACTGAATGGCCGGTTTCAACGGTCGCTCAGCTTCAGAATGAGGGTGTGCTTCTCGTCGAGGATGGGAATCATGGAGAGTACCGCCCGAGACGAGAGGAATTTGGTAACGGTGCAGTCGCGTTCATCAGAGCAGCCGACATGGCGGGCGGAGTAGTTCTCTTTGATGCTGCTGATCGAATTAACGAGAGCGCTCTGCGGCGGCTCCGAAAGGGAATCGGACGCGGAGGTGACATCCTGTTTTCGCATAAGGGCACTGTCGGCAAGCTGGCGCTGACTGCGCTAGACGCCCCACCTTTCGTCTGCTCACCGCAGACGACTTTTTGGCGAGTCCTCGATGAAACCCGGCTGGATCGCCACTTCCTGTATTACTTCATGCGCTCACGGGCTTTCCAGGAACAGTGGCAGGCCCGAAAGGGCGAAACCGACATGGCAGATTATGTGAGTCTTTCCGCTCAGCGCCAACTATCTGTCGCCGTACCTCCGATCCGTGTGCAACGAACCATCGGCGGTGTGCTTGGCGCGCTGGACGAGAAGATCCATGTGAATCGCCGTATGAATCAGACGCTTGTGGCAAGCGCAACGGCGCTATTCAAGGCCTGGTTCGTGGATTTTGAGCCTGTGACAGCCAAGGCGGCCGGGCGGAAGCCGGCGGGGCTGGGGGGGAATGTCGCCGCGTGGTTCCCCGACAAGTTTGTTGATTCGGAGCTTGGTCCGGTGCCGGTGAGCTGGAAGGCGGGGAGATTCTCTGAACTCGTCAAGATTCACGGAGGAGGCACACCGAAAACAAGCGTGCCCGGATACTGGCGTGGAGAAATCCCATGGTTCTCGGTGGTCGATACACCGGCCGCAGGAGAAGTCTTTGTGTTGGATACTGAGAAGGGGATCACTGAAAAGGGGCTTCGGGAGTCGGCTGCGAAGCTACTAGAGACAGGTACAACAATCGTCACTGCCAGGGGTACCGTTGGCAACCTGGCCCTCGTAGGAACGCCGATGGCCATGAACCAGTCTTGCTACGGCCTCAGTGGCAGACCCGGCTATGGGCCCTTCTTTGTCTACTACTCGACGGCCGAGTTAGTTGAGGAGTTGCGTCAGCGGGCGCACGGCTCAGTCTTCGACACAATTACGCGATCGACTTTCGACAGCGTTCGAATCCCTATTCCGCCTAGTGGGATCGCCTCCGGGTTTGATCGTCAGGTCGGGCCGCTGCTTGAACGGATCAAAGCGAACGTGCAGGAATGTCGGACGCTCGCCGCCCTTCGAGATACTCTCCTACCGAAACTTTTTTCCGGCGAGGTCCGTCTGCGGGGAGCGGATAGAATGCTTGAGTGGGCAGGTGCCTGAAATCAGCCGGTTTTTTGGCATTATTATCGCGATGTTCTATAAGGACCATGCGCCGCCTCACTTTCACGTCCGCTATGGGGAGCAGCGGGCGATTGTTGCCATCGATACGCTCGGAATGCTGCATGGGCGGCTCTCGCCAAGGGTGCTCGGCTTGGTGACGGAGTGGGCGGCAATGCATCAGGAAGAGTTGCGGGAGAACTGGCAACTGGCGGAGCGGCAGGCCCCGCTCAAGCCCATCGCGCCGCTGGAGTGATGACATGATGGTCGACGTCGTCGAGGTCTGGCCGCTGGAGGGGCACCGCCTCCGCCTGCGCTTCGCGGACGGTGTGCAGGGCGAGATCGACGTGGGCGAGCTGGTCAGCTTCGAGGGTGTCTTCGCCCTGCTGCGCGATCGGGCGCGGTTCGCCGAAGTCCAGGTTCACCCGGAGCTCGGAACGGTCTACTGGCCCAACGGGGCCGACCTCGACCCCGACGTGCTCTACGCGCGAGTCTCCGGCAAGCGGATCGAGGTGTAGGCCCTGCCCGGCCGCGGTACCGAAAGCGAGTTCGAGCTCACCACGATCAAGCGCCTCGAGGCTCTCGGCTACCGCCACGTCCACGGCGAGGAGATCGAGCGGCCCCACGAAGAAGTTGTCCTTAAAGAGAGGCTCCGCGACTTCCTGGCCAAGCGCTATCCCGACATGCCCGATCTGGCGATTGGCGAGGCGCTCGCGCGCTTCGCCAGGCCGGAAGGCGTGGATACCCTCCATCGCAACATGGCCTTTCACCGTGATCTGACCCGGGGGATCGAAGTCAGAATTGAGCGCCCGGACGGCCGGGTGGAGCATCGCCACATCTATGCGCTTGACTGGGAGCGGCCCGAGCGGAACGAGGTCCTCGTCGTTAACCAGCTCCCGGTCCACGGGCAGAACGACCGGCGGCCGGACCTCCTTGTTTATGTCAACGGCCTGCCCTTGGTGCTGTTCGAGCTGAAGAATCCGTATGACGAGCACCCGACCGTTGAGGGCGCGCTCAACCAGATCGCTCACTACCAGCACGACATCGCACAGGTCTTCGAGTTCAACGCGATCACGGTGGTGTCTGATGGCGTGACGACCCTCCATGGCATGTGGACCTCGACTCCAGAATGGTTCGCGCCCTGGAAGTCGATCGATGGCTTCCACGTCGAAGCGAACACCACCGGATCCATGAAGACCCTGGTCGAAGGGCTGTTCCCGAAAGACCGACTGCTCGTCTACATTAGAAACTTCGTCGTCTTCGAGGTCGTCAACGACAAGGTCGCGAAGAAAGGAGCGAAGTACCACCAATTCTTCGCCGTGCGTCTGGCGGCCCAGAAAGCGATCGAGGCGGTGCGGTCGGATGCCGACAAGCGCCTGGGCGTCGTCTGGCACACGACCGGCGCCGGAAAGTCGCTCTCGATGGCTTTCCTGGTCGGGATTCTGCGCGGGCGGAGCGAACTCCAGAATCCAACCTTCGTCATCGAGGTGGACCGTAACGACCTGGACGAGCAGCTTCACGATCAGTTCCTGGCCGTCCGCTCGCTCGTGGGTGACGTGAAACACGCGGAAAGCGTCGAGCAGTTGCGGGAGATGCTGCGGACGGAGGGCGGAGAGGTCATCTTCACAACGATCGAGAAGTTTCGGCTAATGGGGAACGGGCAGGAGGGCGAGGTCGCGCACCCGGTCCTTTCGACCCGCCCGAACATCGTCGTGATCGCTGACGAGGCGCACCGGAGCCAGTACGGCTTTCTAAAAGGGTACGCGCGGTACTTGACGGAGGCATTGCCCAATGCCCGGCGGATCGGTTTCACCGGTACGCCGGTCAGCTTCGGGGGTGCCGATACGGTGGAGGTCTTTGGCGACGTCATCCATACGTACGATATTCGGCAGTCGCAGGAGGACCGCGCCACCGTCCCTATCTATTACGCACCGCGGCAGGTTCGCCTCCACCTGGGTCGCGACGACATCGATGGCGCTCTGAGCGAGATCACCGCAGGGCATCAGGTAAGCGATCTCGAGCGGAAGAAGAGCCGATGGGCGGCGCTTGCCGCCGCTGCCGGCGCCAAGGAGCGCGTCGACGAGCTGGCTCGGGACCTCCTGGGCCATTTCGTCGACCGGACCAGGACGCTGGAGGGCAAGGCGCTCATCGTGTGCATGACCCGCGCGAACTGCGCCCGGTTCTACGGGGCCTTGACGGCGCTTCCTGGCTGCCCCGAGGTGAAGGTCGTGATGACTGGCGACCTCACGAGGGACCCACCGGCCTGGAGCGCTGCCGGTCACATCACGACCAAGAAACAGCGCGATGCCATCAAGCAACGGATGCTCGATCCGGACGACCCACTGAAGCTGGTCATCGTGTGTGACATGTGGCTGACCGGCACAGATATCCCGTGCCTGCACACGCTGTACATCGACAAGCCCATGAAGGGCCACAACATCATCCAGGCGATCTCGCGGGTCAACCGTGTCTTCAGCGACAAGCCGCACGGCCTGGTCGTGGACTACATCGGCATCGGTGACGAGCTGCGCGAGGCGACGGCGACGTACTCGGCGGGCGGAGGCCGCGGCCAACCGGCACCCAACGTCGGGACTGAGGCCAAGCCGTTATTCTTCCAGGCGTTGGCCGCCATCCGCGATTTGCTACCCCCGGACATGGACTACGGTGGCTGGCGGCGATTGTCAGGCATCGAGCTGGAGGATCGGTATGCCCTCGTCTTCGGTCATATGGCGGAGACCGACGAGGTGCGGGACGCGTACCTCCATGCGGAGCGGCAGTTGAGCCACGTATACCTCCTGGTCCAGCACCTCGATGACTGCCGGCCCTATGCGGACGAGATCATCTTCTTCCAGCGTGTCCGCAACCAGTTGCTTAAGACCCTCCCCGGTCAAAAGAGTCCTCAGGAGCTGGAGCGTGCCGTCCGCGACCTGGTGGACGACAGCGTCGGATCGGAGGGCGTGGTCGACATCTTCAAGGTCGCTGGCATCGAGAAGGCAGATGTGTCGATCCTGGATGACCGGTTCCTGCAAACGTTCAAGGACCGACCTCTTCCCAACTTGCGGCTCAAGCTCCTGGAGAGGCTCGTGTTTGACGAGGTCCAGGCGCGGCAGCGTAGAAACCTGGCGAAAGCGAAGAGCTTCAGGGAGCTTCTCGAGAAGACGCTCCAGCGGTATCACAACCGGTTGATCGACGCGGCGGCGGTTGTCAAGGCGATGCTCGAGATCCGCAAGGAAATGGAAGCCTCCGACCAGCGCGCCGAGGCCCTGGGTCTGGACCCTGAGGAGCTCGCGTTCTACGACGCGATCGCGACGAACTACAACCGCGTGTACGGCATCGAGTTCCTCCGCGATCTCGTGCATGAGGTCGTGCAGACGGTGAAGCGCAACCTGCGAGTGGATTGGACGGAGCCTCACCGCGAAGACGTCAAAGCCGGCGTTCGAGCTGCCGTGAAGCGGGTACTCCGGGCGCGCGACGTCAAGGAGGAGGACTTCGACCCACTGTTGACGTCCATCATGACGCAGGCTGAAGCGTTGTGGGCTCACTGGCCCGCAGTAGGGTGACGCGCCCACGTCCTAGCTTTACGGGCGAGAAAGCCGTTCGACCACTCCCCGCGCCGGCGACATTCGCACGCGCTCGCCACTCCTGAGCACGGTGAACGGATCGGGGCTCAGCCGGTGCATCACCGGAATCCCCGCCAGGACGAGGCCCTGAATCATCACCGGGTTGGTCCGGCCGAAGAGCACGCCGGCCGGCGCGACGCCGCGATGGGCCAGGGCCAGGAACGCCCAGCCGGCCGCCACGCCGCCCTGCACGGCGGGGAAGTAGACGATCTTGCCCGCCAGGGACTGCCCCTCCAGCGCGTGCCCCCGACGGGAGATCACGCCCGTCTCGCGGTCCATGTCGTATCGGATGCTGAAGGTGTCGCGGGACAACACGACCTCGCCCTCGACGTCGGCGCCGAAACCGCGGGGCGCCCGGAGGACGACGCTCATCGCCAGCGCGCCTCGGCGGGCAGCCGGCCGGTGACCGCCGCTTCGACGCAGACCGCGGTGCGGCGAAGGATCGGGTGCAGCCGGTAGCCCCCGATGATGTTGGCGAGCTTGGCCGAGTTCGTCAGCACGTTCCGCCATCCGAAGGCGGCCGCCATCTTCGCCGGCTCCATGATGTACCAGCAGACGCCCGAGAGGACGTGTCCGCCGGCCGCCTCGATCGTCTCGACGTAGCCCAGCCGCGCGGCCTGCTCACGGTTGCCGAAGCTGGTGGTGACGATGAGCGCCGTGCCGTCGTGAACGCGCCGTCCCTCCAGCAGCTCGGCGATTCTCCGGATTTCCAGCACGGAGAGCTGCGGCCCCGAGAAGACGACCACGTCGACCTCGGCCCGGTCCTCGGGGAACGTGCGGTAGAACGCGTCCAGCGCCGGCCCGTCGATCACGTGGGAGGCCGTGGGCGGGCGGCCACCGAGCGCCTCCGCTTCGTCGCGCGCTTCCGGCGTCACTCCGACCATGTGGAACATGGCGCACGAGCCGTAGGACGCCAGCGCGGTGCCGAAGTGCTTGAGCTCGTCGCCGGTGGGCGATCGGCGCAGGCCCACGAGCACCGGTACCTTCCAGTAGTCGAGCGTGAGGCGTCCCACGATGCCGCCCAGCGCTCCCCAGTCCGTAAGGTCGCCCACCGGACAGCGGACCTCGAAGCGCAAGGACCCCACGCGCTGAGGAGCGAGGTGATAGCCGTAGGCCGGCGTCACGCCGGTCAGCCCGGCGGCCACCGCGGCCGGGCCCGCCTCGTAGTTCGTGCGCGCGCCGGCCACCGAGTTGGCCCAGATCACGGTCCCCGTGTCGCCCCAGGCCAGGTGCTCGCCGAACTGCGGCTGGTAGAGGGTCTGATAGTTGATGCAGGTGTCCACCGGCATGGCGCCCAGGGCGCGCAGGCGGGCGACCAGCGCCGTCTCCCGCGCCACCAGGCCCGGATCCTGGCGCAGCGCCGCGGCGCGCTCGAAGTCCACGCAGCGGGCGTTCGTCGTGACCGGCACCACGAACCGTGCGCCGTCGGCGACCAGGCTGTCGATCACGGCGAAGCCGGCGTCCCCCATCACCTCCATGTCGCCCATCATGTGGACGCTGGTGACGGGGACGAAGCCGTCAGCGTCGAAGAACTCGCCGACCGCGATCTGCTGCTCCAGAGCCCGGCGCGTCGGCTCGCCGAGCTCCCCGGCCCGCATGCGCTCCTCGCGCTCGCTGAGTCGCACGGCGTCCCACGTTGGCGGCAAAGCCGCCGGCTGTCAAGCGCGCTGGGCTACTATCGGCGCGGTGCTGACGCTCTGGGGCGCGGCGGTCGTGCTCGTGGCCGCCTTCGTGAAAGGGGCCATCGGCTTCGGGTTCCCGACGCTGGCGACGCCGCTGCTCGCCCTCTTCATCGACGTGAAGACGGCGGTGGTCGTTCTCATCGTGCCGAACATCGTGATGGACGGCATCCAGTTCGCGCGCCAGGGTGCCCGGCCGGCCACCATGCGGCGGCTGGCCCTGCTGCTGGCCTTCGGGGCCGTGGGCACGGTCGTCGGCACGCGGCTGCTGGTGGCGCTCTCGGCCCGGACGGCGACGCTGCTCCTGGGCGGCTTCATTCTGCTCTTCGTGGGGCTCAACCTGGCCCGTGTCGCTCCCCGAATTCCGCCGCGCTGGGAGCCGTGGCTGGCCCCACCGGTCGGGCTGGTGGCCGGCATCGTGGGCGGCATCACCAACGTGCCGGGCACACCGCTGGTCATCTACTTCTACGCGCTGGGATTGGCCAAGGGCGAGTTCGTCAGCGCCGTCGCCTTCTCCTTCATCGTCTACAAGGTCGTGCAGCTCGCGGCGGTGGCCTGGTGGGGGCTGCTGACGTGGGCGCTGGTCGGGGTCTCGCTGGCGCTGACGGTGGTCGGGGTGGGGGCGTTCGCGCTGGGCCTGCTGGTCCAGGACCGGCTGCCGCCCCGCGCGTTCAACCGCGTGGTCCTGGGCTTCCTGGCCGGGCTGGGACTCTGGCTGGTCCTGGGCGCTACATGCTGAGCAGGCCCATGATGCGGCGGACCAGCTCCTCGTGGTCCTTGACGTTGTTGCGGAAGATGCGAAGCTCCTTGAGCTGGTCGAGGTCGAACGTGCGGATGGGCTCGCCGGCGCGCAGGCGGTCGAAGGGTACGGTCTGAAAGCACGAGCGGCCCGGCTCGGGCCGGTCGCTTACCAGCACGAAGTAGAGCGCGGGCCACTGCCGGCGGGCCTGCAGGAACATCGACCGCTCGCCCCGCTGGTTCTCCACGGAGATGAACTGCCCGATGGACGGCCGGTACTTCACTTCGATCAGGCGCTCGTCAGGCGCGCCGTTGTCGCCCGGGATGCTGGCTCGAAAGTCCGGCGAGAAGTCTTCCCGGCCGAACCGCAGGGCGGCCGAGCCGGCATGATAAGGCGCGATGTCGTAGCGGGCGCGGCGGAAGATCGACTCGACCAGCGCCTCGGCGATGCGGTTCTTGGCCTCCAGGAGATCCATGCGCGGGCGTCTCCTGGAAGCATGATACGGCCCACCCCCGACCGGCCCCGCCCAAAAAACGGCCGCCGGGCTCGGGTGGCTAGGGATCGAGGCTGCGCCGGCGGATCTCCTCGAGGACACCGCCAGGAACGCGGAGGAAGGCTTCGACGACCTTGGGGTCGAAGTGTGACCCCGAGCAGCGTCTGATCTCGGCCCGGGCGGCCTCGAAGGAGATGGCCCGGGAGTACGGGCGGTCGAACGTCATGGCGTCGAACGCGTCGACGACCGAGAAGATGCGCGCGCCCAGCGGGATCCGCTCGCCCTTGAGCCCCCGTGGATATCCGCTGCCGTCCCAGCGCTCGTGGTGGTAGTACACGATCGGGACCGCGCCCCTGAGGAACGGGATGTTCTCGATCAAGCGCTTGCCGATCTCCGGATGGCGCCGCATGATCGCCCACTCTTCCGGGGTCAGAGGGCCGGGCTTGAGCAGGATGCTGTCGGGAATGCCGATCTTGCCGATGTCGTGGAGCAGCACGCCGTGGGCGAGATCCTTGAGATCCTCCTCGAGCATCCCATACTCGCGGGCGGTGGCGATGGCGTAGCCGTGGACCCGGCGGGAGTGCGCTTCGGTGCCGACGTCACGGGAGTCGAGCGCCGCGCCCAGGGTCTCCAGGGTGGCCCGGTAGGTGTCCTGGAGCTGCCGGTAGGCGCGCTGGACGTCGTGGGTGGCCTCCTCCACGCGTCGCTCCAGCAGCGCCTGGTACTGCCGCCGCTCGAGCAGGAGCTGCCGCCGCTCGAGGGCGCGCTCGGCCGCGATCAGCAGCTCGTCGACGTTCACCGGCTTGAGGATGAAGTCGTACGCGCCCAGCCGCAGGCTGTCGATGGCCGTCTTCACCTCGGGGGCCCCGGTGAGGACCATGACGGCGGCGTCGGGGTCCATCTCGCGGATCCCGCTGAGCACGCCGATGCCGTCCACCCCGGGCATCTTGAGGTCGGTGACCGTGAGGGGGGGCCGCGACACGCGGAAGATGGCCAAGCCCTCCTGGCCGTCGCAGGCTCGCAGGCACTCGTAGCCGGCGGAACGGAAGATCTGCCCCAACACCTCGCGAACCTGGGTGTCGTCGTCCACGATCAAGACGATCTTTCGATCGAGAGTCAGGGCACGTTCTCCGGCGCGGCCGTGGTGGCTACCTGGTTCTTGCCCGCGCGCTTGGCGCCGTAGAGCGCATCGTCGGCGGCGCGCACGAGGTCCTCCGAGATGGCGACGTCGTCGTCGGGCAGGCTGGCGATCCCGAAGCTGGCCGTGATCGGCTTGCCATGCGAGAAGGGATGGGTGGACACCACCTGGCGGATGCGATCCGCGTAGAGGCGGGCGCCGGCGCGCGATGTCTCGACCAGGAGGACCGCGAACTCGTCGCCGCCATAGCGGGCGACGACGTTGATGCCGCGGGAGTGCTTCACGAGAATTTGGGCTACGTCGCGCAGCGTCTCGTCGCCGACGGCGTGGCCGAGCTCGTCGTTCACGGCCTTGAAGCCGTCGAGGTCCATCAGCACCACCGAGACCGGGTGGTTGAAGCGCCGGTGCCGCTGCATCTCCTCTTCGAGGCGGACCGAGAAGAAGCGGCGGTTGTAGAGCCCGGTCACCTCGTCCTTGAACGAGGTCTCCTTGAGCCGGGCGTTGGTGTTCTCCAGCTCCTTGTAGGCAGCGTCCAGCCGGGCCGCGAAGCTGTTGATCTCGGCCGCCTGCTGCTCGATCGTCTCCAGCATCCGGGCCACCGTCTGCACCAGCGTGCCCACCTCGTCGCGGCGCTGGCCCCGCGCCCCCAGGCGGCCCTGGTCGCCGAGCATCCGCGCCATGTGGGACACCGTCTGGCCGATGTCCCACAGCATGAAGCCGCCGGCGGCGATGGCCAGGGCGGTGCACAACAGCAGCACCAGCAGCGAGAAGAACTGGGCGTCACCGGGTCGGGTCTGGGACAGCGCGTGGTAGGTGACGTAGCCGAGGACCAGCAGGGGAACCACCGCAGAAAGCCCGAGACCGATCAGCACCTTGTGTCGGAGCCGCTGCCCGGCGACGGCGACGTCCGAGGCGGGCTTTTCCGGCATATCAGCCATTATTTCGGGTGCTCGCCGCGAGTGTCAACGTCAGAAACCCCGCCGGGCGCCAGGCCGCGAAGGGCCTGCCGGGTCGGGTACTTACAGGCGGCCTGGGACAGGCCGTACGGGGAGTTGCGTGGCCCGCGGGGTCGATGTCAGAATCCATCCGAACCATGCTCGTCGTGCCCGACAAGACGCTCGACTGTCTCGGGCTGTTCTGCCCGATGCCGGTGCTCAAGGTCCGCGAGGCGCTCAAGACGATGGCCGCGGGCGAGACCCTGGAGATGCTGTCCGACGACCCGGCGTCGGAGCCGGACATGAAGAGCTGGACGGGGCGCACGGGCCACCAGCTTGTGGCGATCGAGAAAAATGGCGCGGTCTTCCGCTTCCTCGTTCGAAAGATCCGGTAGCGGGGCCGCCTCGCCGGTCACCCGGGTCTACCTGGACTACGCCGGCTTCGCGCCGGTGGACCCCCGCGTGGTCGCCGTCATGCGCCCGTTCCTGGAAGGCGGCGCCGGCAACCCCTCGGCGCCCCACTCGCTCGGCCTCGAGGCGCGCGCGTCTCTGGATGGGGCCCGCGCCAAGCTCGCGCGGCTGTTCGGCGGCGCCCCGGCCGGTGTGATCTTCACGGCCAGCGCGACGGAGGCCAACAACCTCGCCATCAAGGGGGTGGCCCAGCGGGCGGCGGGCCGGCACGTCGTCACCTCGGCCATCGAGCACGTGTCCGTGCTCAACTCCTGCCGCGACCTCGAGAAGCAAGGGGTCCGCGTGACGTACGTGGGGGTCGACGCCGAAGGCGGCGTCGACCCCGCGGCGGTGGAAGGCGCCCTGCGTCCGGACACCGCGCTGGTCTCCATCATGACGGCCAACGGCGAGATCGGTACGCTGCAGCCGGTGCGCGAGATCGGACGAATGACGCGGGCCCGGGGCATCCCGTTCCACGTCGACGCCGTGAACGCCGCCGGCCGCCTGTCGCTCTCGGTCGAAGAGTGCGCCATCGATCTGCTCACGCTGTCCTCGAACGATCTCTACGGGCCACCGGGCGCGGGCGCGCTGTGGGTGCGGCCGGAAGTCAAGCTGGCCCCGGTGATCCTCGGGGGCGGCCAGGAGCGCGGCTACCGATCGGGGACGGAGAACCTGCCGGCCATCGTCGGCATGGGAGTGGCCGCCGAACTGGCCCGCGGGGAGCGGGCCGCCGAAGCGACCCGCCTGGCGCGCCTGCGCGACCGGTTGCTGGACGGATTGCTCGAGCGCATTCGCGGCGCCCGCCTCACCGGCCCTCGGGGCGACCGACGCCTTCCCCACCATGCCAGCATCGCCGTCCCTGGCGTCAAAGCCGACGGCGTGCTGCTGGAGATGGACCTGCGGGGCGTGGCCGCCTCCTCGGGCTCGGCCTGCAACGCCCTCACCGGCGAGCCGTCCCACGTCCTGCGCGCCATCGGCTGCGACCGCGATACGGCAGAGGGCTCGCTGTGCTTCACGCTGGGCCGTTGGACCAGCGCCGCCGAGATCGACGTCACACTGGACGTGCTGCCCGGGATCGTAGAACGGCTGCGTCGCCTCGCCCGCGGCTAGCCGATGGCGCTCGAGCGCTCGCGGCGGAACCGGATGATCGCCGGCGTGTGCGGCGGCATCGCTGAGTGGCGGGGGTGGGACCCGACCGTGGTCCGCCTCCTCTACGTGGTGATCTCGATCGTCTCCGTCGCCTTCCCCGGGATCCTCGTCTACCTCCTGCTGTGGATCATCATGCCCAAGGCGCCCGCGTAGTGCGCCTGTTCCTCTTCGACGTCGACGGCACGCTGCTGACCGCCCGCGGCGCCGGCCGTCGGGCCGTCAGCCGCGCCCTCCAGCGGGTGTACGGTACGACGGGAGCGGTCGAGACCTATGATTTTCGCGGCAAGACCGACCCCCAGATCGCGCTCGATCTTATGCGCGGCGCCGGTCTGGCCGAGGCCGATGTTCGGGCCCGCCTGGGCGCTTTCTTCGATGCCTACGTGGCCGAGCTGGAGACGCTTCTCGGCGCCGCCGCGTCCGTGCAGGTGCTGCCGGGCATGGCCGACGTCGTTCGCGCGCTGAGCGCCCGCGAGGATGCCGTGGTGGGACTCCTGACCGGCAATATCGAGCGCGGCGCCCACGTCAAGCTTCGTCCCACCGGCCTGCTTCCGTACTTTCGGCTGGGCGCCTACGGTTCCGACGACCCCGACCGGCGGCGGCTACCGGCCATCGCCTGCACGCGAGCCCGCGCGCTCACCGGCCGGAACTTTCCGTTCGAGCGCGTCACCATCATCGGGGATACCCCGCTCGACATCGACTGTGCGCGGGCGTGCGGGGCGCGCGCCGTCGTGGTGGCCACCGGGCACCACGCGGCCGCGGAGCTGGCCGCGTGCGGGCCTGACCTGCTGTTTGCCGACTTCGCCGACGTCGCCGGCGTGCTCCAGGCCCTGATCCGGGCATGAGAGTGTTCGCCGCGTGGCTTCACGTGTTGGGGGCCATCGTCTGGCTGGGCGGGCTCGTGTACCAGGCCCACGTGCTGGCGCCGGCGGCGCGGGCGGGCCAGGTGGGGACGTTCGCCCAAGCGGCGCGCCGGGCTCGCCCCATGGCCTGGACCGCCTTGGGGCTCATGGTATTGACGGGCTTCTACCAGGTGACGCGACTGGGACCGCTCGAGGAGGTCATGGCCAGCGGCGCCGCGCTCCTGCTGGCCGGCAAGTTCATCCTGGTCCTCGTCCTGGTGGCCATCGCGGGCCAGCGCGACTTCGCTCAGCTCGCGCGGCTGGGCCGCGCGCTGGCCGCCGGTGAGGACCCCGGCCGGGCGCTCCGGTCGATCGTCTGGCTCGACCGAATCGCAGTGCTGTTGGGTGTCGTCGTGGTCTACCTGGGGTTGGCCGTTTCCCGCGGGGTCAGGCCGTAGCTCTCGGTCGCAGGGGCACGTGGGGGTGATCGCATGGTTACGTGGAATGAGTTCGCTGCCGTCGAGCCCGAGCTGGCCGGCGTCGGCCGCTCGCTACTCCAGCAGTTCGGTGTCGGCCTGGCGTTTCTCGCCACGGTGCGCAGGGACGGTGCCCCCCGCCTGCACCCGGTATGCCCGGTGCTGTCCAGCGACCATCTCTTCGTTCTGATCACGCCCACGTCGCCGAAGCGCCACGACCTGCTGCGCGACGGCAGGTACGCGCTTCAGACGTTTCCCCAGCCGAAGCCCGGAAGCGACGAGTTCTACGTCGTGGGCCACGCCCGTCTGGTCGAAGATTCGGCGACGCGGGCCGCAGTCCTGCGGGACGCGAAGCACATGGCCGACGCGTCGGAGATCCTCTTCGAGCTGTGGGTCGATCGTGTCATGCACACGAGATGGGAGAACGTGCTGACTCCCCAGATGCGATCGGTGCACCGGAAGTGGCGCACCCCGGGAGACGCGGGCCGATAGACCGAATCAGGCCAGCGGCTTGATCCCCAGGCCGCGGGCCATCCCGGCGCACTGCTCGACCAGCGCGGGAGCCAGGGGAATGCCCTCCTGCCGCCGCTGCCGTTCGCACTCGGCCTCGGGCTCGCCAGCGACGTAGATCCGCTCCTGGTCCTCGGCGCGGGGCGCGGTCTTGAGGGCCTCGATCATGTCGTCCATGTCGCGCTTGAACTCGTCCAGAGGCCGGAAGCGCGCGGGGTCGATGGCGGCGAAGCAGTGGCCGACGTTGTGCACGCGGCGCTCCTTCATGTCGGTGCGGAGGAAGAGGTCGCCGTAGACGGCGCCGCCCAAGACGCCGGAGAGGATGTCCACCATCACACCCAGGCCGTAGCCCTTGTGGCTGCCCAACTCGCGCGTGCCTCCCAGGGGCGTGAGCAGCCGGTGCTTGAGGGCCACGAACGGATCGATGGTCGCGGAGCCGCGCTCGTCGACCGCCCAGCCCGACGGGATCGGCTTCCTCCAGCGCGCCGCCACCGAGAGCTTGCCGACGGCCACCGTCGTGGTGGCCATGTCCAGCACGAAGGGCGCGTGGCGGCCGGCGGGGGCGGCGAACGAGATCGGGTTCGTCGACAGCATGGCCGCGCGCGCGAAGGTGGGGACCATCGCCACGTACGGCGAGTTCGTGGTGCTGAACCCGATCAGGTCGTGCTCGAGCGCCATCATCGAGTAGTTGGCGGCGGCGCCGTAATGATTCGAGTTCCGCACCGCCACCATCCCGATGCCATAGGTGCGCGCCTGGGCGATGGCCCGGCGCATGGCCAGCGTCGACACGTAATGGCCCAGCCCCTTCTGACCGTCGAGCAGTCCGGTGGCCAGGTCGTCCCGGACCACCACCGGCTCGGCCTCGGGTACGATGAAGCCGGCCTGCCAGAGCTCGTGGTAGCGGGGCAGCATGCCGATCCCGTGCGAGTCCACGCCGCGCAGGTCGGTGCGCACCATGAGAGCGGCCGTGAGATCGGCCGGCGGCGGGGGCGTCTTCATGGCGACCAGCACGTCGACGATGAACTCGTGAAGGCGGGTGTGGGTGACGACGATGGGCTGGTCAGCCATGACGGTCTCCTCTCGATGCGCTCCTCAGAGGCCGGTGATCTTGATGCCGGCGTTCCTGAGCTTGTAGCGACGGTTGATGGCGGCCAGGACGGCGGTGATGCCCTCCAGAGCTGCGGCGTTGCTGAGGGGGCCGACGTCCACGACGCGGAGCCGCATCGACTCGCCGAGCCGAGTCACCGTCAGCTTGGCGTCCGCGTCGTCCCCGCACAGGAGCAGATCGCAATCGATGGGTTCTTGCGTGTCGGCCAGCTCGTGGGCGGCGATGTGGTGGAAGGCCGCCACCACGCGGGCCTCCGGGAGCAGCGCCTGCGTCTCTTCCGCGGACGAGCCGGCCGCCGGCAGGGTGAAGAGACGCGGGCCCTTGAAGTCGAGCGCCACCACCGTGCTCAGGACGACCTTGCCCCGGCAGGCCTCGCGCAGCTCGGGCAGCGTGGTGGCCAGCCCGGCGGCCGGGAGCGCGACGACCACCATCTGGCCCAAGCGCGCCGCTTCGGCGTTGGCGTGGCCGATGATGGTGAGCTTGCGCGTCAGCTCGCGCAGGTCGACGGCCTTGGCCTTGGCACGCTCTTCGTCTCGCGAGCCAATGATGATCGCGTGGCCGGCCAGGGCCCAGCGCGCGGCCAGGCCGGTGCCCTCCTTGCCGGTGCCACCGAGGATCGCGATGTTCATGGGCGCCATCACCGGAACAGGTCGCGCGCCGGGTCGCGAAGCAGGGGCTTGGAACCCTCCTCGCTCGGGGCCACGCCGAGGCCGCGGACGATGGCCACCGGGATCCGGCTCAGCTTGCCCATCACCAGCTCGGCGGCGCCGGCGACCTCGTCGGCGACGGCCAGGATGGTCGCCTGGAGCACGTGGCCAGCCGGATCGCGCTCGCCCAGATAGCTCACGAGCGGGGCGATCCCACTCACGCCCACGGCCACGTTCGTCAGCCCCTCCCGCCACGGCCGGCCGAAGGTGTCGGAGATGATGACGGCGACATCGATGCCGGCGCGTTCCCGCAGCGCCTCCCGCAGCCGCTGCGCCGAGCGGTCGCCGTCCTCGGGCAGCAACGCGACCCAGTCGCGCTCGACGTTGGACTGGTCGACGCCGGCATTGGCACAGACCCAGCCGTGGTGCGTCTCCGTGATGAGCACGCCGCGGTCCATGCGGACGATGCGCCGGGACTCCCTCAGGATCACCTCGACCAGCCGAGGATCGCGGCCCAGCTCGGCGGCCATGCGGACGGCCGCCGGCGACGGCGTCACCTCGGCGAGGCTCACCAACCGGCCTTCGGCCTTGGAGACAACCTTCTGCCCCACGACGAGCAGATCGCCACCCCGCAACATTGTGCCCTGGCGCGCCGCCGCCTCGGCGATCTGGCGGGCGAGATCGTCGCCCGGACGGACCTCGGGGATCCCTTCGACGCCGATGACCTCGAATCGCGGCATCACCTAATTGGAGGGGGCAGCGGCCGCCCCCTCCAAACCTCCCCATTCGCGCGGGGTGCCACAACCCACCCCCTCCAAACCTCCCCGTTCACGCGGGGTGCCACACCGTCCCCCTCCAAACCATAAAATTGGAGGGGGCAGCGGCCGCCCCCTCCAAACCTCCCCATTCGCGCGGGGTGCCACAACCCGCCCGCTCCAAACCTCCCCATTCGCGCGGGGTGCCACAACCCGCCCGCTCCAAACCTCCGCATTCGCGCGGGGTGCCACAACCCGCCCGCTCCAAACCTCCGCCATTCGTGTGCGACGTCATACCGTCCCCCTCCAAATCTCCCCGTTCGCGCGGGGTGTCACCCGGTCCCCTTCCAAACGTCCGCGGTCATCGCTGTCCGCGCGGTGACGTTCCAGGTGGCCAGGAGGCGGCCGCTTTCGGTGGCGCCGCCCTCGGCGGCCAGCGCGTCGAGATCCTCGGCGCCGTCGATGTCGAGACCGAGGCCGGGCATCGGCAGCACGTGGGGGACGAGATGCAGCCGGCGGGCCAGCGCGAGGTGGTTCTCGAACGAGGGCTCGCCGAACGTGAGCGGCATGGCGTCGGGTGGCGCCAGCGCGACACCGTTGGTGCCGCGGCCCGTACGCGAGGGCGTGAGCACCGCAATCGGTGTGCGCGCGGTGGCGGCCCGGGCCAGCGCCTCGAGCTCACCGGCGGTCGCGCAGGGCACATCGCCGGGCACCGTGACAAACACCCCGGCGCCGCGCCGCCTGGCCTCGTGCTGAGCGAGCGCCACGGCCGCGGTGTGCCCGCGGTTCACCTCTTCAGTGAGGACGTCGGCGCCGAGCGTCCGCGCGATCGCCGCCACGTCGGCGTCCCGCGTGACCACCCACACGAGGTCGAATCGCGCGGCGGCCAGCGCGCGGAGGACGTCGCGCAACATCGCGCGGGCAAGGTCCCGGCGCTCGTCCGGACCCAGGATGGGCATCAGCCGCTGCTTGGCGTTGACCAGATCCTTGACCGGGACGGCGGCGACGATCATGGCCGAGCGGCCTCCAGGACGCGTCTGGCCAGCGCCACCTCCCGTGCGCGATCGGTCATCACGATGTCGGCGACGATGGGCGACACACCCTGCTGCCGCACCTCGGGCGCGCTGGTGCGGTCCCGCTCGTCCACCAGGAGCACGTCGAGCCACGGCATGTAGGCGCGGGCGAGCCCGGCCGGCGAGACCGGCAGACCTCGAGCGCGCATGAGAGCAGCGGCGGGGCCGCTGACCGGCGCGCCGCCCACGATGGGGCTGACCCCGACGACCGTCGCGGGGGCTCGGCCCAGCGCCTCGATGATTCCCGGTACGGCCAGCACGGGGCCAATCGACGTCACCGGATTCGACGGGCAGACGACGAGCAGGTCGGCGCTGGCGATGGCCTCTTCGACACCGGGCGCCGGCCGGGCCTGCTGGGCACCCTCGTACGCCACGTCGAGGGCCTCGACCAGGGCTTTCTCGCGCACGAAGTATTCCTGGAACGTGAGCCAGCCGTCCGGCGTCTGAACGCGCGTCCGGACCGGCTCGTCGCTCATCGGCAAAATCCGGGCGGCCACGCCGAGCCGGCGGGCGATCTCCGCGGTCACCTCCGAGAGACGGGCGCCGCGGCGCAGGGCCTCAGTGCGGAAGACGTGGGTGGCCAGGTCGCGGTCCCCGAGGTTGAACCACGTCTCGGCACCCAGCTCGGCCATGGCCTCGAGGCACCGGAAGCTCTCGTGGGCGCGCCCCCAGCCCCGCTCGGCGTCGAGTCGCCCCGCCAACGCATAGGTGACGGTATCCAGATCGGGAGAGACGTGGAGGCCCCAGATCTCGCTGTCGTCGCCGGTGTTGCCGATGACGGTGAGGTCGTCCGAGGAGAGACAGGCCGCGAATCCCCGCAGCAGCTTGGCGGCACCGGTGCCACCGGCGATCGCCGTAACCCTCATCGCCTCACTCGCGCGGCCCCTCGCGCAGCATCCAGAGCGCGCTGCCCCCGCGCCAGGCGTAGAGACCGGCCCCGGGCCGGCCGGCCAGGCTTTCCGGCAGCGTGCTCTCCGGCAGCGGGATGAAGCCGAAGCGCACCCACACCCGGTCGAGCCCCTGCGGTCGCGTGAAGAGCGTCTCGCCGCCCAGCGCGACGGCGTGATCGATCGCCGCGGCCACCAGTTGGGCCGCGATCTCCATAGGGTCGTCGCCCTCGCGCACCACCGGCCCGTGAAAGAACATTGCGCGCTGGTCGGCTTCGGCCATCAGCGCGCCCACCAGGCGCTCGGCCGCGGACGGGCCGGCCACGAACGCTCCCCAGCCGAAGGCGTGGTGCGCCGGCCAGGGCAGCGCCGCGAAGTCGAAGAGCGGGCGGGCGACCGCCGGCTCGGGTAGCGGACGGTAGCCCACGCCCTGCCACACGCGCGGCGCGGTCGCGGCAGACAGCGATGGAGTGGGGGCCAGGCCAACACCGACGTTCGGGGTGGCGGACGCCGGCGCCGGCCCCTCGACGGAGCGGCGCCGCCGGGGACTACTTCTTCCCAAGCACCGCGTCCTTGACGCTCTTGGCCAGCCGGAACTTGCACACACGCTTCGCAGGGATCTTGAGCGGCTCGCCGGTCTGCGGGTTCCGACCCATGCGCGCCTTCCGATTCGCCAGCACGAGCTTGCCGAAGCCGGGCACGACGAACCCGTTCTTGGCCTCCTTGGTGGCCAGCCTGAGGAGCTCGTCGAAGAGCTCCGCGACCTGCTTCTTCGAGAGGTTGGACTTCTGCGAGAGATGGGAGAAGGTCGCGGACTTCGTCATCATCTTCGCCACGGGCAGCCTCCTGTTGGTCGGGTGAGAGTGAGAGACGTGAATTAATACCACAAGGCCACTGAGCCGGCTACCGTCGCGTGTAGCGGAACTCGCCCGACGCGATCAAGCGGCGGTACGACCCGAACCGCGATTCAGCGTCCTCCACGACGTCGAGCGGTGAGGCCTCGTCGTCGGGCCCGTCATAGCGACGCAGGATCGTGTACACCGTGTCCCGCTGGGCCGGGACGCGGCCGGCGTCGCGCACGAGGCGCTTGAGCTCGGCCGGCGGCACCAGCTGCCCGTAGCCGGCGCCGGCCGAGGTCGAGATGGACTCGTTGATCAGGGTCCCCCCCAGGTCGTTGGCCCCGGCGTCGAGCAGCAACTGCGCGAGCTTCGGACCCTCCTTGACCCACGAGCACTGCACGTTTCGGAGCGTCGGGCCCAACAGGAGTCGGGCCAGGGCGTGCATCGTGACCACCTCGGCGCCGCTGGCGCCGGGACGCACGCCGGGGACGAGCCGCTTGGCCCACATCGGCGCCTCGGTGTAGATGAGGGACAGTGGCACGAACTCGGTGAAGCCGCCGGTGTCCTTCTGGATGGAGCGCAGGAGCGCCATGTGACGGACCCAGTGGGCGGGCGACTCCACGTGGCCGTACATGATGGTGGAGGTGGTGCGGATGCCCAGGGAATGTGCGGTGGTGACGACCTCCACCCACTGCGCCACCGTGATGCGGCCGCGGGCGATGCGGTCCCGGATCTCCTGGTCGAGGATTTCCGCGGAGGTCCCGGGCAGGGTGCCGAGCCCGGCCGCTTTGAGCTCCGCGAGATACTCCCGCACGGGCAGCCCAGATCGCACCGAGCCGTAGAGCACCTCCTCCGGTGAGAACGCGTGCAGGTGCACATCGGGCAGGGCGCGCTTGAGGGCGTGACAGAGCTCGATGTAGTGGCGGCCGTCGAGCTTGGGCGGTAGCCCGGCCTGGATGCACACTTCGGTGGCTCCCAGATCCCAGGCCTCCTGGGCCCGCCGCACGACCTCCTCGACGGGCAGGAAGTAGCCCTCCTCCTCGCGGTGATCACGGCTGAAAGCGCAGAAGGTGCAGTGCTTGATGCAGACGTTGGTGAAGTTGATGTTGCGGTTGACGACGAACGTGACGAGGTCACCGACCTGCCGCCGCCGCATCTCATCGGCAGCCAGGGCCAGGGCCTGCAGGTCGCGGCCGCGAACGGCGGCCAGCCCGAACCCGTCCTCGACGGAGATCTCAGCGCCGTCCAGGGCGCGGGCCAGGATCCCGCGTACCGCCGGCGAGGCCCAGTCCAGGGCCGGGGTCAGCCTACCAGTGTCGCCAGTGCTCATGGCACTCCCTCACGAGCCCCTGGCCGTCGATCCACGCCTCGACGCGGGGGCGTAGCGCTTCGGTCACGAACTCGGGCCGCGTGGCGTACTCGGGATAGATGGCGAGGCGCTCGCGCAGCGTGAACCCCTGGCTCTCCGTCGCGCGGCGAAGATCGGAGATCACCGGCCACGGGGCCTCGGGGTTGATGTGGTCGATGGTGAGCGGCGAGATGCCGCCCCAGTCGTTGAGCCCGGCCGCGAGCAGACGAGGGTAGGCGTGCGGCGAGAGGTTCGGCGGCACTTGTAGATTAACGTCGGGGCCGAGCACGAGGCGCGCGACCGCCACCGTGCGGAGCAGATCGTCGAGCGTCGGCTCCGGCGCCTGTCGCATGGCGATGCGCGGCTTGGCCCGGAAGTTCTGGATGATCACTTCCTGGACGTGCCCGTACCGCTCGTGGAGATCGCGGATGGCGTAGAGCGCGTCCACCCGCTCGCCCAACGTCTCGCCGATGCCGATGAGGAGACCGGTCGTGAACGGGACCTGGAGCTTGCCGGCCAGCTCGATGGTCTTGAGCCGGCGGCGCGGCACCTTGTCGGGCGCCTGGTCGTGGGCCATCCCCGCGGCCAGCAGCCGCTCGGACGTCGTTTCCAGCATCAAGCCCATGCTCACCGTGACCTCGCGCAGCGCCGCCAGGTCACGCTCGCCCATGAGCCCGGGGTTGACGTGGGGCAGCAGCGACGACTCGCGGAGAGTCAGCGCACACATGGATTGCAGATACTCGAGCGTCGTGCGGTACCCGTGCCGCCGGAGGAACTCGCGCTGCTCGACAAAGACGGCCTCCGGCCGGTCGCCGAGGGAGAACAGGGCCTCCTTGGCGCCGATGCGCCCGCCGGCCTGGGCCAGCGCGACGACCTCATCGGGCGTCATCGTATGGGCGCCGGGCTCGCCGGGATCGCGGCGGAAGGTGCAGTAGCGGCAGTAGTCGCGACAGAGCGTCGTCAGCGGGACGAAGACCTTCTTGGAGAACGTCACTCGCCGGCCCCGCCCGCGGTCGCGGAGCGCGCCCGCTCGGGCCAGCAGTTCGTCCAGCGCTGGGGGCGGCGTGGTGATGAGGGCACATGCTTCGGCGTGGCCGATGGTCATTGTTGGAGCGGGCGCCGCGAGACCGGCTTGGACCGTGGGTGGCCTGCTCGAGGCGCGCATGGCTCCGTTGTTCTAGACCGATTCATCATCTCGAACCCCGCAACTTGGGGCGGACGTCGTGGGCGAAGCGCTCCATGTTGGCCAGCATGGCCTTGACATCCGGGCGGACGGGATCGAACACGAAGTGGCGCACCCCGAGCGCCCGGTAGCGGTCGATGTCGCCGACGATCTCCGCCGGCGAACCCTGGAACAGAGGGCGGTCGCCGCCGGGCGTCTTCTCGCGTCGCGAGCGCACCTCCATGGGGGCTCGGAAGCTGAGCGTGAGGGTCCGCGGATCACGGCCGGCCTGCTGCGCGTAGGTATGAAGCTGCTTGACCTTGGCCGCGTACTCGTCGGGCATGAGGCCGGCCGGGGGACGCAAGCCGATGGGATGCCACCCGTCGCCCACCGACGCCGCCCGGTGGAGCGCCGCGTCGGTGTGGCCGCCGATCCAGATCGGGATCCCGCCGCGCTGCCGGGGCTTGGGGAGCGCGTGGACGTCGCGGACTTTGTAGTACCGCCCCTCGAACGTCACGGGATCGGTCGTCCAGGCCGCGCGCATGAGCCGGAGATACTCGTCGGTCACGCGCCCGCGCTCCGCGAATGGCGGCGCCGCCACTGCCTCGAACTCTTCCCGGAGCCAGCCCACGCCCGCACCCAGGATCACCCGGCCCTTCGACAGGACGTCGATGGTGGCCAGCATCTTGGCGGTGGTCAGCGGGTTCCGGTACGGAATCACCAGCACGCTGGTGCCCAGCCGCACCCGCGTCGTGGCGTGGGCCAGATGGCTCAGCATCGCCAGCGGCTCCAGGTAGTCTTGTTGCGAGCCGCCGGGAAACTGCCCGGAGGGCGAGTACGGGTAGATCGAACGGGCCGTGGAGGCGGGCAGCACGATGTGGTCGGTGACGAACAGCGACGAGTAACGCAGGGCTTCGGCGCGCGCGGCGATCTTGAGCACGACGTCGGGGCCCGCGAGCGGGCCGCGGCCGGGCAGCGACAGGCCGAACTCCATGGCGCGTAATGGTAGGCCACGACCGGAGGCTTTGCAATCGCGCGGGGCCGCTGATATGAGTGGGCGGCATGCCTTGGTCACGACGCTGGCTCATGTGGGCGATCCCCACCGCGCTCTTCCTCATCGCGTTCTTCCATCGCCCGGCGCCCGGCGTCGTCGCCAAGGAGCTGATGCAGGCCTTTCACGCCACCGGCGCCATCGTCGGGCTGCTGGCGGCGATGTATTTCTACGCATACGCCGCCCTGATGATCCCCGCCGGCCTGCTCATCGACGCCTACGGCGTGCGAGTCGTCGTCGCCGTGGGCGGGGCGGTCATGGGACTTGGCGCGTTGCTCATGGGGCTCGCGCCGACGACGAGCCTGCTCTTTGCCGGGCGCTTCGTCGTCGGGCTCGGCGCCACGGTCACGTTCATCGGCGCGCTGAAGATCGCGGCGAACTGGTTTCCCCCGTCCCGATTCGGGACGCTCTCGGCGCTGACGGCGACCGCGGGCGTCCTGGGCTCTCTGGTGGCCACGGCACCGTTGGCCTGGCTCGTCAGCCTGGTCGGCTGGCGCGGCGCCTTCGCCGCGGTCGGGCTTGCCACGCTCGCCGGCGCCGCCCTTTGCGCTTGGCTCGTGCGGGACCACCCGGAAGGTGCAGAGGCGATCGCCGCGCCGACGCCGGGTCTCGGCGCGATCCTGGCCGGCATGGGCACGGTGCTCACCAACCGGCACACCTGGCCGCCGTTCCTGGCCTTCTTCTTCCTCTACGCGGCGGCCGGGAACCTGATGCTGTGGGTGGTGCCGTACCTCCGCGACGTCTATGGCCTGACGACCGGCACGGCGGCGGCCTACGCCACCGCGACGGCGACGGCGCTGCTCGTCACCGGGCCGCTCACCGGGTTGGTCTCCGACCACCTGGTGCGCCGTCGCAAGCTGCCGTACACCATCCTCACCGCGGTCCAGTGTCTGATCCTGGCCATCTTCGTGCTGACGCTGGGCGAGCTCACGCTCGGTGGCGTCTACCTAGTGCTCTTTTCGCTGGGAGTGGTGAGCGGCGCCTTCATGCTGACCTGGCCCATCGCCCGTGAGGTGAACCCGCCGTCACTGGCAGGGGTGGCCGTGGCCGTCGTCAACCTCGGCGGCTTCCTCGGCGCGGCCCTCACGCAGGGGCCGCTGGGAGCGGTGCTGGACGCCCATTGGGCTGGGGTCGAGGTGGCCGGAGCACGGGTGTACCCAGTCGAGGCCTACCGGGTCGCCTTCGGCCTATGCGCGGCCTCCACCCTGCTCTCGACCCTTCTTAGCCTCCTCATTCGCGAAACACGTGGGCGCAACGTTTACACGGAGTTGCAAAACGGCGTGGCAGCCCCGGCGCCGGCCTGGCCCGACCGCAAAGAGGGACAAGCCTCGCCCGTTCAGGCTATCTTTGGGGAGCGGACCTCCCGGCCGGAGAGTGGACCCGCCGGCCCGGCCCGACAATGACGCGCAGAGAACTCGCCGACCGACTCGAGGAATGGGCTCGCGGCCCCATGATCGCGAGCCACGGGGCCTCCCACCCAGGATGAAGCTCGGCGTCAAGCTCTTCCTGGCGTTCTCACTGGTCATCGCCGCGCTCTTCATCGTGAGCGGGCTGAGCCTGCGGGCCCTGAACCGGCTGGTCGCCGTCAACCGCGACATTTCCACCCGCACCGTGCCCGCAGTGCGCCGCGCCGCCGCCATCAACGACGCCATGCCGGCGCTGGCGCGGCTGGAGGCGGGAATGCTGGTCCTGGGCGATCCCCGCTACATGACCCGATGGCAGGAGCGGGCGGCGCAGGTCCGAGAAGAGATCATCGGCCTCGGCTCGTTCCTCACGACGGCGGAGCAGGAGGCGCGGCTGCACCGGGTGCGCGAGACGTTTACGGCCTATGAGCGGGTGGTGGCCGAGGAGCAGGCCCTGGTGCGCCAGGGCCTGCGTGAACGCGCGCTCATCCTGGCCGAGACGGAGTCGAGCCCCCTGATCGAGCGCGTGGAGAGCTCGCTGGGGCGGCTCATGGACGACATCCACAGCGCGGCCCTGACCGCTCAGGCCGAGGCCTCGCGGCTGGAGGGCCGCACCTGGACGGGTGTGTTCATGGCCCTGGGAGGCGCCGTGGGTCTGGCCTTGCTGGCCACGGCCCTGATCGTGCTGCGGCTCACCCGCTCGCTGGGAGCACTCTCGGCGGCCACCGCGGAGGTCGCGGCCGGCTCGTTCCGAGACCCGGTCCGCGTGCAGGGTGGGGACGAGATGGCCGAGCTGGCGCGGTCGTTCAACACGATGGCCGAGCGGCTGCGCGAGATGAACAAGCTCAAGGAGACGTTCATCGCCAGCGTCTCTCACGAGCTGCGCTCGCCGCTCACGTCCATGCGTGAAGCGGGGCACCTGCTGCGCGACGAGGTTCCCGGCGGTCTCAACCCCAAGCAGGCCCGCCTGGTGGAGATCGTCGAGCAGGGAGCCGATCGCTTGCTCCGGCTCGTCAACCAGATCCTGGACTTCTCGCGCCTGCGGGCCGGCATGCTGGCGATCCAGCGGCTGCCGGTGTTCCTGGACGAGACCGTACGGCAGGGCGTGGACGAGCTGCGGCCGCAGGCCCAGGAGGCGGGGTTGGCCCTGGAGATGGAGCGCGTGGGCGCCCGCTTCGACTACCTCGGCGACGAGGACCGGCTCATCCAGGTCATCGTCAACCTGGTAACTAACGCGATCCGCTTCACGCCGCGAGGCGGCCGCGTGATGGTGCGGTTGATCGACGCCGGAGCCGAGGTTGAGATCCAGGTCGAGGACAACGGCGTGGGCATCCCCGCGCTCGCGTTGCCGCGAATCTTCGGGTGGTACGAGCAGGCCCATCGCGAGCGCGGCGGCACCGGCCTGGGGCTGCCCATCGTCAAAGGCCTGGTGGAAGCGCACGGCGGACGGGTGACGGTCGAGTCCCAGGAGGGCAAGGGGAGTCGGTTCACCGTGCTGCTGCCCCGCGGGAGCACGCACCCATGAGCGTCCGGCTGGCGCTTGCGTTGGCGCTGCTTGGACCGGCCGGCTGCGCGGTGCTGCAGCCCTCGGCGACGCTGCTCGACCGGGCCGATCGAATGGTCGAGCGCGGCGACTACGCCGGCGCGCTGCAGACCTACGACGAGCTGCTGGCCAGGTACCCCAGCGACCGGCTGGCCCTGCGGGCTCAGACCAGTCGCCAGACGGTGGCCAACCTAATCGCAGCCCGGGCCGACCTGATCGCGGCCCGGGCCGACGTCGCGCGCCTGCGCCAGGAGCTGACGGTGCGCGACATCGAGCTGACCCGCCTCAAGCACGATCTCGAAAAGCTGCGCGAAGACCTCGAAAACCTGAAGAAAATGGACCTCCGCGAGCGCCGCAGATGAACCCAGCGTGCTTCGAAAAGACGACGGCGGGCGAACCTGCACGATTCGAGATGATCAAGATGATCAATCGGTCTAGAGCCACGAAGCCATACGCGCCTAGAACAGGCCACCCACGGCTCAAGCCGGCCTCGCGGCCCCCGCTAGAATGAAGCGCCGGGTGCTCATCGTCGATGACGACGCCGCCATCCTCGAAGTGCTCGAGATGCGCCTGATCGCCATGGGCTTCGCGATCACGGCCACCACCTCGTCGCAGCAGGCCATCGAGGCTATCGAGGAGACGCGGTTCGACCTTGCCCTGATCGACCTTCGCATGGAGCCCATGAACGGCATCCAGCTCATGGAGGCGGTGCACGCCCGCCAGCCGCGCCTGCCCGTGCTGATCATGACCGCGCACGGCACCATCGAGACGGCGGTGGACGCCGTTCAGCGCGGGGCCTTCGATTACCTCACCAAGCCGTTCGTTCGGGACGAACTGCGCGCCAAGATCCGCCGGGCGCTGGCCGCCCGCCGCTGGGCGCGGGACCGCGAGCGCCTGCTCATGATCGGGGACACCTTCGCGTCCTCCGGCGTCATGGCCCGCGTGCTCGACGCGGTGGCCCAGGCGGCAGTGGAGACCACCGAGGCGGAGCGCTCGGTCGTCTTCCAGCTCGTGAACGGCCGCCTCACGCCGATGGCCAGCGCGGGCTCGCCGCCGCCGGCCTGGAGCGCGCTGGTAGAGGCGGCGGCGCAGGCCATCGACAAGGGCGCCCCCACCACGGCCCCGGGCACCGAGGGGCGCGTGATCATGGCCGCCCCGCTGGTGATCCAGCGTGGGCCGGCCGGCGCCCTCGTCATCGAGACGCCCGCTCGAGTGGAGCCGACGGAGGACGACCTGGAGTTGCTAGCGCTCTTCTCCTCGCAGGCGGCCATTGCCGTCCGCAACTCGCACGAGCTGGAGCGGCTGCGCAGCGGGGCCCTGGCCGCCCTGGGCCGTATGGCGACGCAGGTGGCCCATGAGCTCAAGAATCCCCTGGCCGGGCTCAGGCTGTACGCCCGCCACCTCGAGCAGCGTATGGACAAGAGCGGCGACGGGGAGACCGCCGAGCTGGCGCGAAAGATCACCGCCACCGTGGACCACCTGGCCGCGGTGGTGGCCGAGATCACAGCCTTCGGGCGGCCGCCCGAGCTCCGCCGCGCTCCCGCCGCGCTGGGCCCCCTCCTGGAGGATTGCATCGGACTGGCCCGGGCCCGCTGCCCGGACGAGGGCATCGAGGTGGTACGGGCCTACGATCCCGCCTGCCCCGAGGCGTACGTGGACGCACGCGAACTTCGCAAGGCGTTCCTCAACCTGATTCTCAATGGCCTGGAGGCGCTGGGCGGCCGCGGCCGGCTCCGGGTCGGCACGCTCTACACGCCTGACAGCCGGATGATCACCATCGCCATCGACGACACGGGCTGCGGCATGAGCGACGAGACCCTGGCCCGGGCCTTCGATCTGTTCTTCACCACCAAGCCGGACGGCACCGGGCTCGGCATGGCCATCGCCCGCTCGGTGATCGACCGGCACGGCGGCGAGCTCACCATCCAGAGCACGTTCGGCCACGGCACGCACGCGCGCGTCCGCCTGCCCGTGGGGACGCCGCCGGCGCCCGCCGGGGAGGAGCGGTGAAGCTCGGGCGGACGATCCTGGTGGTCGACGACGAGCCGACCATCGTGGACGGGCTGCGTATGACCCTGGAGGCCGAGGACTATGCCGTGCGCATTGCCGGCAGCGTCCAGACGGCGCTGGCCGCCCTGGCCCAGACCGAGGCCCAGGCCGCGATCGTGGACCTCATGTTGCCGGACGGCGACGGCATCGCGTTGACCCGCGAGCTCAAGCAGCGCGACCCGTCCATCGAGGTCATCATCGTCACCGCCTACGGCTCGGTGCGGAAGGCGATGGAGGCCACGAAGGGGGCCGGTGCCTTTTACGTGCTCGAGAAACCGTTCGATTCCGACGAGGTCCTGGGGCTCATCAAGAACGCGCTCGAGCACCGCAAGCTGGTGGCCGAGAACTCCGACCTTCGTCGCCGGCTGGCCGAGCAGACCGCCGACAGCGAGATCCTGTTCGCCGCCCCGTCGATGCGGCGGGTGATGGAGACCGTGGCCTCCGTGGCCGACGCCGACGCCAACGTCTTCCTGGTGGGTGAGAGCGGCACCGGCAAGGAGTTGATCGCCAACGCCCTGCACGAGCGCAGCCCCCGCCGCGAGGGCCCCTGGATCAAGATCAACTGCGCGGCGCTGCCCAAGGACCTGATCGAGTCGGAGCTGTTCGGGCACACCAAGGGCTCGTTCACCGGCGCCACCGCCGAGAAGACGGGCCTGCTGGAGGAGGCGCACCGCGGCTCGCTGCTGCTCGACGAGATCACCGAGATGCCCGTCGACCTGCAGGCCAAGCTTCTGCGGGTGCTCGAGGAGCGGGTGGTCCGGCGGATCGGTGGCACCCGGGCGGTCACCGTGGATTTCCGGCTGATCTCGTCCACCAACCGCAGCGCGGAGGCGGCGCTCAAGGACGGCCAGCTCCGCCAGGATCTCTACTTCCGCATCAACACCGTGACGATCCAGGTTCCGCCCCTGCGGGACCGGCGCGACGACATCCCGCTCCTCATCCACGCCTTCGTGGAGCGCTACAGCCGCAAGCACGCGCGGCCGGTGGAGGGCCTGGAGCCCGAGGCCTCCCGCCGCCTGCTGCACTACCCGTGGCCCGGCAACGTCCGCGAGCTGCAACACGCCATCGAGCACGCCGTGCTCGTTTCCCGCGGCAAGCAGTTAACGGTGGCCGATCTGCCCGAGTCGCTCCAGCGCACCGCCGGGGCCGCAGCGGCCATCGTGCCTTCGGAGGTGCCGTCGGGGTCCCTGGAGGAGATCGAGCGGGCCTCGATCCTCAAGGCGCTGGAGACCACGCGGTGGAACAAGCAGGCGGCGGCCGCCCTGCTCGGCCTGCGCCGTCCGACGCTCTATTCCAAGATGCGGAAGCACGGCATCCCCCAGCGGCCCACCTAACGTCGGAGGGGGCCTCGACGGCTCCCATGAAGTTGGAGGGGGCAGCGGCCGCCCCCTCCAAACCCCCATTGAATTGGAGGGACCTCCCCATTCGCGCCGGGTGCGGCATGGGGCGGGCAAGGCCGCGCTCGAAAGGCGGGCAGTCGTCACCCGTTGCCTGTTCACTGGGCACCTCGGTTCCACTCCACTGGTGACGAACTGCCTGATTTTCGGACCCTTTCAGACCCCATCCGGTTCGGCATGCCCGTTGCTCCCGGAACGCTCGCGGAGGGCCCGCGATGAAAAAGATCGAGGCGGTCATCAAGCCGTTCAAGCTCGACGACGTGAAGGAAGCGCTCACCGGCATCGGGGTGATCGGCATGACGGTGTCGGAGGTGCGGGGGTTCGGGCGGCAGAAGGGGCACACCGAGCTCTACCGCGGCGGCGAGTACACCGTCGACTTCCTGCCCAAGATCAAGGTCGAGGTGGTGGTGCCCGATCACCTGGCCAGCAAGGTCGCCGACGTCATCGCCGGGGCGGCCAAGACCGGCAACATCGGGGACGGCAAGATCTTCGTGTGCCCCGTCGAGACCGCGATCCGCATCCGCACCGGGGAGCGCGATGAAAGTGCGCTCTAGGAGCGTTTCGCCGACCCGCCGGCGCTCGGCCGGGTGGGTGGCAGAGAGGAAGGGACGTGCCGTGAAGCGACTGACGCTCGCCTTGGCAGTGGTCCTCGTCGTTGCCGGAGCAGGAGCGGCCCTCGCCCAGGCGCCGGCCACACCCGCTGCACCGGCCGCCGGAGCCCCGGCGCCCGCCGCCCAAGCGCCGTCGAAGATCGACAAGGGCGACACCGCCTGGGTGCTCACCTCGTCGGCCCTGGTGCTCATGATGACGGCACCCGGCCTGGCCCTCTTCTATGCCGGCATGGTGCGCCAGAAAAACGCGCTGGCCACGCTGATGCACAGCTTCATCATCGCCGCCCTCATCTCCGTGCAGTGGGTCTTGTGGGGCTACAGCCTGGCCTTCGGGCCCGACAAGGGCGGAATCATCGGCGGTCTGGAGTGGATCGGCCTGCGCGGCGTGGGCCTGGAGCCGTTCGACACCTACTCCAAGACCATCCCCCATCAGGCGTTCATGCTCTTCCAGATGATGTTCGCTATCATCACGCCGGCGCTCATCACCGGCGCCTTCGCCGAGCGCAAGAAGTTCTCGGCGTTCATCCTGTTCACGCTGCTGTGGGCGACGCTGGTCTACGACCCGCTGGCCCACTGGGTGTGGGGCGACGGCGGCTGGCTCAAGAAGATGGGCGCGCTCGATTTCGCCGGCGGGACGGTGGTTCACATCTCGTCCGGTGTCTCCGCGTTGGTCTGCGCCCTCATGATCGGACGCCGGCGCGGCTATGGCCACCAGCCCATGCAGCCCCACAACCTCCCCCTCACCGTCGTGGGGGCGGGCCTGCTCTGGGTCGGGTGGTTCGGCTTCAACGCAGGCAGCGCGCTGGAGGCCAGCGGGCTGGCGGTTAGCGCCTTCACCGCCACCAACACGGCGGCGGCGGCCGCCGCCCTGGGCTGGATGTTCACCGAGTGGGCCACCCGGGGCAAGCCCACGGTGCTGGGCGCGGCCTCGGGCGCGGTCGCCGGCCTGGTCGCCATCACCCCGGCCTCGGGGTACGTGGGGCCCATCGCGTCGGTCATCATCGGCGCCCTGGCTGGCGCCCTCTGCTACACCGCCTGCAACTTCAAGTCAAAGCTGGGGTACGACGACTCGCTCGACGTGGTGGGTGTGCACGCCGTGGGCGGAACCTGGGGAGCGCTGGCCACCGGGCTCTTCGCCTCCAAGGCCGTGAACGAGGCCGGCGGCGACGGTCTGTTCTACGGCAATCCGGGCCAGCTCTGGACGCAGATCGTGGCCATCGCGGCCACCTACGCGCTGGCCATCGTCATGACCGCCGTCATCCTCAAGGTCGTCGACGCCATCGTCGGGCTCCGGGTGACCGAGGAGGACGAGATGGCCGGCCTGGACCTCTCCCAGCATTCGGAGACGGCCTACACCCTGGGGGGCGGCACGTACGGGGAGTTCGCAGGCGGGGGCGCGTTCGGTGGGGCGGTGCGCCCCACGGAGGCCAAGGTCCGTACGGCGCACTGAACACGCGGCCTTGATTTTGCCGCCCGGGTTTCTTAAGGTAGCCAGGCCGGCGCCGCCCATGGCGGCCGCCGGCCTCCGGCTACCGATAACCCTCACGACGAGGAGAAGGAGTTCGGCATGACCCCCAAGGATGTCCTCAAGCTGGCCAAGGAGAAGGGCGCCAAGATCGTCGACCTCCGGTTCATCGACGTGCCGGGCCTCTGGCAGCACTTCTCGATCCCGGTGAGCGAGCTTGGCGAGGAGCTGTTCGAGGAAGGTATCGGCTTCGATGGCTCCTCCATCCGCGGCTTCCAGACGATCGACGAGTCGGACATGCTGCTGATACCCGACCCCACCACGGCGGTCATGGACCCCTTCACGGCGGTGCCGACGATGGTGCTGATCTGCAACGTGAAGGACCCGGTGACGGGCAAGGCCTACACCCGTGACCCGCGGTACATCGCCCAGAAGGCCGAGGCCTACCTCAAGAAGAGCGGGCTCGCCGACACTGTGTACATCGGACCGGAGCTGGAGTTCTTCTTCTTCGACGACATCCGCTTCGACCAGAGCTACAACTACGGCTTCTACTACATCGACTCCGAGGCCGGCTTCTGGAACTCCGGAAAGGAGGGGACGCCGGACCGCCCGAACCTCGGCTACAAGCCGCGCTACAAGCAGGGCTACTTTCCGGTCCCGCCCATGGACAAGTTCCAGGACATCCGCTCGGACATGGTGCTGGCTCTGGAGAGCGTGGGGGTGAAGATCGAGGTCCACCACCACGAGGTGGCCACGGCGGGACAGACGGAAGTCGACATGCGGTTCGACACGCTGACCAAGATGGCCGACCGGGTCATGTGGTACAAGTACTGCGCCAAGAACACCGCGCGGAAATGGGGCAAGACGGCCACGTTCATGCCCAAGCCCCTCTTCCAGGACAACGGCTCGGGGATGCACACCCACCAGTCGCTCTGGAAGAACGGCAAGAACCTCTTCTACGAACGGGGCAGCTACGCCGACATCTCCAAGATGTGCCTGCACTACATCGGCGGCATTCTCAAGCACGCTCCGGCGCTCTGCGCCATCATCGCGCCGACCACGAACTCCTACCGGCGGCTGGTGCCCGGCTACGAGGCGCCCATCAACCTCGTGTACAGCCAGCGCAACCGCTCGGCCTGCGTGCGCATCCCCATGTATTCGCGCTCGGAGAAGGCCAAGCGCATCGAGTTTCGGACGCCCGACCCATCCTGCAATCCCTATCTGTCGTTTGCCGCCTGCGTCATGGCCGGCCTGGACGGCATCGCCAACAAGATCGACCCCGGCAAGCCCATCGACAAGGACCTCTATGAGCTGCCGGCGGCCGAGGCCAAGAAGGTCAAGCAGCTGCCCGGCGCGCTGGACGAGGTGCTGGACATCCTGGAGAAGAACCACGAGTTCCTGCTCAAGGGCGACGTCTTCACTCCGGATCTGATCGAGACGTGGATCGATTACAAGCGGAAGAACGAGGTCGATCCCATCCGGCTGCGCCCGCACCCCTGGGAGTACGCGCTGTACTTCGACATTTGATTGAGGTCGGGGGGAGCGACCGCCGCTCCCCCCGGCACACCCCCCACCGGTTCGAATCGCCAGGCTGGGCTCTTGACCTTGCCCCTTGGGGTAAGCGCTACGATCCCGTCATGGAGCGGCAAAACGGCCTGCTCATCGGGGAGGTAGCGGCGCGCAGCGGTGTCAGCCGAAAGGCGCTCCGGCGTTCGGGCTCCGCCCCGTGCGTCCACATCCGAGCACTTCTGAAGCAGCATGGTCGCCGGGGTGCGAAGCATACTGAATTCTTGGGGCTCGACGGATAGGCGCCTGGCCGCCGTCTGCCCGCACCTCGAAGCGAAGGGGGGTGACACGCCATGGAAAAGATCGCCGTTTCGCTCTGCCCTGGGTGCGACAACTGCCCGGAGGTCGTCATCGAGGGCGACACCATTCGCGTCGGCGAGGCCGACAACACCGTCGTCCTCAAGAAAGCCGAGTGGAACGTTCTAGTTAACGCCATTCAGTCTGGCCAGCTCGGGCGGGTGTAAAAGCGTAGGCGTCGGGCCGGGCGCGGCCCCCCGACGCCTCGCCCCTCGACTGGACACTACCCCTAGGGCCACCGCTGGCGCGCCCGGGACACTTCCGCTACACTCGGACCCGACCCCGTCATGTTCAACCTGATTCCCAAAGAAGTCCGTTTTTTCGACCTGTTCGAGCAGCAGTCTCAGCACATCATCCGGGCGGCCGGTCTGCTCCACGAACTGGTCCACACCTTCGCCGATGCCCGGGCCAAGCTCCACGCCATCACGGAGGTCGAGCACCAGGGCGATCAGATCACCCACGAGATCGTCCGACGATTGAACACAACATTCATCACGCCGATCGATCGCGAGGACATCCACGCCCTGGCCAGTCGCCTCGACGACGTCCTCGACTACATCGAGGCTTCGGCTGAGCGCCTGGTGGTCTATCGCATCAAAGAGCCGACCTCCGGATGTCGCGCGTTGGCCGATGTGATCCTCAACATCGTCAAGCCGATGGACCGGGCCATTCGTTCGCTGCGGGCCAGCGACCGCACCTTTCACGAACACGCGGTCGAGGTGAATCGTCTCGAGAACGTGGCCGACAGCGTTCTGCGCGACAGCCTGGCCGCCCTCTTCGATGAAGAGCCCAGCCCGATCGAGATCATCAAGTGGAAGGAGATCTACGAGACGATGGAGATCGTGACCGATCGGTGTGAGGACGTCGTCAACGTGATCGAAGCCATCGTCTTGAAACAGACCTGACGTCCTGGCCGGCGCCGCCCTGCGCGTCGGGGCGGCCACCAGTGGCCCACCCATCCAATCCCGCGCCGGGAATGAGATCGCGGGCGCCCTGAGCGGAGCGCGAGATGCCCGAGCCCGCATTCGTGTTTGGTTTGACGGTGCTCCTCGCCTACGTCTACGCGTTTGTCGGCGGCTTCACCGACGCGGCCAACGCGGTCGCGACGTCGGTCGGCTCGCGAGTCCTCACGCCGCGCGCCGCCGTCCTGGTGGCGGGCGTCTTCAACTTGCTGGGAGGGCTCACGGGCACGGCCGTGGCCCTCACGATCGGCAAGGGCCTCGTCGATCCCTCGGTGCTCTCGCTCACGACCGTCGTCGCCGCGTTGGCCGGCGCGATGAGCTGGAGCCTCTTCACCTACCGCGCCGGGATTCCCGTCAGCGAGACGCACGGGCTGATCGGCGGAGTCGTCGGTGCCGGTATCGCCACGGCGGGGACGGATGTCATCCGGTGGGACGGCTTGACCAAGACGCTGGTTGCGATCGTCGCCTCTCCAAGCCTGGGGTTCATTGGGGGCCTGGGCCTTCTCATCGCCATCTACTGGGCATTCCACCGCCGACCGCGGGCCCGGGTGATGCCCGCCTTTACCCATCTCCAGCGGCTGTCAGCGGCCTACATGGCGTTCAGTCACGGCCGGAACGACGCCCAGAAGCCCATGGGCGTCCTGGCCATGGCCCTGGCGCTCCACTTCGGCTGGAAGGAAGTTCACGTGCCGCTGTGGGTCGTCCTCAGCTGCGCGTCCGTCGCCGCACTCGGCACGGCGTATGGTGGCTGGCGCATTATCCGGACCCTCGGGCTGAGAGTGACGGCACTCGACCCGGTGCAGGGGTTTGCCGCGGAAGTGTCGGGAGCGAGCGTGATCCAGTTCGCATCCGAGCTCGGCATTCCCGTCAGCACCACCCACGCCATCACGTCCTCCATCCTCGGAGTCGGAGCGGCGCGTCGCCTGTCCGCCGTGCGATGGGGAATCACGCTCGAAATCTTCCTCTCGTGGTTGCTGACGCTCCCGGTGACGATCACTCTGGGTGCCCTGTTCATGTGGCTGCTGCGGGCCATCCTCCCCGCCGTGCGCGCCTAGCCCGCCGAAGCGCCCGGGTCAAAGGCGGGCCTCCGCGCGCCGCCTAGGCTAGAGTGTCGCCATGGCGCCCGAGGTCCTGGTGGTGGAGGACGAGCCGGACATCCGCCGCCTGATCGTGCACCACCTCACCCAGGAGGGGTTCCGCTCCCGCACCGCGGCCACCGGTCTGGAGGCGCTCCAGGAGGTGCGAGCGCGGCCGCCCGACCTCATCGTCCTCGATCTCATGCTGCCGGAGCTCGACGGTCTCGAGGTGTGCCGGCGGCTCCGTGCCGACAGCGCCAGCGCCGCCGTGCCCATCATCATGCTCACGGCCAAAGCCGACGAGGTGGAGCGAGTGGTAGGTCTCGAGGTGGGCGCGGACGACTACGTGGTGAAGCCCTTCTCGCCGAAAGAGCTGGTGGCCAGGGTGCGGGCGGTGTTGCGACGGACGCGGCCGACCAGCGGCGACAAGGTATACCGCACGGGATCGATCACCCTCGATCCGGCGCGACACCAGGTCGACCTGGGCGGGGTACCCGTCGTGCTCACGCCGAAGGAGTTCGACCTCCTCCAGGCCCTCATCGAGGCCGCCGGGCGCGTGTTGTCTCGCGAGCATCTCCTCGACCGGGTGTGGGGCTATGCGCGGGCCGGAGAGATCGAGTCGCGGACCGTGGATGTCCACGTCCGCCGCCTGCGGGCCAAGCTGGGGGCCGAGCAGCGGCGCATCACCACCATCAAGGGTGTCGGGTACCGCCTGGAAGCGGACGGCTGACATGCTGACCGGGCTGATCCATCGCCTCCGTCGTCGCATCGCGGTCAAGCTCACGCTGACCTTGCTGGGCTTCGTCGCCCTCATCCTGCTGATCGCCGGGCTTTATCTCAATCGCGCGCTGGAACGACTGGCCGTCGAAGGACTGGAGGCGCGGCTGGCCGGTGCCGCTCGCCTTCTGCATGACGAGGCCCGCGCGCTGCTCGCTCGGGACGCGACCACGGAGGAGACCCACGCCTTCGCCGTCCAGGCCGGCCGCGCCAGCGACTTCCGGATCACGCTCATCACCGCCGAGGGGCGGGTAGTAGGGGAGTCGGAGGTCGCGCTCCGGGACCTCGCGCGGATCGAGAACCACCGCGGGCGGCCGGAGGTGGAAGCGGCGCTGGCCGGCCGTCAGGGCCGGGACCTCCGGCGCAGCGCGACCGTCGGCGAGCCGCTGCTCTACGTGGCAGTACCCGTCCGCGACAACGGCCACATTCTGGGTGTCGTCCGGACGGCGCTGCCCCTGCGCGTGGTGACGTCGTCGTACGCGGCGATCCGCCGCGCCCTGCTCGTCGGCGGCCTGGTGGCCCTGGCCGTCGCCCTCGCCATCGGTCTTTTCGTGGCCCACCGGGTGACCCGTCCCGTGATCCAAATGCAGTCGGTGGCCCGCGCCATGAGCGTGGGTGACTTCTCGGCTCGGGCCTCGGTACGGTCGCCCGATGAGATCGGCCAGCTCGGCCGGGCCCTCAACGCCATGGCCGCCAGCCTGCGCGACAAGCTCGAGGACCTGCAGCAGGAGCGGGCCAAGATCGCGGCGATCCTCGATGGGATGGTCGAGGGCGTCATCGCCGTCGACGGCCGCAATCACGTCGCCCTGCTCAACGAGAGGGCCCGCACCATGCTGGGCGTGGGGCTGGCTCGCGAAGAGGGCAAGCCGTTCCTGGAGGTCGTGCGCAACGCCGACCTCCATGCGCTCATGCGCCAGGCCCAGGCGGCCGGCATGGGGCGGGTGGCGCGCCGGGAGCTGACGTTGCCCGGCCTGGTCGCACGCCGACTTCAAGTCAACGCGGTGCCGCTTCGTCTCGGCGCCGACGAGGTCGGGGTGGTCATGGTGTTGCACGACGTGACCGAGCTGCGGCGCCTCGAGCAGGTCCGGACGGAGTTCGTGGCCAATGTCTCGCACGAGCTCAGGACGCCGCTAACGGCGATCCAGGGCTACCTGGAGACGCTGCTGGGCGGCGCGCTCGAGGACCGGGCCCACGCTCGCAAGTTTCTGGAGATCGTGGCGCGCCACACCGAGCGGCTCGGCCGGCTGTTGAACGATCTCACCGACCTCTCCAACATCGAGCTGGGGAAGGCCACGCTCCGGATGGAGCCGACGCCGCTCGGCGAGGTGGTGGACTCGGTCATCGCGATCATCCGCCCGCGCGCGGACAGCGGCGCCGTCGCCCTCGAGGTCGCGTTGCCCGCCGACCTGCCGCTGGTGCGGGCCGACCGCGACCGGTTGGCTCAGATCCTCATCAACCTCGTCGACAACGCCGTGAAGTTCACGCCGGCCGGCGGCCAGGTCACAGTGAGCGGCCAGACGACGTCACCGGGTATGGTGGAGGTCGCCGTGCGCGACACGGGGATCGGGATCCCGGCGGCGGATCTGCCCCGCATCACCGAGCGCTTCTACCGGGTCGACAAGGCGCGGTCACGCGAGCTCGGGGGCACCGGCCTCGGGCTGGCCATCGTCAAGCATCTCGTGCTCGCCCAGGGCGGCGAGCTGGCCATCGACAGTGACGTCGGCAAGGGGACCGTCGTATGCGTCACGCTGCCGGCGGCTGGATAGGGTAGACTCCCCGGCGCTGGTAATCCCAATCCACCCAGGGAGGGGCCTATGGGCGAGAGCATCAGCCTGGTGGACTACTTCTACGTGATGGCGCCGGACAAGGCGGGCGAGGCGGTGCGCATGCTGGACCAGCTCAAGAAGGCCGGCGTCAACCTGCTGGCGTTCTCCGGCTTTCCCAAGGGCCAGCAGGCCCAGCTCGATTTCGTCCCCGCGGACTCGGCGGCGTTCGTCGCCGCCGCCAAGCAAGCGAAGTGGAAGCTCAAGGGGCCCAAGAAGGGCTTCCTCATCCAGGGTGACGACCGCGTGGGGGCCGTGTCCGACGTTCTGGGCCGGCTGGCCGCCGCCAAGGTCAACGTGACGGCCACCGATGCCGTCTGTGCGGGCAGCGGCCGCTACGGCGTGATCCTGTGGGTGAAGCCGCGCGACGTCACGCGCGCCGGCAAGGCCCTGGGCATCGGGTAACCCCGCGTCCTCCGCTACCCGCGGGCGACCTCCGGCGCTGCGCACGACCCCTTGAGCGTCGGAGGCGGCCCGGCCGGGGCGGCGACCCCGGCCGGGCCGGCCATGGCCGGTAGAGCGGTTCGGGCTTACAGCGGGCCCGCACCCCAGGGGCCGGTGATCGCTACCGTCATCCCGCTGCCCGGGCTGCCGTCCCCGAAGATGTTCACGAACAGGGTCCGCCCGGACGGACTGAACCAGGCGCCGGCAAGCTCGGTGTCGTTCAGCCGATTGACGGCGAGCTCGAACGCCTCGCCGTAGGGGGAGATCCCGATCACGCGGTTGACGTCCGTGATCCCGGGCGCCAGCGGATTGGTGTCGCCGTCTCGTGAGCCCGCGTCGTCCTCACAGAGGATGAGTCCGCCGCGCGGGGTGACGGTGAGATTGTCGGGCGAGTCGAGCACGTCGGCGCCCGGTGACTCGAAGACCAGCTCCAGCGTGCCGTTGTCGTCGCGATCCGGATCGAAGCGCCAGACCTGACCATAGCCTTCCCGGAAGCCGTCACCGTTCACGTCGCCGTTCTTGGCGTCGCCACCGCTGGTAGAGACGAAGAAGATGTGACCGCCGTCGAACCAGCAGCCCTCCAGACGGTTGAACGCGGCGCCGCCCTGGATGAAGCCCTGGTTGAACGGGCGCGTCGGGCTCGAGTTGGCCGGGCTGGCGGGATCAGGATCGTCGATGTCGAACCACCGTACACGCAGCCGGTGGCCCACCCGCTGACCCTCTCGGAGGTCGGCTTGCGGCTGGCGCGAGACGCCGAGCATCTGGAGCCGACCGCCAGCCAGCAGGTTCCGCCTGCGGTGGGGGAGAAAGCGGTAGAAGCCCGATCCCGCGCCCGATCCCGCGTCTTCGGTCAAGTACACGATGTGCCGGTGTCCTGATCCACGGCCACCGCCTCGTGGGCGAAGCGTCCCATCGCCTTGATCGGCGTTGGTTGCTGCAGCTCGCCGGGCTCGACGTTCAGCGGGCCCTCGAACACGTAGCCGTGCGGCTGGCCCCAGCCATTGGGTGGGCCCGCTGTGGTCTCCTCGCAGGTGAGCCACGCCCGGGAGCCAAAGCCGATTCCCCCGGCGCAGTTGACAATGGTGCCGTTGAGGCTGATGTAGTCCTGGACGAGCCGGTGTCGTTGCTCGTCGTAGTCGAGGGTGACGTTGCCGCCGCCGCCGAGCGGGTCGTACCGCGTGTCGTTCGGCCCTCGAACCGAGCCCTGTCCGGGTGCCGCGCGGTCTTCCTGATTGCGGATGAGGCGCACGACTCCCCGGCGCGTGGGATGGGCGAAGGCGGCCATGCCGTCGTGGTTATGGGGAACGGGCTGGCCGTCGGAGAGCGTGCCGCCGATAATGCTGAACGCGCAGTAGTGGAAGCGGAGGGGCAGCGCCAGGATCGCGAAATCCGCGAGCGCCGGAAACCCCGCGGCCGCGATGTCGTGCGGGTTACTGGGCTTCGTCGGTACCAGGTGCCCGTACCCGTCGCCGCGCAGATCCCGGCCGGACGCCGCCCGCGCCGAGCGCACGCTCAAACGGCCGAGGGCCGTGAGACTCAGAGCGGCACCTCCGGTGACGAGTGCCGACCGGGCGAGGAACGTACGCCGGCTGAGCCCGAGGTGTGCGTCGCGTGTGGTCATGCTCCGTCTCCTTTCGCTGGAGTGAGTCGGGTTCGCGGAACCGTCAGCCGCGCGGAGTATGACCGTGGGCGATGTCGGCTCGATCAAGCCGTGGTGAAGTTCTGGTGACGTGGGGACATGCGTGACCGAACGGTGTCACGATACGACCGCGTGGGCGATCACGGTGAAGGGGAATGGCCGGGCCAAACGGTGAGCGCAGAGTTTCCCAAGCCGTAACCTGTTCGTAATATATTTGTAACGTCTCGCCAGGGCCGCCACTGGTAGTATCACGGCCGATCCCACTCAGGAGGGCACTACCGATGCAGTTCCAACCCCTCTCCTTTCTTCTCGGCCTCGGTGTCGCATCTCTGCTTCCGATCGTTGCCCGCGTGTTCCGTCCGGTCGCCGTCGAGGCCACGGCCGCCGGCTTGGCGATGTGGGACGAGACCCGTCGCATCGTCGCCGAGCAGATGGAAGTGATGGAGGACGTCGTCGCCGAGGCGCGGGCCCGTCGAGAGGCGGCCATCGCCCAGACGAACGGTGAGACTTCCCAGGGCGCGGACGAGCCGGCAACGACCGGCACGGCGCGCCGGCGTGGCAACGGCACGGCCCGGCGGTCGGTCCGGACGGCATCGTGATCGCCGGCCGGCTCGCCGGCGATGAGCCGCGTGGGCTGGCCGTCGTCCACAACATTCCCGGACGGCTTCGCCTGCGTCTTCCCTACGGCGCCAGAACCGCCGGGCTTCCCGAGGCGATCAGTGTGCTGTCCGGCGTCGCCGCCTGTGCCTGGTCGCCGCGGACCCGTGGCCTCCTCGTGCGCTATCGTCCCGACACCATCACGGCCGAGGCCATCGCCAAAGCCGTGGCCGAGCGTGCGGAGGTCAGCGACGACGTGATCCTTGCCGCACCGGCGGTGTCGATGCCGGCGGCGTCCAATGGACGATCAACCGTCTCCGCGAGCGTCGAGCAGGCGGTCGGCGAATTGAATCGTCGGCTCGGGCGGGCCACCCACGGAGCGCTCGACCTGGCCGGGGTGGTCCCCGTTGCGCTCGCCGTCTGGGCGATCGCTGAGCTGCTCCGCGGCCGGTTGGCGCCGCTCACCTGGTCGACCGCGCTCTGGTATGCCCACGGGCTGTTCCGCGATTACAACCCCCCGTCCGTCGAGGCATAGCCGTGCAGATGACGGTGGCCCATTCACTGCGCGGGCGGCTACGGGTCCGCTATCCACCCCGCTGGCTGGTGGGGCAGTGGGCCTCGATCGAGCCACGGCTGCGCGAGCTGCGCGGTGTCCGGTCGGTGGAGGCCCGGCCGCGGACGGGAAGCGTCCGCATCGACTATGACCCGTTCCAGCTCGCCGAGGACTCGATCGTCGCGACCCTCCGGGAGACGACGGCCCAACTGGACACGGACGTTCCCGGCCGTCGGACCGCCACGGAGCGCCGGCCGCGTCAGCCGAGTCCTCAAGCCCCCCTCCTGAGCGTTCTCGTGGCCATGACCGGCGACGGGATCAACGACGCGGCCGCCCTGCGCGCCGCCGACACCGGCATCGCCATGGGCGTGCACGGCACGGAGGTCGCGCGCGACGTCGCGGACGTCGTGCTCCTCGACGACAATTTCGGCTCCATCGTGCGCGCGGTCGAGCAGGGCCGGGCGATTCACGCGAACATCCGGAAGACGCTGAGGTTCCTCCTCTCCACCAACTTCAGCGAGATCCTGGTGACGCTCGGGGGCTTGACCCTGGGGCTGGGGCGCCCGTTGTCGGCGATCCAGTTCCTGTGGATCAACCTGCTCTCCGACGTCGGGCCGGCCCTGGCCCTGGCCCTCGAGGCGCCGGAGGCCGACCTGATGGCGCAGCCTCCGCGGGACCCGGCCGAGCCCATCCTCTCCCGGCGGGTGCTCGGCGAGATCGGCGGCGACGCCGCGGTGCTATCGGCGGCGACGCTGGGTGTGTATGCCCTCGCCCTCGCCCGGTACGGCGCCGGTCCCCAGGCGGCGACGCTCGCCTTCTCGACCCTGACCAGCGCCCAACTCATCCACGCCCTGCGCTGCCGGTCGGCAGCGCGCTCAGGCTTCTCGGCGCTCGCGGCAAACCCGTTGCTCGCCGGCGTCGTCGGCGGGAGCCTCGCGCTCCAGCTGGCGGCCACGACGGCGTCCCCGCTGCGGCGTCTGCTCGGCACCACCGCCCTGTCCGCCGCCGACTGGGCGCTGGTCGCCGGCGGCGCGGTGGTTCCGGCCCTGATCGGTGAACTCCAGCGTGCCTTCGCCAGGCCAGCGGCGGTCTCAGGAGGAGTGTGATGGCAAGGAATCGCAAGACGACCTCGACCCCCAAGCTCAGACTGAAGAACGGACCGGGTGCGATGGCCCCGACGGCCCGCCCACTGGATTCGAGCGGAATCCAGCGGGCAATCCGAGAGGCGATCAGCAGCGGGGAGATCATCTCGGTGGGCGTCCTGAATCTCGTCCGGAATACCCTCATCGCCGCGCTGGCCGGCGTGCGCGACGTCGGCGGCGAGATCGGCGCGGCTGCGGTCACCGCGGTCCGCGGCTCCATCAAGGCCACCGACGAGATCGGCGCGGACCTCGGCGCCGTCGCCAAGCAGGCGATCATCGGCACGATCGAAGCCGCCGAGGCCATCGGCGGCGAACTCGGTGGGGTGGCGAAGTCCACGGCCCAGGGCGCTGTGCGCGCCACCGGGGAGGTCGGCGGCGACGTTGGCAAGGTGGCGCGAAAGGCGGTCGAAGGGACGGCCGAGGCCGCGCGAACCCTGGGCCTGGATGTCCGGGCCCTGGTGACGAGCAGCGCGCGGGGCGCGGTGGAGGCGGCCGATCGCATCGGATCAGTCGCCGGCCGCTCGGCTCGCGCCACGCTCTCGGAAGCGGTCTCCGGGATCAAGGCGCTCGTCGCGGCTCCGCCGACTCCCAGGCCACGCGTGCGCGCCCGTCGCACGGTTGGGCGGCGACGCCCGGCGGCCCGCGGACGACGGACGGCGGGCGCCGCGGCGTCTGAACCGTCCAGCGCCGCCTGAGGACATCGGACGCCGCCACCGGGTCGAGGATCGATGATCGCCGAGGTGCTCTCATGATCAACGTGCTGGGAATCGGGGTCTCGTCTGCGGGCGGGGCGTGGCGCTTGCGCCGGGTGTGTGCGCACCTGGAGACTGGTGAGCTGACCATCGTGGTCTCGGCTGATCGCCAGACACGGATGGCGTTGCTCGACGCCGTGACCGCCCGCCAGATTCCGACCGAGGGGCGGGTCTGGATCGACGGGAATCCCGTGATGCCCGAGACGGTCGGTCTGGTGCGCGCCCGCGTCGGCGAGGTCGATCTCCACGGCCCGCTCGCCGATAACCGCTCGCTGCTCTGGAACGTCCTGCTCGTGCCCGGCCAGCGCCCGCAAGCATTGTTGACCTGGCTTCGGCTCGCCGCGCGCGGCGTTCGTGGACCGGCCCTCAAGGCCCTCGACAGTGTCGGCCTCGAGCGGCAAGCCTACGAGCGCGTCGGCGGACTCGATCCTGGTCCCGCCGCCGGGTGCTCGTGGCGCGCGCACTGGCGGGGGGGCCGAGGTCGGTGGTCCTCCGGGAGGTCGACCAGGGGCTCTCGCTCGCCGACGCCGCCGACGTGCTGGGGCTGTTACGGACCCTGGCGCGCTGCGAGCGGCTGACCGTGCTCGTCAGCGCCGCTCACCCGATCCTCGTTCAAACCTTCGCCCACCGCGTCCTGGCCATTGCGAAAGGCGGCGTCGTGTTCGATGCGCCGCCCGGCGGCGCGATCGAGGAATCCACCTGGGCGCCGTCTCATCGTCGTCTGAATCGCGCGCTGCACCGATCCGGCATCAGTTGAGCGCGGCGTCCGACCCTGGGCGATCCTCGGTTTCCTGTCCGCCATCGACGTCCTCCTGTCGGGTACCATCCGGTTCTCCTCCAGCCCGAGCGCCTGCATTGACTCGCGACTCCCCCTCAGCGGGGCCCCAGGGTAGCCAAGGCCGACCCCGTTCCGCAACACGTCATTTGTTCGACATCAAACCGTCACGGTCCGGCGCGATGCTGGCCTCGGACCGACAAGCGGAGCGAGGACGAGCGGAGCGCCCGGCGCGTGATCGCCAGGCGACGGGGGAGGGCGAGCCATGAGCGTAGCGCCGCTCAGAGAGACGGGATTCGACCCGGTAGTGGCGGGCCACACTGTGTTCCGCCGGCTCCTGGAGGCGACCGCCAACCCCGGTGCCGTCGTCGAGCTCGATGGGCCGCACCTGATGGTCCAGCCCGGAAGGCTTGCCGGGGCCTGCGCGCTGCTTCTGGCCGTCCTCGATGACGACGTGAGCGTGCGCGTGATCGGTCCCCTGGCCGACTCGATCGGCGAGTACCTGCGCTTCAACACCGGCGCCCGCTCGGCGCCGGTGGACGCGGCGGACTTCGTGTTCGTCACCGGTCCGACGTCGGGGGCGCAGCTCAGCCAGGTCCGTGAGCGCTCCCGGCCAGGCGGCGTCACGCTCATCTATGCGCCGGAAACCCTGAGCCCGACGCCGTTTGCCCGCTCCGTGACGCTGGCGCTGGCTGGGCCGACCGTGTCCAGCGTCCGCCGCCTGTACGTCTCCGGCATCGACCACGCTGAAATCGATCGGCTGCATTCGCTGGGCCACACCCCGCCCGGCGTGGACCTGTGGCTGGCCGCGGGTCAGCGCGGGCTGGCCGTGATTCCGCGCTCGACCATCTGGATCCGCGAGATCTAGCGGCCGGCGGCAGCGCGGCGACCGCGGCCGCCCAGGCGGCTGGCCGCCGGCGCCCGGCGGTTCACCAAGGATTTACCCCGGCGTCATGGTCCTGTAACGCGGCGGCCGGAGACTCGGCCTCGTGGCCAAGGCAGTCGAGCAGCGGGTGGGGTCGCCGCCGGAGCGTGTCACGCCGGCCCCCGGTCGCGTGCTGATCGTGGAGGACGAGCCCGACGTCGCCGAGTTGATCCGCTACAACCTCCAGAAGGAGGGGTACGAGGTCCTGCTGGCCACCAACGGAACCGACGCGCTGAAGCGGGTGCGCGAGTCACGTCCCGACGTCGTCCTTCTCGATCTCATGGTGCCCCAGCTCAACGGCTGGGAGATCTGCCGCCGCCTCAAGCAGGACCCAGACACGCGCGGGATCCCAGTGATCATGGTCACCGGTCGCGTCGAGGAGGGCGACAAGGTGCTCGGCTTCGAGCTGGGCGCCGACGACTACGTCACCAAGCCGTTCTCGCCGCGGGAGCTCATCGCCCGTATCCGGGCTGTGGTTCGACGCGGCAAACCCGCTGAGGGAGCGGAGCGGAAGCTCCACCTCAAGGCCGGCGAGCTTGAGATCGACCGCTACCGCTTCGAGGTTCGCATGAAGAGCCGCACGGTGGACCTCACTCCCAAAGAGTTCGAGCTGCTGGCGGCGCTGGTCGGAAGCCCCGGCCGCGTGTTCGGCCGCGAGGAGCTGCTGGACCTCGTCTGGGGCCGTGACGGGTTTGTGGAGCCGCGCACGGTGGACGTCCACCTGGCCCGCCTGCGGGGCAAGTTCGCCGCCGCTCGGCTGCCCGCTCCGGCCATCGAGACGGTGCGTGGCGTCGGCTACCGGTTCCGGGAGTTCGCGTGAACCGCGCGTTAACGCATTTGTAACAGCGCGTTCATGGGCCGGAAACATCGATGACCGACCATCAACGACAGGGGGAGAGGAGACACGGAATGAAGAAGCGTGGAATGGTCGCTGTGGCCTTGGCCGCCCTCGGGCTGCTCGCCGGCGTCGCCGCCGCCCAAGTCCAGCTCGATTCGGGGCTGCCCGCCTACCAGGCGGTCAGCGGGGTCAGCGGGAACATCAGCAGCATCGGCTCGGACACCCTCAACAACCTGATGACCTACTGGGCCGAAAGCTTTCAGAAGTTCTACCCGAACGCCAAGATCCAGATCGAGGGCAAGGGCTCCTCGACGGCGCCGCCCGCCCTGATCTCGGGCACGGCCCAGCTCGGCCCGATGTCACGGCCGATGAAGGGCTCGGAGATCGATCAGTTCGAGAAGAAATATGGGTATAAGCCCACGCCGGTCCGGACGTCGGTCGACGCGCTGGCCGTGTTCGTCAACAAGGACAATCCCATCAAATGTCTGACGGTCCCTCAGGTTGACGCGATCTTCTCCAAGTCGCGCCGTCAAGGCCACCGCGAGGACGCGCGGACTTGGGGCCAGCTCGGTCTCACCGGCGAGTGGGCGAACCGGCCCATCAGCCTCTACGGCCGCAACTCGGCCTCGGGCACCTACGGCTTCTTCAAGGAGCACGCGCTCAAGAACGGCGACTACAAGGACGAGGTGAAGGAGCAGCCGGGCTCGGCCTCGGTGGTGCAGGGCGTGACGGTGGACCGCTTCGCCATTGGCTACAGCGGTATCGGCTACGCCACGGCCGGCGTGCGGGCGGTGCCGCTGGCCGACAAGGAAGGCGCCCAATGCGTGGAGGCCAGTCCGGACAACTCGTACGCGGGAACCTATCCGCTGGCGAGATTTCTCTACGTGTATGTCAACAAGGCGCCGGGTAAGGCCCTGGACCCGCTCACGCGGGAATTCGTCAAGCTGGTGCTCTCCAGGCAAGGGCAGCAGGACGTGGTCAAGGACGGCTACTTCCCCATTCCGGCCGCGATCTCAAAGGAAGAGCTGAACAAGATCCAGTAGGGCGGCGTCCATCGTGGCCATCCGCACGGAAGCGTTGCGAACGGGTGGGCCGGCCAGGCCGGCCCCCCCGCTCGCGGTCTCCCACCGCCGCACGGCCCGCCGCATCCTCGCCGACCGCTGGGCCGCCCGCCTCGTGGTGCTCGGCGGCGTCATCATCATCGCCTCCATCCTGGCCATCCTCCTCGTCATCGCGGTCGAGGTCTATCCGCTCTTCAAGCCGCCGGTGGCCGCACCCCTGGCCGTGGCCGCGTCGGCAAGCGGCCCTCCGACGCCGGGCGACAGCGCGGGCGTCGACGAGTACCGCGAGATCGCCTACGTCGTCACCGGTCATGGGCACGTCGAGTTCGTGCCGCTCATCGCCGAGCGAGGCCTGTCCCCCGTCGCTGTCCCCGGGCTCGCCGGGGCGCGGGTGACGACGGTCGCCCAGTTCGGGAGGGGCCGCCACGCTCTGGGCACGAGCGACGGTCGGGTCATCCCGCTCGAGGTGAAGTTCGGGGTGACCTTCAAGGACGGTGTGCGGACGGTGACGCCAGAGGCCGTATTCGGCGAGGCCGCGGTGCTCGACCGCGGGCGAGGGCGGGCCATCCGGCGGCTCGCCCTGGCCGCGCCGGCTGCCGGGCCGCTCACGGTGGCCCAGGTGGGGCCGACCGACCTTATCGTCCAGACGGTGGTCGAGCGCAAGGCCCTCATCGGCGCGAGCCGGAGGGAAGAGTCGCTCCAGCCGCTCCCGGTCAGCTTGGACGGCGAGGTGAGCGCGCTCGCCCTCGATGGGCGGGGGGAGGACCTCTTCCTCGGGACGTCGCGCGGTCAGGTGCTCCGCTACGACCTGCGCGACCGCGCCACCCCCGCGGCGGTGGAGGTGGTGACGCCCGGCACCGGCGCCCCCGTGACGACGCTAGGTTTCCTGATCGGCGACCGCACCCTGGTCGTGGGCGACGCAGGCGGGCGTGTCAGCACCTGGCAGGTAGTGCCGCCGCCCGATGGCGGTGTCCCGCGTCTCACCCGTATCTACGAATTTGCTGCGCACGACGCGGCCGTGACCGCCATCGCCGCCTCCCGGCGCGACAGGGGGTTCATCACCGCCGACAGCGGGGGCCGTCTCCACGTGAGCTACGGCACCTCCGGTCAGACGCTGCTCCGGCTGGCCGCCCCCACGGCGGACTTGCGTAGCATCGTCTTCGCGCCCAAGGCCGACGGGCTGCTCGCCATTGGCGGTGACGGGCGCCTCGGCCACTGGCGCCTGGACAACCCACATCCCGAGGTGACCCTGCGCACGCTGTTCGGGGCGGTCTGGTACGAGGGCTACCCCCGGCCCGAGTACGTCTGGCAGTCCACCGGCGGCACCGACGACTTCGAGTCCAAGCTGAGCCTCACCCCCCTGGTCTACGGCACGTTGAAGGGGACCTTCTACGCACTGCTCATCGCGGTGCCGCTGGCGCTACTCGCCGCCCTCTACGTGAGCGAGTTCATGCACCCGACCATCAAGGGCTACGTCAAGCCCGTGGTCGAGATCATGGCCGCGCTGCCCAGCGTGGTCCTCGGCTTCCTGGCCGGACTCTGGCTGGCTCCGATGGTGGAGCGCGTGGTGCCAGGTCTGGTCCTGCTGCCCCCTGTGCTGGCGGCGGGTATCCTGGGCGCGCTGCTCCTCTGGCGGCGGCTGCCCGCCCCCGTGCGCGGTCGTTTTCGGCCCGGCGCGGAAGCGCTCCTGCTGGTGCCCGTGGTCCTGGCCGCTGGCTGGCTGGCCATCGGGCTGGGCGGCCTCGCTGAGGCCTGGCTTCTCACCGGCGATTACCGCGGGTGGCTCCTTTCCGTGCTCGGGCTTACCTACGACCAGCGCAACTCGCTGGTGGTGGGCGTGGCCATGGGCTTCGCGGTGATCCCCATCATCTTCACCATCGCCGAGGACTCGCTGGCCAACGTCCCTCAGCACCTGCGCGCCGGCTCGCTCGCGCTGGGGGCGACGCGCTGGCAGACGGCGCTGAGGATCGTGCTGCCCACGGCCAGCCCGGGGATCTTCTCCGCGATCATGATCGGCTTCGGTCGGGCCGTCGGCGAGACCATGATCGTCCTGATGGCGACCGGCAACACGCCGGTCATGGACTGGTCGATCTTCAGTGGCTTCCGGGCGCTGTCAGCCAATATCGCGGTCGAGCTCCCCGAGGCGCCCGAGGGCGGAACACTCTTCCGCGTCCTCTTCCTGGCGGCACTCCTGCTCTTCTGCCTCACCTTCCTCGTCAACACCGCGGCTGAGCTGGTGCGGCTCCGGCTGCGCCGGAAGTACCGATACCTGTGAGCGCGCGAACCGGCCTCTGGCGGAGCGGGGAGCCGTTCATTTGGCTCACCGGGGGAGCCCTGGTCCTGGCCCTCATCATGGTGGGGGGCCTGGTCGGGATAATTCTGATCCATGCGCTCGGCTTCTTCTGGCCGGGCGCGGTCCTGCAGGCCACCCTCGCCGATGGCACCGTGCTGACGGGGGAAGTGGTGGAGCGCGAGCGCATCCCGGGCCAGGCCGGGCAGTCCCGCATCAAGCTCAAGGTCGGCAACCGCGACCTCTATGGCGCCGACTTCGTGTGGGCCGACGAGGCCAAGATCGTCAAACGCAGGTACCCCCCCGAGGTCGCCGTGATCGAGCGCACCGAGTGGGGCGTGCTCATCGGCACGCCGACCGAACTGCGCCAGCCCTTCGGGGCGGGGGTGACGGGGCCGGCCGGGGTGTGGGCGGAGGCCCTGAAGCGCCTGCCCGATACCACGCGTGTCCGCCGGGAGATCCGGCGGATCGAGACCGGGGACATCGGCGCCATCAACCATGCCCAGGAGCGGATCCGGCTGCGCCGGCAAAGCCTGGAGCTGCGCGACGTCAGCGCCGGCCCCGAAATCGAGGCGCTCGAGCGAGAACTCGCCGCGCTGGGAGCCCGCTATCAGGAACAGCAGGCGCGGCTCGCCGCGCTTCGGGCCCGACCCACGGCGAGCCTGGTGGTGGCCGCCGACGGCGGCAAGACGAAGGAGCTGCCGCTCAGCCAGGTGGTCGATGTCATCTTCCCCAACGCCATGAGTGTCCTGGCCAAGAGTGCCCACTATGCGGGCAAGGTCTGGGAGTTCGTCGCCGATGACCCCCGGGAGTCCAACACCGAGGGCGGCGTGTTCCCGGCCATCTTCGGCACGGTCATGATGGTGATGCTCATGTCGGTCATGGTCACTCCCCTCGGCGTGCTGGCGGCCTTCTACCTGCGTGAGTACGCCACCCAGGGAACCTTCGTGAGCGCGGTGCGGGTGGCGGTCAACAACCTGGCCGGCGTCCCCTCCATCGTCTTCGGCGTGTTCGGTGTCGGCTTCTTCATCTACTTCGTGGGCGGCACCATCGATCGCCTCTTCTACCCGGAGGCCCTGCCCACGCCGACGTTCGGCACCGGCGGCATCCTGTGGGCCTCGCTTACGCTGGCCCTCCTTACGATCCCGGTGGTGATCGTGGCCACCGAAGAAGGGCTGGCGGCGATCCCGCCGGGGATGCGCGAGGCCTCGCTGGCCCTGGGTGCGACCAAGCTGGAGACGACGCTGCGGGTGGTGCTGCCGGCGGTCCTCCCGTCGATCCTGACCGGGCTGATCCTGGCCATGGCCCGGGCCGCCGGGGAGGTGGCCCCGCTGATGATCACCGGGGTGGTGAAGCTGGCCCCCGCGCTGCCCATCGACGGCTTCTGGCCGTTCGTCCATCTCGAGCGCAAGTTCATGCATCTGGGCTTCCACATCTACGACGTGGGCTTCCAATCGCCCAACGTGGACGCGGCCCGGCCCATGGTCTTCACGACGACGCTGCTCCTGCTGACGATCGTGGTGCTGATGAATCTGACCGCCATCGCCCTGCGCAACCGCCTGCGGCGAACGTACGCGATGGCGGCGGTCTGACCATGCCCCGCCGGGCTCGGAGGTGCTGATGTCCCCCAACGTGAACGTGGCCGCGAGTCTGCGCCCCCACGCCGCTCCCGCCGGTATCATGGAAGCGCCGATGGTGGAGATCGAACGGCTGTCGCTCTGGTACGGGCCCAAGCAGGCCCTGAAGGACGTGACGATGGCCGTCCCCAAACACCGGATCACCGCGTACATCGGGCCCTCGGGCTGTGGCAAGACCACGCTGCTGCGCTGCCTCAACCGGATGAACGATCTGGTGGACGGCGTCCGCATCGCCGGGATGGTCCGCATCGGCGGCACCGACATCTACGACCCGTCACTCGACGTCACCGGCCTCCGCAAGCGGGTGGGCATGGTCTTCCAGAAGTCGAACCCGTTCCCGAAGTCCATCTTCGAGAATGTGGCCTACGGGCCCCGCATCCTGGGGGTGCGAAATCGGGATGAGCTGGCCGGCCTCGTGGAGCGCAGCCTCCGCGCGGCCGCCCTGTGGGACGAGGTCGAGGATCGCCTGCACGACTCCGCGCTGGGCCTGTCCGGCGGCCAGCAACAGCGGCTCTGTATCGCCCGGGCCGTCGCCGTGGAGCCTGACGTGCTGCTGATGGACGAGCCCTGCTCGGCCCTCGACCCCATCGCCACCGCCAAAATCGAGGAGTTGATGCTCGAGCTGAAAGCGTCCTACACCATCGTGATCGTGACGCATAATATGCAGCAGGCGGCCCGGGTCAGCGACTACACCGGCTTTATGCTCCTGGGGGAGCTGGCGGAGTTCGGGGTCACCCGGGAGCTCTTCACCAACCCCCGGGACAAGCGGACGGAGGATTACATCACCGGGCGCTTCGGGTAGAGCGGAGGGGCGATGTCGAGGCACTTCCACGAGGAGCTCGACGGGCTCAAGCAGACGCTGCTGGCCATGGGCGCGCTCGTCGAGGACCAGATCCGTCGCGTCATGCGCGCGCTCGTCGAGCGGGACGGCGACCTGGCTCGCGAGGTCATCGATCGCGACCGCCAGGTGAACACCTACGATGTCGAGATCGACGAGAAGTGCGTGGAGCTGCTGGCCCTCTACCAGCCCACCGCCGGCGATCTCCGCTTCATCACCACCGCCATGAAGATCGTGACCGACCTGGAGCGGATCGGCGACCAGGCCGTGAACATCGCCCAGCGGGGCCTCGAGCTCAACGAGGAGCCCCAGCTCAAGCCCTACATCGACCTGCCCCGCATGGCCGAGAAAGCCCAGCGGATGGTGAAGGATGCGTTGGACGCCTTCGTCGGCCGGGACACCACCTTGGCCCGGGAGGTGTGCGCCCGTGACGCGGAGGTCGACGCGCTCAAGGAGCAGATCTTCCGGGAGCTGCTGACCTACATGATGGCCGATCCCAAGACGATCCCCCGGGCCATCCGGCTGATCCTCATCTCGCGCTTCTTCGAGCGGGTGGCCGACCACGCCACCAACATCGCCGAGATGGTGATCTACATGGTGGAATCCAAGATGGTGCGCCACACGCTGGCCTGAGGATCCCCGCCGTATACTCGGCGGGGTGCATCGCGCCGATCTCCTCCTCGTGCTGGCCAACGTGGTCTACGCCACGTCCTACGTGGCCACGCGTCTCGCCCTGGACGCGGTCCCGCCGGCGGCGCTGGCCCTCCTGCGCCTGGTGATCGGCGGCCTTGTCCTCGTGGCCCTGGTCCCGAGCGCCAGGGCGGGCCTGAGCCTGTCGCGCCCCGACAGGCTCCGAATCGTGGCCATGGGGGTGGTCGGTTTCACCGCCGCCTTCGCCCTCAGTCATTGGGGGCTGGCCCGTTCGACCGCCACCAACGCGGCGCTGCTGATCGTCGTCGAGCCGCTCACCATCCTGCTCCTGGGACCGGTGCTGCTGGGCGAGCGGCTCAGCCGGCGCGAGGGAGCGGGCGCGCTCTGCGGGGTGGTCGGCGCGCTCCTGGTCGTCGTGAACGGAATCCCGGGCGTGACCCAGCGCCTGGTCCCTCACTGGCGCGGCGACTTGCTGCTCGTGCTCGCCGGCGCGGCCTACGGTGCCTACACGCTGCTCGGCCGGCCGGTGCTGGCCCGCCACCCATCGCTGCCGGTGACCACACGCTCCATCCTGTGGGGCGTTCCCGCGCTCGTCCCGCTGGTCGCCCTGGAGTGGGTCGACGGGCGCCGGCCGGCGTGGACGGTGCCGGCGGTGCTGGGCGTCCTCTACCTCGCCCTCGTCATCACCGCGCTGGGCTACGTCGTGTGGAACTGGGCCCTGGAGCGGGTCACGGCATCCCGGGCGGCGATCTTCCTCAACCTGCAGCCGGTGGTGGGAGCGCTGCTCGGCGTCGTCATCCTCGGGGAGCCGCTCACGCCGTTCACGGTGGTGGGTGGCGTCCTGGTCGTCGCCGGCCTGCTCCTGACTGTTCGGACCGACACCGGCCAGAGGGTATACTCGTAGTCGTGCCCGAACCCCGCCGGTATCAGCTGCAGAGCGAATCCGCCAACCGCCTCATCCTGGAGCTGTTGGAGGCGGCGGGCGTGCCGCCCGAGCGGCGCGCCTACTTCCAGCACATGCTCACGACCGTGCTCAAGCTCCACGAGGACGCCGCGTCCACCGGCGACATCAAGATCACCAACGCCGCCCTCAAGGAGCTGCGCTACGGCTACAAGGTGTTCGCGCCCTACCGGGAGACGCGCAAGGTGACCGTGTTCGGCTCGTCGCGGACGCCGCCCGACGACGATGCGGCGGCGGCGGCCCGCGAGTTCGGCCGGCGGATGGTGGAAGTCGGGTGGTTGGTCGTCACCGGAGCCGGCGCCGGCATCATGGGCGCCAGCCAGGAGGGCGCCGGTGGCGAGCGCAGCTTCGGGCTGAACATCCGGCTGCCCTTCGAGCAGGAAGCCAACGCCTGGATCGCCGCCGACCCCAAGCTCGTGTCGTTCAAGTACTTCTTCACCCGCAAGCTGTTCCTGGTGAAGGAGGCCAGCGCGGTGGCCCTCTTCCCCGGCGGCTTCGGGACCATGGACGAGACCTTTGAGCTGCTCACGCTCATGCAGACGGGCAAATCGACCATCGTACCCGTCGTGCTCGTCGAGGCGGGCCCCAAGCCGTACTGGCGGATCTGGAATCGCTGGATCGGTGGCACGCTCGTCGAGCGCCGGCTCATCGACCCCGACGACACCGCGTTCTTTCGGATCGTGGACAGCGCCGAGGAGGCCGCTCGAGAGATTCTGGACTTCTACCGCGTCTTCCATTCGGCCCGGATCGTGGGGGAGAACCTGGTGTTCCGGCTCCAGCGGGCGCTCGACGACACCGAGGTCGCGGCGGTGCAGCGGGAGTTCGAGGACGTCCTCAAGGGGCCAGCCGACCAGACGCCGGGGCCGGCGCCGCCGGAAGCGGCGGAGTTCCCGACGCTGCCCCGCCTGGTGCTGCCGTTCAATCGCGTGGCCTACGGACGGCTGCGCCGGCTCATCGACTTCATCAACGGGCTCGGGGGCCCGGGGCCGGCGGCGCCCAGCCCGCCCAGCCCCGGCCTCGACCAGAGCTAGCCCGCTCTACGCGGCGGCCGGCTTCACCTCGCGGGCCAGACGCTCCATGGCGCGCACCATCGCCGGGACGCCCGTTCGGGGAAGGTCGAACGTCATCCACTCGGCGCCGAGCGATCTCACGCGGCGGATGTCGGACGCCACGTCGGCCACCGAACCCTGGAACGCGGCGCGGCTGGTACCCTTCGCCGCGTCCGTCAGGTCGAGCAGATTACGCGGCGCCAGACCGAGTGGGTCGCGCCGGCCGCGGCGGGTGGCGAGGTCGCGCAGCGTCGCGAAGCCCTTCTCGATGTCGTCGAGACTGAGGGCCAGCGGGTGCCAGGCGTCACCGAGCGCGGCGCACCGACGCACAGCCGGTCCGGACACGGTGCCGGGCGAGCCACCAACCCAGATCGGCGGGTGCGGTCGCTGCGCAGGGCGAGGGGAGAACGTGGCGCCGGCGAAGCTCGCGTACTCGCCCTTGTACTCGGGGATGTCGCTGGCCCACGCCGCCTTGATCGCCCGGAGATAGTCGTCGCTCAGCCGCCCGCGCTCCCGGAACGGCAGACGCAGGTCCAGGAACTCGGCCTCGTCCCAGCCCACCCCGACGCCGAAGATGAAGCGCCCGCCCGAGGCCTGGTCGACGGTGGCCGCCGCCTTGGCCGTCACCAGCGCATTCCGATAGGGGAGGACGATGACGCTGGCGCCGAGGCGGATGCGTCGTGTGCGGCCGGCCAGAAACGCGAGCAGCGAGAAGGGGTCCGGCCAGTGGCCGCCGTAGTGCTGGGTGGTGGCGGGCTTGGCGAGGATGTGATCAGGGACGAAGACGCCGTCGAGGCCCAGCTCCTCGGCGCGCACCGCGAGCGACTCCGCCTCGGCGACGGTGAGTTGCCAGATGGGAAGCACGACCCCGTAGTTCATGAGACCCTCCCGGCCGGCATTGGTGATGGCGTCCGCGCCCGCCTACTCCGGCTCGGGGCGCTCCTCCAACAGTTGGCATTCCGCGCAGACCCACGTGCGCAGCACGACCTTCGTGTGATCGTCACGCCGTAGCGTCCACGGGATCAGGGTGTCCCGCCCGCAGCGCGGGCAGCGCTCGGTCTGGGCTCCCGGCGGGACCTCGGACGGTAGCCAGGGAATTTTCGCCGGCATCGCGCCCGGATCTTAGCACGCGCCCCGGCGGCCCCTGGCGCCCCGGTCCCTTGACAAGACCGCCGTGGTCGCCTACGGTCTCGCCACGGTCCGGCCGGGTCCGATGCCGCCGGCCTCGGAACTCGTCGGACGGGTTCGGCGTTCCGGTCGTAACACAGCGCGGGGCTCACCAGCCAAGGCAGGAGGAGGGCTATATGAGGAAAACCACCAAGGCCATCGCCCCCAAGAACGGCTCCCCGGTCGCCGGCGCCCCCTCGCGGCGCGCCTTCCTCAAGGGCGCGGCCGTCGCGGCGAGCGCCGCCGCCGCCATGGGTCCACTGCGGGCGTCGGCGCAGCAGCCCATCACCCTCAAGATGCAGAGCGGCATCCCGCCGAGGGACATCTTTCACGAGCAGGCCGTGCAGGTGACCAAGAAGGCCGAGGAGCTGTCGGGAGGGAAGATCAAGATCGACATGCTGCCGGTCGGCGCCGTCACCGGGCCCTTCCAGATCATTGAGGCGGTGCACGCGGGTACCCTCGACGGCGGGGTGGCCGTGCCCGCGTACTGGTTCAGCAAGCAGGTGGCCTTCAGCCTCTTCGGCACCGGCCCCTCGTTCGGCCTGGATGCCGAAGGATTCCTGGGCTGGATGTATCAAGGCGGTGGTCAGCAGCTCTACGACGAGCTGCTGAATGAGATGAAGCTCGACGTCCACTCGCTGTTCTTCGGCCCGATGCCGACCCAGCCGCTCGGCTGGTTCAAGAAGGGCGAGATCAAGAAGCCCGAGGACCTCAAAGGCATCAAATACCGGACGGTCGGGCTCTCGGCGGAGCTGTTCCGGCAACTGGGCGCCTCCGTGGTCATCATGGGCGGCGCCGACATCATCCCGGCCCTGGATCGCGGCGTCATCGATGCCGCCGAGTTCAACAACCCCACCTCCGACAAGATCCTCGGCTTCCAGGACGTGTCGAAGGTCTACATGGTCCAGAGCTACCACCAGCCGGTCGAGTTCCTCGAGCTGCTGATCAACAAGAAGCGGTGGGACAGCTTCGACAAGCACACCCAGACCATCTTCAAATACGCCGCCATGGCCCAGTCGGCTGACTTCACCTGGCAGTTCATGGATCGGAACTCGGCCGACCTCCTGGAGCTGAAGAACAAGCACAAGGTCCGCGTGGTGAAGACACCGAAGTCGGTGCTCGACGCTCAGCTCAAGGCCTGGGACAAGATCGTCAAGGAGAAGTCGGAGGGCAACCCCTTCTTCACCAAGGTGATCGAGTCGCAGCGCAAGTGGGCCGAGCGGGTGGTGCCGCTCCGCCAGGAGATCATGGTGGACAACGAGCCCGCCTACAACCACTACTTCAAGGGCAAGACGTCCTAGGGCGTCGGCGCGCGCTCTGCCCGTACATCGAGGAGCGCCACGGGTCCCCCGGGGCGCTCCGAGCGTTGGGGGGCGTGGGGGGCCATCTCGGGGCCCCCCACGTTAATGGTATGGAGAAGGCGATCAGGCGGATCGATGCCCTCAGCACGTGGATCGGCATCCCGTTCTGCTGGCTGGTCATCCCCCTCATGCTGGTCACCACCTGGGACGTCACCCTGCGCTACTTCTTCAACGCCCCCACCCAGTGGGCCTACGACGTCAGCTACATGCTGTACGGGACCCAGTTCATGATCTGCGGCGCCTACACCCTGGCCCAGAACAACCACGTCCGGGGTGACGTGTTCTACCGGTTCTGGTCGGTGAAGACGCAGGCCACCCTCGACCTGATCCTCTTCATCGTGTTCTTCTTCCCGGGGATCGTCTCGCTGATGTGGGCCGGGTACTACTTCGCCGAGATGTCCTGGCGGTACGGCGAGCGCTCGATGCTCACGCCGAGCGGCCCGCCCCTCTACCATTTCAAGACGGTCATTCCGATCTCCGGGTTCTTCACGGCGCTGCAGGGGGTGGCCGAGGTGATGCGCGCCATCATCGCGCTGAGGACCGGCCGCTGGCCGGCCCGGATCGAAGACGTGCAGGAGGCGCCCTGACCATGAGCGAGCCCGTCCAGGGCCTGATCATGCTCAGCATCATGGTGGCCACGATCTTCCTGGGCTTCCCGACGGCCTTCACCCTGATGGCGCTGGGGGTGCTGTTCGGAGCGCCCAGCCTGGGCTGGCAGGTCTTCGACCTGCTGGTCCATCGGACCTTCGCCATCATGTCGAACGACGTGCTGATCTCCGCTCCCCTCTTCGTGCTCATGGGCTACGTGATGGAGCGCGCGGGGATCATGGACCGCATGTTCCACAGCTACCGGCTGCTGTTCGGCCCGCTGCCCGGGGCGCTGGCCATCACGACCATGGTGGTCGGCACCATCTTCGGCATCGCCAGCGGCATCGTGGGCGCCGGCGTGACCATGATGGGCGTGCTGGCCCTGCCGGCCATGCTGCGGGCCGGCTATTCCGTCGAGTTGGCGGCGGGGACGATCACCTCGAGCGGGACGCTGGGGATCCTGATCCCGCCCAGCGTCATGCTGATCGTATACGCGGCGACGGCGGGGGTCTCGATCGTGAGACTCTACGCCGGCGCCTTCGGGCCGGGGTTCCTCCTGTCCGCGCTCTTCCTCCTCTACATCCTGGGGGTCTGCCTCTGGAAACCGGAGATGGGGCCGCCGCTCCCCAAGTCCGAACGCTCGATGGGGTGGTGGGCCATCATCAAGGACGTCACCATCACCTCCATTCCCATCACCTTGCTAACGGTCTTCGTCCTCTGGATCATCGTCATCGGCTGGACGACGCCCACCGAGGCCGCGGCCCTCGGGGCGTTCTTCGCATTCGTACTGGCGGCGCTCTACGGGCGACTCAACTTGACGATGGTCGCGGAGTCAGTCCGGCTCACCGGTCGCACGGTGTCGATGGTGGCCTGGCTCTTCGTCGGCTCAGGTCTCTTCGCCGCCGTCTTCGCGCGGCTGGGCGCTCAGCAGGTGCTGGAGAACTGGATCGTGGGCAGCGGGATGTCGAGCGGCGCCTTTCTCTGGGTGGCCATGCTCATCATCTTCCTGCTCGGCTGGCCGCTGGAGTGGACGGAGATCATCATCATCTTCGTGCCGATCTTCCTGCCCATGCTCGACGAGTTCAAGGTCGACCCGCTGCTGTTCGGCGTCCTGGTGGCGGTCAATCTCCAGACCGCCTTCCTGTCGCCGCCGGTGGCGATGTCGGCCTTCTATCTCAAGGGCATCTCGCCGCCCCACGTGACCCTGAATCAGATCTATCGCGGGATGTACCCGTTCCTGGCCATCCAGCTCCTCTGCCTGTTCCTGACCTGGTACTGGCCGGCGCTCACGCTCTGGCTGCCCCGCTACCTGTACGGTGATTGATCGTCGGAGACCTGGTTTCGTTCGGCGGCCGGCGCGCGTGGTGAAGGCGGACCTACCCTCCTGGGCTACACTCGCGGGTCCAGTGCGTCGCGGAGGCGGTCGCCGACCAGGTTGATAGCCAGTACGGTGACGAGGATGGCCAGGCCCGGGAAGGTGGGCAGCCACCAGGCCACCGTCACGAAGTCGCGCCCGAGCGCGATCATCTGCCCCCAGGTCGGGTAGGCGCGACCGCTGCCCACGCCGAGGAACGACAGCGCCGCCTCCTGGAGGATCGCCTGGGCGACCTGGAGCGTCGAGAGCACGATGATCGACGAGAACGTGTTGGGCAGCACGTGGCGCACGATCATGCGTGACGTGCTGGCGCCCATGGCCCGGGCCGCCTCCACGAAGTCCTTCTCGCGTAGAGCCAGCACCTCGGCCCGCACCACGCGCGCGTAGCGCTCCCAGCCCGTCAGCCCGAGGACTACGATGATGGTGAGCAGGCTCGGACCCAGCGCCGCCACGAAGGCGAGGGCCAGCAGGAGCTGGGGAAACGAAAGCGTGATGTCGACCACCGTCATGATCGTCGTGTCCACGTGCCCGCCCAGATAGCCGGAGAGGAGTCCCAGGCCCACGCCGACCACGACGCTCACGAGCACGGCCGACACGCCGACCATCAGTGAGGTACGGGCGCCGTGGACGATGCGGCTCAGGATGTCGCGGCCGACCTGGTCGGTGCCGAGCAGGTGGGCGGCGCTCCCGCCGGACGCCCATACCGGCGGCGTGAAGCGCCGGATCAGGCTCTGCGTGGCCGAGTCATGGGGCGCCACCCAGGGCGCGCCGACGGCCGAGCCGATGACGACCAGCAGCACCAGGGCTCCCAGGAGCGTGGCCGGGTTCCGGGCGAGCTTGCGCAGGGCGCGCGAGCGCTCGCCGGCCCGGGCCGGCTCGGCGGGCGCCACCACGGTGTCGCGGGGCAGCGTGATCGCCATCGGCTCAGCTCTTCACAGGCGGGCCTGCGGTCCCTCGGCTCGCACTACCGCACCCGGATCTGCGGGTTCAGGTAGACGTAGAGCATGTCGACGGCGAAGTTAACCAGCACGATGATCATGGCCAGCACGAAGACCGCCGCCTGGACGACGGGGAAGTCGAGCTGCCGAATGGCGTTGACGATCAGCCGGCCCACGCCAGGGACGGCGAACACGGTCTCGGTGATGACGGCCCCGCCCAGCAGCAGGCCGAACTGGAGGCCCGTCACCGTGACCAGGGGCAGGGCCGCGTTCACCAACGCGTGGCGGCAGATCACGAACCACTCGGACAACCCCTTGGCCCGCGCGGTGCGCACGTAGTCGAGGTTGATGACCTCGAGCATGCTGGACCGCACGATGCGCAGGAGGAGCGGCGCCGAGAAGGTGCCGAGGGTGATGGTCGGCAGCACCAGCGAGGACCAGTCGTTCCACCCCGAGACCGGCAGCAGCCGCCACTGCACGGCGAAGAGCAGGATCAACATGATGCCGGTCCAGAACACCGGCATCGACTGGCCGAGGAACACGACCGCGGTCGCCGCGTGGTCGACGACGGAGTCGCGGCGGACGGCGCTGTAGATGCCAACCGGGAGGGCGACCGCGAGCGCGAGCGCCATCGCCAGGACGGTGAGGGTGAGCGTGGTCGGCATGCGCTCGAGCACCAGGGGCAGGGCCGGTGTGCGATGGAAGAAGGACTTGCCGAAGTCGCCGCGGAAGGCATTGCCCACGAAGCGCACGAACTGGACGACCACGGGGTCGTTGAAGCCCATGGCTTGGCGGAGGACGTCACGGTCGGAGTCCGGCGCCTCCGGCAGCATCAGGGACACCGGGTCGCCGCTGACCTGGAGGATAGAGAACGCGACCAGCGACACACCGACGCACACCACCACCAGGCGGAGCAGTCGGCGGACGACCAGCGCCGTCACGGTCGGGACCCGAAGCGGGCCGCTAGCTCACCGCTTGGGCTTGGCGTCGAAGAGCCAGAGCCACTCGTCGCCGCGCGCCGCGTAGTCGACCTTCTTCGAGATCCCGAGTGTGTCGAACTGATGGAAGAGGAAGATGCTGGGCGCCTCTTCCTTGATGACCCGGATGATCTGCGAGTAGGTGCGCTTGCGGGCCGCTTGGTCCACGGTCGAGCGCGCCTGGTCGATGAGCGGGTCGAGGCCCTCGACGCGTGCGTACCACTTGCCGATCCAGCCGCCCGGCTCGGTGTGGTAGAGCGGGTGCAGGATCGCGTCGGCGTCGAAGACCGAGTAGTAGCCCCACGAGCCGTAGGCGCCGTGCGTGGCCTTCCCCTCACCCTGAAAGAACTTGTTGTAGGCCGGACCCGGGTCCCACATCTTGGGGCTGGTCCGGATGCCGACCTCGGTGAGCATCTGGGCCAGGGCCTCGAAGACGGGACGGAACTCGATGAAGGCGCTGTGGAGCGTAATGTCCATGCCGTTCGGGTAGCCGGCCTGGGCGAGCAGCTCCTTCGCTTTCTTCGGGTCGTACGGATAGGGTGTGACCGACGGGTCGTAGCCGAAGGCGGCGGGGTGCACGACGGTCGGCACCACGCGCCCGAGCCCCCCCATCATCTTCTGCACGATGACCTCGCGATCGATGGCGTAGTTGGCCGCCTGGCGCACGGCCTTCTTGTCGAACGGCGCCTGCCGCATATCGAGCATGACGTAGTGGGTGCGGAGGATCGGCGTGGATGTCACGTAGGTCTGCGGGTGCGACTTCAGCTCGGGCACGAGGTCGGCTAAGACGTTGCGGATGATGTCCACGCCGCCCGTCTTCAGCTCCGCGACCTGTGTCGCCACCTCGGGGATGCTACGGAAGACGAGGTACCGGAAGGCCGGCTTGCCACGCCAGTGTCCGTCGAACGCTTCGAGCTTGATGTGCTGGTCGCGCTTGTATTCGGCAAGCTTCCAGGGCCCGGTGCCGACCGCCGCCGACTCGCCGAAGGTCTGGTCGCCCACCTTCTCAACGTGCTTCCTGGGCACGATCGGGAAGAACACGAGGCGCTCGAGCAGGAGCGGGTAGGGCGCGTCGGTGATCAGCTGGACCGTGTCGGGGGCGACGATCTTCACTTCTTTGATGGCCCGCACGTTGCCGTATTGCGGAGACTTCTTCTTGGGGTCGATGACCCGGTCGAAGGAGTACTTGACGTCCTCGGCGGTCATCGTATCGCCGGTGTGGAACTTCACCCCCTGGCGCAGCTTGAACTCCCAGACCGTGTCGGTCACCGACTTCCAGGAGACCGCCAGCGAGGGCTCGTACTCCAGCCGCGTGGTCTTGTGGAGCAGCGAGTCGAACATGTTGATGTTGACGAGGATGCCGACGCGCTGGAAGTGCATGTGGGGATCCAGCGTGTCGATGATCGACGCCAGCCCGACCACCAGCGTGTCCTTGGGCTGGGCCAGGACGGGGAGCGCCAGGGCCACCAGGATCGCGAGAGTCAAAGCAAGCGTGCGTAGCCGTGTCATAGGGCCTCCTCCTCGCCGGGCGACTGAGTGGCCGACCGTATACCACGTTCGTCGCCCGGCTGCTAGCCCTGCGAGTACAATGACGCCATGAGACGGGTGCGGCTCGGGTTGGCCCAGATCAATCCCACTGTGGGGGACGTCGAGGGCAACGTCCGCAAGATCGTGGACGAGATCGAGCGGGCGCGCGCCCTGGGCTGCGCCCTGGTGGCCTTCCCCGAACTGGCTATTCCCGGCTACCCGCCGGAGGACCTCGTCTTCAAGCCCGCCTTCATCGAGGCCAACCTCCGCGCGCTGGAGGCGGTGGCCCGGGCCAGCCGGGGCCTCACGGCCATCGTGGGGTTCGTGGACAAGCGCGAGGATCTCTTCGACGCCGCCGCCATCCTCCACGACGGGGCAGTGGCCGGGGTCTACCACAAGCAGTACCTGTGGACCTATGGCGTCGCCGACGAGGACCGGTATTTTCAAGCGGGCACGGAGACGCCGGTCTTCACGGTGGGCGACGTGACCTTCGCCGTGAACATCTGCGAGGACATCTGGTATCCGGCCGGGCCCACGACCGTCCAGGCCCTGGCCGGCGCCGAGCTCGTCGTCACCATCAACGGCTCTCCGTACCACGCCGGCAAGGGCCACGTGCGGGAGCGGCTGGTGGCGACGCGCGCCGCCGACAACCTCGTATGCGTGGCGTACGTCAATCTCGTCGGCGGCCAGGACGAGCTGGTCTTCGACGGCGGCAGCCTGATGGTGAACGAGCACGGCGAGACGGTGGCTCGCGGCCCGCAGTTCCGGGAGGACCTGGTCGTCGCCGACCTGGACCTGGACGCCGTGTTCACCGCCCGGCTGCACGACTCCCGCCGACGCAAGGAGCGGCTCCAGGCCCCCGGTCCGGTGACCCGCATCGCGCTGACTCCGCTCCCCGCGCCGGCCACGTCGCCGCCGGCCCCGCGCGAAGTCCCTACGCTCACCCGAGTGCAGGAGATCTTCGAGGCCCTGGTGCTGGCCACCCGCGACTACGTGGGCAAGAACGGGTTCAAGCACGTGCTCATCGGGCTCTCGGGCGGGATCGACTCCGCGCTGGTGGCCGCCCTCGCCGTGGAGGCGCTCGGCCGCGAGAACGTGACCGGGGTGACGATGCCCTCGCCCTACTCCTCGGCGGGCACCCGGCGCGACGCCCGGCGGCTGGCCAAGAATTTCGGCATCGAGTTCCTCACGCTGCCGATCAGCGACGTGTTCCGGGCGTTCCGGCGGACGCTGGCCCGGCCGTTCAAGGGCCTCAAGGAGGACGTCACCGAGGAGAACATCCAGGCCCGCGTCCGCGGCACGCTGCTGATGGCGCTGTCCAACAAGTTCGGCTGGCTGGTGCTGACCACCGGCAACAAGAGCGAGATCGCGGTCGGCTACTCCACGCTGTACGGCGACATGGCCGGTGGCTTCGCGGTGATCAAGGACGTGCCCAAGACCCTGGTCTACGAAGTCGCCCGCCACGTGAACGAACGGGCCGGACGGGCCGTGATTCCCGAGAGCGTCTTCACCCGGGCGCCCTCGGCCGAGCTCAGACCCAACCAGACCGATCAGGACACGCTGCCGCCCTACCCCACGCTCGACGCCATCCTCGAGGCCTACGTGGAGGAGGACCGCAGCGTGGCCGACATCGTGGCCCGCGGGTTCGACCCCGAGACGGTGCGGCGGGTCGTGCGGATGGTCGACGCCAACGAATACAAGCGCCGCCAGGGCCCCATCGGCGTCAAGATCACGCCTCGCGCCTTCGGGCGCGACTGGCGGTTGCCGATCGTCAATCGATTCCGGCAAACCTGAGGCGCGCGCGGTCCGCGTCGTGATCCCCAGCGCGCTCGACTGGTGCGAGGCCTGCGGTCAGGCCCGCCGGTGGTGGTGCCCCGCCTGCGGGAGGGTGTTCTGCTACAACCCCTCCTGCCGCATCCACGCCGTTCCTATCGAACGCCCGGAAGGGAACGGCGCGTTCGTGACCGTCTGCCGCGCCTGCTCAGCAGCGAATCCGAGTCTCTAAGAGAACCGCTGGCGGGCTCGCGAGACCGGGCGGCTGCGGTCGGTGTGGGGCCGGGTGGGGGGAGGAGGGGTCGACGAGACCCGTTCCCGCCACGTACCGCGCGGACCATGCCCGTCAGATGGAGCCCAGCCGCAACGGGCCAGCGGACGCGTGCTGCGTGGTCGAGCGACCCCTCCTCCCCCCACCCGGCCCCACACCGACGGCATGACGCCCGCCTCTCGCGTGCTAGCCCGCGACGCCCTCCATTTGGAGCGCGTACAGCCGCCGGTAGACACCGCCGCGCGCCAGCAGTTCGTCGTGGCGCCCGACTTCGGCGATGCGCCCCTCGTGGACGACCACGATCCGGTTGGCGTTGCGGACGGTGGCCAGCCGGTGCGCGATCACCAGCACCGTGCGGCCCCGCATCAGCTCGCCCAGCGCCTGCTGGATGATGAACTCGCTCTCGGCGTCGAGGTCGGAGGTAGCCTCGTCCAGGATGAGGATGGGCGGGTCCTTGAGGAAGGCGCGGGCGATGGCCACGCGCTGGCGCTGGCCGCCACTGAGCCGCACACCGCGCTCGCCGACCAGGGTGCGGTAACCGTCCGGACTGGCCATGACGAAGTCGTGGGCGTGGGCCTGGCGGGCCGCCCGCACGATGTCGTCGACGGTCGCGTCCAGGCGGCCGTAGGCGATGTTGTAGTCGATGGTGTCGCTGAACAGGAAGGTGTCCTGGGTGACCAGGCCGATCTGCTCTCGCAGCGAGGCCTGGGTCAGGTCGCGGACGTCGTAGCCATCGACGAGGATCCGCCCGGCCGTCACGTCGTGGAAACGGGGCAGGAGATCCAGGAGCGTGGACTTGCCGGCGCCGCTCAGGCCCACGAAGGCGACGACCTCGCCCTTGCGGATGGTGAGGGAAATGCCCTTGAGCGTGGGCTCGGGCGACTCCGGGTACCGGAAGTCGACGTCCTCGAAGACGATCTCGCGCTCGAAGCGAGGCAGGGCGACGGCGTCGGGCCGGTCGGTGATGGCGGGCGGTCGGTCGATGATCTCGAAGACCCGCTCCACCGATCCCGTCGTCTGCTGGACGGCGTTCAGGGCCCGGGTGAGCCGCCGAGTGGGGCCGTAGAGCATGATGACGGCCGCGGTGAAGGAGAAGAAGGTCCCCGGCGTCATGTCGCCGTGGATGACCCGGTAGCCGCCGTAGACGAGCGCGGCGACGATGCCGAGGGCGCCGGCCACTTCCATCAGCGGCTCGGTGATCTCGTCAGTGCGGATGTTCTTCAGCGACAGGCGCAGCAGCCGCGCGTTGACGTCCTCGAACCGCGCCTGCTGATGGCGTTCGCGGCCAAAGCCCTTCACGATCCTGGTCCCGGCGAACGACTCGTGCAGCAGCACGGCGAGCTGGGCCACCCGCTCCTGGGCCCGCTTGTTGAGCTGGTACAGCCGCTGGCCGATCACCTTGACGACCACCGCGCTGAGGGGAAAGGCGACCAGCGCGGCCAGCGTCAGCAGCCACTCTCGGGCGAACATCACCACCAGCAGGGCCACGATGGTGGCGACGTGGCGGGCGGCCAGCACCAGCATGCTGGAGGACAGGCGAGCCAGCCGGCTCACGTCGGTCAGGATGCGGGCCATGAGATCGGCCGAGTGGACGCTGGCGAAGAAGGCCAGGGGCATGCCCTGGATGTGGGCGTAGAGGTCGCGGCGGAGGCGGGCGACCACCTGCTCGCCCACCGAGGCCATCAGCGTCGCCTGAAGGTAGTGGGCCGCGCCCTTGATGACGTAGGCGGCGAGCAGGGCCAGCGGGATCAGCTTGAGCATCAGCAGGTCCCGCTTGATGAAGATCTCGTCCATCGCCGGCTTCACCAGCCAGGCGATGACGCCCTCCATGGCCGCCACCACCATGGCCAGCACGCCGCCCACCACCAGCATCGTCACGTGCGGGCGGATGTAGGGGCCGAGCCGGCGGTAGGGGCCGAGCAGCCTCACGCCGGACCTCGCTCGATCCGGCCGTACTGGCCCCGATAGTAGAGAAGCGGAGCCCCGTCGCCCGCCCACATCCGTTCCACGCGCCCCACGAAGATGGTGTGGTCGCCGGCGACGTGGGTGGAGACGGTGACGCACTCGAGGTGGGCCAGGGCCGACTCGATCAGGGGCACGCCGAGCGGGCTCAGGCGGTAGGCAACCGCGTCGAACTTGTCGAGGCGGGTCGAGGCGAACCGCCGGGACACCGCCTCCTGGCTGGCGGTGAGCACGTTGACGGCGAACCGCCCGGTCTCGCGCAGGGCCGGGTAGGTCTGCGACTTGTGGTCGACGCAGACCAGCACCAGCGGCGGATCGAGCGACAGCGAGGCGAAGGCGCTGACCGTCAACCCGGTGGGGCGGGCGTCGGCATCACAGGTCGTGACCACGGTGACGCCGGTCGCGAAGTGGCCGAGGACGCGACGGAATTCGTCGGGTGCGATCACCCTAACGGTTCTATCAGGGGAGCACGGGGGAATGCAAGGTCGTGGGCATTGCGCGAGGCAGACGGTAGGGTATAGTGGCCCGTATGGTTGACGAGCAGGTGGTCCTCACCGCCCTGCGCGCCGTCAAGGACCCCGAGGGCCAGAAGGACATCGTGAGCCTGGGCCTGGTCCAGGATCTGCACATCCACGACGCGGAGGTGTCCTTCACGCTGGCGTTCACCGGCCAGCCGCCGGCGACGCGGGCCATCATGCACAGCATGGCGTCGCGAGTCGTCGGCCGACTGCCCGGGGTGACCAAGGTCCAGGTGAAAATGGGCAGCGCGGGAGCGGGAGCGACGACCCGTCCCACGGCCCCGGCGGCGCCGGCCCCCCCTTCGCCGCCTGCGGACATGATCCCCGAGGTCAAGCACACGATCGCCGTGTCGTCGGGCAAGGGCGGCGTGGGCAAGTCCACCGTCGCCGTCAACCTCGCCATTGCGCTCAAGATCGCCGGCGCCGAGGTCGGGATCATCGACTCCGATGTCTACGGGCCCGACGTGCCTCTCATGCTGGGCAGCCGGGGTCGACCCGGGATGTTCAACAACAAGATCATTCCCGTCGAGGCTCACGGTCTCAAGATGATGTCGCTCGGGCTGCTGGTGGAGGAGCGGGAGGCGGTGGTCTGGCGGGGGCCCATGATCCACTCCTTCGTGCAGCAGATGCTCCGAGACGTCATGTGGGGCCCGCTCGACTACCTGGTGTTCGACATGCCGCCGGGGACGGGCGACGCCCAACTGTCGCTGTCGCAGGTCATCCCGCTCAGCGGCGTGGTGATGGTGACGACGCCCCAGGACGTGGCGCTGCTGGACGTCCGCAAAGCCATCGGGATGTTCCAGCGGCTCAACGTCCCCATCCTCGGCATCGTGGAGAACATGAGCCACTTCGCCTGCCCGCACTGCGGCGAACGCACGAGTATCTTCGGCGCCGGGGGCGGACAGCGTCTGGCCGAGGAGTACAGAGTGCCGCTCCTGGCTCAGCTGCCTCTCGATCCCGACACGCGGGCCGGCGGTGACGAGGGCCTGCCCATCACGCTGCGCCGCCCGGACTCGCCGCAGGCCGGGACGTTCCGGGCGCTGGGCGGCGCGGTGGCCCGGCGCCTGGACGAGTTGGCGCCGCTTCGGGCGCTGCCGAAGATCGGCTGAGGCGGACCGGCTGGAGGCATGGCCACCTCAGAGTCAGCGCCGTCCACGGTGCTGGTGCTTCCCATCTTCCCGCTGCCCGAGGTCGTGCTCTTCCCGCATACGGCGATGCCGCTGCACGTCTTCGAGGCGCGATACCGGGCGATGGTGACCGACGCCTTGGCCCGCGACCGCCGGCTCTCCGTCGTGCGCCTGCTTCCCGGCTACGAGGCGGACTACGCGGGCAAGCCTCCGGTGGCCGCCATCGCCGGCGCCGGGGAGATCGTCAGTTGCGAGCGGCTGCCCGGCGGCCGCTACAACATTCTCGTCGAGGGCCGGTGGCGGGTCCGGATCGAGCACGAGCTGCCCAGCGACACGCTCTATCGCGTCGTCCGGGCGCAGCGACTCGTGGAGCGGCCGGCGGGCGGGGAGGCGCCGGAGCTGGTGGCCCGGGTCCGCGCGGCGTGCTCCCGACTTCTGGAAACCCTCGATCGCCCGCGCGATCTCCTGAACGGCCTGCTGGCCGACGACCAGCCGCCCGGCGTCATCGCCGATCGTGCCGCCGCGGCGTTCCTCCCCGACATCGCGCTCCGACAGCAGCTGCTGGAACTGGTGGCGGTGGGCGATCGACTGCGACGTCTGTCGGTGGCCCTGGAGGCGCTCGTCAACGAATTGCGGGGAGGCCGGGGTGGGGCGGGCTGAGGCCGGCCGGGCGGTGACACGAGCCGTCGTCGCCACGCTCATGCTCGCCTTCGCCGTGGCCGCCGCGGCGGAGGCGCGCTCCTGGGCGTGGCTCGGCGTACGGATTCGGGACATGGCCGAGCAGGAGATGGAGGAGATCAGCCGCCGCCACGGAATCCGTGAGGGGTTCGGCGTCATCATCGTGGAGGTCCTGGAGGGCACGCCGGCGGCGCGCGCCGGGCTCCAGAACGGCGACATTGTGGTTGCCTTCAACGACCGGCCTATCACCGAGACCCGGCTGCTGCAGCGCCTCATCGCCGGGGCACCCACGGAAGGCGACACGCGCTTGACGGTGTTGCGCAGTGAGGGCCGCCGTCAGTTCCCCGTGCGGCTGGCCGTCATGCCCCCGGAGATCGTGGGCGAACGCGTCGCCGCCGAGTTCGGGTTCGTCCTCCGGGACACCGAGCTGACGGGCGATGCCGGGAGCTCGCCGGCCGGCGCGCCGCTGGTGGCGGCGGTGCTCCGGGGCAGCCCGGCCGAACGGGCCGGACTTCAAGCGGGCGACGTGGTGCTCCAGGTGGGCGAGCGCGCGGTCCTGACGCGCCAGGTCACCCGCGAGGCCCTGGCCGACGCGCCCCTGGACCGGCCCCTGCGGCTGACGGTCCGCCGCGGAGAGCGGCGCCTGAGCCTCGCCCTGTCCCCACCCTGAGGGCCGCGCGCTTGACAAGCGCCACGGTCGACGCGTAGGTTTGCGCCGTGGTCAGACCAGTCGCTTGATGGCCAGGGCAGCCCCCACCGGTGCAGGGAGCCAATCGTCAGATCGTCGCGTTATAAACGCGGAGCCGGCGCGCGCCGCGGGCCGGCCCGACCGTTTCGACCGCAGGGAGAGCAACGTCTCATCACCAGAACAGGAGGAGTTATGAAGGAGACGACGACGCCAGCCGACCAGACGTCCTCGCAGCCGTCGCGCCGCCGCTTCCTCACGGGCGCCGCCCTCGCCGCTGGTGCGGCCGCCGGCGCGGCGACGGTCGGCTTCCCCATGATCGCCAAGGGGCAGGGACCGATCTCGATGCGCTGGCAAAGCACCTGGCCGGCCAAGGACATCTTCCACGAGTACGCCAACGACTTCGCGAAGAAGGTCAACGACATGACCGGCGGCGACCTGAAGATCGAGGTGCTGCCGGCGGGCGCGGTGGTGCCGGCCTTCGGCCTGCTCGACGCCGTGTCCAAGGGCACGCTCGACGGCGGCCACGGCGTGCTCGTGTACCACTACGGCAAGCAGACGGCGCTGGCACTCTGGGGATCGGGTCCCGCCTACGGCATGGACGCCAACATGCTGCTGGCCTGGCACAAGTACGGCGGCGGCAAGCAGCTTCTCAACAAGCTCTACGCGTCCATCGGCGCCAACGTCGTGTCGTTCCCCTATGGCCCCATGCCGACCCAGCCGCTCGGCTGGTTCAAGAAGCCGATCACCAAGGCCGACGACTTCAAGGGCCTCAAGTTCCGCACCGTGGGCATCTCGATCGACGTGTTCACGGGCCTGGGAGCCGCGGTGAACGCGCTGCCCGGCGGCGAGATCGTGCCGGCCATGGACCGGGGGCTCCTCGACGCCGCCGAGTTCAACAACGCGACCTCCGACCGCATCCTCGGCTTCGCCGACGTGTCCAAGGTGTGCATGCTGCAGAGCTACCACCAGAACGCCGAGCAGTTCGAGATCACGTTCAACAAGACGAAGTTCGACGCGCTGCCGGACAAGATGAAGGCGATCATCGAGAACGCGGTGGAGGCGGCGTCGTCCGACATGTCATGGAAGGCTGTGGATCGCTACTCGAAGGACTACGTCGAGCTGCAGACCAAGGACAAGGTGCGGTTCTACAAGACCCCGGATTCGGTGCTCCAGAAGCAGCTCGAGGTCTACGACGCCGCCGCCGACAAGAAGGCCGGCGAGAACCCGCTGTTCAAGGAGATTGCCGAGTCACAGCGTGGGTTCGCCGCGCGCTCGGTGAAGTGGTTCCTCGACACCCAGGTCAGTTCGCGCATGGCCTATAACCACTACTTCGGCAGGCCGGCGCCCAAGAAGAGCTAGTTCTCCGTGACTCCGAGCGGACAGGCCAGTCATTCGGCGCGTGCCGGATGGCTGGCCTGTTTTGTGTGCCGATGAACGCCGAGCGTCTGGTCCGGGCCATCGATCGCACCAGCCACTGGTCGGGGAAGGCGTTCGCGTGGCTGATCGTCGGACTGACGCTGGTCGTTGCCGTGGAGGTCTTCAAGCGCTACATCCTGAACCGGCCGACCGCCTGGATCTATGACTTCAACAACATGCTGTACGGCACGCTGTTCATGATGTGCGGCGCCTATACGCTGGCCCAGGGCGGTCACGTTCGGGCCGACTTCGTGTACGGCCGGCTCGCCCCGCGGACGCAGGCGGCCCTCGACCTGGCGCTGTACTTCCTGTTCTTCATCCCCGGCATCCTCGCGCTGATCTACGCGGGCTACGACTACGCCGCCCTCTCCTGGCGCATCGGGGAGCGCTCGACGGTGACCGCCGAGGGGCCGCCGGTCTACCACTTCAAGACGGTGATCCCGATCGCCGGCGCCCTGGTGATGCTCCAGGGTGTGGCCGAGATCGTCCGCTGCATCGTGTGCCTGCGCACGGGCGTCTGGCCCGCGCGGATCAAGGACGTCGAGGAGATCGACGTCGTCGAGGAGCAGCTGGCCCGCAGCGAGTTCGTGGACGAGGAGTCGCGGCGCGCCGCGGTCGACTCGGCGCACGCCATCGACGAGGCGGCGCGCCACCGCGGTCAGGTCGAGCGCGACCGGGGGGCTCCGTGAGCGACCCGGCGCTCGGCCTCACCATGCTCGGGCTCATCGTGGTCGCGATCATGATGGGTTTTCCCACCGCCTTCACGCTGATGGGGCTGGGGATGGTCTTCGGTTACCTCGCGTTCTGGACCCCGACCCAACATTGGTGGGAGAACCGGATCTTCGACCTCATGGTCCAGCGGACCTACGGGGTGATGACCAACGAGACCCTCCTGTCGGTCCCCCTCTTCGTGTTCATGGGCTACATCATCGAACGGGCGGCGCTGGTCGACCGGATGTTCCACAGCGTGCAGCTCGCGTTCCGGCGCCTGCCGGCGTCGCTGGCCGTGACCACGCTGCTGGTGTGCGCGTTCTGGGGCATCGCCTCCGGGATCGTGGGCGCCGTCGTCGTCCTGATGGGCGTCATCGCGATGCGGCCGATGCTGAACGCCGACTACGACGTCCGGCTCGCTTCCGGGGTGATCACCGCGGGCGGCACGCTGGGCATTCTCATCCCGCCCTCGGTCATGCTGATCGTCTACGCGGCGGTCGCCGGACAATCGATCGTCAAGCTGTACGCGGCGGCCATGCTGCCGGGCTTCTTCCTCACGTTCCTCTACCTCGTCTACATCATCGGCTGGGCGGTCCTCAATCCGAGAATCGCGCCCAAGCTGCCGCCTGACACGTACCGCCTCGCGGTACCGGAGTGGGTTCGGCGTTTGGAACGCGGCCGCTCCCGGTGGGTGATCGGCGGCCTCATCGCCGCCGCCGTGCGACCGCGCGGGCTCTCGGGCGCTTCCGGGCCGGACGGCCGGCGGGCCGGCTATGGTCTGGTCATCAAGAACCTGCTGGTGGCGATCGTGCCGCTGGTGCTGACGGTCGCCACGTTCGGCGCGGCGTGGTGGTACGTGACCATCTACAACGCTCCGGCGGTCGCCGCCCCCACGCGGCCGGCCCCCGGGGTCGCCTCGCCGCCGGCGGCGCCGCCGGCCGCCCCCGTCTCGGATGCGCCGCAGGAGCTGGGCGCGGCGGAGTCCCCGGCGGAGCCGGTGGAGGCGCCGCCAGCCGCGGATGCGCCGCCTCAGGAGATGGGCTCGCTGGCCGAGCCGAGCGGCGACTCCGGCGTGGGCAGGATCCCGGAGCATTTCTACGCCTGGTTCTGGGCTTTCGCCGTGCTCGCCGCCATCGTCCTGGGCATCTATTACCGGCGCATGGACGGCGAGCAGCTCGAAATCCTCAAGGAGCTGGTCGTGTCGGTTGTGCCCCTCGGGGTCCTCACGTTCATCGTGCTCGCGGTCATCCTGTTCGGCATCACCACCGCGACCGAATCGGCGGCGATCGGCGCCCTGGGGGCGTTGTACCTCGCCGGACTGTCGAAGTACCCGCGCCGCGTCGTCTGGTCCAGCGTCGCCGGGGCGATCGTCGGCCTGGCCCTGGGCTCGATGCGTGGCGGTGTGGTCACGCTGCTCGTGTCCGGATCCCTGGGAGCGGTGTTCGCGGGCGCCGCGGTGCCCTGGATCTGGTCGCTGACCACCTCCCGGGGTCTTCTGGCAAACCTCAAGGAGTCGACCTTCCTCACCGCCAAGACGACGGCGATGGTGTGCTGGCTGTTCGTCGGGTCGGCGCTGTTCTCCGGCGTGTTCGCGCTCCACGGCGGCCAGTCGCTGATCGAGCGGTGGGTGGTCGGCATGAACCTGTCGCCGGTGGGATTCATGATTCTGTCGCAGGCCATCATCTTCCTGCTGGGCTGGCCGCTGGAGTGGACCGAGATCATCGTGATCTTCGTGCCGATCTTCATTCCGCTCCTGAGCCATTTTCATGTCGACCCGCTGCTGTTCGGGACGATGGTGGCCGTGAATCTTCAGGCCGCCTTTCTCTCGCCTCCCGTCGCCATGTCGGCGTTCTATCTCAAGGGCGTGGCGCCCCCGCACGTGACGCTCAACCAGATCTTCGCCGGGATGATGCCGTATATGCTGATCGTCATCCTGTGCCTCGTGTTCATGTATCTCTGGCCGGGCATGACGCTCTGGCTGCCCCAGTTCCTGTATGGTGGGTAGTTTCTCGGAGGGGGCAGCGGAGGACATCCGATGGATCTGAGGGATCTGAACTGGCTGACGGCGGTGGAAGCGGCGCGGTTGATCCGCGAGGGGGTGGTCAGCTCGAGGCAACTCGTCGAAGCCTGTCTGGCCCGGGTGCGTGAGATCGATGGGCAGGTTCAGGCCTGGGCATTTCTCGACACTGGTCACGCGCTGGCTCAGGCCCGCGCCACCGACGAGCTTCGGCTGTCCGGCCAACCCGTCGGGCCGCTCCACGGCGTGCCGGTCGCGATCAAGGACATCATCGACACCGCCGACATGCCGACCGAGCACGGCTCCGTGCTCTACGCCGGGCGTACACCGTCCCGGGACGCCACCGTGGTCGCCCGGCTGCGCGCGGCGGGCGCGGTGATCATGGGCAAAACGGTGACGACGGAGTTCGCCACCTACACCCCCGGCAAGACGCGCAATCCGCACAACCCCGAGCACACGCCAGGAGGGTCCTCCAGCGGATCGGCGGCGGCGGTGGCCGCCGGCATGGTACCGCTGGCCCTGGGCAGCCAGACCAACGGCTCCGTCCTCCGGCCGGCGGCGTTCTGCGGCGTCTACGGCTTCAAGCCCACGCACGGCCTGATCCCGCGCCGTGGCGTATTCATGCTGTCCCGCACGCTCGACCACGTCGGGATCTTCGCCCGCACCGTCGAGGATCTCGCATTCCTGGCCGAGCAGCTCGTCGGGTATGACGAACGCGATCCCGACACGCGGCCGCGCGCTCAGGTTCCCTTCGTAGCCGTGGCGGCCGAGGAGCCGCCGTTGCCGCCCATGTTCGCCTTCGTGAAGACGCCGCACTGGGAGCGGACGGACGAGGACACCCGAGCCGCGTTCGCGGAGCTGGTGGAGCACCTGGGCGATCGCGTGGAGGAGCTCGAGCTGTTTCCGTCGGCGGTCGAGGCCTGGCAGTGGCACCGGACCATCATGGAAGCCGAGATGGCCGTGAACCTGACGCTGGAGTGGGACAAGGGACGCGACCGCCTGTCGGCGGCGTTGCGCGCGCAGCTCGAGCGCGGTCGCGCGGTGCCCGCGCTGGACTACCAGCGCGCGGTGGCGCGGATCCAGCCCATCCATGAGAGCTTCCTGGAGCTGTTCGAGCAGCGCTACGACGCCATCCTGACGCCGGCCGCGCCGGGCACCGCGCCCAAAGGCCTCGGCTCGACCGGAGACCCCTCGTTCTGCACGCTGTGGACCCTGTGCGGCATGCCCGCGGTGAACCTGCCCCTCATGCAGGGCACGAATGGCCTGCCCCTCGGCGTTCAGCTCGTCGGCCCCCGTGACGGCGACGCGCGTCTGTTGCGCACGGCGCGATGGCTCGTCGCCCGCGCCGCGGGCGCGGCCGATTAGCGTCGCCTGACGTCGTTCTCGGTCGTCACAGCCCCTCACGTACCACCGCCGGGCCGCTGAAGCGTCGCCTCGTCGCTCGACGCGCCTCGGCTCCTACTACCACGTACGCTCGGGGCCGCTCCTCCCTCGGACCTCGCCAGGCTCGCTCCTCGGCCGCGCCGCCAGGGCGGCCATCAATTGGCGCGGTGCGTCTAGCCCCGGGCCGCTGGACCGCGTAGGCTGACGGCCTCACCGGCGGTGGGGCCGGCATCGAATTGAGGGGGAGGCCCAGTGATGGGCGGCGACATCGAGCGCATGTACATCGACGGAAAGTGGGTGCTGGCCGACAGCGGGGCCACCTTCGACGTGATCAGCCGAGCCGATCAGTCGGTGGTGGCCCGCGTGGCGAACGGCGCCGCCTCCGAGATCGAGCGCGCGGTGGCCGCGGCCGACGCCGCATTCCGCGAGTGGTCGCTGCTGGCGCCCAAAGACCGGGGCCGCGTGCTGCTCGCCATCCAGGAGCTCATGGAGGAGCGGCGCGACGACCTGGCCCGCCTGGTCACCCTCGAGAACGGCAAGCCGTTCGAGGAAGCGCGTAAGGAGGTGCAGTTCTCCCTGGGCTACTTCGGCTGGTTCGCCGAGGAAGCCCGGCGCATGACGGGCGAGTGGATTCCCTCGCCGCAGCCGGGGAAGCGATACTGGGTCCTCCGGCAGGCCATCGGTCCCGTGGCCGCGGTGACCCCCTGGAACTTTCCCGCCACCATGGTGACCCGCAAGATCGCGCCGGCGCTGGCCGCCGGGTGCTCGGTCGTGCTCAAGCCGGCCTCGGCCACGCCGCTGACCGCGCTGGCCATCGCCCGGATCACCCAGGATTCCGGCCTGCCCCCCGGCGTGCTCAACGTGCTGACCACCAACCGCTCGCGCCTGGTCGGCAGCGAGCTGCTGACGCACCCGCTGATCCGGAAGATCGGTTTCACGGGATCGACGGACGTGGGCAAGGGGATCATGGAGCGGGCCGCCCGGCAGATCAAACGCCTCTCCTTCGAGCTGGGCGGCAACGCGCCATTCATCGTCTTCGACGACGCCGACTTCCAGGCGGCGCTGGACGGCGCCGTGGCCATGAAGTTTCTGAGGGTGGGCGGCCAGTCCTGTATCTGCGCCAACCGGATCTACGTCCAGCGGTCGATCGCCGACCGGTTCGTTCCGGCCTTCGTCGACGCCGTCAAGCGGCTGCGGGTGGCTCCCGGCTTCGAAGCGGGTGCCCAGATCGGGCCCCTCATCAACGAGGACACGCGGGCCAAGGTCCACGGTCTCGTTCAGGACGCCATCAAACGCGGCGCGCGTCTGCTCACCGGGGGCCATTACCTCGCGGAGGGCGTCTATGCCAAGGGCTTCTTCTACGCCCCGACCGTGCTCGTCGACGTCACCGACGACATGGCCATCGCGCAGGAGGAGATTTTCGGCCCGGCCGCCCCGATTCTGATATTCGACTCCGAGGAGGAAGTCGTGCGCCGGGCCAACGCCACCACGTTCGGGCTGGCCGCCTACTTCTATACCCGGGACCTGGCGCGGCTCATGCGGGTGGCCGAGCAGCTCGAGTACGGGCTGGTGGGAGCCAACGACGCCACCGGGTACACGCACGAGATCCCCTTCGGGGGCTTTAAGGAATCCGGACTCGGCCGCGAGGGTGGACACGAGGGCATCGAGGAGTACACTGAGCTGAAATCCGTTGTCGTCAACCTGGGGTGAGGTGGATCATGCCTGTCTACGAGTACTACTGCGAGAAGTGCCAGAAAGAAGTCACGCTCACCATGTCGATCAGCGACCACAGCAAGGGCGCGGCGGCCTGCCCGCAATGCGGCGGCCGCGAGATGCGCCCGCTGGTCAGCACGATTTTCACGCAGACGTCGCGCAAGTCCTAGCGGAGGACCCATGAAACTCGACGGCAAGCGCATCGCGATCCTGGCCGAGAACCTCTACCAGGAGATGGAGCTGTGGGTGCCCTACTACCGGCTCAAGGAAGAGGGCGCCGAGGTCAAGGTCGTCGGCGCGGGCGGCAGCAAGTCCTACGCCTCCAAGCACGGGTACCCCGTGAACGTCGATGCCCAGGCCGACCAGGTGCGGGCGGTCGAGTTCGACGCGGTCGTCGTGCCCGGCGGCTACGCCCCCGACCTCATGCGGCGCCACCCGGCCATGGTGGCGCTGGTCCGCGAGGCCGCCCAGCAGGGCAAGGTGGTGGCGGCCATCTGCCACGCCGGCTGGATGCTCGTGTCGGCCGGCATCCTGAAGGGGCGCAAGGCGACCTCGTTCTTCTCCATCAAGGACGACCTGGTTGCGGCCGGCGCCGACTGGAAGGACGCCGAGGTGGTGGTGGACGGCAACCTCATCACCTCGCGGAAGCCCGACGACCTGCCGGCGTTCTGCCGGGCGATCGTGCAGGCGCTCAGCAAGTCATAGCGGTTCGGCGGCGGCGGGCGCGGGGTGGGAGTTCGTCGACCACGCGCTCGCCGTCGTTGTAACCCGTGAGTCGATCCACACTCAGCGCTTCGCGTAGTCACACGCGGCGCGAACGGGTCTCCGAACCCCCACTCCCGCACCCGCCGCCGCCGACGGCCCGTGTCTCCAGCCAAGCCTCCGCTGGTCCCGGCGACCGCGGGCTGCTGGCCAGCCCTATCCGGGTGTAAGATGCCGTCTTCATGATCGTGCTGGGGATCAACGAGACCCACTGCGCGACGGCGGCGGTGCTCCGCGACGGCGTGATCGTCGGCTGCGCCTCCGAAGAGCGGTTCAGTCGGCTCAAGAATGACGCCGGCTATCCCCGCCGCGCCGTCGACGCGCTCCTGCGCGAGCTGCGCCTCGCCCCGGCCGACATCGACCTCGTCGCCCTGGCCGGCACCCGGGCGGTGGATGGAGCCTGGATAAACCGCGCCCTGCACGACCAGGCCTACGCCCGCGGCTATTACGGCGTCCAGCTGGATCCGCCCAGCCGGTTCCGTCGGCGGGTCCGCAAGCTCGGGGCACGCCTGGGCCTGGCCGCGCGGGCGCCGGGCAAATTCAGGCTCTCTTCGGGCGAGCGCCTGGGCCTGATCGCCGATCACCTGGGAATCGGGACTGACCGGATCGTCACGCTGGAGCACCACATCTGCCATGCGGCGGCCGCGTATTTCGGAGCCCCGTTCGGGGGAGAGCGGGCCCTGGTGCTCACCAACGACAACTCAGGCGACGGGCTCTGCGCCACGGCCTCCACCGGCGCGGGCACCATGCTCACCCGGCACGAGGCGACCCCCAGCGCGCCGGGTTCGCTCGGCTCCTTTTACTCGTTCGTGACGGTGCTCCTGGGCATGAAGTTCGGAGAGCACGAATACAAAGTCATGGGCCTCGCCCCCTACGCGCCGGCCGGCGCGGCCGACCGCGCCGGCGCCGCCTTGCGCGGGGTGTTCGACATGGTGGAGGATGCACCCTGCCGCTTCGCCTGGATGAAGCGCGGCCCTCGCTACCGCCTGCTCCTCGAGGCCACCTTGGGCCTGCGCTTCGACGCCATCGCCGCCGGCGCCCAGCGCGTGCTGGAGGACACATTGCTCCGCTGGACGCGCCTGATGCGGCAGCGCTACGGCGGCGACCGCCTGGCCCTGGGTGGCGGGGTCTTCATGAACGTGAAGGCCAACGGGCTCATCGCCGAGGAGCCATGGCTCCGCGATCTCTTCGTGTTTCCGTCCTGCGGCGACGAGTCCAACGCCGTGGGGGCCGCCTACCTCGGATATCTGAAGGCATGCCGGGAGCGCGGGCTGCCCGCGGCGCCGCGGGGCTTCGGGCCCGCCTATCTCGGGCCGGGCATCGATGACAGCGAGGTGGAGGCCCTCATCCGCGACCGCGATCTGGTCACCCGCCACCGCGTGAGCGAGCCGGCGCGGATCGAGGAAACAATCGCGGAGCTCCTGGTCAGCGACGGCGTCGTCGCCCGCTGCGCCGGGCGCATGGAGTTCGGCGCCCGCGCGCTGGGCAACCGCTCGATCCTGGCCAATCCTTCGGATCATCGCGTGGTGGGACTCATCAACCGGATGATCAAGAACCGCGACTTCTGGATGCCCTTCGCTCCCACCGTGCTCCGGGAGCGCGAGGTCGACTACCTGGTGAATCCCAAGGGGCTCGCGTCACCCTACATGATGGTGGCGTTCCCGACCCAGGCGAAACGGCGGGACGAGATCATCGCGGCCATCCACCCCCAGGATGGCACGGTCCGCGCCCAGATCCTCGACGAGGCATGGAACCCCGACTACTACCGCGTCATCCGGGAGTTCGAGCGGCGTACAGGCATCGGCGCCGTCCTCAACACCTCGTTCAATCTGCACGGCGAGCCGCTCGTCGGCTCGGCCGCCGACGCCGTGGATACCTTCGAGCGCTCAGGCCTCCCGCACCTCGCGCTCGGCCGCTTCCTCATCTCGAAGAAGTAGTCGGTCGCCGACGTGACGAGGGGCGGCCATCCTGGGGCGTGCCTGGGCCTGCCCTGTAGCAAGCCCGGTGCCACGTATCGAGTCATGGCCTGACCGCCGGAGGCGGGAGCGGCGTCAACTCTACATTCACCGGGCGCGCTCAGTACCCGCGCGCGCGGTCGACCACGTGACGCAGGCGGCGGCCAACGAGAAAGCGCCGCAGATTGTCGTCGAAGATCGGCGCGATTTCCTCCGGCGTGCTGGGGCCGGAGATGTGAGGCGTGATGACGGCGTTGTCGAGGTTCCAGAGGGGATGCTGTGGGGGCAGCGGCTCGCTGGCGAAGACGTCGAGCACGGCTCCGGCGATGCGCCGCTCCTGGAGCGCCGCGACGAGCGGCGCTTCGTCGATCACCGGGCCGCGTCCGACGTTGATCAGCCAGGCCGAGCGGCGCATGGCCGCCAGCTCACGCGCCCCGATCAGCCCGCGCGTCTGCGCGGTGAGCGGCAGGACGACCACGACCCAGTCGGCCTCGCCGAGCGCTCGCGCCAGCGCGGTGACCCGATCGACGCGGAGGGCCTCGCGGACGGGCCGGCCCGAGCGGCTCACGCCCACCACGCGCATGCCGAGCGCGCGCGCGGTCCGCGCGATGGCCCGACCGATATCGCCGAGGCCCACGATGACCATGGTGGCCCCGCCCAGGCGGGCGGGCAGCAGCTCGGCCAACCACTGCCGCCGCCGTTGGGCCTCGCGGTATCGCTCCACGCGCTGGGTAATCCAGAGACACCATCCCAGCACGTACTCCGCCATCCACGGACCGAAGACGCCAGGCGCGCGCGTCACGGTGACGCGGTCGGGCAGCTCGGGCACCAGCGCCCACTCGACGCCCGCGCCCATGGCCTGCAGCCAGCGCAGGCGCCCAGCCCGGGGGTAAAGTGACGGAGGGACGCCCCAGGCGTAGAGCACCTCGGTGTCGGCGATGACGGGCGCCGCCTCGGTCGGCGCGGCGGCCACGTGCAGATTCACCCGCCCACGCGGAGCGTGCACGAGCGCCGCGTAGCGGCGGGCGTGGTAGGGGTGATAGACGAGGACGTTGACCGGAGCCGGCCGCGCCACGTCAGCCGAGGCGTGCCAGCAGCGCGTCCTCGGCGGCGAAGTCGATCTCGCGCCGGTCGAGGCCCTCGCGCAGGTACCACTCGAAGGTCTGGGCCAGTCCGGCGGCCAGCGTGTACCGAGGGCGCAGGCCCAGCTCGGCGCGGAGCTTCGTGGTGGTGTAGACGGCGTGGCAATCGTAGGCGAGGTTCTGGCCGAAGGGCGCCGGCGCGGCGCCGGGCCTGACCGGGTCCGGAGCCAGCGTGACCGGGCGTTTCAGCACGTCGGCGATCAACTCCACGAAGCCGGCCTGGGTGACCACTTCCTCGCCCGTCACGTTGTAGGCCTGGCCGGCGGCGCGGCGGTCGCCCAGCATGGCCGCCATCGCGTCGGCCAAATCTTCGACGTGCCCGAACTGGCGGAGCCAGCCGCCGGTTCCCGGGAGCAGGATGGGGCGTCCGCGGATGAGACGGTCGAAGAAGAACGTCTCGTTGTCGCGGGTGTTCATGGGGCCGAAGATGTGGGTCGGCCGCACGATCGTCACCGGCAGGCCGCGCTCCCGATGGCGGCGCAGGACGGCGTCCTCACCGGCGATCTTGTTCCGGGCGTACTCGCCCCAGTAGAGATTGCGGGGGGTCGCCTCATCGTACGGGATGGGCAGCGCGTGGTCATAGACGCGTCCGGTGGACACGAAGAGGGCGTGGCCGACCCGGCCGTCCAGCGCGTCGAGTATCGCGTCGACATCGGGACCGGTCGTCGGAGCGTAGGCGATGTCGACGAGCGCGTCCACGCGCTCGCCGGCCAGCGTCCGGCCGAGCGCGGCGTGGTCCTTCCGGTCGCCGGCGAGCCGGCGCACACCGGCGGGCAGGCGGTCGGCATAGCGCCCGCGATTGAGCACGGCCACCTCGTGGCCGTTGCGGTGCAGAGCGCGCACGAGGTGGAGGCCGACGAACTCGGTGCCGCCGACCACGAGGACGCGCACGGGCTCAGGCCCGGCGCCCGGGCGGCGGGCTCACGGCCCCGCCCGCCGGACCGAATCGGCGTCGGTCAACCGATGGCTACGGCCACGCACGTCGTCGTGCGCGTCACGCCGTCGATGGCCCCGATACCGTCGGTGACGAGACGGCCGACGGCGTCGAGATTGGGGCCTTGGACGGTGGCGATGAAGTCGTAAGGGCCGGTGATCCCGTCGAGCTGCACCATGGTCGCGGGGCCGCCCTTGACCCGGGTCAGCGCTTTCTTCACCGCCTTGGCCTTGCCGGCGGCGGTCTCGATGAGGACGTAGGCCTTCACCCGCTTGGCTACCGTCTTCATGGCTCCCCCTCAGCGTGCGGGCTCCGCCAGGAAGCGGGCCAGCGTGGAGCGGAACGACGCCGCCCGCTCGACGAACCCGGCGCCCACCAGGTCCACGCGCGTGCCACGCTCCTCGACGTGGTTGTCGGGATCGAAGCGTGCCGTGATGCGCGTGCTGCGCGCGCCGACCCGCAGCGTGAGCGGCTCGCCCAGACTCTCGTCGCTCAGCCGCGCGATCAGGACGAACAACCCTCTGGGATCCGTCTCGTCGACGTACGAGAAGCCAGTCTTGTCGCGAACCAACTCGACGGCCTGCCCGGCCACGGGGCCGCCGGCCGCATCCAGCACGTACCCGAGCACGACGAAGCGGTAGGGGATCAGGTGCTCGGCGGGGGCGACGGAGGCGGCGAGCAGCGTCATCCCGGCAAGGGCGAGGACCAGGCGCGGCACGCCGCCAAGTCTACACCACGCGCGTCGCCGGGAGCTTGACGGACGGACGTTGGCCACTGCGAGCCGTGGTCGGCCGTTCCGAGCGCGGGCTTTGCCCGCGCAACCTCCTGGGGGGAGGTTTCGGAAGGGGGGCGAAGCCCCCCTCCGAGCTAAGGTACCGGCCGAGCAGCGAGCGATGGCACCGGCGCTCGTCGGGGCAGCCGCACAGGAGCGTCACCCGGCCTCGCCGGGCCAGGGTCCTCACCTCGGCGAGCTGGGTCCGGGCTTCCGGCCGGCCGAGGCCAGCCAGGTATCGGCGCCGGTACTCGGACCACCCGACCCGGCCGGCGCGAAAGGCGCGCAGCAGAGGCACGACCGGCCCCAGTTCCCGCAGCCACCGATCGACGCTGGTCTTGCGGACGCCGCGCGGCCAGAGCCGCATGATGAGCACGCGCGTCCCGTCGGACGGCGAGGCCGCATCGTAGACGCGTTTCAGTCGGAGGGGGCTTCGCCGGCGGGAAGTTCCAGAGCGGCGCGGGGGCACGACGGGCTAGTACCGGCGGGGCCCGGGATAGCCGTCATACGACAGCCGGGCCCCATCCACCGTGAACCCTGCCTGGACGAAGGCGTCGAACGCCTCGCTTCCGCGCACGGGCTGTCTGGCCCAGGTCAAGACCTCGAGCCGGCGGACGGGTCGCAGCGGCAGCGGGCGCTCGGCCAGGGTCTGAAGCGCGCGGATCGCTCCCGGCAAGTCCACAGGCTCCCATCCGGCGAGCGGGGTGAGGTCGCGGCCGTGCCCTTCGACGAGCAACCGGGGTCGGCCGGCCCTCAGCACCAGCCACGATTGCGGGATGCGAGAGGCGGCGGCGCGGGCGCCGTCGGGACGGGCGAGAGTGAACACGCGGCCCCAGAGGTTCGCCGGGTCCACCATGTTCACCAGCACGTGCGGCTCGGCGCGACGCGGTGGCGCGACCAGGTCGTCGAGGGCCTGAGCCAGCGCGTATTGCTCGCCCGAGAGGCCCTCCACGAAATAGCCGCGCACGACTTCGCCGCCGTACTCCATGCGCAGCAGCGTGTGGCGGAGCGTGCTCCAGTCGCCGCGGGCCAGCTCGCGGGCCAGCACGCCGTACCGCGCCAGGAGCTGGTGCGCGCGCGCCTCGTCACGCTCTTCGGGAGAGAGCGGCTCGTCCTCTCCCAGCGCGCTCCAGCGGCCGACGGCGGGTAGCCGCGGCAGCAGCCCCTGTGCCTGGCCCCGGCGCCGCCGCCGGCGCGCGAGCGCAGGCGCCGCCTGGCGCATCGGCGCCGTGCCGGCGACGATCGCGCTGAACGAGTCTGGCGTGACCAGGCCGGCCCAGAACAGCTCCCACAGCGCGGCGAGGGTGTCGGCGGGACTGAGCCCAGTCACCCGGGCCAGATCCTGGACGAAGGAGGCGCCGCGGAGCTGCAGATGCAGCAGCACGTTCTTGGTGCGGGCCTCGATCTCGGGCGGCGCGGCCGGGCGGTCGCGGAGCCAGCCGACGTTCTCGCGCAGGGCCACGCCGATTCGGCCGGCGCGGCGGGGGTCGGCCTCGCGGGGCTCGAACACGGTCCACAGAATTTCGCCGGACAACCCCAGGCGATCGAGCCATTCGCGCTCGTAGTCCTCCACGCGGCCCGGCAGCAGCGCATGCTCCCACATGCGAACGGGCAGGTCCTCGCCCTGGAGCCGCTCGAGCGCCGCCAGCACTCCGGGCGGTCCGGCCAGCCGATACTCCGGGTGCAGGTGATGGTGGCGCAGCAGAAACGCCGTGAACCGTTCGGGAGTGGCCACCGGACGCGGCACCCGACGGGCGTGGACCTGCCGGCGCTGGATCTCGTCGAGCACGGCGACGTGGACATACTGAGCGTCACCGGCGCCGGCCACGAACTCGCCCCGGCGCACCAGGCCGCGCGCGGTCAGGCGCTCGAGGACACGGGCCGCCTGCTCGGCATCGACGCCGTAGCGATCGCCGAGCCACGCCGGGGTCAGCGGTCCTCGCGTCCTGAGCGCGCGCAAACCCACCCGCTCGAGGCCTTCGTCCGTGGCGAGAGCCGCGTAGAGCGGGGCGTCGGTGGCAGCGATCCATCCTCGGCGGCCGGCGCCCAGGCTGACCGTGAGCACCCGACCTTCGGCGGCGAGCGCGGCGAGCAGCGCGGCCGGCTCGGCGACCACGCGGGCGGCGATCTCGTCGTCGGTAAGGTCGCCGAGGTCGTCGAGGATGGCGGCCAGCTCGTTGGCGTCCCGGGCCCGGCGCTCGGGCGTGGCGCGCTGCAGCTCGGTCTCGACGGCGGCGACGATCTCGGGCGGCAGCGGCCCAGCGGTCACGCTCCAGACTTTGCGCATCACCACGGCGTCGCTGCGGCGCTCCTCGGCGTGGCCGGCGTCGAGGTAGGCCCAGTCCCAGGCCAGGAGCAGGGGATAGACGAAGGGCGAGGGCAGCGGTGCGTCCACGTGCCGCGCCCACATCTCGCCGTCGTGCACGCGCTCGAGCACACGCTTGAGGCGCGGCACGTCGAGCGCGTCGTTGAAGCACTCGCGGAGCGTCTCGGCGACGATGGGGAACTCGGCTCGCCCGCCCACCGCCTCCAGCAGCGCGTCGGCCTTGAGCCGGAGAAGATAGGCGGGGACACGCTGGCCGCCCTGGCTGCGCGGGATGAAGAGACTCCGGACGGCGGCGTGGCGGAACCGCGTGGCGAACAGGGGCGAGCCGATCAGGGCGTGGCCGAGCAGGGCGTCCAGTTCCTCCGGAGCCACCAGCGTGGGCAGGCGCGCCGGCGCCGGGGGGACCTGGCCGGGCGCGAACGATAACAAGATTCCATCGTCCACGTGGCTGGCTTCGGCAACCAGACCGAACAGACGGCGCAGCTTCTCGCGGAGGGCCATGCCCCAGGCGCCGTTGATCCGCATGCCGAAGACGGAGTGGATCATGGCGTGCCGGCCGCCCATCTCGTCGGCGAAGGACTCCACCACGATGCCGCGGTCGTCGGGGACGCCGTCGAGAACCTCGCCGGCCTTCACCAGCCACGCCCGCAGGGCCGCCGCCGCCCGCGCGTCCAGGCCGCACTCGGTGCCGGCCCACCCCGCGAACTCTGGCTCGTCGAGGCGCTCGGCGGCGTCGCGGCGAAGCCGCCCGACGGCCAGGCCGAGATCCCACGAGCGTGAGGGATGCTCGCCCTTCCAGAAGGGGATCGTGGGCGACATGCCCTGGGCGTCCTCCACCAGGACGCGGTCGGCCCGCACCTTGATGATCCGCCAGGCATGCGAGCCCAGCAGGAACACGTCGCCGGGCAGGCTCTCGGTGACGAACTCCTCGTCCAAGGTGCCCACCTTGAGATCGGTGTCGGCGACGAAGACGTCGTAGAGCCCGGCGTCGGGGATGGTGCCGCCCGAGGTGAGGGCGAGGAAGCGGCTGCCCCGACGCGCGTGCAGGCGATCGTTGACGCGGTCCCAGAGGATGCGCGGGGCCACGCCCTTGACCTCGGCGGGCAGCGGCTCGGCCAGCGCGCTGACGACGCTCACGAAATCCTCGCGGGTGAGGCCGCGGTACGGCGCCGCGTTCCGGAAGCGCGCCCACAGCGTGTCCACGGCGAGGGACTCGCCGGCCACCGCGGCCACGATCTGCTGGGCCAGCACGTCGAGCGGCGCCTCCGGCATCGCCATCCGGTCCAGCGTCCGCTCCCGAATCGACCGCACCACCGCCGCCGCCTCCACCAGCTCCTCACCCCGGGTGACCACGATCCGCCCCTTGGACACCCGGGCGAGCTGGTGGCCGGCCCGCCCCACGCGTTGCAGCGCCGCCGCGACGTTGCGGGGCGACTGCACCTGGATCACGAGGTCGATGGCGCCGACGTCGATCCCCAGCTCCAGCGAGGAGGTCGCCACCAGGGCCCGCAGCTCGCCGTTCTTCAGGCGGCTCTCGGCCTCGAGGCGGGCCCGGCGGGAGAGCGAGCCGTGGTGGGCGGCCACGCGGCCGTCGGCGATGCGGTCGTTGAGCTCGCGGGCCAGTCGTTCCGCCGAACGCCGGCTCTGGCAGAAGACGAGCGTCGTCCGGTGGGTCTGGACCAGCTCGGCGATCTGCTGCTGCGTGGCGTCCCAGACCATGTCGCTCGTCGTCGTCAGGAAGTCGTCAACCGCCGCGATCACCTCGAGGTCCAGCGCGCGCGCGAAACCGGCGTCGACCACCACCGGGTCGCGGGCGGTGGTCCCGGTGAGGAACACGAGCGCTTCCTCCACGGGGCGCACGGTGGCCGAGCACCCGATGCGTTGCGGTCGGCCTCCGGGCTCGTGGGCCGCCACCAGCGCCTGCAGGCGCTCGAGGGAGAGCGCCAGATGCGCCCCGCGTTTGTTGCCGAACAGCGCGTGGACCTCGTCGATGATCACGAAGCGCGTGCCGCCGAAGGCCGGCCGGAAGCGCTGCGCGGTCAGCAGAATATAGAGCGACTCCGGCGTGGTGATGAGAATGTGCGGCGGCCGCCGGGTCATGGCCTGGCGCTGGGCGGCCAGGGTGTCGCCCGTGCGGACGGCCACGCGGATCTCGGGTGGATGGAGGCCGGCGGCCGCGGCCGCGGCGCGGATGCCGGCCAGCGGCTCCCGGAGGTTCTTCTCGATGTCGTTGTTGAGCGCGCGGAGCGGGGAGACGTAGACGACGTACACCCGGTCCTCGAGCCGGCCCTCGAGACCCAGCCGGTGCAGGTGATCCAGCGTCCACAAGAACGCGGCCAGGGTCTTGCCCGAGCCGGTGGGCGCGACGATCAGCGTATCGTGGCCGGAGGCGATCGCCGGCCATCCCTCACGCTGGGGCCGCGTCGGCTCCGCGAAGGTCGTCTGGAACCAGCGACGGACGAACGGCAGGAAATCGGCGAGCGCGGAGGTCATGAAGGTCTCATGATACACGCAGCATCGCCAGCCTGCCCGCGATGCTGTCCTTCGAACTCGAGTACGATCCTCCGCAGTCATGGTGGGGCGCGTGCTAGGCTCCGTGTACGGCGTGCGATGACCGTGCTCGTTTTCAATGCCGGCAGTTCGTCTCTCAAGTTTCGTCTGAGCCAGGTCGGCGCCGGCAGCGGGGCGGCTCGAGAACTCGCCCGTGGCACTGTGGAGCGCCTCGGTACGGAGGCGGCCGTGACGGTCCTCTGGGAGGGCCAACCGCCAGTCCGCGAGGCAGCCAAGGTCCGGGACCACGGCGAGGCGGTTCGGAGGGTGGTTGAGCGGCTGCGGGCGATCGGGGAGTCCGGACGCGTCGAGGCCGTGGGGCACCGCGTGGTGCACGGAGGCGATCGATTCGTCCGGCCCACGCGCATCGACGATAAGGTCCTGGCAGCGCTCGAGGCCCTCGAGGATCTTGCCCCGCTCCACAATCGGCCGGGCCTGGCCGTCATCCGCGCCTGCCGCGAGGTCCTCGGCCCCGATGTGCCGATGGTTGCCGTCTTCGACACGGCCTTTCACGCGACTCTTCCGGAGTACGCGTACCGCTACGCCATCCCGTACGCGTTGGCTGAGCGGCATGGCATTCGCCGGTTCGGCTTCCACGGCACCTCCTACCGATATGTCGTCGCGCGCTACGGCGAGCTTGCCGGCAGGCCGGGCGACGACCAGACGCTCGTTGTCTTTCACCTCGGAAGTGGCTGCTCGGCGGCCGCGATCCGCGACGGCGTGTCAGTGGACACCTCAATGGGCTTCACGCCACTCGAGGGGCTGGTGATGGGCACCCGCGCCGGCGATCTCGATCCCGCCCTCGTCGGCTACCTCGCCACGAAGGAGGGCGTGCCACCGGCCGAGGTCGAGCGGTGGCTCAACGAGCGCTCGGGGCTCCTGGGTCTGTCGGGCCATAGCGCCGACATGCGCGACCTCCTCGCCCGGGAACAGAGCGACCCGCGAGCGCGGCTGGCGGTGGAGGTCTTCTGCTACCGGGCCCGGAAGTACCTGGGCGCTTATCTGGCCGTTCTCGGCGGGGCCGACGCCGTCATCTTCACCGGCGGCATCGGGGAACACGCGCCTGAAGTACGGGCGCGGATCTGCGCCGGGATGGAGTGGTGCGGGCTCGTGCTGGACCTGGCGCAAAACGCCCACGTGATCGGCAAGGAGGGCTGCATCAGCACCGCAGCGTCGGCGATTCGCGCCTTCGTGATCCCGACTGATGAGGAGGCGATCATTGCGCGCGACACGGTGGAGACGCTCCGTGGGTGACAGTGCACGGACCCGCTGGGTCTCAGGGTACGGTGCGATCCGACACAGGCCGCTGACCAGACAGCGCGTCGCCGCGATGGTGCAGGCGCTCGCCAGGGGACAGGTCCGAGGAGACGGCGTGCCGGTGTACGAAGCGCTCCACGCCGCGGATCGCGTGGCCAGCGCGGCGATGTGGCTCGTGGTGCACGAGACGTACGCGCGGAGCGTCTACGTCGACGGGCGGCCGCTGAATCCGGAGGACTTCAAGCCCACACCGGAAGGACACACCGGTGGGGCCCTGAACATGGTGCCGGCCTACGTCGGCTATCTGGCCATCAACACGCTGACGGGTGCCACCCGGGCGTGGCTCATGGGCCAGGGGCACTGTGTGGCCGCCATCGACTCGGCGAACCTGCTTGTCGGCAATATGACGCATGCCCACGCCGAGCGTTACGGTGTCTCCAGCGAAGGGCTCACGCGCTACGTCGGTGACTTTTACTCGTACCGCCTGGGCCCTGATGGGCGGCAGGACTCGCCGCTCGGCAGCCACGTCAATGCCCACACGGCCGGGGGACTCGCCGAAGGCGGCTACCTCGGGTTCGTGGAGCTGCAGTACGTGCACATGCCGCTGCTAGGCGAGCGCCTGGTCGTGTTCCTGAGCGATGGGGCCTTCGAGGAGCAGCGCGGCAGCGACTGGGCTCCGCGCTGGTGGCGGGCCGAAGACTCGGGCCTGGTGGCCCCCATCATGATCGCCAACGGCCGGCGGATCGACCAGCGTACGACCATGGCGCAGCAGGGGGGCATCGCGTGGCTCCTGCGGCACCTCAGGCTCAACAACTTCGACCCGTTCGTCTTCGACGGGCGCGACCCGGCGGCCTTCGTGTGGGCGATCTTCGAGATCGAGCGCCGGCTCGAGGCCGCCGCGAACGCGATCAAGGCGGGGAGGGCGCGTTACCCCGTGCGCCTCCCCTACGGCATCGCGGTCGCCCCCAAAGGCGCCGGCTTCTACGGCGCCGGGACCAACCTGGCCCATAACCTGCCGCTCGGCGCGAACCCGCATACCGATGCGGTCGCTGCCCGGCGCTTCAACGAGAGCGCGCGGAAGCTGTGGGTTCCGCTGGAAGATCTCAGGCAGGCGGCCAAGGCGCTCCAACGTCACGACCGATCCGGACGGCCACGGGAGCGTGATCACGCGCTGGCCAGCCGGCAGGTGAGCGTGCTGAAGTCGCCCGAGCCCTCGTTCCGACGGGTCCCCGACGATCGCCGCCACCGGTCACGCGGGACCATGGCCAGCCCGATGACCGCGGTCGACGAGGGATTCCTGGCCGTCGTCCGCGCCAACTCACAGCTCCGACCTCGGGTCGGAAACCCCGACGAGATGCGCAGCAACCGCATGCTGCGGACGCTCGACGCTCTGAAGTTCCGGGTGACCGATCCCGAGGAGGGGATCCCGGAGGCGGTCAACGGTGCGGTGATCACCGTGCTCAACGAGGAGGCGGTGGCCTCGGCGGCGCTGGCCAACAAGGGCGGGCTGAACGCCATCGTGACCTACGAGGCGTTCGGGGCGAAGATGCACGGGGTCGTCCGCCAGGAGATCATCTTCGCCGACCAGCTCAACGCCACCGGCCGTCCGCCGGGCTGGCTCTCGGTGCCGCTCGTCCTGACCTCGCACACCTGGGAAAACGCGAAGAACGAGCGCTCCCATCAGGACCCGGCAATGGCTGAAGCGCTCCTGGGGGAGCCGTCGGACGTCTCCCGGGTGCTGTTCCCGGCGGACTTCAACACGGCGGCGGCGGTGATGCAGGCCGTGTACCAGACGCGGGGCCAGATCTGGACGCTCGTTGTCCCGAAGGCGGCGACGATCCCCGATGTCTTCACCGGGGATGAGGCGAGGACCCTTCTGCGCGACGGCGCCCTGCGGCTGGACTGGGCTGGTCACGCCCAGCCCGAGGCGCGCGTTATCCTCACCGCCATCGGCGCGTACCAGCTCGGCGAGGTCCTCAAGGCATCCGAGCGCCTCATCGCAAGAAGCCTCCCGCACACGGTTGTGTACATGCTCGAGCCCGGGCGATTTCGGGCACCACGGAGCGAGCGTGAGGAGCGCCATCTCGTCTCCTCCGACGTCCGCGCCCGCCTCTACCCCCAGCGCGTGGCCGCCCGGGTCTTCGTGACCCACACCCGCGCCGAACCTCTGCTCGGGACGCTCGGCCCGCTTCACACCGGCCCGGGGACGATAGCGCTCGGGTTTTCGAACCAAGGGGGGACGTTGAGCGTGGAGGGGCTGCTGTTCGTCAACGGCTCGACGTGGGCCCATTGCCTCGATGCGGTCGCGTCGGTGCTCGGCCTCCGGCGCGGCGACCTCCTGACCGGCGATGAAGTCGCGGCGCTGGATCACCGCCGCTCGCCCCATGGCATCATCATGACCGGAGCTGAGGAGGGGGGAACATGAACAAGTCAGGACCTCGACCGCCCCGATCCCGCAAGGCCGGCCGGCCTCCGGCGGAGGCCGTGTCGTCGCCGCAGGTGCGCCGGCGCCGCAAGACGGCCCGCGTCGCCGTGCGCAAGGACACCCTGCTGTCCCAGGCCGCTGACGGACCCCGCGTCCGCTGGGCCGCCGGCAAGCCCAAAGAGAAGAAGCGTTAGCGGACGGAGGACTCGGAGTTTCGAGCCACGACGGCCGAGCCGCACAGCGAAGGCGCGGTGACTCCCACCGCTGCAGCGACGCGTTTCCGTCTGGTCTCGCGCTGATCTCACACCGGGTCGCGCCGAGGCCGTCGATCGCCTCGAGCCGGCGACGGTGGGCGTTTATCGGCGGCGATCGCGGATTGCGCGGCTCAGCGTGCTGGTGGGATCTGCCAGCTCCCAGACGATGGAGAAGTGGTTGTGGCCCGCCATGTCCATGACGTCGCAGGCCAGCCCCCGCGCCCGCCACGCCCGGGCCAGATCATCGGTCTGCCGATGATACTCTGGCCCTTCGTCGCCGCCGACGGCGAGCAGCAACCGCCCCGAGCGCGGCGGGACCAGGTGCACCGGACTGTTGCGTCGCGCTATTTCGGGTGTGAGGCGGAGGACCTCGTTCAGGTACGAGAGACGGATCGGCTCGAGATCGTACAGCCCACTGATCCCGCACCCGGCCTTCAGCACGTCGGCGGGGACCCCGGCGAACGCCTTCCAGTCAGTCGCCATCAGCATGGCCACCAGGTGGCCACCCGCGGAGTGTCCGGAGACGACGATGCGCTCCGGGTCGCCGCCGAACAACGAGGCATTCCGGGAGACCCAGGCGATGCTCGCGCGGCACTGCCGGACCAGCTCGTCCATGTCCACGGTGGGGATCAGCGCGTAGTTCATCACCACCACCGCCGCCTCAGGGTGGAAGGCCCGCGCTACGTAGCTGAAGTCTGCCTTGTCGAGCCGGTGCCAGTAGCCGCCGTGGATGAATACGTGGATCGGCGCCGGGGCGGGGCCGGCCGGGGGAACGATGTCGAGCGTCTCACCAGGGTGAGGCCCGTAGGCCACGTCGACGCGGCAGGCCAGTTCGGCCCGTGTCCGGGCGCTCTCTCGCGGGTAGCGCGCCAGCCACTCGGCCGCATCCGGCACCTTGGCGCGGTTGTTGTACTCGCGGTCGAGGGCGTCCTGGCCATAGTGGCCGAAGACCGTTTCGGACATGAGCGCACTATACCCGCCACGTGAGCGACGTCAATGCGGGGACCGTCGGCGAGTTTGGGTACAATCACGCCGTGAAGATCGTCAGCGTCGGCGGCGGGGCGGGCGGCCTCTACTTCGCCATCCTCATGAAGAAGGCCGGACCGGCCCACGACATCACGGTGATCGAGCGTAACCGCCCCGACGACACCTTCGGCTTCGGGGTGGTGTTCTCCGATGCCACTCTGGAGACCTTCGCCGAGGCCGACCGGGAGAGCGGTGAGGACATCACGCGCGCCCTGGCCCACTGGGACGACATCGACATCCACTACCAGGGGCAGGTGCTCACCTCCACCGGTCACGGGTTCTCGGGCCTCTCGCGCCAGCGCCTGCTCGACATCCTCCAGCGCCGGTGCCGACGGCTCCGCGTCCGCCTGGAGTTCCAGCGGGAGGTGACCGACCTCGCGCCGTTCGCCGATGCCGACCTCATCCTCGCCGCCGACGGTGTCAACAGCGTCGTCCGGGCCCGACACGCCGAGCACTTCGGGCCGGCGATCGATTGGCGGACCAACCGCTTCGTGTGGCTGGGCACGCCCTGCCCCTTCCCGGCCTTCACGTTCATCTTCAAGGAGAGCGAGCATGGCCTCTGGCGCGTGCACGCCTACCGCTACGACGAGCGCCTGTCGACCTTTATCTTGGAGGCGACGGCGGAGACGTGGCAGCGGGCCGGCCTGGATCAGGCGACCGAGGACGACACCGCGGCGTTCACCGAGCGGCTCTTCACCCGGGAGCTCGGCGGCCACCGGGTGCTCACCAACCGGTCGCTCTGGCGTAGCTTCCCCACGGTGCGGAACGCGCGCTGGCACTGGGACAACGTCGTGCTGATCGGCGATGCCGCCCACACCGCGCACTTCTCCATCGGGTCGGGGACCAAGCTGGCCATGGAGGACGCCATCGCGCTCAGCGCGGCGCTCAGGCGGTGCGCCCGCGTGCCCGAGGCGTTGGCCGCCTACGAGGAGGAGCGGCGGCCCCAGGTGGAGGCCGTGCAGCGCGCGGCCCAGGTGAGCCTCCAGTGGTTCGAGGAGGCCGAGCGCTACTACGGCCGGCTGGAGCCGATCCAGTTCGCGTTCAGCCTGCTCACGCGGAGCCTGCGCGTCACCCACGAGAATCTGAGAGTGCGCGACGCGAAGTTCGTGGAGACGGTCGATCGCTGGTTCGCGGCGCGGGCCGCCGACCAGAGCGGCGTCACCGTGCCCGCCCAACCGGCGCCTCCGCCGATGTTCACGCCCTTTCGGCTGCGCGACCTGGTCCTGGCCAACCGCGTGGTGGTCTCGCCCATGTGCCAGTATTCGGCCGACGACGGCACCCCCAGCGACTGGCATCTGGTGAACCTCGGCTCGCGTGCGGTGGGCGGGGCGGGGCTGGTGATCGCCGAGATGACCGACGTGAGCCGCGAGGGCCGGATCAGCCCCGGCTGCACCGGCCTGTACAAGCCGGAGCACGTGACGGCCTGGCGGCGCATCGTGGAGTTCGTCCACCGGCACACCCCGGCCCGGATCGCGCTGCAGATCGCGCACGCCGGACGCAAGGGCTCGACCCGCCGTCTGTGGGAAGGCATCGACGAGCCACTGCCCGAGGGCAACTGGCCGTTGATCTCGGCCTCGCCCCTTCCGTACTTCCCTCACAGCCAGGTCCCGCGGGCCATGGATCACGCTGATATGGACCTCGTGCGCGAGCAGTTCACCCGGGCGGCCCGGATGGCCGACGAGGCCGGCTTCGATATGCTGGAGATCCACATGGCCCACGGCTATCTGCTGGCCTCCTTCATCTCGCCGCTGACGAACGTCCGCGACGACGCGTACGGTGGCCCGCTGGCGAACCGTCTGCGCTACCCGCTGGAGGTCTTCGACGCCGTGCGGGCGGCGTGGCCGGCGGCCAAGCCTATCTCGGTGAAGATCTCGGCGACGGACTGGGCCGACGGCGGCCTGGAATCGGACGACGCCGTCGAGGTGGCCCGGCACCTGAGGGCGCACGGCTGCGATATCGTCACGGTGTCCACCGGGCAGACCGTGCCGGATCAGCAGCCGCGTTACGGCCGTCTCTATCAGACGCCCTTCAGCGACCGCATTCGCCATGAGGCCGGCATTCCGACGATGACCGTGGGGAACATCGCGTCCTACGCCGACGTGAATTCCATCCTGGCCGCCGGGCGGGCCGACCTGTGCGTGCTGGCCCGCGGCCACCTCTATGATCCCTACTGGACCCGTCACGCGGCCTGGGAGCAGGGCTTCGAGCTGCCGTGGCCCGATCAGTACGTCTCGGTGCAGGGCTTCACCCCGCGGATGCGGTGAGGATCTCGACCCTTGACACGCCTGCCCGCCGGTGCCATGGAATAGTGACCCTATGTACAGCGCCCACTTCGGCCTGACCGAGCTGCCCTTCTCGCTCACCCCCGACCCCCGCTACGTCTACATGAGCGACCGCCACCGCGAAGCGCTCGCCCACCTCCTGTACGGCATCAGCCAGGGCGATGGCTTCGTGCAGCTCACGGGCGACGTGGGGACGGGCAAGACCACGATGTGCCGGTGCCTGCTCGAGCAGCTCCCGCCCGACGTCGATGCCGCGCTCATCTTCAACCCCCGCCTCACCAGCCAGGAGCTGCTGGCCACGGTCAGCGTCGAGCTGGGCTTCTCCGGCCCGCCGGGCACGGCCAGCGTCAAGCAGCAGGTCGACGCCCTCTACCGCCACTTGCTGACGGCCCACGAGAAGGGGCGTCGCACCGTCCTCATCATCGACGAAGCCCAGAATCTCGCGCCCGAGGTCCTGGAGCAGGTGCGCCTGCTCACCAACCTCGAGACGGCGCGCGACAAGCTCTTGCAGATCATCCTGATCGGCCAACCCGAGCTGATCCCGCTCCTCGATCGTCGCGAGCTCCGACAGCTCGCCCAGCGGGTGAAGGCCCGGTACCACCTGCGGCCGTTCACCCGAGACGAGACCCGCGCCTACGTTCTCTATCGCCTGGCGGTGGCCGGTGGCACCCGTTCCATCTTCAGCGCCCGGGCGCTCGGCGAGGTGCATCGGCTCTCCGGAGGCGTCCCGCGTCGGATCAACGTCATCTGCGATCGCGCCTTGCTCGGGGCCTACGCGAGCGGCCAGACCCGCGTCGCTGCCCGGACAGTCCGGCGGGCGGCGCGAGAGATCCGCGGCGTGGTCGGCCGTTCGTCGCGGCTCTGGCGCTGGGCGTCCGTGATCGCCGCCGGCGCCGTCGTGGCCACCCTCGTCGTCGCCGCCGACCGACTCGTGCGGCTGAGCCCCTTGCCGGCGGCCGTGGAGGAGGCGGTGCCCGCCGCGGTGGCGACGTCGACCAACGATCCTTCGGCCGCCGCGCCGGCGGACGGACCTCGCCTGGAAGCGGTGCTGGCGGACGCCTCGCTCCCGAAAGATGAGCGCGCTGCCTGGGCCGCCCTCTACGCGCGGTGGGGCCTCGAGTATCCGGCGACCCACCGCATCTCTCCCTGCGAGTTCGGGCGTCCCGCCGGGTTCCGCTGCCTCACCGGCACGGGTACCTGGGGCCGCCTGCGTCGTCTGGACCTGCCGGCGATCCTCGAGCTGCGGACGCCGAGTGGCCAGACCCACTTCGCCACCCTGGCCGCGCTGGACGAGCGGACGGCTACGCTCGACTTCGGCACGCGCGAAGTCCCCGTGGCGCTCAGCGAGATCGACCGCTACTGGAACGGCGCCTTCGAGCTGCTCTGGTACGCTCCGGTGCGGACGACGGTGCTCCGGCCCGGGCGCCGCGGCCGCGACGTGGAGTGGCTCCGGCAGCGGCTCAGCGAGCTGGAGGGCTTGCCGGCGTTGGCGGTAGCGGCGACCGATGTGTACGACGCGGAGCTGGTCAGCCAGGTGAAGGCGTTCCAGGCCAGCCGGCTGCTCGTCGCCGACGGCATCGCCGGCGAGGAGACGCTCGTCCACCTGAGCGCCGCCGCGCGGGGAGCGGGCACCCCCGGGCTGAGGCGACCGTAGAGGAGACCTGAGGCCTCGTGTCCTACATTCTCGATGCGCTGAAGAAGGCCGAGCGGCAACGGCAGGCGGGTGCTGTCCCCAGGCTGTCGACGATCCACGCCCCGGCGCCGCCGCGGCGGCGCCGTGTCGGACGGCTCGTGCTGGCGGCGGCGCTTCTGGCGAACGCGGCGCTCGTGGTCGTGGTCCTGCGCCAGGGCCCGTCCGAGCCACCGGCTCCGCTGCCGGTGGTCGAGTCCGATCCACCCATCGCCGCCGGCTCGCAGGAGCTCGCGGGCGAGACGCCGCCCCCGCCCGTCGCGCCACCGGCTGTCGAGCCTGCGCGCGATCGTCCGTCCGTGAGCGCGCCGCGGCGAGAGCCGGCCGCTACGCCGCGCCCCGCCGTTCCGGCGCTCGCCGCTCCGGTGCTCACGGCGCCAGCGCTCACCGCTCCAGAACGGCCGCCGGCGCCGCCGGCGACACCGGCGCCCGAGAAGCCGGAGCCGACCGCACCAGCGCCCACAAAGCCGGAGCCGCAGAAGTCGGTCGCCAGTCCGCCGCGGAACGCGCCGTCTCCCACGCCTCCCGCAGCCCCCGTCGCATCGCCGTCCCGATCGGAGATACCGGCCTCGTTCCGCCAAGCCCTCTCCGGAATGCGGCTCGAGGTCCTCGTCTACTCGGACGACCCCGCCGGCCGGCAGGTCTTCATCAACGGCCGCCGCTACGCGCAGGGCGAGCGGATCGACGAGAACATCGTCGTCGAGGAGATCGTGAGCGAAGGCGTGGTCCTGAGCTGGGCGGGCCACCGGCACCTGCTCCGCCATCTGCGCTAGGGGCGCCGTGACGTGCCCCGACGATCTCCATGCACCTGCTCCGCAGCGCCGCGGCCGCCGTGCGAGAGCACGGCGGCCGCGTGCGAAGCTGTGAAACCAAAAGGGCAGAGAGGGGCACGAGAACACTCAACTTCGATGCCGGATAGGCTGCGGGCACCCGCAGCCTTTGCGGATTATGCAGACCAGCCTATCTCGTGGCCGAATTTGAGTTCGGCGCACTACGAGGAACTAACAGGAGGGTCATGATGGCTCGGCCCAGCGCACTCGCTCCCCTGATAGCGCTGTCCGCAGCGCTCTTCGTGGCGCCGGCGGCAGCCCAACCGCCAGCGACCGCGCGTGACGAGCCGGCCACGAAGTTCGAACAGTTCATGCTGAGTAAAGGGACGGTCCGCGTCAGGGAATACTATGAGGTTGGTACTCTTCGCGGAACTCTTGGCTCCGCTGATTTCCAAGTGGCGCGCGCGTATACACCTGGGCAGCGGGACTATCTGCTTGCGCTTCAGATCAAAGTCACGGAGGCTGGCCGACTCAATCGAGACCGTATCGGTATTCTAGACGCTGATGAGGTGGCGTCACTCGTCGCCGCAATCCCCCAAATGACGCGAATGGCCGAGACCTTGCGACAAGGACAGGAAGCCCAGAACACCGAGGTGGACTTTAAGGGCGGGTCGGTTCAGGTCACGTTCTTCGTGAGCAAGCGCGGTGGCTCACGTGAGGGACTGGCCATCAAGGCCGGTGAGATAGGCTCCGTGACAGCCTTCTTCGAAATCGCCGACTTGGCGAAGATCGCGGACCTGCTCACTCAGGCGACGGTCAAGATCCGTGAGCTGCAGCAAAAACGACCGTAGGACTTTGCTGGTGTTCGCCGCGTACCTGCCTCTACGTATCCGGCCTGGCGGAGCGTGTGGAGGGCTTGAGGCCGCATCGTGGGCCCCGAACTTCACGCTCCGGCGGACCGGCAGCTCGCGTTGCTCGCTCGCCAGCCGCTGAGCGTGCTCGTTAGGCCTATCTCGCGATGTCTGGGTTGCCCGAAGCCGTTCTAAGAGAGCTGAAAGAACTGGCCCGTCGTCCTGAGGGCACTTTCGAATTTACGTACACCTCTGAATCGCTCTTTGATCCAAACGTAAAGGGCGGGGTCGTGTTTGAGCTTGTTGCCGGAGCGCACATTTTTCGGCTGGATAGAACCAATGATCTTCAGCTTCGCTTTATTCACGCATCACCAGGCACCGGCACTCGCATCGCCAGCTTGAATCTGAAAGAGATGCCTGCCGCTACCAAAAATTATGTGGTTCTTGTGTGGTCCACTCGCGAACTGCGATTGCATGTGGGTCCCAGGAATGCAGAGGGTAAGCTCTCCACTGCCATCGGCGTACCGGCGCCTTTTCATCTGCACGTTGCAGCGGATGGCAGTGTGTTTCAAATCGGCGACCTGGGCGTCCAAGTAATGGGAGCAAATGTCTACGTTGGCGGGCAGCCACTTGTCACCCCTACGGCTAAGCAGACATGGAACGACACCCTTCAGGCCGTTTCGATGTTCCTCGCCGGCTGTGAGGAAAAGGACTACGCATTCCGGTCCATAGCAACGAATTTGACCTTCGTGATGTTGATCACAGGGTTCGAAACATATTGCCAGAAGCGCTTTCTCGAACTGGAGAAAGAGGGGATCGCACCGAACATCGAAGCACTGGTCATGACCATTTACCCGAAGCGAGACCGCGATGCAGACATACTGAAGGTGTTGAAGCAAGATGCTGCTGATAATCACCAAACGGTGGCCGCCGAAATCGTGAGTCGAGGCGCGATAAATTTCCAGAACTATGACTCGGCCAAGAGGGCCTTCAACAAGACGTATGGTCTCCGTTTCGGCGACATTGGCCTTCCTTCTGAGATCCTCGATTCAATCCAGCACTTTATCAGATACAGGCATCGCATTATTCACGTGTCGCCTCTAATCGGAATACTGAATCAGCCCGATGTGCCGCCGGAAGAGCCTGTGTTCCCGACAGTGGAGTTAGCACGAAAAGCTGCGGGAGAGTTCGATGCATTTGTCTCTGCCGTGCATAATCAAAGTCTGACGCTTCGCCGTGTTGAGTAGAATGTTAAGGCGTAACCAAAGCCTCCATCGGACGCAGCCGCCTTCCGGCAGCTGCGCCGGTAAAGCTTCGCGCTAGCTGAAGGACCAGCTGTCAAGCGGTTTGTAACGGCGCCGTCGATCTCTTGGTCGATGTTGCCGTCCGAGTATTGCCCGGGTGAGCGTGGATCGTTCCCGAGGACGTCGGCGCACGGCTGATGATGGGGCGGCTTCGACGACGAATCAGGCTGATATGCGCGGGTTGCTCCGAAGAGCAGAGCCGCATGACACTGCTTCGTCGGGAGCTGCCTCCGTCTAGGGGCGCGAGTCGTTCCGATCCGGAAACCGGGCGTCGCATAGCTAGCGCGAGGACTCTCCAGTCGTGCCCGCATCGCGCCGTGGCCGACGCCGCTCGGGAAACTCGGAGCCACTACCCTCGACCTCATCTCGCCTCGGCCACGATGGTCAAGCGGCTTGGCGCCGGCTCTCGTGTTGGGTCATGGCGGCCCAGATGAATCCGACCAGTTCGCGCGCGATCGCCGCCACGGCGACCGGCGTGCGTTTGCCGTGGCCGACGAGATGGCGGTAGCGGCGGTGCAAGCGCTGCTGCGCCCGCCACGCGTGGCTGACGATCTCGTCGGGTTGCCCCTGGCTCCGGCTCGCCAGCGCGCGGCCGATGGTGGGCCGGTGCCGATAGTGCCAGGCGGCTTCGACCAGGACCCGCCGGGCGTGACTGTTGCCCGCCTTGGTCAGCGCGCCGCGGCGCTGGGTCTCGCCCGAGGAATACTCGCTCGGCACGAGCCCGAGGTACGCCATGAGTTCGCGCGGTCGGCGGAAGCGCTGGAAGTCCACGACCTCGGCCAGGAGGATGATCGCCGACAGCGTGTCGATCCCGCGGAAGCAGCGGAGCCAGCCCACGGGTTCGCGATAGGGCGCCGTGACGGCCAGGGCCTCGAGCTCCTTGTCGAGCTCCGCCTGGCGCGCCAGGGCTTGCTCCAGCGCGAACACGGTGGCCTCGAACGCCCGCTGCAGCGGCGGCAGGTCGAACCGCTGCTCCCGAATCCACCGCCAGTGGGCCTGACTCCAGTTCTTGCCCGCGAGATAGGCGCGCCCGTGGCGGGCCAGGAGCTTGAGCACGCGATGCCGCCAGCGGAGGACATCGCGCCGGATGTCGTCGCGGCAGCGGACGAGATCGCGTACCGCCTCCTCGGCCTCGTCGGGCACGTGGATGGCGGTGAGTTCGCCGGCGCGAAACAATCGCACGAGCTTCGCGGCGTCCCGCCGGTCGGTCTTGATCCGCTGTCCCGGGCGGCGCGGGGTCAGCGCCGGCGCAATGACCGCGCAGGTGACGCCGAGCGCAGTGATCTGACGGTGGAGATCATAGCCGGACACCCCGGCTTCGTAGCACGCAGCCACCGGCCCCTCGCGCTTGAGCCGCTCGAACAGGCGGCGGATCAGTCGCGGGTCGTTCGCCATCTCGCGAAGCTCGGGTTGCCCGTCGCCGGGACGCAGGATCCCCGCGACGATCTTCCGCTTGCTGTCATCGAGCGCCACGTAGGTAGTATCCTTCTCCATGACCGGCCTCCTTTTGCATGTGGCTCTGTTCCCACCCGGAACAACCCACGACTCTGCAATAGGTCAGGCCGGTCCTTCCATATTGTCTAGGGCGCCGCCGATCAGGTGACCGAATGATCGCTTCGCAGCCTGTGGTTCTCCTACCACGCCGACACTCCGAGCGTGCACTCCGCGCTGCAGCGGACCGGATCCTCGCGATGCTCGCACCGGCCGCTGAGCGCCGTTATGCGGCAGGAGCGGGCGAGCGAGTTGAGATGATCCGCGACAGTTCTCGGCTCGACATACCAAGGACGAGCAGCGACCGGATCAAAAGGTCCAGCGATACCGAGGGATCACCGGCCTCCATCTTGGCGACGCGCGATTGGCTCGATCGCAGCAGCTTGGCGAGGTCGGCCTGGGTGAGGCCACGGCGCTGGCGCCGGTGGCGTAGGCTCGTGGCCAGTCGCACCTTGAGGTCGATGTACACGGCCTCCTCATCGCTCAGCCGGAGGAACTCCTGGGCACTGCCGACCTTCCAGCCT